>Ga0224508_10000022_pt1 | contig 191785 bp, 136 predicted proteins | sample SF_Jan12_sed_USG_4_FD_170157 | JGI IMG/M metagenome (GOLD analysis project Ga0224508, IMG submission 170157) | Sediment microbial communities from San Francisco Bay, California, United States - SF_Jan12_sed_USGS_21 | ecosystem: Environmental > Aquatic > Marine > Sediment | place: USA... | reverse complement strand
CCCGCCCCCCGGTGGGGGGAGGGAACTAGAATTTCGGATGGACGCCGCGATGACCGGTGGGGGGAGGGAACAAGAATCGTGGGTGGACGCCGCTTTTACGAGCCGTTGAGATTGAGATAGTTGAGGATACCGCGGGCGGCTTCGCGGCCCTCGAATACGGCGGTGACGACCAGATCGGCCCCACGCACCATGTCACCGCCGGCGAAAACTTTTTCATTGCTGGTTCTGAAAGGCATTTTTGCATCGCCTGACACGTCAACACGACCATCGTCCAGCAGATCAATGCCGTGCTCGGTCAACCATGGTGGCGGACTGGGGCGAAAGCCAAATGCAATGATCACCGCGTCCGCCGGCACGATTTCTTCAGTACCGGGTATGTTCTCAGTCAGCGGCTTGCCACTAACAACCGGGGGCAGACCCTGTTGAGCGGCCGGGGGCAGACCCTGTTGAACAGCCGGGGGCAGACCCTGTTGAACAACCGGGGGCAGACCCTGTTGAACAACCGGGGGCAGACCCTGTTGAACAACCGGGGGCAGACCCTGTTGAACAGCCGGGGGCAAACTCCCGTGGGGTCTGTCCCCATTCCTGGGCAAACGCGTTTTCATCAATTCGACGCCGGTTACCCGGCCGGATCCAATGATTGCTGTCGGCTGGCGGTTAAACAGGAATTTAACGCCTTCATCCCGACTGGCCTGGTAGTCCCGCCCCGAACCCTGCATGCTGCCTTCATCGCGTCTAAAGGTGCAGGTCACACTGCTTGCCCCCTGACGGATCGCAGTGCGATTACAATCCATCGCGGTATCGCCACCGCCGAGCACCACGACACGTCTGTCCCGCATATCGACAAAATCATCGTGCGGCAGACCGAGTTCGCGATTAATATTTCCGATCAGGTAAGGCAATGCCTGATAAACCTGCGGAAAATCACCGCCGGGCAGGTCTCCGACGACCGGTGTGTAAGCACCAGTACCTACAAAAACGGCATCGTAACGTTCCAACAACTCATCAAAACCGATATCGCTGCCGATCTCCGTGTTGAGCCTGAACTCCACACCCATATCGGAGAGGATCATGCGGCGTGTTTCAACAACCTGTTTTTCGAGCTTGAACGGTGGGATACCAAAAGTCAGCAGGCCGCCAATCATGGGATGGCGGTCGAAAACGATGGGCTTGACCCCGTTGCGCACCAGGATGTCTGCCGCACCCAGACCGGCCGGTCCGGCGCCGACAATGGCTACAGTCTTGCCGGTGTCGACCACACCGGACATATCCGGACGCCAGCCTTGTCGCAAGGCCTCGTCGGTAATGTACTTTTCGATATTACCGATGCTGACTGCGCCTAGCCCGTCGTTGAGCGTGCAGTCGCCTTCACACAAACGATCCTGCGGACAAATGCGCCCGCAAATCTCGGGCAACGAATTCGTTTGATGTGACAACTCGGCAGCTTCGAAAAGATTACCGTCGCGAATCAGGTTCAGCCAGGCCGGAATGTAGTTGTGCACCGGGCACTTCCATTCGCAAAACGGCACGCCACAATTGATACAGCGCCCTGCCTGCACCTCCGCCTCGCGCTGCTGATATTCGCCATATATCTCGCGAAAATTCTGGATACGCTCGCTAACCGGTGTTTTTTCCGGATCACTACGGGGTGTTTTGAGAAACTGTAACGGATATTCTTTCATCAGGCCGCCCGGCGCAGTGCTTCGATCAAGCTGTCGATATCCGTCGCTTTGGGTTTCACGACCCAAAACCCGCCGAGGAATGTGCGAAAGTCGTCCAGTATTTCCTGCGCCCAGACACTGCCGGTTTCCTCAGCGTGTCGTTCGATCAGGCTGCGCAGGTGATGCAGATGTGCTTCCATACTTTCCGGTGTGATGCGATTGATGTCGATGAGTTCATGGTTGCAGCGATCGACGAAATCACGTTTTTCATCGAATACGTAGGCGAAGCCACCCGTCATTCCGGCGCCAAAATTCACACCCGTAGCACCCAGCACGGCTACTACACCATCGGTCATGTACTCACAGCAATGATCACCGGCTCCTTCGATGACTGCCACCGCACCGGAATTTCTTACCGCAAAGCGTTCGCCGGCACGACCTGCCGCGTAAAATTGACCACCGGTCGCACCATAAAGACACGTGTTACCCACAATAATCGTGTCGCGTACAACGAATGGCGACGAGCGTGGCGGATACAATACGAGTTTGCCCGCCGCCATGCCTTTACCGACGTAATCGTTGGCATCGCCTTCCAGATGGATATGCAGACCACCGGCATTCCAGGCACCCAGACTTTGCCCGGCCGACCCTTTTAGTTGCAACGTGATGGGATGCTCCTCAAGCCCATAGTTGCCGTGCTGCCGGGCGATTTCGCCGGACAGGCGTGCGCCGATTGAACGATGGTAGTTCCGGACTTCGTAGTCCCAGGTGCCGCCTGTTTTTTCTTCAATAGCCGGCAACGTATCCCGCAACATCTGTTCGGCCAGATCGCCCTGGTCGGCCGGTTGATTCGACGGTTCGGTACAAATATGCGTGATATGCGCTGCGACGCCCGCCTCTGACAGGATCGGACTGAGATCCAGACGCTGTTGCCGTTCGGTAACACCCGGTTTCGCTTCGAGTAAGTCTGTCCGCCCCACCAGCTCTACCAAACTGCGTACACCCAGTTCGGCCATGAGCTCCCGGACTTCTTCGGCGACCAGACGGAAGTAGTTGATTGCCATATCCGGCAGACCGATGAAATGTTTTGTGCGCAGCACAGTATTTTGCGTCGCGACGCCGGTCGCACAATTGTTCAGATGACAAATTCGCAAATACTTGCAACCCAACGCAACCAATGGTGCAGTCCCAAAACCAAAACTCTCCGCCCCGAGCATTGCCGCCTTGATAACATCCAGCCCGGTCTTCAGACCGCCATCGGTCTGCACCCGCACTTTGCCACGCAAGTCATGCCGTCTTAGGGTCTGGTGTGTCTCGGCCAAGCCTATCTCCCATGGGCTGCCGGCATATTTGACTGACGTCAGCGGACTGGCACCGGTGCCGCCATCGTGTCCCGAGATCGTGATCAGGTCGGCATAGCATTTGGCGACACCGGCCGCGATGGTTCCTACACCAGGTTCGGCCACCAGTTTCACCGATACCAGTGCGTCAGGATTGACTTGCTTGAGGTCAAAAATAAGCTGCGCCAGATCTTCAATGGAATAGATGTCGTGATGCGGTGGCGGTGAAATCAAACCGATACCGGGGCGGGCAAAACGCAATCGCGCAATCGTCTCGTCCACTTTGTGGCCTGGCAGCTGACCGCCCTCACCGGGTTTTGCGCCCTGCGCCATCTTGATCTGTATTACCTCAGCGTTGACCAGGTATTCCGGTGTTACGCCAAAACGACCGGATGCAATCTGTTTGATCTTCGATGTCTTTTCAGTACCGTGACGCGCCGGGTCTTCGCCACCCTCGCCTGAGTTTGAGCGGGCGCCGATCCGGTTCATGGCAATAGCGAGCGCCTCGTGAGCTTCCGGGGACAAGGCACCGAGCGACATGCCCGCGCAATCAAATCGGGCGGTAATGGCCTCGACCGGTTCAACTTCGTCCAGCGGTACGGGTTTATTGATTTTTCGCAAATGAAGCAGATCGCGCAGCGTTGCGTCGGGCCGTTCATTAACGACACGAGCGAATTCATCGTAGGTCTTTTTGTCGCCCGTACGAGCGGCCGCTTGCAGCGTCGCGATGACCTCGGCGTTATACATGTGATACTCGCCGCCATGGACGTACTTCAACAGGCCGCCATGTTCAATCTTTTCACTATGCCGCCAGGCGCGGGTGGCCAGTTCGCGCTGATCATTTTCCAGATCGGCAAAATCGGCGCCCTGCAGCCGGCTGGTCGTACCGGTAAAACAACGCTCGACGATGCTGTCGTGTAAACCAACGATTTCAAAGAGCTGTGCACCCCGATAGCTGGCTACCGTCGAGATACCCATCTTGGACATGATTTTCAGCAGGCCCTTGCGGATACCCCGGCGATAACTTCGTCCGAGCTGGCGTTTTTGATAATCGGCCTTGATCTCACCGGTGCGTGTCATATCGAACAGCACCTGGTATGCCAGATAAGGATAAACCGCGGTCGCACCATAACCGATCAAACATGCGAAGTGATGCGGATCGCGTGCGGTGCCCGTCTCAACGATAATATTGCAATTGCAGCGCAAACCCGTCTCAACCAGCCGCTGATGCACGGCGCCTGTTGCAAGCAACGCATGTACCGGTACGGTATCCGGACTGATATTGCGATCGCTGAGCAACAAAACCTGCTTGCCGGCACGGGCCGCCGATTCAGCTTGCTCGCAAATAGCGTCCAGTGCAGCAGTCAGCTTCACTGTGCAGTCAACATTCAGCTCAATAAATTCATGGCTGACATGGGGTCTTTGTGTTGAGAGTATCTGTGCGAGCTTGCGTTGCGCGAGTACCGGCGAGTTGAGCACTATTTGCCAGGCGTGTTCCGGCCCGGGCGCAAAGAGATTACATTCGGCACCTATCTGGGTTTGTAACGACATCACCACGGTTTCACGCAGTGAGTCGATTGGCGGATTCGTGACCTGGGCGAACTGCTGCCGGAAATAGTCATAAAGCGAACGCACGCGACCTGACATGACGGCAATCGGCGTGTCATCGCCCATCGAGCCCACCGCTTCTCGCTCAGTTTCGGCCAGCACGCGAATGACGTCGGTACGTTCCTCAAAAGACACGCCAAACATTTTCTGGTATTGGGCCAGCGTATCGGGATCCACGGGTTTGTTGATCAGTTGCAGGTCATAGAGATCCGACTCTAGATAACGCACGCCGTCCTTTAGCCACTTCTTGTACGGTGCACGCGACTTGAGAATGTCGTCGATGTCGGAATTGTGCAGCAACTGGCTGGTGGCCAGGTCAACCGCCAACATCTCGCCCGGCCCCAGTTTGCCTTTGGCCAGAATTTCTTCGGGCTCGCAAGCGTAAACACCAGTCTCCGAGGCAATGGTGATGATGCGATCACGTGTGACGGTATAACGTGCCGGACGCAGACCGTTACGGTCCAGTACACATATGGCATAGCGACCGTCACAGGCAACGATGCCGGCCGGTCCGTCCCACGGTTCCAGGTGCGGCGCATAGAATTCGTAGAAAGCACGCACGTCCGGATCGACAGCGCTGACCGTCTGCCACGCGGGTGGAATTAACAGACGCAATGCCTGCAACATGTCCAGCTGCCCGGCCAACAATACTTCAAGCATGTTATCCAGTGACGCCGAGTCCGACCCGAACATCGATACCAGAGGCTGCAACTCCGTCAGGTCCGGTAGCAACGGCGATTGCCACACACTGGCGCGCGCCTGTGCCCAGTTGCGATTGCCCTGAATCGTGTTGATCTCACCGTTGTGTGCCAACAAGCGAAACGGTTGTGCCAGACGCCACTGTGGCAATGTGTTGGTGGAGAATCGCTGGTGGAAGACACAGACTGAGGAACTCAGCTTTGGATTGAGCAGGTCAGGATAAAAAGTGTCCAGATTGGCCGGCATCACCATTGCTTTGTAGGAAAGCGTACGTGCAGACAAGCTGGCAACGTAAAAGACCGGGTCACGATTACGCAAGGTGTTTTCGACTCGGCGCCGAACGACAAATAGTTTCCGCTCGAACTCTGCGTCATCCATGTCGTCAGCGGCGTTGACGAAAATCTGCTCAATTCTTGGCAGTGTTTCCAACGCGGTTTCGCCACAGGCTTGCGAGTCGACCGGAACCTCACGCCAACCGGCAGTGGCAAGACCGACCGCAACTAACTCCGACTCCATGCAGTCGCGAGCCGCCCGCGCCATGTCGTCGACGGTGTTAAGAAAAACTAATCCCGCCGCAAATCTTGTATTTAGGCTAATACCCGACGTTTTTGCGACGGCGCGCAGAAAGCCTTCGGGTTGTTTGAGCAGCAGGCCGCAACCGTCGCCGGACTTGCCGTCGGCGGCCACTGCACCACGGTGGGTCAGACGGCACAACGAGCGTATCGCCGCACGAACCAGCGCGTGGCTGGCTACGTCGTCCATCTGCGCGGTGAGACCAAAACCGCAGCTATCGTGTTCGAATTCGCTGCTATAAAGCCCGCTACGCCTATGTTTATCCACAGGCTCCCCCTCCCGTGATGCCCTCATCACGGTGTTGTAATCATGTATCGCGGACTGTTCGAGTGCGCTGATATGAGACCTGAACATATCGGATCAGGCCAACGCAAAGCAAGCCTTCAGACCGACAAAGAGGCCAGTGACTGCCCGGAGCGAACTTGTCCGGGCCATTCCTTGCGATCCGGCCCGTACCTGTGTTATCACTACGGCTATGTTGAACGCACACATTACCGTTTCCATTTCGCGACGTCGCCGTACAGGAGCTAACGCTGCGGCTGGGTAGTACGCGTCAACCAAGAATCATATAAGCCCAGCCACATGGCTGGGTTTTTTTTTACCTTCGACAAGCGGGGCAGGAGTTACACAAGGCGATGCGGCATTTTTTGACGACAGAAACCTGGTCACGGACAGAGCTTCAAGCCCTGCTCGATCTGGCAGCGCAGCTAAAACAGGGTGAGCACGGCGCCACGCTGGCCGGCAAGTCTGTCGCATTGTTGTTTTTCAATCCTTCCATGCGCACGCGCACCTCATTTGAAATCGGCGCATTTCAGCTTGGCGCACATGCAGTAGTGCTTGCACCCGGTCGCGATGCATGGCCACTGGCATTTGAACCGGGTGGTGTGATGGACGGGACCGCCGAGGAACACGTGGTCGAGGCTGCTCGTGTTTTGTCGCGTTACTGTGATCTGATTGCTGTGCGAGCTTTTCCCAAATTCCAGGATTGGCAAATCGACCGGCAGGATCGGGTGCTGCAAGCATTTGCTGAGCATGCAACGGTACCGGTCATCAACATGGAAACTATTGTGCATCCCTGCCAGGAGCTTGCACTCATGCATACGCTGCAAGAACACCTCGGCATGTGTGATGGCAAGAAATTTCTGTTGACCTGGACCTATCATCCGAAACCGCTCAATACCGCGGTGGCCAACTCAGCGCTGTTGATCGCCAGCAAGTTCGGAATGAATGTCACCCTGCTTTGTCCCAGCGAAGAATACTTACTCGACCCACGGTACATGGATGCGGCACATACCGCCGCCCATGCCAGCGGCACTTCGGTGACAGTGACACACGACATCGATAGTGCTTATGCGGATGCGGATGTGGTTTACGCAAAGAGTTGGGGTGCCCTGCCCTATTTCGGCAACTGGGAAGAGGAAAAACCCCTGCGCGATGCGAACCGGCATTTCATCGTCGACGAGCACAAAATGCTAAGGACCAATAACGCCTTGTTCAGCCATTGCCTGCCGCTGCGTCGGAATATCAAAGCGACCGACGAGGTAATGGATGCCGATTACTGCATTGCAGTTGACGAGGCCGAGAATCGCCTGCACGTGCAAAAGGCTTTGATGACCACGCTGGCCGGAGGACTATCCGAATGACAGACAAAACAATCGTGTTGGCATTTTCCGGCGGGCTGGACACCAGCTTCTGTGTGCCGTGGCTCACAGAACAAGGCTATGCGGTAACAACGCTGTTTGTCGATACCGGCGGCGTGGAGGCAAATGAACGGGACTACATCGCTCAACGGGCCGTGGAGCTCGGTGCTGTAAAGCATGTAGCCGTTGATGCCGCGCAGGACATCTGGCAGGAAGTTGTCGTACCACTTGTGCGCGCCGGTGAATTTTACCAATCGCAGTATCCGTTACTGTGTTCAGATCGCTATGTCATCGTACGTAAGGCGCTGGAACTGTGCGATGAACTCGGAACGCGTCACTTCGCACACGGTTGTACCGGCATGGGCAACGATCAGGTGCGTTTTGACCTGACCACCCAGGCGCTGGGTAACTATCAGATCGTCGCTCCGATCCGTGAGATACAACAACGTGATCGTCAGGTACGGGAGTTCGAAAAATCGTACTTACAGGAACGTGGCTACGCCGTACGCGACAAGACCAGCACCTATACCATTAACGAAAACCTGCTCGGTGTTACGATTTCCGGTGCGGAGATTGACCGCTGGGAAACACCAGGCCCCGATACCCGGCAACTGACCCGGCCACGCGGGGAATGGCCTGACCAGCCGTTGCAAATCGCGATCACTTTCGAGGCGGGAATCCCTGTTGCTCTTGATGGGGAGTCCCGTCCAGGCCCCGACATGCTTGCTGAACTCAACCGGCGTTTTGGCGCCTATGGTGTAGGTCGTGGCATCTACACCGGCGACACGAATGTCGGCCTGAAGGGTCGCATAGTCTACGAAGCACCTGGATTGACGGCCCTGGACGTGGCACATCGGGCGCTGGAGGAGGCTACCTGCACCCGTCACCAGAACCGCTTCAAGCCGGTTGCTGCCAGGCAATGGGCAGAACTGGTTTACCAGGGTTTTTTCTATGAGCCGCTAAAGACTGATCTCGAGGCGTATCTCGCCTCCGCACAGTCCGCTTTGAATGGCACGGTCACACTGCTAACACACGGCGGCACCGTTGATGCGGTAGCGATCGAATCCGACCATCTGCTGGTCAACGACAGTGCTACGTATGCCCAGTCCGCCGACTGGACATCGGCGGAGGCACAGGGATTTATCAAATTGTTTGGGCAGAGCTCTGCCGTTTGGGCAAAAGTCAATAAAGATCTTGCGGCGAGCCGTCGAGACGGCGACGATTCCGTAGGAGCGGCTTCCAGCCGCGATCGCAGATGAACACGTCGCTGAAACAAACGCTCGATCATCTGGCGGCGCTGGTGGCTTTTGATACGCAAAACCCGCCCAGGGCAATAGACCGCACGGGCATCTTTGCCTATCTGTCCGAGCACCTGACTGGTTTTGAATTAACACTGGACGACCTCGGAGACGGTAGCGTCAACTTGCTGGCCAAACGGGGTCGGCCGAAAACGCTATTCAATTTTCATATCGACACGGTGCCGGTCTCGCCGGCCTGGAACACCGACCCTTTCACACTACAGGTCGATAGCGAGCACGCCACTGGTCTGGGCGCCTGCGATATCAAAGGCGCGGCGGCCTGCATGTTGACGGCGGCGGCGTGCAGCCAGGGCGATCTCGCACTGTTATTCAGTTCTGACGAAGAAGCGGGCAGCAGTCGTTGCATCAAACAGTTTCTCGCCGGCAATCATGACTACGACCATGTGATCGTGGCGGAACCGTCTGGCGCGTGCGCGGTGCTGGCGCACCGTGGCATCGCCACCGCACAGATGACGTTTGATGGCGTAGCCGGGCATGCCAGCGCAGAACGTGCATCCGATGACAGCGCCATACACCGTGCAACACGCTGGGCAGTGCGCGCACTCGATTTCGCCGGCGAACAGAAAAGTAAGTCGTACGAAAACCTGCAGGGCATCCGTTTCAATATTGGGCGCATCGAAGGGGGTATCAAACCCAACATGATCGCAGCGGATACTCTCGTAAAATTTGGCGTGCGCACGCTGCCGGGGCAAGACGGATCAAAACTACTGACCGATTTCCGCAACCTCGCCGAACCCCATGAAGTAGCCAGCTTCGAACCGGTCTTTCTGGCGCCATCGCTGCCGGCAAGAGACAGTCAATTAGACCAAGGCAAACAGTTGGCGGAGTCACTGGGATTGCCACTTGCTGATGCGGTCGACTTCTGGACCGAGGCCGCGTTGTTTTCTGCCGCAGGCCTGACCGCAATCGTGTACGGCCCCGGTGATATCGCCCAGGCTCACAACGCCGACGAATGGGTTGCGCTAGCACAGTTGGCGCAGGTGACCGAAACCTACACAAGACTCATCCAATGAATTCACCAAACAAACAACTACGTACCGTAATTCGCCGGTTGCTGGGCAACCTGGGCAACGAGAAGGAAATTCAGCAGTATCTGCAACGTTACTCCGATCTCGACGCTGATCAGTTTGCTGTTATCAAGATTGGCGGGGCGACGCTGAAATCCGATCTCAGAGAACTGACCTCTTCTTTGGTTTTTCTGCAGCAAGTCGGACTGACGCCCATCGTGGTGCATGGCGCCGGACCACAACTCAATGCGGCATTGGCCGAGCGCGGTATTGATACACAAATTCGCGACGGGCTCCGGGTTACCTCTCCTGCTGTCCTACAGACTGCGCGACAGGTATTTATGCGGGAAAATCTTACGCTCGTAAAAGCGCTGCGTGAGGCCGGCACCCAGGCGGTTTCGATTACCAACGGCGTATTCGAGACGCGCCTGCTCGACAGCGGCAAATACGGCATGGTCGGAAAAGTCAGCAATGTGCACCCGGATATCGTGCGCCATTCGCTCGAGAGTCACATCGTGCCGGTGTTGTCTCCGCTGGGCGAGACTGTCGATGGGCAAATCGTCAACGTCAATGCCGATGTGGCCACGCAAGCGCTCGTCAACGAACTACAACCGCTGAAAATCATATTCCTTACCGGCACCGGTGGCATCATAGATGCCGACGGCAAGGTCATTCCCTCAATCAATCTGGCCACCGATTACGAAAAATTGATGCAACAGGACTGGCTGCACTCTGGCATGCGGCTGAAGCTGGAGCAGATCAACTCACTGCTGCGCGATATCCCCCACACGTCGTCCGTTTCGATCACCCGGCCGGGGTTGCTGGCCAAAGAACTCTTTACACATCGTGGGTCTGGGACTTTCGTGCGTGTTGGTGAACGCATTGTCGTTTATGACGATTGGGACAGTGTCGATATGCAACGCTTGCGTAAGCTGGTTGCGTCTAGCTTCGGCCGGTCTCTGGCTGAGGACTACACTGGAAAGACCGAGCTTGCTGCAGCCTATGTAAGCGACACCTATCATGCAGCTGCCATCGTAGTGAACGGCGGGCTGGCTGCACGACTGGACAAATTTGCAGTAACCGAACAGGCGCAGGGCGAAGGTCTCGGTTCCGCATTGTGGGCACGGCTACGCAAGGCACACCCGTCGTTGTATTGGCGCGCGCGTCCGGACAATCCAATCAATCGCTTTTATTTTCAGCATTGCGACGGCTGCATCAAAGGCGACGCCTGGAACGTCTTCTGGTACGGAATCGATGACATGAAGACGATTCGCAATTGCGTGGATCGTGCCATGTCGGCAAGGGAAACACTGACCTGAGTACATATTTATGACTGCATCACCGATAAAACTGGGTTTGGTAGGCGCGCGGGGCTACGTTGGCCTGGAACTCATGCGCCTCATTGGCGACCATCCCGGCCTCCAACTCGGCTATGCGAGCTCGCGTGAGCTGGTTGGGCAACGCTTGGTCAAACACGTCAAGAACGCCGATCCAGATTTGCGCTTTGAAACGCTTGACGCTGAGGCTGTTGCTAAACGCGACGTCGATATCTGCGTGCTGGCCCTGCCCAACGGCCTGTCTGATAATTACGCGGCCAAACTAAAAAAAACGAATACGATCATCGTCGATCTCAGTGGCGATCACCGTTTCGACAACCAGTGGCACTATGGCCTGCCGGAACTGTCGCGAAATGAACGCGAAGGCCGCCTGTGTATCAGCAACCCCGGTTGTTATGCCACTGCCATGCAGCTTGCAATCGCTCCGTTACGGAACTTTGTCAGTGAGCCACCACATTGTTTTGGCGTCTCGGGTTACAGCGGCGCGGGCACGAAACCATCGAAGAAAAATGATGCAACCCTGTTAGCCGGCAACCTGCTGCCTTATCAGCCCATCGGTCATCTGCACGAGCAGGAAGTGAGTCATCGCCTCGGTACCGAGGTGCGCTTTTTCCCACATGTCGCGGAATTTTTTCGCGGCATATCGATGACCGTAACCATGACACTCGACAAATCGATGACCCATGGTGATGTGCGCATGTGCTATGAGCGGGTTTACGCCAGTGAACCCCTTGTACACGTGACTGATGAAGTGCCGCTGGTAGCGGACAGCGTCGGCCGGCATCACGCGACGGTCGGAGGCTGGCAACTGTCTGCCAACGGACGTCGTCTGGTCGTGTTTTCTACACTCGACAACCTGCTCAAGGGCGCAGCCACGCAGGCAATCCAAAATATCAACCTGGCATGTGAGCATGCCGAGCTGGAGGGCCTGGACGATGAATTATCTGTGGGGCAATAACACAACGGACGTTGACGAACGCGTCATGCGGTTTCTGGCTGCGGATGACGTGATCCTCGATCGCCAGCTATTGCACTACGATATTCAGGCAACCGTCGCACATGTCGAAGGGCTGGCCAGGATCGGTTTGCTGTCGCCAGCCGAACAATCGGATCTATGCACGGGGCTCGATGAATTGGCGCGGCAAGTCGCCGACGGAAAATTCGTACTGGACGAACGTTATGAGGACGGTCATTCAGCGATCGAGGCGTGGCTGGTCGAACGCTTGGGCGAAGTCGGAGAGAAAGTACACACCGGCCGCAGCCGCAACGACCAGGTGCTGGTGGCCACACGGTTGTTCATGCGTGATGCGTTAGAGGAGCTGGTCGGGCACTGTCGCGTCACAGCAGAAGCCTGTCTGGCACAAGCCCGTGACTACGCACACACCCCGATGCCTGGCTACACGCATATGCAACGCGCCGTCGTGTCGTCGGTCGGTACCTGGTTTGCCGGTTTTGCAGAGGCGTTTATCGACAATGCAGTATTGGCCGAAGCATCACACAACTGGATTAACGCCAACCCGCTCGGCACCGCTGCCGGTTACGGCGTGAATCTGCTACTGGATCGCGATTACACTACCAGCGCCCTTGCGTTCGATCGCCTGCAACTCAACCCCGTTTACACGCAAAACAGCCGAGGCAAATTTGAGTTACAGGCGCTCAACAGCCTGGGTCAGGCATTGCTGGATGTCCGGCGTTACGCCTGGGATTTGAGTTTATTTACCAGCAGCGAGTTCGGCTTTGTGAAACTGCCCGAACAGCTCACGACCGGTTCATCGATCATGCCCAACAAACGTAATCCCGATCTGATCGAGTTATTGCGTGCCACGCATGGCGTGGTTCAGGGCGCCATCACTGAGATGCATGCAGTGTTGTCACTACCCAGCGGCTATCACCGTGACCTGCAAACTACGAAGGGACCGTTACTGCGTGCTTTCGCGCGGGGACTGGAGGCCATGTCCTGTATGCCGGCGTTGATTCTGAGCACAAGCTTCAACGAGGAAAAACTGCGAGGTGCAATCGAGCCTGCCATGTATGCAACCGATCAGGCGATCGAAAATGCCCGGCAGGGCATGCCGTTCCGCCAGGCCTATCGGGCAGCAAAAACTGATCTCGTCGACACGACCGAGAGCACACCAGAGGAGAGCCTGACCAAAAAAGTCTCGCCCGGTGCCGCCGGCAATCTCTGCCTGGAAACCCTGGAACAGCGACTCGCAAAGCTGACGCGGGCAAAAGTGCCAAAATAAGCGCATGGTTTGGTTATTAGCCCTAACTCTGTTGTCCATGGTGGCTTGCTATCAGATCGCGAAGTCACGACAGGCTGACGTCGTATTCTGGGTGGTTATTGCTCTGTTGATTGGGCCACTCGCCATTCCTTTCGTGTTCAGAGCCAAACGCAAAACCTGAACAACGCAACGCCGCCAGGCCAGCGGGCCGTCTCGGCCCCACCACAAAGCCCTGCGGGAAATTCAGTCTACGTTCATCCAGTCTGCGCTTAAATAGACGCAACGCTCAGCAATAGACATGCAAGAGGTTGCTATGAACTTTTCAAGGTCCGGCACCGGCCGGCACATACAATTCATGATTGCGTTGATACTTGCAATCAGCACGAATAACATCGCCCTGGCTGAAGACAGTGCGCAAATGGTGCGTTCCACCGCAGGTTTCAAAAGCGATCGTGGCACTGCAGATCGACACGACCCGGCTACGCTGCAAGACTACGACGTGAAAGCGAAATCTACGCCGGCACGCTCTGAAAAACAGAGCTCAGTCGGCGCACAAAACCTGAATTGTTGCCCATACCGGATCTATTCGGCGCGCACGCAGCTCTTTGACGACCTGGACCTGGACGGCTTTTACACCTATCTGCGGGTGAGTATGGATATCGATACGGATTATTTCGATGCGCAATTGTTCGTGCAGGTTTACCTGCGTGGTGAAATTGGCAACTGGTTTCGGGTATTCGACAGTGAAGTGTTCACCATCTATGGCAATTCCGGTCTGGACGATTATGAAGTCGAAACTGAATTGCTCTCAGGCTTCCCGCCGGATTACTACGACGTGCTCATCGAAGTCTACGACGCCTACACAGGTGAGCTGGTGCTGGAATATGGTCCGGCAGAAAGCCCGGCCCTGAGCCTGTTGGCCATGGAGGACGTCATCCTGGACAATCGATCGTTGCCCCGGGCTGCGTTATCCAGCGGTGGCGGCGGATCCCTGTCGATCGCTTTGTTAGGGCTGTTGCTGTGCCTGGCTGCCCGGCGATCCGGTATCGCCCCGGCGCGGCATCTGTAACTGCGGCTACGCGAGAAATCGCACCAAAAGGGTGCGACACCACCGGCCCGATGCGCCAAAGTCCTTGCGGCAGTAACAACCCGCTCCCCCACCACATCCCCAAGCGCTTGATTCTCATTGATTCCTGGCTGTTGGCATGAATCATGCTTTGGAGTCTTCCGTTGGTGCCAAATGGTTGGGACTCTAGGGGGATACTTCGATGCTACGCAAGACTCTCATCGGCGCACTACTGATCACGACGATACCGGCTTATGCCGACGTCTCCGGCAATATTGGCTGGCAGAGCCACTATATCTATCGCGGAATCCCCCAAAGCACGTCCTCAGCCCAAGGTGGCGTCGACTTCGAAAAAAGTGGCTTCTATCTGGGTACCTGGGCGGCAGATGTCGGCCAGGGTGCAGAAATCGACGGCTATGGTGGTTATGGCTGGACCGCAGGTGACTTTAGTTTTGGCATCGGCGCCACGGGCTATTTCTACACGGACAAGTTCGATGACACCTACCAGGAAATAAATCTCAGCGCAGGCTTCGATTTCGTCACGCTGGATTACGCCGGCGGAAAATACGATAACTTCACCGGCCCGACTCTGGACTACAGCTTTAGCTCATTGACCTTTGAACACGAAAGCGGCTTGTATGCCGTACTCGGAACTTTTGGTCAGGACTTTGATGGCAACTACTACTCCGCCGGTTACGGCTTTGAAGTAGAAGGCGTTGATCTGTCGCTCGAGTGGGTGTACAGCGACAACGACCTGTTGGGCGGAAACAAAGAATCCAATCTGGTATTTGGAATCAGCAAGGGTTTTGACTTCAATCAGTAAACGAGCGCGAGTCCGGAAGGACGGGAGAAGAATACGTGGATAGAGTAATTGAGCTGAGCTACGCACTCGATACTTTCTATTTTCTGATGTGCGGTGCGCTGGTCATGTGGATGGCTGCGGGCTTCACGATGCTCGAAGCCGGTCTCGTGCGTGCCAAGAATACGGCCGAGATATTGACCAAGAACGTGGGGCTGTATGCAGTAGCGTGCATCATGTACATGCTCTGTGGTTACGGCATCATGTATGGCGATGCCATCAATGCGTTCATTCCCGGCATCGGCATGCTGGGTGCAGACGACAATACGGCGCAAGCCGTACTGGCCGGCGGCGTGGACGCACCGTATTACTCAAATCTGTCGGATTTTTTCTTCCAGGTTGTTTTCGTGGCAACAGCCATGTCGATAGTTTCAGGCGCGGTTGCCGAACGCATGAAACTCTGGGCGTTTCTTCTGTTTGCTGTGGTCATGACGGGCTTCATCTATCCGGTGCAGGGATTCTGGAAATGGGGCGGCGGATTCCTCGAGCAGGCCGGTTTCCTGGATTTTGCGGGCTCCGGTGTCGTACATATGACGGGTGCAGCGGCAGCATTGGCCGGCGTGCTATTGCTCGGTGCCCGCAAGGGTAAATACGGTCCCGATGGAAAGATCCTGGCGATCCCGGGCTGCAACCTGCCACTCGCAACGCTGGGTACTTTCATACTCTGGCTGGGGTGGTTCGGCTTCAATGGCGGTTCGGAGTTGAAAGTGTCGGATGTCGGTGAGGCAAACTCGGTTGCGCTGGTATTCGTCAACACCAACATGGCAGCTGCTGGCGGACTTATGGCGGCGTTGTTTCTGGCGCGGGCCTTGTTCGGCAAAGCCGACCTGACCATGGCGCTCAATGGCGCGCTGGCCGGTCTCGTGGCGATCACTGCCGAACCACTCACCCCAACACCGTTGTTGGCAACGGCAATCGGCGCCGTGGGTGGACTGATCGTTGTAACCGCGATCGTCTCCATCGACAAGCTCAAAATCGACGACCCGGTGGGCGCAATATCGGTTCACGGCATAGTCGGAATCTGGGGTCTGTTGGCCGTTGTAATATCAAATCAGGGTGAATCCGGTTCCGTCTGGTTGCAGCTACTGGCGCAGTTACTCGGCATCACCGTTATCTTTGCCTGGGTCTTTGGCACCAGCTTCGCAACCTGGTGGTTGATTCGAAAGATCATGGGTATCCGGGTATCCGAACAGGACGAATTCGAAGGTGTAGACGTGAGCGAATGCGGTCTGGAAGCCTATCCTGAATTCACATTGGGTGTCGGCCGCAGCGGTACCACCCCCGGCGCGTTAACCTCGGCGTACAGTACACAGCACGTTCTAGATTCTTGAAAGGAACAAAACACTGCCAGGATCTAGTGGCAACATGGACAGACTGCTTTCGGGGTCTGTCCCCTGTTCTTTTTCCTCGGGCCTATGCGCGCAATGCGTGTCGCGTGTGTTCGATGCGGCTCACGACCGCCGTGCCAACATCGCGTGTCGACATGGCACTTGCGGAATCGGCACACAGGTCAGGTGTTCTTGCACCGGTATCGATCGCTTCGGCAACTGCTGTCTCAACAGCTACCGCCTCGTCGTTTAAATTGAGGGAGTGCCGCAGCAACATGGCCGTACTGAGAATTGCAGCATAGGGATTGGCGATACCCTTACCGGCGATATCCGGTGCCGAACCATGTATCGGCTCGTAAACGCCCGGGCCATCGGCACCCAGCGAAGCCGATGGCAACAGTCCCATCGACCCGGCCAACATCGACGCCTCGTCGGTGAGGATGTCGCCGAACATGTTTTCAGTAACGATGACGTCGAAGTCCGCGGGGCGACTAAGCAGGTGCATTGCGGCGGCATCGACGAGCAGGTGTTCCAGGCTGAGATCAGGAAATTCCTCGCGCACGACTCGATCGACCGTAATGCGCCATAGTCTCCCCGTTGCCAGCACATTCGCCTTGTCGACCGACGTCAAACGTCCACGGCGTTTTTGTGCCAGCCGGCACGCGACACGAACAACGCGCTCAATTTCGTCTGTGGTATAGCTGCACAAGTCGCTAGCCGTAGTATTGGTCTGTGTTTTGTCGCCGAAGTAGATACCACCGGTCAGTTCACGCACTACAATAATGTCAACGTTGCGCAACAGCTCCGCTTTGATTGGCGAGGCAGTACAGAGTTCCGGGTGTGGTACCACAGGTCTGAGATTGGCAAAAAGCCCAAGTTCCTTGCGCATAGCCAGCAGCCCCTGCTCGGGGCGCACGTCCGCTTCGGGATCTGACCACTTTGGCCCGCCTACGGCACCAAGCAAAACCGCGTCGGATTGACGACACAACTCCAGCGTTGCCTCCGGCAGCGGATCGGCGCCGGCGTCGATTGCCGCACCACCAATGAGTGCCTCGCGAAATTCAAATTCGTGACCGTAAGCCGCAGCAATCGCCTCGAGCACCCGCACCGCCTCGGTGGTGACTTCGGCACCGACGCCATCGCCAGGTAATACGGCGATTACTGCCCGCAAGGGTGCGATCTCTCGTATGTGCTGATTGCCTGCTCCTGGCTTAGCAAATAGCCCAGGGGATCGACCCCATATAACAAACAGTGTCGCGCGAAACTGTCGATCGAAAACACGCACTGCGTGCCGTTTGGCAGCCGCAGCACACTATGGCCAATATCGATTGTCACCTCGCACCGGGGATTTGCCAGCAGCCACTGATGCGTATCGTCATTGACTTCAACAGGCACGATGCCATTTTTCAGTGCATTTGAGCGAAAGATATCGGCGATGCTGGTGCTCACAACAGCACGAAAGCCAAAGTCGCGCAAAGCCCAGGCCGCATGCTCACGCGACGAACCGCAACCAAAGTTGTGACCAGCCACAAGCACACCACAATCATTGGCCTCGGTCTTGTTCAGCACAAAATCCTCAATCGAATCGCCTTTGTCGTCAAAACGCCAGTCGGCAAAAACATATTTGCCGAGACCATCCTGATCCGTTGTCGTCAGAAAACGTGCCGGAATAATTTGATCCGTATCGATATCGGAGTTGGCTATGACAACCGTTTTTGATCGCAATTGGGTAATGGGTTCCATCGGGGAATGACCTTAGTTGAGGAATTGTCGCGGGTCGCTGATACAACCGGAAACCGCTGCGGCTGCGGCGGTTAACGGACTGGCCAAAAACGTACGCGCACCAGTGCCCTGGCGGCCCTCGAAATTCCGGTTGCTCGTGCTGACGGCATATTGCCCCGGTCCGACGCTGTCTCCGTTCATCGCTATACACATCGAACATCCCGATTCACGCCACTCCGCCCCGGCGTCGACAAACACCTGGGCCAGACCTTCTGCTTCGGCACGACGCTTGATCTCTTGCGAACCTGGAACAACCAGCATGCGAACACCCGAAGCAACACGACGCCCTGCCATGAGCACAGCGGCCTGGCGCAGATCACTAAGTCTGGCGTTTGTACAACTGCCCACAAATACCACATCAATCGGCCGGCCCATCAGCGGCTCTCCGGGTGCAATACCCATATAGTCCAGCGCCCGGTTGAGCGCGGCATCACCCTCGTTCGCCGGCACACGGCCGGTAATCGGCATCATCATGCCGGGATTTGTGCCATAAGTGATCATCGGCTCCAACGCCGTCGCGTCAAAGTGGATCTCCTTGTCGAAAGCTGCGCCTTCATCGGTCTTCAGTTGTTGCCAACGAGCCACTGCGTGATCCCAATCCGTGCCAGTCGGACACATCGGCCGGCCTTCCAGGTAGTGATAAGTCGTCTCATCTGGCGCTATCAAACCGGCACGCGCACCGGCCTCGATAGACATATTGCACACAGTCATACGCGCATCCATGGACATGGCAGAGATCGCATCGCCGCGATACTCAATAACATGGCCAGTACCACCGTCTACGCCGATCTTGCCAATGATCGCCAGTATCAAGTCTTTTGCAGTAACGGACTTACCCAAGGTGCCCTTGATGTTGATTCCCAGGGTTTTTGGCTTGCGTTGCAACAAGCTTTGCGTTGCCAACACATGGGCAACCTCGGTGGTACCTATTCCAAAGGCCAGGGCACCAAACGCGCCATGCGTGCTGGTATGACTGTCACCACACACAATCGTGCTGCCAGGCTGGGTGGCACCGAGCTCCGGACCCATCACGTGCACGATGCCACGCTGCTTGCTTTTGAGATCGTACAGTTCAATACCGAACTCTTTGCAATTGCCTTCCAGCGTTGCAATCTGGTTTTGTGCGGCGCCTTTTGGCATTCCGCCATACAGTACGTCTGCCCGGGTCGGTGTCGAGTGATCCATAGTGGCCAATGTGCGCTCGGGTCGACGTACACGCAGACCGCGTTCTCGCAGCGAGCTAAATGCCTGCGGCGATGTCACTTCGTGTATCAAATGCAGATCTACATAGAGGACCGCTGGAGTCTCTTCAGTCTCGGACGTAACAAGATGGTCCTCCCAAACCTTCTCAAAGAGCGTCTTGGGGCTATTTTCCAATGTTTTGCCTATTTGCGTGAGCAGACACTAACTGGACGAGACGACACGCGCCCGATAGGACGGCGTGTTGCACTCCAGCTCCTGAAGCCAACCCCTTTTATCCTCAGTTTGACCGGAAAACAAACCAAAAAATGCGGTTTGCAACTGTTCAGTCACTGGTCCGCGACAACCTGCACCGATGTCCATACGATCGACAGAACGAATCGGTGTTACTTCGGCTGCTGTGCCGGTGAAAAACAATTCGTCTGCAAAATAGAGCGCTTCGCGTGTGATCGCCTGCTCAATAACTTCCAGACCGGCATCCCGAGCCAGCATCATAATCGTGTCACGGGTGATGCCACCCAGTATCGATGCAGACGATGAGGGCGTGTAAAGGACGCCGTCTTTCACCATGAATAAGTTTTCACCGGCACCTTCGCTCACGGTGCCGTCGGTCGCCAGACCAATGCCTTCGGCGAAACCGAGTCGTTTCGCTTCCATGCTTATGAGCTGACTTGACAGGTAGTTACCCCCAGCCTTGACACCGGCGGGGATGGTATTGGGCGCGACGCGTTGCCACGAAGAGACGCAAACATCGACCCCTTCGGCGAGGCCTTCCGCACCCAGATACGCGCCCCACTCCATTGCAGCGATCGCAACCTCTACCGGCGAGCCGGCTGGTGCAGCCACGCCCAGACCCGCATCTCCACGGAAAGCGATCGGTCGAATATAGGCACCATTGTTCAGACCATTCTCAAGCACCGCCTGCGCGCAGGCGGCAATGATCTCATCCTGGCTAAACGGAATTTCTATGCGATATAGAGCAGCCGAATTAAATAGCCGTTCGATGTGATCGCTCAAACGGAATGCACGTGAGCCTGCGGGCGTATTGTAGACACGCACACCCTCGAAAACTGACGAGCCATAGTGCAACGCATGCGATAAAACATGCACGGTTGCGTTTTCCCAAGGCACAAGCGTGCCGTTACTCCAGATTAATTTGCTTTTCTTTGTTGCCATGGCTAAAGCTCCGTTATGCTTGTGCCGCAATGGGTTGCGGCGTTTTTTTGCTCTGCAGTCTCAGTGATATCCGGTTGACGGTCTGCAAGAATGCAGACGCGCTCGCCTGGATGACATCGGTATTCAAACCATGACCGTGATATTCGCGGCCATTGTATTCCACAATGAGTGTCACATCGCCCTGAGCATCTTCACCCACAGTGACATTGCGCACATCATATTTGCGCAGCGTTGGCGCCACACCGGTCATGCTCTCGATGGCCCGACAGGCAGCTTCTACAGGGCCATGCCCGACCGCGGTTTCCTCATACACCTTGCCATCTGTATGTGCGAGCCTCACGACGGCCGAGGCGCTACGACCGGTACCGGACGATGTGTTCAGTTCGATCAACTGCCACGGTCCGGCATGGCCTGACTCGTTGTTTAAAACCAATGCCTCAATATCAGCATCAAGAATATCTTTCTTGCGATCGGCAAGTTGTTTAAATTCACTGAATACTCGATTTAGTTCCTCATCATCAATTTCAAAACCCAATTCGGAGATACGATCACGCACTGCATGCCGGCCGCTGTGCTTGCCCAGCACCAAACTGGTTTTGGGGATGCCGACATGCTCGGGTCGCATAATCTCGTAGGTAGAGTGGTGCTTGAGCATGCCATGCTGATGAATACCAGCTTCGTGTGAAAAAGCGTTCTCACCCACGATCGCCTTGTTACGCTGCACGTGTAGCCCGGTAACACTTGCCACCAGGCGGCTGGCCGGGTACAGACGCGTGGTATCGATACCCGTATCGCAATCAAAGGCATCTTGACGGGTCTTTAATGCCATCACGATTTCTTCCAGCGAACAGTTACCGGCACGCTCCCCGATACCATTGACCGTGCATTCCACCTGCCGCGCACCTGCCTGTATGGCGGCCAGACTGTTGGCCACTGCGAGACCCAAATCATCGTGACAATGCACACTCAATACGGCTTGATCAATGTTGGGCACATGTTCGTTGAGATACCGAAGCAGTTTTGCAAACTCGTTCGGTACGGCGAAACCGACTGTGTCAGGAATGTTGACAGTGTTCGCACCGGCTTCGATAGCTGCTTCAATCACTTCGGCCAGAAATTCGGGTTCGGTGCGTGACGCGTCCTCAGGCGAGAATTCCACATCGTCGAAATACTTGCGTGCAAGGTTTATGCTTTCTACCAGTCGATTGAGCACTTGTTCCTTGTTCATCGTGAGCTTGTACTTACGATGAATCGGGCTTGTGGCCAGAAAAAGATGCAGCCGCTGACGTGCAGCGGGTCGCAGCGCCTCCCAGGCGTGTTCAATGTCACTGGCATTGCAACGTGCCAGACCACAAATAACCGGTCCGTCGATCTCTGTTGCCACCGCGCGCACTGCATCAAGATCACCGGGCGAAGCGGCCGGAAAGCCTGCTTCGATAACATCCACACGCAGTTCAGCCAGTAGCGCGGCGACCCGCAGCTTCTCTTTGAAAGTCATGCTGCAGCCCGGCGCCTGCTCGCCGTCTCGCAGTGTGGTATCAAATATCAGCAATTTATCGGTCGCCGTTGCCTGCATGATTACTCCAGATTGATTTAGTAGCCGTAATCCATTTCGCCGATAGGATACATCGGCATAGCCTGCGGTCTGAACGACGGTGCGCGCTCACTCAATGCATCGATCAGCGTGTGCGCCTCGATGTTGCCACCGGTCAATACGAGTCCGACGCGCTGACCAACCAGATCCTCACGCATCTGCATCGCCCCCGCCAGTGACACGGCGCCGGCACCTTCGGCCATCTGGTGTACGGTCGCGGCATAACAGCGGATAGCTGCGTAAATCTCTTCCTCGGATACGAGCAGCATGTCATCGACCAGGCTGCGCATGATACCCATCGTGAAATCGACAGGGATTCGCACAGCCAGACCATCTGCGACCGTTTCGGTAACTACGAAAGGCTGTTTTTTGCCAGTCTGCCAGGCATGGAATTGTGCCGGTGCGTTTTCTGCCTGCACACCGATGATGCGTGTTTTCGAGCTCAGCGTTTTAAATACGAGAGCCGTACCGGAAGCGATACTGCCACCACCGACGGGCACAAAAACCGTATCGAAAGACTGCGCCGACTGCTCCAGCATTTCCAGTGCCAGAGTTGCAACACCGGCGATGAGTTCCGGTTCTTTTGCCGGGTGTACCGAACGTGCGCCCGTTTCCTTCGCAAAGCGTTCGGATGCTGCCCAGGCGGCATCAAAATCGTGCCCTTCCACGACTACCTGGGCGCCCAACGCCGTCATGGCCGCGGTCTTGTCCTCGTTGTTGCCTTCGGGAACAAAAATCGTGCACGGCACTTCGTGTGCTCTTGCTGCATAAGCCAGCGACTGACCGTGATTACCACGCGTGGCTGTGACCAGCCCGAGGCGACGTTCCATAGCCGGCATAACTGCCAACAGATTCAGACCACCGCGAATCTTGAAAGAACCTATTTCGTGTGTGTTCTCCAGTTTGACCTGTGCTTCGCAGCCCAAAGCCTTTGACAACAGTGGGTGTGTAATCAGTGGGGTTGGCGCAAGGCGTTCCCGGATGACCTCTTGCGCCGCGTACACATCATCCAGGCTAACCGGCTGATGGCCGGTTACGTCACTAAGTCCGTGGTCTTTTACTTGGGCACTATTTAACATGCTTCACCCTTTTTCAATACAAGCCGGCGAGTGTCGCTCTGCAGATGCAAGACGTGGCTAACGTCAAACAATTTGTCCAGTTGCCGCATGAGTACATCTATCGAGCGCTCAGCGGACACGACATCAAGTTCCATATCGAGATGCCCGTTGTCTTCCGGGCTCGTAGTGTCGACGCGCGCAAGGGCAAAACCGCGACGTTCGACGAGCCCGAGAATTCGAATAATGGCGCCTTCGGCAGTGTGTACAGAAAGCCTGAGTGTGTATTTCATTTTTTTAAGCCTCATCCATCATTGTGGAATTTGTCATTCCTGGGGGAACCAACGGCCAGACATTGGCTGCCGGATCGATCTGAACATGTGCAAGCACAGGTCCATCTGAATTGAGAATTGTCTGAATAGCGTCGTCGACCTGGTCGCGACGGTCGACACGAAACGCCGGGATGCCAAAGGATTCGGCAACCCGTACAAAATCCGGGTTGTCTGACAAATCGACTTCGCTCTGGCGTCCGTCAAAAAACAAATCCTGCCATTGACGCACCATGCCGAGACAGGAGTTATCCAGCAGCACGATCTTGACCGGCAAGTTGTATCGCTTGATCGTTGCAAGTTCCTGCACATTCATCATGATCGAGCCATCGCCGGTCACGCAGACGACGCAGGCATCCGGTGTGCCCAGTTGTGCGCCGATCGCAGCCGGCAGGCCAAAACCCATCGTGCCCAGTCCCCCACTTGTGAGATGCCGGTCTGGACTGGAAATCTCGCAGTGCTGTGCGACCCACATCTGGTGTTGACCGACATCACAGGTCAGCAGCAGGCGCTCATCCGCTTCTTCCGAAAGCTGACGCAACAAAGCGGGCGCGTACACACCGGTGCCTGGGGCGTCATAACGGTTTTGATGTTCCACTTTGTCCCGCTCGCACTGCGCCTGCCAGGCTTCAATGTCGACTGGCGCCGGCAACTGCGCCAGATTCTTGCTCAGATCACCGAGCAATCCGACATCGGCAGCTCGCAACTTGCCGACCTCACTGGGATCGGCATCCATATGCAAAACCTTTGCCTTAGGCGCGAACCCGTCCAGCTTGCCGGTCGCGCGATCATCAAAACGCGCCCCGACGCAAACCAGCAGATCGGCATCCTGCACAGCCTGATTGGCCGCCCGCGTGCCGTGCATGCCCAGCATGCCGAGACACCGCTCGTGTCGGGTCGGCACGGATCCCAATCCTTTCAAAGTTGTAACGACGGGGATGCCGCTCAATTCCACGTACTGGCGAAACGCCTCCACGGCCTGTGCTATGACTATGCCGCCACCTGCATACAACACCGGTCGCCGCGCTGCGCGCACGAGTTCTCCCGCCTTGCGGATCGAAGCGGCATCGGCACCCGCAACCTGTTGTTGCGGACCGGCCAGCAATGGATGCAAATCTGTTTGCGCAGCCGCAACATCTTTTGGTACGTCAATTAACACCGGACCGGGGCGACCTTCGGCCGCAATGCGGAAGGCTTCACGCATGACTCGCGGTATGTCAGCCACGTCACGCAACAGAAAACTGTGCTTAACAACCGGCATCGTGATACCGAAGATGTCCACTTCCTGAAAAGAGTCAGTGCCCATAAGCGGTGTGGCCACCTGGCCGGTAATCGCAACCATCGGCACGGAATCGGCAAATGCATTCGCGATGCCGGTCACCAGGTTGGTACCACCGGGTCCGGAGGTGGCAATGCAGACACCGACTTTGCCGGTCGCGCGGGCAAAGCCATCGGCCGCCAACGCAGCGCCCTGCTCATGTCGTACCAGTACATGCTTGAGCGAGCTGTCATACAGCGCGTCGTACACGGGCATGATCGCCCCACCCGGATAGCCGAAAACTATCTCGGTACCCTCGGTTTCGAGGCAGGCAACGATTAATTGTGCGCCATTCACGATTGCGAGCCTTAAGCGGCACGCGCCCTCTTTGCTTTAAGCCAGGACATGCATTCCCGCAACTGGCGCCCGACTTTCTCCACAGGGTGTGCGAGGTCCTTGTCCATCAAGCGTTGATACTCTTTTCGACCGTCTGCGTTCTCCTGGATCCATTCACGAGCGAACGTGCCGTCGCGAATCTCGCCCAGCACTTCACGCATCCGCTCGCGCGTATGATCGTCGATCACCCTTGGGCCACGGGTCAGATCGCCGTACTTCGCAGTCTCACTGACAAACTCATGCATCTTGGCCAGTCCGCCTTCGTAAAGCAGGTCGACGATCAGCTTGAGTTCGTGCATGCACTCGAAATAGGCCACCTCGGGCTGGTATCCGGCTTCGGTGAGGGTGTCGAAGCCTTGCAACACCAGTTCGGTCGCGCCACCGCACAGCACTGCCTGCTCACCGAACAAATCGGTTTCGGTCTCTTCGGCAAACGTCGTTTCAAGCACACCGGCGCGAGTGCCGCCGATGCCATGCGCATACTCCAGAGCGCGATCGCGCGCCTGGCCGCTGGCATCTTTCTCGATCGCGAACAGACACGGCACGCCGCGGTCCTGCTCATACTGACGACGCACGAGATCGCCCGGGCCTTTTGGGGCAACCAGAATCACGTCAAGCTCCGCCGGCGCGGCGATCTGGCCGTAGTGAATATTGAACCCATGGGCGAATAACAATGCAGCGCCCGGTTTGATTTGATCGCGAACTTGCTCATATACCGCCGCTTGCGCCATGTCCGGCACCAGAAAAGCAATCAGGTCAGCGTCTTTTGCTGCGGCTTCCGGCGCGGCGACGTCCAAACCGTCGGCTTGTGCCTTCGCCCAGCTCTCGCCATCAGGGCGCAGACCGACGACAACATTGTGGCCACTGTCTTTGAGATTCAGCGCGTGAGCACGACCCTGGCTGCCGTAACCGAGTACGGCGATTCGTGCACCTTCCAGCGTGCTGCTTTTAACGTCATCTTCAACGTAGAGTTTCATTGTCACGACCTCAATCTCAAGTATGTAGGTTAAAAAAAACCCCGCATCCGTTTGGCGGTGCGAGGTTTCTGATGTTCTTGGTGGCTTGCTTTAGCTCAGAATCCCGCTCCTCATGCTAATAAGGACTACGACTACTAGGCTAAGCAGAATAACGGACAGCGCGACCACTCGGTCTATTTCGACCGGGTCGGTTTCGAGCTTTGCGATGTGGGCTTGTACTTTCATTTCAACTGGCTATCCGCAATTACTGATGATGTAATCAACTATCGGACAACTTGTCAACAACCTGAGTAACGTCTTGAGGATATCGATCGCTGGGGTTACACAATTGATAGTTTATCTTTGGCATATGTATCACTTTAAGTTTAATGGCAGCAGATAAACGCAAATATTCCCGGGTCGTCGTCGATGGCCTCGACCGGGCCCCGAGCCGCTCGATGCTACGAGCGGTGGGCTTTAGCGATGACGATTTCAGCCGGCCACAGGTCGGTATTGCATCAACCTGGAGCATGGTCACGCCCTGCAACATGCATATCGACGGACTGGCCCGGGTGGCAGCCGAATCGGTCGACACCGCTGGTGGCAAGAGCCTGATTTTTAACACAATAACGGTGTCCGATGGAATCTCTATGGGCACGCCGGGGATGCGTTATTCACTGGTGTCACGCGAAGTGATCGCCGATTCGATCGAGACGGTGGCCGCGGCCGAAGGCTTCGACGGCATCATCGCAATCGGTGGCTGTGACAAGAACATGCCAGCCTGCGTCATGGCCATGGCGCGGCTGGACCGGCCGGCCATCTTTATATATGGAGGCACGATTCGGCCCGGTGCCGGTCAGCGGGACATCGTTTCTGTATTCGAGGCTGTCGGCGGACATGCCGGCGGAAAGGTCTCCGATGCGCAGCTCACCGAAGTCGAGAGAACCGCTATTCCAGGCCCCGGCTCATGTGGTGGCATGTATACGGCTAACACTATGGCGTCGGCCATCGAGGCATTGGGTCTGAGCCTGCCGAACAGTTCGGCCCAGGAAGCGGTTTCGTCCAACAAGACAGATGACTGCCAGCGCGCCGGCGCGGCGATCTGTCATTTGCTCGAAAACGATATCCGGCCGTCAAAGATTCTTAGCCGGGAGTCTTATGAGAACGCGATTACTGTTGTGATTGCGCTCGGTGGCTCGACAAACGCAGTGCTACATTTGCTGGCTATGGCCGCATCGGGTGGTGTCGAACTGAGTCTGGATGACTTCACGCGAATTGGCCGCCGTGTGCCGGTACTGGCCGATCTCAAACCGAGTGGGCGTTTCCTGATGTCGGAATTGATCGCAATCGGCGGAATTCGGCCATTGATGAAAACCCTGCTCGATGCTGGTCTCTTGCATGGCGACTGTCTCACTGTGACCGGCAATACACTCGCCGAAGACTTACGCGACACGGCGCCCTATCCCGATGGCCAGGAAATAATCCGGCCTCTTTCCAATCCGATAAAAAAAGACAGCCATCTGATCATTCTCTACGGCAACCTGGCACCCGAGGGCGCGGTCGCAAAGATAACCGGCAAAGAGGGAGTGCAATTCACCGGTTCGGCACGCGTGTTTGAGTCCGAGGAGTCGGCCCTGTCGGCCATACTCGACGGGACGGTCGTCGCGGGCGACGTTGTCGTAATTCGTCATGAAGGCCCCAAAGGCGGACCGGGTATGCGAGAAATGCTCAGCCCGACCTCCGCTCTCGTTGGCAAGGGTTTGGGCGATTCGGTTGCGTTGATTACTGACGGACGTTTTTCAGGTGGAAGTCACGGATTTGTCGTCGGTCATGTTGCGCCCGAGGCAGCGGTCGGTGGCCCGTTGGCGCTGGTCGAAAATGGCGACCAGATCACTATCGATGCGGTAGCCCGAACAATTACCCTCGATATTTCTGAACAATTACTCGCAGTACGACGCGCAGCCTGGACGGCACCGGCGCTGGAACGCCGCGGTGTGCTGGGAAAATACGCGAGACTCGTCGGCAGTGCTTCGACCGGTGCGCTAACCGACATTTAGCCGACAAACCAATCCACGGTGCGACGCAGGCCCGTTGCCAACAGCGTCTCCGATTGCCAACCGAGTTGTTCCCGTGCCTTCGTCGTATCGCTGAAATTACGACGCACGTCGCCAGGCCGCTGCTGTCCATGCTCGATTTTTACATCGCCGAAACCGGCGTCACGCATGATGGGCAATAATTGATCGATCAGTTCCAGAATAGTCGATTCGCGGTTGGTGGCAATCTGAAATATCTCACCGCCGATATCGTCGCATCGCACCGCGAGTACGATTGCATCGACGATGTCTTCCACGAAAATGAAGTCGCGCGTCTGCTTACCGTCACCGTAGATTTCCAGTGTCTCGCCCGATTCGACCTGCCGGATGAACTTGGCAACTACGCTCGACTTTTTGCCCGAATACGGCCCGTAAACGTTACCAAATCGCAGCGCCACGGTTTCGAGCCCAAAAGTACGAAAGTAGGCCGAGCAATACGCCTCGCCGGCCAGTTTGCTGGCGCCGTAGGGCGAGACTGGATGCGGCACCATTTCCTCGTGTATCGGTGGCTCGCATTCACCAACTGGTGCACCACTGGAAGCAAACACGAAACGTGTCACACCAGCGTGCCGGGCCGCGTCCAAAGTATTGAGAGTCCCAGTGACATTCGTCCGGCAGTCGGCACGTGGATCCTCTACTGAGGGACCGACTCCGGTATTGGCAGCCAAATGCACGACAACGTCTGCACCCTCGCTGGCGGCCTCAACGACGTTATCGTCGAGAATATCCCCCACCATCAGCGCCACACCGTCGCCAAAAGGCGACTGCGCAACAGGCAACTCACGAAATTCGCTGACCCGTCGTAAATCGTCGGCGGTCCCAACCGAGAGGTTGTCAAGCACGCGCACCCGCACGTCCGGCTCTTTTATGAGCCGCCGCACTAGGTTCAAACCGATGAACCCGCAACCGCCGGTGATCAACCAGTTCTTGACCACTTCACGCCACGGAAAATACAGTCATCCGAAATTCGGTCCTTGTGTTGCAGAACGACTGCAAAAATTCCCTGCAACACTTCCTCGGTGAGAAAATGCGGCTCGAGCCCGAGATCGAGCAGGCCCGTGTGAGCCGGGTTGTAGTAGTGCTCTTCCATCTCTTTGCGCGGGTTGTCGATGCTTTTGATTTCCACATCAAGCCCCAATTGCTCACCGGCCGATTTCACGCGTCCCGCCAGGTCGTTGACCGAGAAAGTCTCGACAAACTGATTAAAGATCCGCAGCTCGCCGGCGTCTGCCGGGGTTTCGACTGAAAGCCGGATGCAGTTCAGCGTGTCTTTGATATTCAGATATCCACGAGTCTGTCCGCCTTTCCCATAGACGGTAAGCGGGTAATTCGCCACTGCCTGTACGACGAAACGGTTCAGTACCGTTCCAAATATCTCGTCATAGGCAAAGTGCGGATAAAGATCCGGTTGTCCCTCGTTTTCATCGGTCATCATTCCGTAGACCGGTCCTTGCATGAGATCCGTAACCCTCAAGTCCCACATCCGCACATAAAACCACAGCAAATCTGTGTCCATCACTTTGGTCGTGTGATAAAGGCTGCCTGCCTGCCGCGGGTAGAGGAATTTATGCTTGCGACCCTTGTGCTCGACATCCAGCCAGCCTTCCTCGATGTCGATGTTTGGCGTTCCGTACTCGCCCATTGTCCCCAACTTCACTATATGGGCATCGGGGCAAAACGCGCGTACCGCGAAGATCGTATTGGCGGTGGCTAAAAGATTATTGTTGATTGTCAAAGTCGCCGCACTACGGCGTAACATTGAGTAAGGCGCCGAAGGTTGCTCAGCATAGTGCACGACCGCTTCGGGCGTGAACGTCTGGAATACGCCTGCAACAAAATCCCAATCGCAGAGATCGCCAATGTACGAAGTAATCTCTTTTCCGGAATGCGCTTGCCACAACCGGCAACGCTCGGCCAGCTCCGGCAAATCATATAGCGGTCCTGACTCTTCTTCGGTCGCTAACTTGCGGCGCAAGTAATTATCCAGCACCGCCACCTCGTGCCCGTGAGCACTAAGGTTCATCGCGGTCGGCCAACCGAGGTAACCATCGCCGCCTAGTATCAGTATCTTCATCGGCCCGGTTCGTTGGTCAGTCGCCCGGCCAGAAGCGCTTGGGCGGCAACTGACGGTCACCGTCGCCATCATCGAGTAGCGCGCTATCGTGCATGAAGCGCGTCAGTTCTTCCTCGCTCATCGGCGTTTCGGCACTCGAATTGTAGGGTTTGCTGACCGTGTCTCTCACTACACCGTCATAACTGTAATCGATCTTTTGGTAGATACCGCGATAAGCAGGCAACACCGCGAAATAGTTCTCCAACTCCATCGCACGGCGAGTCTCTTCCTCGCTCATCAGCTCCTCGTATAGTTTCTCCCCCGGCTTGGTGCCAATGATTTCAGTCTCGATCTTCGCAGGATCGTGACCATAGATCGGCGCCAATTCACGGATCATGACCCGCGCGAGGTCCTCGATCCGAATCACGGGCATCTTGGTAATAAAAACTTCACCGCCGCGGACCAATTCTGCCGATTCCAGAACGAGGCTTGCCGCCTGGCCGATGGTCATTACAAAGCGTGTCATACGCGGATCGGTCAGCGTGACCGGCCCACCCGCCGCAATCTGCCGCCGGAATACCGGCACGACAGATCCACTCGAACCCAGAACGTTTCCAAAACGCGTAGAACCCAGAACCGGGCCGCTACCGCGCCTGGTGTTATTCGCAGCCGTAATCAGCCGCTCGCCCATCAATTTCGAGGTTCCCATAACATTGGTTGGGTTCACCGCCTTGTCGGAGCTGGTGAACAACACGCACTCGACGCCATTGGCGGCCGCGGCCTGCGCAACATTCTGAACGCCTTGAATATTAGACTGCACAGCGTCAAACGGCGCGCGCTCGCATAATGAAACGTGCTTCAGGGCTGCGGTATGAAAAACCACGTCAATGTTGCGCATGAGGCGATTAAGAGCCTGATAGTCGCGCACGTCGCCCAAAAAGAAGCTTGTGTTTGGGGTACCGACGTATCGTTGTTCCAGGTAAAACAGCCCACTCTCATAGTTATCCAGACCGACGATCTCAAGGGGCTGAAACTCGTCCGAGTTCAGACGCGACAATAGCTCCGCGCCGACCGTCCCACAGCAGCCGGTGATAAAAATGCGTTTGTTTGTGAGAAAATTCATTTGGCGTTTTCTTGGTGCAATCCGCATTCCCGCTTCGTTCCGCCAAAGCGCGTGGCCTCATGATCGGCACCTGCGGTCAACGGTTTGGAGCTGTGGTAATCACCGACCGACACGTAGCCTTGCTCCCACAGGGGATGGTACGACAAGTCGTGCTTCTTGAGGTAGCGATAAACGTCCCGGTCGGTCCAGTCGATCAGCGGATACATCTTGGCAACCCCCCACTGCTCATCGCTCACCGGCCGGTTGGACCGGGAAGATGCCTGCAGGCGCCGTACTCCCGACAGCCATGCTAACGGACGCAGTTCTTTGATCGCCCGCTGCATCGGCTCGACCTTTACGATCTGGTTGTACTGAGCAAGACCGTCTTCACCAGCCGCCCAAAGCTCGCCGTGCGATTCAACCAATTGTTGCGGCGACAGCGCAGGTTTATAGACCCTGACGTTCAGGCCGAGTTGTTGTTCCAGTTCCGCTGCGAAACGGTAGGTTTCGTCGAAGAGAAATCCTGTGTCAATGAACACGACAGGAACATCCGGTCGCTGCGCTGCGACCATGTGCAACAAGACAGCACTTTGGATACCAAAACTTGTGGACACAATGGCCCGCCCGCCACAATGTTGCAGAATCCATGCGACACGTTCTTCAGCCGATCGTACTTCGAGGAGGCGTCTATCTGTCTCGAGTATCTTCATTTTTTTCCTTTTTTGCACTCTCGCTTGAGCCCTTAGAAACTAAGCCAACAACTCATCGAATAGCGATTTAAGCCGCTCGCCGTAACAGTCCACCGTATAATTCCTTCGCGCTTCTTCGTAGTTGTAGCGGCCCATTGTCCGCCTCAACTCCGCATCGCGCGTGATCCTCAGGATAGAGGTCTTCAGCGCCTCTACATCACCAGGATCATTAAAGATAATACTGCGCTCATCAAATGCTTCCGGCAATACGCCGACAGGCGTCGAAATAATCGGCAACCCGGCCGCCATTGCCTCCAGCACCACAGTAGGAAAGGCCTCAGAATGGGACGGAAACACTAGCACGTCTGCGTTGAGAAATTCCCGCACTTTTTCAGTTCCCTGCAGGATACCCAGGAATTCGACATGCTCCCGCACTGAGTCGTTGTTTATCAGCTCGTCCAGGACTTCGTTCTGAGGCCGCTCGACTCCGTCGATATAGACGATGTTTCGCTCTTCAGTGAGCCGCGCGCCCATGAAGCGAAACTTTGTGTGCGGTTCTTCTTTGACGACATCGGGAATTGCACGCAGCAAATCGAATGCCCCTTTTGCCTGACTAAGGTAACCGACGAACAGGACGTTAAAGACGTCGGCGCGCTCTTCCTTGAGATCCGTACGCTCGAACTCCTCGACGGCGATTCCGCTATATATCACGCGCAACTTATCCATCGGGATAATGCCTTCAAATTGTTCTTTTAAAAGCTCAGCACGGACGATCACCCGGTCGATGCGCTTTACGGTCGCATCGACCAGCCACTTCAAACGTGTGCGCTGGTAGAAATGCCCAAAACCGTCACCCATGACGCGCGTCACGACCGGGATTCGGAAAAGGCGTGCTATCCATATAAAAGAGGTGTACCGCAAAACCCCGCCGAGATTCTGAGCCAGGTTCGTATACATGGCCGCTGGCCGCCGTGTCAGCAAAATCCACGCCAGAACGAACGGCTGCACAATCCCGAAGAACACATTGACGGTGTCGAATCTGGCCTTCTTTTCGATACCGCGATTCTTACTGATGTTGTAGTGAACCAGCTCGTATTTATCCCGCAGACTGGAGTTGAGCAGGTGCTGCGTCATCACTTCCGGTCCTGACACCGGTGGCGGCGTCGGGCTCACGATTAATAGACGTTGTTTTTCCGGATTCACGCGATGCTGGCGCTTTGAAAGAGGATCAAATTATGTCACAGGCGGTACCTAACGTCGCCAAGGCAAACATCTCCCCGGCGTGCCTGGCTTGTCACGCCTACGGGCCGGCGGCACAATGATCCACCACTGTTGATGCTCCAGAGCCATACACCAGACCTGTTTGTGGGCAAAACAACCATATCGAAGCCATCTCCTGCTCGCGGTTCCATTTTTACCGCCCCAACGCCAATACTCCCGATGTGGATCGGTCAGCGATCCCACTATAATCGAAGGATTAGCCGATGTTTGCTCTGTTGCTAAGGGTTCGAAACGCTCTCTTGAAAAGAACGCGCACCGCAGTTGGCGCTGTCCGTGGACGTGACTGGCGAACTGGATTTCCTATCACACGTGGTATTCCCTTAACCCGGATAGGCACGCGCTACGGTGGGTGGGTAGTCCCCGACGGTGTGCTGAACAAGCACTCAATCTGTTATTGCGGCGGTGTGGGCGAAGATGTTTCGTTCGATATCGGACTAATCGAAAAATACAACTGTGCTGTATACGCGTTTGACCCCACGCCCAGAGCGGTTAATTATGTGCAAGAAAATTACAGCGATTATAAAGGCTTCCATTTTTCCCAGATTGGTTTGTGGGATTCTGATTCTGTTTTGAAGTTTTTTGCTCCGGCAAATAGCGAACACGTATCGCACTCAATAATGAACCTGCATAAGAGCGATGAGTTTTTTGAGGCGCGATGCTTGCGCCTGAGTCAGATTATGAACGAAAACGGGCACAAGCAAATCGACTTATTGAAATTGGACATCGAAGGTGCGGAGTACAAAGTCATTGAATCCCTACTCTATGATCGGTTGAACATCAAAATAATTTGTATCGAATACGATGAGGCGCATACTCCAATCGATGACGGTTTTTTGACGAGAATAAGGGAATCAATCAGCAGCCTGATCGATTCAGGTTATAGACTGATAGCAGTGGACGGTTGCAATTACACATTTGCCCTGTCCACAAAACACTCCGGGCACTGAGGGCTCCAAACGGCCATGTCAGGACCGCAACAGCGTGTATTAGTTGTTCAGCCAGCCTGCCCGGACTACAGACGGGCCTTTTTCGAATTGCTGGCTCGACAGCTTAACGTTCTCCTCATCTGTTCGGAAGTTTCTATAGATGGCGCAAAGAGTGACGTTGCAGGAATCAATTGTCCGGTGGAGCTCGTCGAGACGACAGCTTTTGGCCGGATGGCTGCGTGGCAAAAGAATGTGGTGAGACGCCTGCTACGCGATCCACCCGAAGTACTTGTCGTGAACGGCAATCCGCGCTATCTGTCGACGCTGGTGGCACTTGTTGTTGCACGGATAAAAGGCATCAAGATCGTGTGGTGGGGCCACGCAATGTCCTCAACTTCGCGTCCGCTGCGTGCCTGGCTCAGAAAGCAGCTAATGCGCCTGGCCCATCGCGTTTTTCTCTACTACCCGGAGGAGGTCCCGCTATTACCGGCGGTACTGCGTAAACGCGCAGTCGGAATTGATAATTCCGTCGATACGGAAAAGTGCCTCGCTGTTAGCGACACATTGACCAAGCACCAAATCGAGAATTTCAAAACCGGACTGGGCCTCGGCACTGAAAAAATGGTTCTTACGATTGGTCGCCTGACAAAGAAGGCAAGGGTCGACCTGGTTCTACGGGCATTGGCGGAGCTACGCGCTGTAGACAATATCCGTCTGGCGATCCTCGGCGGTGGCGAGGAACTGGACGACCTGAAGAAAACTGCAGCCAGACTTGGCGTTATGGACAATGTGTTTTTTGTCGGGCCCGTGTTCGATGAAGCGCAAATCGGACTGTGGATGCGCAGCTCGGATCTTTTCGTCTACGGTGGTGCCGTTGGGCTGTCACTGGTCCACGCTTTTTGTTACGCGCTGCCGGCGGTCATTTCATCTCCTGCCAGCGGTCATATGCCAGAAGCGCTTTTGTTTCGCGATGGGGAGCACGGCATGTCATTCAAGGGGGGAGAGCCGTCGTTCCTCGCAGAAGCGATGCAGACCCTGCTGAATGACACTAATCGAACATCAATGGGATTGGCTGCGCAGAACCTCGTGCGTCATCGTCTCAGTGCGAAAAAAATGGCACAGAATTTTATCCGCGGCCTGCAAGACTAAGAAAAACGTCGGATATCTTACTCTTTGTGATAACGATAGTAGTGGTAGCCGGCGTAGGAATGGCGTCTGGAACTCTGCAAGTCGTTCAGAACGAAACCCTTCGGGTTTGCGCCGGCCTGACGAAGCATGGTCAGAGCGAGCTCCACCTCACGCGGCGTCTGTTGCTCGCTGCGTACAACCAGCAGATTTATCGTTGAAAGCCTCGCCAGCGCAGCTGATTCAGCCGCACCGAGTACCGGTGGCGCATCCATTAGGACGATGTCGTAGCGCTGCCCCAGCTCCGTCAAGACCTTTTCGAATTGGCTGCTGGTGATCAGCTCCGAGGGATTTGGCGGTATTTCGCCGGTCGAAATAAAATCCAACCCCTCGGCTATTACACGACGAATAGCATCATCGATTGTTTGCTGACACGAGATCACTTCAACGAGACCAGGCTGACGCGCCAGCGAAAACAACCTGTGCAAGTGACCTTTTCGTAAATCGGCATCCACAAGCAACGCTTTTTTCCCGGCTTGCAGAAACAAGGCGGCAAGGTTGGCTGTAACAAACGATTTGCCGGCCCCCGGCGCAGGCCCGGTGACCGTTACAATCTTGGGCTCAATATCTATCAACAGAAACTCAAGGCTGGTTCGCAGCGACCGGAGACTCTCAACGGCAGCATCATCGGACTTTGCCGTAACGAGAAGCTGGCCTGTGGAAGAGCGTTCAGACAGTTTTGCGTTGAGGCTTTGCTCCTGCTCACTGTGCGGAATAATCGCATAGACGGGCAAGCCACCAATTTTTTCCAGTTCGTCCGGATCCCGAATCGCGGGGTTGAGCGCTTCTCTAATAACAATGAATATCATTCCGAGCATTACACCCAGGACAGAACCGAACATGAGGAGAAGCGCCTTCTTTGGCTTAATGGGACGCAACGGAACAAAAGCTTCATCGATTATTCGGACATTTCCCACCGTGCCGGCCCTAACCACCTTCAATTCCTGTGCTCGATTCAACAGAAGCATGTAAAGCTCATTGGCAACCTGAACATCACGCATAAGACGGAGAGAAAACCGTTCTGCCTCCGGCACCTGTCGTATCTGTGCCTGCATCGTCGATCGGATGGTTGACAGTTCCGACCGTTGCTGCTGGACGGCGGCCATTACCGGGTGTTCTGCAGTAAAGCGTTGCCCCAGCTCAGCCTGCTTCAATTCCAATTCCGATATTTGCCTCTCCACTTCAGCCATCTGCTCAAGCAGGCTTTGAGCTTCAAGACTCAAGTCAATACTGCCTTGCGTTACTCGATACTGATTCAGCGCGGCTTCGGCCGCGTCCAATTGCTTCTTTAGCTCGGGCAATTGCGCATCAAGAAAGGTAAGTGTCTTGGCCGCATCTTCGGAGGTCCTCTCAACGTTTTGCCGAAGATAGATCGAAGCGATCGCGTTTAACGTTGCGGCTATTTGATCAGGCGAAGCACCGTCCAGAGTCAATTCGAGTATCCCGGTTTGCCGGCCAACCTCTGCCACGGACAACCCAGCCTTCAGCCGACCGAGCGCACTCAACCTGTTGTGACGCACCAGGCGAAAGCGGGTTTCAGGGCGCGCTATGAGTTCAGCTACGAATACGGATGTGCCGCGCCCATCGGCCGCTTCACCAACTTTACCTTTTAGTAACACGTTTTCTTCGAGGAGTAGCTCAAACTCGTTTTTGCTGCGTGCGCTCAGGGTCAGTTCCTGACCCTGCAAGTCTCTCGGAATGTCCAGACGGTCGATCTGAATGCGTTCACCACCCCAGGCGAAACTTTTCAGCCCCAATGGAGGCTTCGCTGGTCCGTCGAGCGGATCATGGCGCCGTGCGAGTGCCTCACCAATAAAGGGAAAATATACGGGACGGACCTCGATATGGAGACTCTCTCGTTCAATCGCAGCGCCCAATACGGCACGCGACCGAATTATTTCGCGCTCAGCCTCGGTTTGCGTCTTGCCTGCCAGCACTGAAGTAAGATCGCCAAGCGCGCTCATGCCACTATTCTTCTCCTCGACTTGAATCAACGCATTGGTCCGATAAATAGGGGTGGTGGTCAGTGCGTAAAACGCGGTTGCGAGTACCGCGATCACCCAGAAACCAGCGATCCAGCGCCATCTGTCGCCGAATATGGCCAGTAGCTCTCGTAGATCAACCTCACCACGGCGCTCACCGTAGTTGTGCGATCCGGCTGGACCGACGTCATTCATATTGTGATCTCACCCCTCGACAACTCATGGCGAATGCTGAGTCTCATGTTATTTGCCGCAACCTGGTAGACCAGTCATCGAGACCGTCGAGAATGAGCTCGAGCGCATCCCTGAACGCTCGATCGCCGCGCCGGTAAGGATCGGGAACATCAAAATCGCCCCAGTGTCCCCAGCGATACACGCGACCGCACGACTGCGGCCAGTGCTTTTCAATCCATTTGACCTGTTCACTATCCATGGTCACGACAACGTCCGAATCCCTTAACAAGTTCTCGTCGAGCTGACGAGCGACATGAGCAGTAATATCCAAGCCGCGTTCCTCCATGAGCTCGACTGCAACGATATCGGCAGGCGAGCCCACCATTGCACCAATTCCTGCCGAGCTGACTGACGCGTCTCCGGCCAGTGAGGCGTCCAGCAAAGCGGCAGCCATGGGGCTGCGGCAGATGTTACCGATACAGACCACCAAGATTCTCTTTAGCATAAACCTTTGTTTCACATGGGCAAGGCAAACGGTGCGATTCTAGGCAACTCAGCCAGGCAAGGCCAGCGGGAGTCATGAGCGTGATGGCATGCCATCGTTTAAATGCTGCCCAAGGATGCCTGGGTCATTCCGTGACCGCTGAGGGGGAAAGCGGGACTGTGGCGGCAGCCTCGATAACACCGCGCATATTGCGAATATGGGTTTCCATTTGGAAATGTTCACGATAATTTCGGTAGGCTGCCGCGGCATACCGCGCATAGATCTCAGGACTTGCAACTATCTTATCTATCGCTTGCGCGATGCTGGTCGGATTCCGGGGCTCACATCGCTCAGCGGTCTCGCCAAAGATCACGGAATCGCCGATGGCGCGGTGATCGGTTGTCACCACCGGCAACGCCCAGGCCTGGGCCTCGATAATGCTGATTGGCTGACCCTCCCACTTGTAGTATGTCGGCAAAACCAGCACATGTGCGTTACCGAACACTTCGGTTTTCTCTGCCCCCGAAACTGTGCCATGAAAAATCACAGCATCTCGTACCTGCAGCTCATCGATTCTCTTTTCCAGGATTGCTGCAAACTGGTCGCCGCTTTGACTTCCACTATGGTCCACATCACCTAAAAACGCCCCACATATATCTAACTCGACATCAGCAGAGCGGCGTGCTATCGCCAGCGCCTCAATAAGATCAGCGAGTCCTTTCGACGGTGTGATGTTGGACATGTAAAGCAGGCGTAACGGTGATTCGAGCGTGCGATCTTGTTTGGCGGTCGGCTCCATGTCGACCGGCAGTCCGTTTGCCACGACGGTAATCCTGGTTGTCTTCGGAACAAACCTGAATTGACCGCGAAGTCCCTCCCCCAACACAATAACGGTTGAGACCCTGGAATAGACATGGCGAACGAACCGCCTGAAAGTTCTGCTCCTGTGGACGTAGAAACCACGCATTCCCCCACCGTGCAAATGAGCAACCACAGGCCGCCGAAAAAGACTGGCTATCATGACGATGCCTGCGTCCCGCAGGAATCCCCATTTGCTCGACGCGACGATTAGGTATACCGCACGGGAACGCGGCAAGAAAAAGGCTGCTTTTAGTATGACAAAGACTGACTCAATAGCCCGTAACAATTGGAATCTACCTGGCGTCTCGACGTGACGCATCCAGTTGGAGTTTACGACTACTATGTTGTCTTCCTGCAACCCTGCCACCAGCGTGCTGAAACACACAGAGACGCCTTCAATTCGCCTCTTCGGCAATGGTCCAATCAATACGAGTTTCTTTTTCATGCCGTCATTGCCTGGGCAGCAAAGGGCTGGAATCAAGTGGGTGTTTCATTATGCCATATCTCGATTTCACGGTGTTCGTTGTGCATTCACACCGAAAATGAATAGACTCGCGCGAGTACCGGTGGTGCTGCAGCTTCAAGTTGCTTACAATCCGCCTGATTTGTACCGTAATGCGCATGATCGCACGCTTAGGGAAATAGAAAACGTGAGATTAATTGTTTTTCTGGCCGTTTTCGCCGTGACTGGATGCGCCATTCCGGGACAGCACCTGAAGACACAATCATGGAAATACGAACCGGCGACACCAGCGGAACAGTCGTTGCAACCCAGAATTGTGCGCCTGTCATCGCAGGTCGTTGCGTCGAAGTCGGTTCCTCAAAGCCAGGTTGTTTCCTCGAATACAACACTGGACGACCAGCTTCGTAATTACGAATATCAGGTCGGCCCGAGAGATATTCTGATATTTACGGTTTGGGATCATCCCGAACTAACGATCCCCGCGGGCGAATTTCGAGCTCCGGATATTCAGGGTCATCTCGTATCCTCCAGTGGCGACATTTTCTTCCCATACGTCGGCGAGGTTCATGTAGGGGGTAACACACTGGCGGAGATTCGCGGCAACCTCACCAGTCGTCTCAGCCGTTATATAAACAACCCGCAACTGGATGTGCGAATTGCCGGTTTCCGCAGTAAGCGAGTAAACGTAACCGGTGAGGTTGTACAGCCTGGCTTTTTTCCTATAACCGATACACCGATGACTCTTGTTGAAGCCCTCAATCTCTCCGGTGGGCCCAGCGAGAATTCCGCTATTCAAAAGGTCACCGTATTACGCGACGGAAAGAAACTGAGTTTTGATATGGTGCGGCTGTTGCACCGAGGCGATCTGACGCAGAATACGCTGCTGCAAAATGGCGACGTCGTCTACGTACCCAAGAACAGCTTCTTCATGACACACGTTATGGGAGCAGTCATAAACCCGGGCACGATCCCAATGCCCGATGGCCAACTGAACCTGGCTGAAGCGCTAAGCAGTAGCGGCGGCATCAACGAGGATATTGCTGACGCCAGTCGTTTGTTTGTTTTCCGTAATGAGCCGGAGGGCGCAGCAGTGTATTGGCTCGATGCGAAATCACCCGACGCAATGCTGCTGGCAACCCAGTTTGGCCTGATGCCACAGGATGTCGTATACGTGGCCACATCGAACCTGGCGCGCTGGAACCGGGTCGTCAGCCTCATTTTGCCCACGATTCAGTCGCTATGGCAGACCCAGAGTTTCATTGATCGCCTGAACGACTAGCCAATTTCTGCGCCAGAATCACGTTTTCCGCGCATCCAGGCCCAATTGGGCCCTCCTCCTTGCCGCACGGTCGGGGCATCCGCCCCAAAGCCCGGTGGGAGCATTGGCCCAATCACGCAAGATCAGCCCTGGCCTCCAAGATCCGTCCCTGCCAGCAAAACCGGCATTTCCAGTCGGGCAGAGCCTTTATCTTGGCAAATCAGGGGATAGTTGGCCCCCGGTGCATACGCCCGTGAAGGGGGTGGATTGCTGTCGTGTTTATGCAACAGCCTGTCGCCTGGACTTGTTTGTAGCGCCAGCGCAACAGTCATTAATGCCCGTGTATTGCAAAGCATTGCCTATTTCTGGATACTCTGGCCCCTATCGAGTCACAGGTGTATCAAAGATACAACGTCGTGGCCCGTGTAGCGTAAATATCATCGGAGGCCTTTCGGGAGAATGGGTATGACGACAAACAAACTGCTAAGCGACGGCGTACATCGCGCACTATTTAGTGCCGCGATCGTAGGCGCAGTCGCAGCACCAGCTCAAGCACAGGACACTCAGCCTGTGGAAGAGGTTATTACGACCGGATCACGTATCCCGGTCGATTCAAACTTAGTTACTACTAGTCCGGTCACAACCGTTGACGCACAAGAGCTCTCCTACAGCGGTATTACCCGCGTAGAAGACCTGGTCAACGACCTGCCACAGGTTGTGCCCTCACTAACATCCAACGATTCAAATGGATCAACCGGTACCGCAACCCTTGACCTTCGTGGTTTGGGCTCAGACCGTACTTTGGTTCTTACCAACGGTCACCGCATGGGCTTTGGCGATCCGTACGCACTGGCGCCGGATATCAATCAGATTCCGGGCTCGCTTGTTGAGCGGGTAGAGCTGCTGACCGGTGGCGCATCATCCACCTACGGTTCGGACGCTGTTGCTGGTGTTGTTAACTTCATCATGAGAGATGATTTCGAAGGATTCGAGATCAATGTCCAAAAATCCGGTTATCAGCACAAGAACGACAACAGTGCTGCACAGGCGGAAATCGCCGCATTGGGATTCCCACAGGCTCCAGGTGATGTCACCGATGGTGAAACGACGGACGTCAACGTCATTGTCGGCATGAACTCAGCCGACGGTCGCGGTAACGTTACCGGCTACCTCGGCTATCGCGATATCGCGGCCATCCGGCACTCGGAGCGCGACTACAGCGCTTGTGCGCTCGGTGGGTCCGCTTTGCCTGTCGGCAACTGCCGTGGTTCGTCAACGACACCACGCGGTTCGTTCCGGAACTTTGCAGCCGCGCCCAACACAATCGATCTGACACTCAATCTGACATCAGGCGACTTTGAAGATCGCGCCGGTGAGAGCTACAACTACGGTCCGTTGAACTACTTCCAACGCCCGGACGAGCGTTACACCGGTGGTCTGTTTGGCACCTATGAACTTGACGACAGGCTGGAAGGCTACGTCGAATTTCAATTCATGGATGACCGCAGCCTGGCGCAGATCGCACCGTCTGGAACATTCTTCAACAACACCGGTCTGAGCTGCGAAAACCCATTGTTGTCGGCCCAGCAATTCACTGCGCTTGGTTGCGTCAACCCTACTGACTTCGTGCCGATTTACGTCGGTCGTCGCAACGTCGAGGGTGGCCCGCGTTTCGACGATATCAGTCATACATCGTTGCGTAGCCTCGTCGGGTTCCGTGGCGACATCAATGACGATTGGCAGTTCGATGTCTTCGCCAACTTTGCGCGGATGAACTTCAACGAGACGTACAACAACGACCTGTCTATCACCAACATTATCCGTGCGCTGGATGTCGTAGATGATGGCTCTGGTAACGCTGTTTGCCGGTCCGTCGTAGACGGCTCCGATCCGAGCTGTGTTGTCTACAATATCTTCCAGCCTGGTCAGGTGACACAAGCTGCTATCAACTATCTCAATCTGCCGCTGTTTTCCAAGGCAGACATGGAGATGAGTCAGGGTGTGGCCTACGTCACTGGTGATCTGACTAATGCCGGTCTCAAGCTGCCATCAGCTACCGACGGCATTCAGCTGGTTGCCGGTGTGGAATACCGTGACGAAACGTCGGTATTCGATCTCGACAACAACTACAACAATGGTAATGCTGCCGGTCAGGGTGGCGCAACGGCTGACGTTTCCGGCGCTATTCTCGTGAAGGAATTCTTCACGGAAGCCAAGATCCCACTAATTCAGGATCGCCCGGGCATACAGTCACTTTCGGCTGATGTGCGTTATCGCTTCTCGGACTACGATCTCGGTGTTGATGCCGATACCTGGAACCTGGGTCTTGAGTATTCGCCGAACGATGAGTTCCGGTTCCGTGGCAGCGCTAACCGCGCAGTTCGTGCACCGAACCTCAACGAGCTGTTCTCGCCGCAGACGATTGGCTTGTGGCAGGGTACCGATCCCTGCGCCGGGCCGACGCCTGAGCTGACCGAAGCGCAGTGTGCTTTGACCGGCGTACCTGCCGGAACCTACGGCGGTGTAGCTCCCAGCCCGGCTGATCAGTACAACGGTCTGTTTGGCGGCAACGCTGCTCTCGATGCCGAGACGTCAGATTCATTCACCGTTGGTGTCGTGCTCACGCCCGAGAGTTGGGCGAACGGCCTCACGCTGAGTCTGGACTATTGGAATATTGAGGTTGAAGATGCCATCTCAACTATCGATCCAGAGTTTGTCATCAGACAGTGCGGCACGACCGGCGATGCTTCGCTTTGCTCGTTAATTCGGCGTAATCCGACTAACGGTAACGTCTGGGTAGGTTCTGGCCCGAACGCACCACGCGTACAGGCAACCCAGGTCAACATTGGTAAATTCGAAGTAACCGGTTTTGACATCAACGGCAACTACGATGTCGAGTTCGGCAATCACGGACTGGGCTTTACCCTGCGTGGCACGTTACTCGACACGTGGGATGACCAACCGCAACCTGGCGGCGCCATCAACGATTGCGTCGGTAAATGGGGTGGTGCTTGTGGTCGTCCGCGGCCTGAATGGAAGCACACGTTCTCGACCAAGTGGAACACACCGCAGGAAGGTCTGGAAGTCGTTGGTGCCTGGCGTTATGTCGGGGAAGTCGATGAATTCAGCCAAGACCGGTTCTCGTCTGATAATGAGAGCTACTTTGATCTGTCGGCCGCCTATTCGACCGATTGGCTCGGTGGCGAGACGACCATTGTCGCCGGTATAACCAACATCACGGATGAGGATCCGCCTACGCACGGACTGTTCAATACGGCTCCGTACAGCAACGGCAACACGATTCCGGGAACCTGGGACCCATTGGGTCGCTACTGGTTCTTGGGCCTGACTCACAGTCGCTAAAAGACTGTAGTAAGTGCGATAATGATCGGCGGGCTTCGGCCCGCCGATTTTTTTTGGATTCCGTTGCACCATGACTACCAATACGACCGGTGGCGACTCGCGCCACGCACAACTACCCGAACTGTTACGCCAGGCCGTGGTGGCGCACGAGGACGGTGATCTCGAAGCGGCCTATCCCCTCTATCGTCAGTTTGCAAAAGAGAATCCTCGTCACCCGACCGCATTGCAGCTCTTTGGTCTGCTGCTTTCTCAACGTGGCATGTACGAATCGGCCGTCGTCCTGATGCAGGAGTCGCTGCAGCTGTTTCCTGATCAGGCTGAGGTAGCGAATAACCTCGGCAACGCACTGGTACGATGCGGCAGGTTCGACGAGGCTATTGCCAGTTACGACAACGCCATTAGAATTTTCCCGGAATATGTCGATGCGTTACGCAATCGCGGATTGTGCTATGCGCAGGCCAACCGTCTTGATGACGCCGCCGCGTCTTTTGAACGCTGTCTCGAATTTCGCCCGGCAGACCCGGCTTCGTGGTTGAGTCTGGGCAATATTCGACAGCAGCAGGGCAATCTCGCCGACGCTTTGGAGTGTTTCGAAAAAGCGTTGGAACTGAATCCTGACTATGCCGATGCACATCACAACCTCGGTTTGGTCCTGCGTCTGATGCAGCGTCCGGAGGAAGCGCTCGAACACTACGAGACAGCGCAAAAACTCGGTCTGGACCGGCCGGAATTGTCACACAATATCGGTAATGCGCTGATCGACATGCACCAGCCCGACCGGGCAATAGACTCCTATAAGGCGGCACTGGCCCGCAATCCAGGTGATCTGGATACACACAAGAATCTTAATTCACTGCTGTGGCAGCAGGATTACCTCGACGACTACCTCAGCTCGTACCGGGTTGCGTTGAAAGACGATCCGGCGGCAGTGCCGTTACGACTAGCTTATGCGAGATCGCTGACGCAAATCGAAGATTTTGACGAAGCAGCATCTGTGCTTCAGGAAGGTCTGCATCACACGCCTAATGACAGTGAGACAAAGAGCCTGCTTGCGTATGCCAGAGAGGGGCAAGGTCGTTGGGACGACGCGTTGCTGGTGCACGAGGCCGCTGTGAACATGCCGGGCTCAACACCGATGCACCGCATTAGTTATGCACGCGCGTTGCTGGCGTGCAAGCGGCCCGACGAAGCGTTGCAACACGTGCAGGCCGGTGCGGCGCAGATGCCCTACAACCAGCGGGCGCTGGCCTATCTGGGACTATGCTGGCGGATGCTCGACGATGAACGCGATGCTGTACTTAACGACTATGAAAACCTGGTCCGCGCATACGACGTACCTGTTCCGTCGGGTTTTGCCAATGCAACCGAGTTTAACGAAAGCCTAGGCCGTGTTCTGGAGCCCCTACATATCGCCAAGCGCTACCCTGCGGAGCAGACGCTACGCGGTGGCAGTCAGACCAGTGGCAATCTTTTCAATCTGAGAGACCAGGAAATATTGGATCTGGTCGCAGGTATCAAAGAGTGCGTCCAGGATTACGTTGGCCGTTTTCCGGCTAATAAAGAGCACCCCTTGTTTGCACGAAACAACGATATTTACCGATTTGCGGCATCGTGGTCAGTGCGTCTCGGGCGTTGTGGGTACCATAAAATGCACACCCATCCGCTCGGTTGGATCAGCTCGGCCTATTACGTGCAGGTACCACCTGAGATAGTCGAATCCGACGAACATGGCGGTGGCATCAAGTTTGGCGAACCCGATATCGATCTCGGCGAAAAGGGCCAGGCCCGCCGGCTTATTCAGCCGACGACAGGGCGACTGGTTCTTTTCCCCTCTTATATGTGGCACGGAACTGTGCCATTTGAGTCGGACGACCCCAGGATGACGGTTGCATTTGATGTCGTGCCCGGCGTGCAATGAGCAGGACTGTCGATTTTGATACAGCGTTTACCGAAGCGCGAAAATTACATGCCAACGGCAGCTTTGCCGAAGCCGAGCAAGCCTATCGCGCGATGGCGACGCCTGGGGCAAACCGGGAGATCGTGTTGCAGGCGTTGCTCGAACTCTACCTACAAACGCGCCGCCCGACCCTGGCGGCCGATGTGTTGGTTGAACTGACCGAAGAGCAGCCGGACAGCCTCTCTTACTACGCCCGGCTGGCGAGTCTACTCGACGGACTGGGCGATATCGACGGTGCAATCGCTCACTATGAGCGATTGCTCAAGCGACAGCCCGAACTGGCGGCCGGGCATTTCAATGTAGCTCTCCTATACAAGCGCACATTGCGTTACCAGGACGCGTTGCTTGCGTACGAGAAAGCCGCCAGCCTTGGTATCGATGGCGTGCAGGAAGTCTATTCCAACACCGGTGTGCTGTACTCAGACATGCGCAGACCAGCTAAGGCGCGGGAAATGTATATGCGCGCGCTCGAAGTGGATCCCGCTTATGTGCCTGCTCTGTTCAACCTCGCCGCATTGCATGAAGAAAGCGGTGAAAGAGAACAGGCCGTGGCGCTTTATCGTCGCATACACGACGCCAATCCTGCACACGCCGACTCGCTATGCCGCCTGGCTAATATCGGCAAACTAGACGACCGTGACGATCCACTAATCGACATATTGCTTGCTGCGGTCCAGCAGTCGAGCAACGATCCTTTGGCCCAGGAAGGACTCTATTTTGCACTGGGTAAAGTCCTGGATGATGTCGAACTCTACGAGGAAGCATTCACCGCGTACACCAGCGCTAACACCCTTGGCAGCCGACGCTCTCGTTACGATCGCCAGGCCGCCGAACAGGGATTCGACCAGATCATTCGTCTCTTCGACACAAATTGGTTGGCCAGCGCACAGACGCGGCTCAAGGACAGCCCAATATTTATTTGCGGCATGTATCGGTCCGGATCAACGCTGGTTGAACAAATGCTCGGTGCGCACCCGGCAATCACTGCTGGTGGCGAGCTGGACTTCTTGCCCTGGCTTATCGCACACAGATTGACGCCGAGTCCAGAACAGATCGAAAGCACGGCGGCACCGCATCTGCAGCCTATCGGGGAAGAATATCTTGCGCGGGTACAAGAGCTATTCCCCGATGCCGAACACGTAACCGACAAGCGGCCGGATAATTTTCTACATCTGGGACTGGTCCGATCTATTTTTCCATCGGTCCGCATTGTGTACACGCACCGACGTCGCCAGGACAATTGCCTGTCCGTCTTTTTTCAACAACTGGGCGAACAACTCGGTTATGCCGCTGACCTACACGATATCGATCATTACTATCGTTTGCATACACGTCTAATGGATCATTGGCAGAGCTCGTTTGGCGAGAATATTTTTACGGTCGATTATGACCAGCTGGTGCAAACCCCGGAGCCGGTGTTGCGTCAGCTGCTTGAATTCCTCGGGCTCGAGTGGGACAAACGGTGCCTGGAATTCTGGCGCTCGGACAATACCGTAAAAACGGCTAGTATCTGGCAGGTACGAGAGGGTCTACACACCGGGTCCAGCGGACGGTGGCAAAACTATCGTGCGTTTATTCCAGACGTCGAAAAACTGGAATCTGATTAACCGCCGTTACGGCTTCTTCGCGACGAGTACCCACGCCAAAGGGGTGCTTGTGCCAGATTCAGGCAACGGCTCGTTGCGATGTAACGTGAAGCCGAGCGTTTTCAGGCGCAGGCAAAATTCTTGAAACGATTTTTCGTCGATGGCCGCATTACACATAGAACTCATTCGCTCAGCGTATTCGCTAATTTCGCCCTGCATTTTGTCCAGCCAATCCAGCACGTCAGAGGCCTCATAGTTCTGCAGTCGTTCGTGGATGGTTCTAACATCGCGGTACAACTTCACGATGGTTCCGTCGGCTACATCACGGCCATGATTCATCATTATTGATTCCATCACCCTGATAGCCGGTACAAATTCCTTTGCCGCAATCTCATATTCAGCCCGGTCGCCGCCACTTCTGGCTGCAAAACCGGTCTTGAACATGGCTGTACACGCAGGAATGAAGCGTGCAGTCTGCATTTCATCAACCGCCACCAAACTGGTGGAGCATTTTTGATAGATGCTGCCATCGGCATGATGTAGCAAAAATGCAAGCTGGCCACCCGACGCTACTAGACGACAGGCCTCATCCAGAGCCTCGCTACCCGCATATTCAAGCCCAAACTGGCTCGTAACTATGTCGATACACGCCGTGTCCAAGGGTATTGATGTGGCGTCGGCGACAATGCCGTTAACTTCCGGAAAGCGTTTTTGCAACATGGCAATCGCTGATTCGGAAATATCGAGGCAGGCAAATTGCGGCAGATCTCCGTCAAAAGCCAATTTGGCACACTCCACAACTGCACCGTTACCGCTGGCGATATCAATAATGCTGGGTTCCGGCAATTGGCCGCGGACGTCACTGAAGTACTCCTTCCAGAACGATAGAATCGTAGGATTGTTGACACCGCCAGATGTCAGCGCCGCGTTATTACGAGCGCCGCTCCAGTACGTGTCCCAGCTTCGGGCCACAGGGTTTGTATTGGACTCTGTCATGGGTTCTTTTTCATCTTCAAGTGACCACTGCGCGCCACTTTCAAGCATAACAGGCTCTGACCAGGGAATGCGGCGGCTTTGTTCAGAATAGGCATTCCCAGGCCCGCACGACGCATGCTGAATAGCGACGCGTTGCCCTACGTCGCCAAAATAGTAGATAGTATGGCTGTGAGTACTCGAACACTAGCCAGCGTCATTGCGTCAATTCCAACTTCGGATGGAGCCGGTGTCAAGCTCCGTCGCAGTCTCGGTGCAAGATCTACGCTTCGCGTTGACCCTTTTTTGATGTTGGACGAATTTGGCACCGACAACCCGGACGACTATATCGGTGGGTTTCCGCCGCATCCGCACCGAGGATTTGAAACCGTAACCTACATGCTCGACGGCCACATGCGTCACGAGGATCACATGGGCAATGTCGGTGATCTGACCCCCGGTGGCGTGCAATGGATGACTGCCGGCCGCGGCATCATTCATTCAGAATTGCCACAACAAGCCGACGGCCGCATGCGTGGTTTTCAACTCTGGATTAATTTGCCCAGTGCAGAAAAAATGAAGCCGGCCACTTATCGCGACATACCGGCCGACGATATCCCATTGGCCAAAATCACTGGGGGTACAGTCAAGGTCATCGCCGGTACCTTTCATGGCAACGATACTATTACCGGACCGATTTCCGGACTCACAACCGAGCCGCTGTTCTTTGATGTCTGTCTGGACAAGGACACTGTTTTTGAGCACGGTTTGACGGCCACGCACAGCGCGTTTGTCTACGCCTACGAGGGACAAGTCGAAGTCGGACCGGAAGATAGCGCATTAACATTACCGCGCCAGGCCGCCGGCGTGCTAACGCCGGGCGACGCGGTGCGGCTAAAAGCGCTAGCTGATACCCGGGTTATTGTGCTGGCGGGTAAACCGATAAACGAACCTGTCGAGCAACAGGGGCCCTTCGTAATGAATACCCGGAAAGAAATCGAACAGGCCATCTCAGACTATCGTGACGGCACACTGGCGACCGTTGCGCGCAAAGAATAAGGAGCAACAACCACGAGCTGACTCAGATCTTCATGCGTCCGTTCCAGGGCTGTGGGTCTGCATCACCATGAGTCTGGCCATGAAGGCCAGCAACGCACACATAGTTATGACACGGCTCAGACCGCAGCTGGCCATAGCCAGGCAAATGCGCCGGCGACGACAGCACCATAAATCAGGGCGTCAAGCAGGTATTTGGCGGTTGTAGACCACGGATGTCCGTACCAGATACTGTACGGGACTACGGCCCATCCAAAAGTCATAAAACCAACTGTGGCGACGAAGCGAAACACCGTCATGTACTCGGTACCGGGCGCCAACGCCAAGCCGGCGCAATAGGCAATCAGAAAACAGCCGATGAGAAAAAATAGCACCTGCTGAATCAGCAACTTACCCATTGGCGGCATGCCGTTTGGAAAAATGGCCAGAAAGCCGACCGGCCCCTCTATGAACTTTTGTTGTAGTGCCTCGTTTTTCATCTCCGACATATCAGAGCAAAACGGAAAACAATAGAAGCCGACTGCCGCCGAACCCTTACGCACTGCTGCCCTTACTTCGTCTTCATTCGACAGTGGTTTGTAGTCGGTGTTGTGGTACTTGATCAGCATATGGATCAAAGCACTGGCTACCCAGGCCAGCACCGTGCCGAGCACAATTGGCATCCACAATTGCGATAAATTTACCGTCATCGGAATTCTCCCCTGTTGCCGGATTTTCAGTATAGCCTAGTACGTCAACCAAGCCGCCGCTAGACAAACCGGAAGCGTCTGGAGGCGGCCCAGCCGATCAATATGGTAGCTACGAGCAGTGTTGCGAGATTGGGCAACGAATGTTGCCAGGCCAGATCAAAACTGATCAATTTGTGCAGCGCATCCATGGTCCAACCGGTCGGCGTAAAAAGTTGCAGCCGCTGCATCCAGACCGGAGCGACCTCGATAGGCCACCAGCAACCACCCAGTGCTGCCAGCACCATGGTGAAAAACACGCCTAGTCCTGCCGCCTGACTGTCGGTACGGGCGACACTGCCCAACAGTAATGCCAACGACGTGCAAAGCGCTCCCCACGCCAACAGGATTACCAGCACCATCGGCAGCGCATGACCCCAGTTCATGTCAAACAACGGCGTAAATGAAAGCCCGACCGCGACACCGATTTGCACCGTGGCAAGGGCCATACGACCGGCCCATTTTCCCAGCACCACCTGACCACGCGTAAAAGGCGCCGAGGCAAGCCGTCGCAGCAGCTGTTTTTCCCGCTCATCGACCAGCATGCTTGCGCCGGATGACAGCAAGACCAGTAATGTAAACATCACGAGTGTCCCTGGGATCGCCTGCTGAAAACCACTCGGTATCTGCATCTGACGCCCGGCTGGAACCACTGCAAGTCCAACAGGACGTGCCTGTGCCGTTGCGACCGCAACCGTGTCAGGCGAGATGGCTTCACCTGTGGACCTGATGACAATCAGATCACCAATGACACTATAAGCTGCTTTCTGGATGCGGAAAAAATCGTACTGGTTGGTAAAACCCGTTTGCAGTCCCTCGTAGCGGACGATCACCTGGTTTTCCGATGCTAGCTGTTCAGTAAAACCACGCGGGATAATGAGTCGGCGGGTCTGCGCCGGCTCCTCTCCGGCTTGCACCGGCGGCACGTCTTGTGGGTGCACCACAGTAAACAGGTTTTCATTAAGACGCGTTTCAAGATGGCTCGACAAAAAGCCGTCATCATTATTCTCGACGATCAATTCAACCGGACTATTGGAAAAATTAATTCCGCCCTGAGTGACGGTACCGATGAAGTAAAAAAACACAGCCGGCATGATGAACAACCACAGGAAAGTCGACCGATCCTTTAGCGCAAGTTTCAGATCAATCCTGGCAAGCAGGGCGATTTTCTTGAAAAAGCCTGTCATCGCGATCTACGCCAGCGTCTTTCTGGCCGACAACCGGCCGGCCAGAAGCAATAACAAGACCGCAACAGCCAGAATAGGCCACAGATCAGCAAACAGGCCGGTCACGCCATATTCACCGATAAAATAGCCCTTCATGGGCTCAAGCACTCGCCCGTTTGGCGTGTAATCGGCTGCAGCGGCAATGACATCAGGCATAGTTTCAACCGGGAAGAAACTGCCGCCTGCCATCAGCAACGGAAACATGACCAACGTTGAAATCATTCCACCTGCTTTTCTGGACGGGGCCAGTACCTGAATCAGCGTCAGTAACGCAAACAGTATCGGACCGGTCAACGCCAGCCAGGCTAGCGCCGCAAAGTACTTTTCAAAACTGATACCCAGATAGAAAAACCCCAGTAGCATGATCGGAGCGGCAACCAGCGCCGTCAAAATCATGGCAGTAAACCACTGAGCGATCCAAAAAGAGAAAAAAGCATTGGGGCTGGCGACCCACCGCGCAAGCGTGCCCTTTTCCTTTTCGGCCCAGAAATTACTAGATTGGCCGTTGGCGGAAAAAAACGCGGTCATCAGCAAGATTCCAGGAAACATCAGTAGCGGCATGCTGACATTCAGACCGGTTGTCTGGGCCGTCACATCCTCGACACTCAATACCGGTGGAAACACGAAACCGGCAAATCCTGAAACCTTATCGGCAATACCGCCGGATAAATCGGACACGGAAATATCGGACTGCCCGGTTTGTAGGGACCGGGAAATGATATTTAGCTCTGCGCCAAAAACCTTGTGCAGGTAATCGCCAAGGTCCAGAAAGGCTTCAAGCATTTCGCGGATCAGCCGCGGCGCAATGTTCTCGGCGGGATTCACGGTCAAATGCAAGTTCACAGCTTCCCGATTCAACCAGGCGTCGCCAAATCCTTTCGGTATTACCAGGTGAGCGGCACCTTCGCCTTTGTTGATACGCCGGTCACCATCTTCCTGGGCCACTTTCTCGACAGAGATCATCTCCGCGACCTGGTCCTGGCCCAACGCGCTCAGCAGTCCCTGGCTGACAAAGCTGTCATCGAGATCGCTGACCATCAGCGCGGCCTTGATCGACGGCCCACCGCCGCCGCCCATGACACTAGCCATGAGAAAACCGACGGCGAACGGAACCAGGACCGCGGACAGCAGACCACCGGGATCGTTAAAACGCCGTTTCAGTTCTTTCGCTACAGTGATAAAAACGAAACGCATCAGGCCCGGAGTTCCTTGCCTGTTAACTTAAGGAACAAACTCTCCAGGTTGGGTTCGGACAGACGCGTATCCCGAATGACGGCCCCGGTGGCAACGATAGCGTTGAGAAAGGACTGTAAACTACCGGCCCCATCGCGGACTGAAATCATCACCGTCTCTGTATCCAGGACAAGAGCGTCCGCGTTTAGCCGCGCGACCTCCCGCTCGACTTTTCTGACATCAAAAGTTCCGGATAGCTGGATAATATCCTTCTCGCCAACTTCGGCTCGCAGTTCCTGCAATGTTCCAGCGGCGATGATTTCACCGTGATCCATGATGGCTAATTCGTCGCACAGTTTCTCTGCCTCTTCCATGTAGTGTGTGGTGTAGAGCACACAGGTGCCCTTAGCTTTTTCTTCCTCTACGAGTTCAAACAGACGTTCGCGCGACTGCGGATCGACGCCGACGGTGGGCTCATCGAGCAACAATATTCCGGGCTCGTGCACCAATCCACAGCCAAAGTTCAGGCGTCTTTTCATACCGCCGGAATAATTCTTCGGTTGATCCTTCGCACGGTCGGTCAAGCCAATACGGTCCAGCACGTAGGTGACGCGATCTTTTAGTTTAGTCCCACTCAGACCATAAGCCGCGCCCCAGTAGTTCAGGTTGTCCGTGGCTGACAGATCTTCATAAATAGCCAGTTCCTGCGGCACAATCCCCAACGATGTTTTGGCCTTTACCGCCTGTGTAACTACATTAAAACCACCGACCTCAATGGTACCGGCGGTCGGCTTAAGCAAGCCCGAAATACAGTTTATGGCGGTTGATTTACCAGCTCCATTCGGGCCGAGCAGCCCGAACACAGTGGCTTCACCGGCAGAAAAGCTGATTTTCTTCACCGCCAGAAAATCCCCATAGGATTTCTGTAATTCTCTAACCTTGATCAAGGCTCCTCTCCTTCCTGTACTACCTTAACCATAGAAACAAAACCTGAAGCCGCCAAGCTAAACAGGTCTTTTCTGACCAGTCTGATCACGCCCGTTTTCCCAATCGCGTGCCAGTCCGCGCGCTGCAACGATGAAAAACATCGCCGCGACGATATAAAAAACCGAGCCGGCGAGTATAGAATACCGCAAGGAATTCTCGGCGAAACGGCTTTCCAGGGCATCGGACAGAGCACCGAACAACACTGTGCCTGCGCCGATTCCGACCAAATTATTGATAAATAAGAATACCGCCGAAGCTGTGGCGCGCATATTGGGTTGGACCATATGCTGAATTGCGGCGATTACCGGGGCCAACCATACAAGTCCCAGGGCCGTCGGCACCAGTAACACAAAAAAAGTGAGCACGAGCGATGGTGAGAGTACGCCAACAACATAGAACGGCAGTGTCGATAAAAGAGCTATAGCGGGAATCAAAGCGTACGCCGACCGGTTGCGCTGCCCATAACGATCGGCCAGCGCACCGCCGATCCAGATTCCGGCCAGACCACCAATCAGCACGATGGCACCAAAAAACAACGATGCATCCAGTAGCGACATGCCGTAACTGCGCACGAAAAAAGAAGGCAACCAGAAAAACAGACCATAACCGATCATCGACGTGAAAGCGCCGCCGAGACACATCGTCCAAAAACTGGGTTTCCTGGACAACTGTTGTACGATTGTTTTTAGGCTGACCGGTGCGATCTCTGCGCTGCTGCTATCGAATTGTCCGCGTCGCGGTTCACGCACCGTCAGTCGAAATATCGGCGCAATGGCGATACCAGCCAGACCGACTGCAAAAAACGCATAACGCCAATCGACCAGACTTGCAATAACTCCGCCAAAGACGATACCCAAGGCACTGCCAATGGGTATACCAAAGGAATAAACGCTAAGTGCCCGCCCGCGTTGCTCGGGTGGGAAGTAATCCGAAACTAATGAATACGCTGGTGCAACACCGCCCGCCTCACCTATGCCAACACCGAGACGCGCCGCGAATAGCTGCCAGAAATTCTGAGCAAACCCGCACGCGGCGGTCATAGCGCTCCATATGGTCAGTGCGCCGGTCATGATCCACGTGCGGTTCCAGCGGTCCGCAAGCATCGCAACGGGAATACCCAGTGACGTATAAAAAAGAGCAAAGGCAAGACCACCCATCAACCCCAATTGGGTGTCGCTGAGTCCCAGATCTGCTTTGATAGGTACCGCCAGAATGCTCACTATCTGACGGTCTATAAAGTTAAAGGTGTACACCACCACCAGGATGAACATGACGTAGCTTCGATACGCCGTCGATGCGGGCTGTGGCTTCATCGGGAATCCTGGGATATCTGGAAATACGCAGCGGGCCATCACCGCCGGCCGCTCTAGCTTACTAGAAGCTGACGGGTTGTGTTGTGCAGAGGTCGGATCGATCGTTTCGGCTAATTCGCCGAGCGCCCCGCAATAGTGGGGGCGACTGTTGCGGCGTCCACGCCATTGTTATTTGGAATCGATACCGAGCACGTCAGCGTTTGGCGACACGGGGTTGCGCAGCGTCCGCAGAAATATCAGTAACTCGCTCTGCCCTGTTTCACCCAGATTGGCATATGCAGTGCGTGCCGTTTCGGCCTCGCCACCGTGGGCGAGTATGGCCGCGTTAAGTGTCAATGCACGTCCATCGTGCAGGTAAGGACCGGTGTCGGCCACACCCCAAAGTTCGGCAGTCATAAATTCGTGATTTGCCTGCTCGCTGGCCCCTTGAAAATTCTCCGCGAGATCGTAACCCATGTCATGACGCTTTAGATCGCCAAACAATTGCACGACAAGGCCACCACGATGCTGTGGGAAACTCGCTGGCCTCGCAGCAAGATTAGACGCATAGTAAACGTTGGCGTCGGGTTGGTCTGCAATCTCCGGAAAACTATAGGTTAACATTCGGCTTTTGGTGGTTAGCTGTGGTCGGTGACACTCCGTACAGCCGGCCCTGCGGAAATTTCGCAGGCCACGACGGCTGTCGCTGTCTAATTGCAGCCGCCGCGGTGTGTTCTGAGTCGTGATAAATATTTCCAGGGCAGACAACTCACCGGGTAGGATTTCGTCCGTTACGCCATCGCCATCATCGTCCAGTCCCACACCAACAATTTCGACCGGTTGCATACCAAAGTGGAACATCATCGCACCCTGGCCGAATGCCCTTGCAGTTGCGAATTCGCCCTTGCGCCCAAACGGTCGCACGACGAGGTCCGCATCGATTCCTTCGATTCCCGACGCGTCCAGAGTGCCACCAGAATCGGCCGTTAAGACACCGAAGTCTACCGATTTTGTGGTGAGTCTTATGGTCTTGCCAGGGTTGGCCAACGCGTGGGTCTTGAGTGCCTGCAGCTCAATGGTCATCTCTTTCGCAAGCAACTGGATCCCACCGGCGCCAAACAACGCAGGCGGTACGATTAGACGGCCATTGAATCCCGCGTGACCATTCACGTCACTATCGTTTACGTCGATGTTGGTTGGCATGAACATGACGGCATTGTTCAAGCCACCTGCGCCGCCGACGCCAAGCGTTGCAGGTACCGTCGCGGAACTAACTATGCCGTGGCAATCGTTGCAGCTTTGCGCATCAAGACCATTAACACGCAAAAAGGTACCATTGCCACCAAGGGTCGGCCGTCCGCCAAGGGCGGTTGGGTTGGCCGGATTCATTGGTCCGTCGCCATAACCGTCGTATTGGTTAAATTGCGTGCCGAAGATCTTCAGGCCTGCCTGGCGTAAATCATGTAGTGAAAGCAGGCCCGACTCGACCTCGCTTTGGGACATGCGCAGCTCTGGTGCCCCGAGCGCCGGGCCTTCGCCAACCAGTTCTGCGCGGACCGTCGCAATAACACCGAATAGCCCAATCACGGCTACGGTTCTAATGAAAATCGACATACTCATATCCTTATTATTTTTCTCGACGCCCGCCAATCATAGTACAAACGGGCCCCACCGGCTGATTCAACTTGACTTAATATCCCCGTCGGATGCTGCATCGCGGTATCGCGCCACAAACACACGACTACGGAGGTTCGCGCTAACGGTCCGCCGCGATCATGGTTTGCTTGGGTTTAACTTCTTTAAGCACGATCGAAGAGGACGCGTCTTTTACCGCCGGCATGCTGAGTAGGTTACCGTCAATGAACTGGCCAAACGAGTCGAGATCCGACGCCACCACTTCGAGCATGAAATCAATACCACCAGAAATCATGTGGCATGCCTGCACCTGTGGGTGCTCGCGTACCTTGCGGCGAAAATCCTGTGCCATTTTTGTGTTTTGCCGATCGACGTTGACCGCGACAAACGCCTTGACGTGATGCCCCAAGGCCGCCTCGTTGATGTTGACGCTAAAGTTCTCAATGACGCCACGTTCAATCAGGGCCTCGACCCGGCGCTGACAGGCGCTCGCTGAAAGATTGATCTGCCCGGCCAGCCGCGACCAGCTAATACGCCCGTCGGCCTGGAGCGTGGACAGGATGCGGGCGTCGTATTTATCCATATGACAGTAATCCTGCGTTAGATATATAAAAAACTATGAGATCCTGCGCAGTATACCGATTTCAGGGCAAAAAACGCCAGCTCCCTGCCTGCCTTTTTCGCTAGACTGCCGGCTTAGCCGTACGGATATCCGGAGCAGCCCATGTCACACCTTAAGAAAGTCGATCACATCTCCTATGCCGTGGACTCAGGCAACATCGAAAAATGGGCCTGGTTTCATATCGAAGTCGAGGGCGGCACACTGATTAAACGTATCGACGACGCGCGCCCGGGCGATCCAAACAGCAGCATGAAAATCTGGTGTATTGATTACGGTGATTTTGGTATTGCACTGATTGAGGGTATCGATCGCGAAGAAAAGTCGCAGGTGACGAACTTTGTCGAAAAACACGGCGATCACTCCTGTCAGCATGTCGCCTATGATTGCTACAACCTGGATAATTTTATCAAGCATATGAAATCGCTAGGCGGGCATCAGCGTGGCGACGTACTCGTGCAGGACGATGGTTTCGGAATTCTGAAGCAGATGTTTGCCAAAGGCTACGCGACCGGCCACGCAGGCGAGGCGACTTTCCCGGAATATTGCCAGCGACCCGAAACAGCAGACGAAGCCAAGGAAGTTGAGATTACCTTTTCCAACAAAGCAGGCGGCGAATTCTACAAGCAAGTACAAAACGCCATCGACGACGGGGATACCGAACCTTTCTTTGACTTCAGTCGCATGCCAACAGATTGGGAAGTGCCGGCCGAGCAAGCCAAGGGCGACGCCAATCCGCCTGCCAAACTGATCAGTATCTAAGGCCTGATATCAGCGGAGCCCCCGCGGGGGCTCCTGTCCGGATGCTAGCTGGTGGCTGACTGGTGCTAGCTGGTGGCTGACTGGTGCTAGCTGGTGGCTACTGGTGCTGGCTGGTGCTAGCTGGTGCTAGCTGGCGCTGACAGACGCCAAACAGATAGCAGCGATAATCGCCAGGGCCACTCTGCTCATATCCGTTGCCGGGTGCTTGCCAATCAAAGATCTGTGTATTTTATGTTGCATCGCAATATCGCCGTGTTCTGTGTGGTTTCAATATAAGTACACCCGAGCGACGGAAAAGTTGGTCCATGGCGCGTAGGGGCAGGGCCATTAGCTGTCAAGCACGTATAGCTGCCACAGGTCTTTCCGGGTCATGTGAAGAAATGGGCGCATCGCGAGTACCCCGGTTCTTCCGATGCTCTTTTCGAGGTACACCATCTCGGTGAATTTTTCTTTGGTGCGATCGCCGACCGGTGCGTCGAGGCCATTCTCTCTCATCATCAATACGCCCTTTGCCCGCAAAGCAAGCTCTGTGTACAGGCGTAGATAACACAACATGTCCACAACCACAGGCCCAGAAAATTTGCTCCTGAAATCCTGCAAAAACCGGCCGATCTTGCCTTGGGCAAATTTGCCAGAGTTAATCTGTTCCAATAAATTGGCGTCCGCGTCGAAATCCAGCTCCAACCATTCATGCATGTGAGCGGCACTTCTTCCAAAAACGATGTACAAAATCGGTGGCAACACCGCAAGGATGCTTAGAGTCATCAGGATTGGTGGCAGCACAAAATGATTGAACATCGAATGCAATACAATCGCCGCCAGTAAGCCGGGCAGATAGAGCACCGGATTAATCTTCATGTTTCGCTCGGTGAGCGTCTGCGACACGATGCCAAAGATGGCCGTTACACCACCGTGCATTACGGCGGTGCCAAAACCACGTACGATCCAAACACCCAAATTGGCGTCGCCGGCCGTGTACAAATAATAGAAGGCCTCAACCACAGCAAACCCGGCGCCGACAGCAAACCCCATAATCGCTGCGTCGACCAGAAATCCGATTCGGTGGCTACGAAATAGATAAACAATTACCAGCGCCTTGAGTGATTCCTCAACAACCGGCGAGACGTAACGACTAAAGTACTTCATTTCCATGGGGGCCATGGACAACATGAAGCCGTTCACAAAATAGGCTGTAATGGTTAGCAAGCCACCGCCGGCGATTACCCACAAAATGGTTTTGAAACGGACCAGTTTGTAGCTGTCCAGATACAACAGCACTACCAAAAATATCAGTACCGGTAGTAAGCCGACGGGCGCTCTAATGAGTAGCTCTAAAGAAATGCCGCGTTACCTCCCAATACCGGACTCCTGCTGCCGGCCACAGACCGCTTAAACTTCAGATTGAAACGTTATAGTGCTTGAATACGGGATCGTTTCACAATATTTTCGGCGAAAACATGTGCGGTCTTCGCCGGCGCTTGAGCTGCTGACCAGAACTGAGAGGTTTCTAAAGAATCTTGAGCGAGACCATCCACTCATTATCAAACTTGTTACTGCCGACGTATCCTTGTGCAAAACCGACCGAAAGCGTCATTGGCAGCCGATGGACGATGGTAAAATGCAGGTCGGTCTGGATTCCCAGACTATTATAGGTCTTATCAAATGTCCCGCTTCCAATGTCTGTGACCAGCGTGCCGGCGAACAACGCTGTGCGCATCCAACTCAGGTAAAAAGCCGGTATACCGACTTCCTTGAAAGTGACTGGTGGTAAATTCCACTCAATTATGGATTTACCAAAATCCTGACCACTGAGTTGATCAATATCGAAACCAGGAAAACTGTCAAAGTCGCGGTATCGTTTGACTTCACCGTCATCCACGTAGTTATTTCCGTATGAACCGAAAAACCAATTGGCGAACGCATTATTCCTGTCGCCAGACGATCGGCCTGCCGAGTTGTAAAACCAAAGCGAAGAGTGTTTCAACGGCAGTGCAAAACCAAAATCCAGGCCTGCGCGAAACTTTGAGATGAAATCGCTGCCCACATAATCTGCATAACTCGCGACATCCCAGCGAAAGCCTTTTTCATGATCTACTGAACCCAGTGATTTTCGAGTGTGACTGTAGGATAAATCAATATTGGCAGACGAAAGTTTTGTAAAACTAGTAGCGACGTTCTGATTATTCGGCAAAGTGTCCAGGCCGGTGTAGTGGGCCACGCTGACATCCAGGTCCATTCGCCTCGGTTTATCGAAGATCAACGCTTTCTCATAACCAACAATGAAGGCATCACCTTTGCGGCTGCGTTCGGTTGGACCAGAAAGGTCGTAGAAATCGGCAGTGTTATGCCAGTAGTGAAAGCGCCAGTTAAATTTGCGGTATTCGATGTCGGCGTGGAGTGTTTCGCTCGAGCTCAGAGAACTGTCCAGGCTGTGAGAAAGCGTGGTTGTCAATCGGTTAAACAGCATCGGATCTGACCAGCTGAGGTTGTAACCGAGTGCAACGCTATCCCGATAACCCTCAATTACCGGGTAACCCGATGAGAGATCCAGTTCATGCGTCGGGCTATATTTACCCCGATGACTCACCAGGTCATCCAGTGGCACATCTGCAGGCGATCCAACCGCCCAGTCTTTGACCACTGGATGTTTCTTCACAATTTCTGCACCGAGAAATTTGATCGCGCTGAGGTCTTCCAATGGTACCGGATCAATGATCGTCGGTTTGAAACCCTGTCCGGTGTACTCAAAAACCATCAAGCGGCCATCGTCCATCGGAACAGGCCGAAAGAAACCGGTTTCAGCATTGCTGACAGCCTGGATGTCGGCTGTCGCGATTTCATAACGGAAAATGTTGGAAATTCCAGTGTAATAGGAGCTGCCATAAAGAAAGCGCCCATCCTGGGAAAACACAAAGCCTTCGGGCACAAAAGTACCAAAATCAAACTGCAGCATGGGTTCGCTTTTTCCGTTCGCCAGGTCATCGAGCGGAAAAACACGCAGGTACTGATTGCCATTAACCTCGCCCATGGATGCGGAAAGTAGTTTTCCGTTTGGCGAAATATCAATATCGTAAAGAACTTCGCCATACGGCCAGGTATGGACCTGTTCCCAAACCTCATACGGCGGCGGAATCTTTACCAGTGTCACAAATCCGTTCTGGTGCCTCAGACCCAACAGGGACTGAGTGCTTTTGTCGAACACAAGATCGCCAATACGGGCATCCTTCATCAGCATCCGTGGCTTGCTTTTATCGGCGTTGACAGACATCAAATCGCGAAAGGCGTTGTTGTCGGTGGTGAAGAACAGCGTACGGTTGCTTTCATCAAAAGCCAATGATGTGACATTGAACAACATGGGGCCCTTGATGTCCGTGATTCTGCGCGTAGTTCTTTCATCCAGAGAAAACTCACCTATGTGAGCCACTACGCCAGGGTAGCGAAAGGCTGCAATCATGCTGTTTCTGGCGGTATCAATGAAGGCGCGTGAAATGGAACCCACGCCTTGCTCGGTCAATGGCTCGCTAGCTGTGAGCGGATGTTGCCTGACCGCCTCGAGGTTTTTCTCCTGAAATTCATGCTCAAATGCAATCCAGTCATCCCAGGCATCCTCCAAAGTTTTGCTAAAAACTTTCCTGAATTGACTGGCGTAATATCTCTCGCTGTCTTCATCACGCTTTAACCACTCAATGACCTGCTCCGGCGAGTATTGGTAAGCCATGTAGCTGAAAAACCGTGTTCCGTACAAATAGGCATTCACACCGACCTGAAAATCCACCAGGGTCCCCTCCGAAACGAGGCCGAGGTTACTGTAGAAGTGGGCGTCGTCGCGCACCATCGATCGAAACACCATTTCATCGTAGGCGCCCTGGGCCCTTCCAATCCCCCCTGCCATCCAGGTTTCCATGAAAACGGCACTGCCTTCCGTATACCAGCGCGGCGCTACAGCACGTGGAGCAGTCAGGTAGAAATAAAGTATCGACTCCGGATGAACTTGCTCCGGCGTTGGCTTGCCCAGAAAAAACCGGCGCCATCGGCGGTCCTGTTCATTCCAGCCATCCATCGTTGCCACATGCACCAGTTCATGATTCATCATCATGTAGACCCGTTCGCTGGCCGAAAAGGTCTCGAATATACGGTTGAGCGGGGCAACATCCAATTGAATCGAATTATGCGGGACTACACCTGCTGCGGCATTGGCATAATCACTGAAATCAGTGAGCATGACAGTGGTTTTTTCCCAGGGTGCCCAGTTCAATATGTTGCGCTGGAAAGCTATGGAGTTGTGGAAACTCCTCCCGACATGAGGTACCAGGTAGGTTTGCAAAGGGTCAAAATAAAGCAGCCGCAGTTCATCCGTCTCCAAAACATCCAGCACGAACGGATCTGCGCGAACTGTGCCTGACACCAGGGTGACGAATAGCAGAAAGCCAGTCAGCATCACTCTTGTGCCTGACATCATGATGATTTCTCCCTTATTTATTAGCATACATGATCACCAGACAAAAACAAAAAGGCCGCCTGCAAAAGCAGGCGGCCTGATTAGGGCACTTTGTAATTTATTAGTAACCTAATTTTCCCTAGCGTAGATTACTTTTTAAAGCATTGGCAGCTGCCTGATTCCTCAGTGCAGATCGCATCGCCTGATTGCCCAGCGCAGATCGCATCGCCTGGCTGCCCAGTGCAGATCTGATCGCCTGGCTACCCAGTGCAGATCTGACTGCCTGGTTGCCCAATGCAGATCGGACCGCCTGGTTACCGAGTGCAGACCTGATTGCCTGGTTGCCCAGTGCTGACCGAATCGCTTGGCTGCCCAGTGCTGACCGCGTCGCCTGGCTGCCCAGTGCTAACCTGATTGCCTGGTTGCCCAGTGCTGACCGAATCGCCTGGTCACCCAACGCAGACCTCACGGCGTGGTTACCCAATGCAGATCCCATCGCCTGACTACCCAATGCAGACCTGACTGCCTGGCTGCCGAGTGCAGACCTGACCGCCTGGTTGCCCAGTGCAGACCTGACTGCCTGGTTGCCCAGCGCAGACCTGACCGCGTGGCTGCCCAGTGCAGATCTGACCGCCTGGCTGCCGAGTGCATCCCTGGCCGCCTGGCTACTCAGAGCTGCCTGGAAGTTTTGATCGCCCAATGCCGCCTGGAAGTTTTGATCACTCATAGCAGACAGGAAGTTCTGATCACCCAAAGCTGCCTGGAAGTTTTGATCACCCAAAGCTGCCTGGAAGTTTTGATCACCCAAAGCTGCCTGGAAGTTCTGATCACCCAAAGCCGCCTGGAAGTTTTGATCACCCAAAGCTGCCTGGAAGTTCTGATCACCCAAAGCTGCCTGGAAGTTTTGATCACCCAAAGCTGCCTGGAAGTTCTGATCACCCAAAGCTGCCTGGAAGTTTTGATCACCCAAAGCCGCCTGGAAGTTTTGATCACCCAAAGCTGCCTGGAAGTTTTGATCACCCAAAGCCGCCTGGAAGTTCTGATCGGCTAATGCTGCCTGGAAGTTTTGATTACCCAAAGCCGCCTGGAAGTTCTGATCGGCTAATGCTGCCTGGAAGTTTTGATTACCCAAAGCCGCCTGGAAGTTCTGATCGGCTAATGCTGCCTGGAATGATTCGTTAGCCAATGCTGCCTGGAATGCTTCCTGGCTAATAGCCTCCATAAAGACTTCATCATTAACCAGCAACTCGAATTCATCGGTCTGCATAAATTGCGCGACTGATTCATCGCCCAGGACAACATCGCCGCTTTCTATCTGTTCACCACGATAACGCTCAGCGGGGGAAATCGTGCCCACGGCCTCGTCATCCGAAACCGGATAGTTGATGCCAAAATAGGCAACCACTGCGATAACAACCGCAAATGCCGCTATTAGCATTGGCATTTTCGATTTTGTTTGCTCGCTACTCATCGCTCTGCTCCTGTTGTAACCCTAAAAAAAGCTCTGCACTCACCAACGTGGAGTGAGCGTACCCTGCTGTATCAAATTGCCATTGCTCGAATACTCGAGCACGATGGCCTCGTCCTTGTGAGTGACTGTGTCGTCTGCATGGCGCAACAACACAGCAAACTTCTGCCGCCCAACACCGCTACTTGACCGGATCACCTGATCGGCCGATTCAAAAGACTCGAGATCATTGTCCATTTGTGCCATTGTGTCGTAACGCAGATTGCTGCCGGCAAAATCAACTCTGAGGTCAACCGGTAGCGTGGAATCGAGTTCCACATTCAAAACTATCGCAGCACCGCGACGCTCCAGACTGACCAAACTGTTCAGTTCATCCAAATCGACGGCATAGGTACCTAGCACGACCGCATTGGTATCACCGGGCGCGATCGTTCCGATCATTCGGTCCACATCTTTCGGACCGGTTTCCGACCCAAATTGGTATATACCGACAGCCAGCAGCAAACCGGCTGCCGCGGCGAAACCATAACGGACGAAACCAGACCAATTACCAATTCTTGACAGCGGTCTCATCGTCGGCCGGTCGGCAAGCTTGATGTTGTGGATGATATTTCTATGCAACTCTTCCGGCATAGGCTGATTCGGTAGTTCCTGCAATAAAACATCTAGCTCATTCATGCCGGTCTGATAGTTGCGGGCTTCTTCGGATTGCGCCAGGCGTCCGGCCAGCTCCGCCTGTTCAGCTTCGCTCAACTCGCCATCCATGGCGTCGTTGATTAGCTCCATTGTACGTTCTTCAATCATCCTTCCAGAATTCCAAGTTTTTTCAATTTACTTTTCATCTGTTGTCGGGCACTAAACAGACGAGATTTTACGGTCTTTTCTGGAATTCTCAGAATCTCTGCTATCTGCAGATAGCTACACTCGGTGAAATACCGCAGCACAATCACTGCCCTGTGGTCTTCCTGTAATTTCATTAAAACCGCTTGCACTTCTTTGCCTACTTGCCCTGAGGCGACAATTTCATCAATGCCCGGGCCGGCCGCAGGTTGTGTGTCAACCAGCGGCTCACAGCTTTTGCGTCGTTTGAGCTGATTAATGGATTCGTTGACGGCAATTCGGTATATCCAGCTGAAGAATCTAAACTTCGGATTAAATTGATCGAGATGTTCCAGGACATTGGTGAAAGTAGTTTGGGTAACGTCAGCCGCATCGTCCGGGTTTCCCAGCATCCGATACGCGGCGTTGTAAACCGGGCGTTCATATTGTCGGACGAGAGTCTCCATGGCTGTACGATCACCGGCTTTACAGTCCTCCAGCAACGCTTTTTCGCGTTCCTTATGCATAAGTACAATCGGTTGGGCGAAAAGTTGGTGGTTTTCCGAGACTGGTGCTCATTAAGACAGGCTAATCCGGGCCGGATTGATCTGCCACTTCGATCTGAAACAGTTTATCGAAGCCAGAATACATGAATATGTCTTTGATATGGTTACTAACATTGATCAGTCTCAGCCCTCGGCCATCCCCCATCAGACGTTTGTGCGTTCGCAGCAAAACGCCCAGACCGGCGCTGGAAACGTATTCCAGCCTTGCCATATCGACTACGCACTCATCCTTCACCTCATCGAGAAATTCCTGAGCCCTGGGCGCTTGGGCGGCGTCCAGGCGCCCCGCCACAACCACGCTGCCTGCTTCGTTAAATTCGATCTGAAACATGTTCTTATTTCCCACCTGCGACGAAACTGATCTTGCTAGTGCGATTCTTATATTCGTAATGAATCTCATCAACCATCTTGAGGACTAGGTAGAGCCCGAGCCCACCCGGCGTACGTTGCTCGAGCGGTGCGTTGATATCTACTGAACCGGCTTCGCGTGGGTCGAAACGCTCTACGCCATAATCCGTCAGACTTACTTCAACACCGTTCTCATGTGGCAACATCTCTATAAGAATATCGGCATCGGTCTCAGTATCGTATGTCACCATATTAACAAATATTTCCTCCACGCAGAGATCGACAAGATAACGCTTGGAAGTGTCGATATCGTGTTTCTTGAAAAACTGCTCGGTGAAGAAAACAATTTCCTTAATCTCGTCAAAGCTTCTTGAAAATTTTCGTTGCATTAATCTACTCCCGTCGGACCAGCACCAGAGTGATGTCGTCCGCTTGTGGCGCTTCGCCGCCAAATTCAAAAGCCGCATCGACGAGCCGCTGACTGAGCTCCGACATCTCCAGGGCATGACCGTTCCTGATCACGTCTGCCACGCGCTCCTCACCAAATTCGGCGCCGTCAAGCGTCGTGTACTCGTAGACACCATCAGATATGAGGGCGAGTATGTCTCCTGGCTCCAGTTTCAGTCGCTGCGCTCCGTCGGTTCCATCGAGTTCCATGATCCCTACCGGAAAACTGGTCGGCTTGTACCATTCGCACTTACCACTCGCGGCGCAGAAATGCAGAATCGGTCCCTGACCACCTGAATGAAATTCCACTTCGTGTGTTTGTGGATCAAGAAAGCCGATAAAAGCGGTGATAAACCGGTCGTCGGGCAGATCTTCGTTTAACTGATTGTTGACCTGTATATAAGCCTGATCCAGGCTGGCACCCAACCGGAAAGCAACCCGTAACATTGCCTGCATTTGAGTCGCTGACAATGCGGGGCCAAAACCGTGACCAGTCGCATCACCCAACAACATGAACACCTTGCCGTCGAGTACGACCAGGTCATACAAATCGCCCCCTGTGTGATCCGTAGGCAGAAAGTGTCCGTAGAGATCGTAACCCGGCACGTCTGGCATAACTTTTGGCAAAGTACTTATCTGGATCTCACGGGCAACGGCTACTTCCTGCGCCAAAATGGCGTTGGCGAGTAATTCGTCGGTCATGTAGGAATGCTGAATCGCAACAGCGGCCTGCGCCGCGAGTGCGGGTCCAATCCATTCATCGTGCTCGTCAAACTGACCGACCTCCTCGCCTAGCCATTGCATCACGCCAAGCAACGATTCTTCCTGCCCCAGTATCGGCACATTGAGTAACGAACGCGTTTCGAAACCCGCTGCGTGAACCGGGTGCTCTTGAAAACGCCCGTCGTCACGGCAGTCATGAATGTTGGTGATTTGATGATTATCGGCGCATTCGCCGGCCCAACCTATGCCGAACCCTAGTCTTGCAGGTGGATCTGCCGGTGGAGCCACCATCACCAACTCCTGCGACTTTCGATCCAGCAACCACAACACGCCGGCCTCGGCCACAATGGCCACTTTGCCAACCTCGATAATCTCGCGTAATAGTTCCGGCATCGCTTCGGGTGCCGCCAGCCGGTGCATGATCTCAAGAATCTGTACCAGCGATTCGCGTGAAATTTCGTTCGGTGTGTTCAATGACTAATAACCTGGCGCCGATTGAGGTTGCTGCATCACCTTGTAGTCGCTTGGCCCGGCCACAAGTCCTCTGCCCAAACGGTATGGCTCAGAATATTCTTGATCTGAAACAACCAGATGCATCGCCCCCCTCTGATACGATAAATATAGGCGCTTGTGCGCCAGGTTGCTACGGGGACGTCGGTTTTCAGGCTCCATCCCTGATGTTGCATTGCGATAGGAAGAGTTGCACAGCGGTCGTCCGGCAGTCCGGGTAGGGCAGACAACGCCCTCGCCTTGAAGTGACTGATGCTGTTGCGAACCGTGAAATCAGCCTCAATGTGTGAATTCAAGATAACCTAACCGGTCGGCGCAACCATAAGGAAACAGCAATGTCGAGCCATCCAGCCCTTGAACATGCAGTCATGCACGCACAGGCCTTTCTCGATAGCCTGGACGAGCGACCTGTTGCCGTTACGGCAACCTTACAGCAACTACGTAAAGCGTTAGATAAGGAGTTAACCGACCAGGGCGTCGCACCCGAGCAAGTGATCGACGAGCTTGCCCGCGACGCAGAAGCCGGTTTACTTGGCAGCACGACAGGTCGCTTCTTTGGCTGGGTCATCGGCGGCACGTTGCCCGCAGCATTGGGTGCTGACTGGCTAGCCTCGGCGTGGGACCAAAATGGCGCAACCTATGCGGTCTCACCTGCTTCCAGTGTGGCTGAAGAAGTGGCCGGCCGATGGTTGAAAGATCTGCTCGGCCTTCCTGCCGATGCATCGTTGCATTCGTGACCGGTTGCCAGATGGCGCACGTCACTGGATTGGCCGCCGCGCGGCACCAACTGCTCAGTGACAAAGATTGGGACGTGACGCGTCAGGGTCTGGCCGGTGCCGCGCCAATGCGCATATTCGCGAGCAGCTTGCGGCACGAATCGATCAACCGTGCCGTCAGTCTATTGGGTTTGGGATTAGACAACATCGAATACGTGCCCGGCGACGATTCCGGCTGTATGTCGGTGCCAGACCTGAACAGAATGTTGCGTCACGAATCCGGCCGCCCGACGATTATTTGCTTGCAGGCCGGTGATCTGAACACCGGCCAGTTTGATGCGTTTGACCAGATTTGTCCGCTGGCACACAAACACGGCGCCTGGGTTCACATCGACGGGGCCTTTGGCTTGTGGGCCGCGGCGAGTGACAAGTATCGTCACCTGCTACGCGGTGCCGAACAGGCAGATTCCTGGGCGACCGATGCGCATAAATGGCTCAACGTACCGTTTGATAGCGGCATTGTGTTTGTTGCACGCCCCGAGGCACATCTTGCCTCTTTGACAACGCGTGCCGGCTACTTTGTTGCCGCACCTGAATCGGCACGCGACCAGATTGACTGGAATCCAGAATGGTCACGACGCTCCCGAGGCTTTGTGGTCTATGCAGCATTGCGTGAACTCGGCCGCACGGGTGTCGCCGAAATCGTCGACCGTTGCTGCGCTATCACTCGTCAACTGGTCGACACAATCGATGCGATGGACGATGCTGAAAAGATGGCCGAACCAGTAATCAATCAGGGACTCGTACGATTCCTTTCAGCCGACGGCAATCACGACCAACGTACCGACGAAGTAATCGAACGCATACGTAATGGCGGCACGGCCTGGTTCGGTGGTACTGACTGGAACGGCAAGCGAGTGATGCGGATTTCGGTGTGCAACTACCGAACTACTGATGAAGACGTCACACGCACGCTGGACGCGGTACGCGCAGCATTGGCTGGTTAGTAGCGGAGTTCCTTCGAGTCCTCGATCAATCGTCCAGGGACAATCTGAATGCCAGGAATTGTGTGAACTGGCCCCCTTTTTTATTGAAGTTGTTGTCCGAAACCAGAATTAGCGTGCGTGACCCGTCCGCCAGACTTTTCCCGAACGTCATTCCTTCGATGTTGTCGAGCGCCAGATCCAGTTCGTCCAGATCGAAGAGTAATTCCTTGGGCATGAACCTGATTTTGCGTTGCGCTATCGAATCCATAGCACGGACATCGGTCGCATGCTTAGTAGCGGTCAGAAACAACCTGACGGTGTTGCCGACGCCGGTCGAATACGAACGCTCCAATGCCATGAAGCGTTCGTTGTCGAAGGTCAACAATTCAACCAGACCATTGGTCGCAAACCCATCGGCCGGTTCCGGGGCAGTCGCGACCGCTTCGGTGCGATAAACGTACTCGGCCTGCGGTTCGCCATTGCCGGCATCCAGTACCAGGACACGCACAGGGCTGCCCTCCGACAACGACGCGTGTGGCCCGTCCTGACGCAGCGCATTCTCGGTTGCAGTCAACAAAGAGCGCGGATCATGACCAAAAGTGAGACTCTCGAATGTCATGTTTCTGCGCGTGCCTGCCGTCGCCGTTGGCCAGTACTTCACCGGTGGAATGAACTCATCGATGTGAATGCCATCTCGGGTCATGACCCGTACGAATGGCGCTACATCGGTATCACCTTCGCTGGTCCACACTATTCTGTCGGGTAGCGGCGAAAAACGGATAGCCTCGGGATCTACCGATAACGGCTTAAACAAATCCCCATCCTTGTCGAGGATCTGCGTAACCCCAGCAAAAACAACATCGCCCGGATCCAGTACCCCGTCGGAAAGATCAACCTGTAAATCGAAAAAGCGCACGGGGCCATATTGCGCCCGATCGTCGCTGATCACGATGTAACGGTCGGTTACCGGATCGTAGTCAATACCCGACAGACCGCCGACCTCGTAACCCTTGTACTGAAAACCTGTCGGAAAAGTCGCCTCGCCGATAAATTCCAGCGTGACGCCGCCGCCAGACCATCCACCGCTGTGCACGCACGCGGCACAAGTTAGCGCCATAAATACGAGAACAGCTCGACTGATGTCCCGCAATGGGGTGTGTCCCCCAGGAGCGGCATCCTTGCCGCTCCCACAGTTCAATTAGTTAAACTCGTTGGTAAAGCGTAAACCAAATTCGCTGGCGTCATTACTCAGCATGACAAGGATGTAGTCGCCGGTATTAAGCCGGGCGTTGTCGTAACGCTCATCGGTTACGTTGCGTCCGTACAACCCGACGGTCCAGTCGCCACGCGGCGATTTGTAGCTGATGTCAAAGTTGATCAGGTCACGGCTGTCGATGAAGGTGAACCGACCCGGATCTGCAGTCGGCTCTCCAAACATGTCATCACGAAACGACCAGTCAGCACGGTAAGTCATTTCGCCACCGTTGGCCAATGGCACCGTGAACTCTGGACTTAACGACATCGTGGTCTCCGGTGTCAGTGGAGCCACTGCGGTTGGATCGTCGACATCCACGTCGATGAGCCCGAGTGAGCCATGCACGTAGAAATTGTCCGCAACTGCCCAGGAGCCTTCGATCTCGAGACCCGTCGATTCCTGATCGACAATAATATTTCGGGTATCAAATCCCATACCCGCAGTCGTACTGACCTGATAAGGCAAATCGGAGTAGTCAGTAAAAAATCCGGCGACGCTAAGTTTCAGATTCTCAAACGGTGTACCCTTGATACCAATCTCATAGTTGGTCGCAGTAATGTTTTCATTAGCCACGAAACAGTTTGGCTGACTGACATTGCCCGGTTGGTCGAAGTCCAGGGACCCGAACAAACAAAACGGCCGCGGCGGGAACTGACCGGACTGATAGCCGTTGGCTATGCTGCCATAAACGTTCATGTCGTTATTGAGATCGAGTGAGGCAGACAGATCCCAACTCAACTCGTCCCAATCGCGTCCGGCGCCGGTATCGATCAAACTGGAATTGATATTAATTTTTGCGTCTTTTTCATCTTCGGTATAACGCAGACCGCCGGAGACACGCAGCCGGTCGGATACGGCAAAACCAACATTGCCATAAATGGCCCGGCTCTGGGCGTCCTGACTGAGGAGGAAATCGCCCGCGCCGCCCAGGAAGATATTCGGATCCTGGTCGTTCTGGCCTTCTTCGTCAAAAAAGTAAATACCGCTGACAAAATCCCAATCGCCGTACTCACCGTTGAGCTGTATTTCGATTGAGGTCTGATCGGCCTCACCGACCTCGGGAAAAGATAAGAAGTCGTCGATAAACGCATCGTCATCAAGACCGCTCTCATATTCCGAGTGCCGATCACTAATGATTAATTTCGCGTTTAAGTTGTCGTTTAGCTCCAGATCTGCGGTCAGCGACACGCCAAAAGCCTTGTTGGTTACTGCAGTCTGATCGACTTCACCAGTGTTGTTATCGTATGGGTCGGCGGACACATCGGAGTTGCGAAAACCGGCGCCAAAAACTGCACCATTGGGTAGCTCGTCGATCAGTGTCGTATAGGGGCGCATGCCGTTACGCCCCTGGTTGCCGTCAGCGGTTAACAACAGACTTAAACGGTCAGTAGGGTTCCACTGGAATGCCAGGCGGCTGGCAATATCCTGCAATTCGCCGACGTCAGCTTCGGCATTAGGCAGGTTTAGAAACTCGCCTAGACCATCGCGACGGGTAAATGAACCTGATATTGACACAGCGGTGTCGTCACTAAGTTGCGTGTCGCTGTAAAACTCCGCAGTCACGCGTCCACGACTACCCAATTCCAAACTCATCGAGCTGCCGACATCTTTGCCAGGTTTTCGGGTAATGATATTGACAGCACCACCAATTGTATTGCGACCCCACAGGGTTCCCTGCGGGCCACGCAATACTTCGATACGCTCGACATTGGCCAGACCCCAGTTCTGGCCTACTTGCCGACCCAGGTACACACCGTCGATATACACACCGACACCGGGGTCGGTTGTTATAAGGTGATCCTGCAAGCCGATTCCACGTATAAACGGGTTGACCGACGAAGTATGACCGGCAGAAAACCCAGTCACGTTCAGGTTAGGTACAAACTTGCCGACATCGGTTAAGTCAACGATGCCCTGCTTTTCGATCGTTGCCGCAGAAAACGCGCTGATTGAGGTAGGCACTTCATAAATACTTTGTTCGCGTTTCTTGGCTGTTACCGTGACCTCTTCAAAAACTGTTGCTTCCTCGGCAGCCATGGCCACACCGTTCAGTGCGAGGCTCGCAATGGCGATGACGGCGACTGATGTCAGATTGCTGTTTCCCACGATGATCCCCTTATAGTGAATCGTTAAATCGAGCTGCGCTGGATGGGAATATTGGCGCTTAAACCTACCGGCAGCAAATGTTTCAACATTCGCAGCACCATAAAAAATGCTGCAATGCATTATGGCTGGGTACTACTGGGCGAGACTTTTGCTTAAGAAACGCACAGTCGTACTGATTACTTGAGCCGCGTGTGCCGCTTCGCCGCTGTAAAAGCCCAATCCGTGATCGGCGCCGGTTATCTCTCGGCGTACAACCTGGGCGCTGGCGCGCGCTGCATCGGCCACCGAGAGAGAAACCTGGGGTGCGACTACCTGATCCTGGTCACCATAGACAACCAAGACCGGACCGGAAAACATTTTGATTGAGTCCAGCGGCGCACTGCGTTCGAGATCGGTAAAAAACTCAATGCCCAGCTGTTGCTGGTCGCCCCAGGGCGTCGTGAAAACAGTCGAATCTTGGGTTCGCGCGCTGGCCTTGTGTCGTTGCCAGGCCTCAGGCCCGCCCAGAAACTGCACCATCGTGTCGCGATCGCCGACCGGAGCCCATAACGCCAGAGCAGTGTAGGCATCTTGGCCAGTGGCCATCATTGCCAACCGACCACCAATGCTGTAGCCAAGCAAACCCACACGTTTTGAGTCGGCGCCGGATTGTGCCAACGCGTAGGCGCGCGCGGATTTGATATCGCGGAGCATGTTGTCCAGATTGTTTTCAGCGAAGGACTCCGTGGACTCCCCACAACCGGGAAAGTCCATTCTTATAGAGGCAACGCCGAGTCGGCCAAGCGCTTCTGCTACGCGAACAAAACCACCGGCTTCGTCGCGAGTGCCGCCGTGCCCGTGTGCCATCACCAACACTGGATGCGCGCCCGCTGCCAACGGCACCACATAAGTTGCGGGAACTTGCACACCACGTGACTCGATGGTTACCTGGCGGGAATAAAAACCCGGATTCTGCAGCTCGCGTACAGAGGTGCACGCCGCCAGCAACATCGATGCCAGCGTTATCGCGAGATTGATTGGTCTCATGCTCATCAAAACTGTAGATAACCGTGTTTCGGCAACGGGTCAAGCACCAGGTGTAAGTGTTTTGACCGCGACACGTGCCTTTGCACGTTATCCGTCGTCGAGCGCGTCGGCAATTGCCAGTTTACCCAGCGTCGCGGTTTTTCTATCCTGATGATGCTGCATACGCCGCAGGATGTCATCGAGCATTCGGACGGCTTCGATAATGTGTGGTCCTTTGTTGAGCATCACGCCATCAGCACGTTGTGACATCGCAGCATCACTGATCTCTGCGCGTGACGGATTGCCGTTCTTGGTTTTGCCTTCCAGCACCTGCGTGGCCCAGATAACCGGCACGTGTGCAGCTTCGCAGAGCCAAAGTATCTCTTCCTGGATTTCGGCAAGCCGCTCCCAGCCACATTCCACTGCCAGATCGCCCCTGGCAATCATTACACCGACCGGATAGCCATGCATTGCGGTTAACAACAATCGGGCCAGATTATTGAAGCCTTGTTCAGTTTCGATCTTGAGGATAATGCCCAGGTTTGTGGACCGATATTGCTCCAACTCGTGGTAGAGATCGAGTATGTCCTGTGGTTTCCTGACAAATGAAAAAGCAACAGCGTCGGCGTTGGCCGCAATAAATTTCAGGTCCTCTCTGTCTTTGTCGCTGAGCCCGTCGATATGTAATTCGCTGTCGGGGAAGTTGATCCCTTTACTACCCCGGAGTCTGCTCCCCGAGGCCTTGGCGTGAGTAACCCTGATAACAATCCGGTCCTCGGTGACAGATTCCACATTGCCTTTGATCTTGCCGTCGTTGAGAAAGACCGCTTCGTCTACTTGCACGAACCGGAATACCTCCGGCAAAGTGCAGGCCACATGCGCGTGCACACTGACCTCGCCATTGGAATCGATGACGGCCGGCTGGCCCGGTGTCGTGCCTTTATGCAGGATCAGCTGATCATCCTCGTGCAACAAGATGGGCTGTTCGGTAGCGGGCAGTTCGCCCACTCTGACCTTGACCGGGTTACCCTTTACGTGGCGGTTTAGTGTCAACTTTGTTCCCGTTTCGATATAGGCTGGCTTGTAGCACTCGACACGCAGCCCACGCTCGTCTCTGCCGACTACCCGGAGTTTTCGCCGCTTGCCGCGCGTGTCGCGGAATTTGAGAAAATCCCCGGTTTTAGCCTTGAGGATGGCCTTATCCGTCACCGGTATTACAGTGCCCTTTACGCCTGCCTCCGGCGGCTCGAGTGCGATTCGCATGCGCTTCGGGGAAATGACTCTGCCCAATGCGTCTCGTCGCGGCTGCAGTCGCAGCACTTTCGGGCCCGGTGCCAGCGGGCCCGTACGCAACCGCGGACCGGCCAGGTCCATAACAATCTTGCATTCATTGCCAGTAGCAGCGCTGACTGTCCGGACGTTATCGATCATCGCCGACCAGGTTTTCTCGTCATCATGACCGCAATTGATGCGCGCGACGTTCATCCCGTTTTTCATCAACCCGGCCACCAGCTCCTGGTTCATGGCGGTTTCCGGTGCCAGTGTCACGATTATGCGGGCGCTGCGTCCGGAAGGTGCTGAACCAAGAATTTCCGCCGCATGTTTGTCGAGACGCTCGCTGCTTTGGGCAAATTCCAGGTTCGTAGTCTCAAGCTCCGCGCTGGCGCCAGTCGCCAACGTTTGCAACACGCCCAGTACCGCTTTTAGCGATGCCATGACATGGCGTTCACAACGACCCAGCGATGACAGCCCCAATGAAGCCAGCCGCACCTGCAGCGGACGTATATCGACGTGGCGCAACGCCATGTAGTGCAACAGGTTCGTCGCGCTTTCGCGAAACCGGGGATCGACTTTTGCGAGATCGTCAGCGAAATCCTGCTCGAGTCTCTCCGCGTGGCGACGGATCAAGGCCAGTTCGTCGATAATCGCCTTTATTTGTGCTGGCGTTCTGACGACCTGGTCCGGCCGGGAGCTGCTTTGAACGACATCGTACTGCATCCGCGCATATTCCTCAGATGCTTTCACCTAGATAAAAGCTACCAAAAAAGCGTCGACACTTTAATCGTGAATAATACCTAAGCCAGTGATTCTGAACGAGCCTGGCCGGGTATCCCCCGATGCCTGAGATTGAACTATCCTATAGTCAAGGAGTGGACTAATGCAGTGCCCTAAGTGCGACAAAATGATGGAGACGGTCGTGTACAAGACGATCGAGGTGGACCGCTGCACCAGTTGCATGGGTATCTGGTTTGATGCACTCGAACACGAAGTGCTCAAGGAACTTAAAGGCGCTGAGGCTATCGACACCGGGGAATCGCGTGTCGGAAAAATTCTCGACAAAACGACGCGTTGCAATTGTCCCGTTTGTCACACCAGTATGATCAGCATGGTCGATCGTGACCGGCCACACATTCATTACGAGGCATGCACCGTGTGTTTCGGCGCCTTCTTCGATGCCGGTGAGTTCACCGAGTACAAGCAACACACCATAAGTGAGCTCCTGGCGGAGCTATTTTCCGGCAGTCTGGCCAAGTTACTGCACCGTTAACAATATAAGACACATTACCGCTGTGGCATGAGTATAATGCTCTCTAAACCGTTCAAAAAAGCAGGTCCCTGGTGTCATGTATCTCCGACTCATTTTGTTTGTTGCTGCCATAGGTCTGGCCACCAGTATTTCGGCTGAGGAAGTTGTGATCGAACTGGTCGGTTCGGGCAACAAACTGACTGACGAGTTCAGGGTCGATGGTCCCTGGCTGCTGGACTGGAGCATCACCAGCGAATATGCCAGTGAGACCGGAATTGAAATCGACCTTGTCGAGGCTGTGTTCCTGAGCCACGAAGGCAACGTACTCACGGCCCGCTATCCGGGCGCAGGCACAAAACTGTTTCGCAACACCGGACGATTCCGCTTTCGTGTCATTGCGTCGATTGCGAACTGGCGTCTTAAAGTCTCGAAAATCACGCCGGAAGAGGCGGACGCAATGATCCCCAAGAGACGTTATCCATAAGCCCCATCGACACGGGGTTTTAGCAGAATCGGCGCATATGCGGCCGTGAAAGCGGCGAACGCCAATATCCACATTCCCCCCGAGACCTCAACCCAGCGCGAGTAGTGTGCGCCGTCGACTATCGGCCCCACCACACGTGTGATCACCGCTGCAGTGAGCAGTACGAATGCAATGCTGACTACAAAAGGCGGTTCATGAATATTCCTGCCGGAATGACCAAGCGATACGCGAGCCATCATGCTGAGCGTAATCACGCCTATCCCACCGATGGCGAACGCATGCAGTGCCAATAATTTCGGGATACCCAGTAAAGTATTCAGCGCAAACAGCAGGAAGCCGATTATCAGCATGGCGTACGCAAGGTACAGGCTCCATAGCAGCGGACGACGCCAGATACCCGGCGTGTACCAAATCACCAGGCGCGCAAGATGGATCAGAAACAAGGCGCCCGCCACCCAACGCGTCGGTCCGACCCAGACCGCGAATAACTCACTGATCATTAACTCGACGAACAATATCAGACTGGCGATGTCCAGAAATTTCGAGTTTCGCAACGTAACTTTGTAATCCACGCCGCGCTCGACAAAAAATGGAATCAAGCGTCGCATCATCATCAGAATCAGAGCAAGGATCGTATAGAAAGCACCGTAAACGGCATAGAAAGCGCCATGTTCAAAAAATCCGAAGGCATCGAGATAAAAGAAAACGTTCAAAATTGCCAGCAACACCAGTTTTCCGATAATCGCTGTCTGCTTCCATTGTCGGGTTTTGAGGATCGGTGCAGAAACGGCTGCAACGATCAGACAGTTAAACAGCACATCCACGGTGGCGCCGATTGCCAGGGGCATCGAACCGAGGTGATTCAACACACGTGCAACAACCCATAACCCGAACAATCCTGCGAGTGGCGCGCGATGAGGCGTTTGTAAGCCCGTCCAGTTTTTGACCGCCGTCAACAGGAAGCCGGCAATCACAGCGAATGCATAACCAAACAACATTTCGTGGGCATGCCACAACGTCACCGCGATTCCGGGTGGGTAAACCTGCGTGCGACTGGAATAGACGAACAACCACAACCCGATACTGATAATCGAAAAGACGCCTGCACCAAGAAAGAATGGCCTGAAGCCGAGATTCCAGACTGCGAAACCTGTTGCTGGTTGCTCCGCGTCAATCGTCATAGTCGTTGATCAATAATGGAGCCTAGTGGCCAATACGATACGTTTCTTCACTTTAATCCGAACCGGGCTCGTGCCAGCGCTCGACATACCGCATGCGGCGGGTTAACCAGAGCGGATACTTGATCATGATGCGTAGAAACTCCGGTGCGTTGAGGTGATCGTACAACCACTGACAAACGAGCGGGTAGCCGGCGTTTGCAAACCATTCGGCATCGACGCCTGCAAACTGTCGCACAAAGGGAAAGATCGCTATATCGGCCAATGACGTACTGGGTCGTACCAGGCCCTTGCCTTCCTGCAATGCCAGTAGCGCTTCGAGTTTTTTGATAAACATCTCGCCCTGTGCACGGTAATACTCCTGGGGGTGCTCCGGATGACGCGTAAAGTACTTGTACCGGTCCAATGCGGTTTTGAAACTACCGTCATTTTCCTCTATCAGCTGTTGGCTTAGCTCGGGATCGGCAGTGCACCAGTTGTCGGGGTCGTGCTGGGCCAGCGCCCACTGTATGACTTCAGTGCTTTCATCGATGACCTTTCCGTCGGCCAACTGCAGTACCGGCACCGTACCCTTGTTGGAGATTGCAATCATCTCCGGTGGTTTGTCTTTGAGTAGTATCTCCCGCAATTCCACGCCGATACCGGACTTTAGCAATGCAAGCCTTGCGCGCATCGCGTAAGGACAACGCCGAAAACTGTACAAAACGGGCAGTGTCGTGTCTGGCTTAGCCACTGTCGTCGGCCAGCTTGTTGGGCATCGTTGCACCAATGTGTTGCTGACCCCGGGACTCGGCGATACGCACCTGTCTTTCGCGTTCGGCAAAGGCCTCGCGCTGTTTCGGAGAGTAGTTGTCAATACAGTGCGGGCAGGATACCCCCGCAACATAGTGCTCTGACGCTTTGTCGGCTTCATTGATCGGCCGGCGACACGCATGACACATATCGTAGCGGCCCTTGTTCAGGCCCTTATCGACTGACACACGATCATCAAAGACAAAACACTCCCCATCCCAGAGATTCTCTTTCTCGGGCACGGTTTCCAGGTACCTAAGGATGCCGCCATGCAAGTGAAACACAGACTCGAAGCCATTGGCTTTAAGAAACGAGGTTGCCTTTTCGCAGCGGATACCGCCGGTGCAAAACATCGCAATCTTCTGACTCTTTTTGTCGGCCAGTTTTCGCCGGGCATAGTCGGGAAATTCCCGAAACGCTTTTGTTTCCGGTGAAACTGAATTCGGAAATGTCCCGATTGACACTTCGTATTCGTTACGCGTATCGATCACCACGACGTCAGGATCGGCAAGTATTTCGTTCCATGCTTTTGCGTCCAGATAGGTGCCCACCAGGCGAGCCGGATCCGTATCCGCAACACCCATGGTGACAATTTCCTTTTTTGTCTTCACCTTCATGCGATGAAACGGCATTTCCTCGCTAACCGATTCCTTGTACTCAAGTTCGGCAAGGCGCGGGTCCGAACGGATGAAGTCCAAAACGTTTTCGATACCGTCACGCCGGCCTGCTAACGTTCCATTAATGCCCTCCGGGGCCAGCAGGATCGTGCCGCGTAGGTCATTTTCCCGGCAACAACCCAACAGTGGCTCACGCAGTTGCTCACAATCTGGCAACCGCACGAATTGATAGAAACTAATAACAACGTTGGTCATGTTCCGCTTATTGTCTGGCGTCGTTGGATTGATCACGCAAGGCCTTAAATTCCGAACCCGGTTTCCATTGCGGCCATCGCGTTGAATTGCCCAGATCGTGAATAATCGTGTGAAACAACGCGACATCCTGTGCGGCACCACGCAAATCCCAGTCCGGATCCCACGCATCGCAGGTTTGGTGATAACACTTGCCGGTGTAGTCGGCGATCCACTGGTTGCCGGCTTCTCGTCCGCCCTCGACCAGGTCGGCGCCACCGGCGATACCCATAATCAACAACACCGGTACACCGCGGCGGGCCAGAGAAAAATGATCGGCACGAAAAAACAAACCGTTTTCTGGCAAGTTCTCCGGTGTGACGACGCGGTTCTGTTTGGCCGCTGCGCGACTCAGGTCGTCTTCGAGTTCGCTTTGTCCATCGCCAACCAATATCACATCGCGCGCCGGACCCGCTGTTTGCAGAATATCCAACGTCAAGTTGGCCACCGTGGTTTCAAGCGGATAAATCGGTTTGGTGGCATAGGCCTCTGATCCCAGCAAACCGCTCTCCTCCGCGGTCCAGGCCGCGAAGATTACACTACGATCCATGGGCGGATCGGCTTTGAGCACGCGCGCGAGTTCCAGCACCCCTGCGGTGCCCAGCGCATCGTCATTGGCACCCGGCCGCACGACACGACCTTGCGCATCGGGCTCACCGATACCGTAAGCGTCCCAGTGCGCTGAGACCATGATGGTTTCATCGGGGCGAGTTTTACCAGGCAATTTCGCCAACACGTTTTGGCTATCGATCTGTTCGAGCGATACCAAAAAGTCGGCGTCCAAAGACACATTCTCCATTACAAACGCCTGGAAGTCCGGGCTGCGCGCAGCAATGCGTTGCTGTTCCAGGTCCAGCCCGGCGTGATCAAACAGGCGCTTTGCGGCATCACCGTGCAACCAGCCCTGCAGACTGACCGGCTTGGGGGCACCGGCCTCGCGCACGATCGAATAGTTGCTTCCGGCTTTAGACGACGCCACGTTCCAACCATAGCCCGCGGCTTTGGTTTCATGGATTACCAGTGCTGCAATGGCACCGCGCCGGGCTGCTTCTTCGAACTTATAAGTCCAGCGACCATAGTAGGTCATACGCCGGTTGCCGAAACGCCCGGCCGCAGGCTCATCCGGTTCGGCGGCAAAATCCGGATCATTGACTAAGTACAACGCAACTTTGCCGATTAAATCGATGTCACCGTAGTCATCCCACTGCCGCTCGGGTGCGTAAGCACCAAAGCCGACAAACACAACCGGTACCTGCTCGATCTTCAGGGCTTTAATGGACCGGGTTGTGCTGACGCCCAGATCCTCTGACTGTTGCAATGGATGCCGTTGACCGTCGGCCAAATAACCGATGTTCGACGGCTCTTCAATCTGCGTGTGGATTAGTGGTACCGACTGTGTCCATGTTCCGTTTGCGCCCCCGGGCTCCAGACCCAACGCGGCGAAGCGCTCAATAAGGTATGCGACTGTTTTCTCTTCGCCGGGTGTGCCAGGGGCGCGACCACCGAACTCGTCTGAGGCCAGCACTTTTACCGTTTCCGATAGTTGGTCTGTGTTGATCTGACCGGTATCGACAGAATCGGGTGTCGCATCGGCAGGTGCAGTACCAAACTGCTCAACGGCAGGCTCTGTGCACGCCACCAGGCTGGCTAGCGCGCAGACAAACAACAAACTACGGTTCATGGCGTTTTCCCCGGTGAACTCAAGAGAACAGTTTACTCAATATATTGGTAGTCAATCATCGGTCGCAGGCCTCTGCGGGGACAGTTGGCATCTCCTGCAGTCAACTTTGTCTGCCAACGCTGAACCCAAGCTTCGGTCGCATAGTGTGCCTGGAGCCACTATACTCCGCGCTGCTTTCACAAAGGGGGAATACCATGACGAAAAATACAATGCTCATTTCATCTCTACTGGGATTACTGTTCATCCTGGCCGGCCCGGCAGGCGCACAAAGCTGGTCCAAAGCACAAGGCGAAATTTGGGATACGGTCTTGGAGTCTTATAAAGACATCGATGCCCAGAACGCCAATTGGTCCGACAAGTGGGTGTTCGCCGATGCTATGGTGTGGGGACCGACTTATCCGATGCCGCGCGGACGTGACAGTGTAAAACGCTGGGACGCCTATCAGTTTCCCAATTCCAAAAACCATGTATCGGAGTACACGCCGACGGCTATCGTCGTGCACGGCTCCACCGCCGTTGCCCATTACTATTACTCAAATGCCTCAGAGGACAAGGATGGAAAACGTGAGACCAGTCATGGTCGCTGCACGGACGTGCTGGCCAAGGACGGTAACAAATGGCGGTTTATCGCTTGGCATTGCGGTGACGAACCAGACAACGACTAACTAAATCTTAAATCGGTCGAACCGCACTTTTTTAGTGCGGTTCGACCCCCAATTGAGCTAAGCCACGTCGGCCACGGATCCATCCCGCCCGGCGGCCGGCTCCTCATTCATTTCGTAGGCACCGCGCAAGGGGGCAACATGCTCGGCCCAAATCTTGTCAAAGCGTGCGGTGTTGACCACGGGTCGTTTGATCATCCGGCGCAGTAACAACTGCTGGCGCCGGGTGGTGACTGATTTGCCGTACAGCTGCAGAGCGTAGCGCGAAAAGTCGCGTACCATTACATCGAAAATCTGATCGAGCAGGTCATCATCAATAGCGTAGATCCTTGCGTTCTCGATAATCAGCTGACCGTACACAACCAACGTAAACAACTCACCGAGGTTGAGCAGGAAATCGATGTCCTTTGCCTGTTCCTTGGTGGGCCGTGCCACCGCCAGCAATGTCTTGAGATAGCGAATTTGCCGCTTGAAGACGTTCACGTTCGGCAAACTGACGCCGGCGTAGGTCTTGCGGTAGTCGTGAAAGCGAATCTTACCCAAACCCTTGGTCGGACCCTGGTCAAAAAGAAACTCGTCATTAACCGGTTCGTCGCGCCGATCGATGGTTGGAAATTCACCCGGCTTGAAAAAATAGTTGCCCATAAACTTGATGATAAGAGCCATATTCACATGCACTGTACCTTCAAGCTTCGGTAACGCACGGATGTCGCGCGCCGCCATCTCGAAGAACATGTCTTTCTCAAAACCCTTCGCCGCGATGACATCCCAAAGATGGTCGATGACCGCCTCTCCCTGGGTTGTCACTTTCATCTTCACCATCGGGTTGTACAGCAGATAACGCCGGTCCTCGGGCGACGCGGCACGCATATAGTCCGCTGCACGCAGGGCAAACAGTTTCATCGAGACCAGTCGCACATAGGCATCGACGAACAGCTGACGAACATGCGGAAAGTCTGTTACATAGCTGTCGAAAAGACGGCGTTCACTGGCGTGATCTATGGCCTCATAAAAAGCATGAGTGCACATTCCAATCGAGGCCCAGCCAAGGTTGAACTTGCAGAAGTTTATGGTGTTGAGCGACGCATCCCATGCTTCTCTGCCACGTGACAGAATCTCGGCGTCGGTAATGGGGTACTTGTGCAGGGCATACTCGGCGACATAATTTTGCGAGTTGCAGACGTTTTTCACGCACTCGTACTTTTCGTGCCTTGGGTCAACGACGAAGAATACGTAATCGTCTGTGCCGTCGATCTTGCCGAAGGTCGAGACCAAACCCGCCTTGTTGGCGTTGCCGATATAGTACTTGCTGCCGCGCGCCACGTAAGTCCCGTCGGCTTGCGGGAAGAGTTTCATCTCCGAAGAATAAATGTCTGCTCCGTGTTCTTTTTCGGACAAGCCAAATGCAAAAATATGGCCGTCACGCAGGAGCTGCGCAGTTTGCTTTTTCACCGTTTCGTTTTTGGAAATCCAGATAGGCCCGAGGCCGAGCATGCTGACCTGCCAGGTATACCAGTACGCAAGGCCGTAGAAACCGAGAATCTCGTTGAATTCGCAGTTGCGCCAGCTATCCCAGCGAACATCCTTCGCACCGCCCGCGTAGGCCGGTGGCGTCATCAGTTTGGCAAAGATCTGCTCGTGGCCGACAAACTCGAGGAAATCAGCGTACCAGACACGTTCGTGGTCATCTTCTTTGATGCGACGCCGACCCTTGTTCTCGAAAAACTCGATGGTCTTGCGCATGATTTGCGTGGAGGTTTCGTCTTGATAGCGTCGGTTGTGTTTTTGGGGATTGAGGAGCATGAGCCTGATCCTGTGTCGTTGCACCATATTGTTCGCGGAACAGCGGCGTGACGTTGTCCCGGCAGCTAAACCATACCTTGCCACGCACGAGCGGCTTAGACCAGTGGCACGGTCGTCCTTGGGGTATAGTCCTGCCTCGCACTCGTCCGCTGGTTCCCAGTTCGTGGCAATAGTGGCAAGATGCTGCAAAACAGGAGGCTCATCGTGAACCAACCGAGTAAACTGCGCCTTTCTCTAGCAACACTTGCGGCCGTGTACAGTGGCGTGGTGTCATGCGCTGATCAGCAATCGACCGAAAAACACAGCACAGAACCATTACCAAAAAGAGTCGATAGTCAACCGATGCCCGAAGCACAGCAGCCAATGAATACAGACAGCCAGGTGTCGACCGCCAGACAAGACCTTGCACAGCGCCTGGGCGTCGAGGTGGACACGATAGAAATCGATAGTGTGCGGCACGTCAACTGGCGTTCCGGAGCCACCGGATGTCCGAAGCCCGGAATGTCCTACACCATGTCAATTGTGGCCGGCATACTAATCGTTCTGCGGGCTGATGGTGAGGAGTACCGATATCACGGGCGTCGCAACGGAACACCGTTCTATTGTCCGACCAATCGGGCCGAGCTGCCGGTTTACGGGCAGGGCGGCGAGGTGATGTAGGGGCCCGACCGGGCCCTAAAAAAAAACGCCCGCGTCGAAACGCGGGCGTCAATCTCCTGAAAATCAATCCATCGACGCCGCATGGACGTCGATGGACTGGACCTTATTGTGTATCGATGTCGATGACGGTTCTGGCGATTTCGCCGCTACCGTCATTGTGCTGCACAACACCGAGGTGACGCGTGCCACCAGTCAAGCCGCTGTACTCGACAGTGACCGTCTCACTGGCACCCAAAACAGCGGAAGCAGGTGCCGTCACTGTCGCGTTGTCATTGTCACCCAAGACCGGCTGTACCCATGCGGTGTAATCGATAGTCCCCGTCGAGGAAGAGAAATAGTCGATAACGATGATATAGCCTCCGGCCGGCGGATTAACAACATCAACGATCTCTTCAGAGGTGGCACCGCCACTCGATCCAAAAAACGCTAGCGGGTTCGTTCCTGCGCAACCATCGTCAGCATAGAACAGGCGTAAATCGAGATCCGCCCCACCCGGTGTGGTATCGGCATCAAAGGTCGCAAAACGGAAATGCGTATGCGCGGGCAGATCGAGGCAGAACGCATCGAGTAGATCGCCTGTGCTGACACTGTCCGTGACGCTCAGGCTCTCCTCTATGCCACTGAGCACTGCCGTGTAGTCGCCTGTGTAGCCGAAGTCGACCGAGATATCGACCGAACCGTCGGTTCCGCTGCCATCCACTTCCGCATCGGCGTTGATCTGGACCGGCCGAACCGCAATCGGGCTGCGGGCCGGTGTCTGGCCTGAATCGTTGTTCCAGGTCAGCGCTCCAAATGCCCAGGTGTCGAGGACCACATCTGCGTTGGCGGTGAACTCTACCGTGAAGGTCTGTGTATCACCCGCATTCAGCGTGAACGAACTCGGATCGACAACCACATCAACCCCCGCGGGTGCCTCGACCGCGGCCGTAAATTCGGTGCCATCGGGAGACACGCTCGTTACTGTCCGCGTGACCGTCTGGGTACCGACGAAGTCCCCAATACCAATCGAGGCCAGGTTTAAATCGCTGCCATCGGTCGGGAAGCCAGCTCCTATCAACGCCGGACATCCACCGTTAACAAAGAATTGTGCAAGGTTAAAATTGTTGTCGCAGGTGAAAGCAAGGTAATCAAATACGTTCGCGTCATACACCAAGCCCGGCGCGAATGCACCGGCCGGTACGATAGCGCCCGCACCGATATCGAACGGATCAGCTGCAACATCCCTGGCAGTCTTCATCAGATCCTGTCTGGCTGACGTCATGAGAGCTGATTTTGCCATGGCCGGTGACCAGCCAGGATGCGCTTCTTTCAATAGCGCAAACGTACCTGCTGCATGCGGACTCGCCATCGAGGTGCCACTAATGGACTGATAGGGGACACCGCCGCCAGCATTGGCATTGGGGAGCAGCGTCTCGGCTGCGATAATTCCCACGCCAGGTGCAGCGACATCCGGTTTGATTACGTCGAGCGCACCGCCATTGGGTCCGCGCGAGGAGAAGCCGGCAATCCGGTTATCTCTGGAGACCAACGCGTCTGCGTCAATGCTGCCGTTGACCGAACCACCGCCTGCTACGGTTGAGTTGATCAGATCACCGTCAAAAAACCCAATCATCGCGCCGGGGATGGTTGTCCCTGGAGCAAACATAGTGATCGGATCAATGCGACCGGCATTGGTGCCGTCATTATAAACGATGATAGCGGATGCACCGGCTGCTGCCGCATTGTTGTACTTGGTCGTGAAAGCGCAAGTACCACGAATCACCAGCGCAAATTCGCCACCGATGTCGTTACTGAACGGAGTACAACCGTCGAGTGGCTCGGCCGGTATCAAGTCGCCGCTGGTAAGTCCACTAAACCGCGGACCTCCGCCGCCACCTTCCAGAGCGAAGTAGCTATCGTCTAGATCACCCGATACGGCGAGGTTTATGGAAAACACTTCGTTATCCTGGGCGGCACCGACGGCCGTGATCCAGGGTACACCAGACGGTGTTCCGGTTGTCTGCGGGAGCGGCCCGGCATTGCCGTTCGACGTCGCTACCCACACACCATTGTGGGCGGCAAACAGGAAGGCGACATCGTCGGCACCGGCGAAGAAATTGCTGGAACCGCCAATGGAAAAGTTGATAACGTCGACGCCATCAGCGACGGCCTGGTCAATGGCTGCTGCCGAGTCTGAGCTGGCACAACCACCGGGACCCGACGAGGGCTCCCAGCAAACCTTGTAGGCCGCTATGCGTGCCCGCGGTGCGACGCCGCTAACAGGTAAGCCGTTAAGCGTGTTGAGCGGGCCTTCGTTACCTGCAGCCGTGCTCGCGGTGTGGCTGCCGTGGCCGTCACTGTCACGCGGGGACAGCAAGTCAGACGTCAGGATTCCGTTGTGACCGTGTGCAGCGAATCCATCGGGATAGTAGCGGGCACCGATCAATTTGTTGTTGCAGTGGTCTTTCGAAAATTGTTCGCCTGTCTGACAGGTTCCGGACCAGTGTGCCGGCGGTGGGCCATATGCGAGGTTTCTTTTTCCGCTAGCTCCAGGAGCAAATGCGAAATCGGTCTGGTCCGAGAAACTTGGATGCTCGGGCGAGATGCCGGTGTCAATAATACCGACGATGACGTCTTCACCCTTGCCCTGGGCATCCCAAACTCCACCTCTGAGCCCAAGGTAATCGGGCGTGCTGTCGGTGGTGAGCTGACGAATTTCATCGCGCCAGATTCGTACGACATCATCTCGTGCACCCAGCGCCTCGACTTGCGCTGTGGACAGAACCGCCGCAAAACCATTCAAGGCGTAGTTGTAACTATAGATTTTCTCGTCTGCGCCGACAGCTCTTAATGCTCTGTCGTGCGTCGACCGCAGATGATGCACATATCTTTTTACATCGAGGCTGTTGGGATTGATCTTCGATCCCTGGTTCGGCTTGGTCGCCGGATAGCCCTCGATACCACCCTCATAAGCAACGGCCGGATTGTCTTTCATCATGACGATGTAGACACGCGACTTCACCGTGTCCGCTGCAGGTATTGAGAGTTCCAAGGCAGTCTCGGTCTCGACCGCATTCGTGTCCTGCCGTTTTGACAGGTCGCTGTCGACTCCTTTATCGCCGCCGCCGCCGCCGCCGCATGATGCCATGCTGCCGCATACGGCTCCCACGAATAGGAGTCTGGTAAAGCTCTTCATAGTGTCCCCCTTGACTGAATCGTATGTCTAAACGAACAGACTGACTGTCGCTGTTCGCACCATTGATGGTGTCAACGCAGTCGTCCTTGCGCTCAATGCACAAAAATTAAGGCCCCGGCCAACTAACAGCGTTGATCTTGGAACCCTGTTCACTGATTCTGTAAACAAGTCTAACACGCATCTGAGAAAAGCCATACGCGACGTATTGTCTGTGACCGGACACAGACGCACGAACACGAAATAACAATATCTTTTAGAGGCTTAGCCTATAACGCGAAACTTAACATAAGGATGGCCAAGCCTGGCGGGCGTACTTCGATTTGTGGGTGCGGGCACCGGGCTTTAATTCGATACGCTTACGGGGCAGCATCACGGTTATCGGGGCGTAGTCACGCAGCGGTATTAAAAAACTATAACGATCCGGTGATGTTGAGAAAGACACCGTGGTGATCAAAGCTGAGGTCAGTCAGGTCGTCGGAGAAATCCGTAAAATTGTAACCGAGGCCGATTTTCAGGTGATCTCCCAGATAACGTGAAACTGTTGCCACTGCGCCGCTTCGACGCTCGTTCAGATCTGACATGTCAAGCAGACGACCTTCTGCGAGAAACTCCCAGTTCTTCCGGAAACTATAATCGCCACGAAGCACGAACAAACTGGCGTTGTTGTCGAAAAACGCAGGGCTTTCGCGATCAAGACTGACCTGACCGAGGCGGTAAGCATACTTGCCACCCAGAGAGAGCGCTGGCGTTAGATCATAACTGACATCGACGGAGGCGACGTGGCTTTTCTGTATGAATTCGGCGGCGATATTTTGCAGGCCGATCTGATCGGTCGTCGGCGTGTTATAAAAATAGGTGTATTTGGCCAGGGCATTTAGGCGATCGTGACGGATTGGGCGGTATGCATAACCGATCACAGCCTCGGTGAATCCGCCGTCATAAAACGTTCCGAGCGAGTTCTCACTCTCCGAGTGATTCAGCTTTCCTAAAAACCGCGCCGCCGGACTGATCTGGTACTTGAAACTGTTTCTGAATAGCCACGTCGTTCTCTCCGTCCTGCCGAGATCTAGCTGCTGCGCATCATCGTTGCGGTACTCGATCCCGCTTGACAATTGCAAGCTATCAGACGCGAAACCGAGCTGAACGCCGCTGGCCAGACGATCCGTGTCGGCGCCGGTCTGAACATCCTGCAACGTGCCGATGTCCGTAGTGATTCCCAGATTCCATTTTTGTGCAAGCGCGAAGCTGATACCGGTCCCGTGCGTGAGACCAGTCATCGTATCGTTATGCTGATAGCGCTCTTCGAGAAACACGCTCGCGCTGTCTGCGATGCGTGACTTTATGCCGGCGACGAGATTGCCTTCGCTACCACGGCCACTGGGCAAGCCGTTGTCGGTGCGCTCGTTCTCAAGTGCATAGTTGAGGTACAAGCTCGTATGGTCGGAATAAACGTAGTGTGTTCCGAGCCGGCCACCCGCGCCCAGATCGCCGTCGGACACTTCGGCGTCGAGGCGTAGTTTTTCCGATAGTTTAAAAGATCCACCGATACCGGCACGTGAATTCGCGCGACGATCGCCGGTCATCGATAACGTGTCTTGCGCGAATAGGTGGGCATTCCATGTCGACTTGGAATCGTAATCGAGCTGCACGACCGCGTCCGCACGTTTACCCTGTTCCTGAGTAAGCGGCACAATAATCGACCCGTCAGTGCGGTCGTCCATGCGGTAACCAACGCTGATATCCCAGTGATCGCCAAGCTGGTAACCAACGTTGAACTCCTGGGTTCGGATTTCTATTCCCTGATCCTGACTCCGGCTATCGATTTTGGCGCCGAAAGAAAAGAGGTCCGCGATCGGCAAGCTGAATGCACCACCGTAATTTCTCGTGTCCGTCAGCGCGGTCAGACCAGGAGCGGAATAGCCGGCATCGATATTCTGCGCATACAAGGACAACTTGCCGTCGCTGAAACTGACAAAGTCGTCCAAGCTGATGCTGATATCGGCGCGATCCGCTTGCGCCTCGGCGTTCACGAACGATGTTGGATCGTAACCATTGAACTCAAAGCCGCCGTCATTGGATAACTGCGGCAGCGAAACAAGCCCTTCGCTTTTTGCCGTCTGCACTTTCAGCCACGATCCGGCACTCAACCGAAGCGTGACATCGGCAGCCGTCAGACTGCTGTCGGCGTCGCCCTGTTCGTTCACATTCGTGGTAAGCCCAAGTTTTACACGATCGCCAAACCAGTAGTGGGCTTGCCCGCCCGTCGCCAGTGCGTCAATGTCGTCGAATCCCGGAGTGTGCTCGTAACGCACAACCAGGTAGGCCTCGTCCCCGGAAATGGCGCTGCTGCGTACAAGAAGATTGTCTGCGGCAGTCGATGCGAGCGGCTCCGCCAGCAGAATGCGGCCCTGCAGGTAGTCAATGTCGTATTCCATGACCGGTTTAAGGTTGACCACACCGGTCACGATGCCCGAAGCCTTGTCTCGCAACTCGATACGCACACGCTCGGATCCGGCCAGGATATCCTGGCGTTGCAGGAAATACAGCGAACCACCGGTGCCGCGAAATTCTTCCCGGCTCGCAACCGTGCCCGGTTCGGCCGCAAAGCCGTCGACCACCAGACGCCGTTCGCCGAAGCTGGTCGTTTCTTCGGATTGATAATGCAGGTTTGCGCCGTACAGGCCGCGGTCGACCCGTGCCAGCTCGTTATTCATATAAGCGATCTTGAAGTTGCCCCATTGGCCGTAGTCATCGTCTTTGCCGAGTCGGACAAAGAACTTGCCCATGCTCGGTGTCAGCTCTTCGACCGTAGCGTCGTCGCCGAAGGTCGGATAGTAGTAGTCGGGATCGATCCGCCGGAACAGCGTGTCAGGCGATTTGTCCATAAAGTTGCTAAAGAGACTCTTTAACGATCCTTCTCTTGTATCGGCGCTCGCCGTCAATTTCCAGTGGTCGCCAAATTTTCCGTTAACGAAGAAAGCCAATCGTCCATCAATATTGGAGTCATAGTCGTAATCGGAATTGCTACCTTGCAGCAGGTCGATCGGGCCACGCGCCGAATTTTGTGACAGCGTGAGATCGGCCATGCCCACGTAGAACCAGTCTTTGGTCTTGAACTCCAGGTCGCGAAGATACAGCTCACCGCTGCCGTCCTTGTCGAGCACGGCCACTTCGACGGTATGAGCACCCTCGGGCAGAATCTCTTCTGTCACGAAACTGCCATGTTCATCGACCGGTATCGGCCGGCCGGCGACCCAGACGCCGTGCTCCGCCGCTATACCGCTGCCCCGGACGCTGACCGTACCGCTGCCGAGTTCGATGTTATGCAGACGCAAGCCATTTTCGCCATAGGCGCCGAGCAATTCCTGCTTGAGCGCGGAATCGTCACTGTCTTCGCCGGCTCGATCGCCGGTATCGCGGACAACCCATAGCGGTTGCGGGCGTGTTTCATCGAAATTGCCGTCCGCACCGTATGCCCGAAGTACATACACCAGTTCGTGTACCGGTGCATCGAACCACGCCATGGGTGGCTCCCAATTGGCCACGTCATCGATGTCGATGTCAATGATGTCGAACGGCTCCGACTCAAGCGACTGCCCGTTGTCGAAAACGCGAACTTCGGCACGGTCGATGTAGTAGGAATAGTTCGTGTACATGCGGAATTGCACAGTAGTCTCAGCTGCCATTGGCTGCGCGCCTGTCGAAACTGCGATTCGATCCGGTTTTGCTGCAACACTGAGTCTTGGAGAAGAGCGAAGGTTGTCAAAGCCAAATTGAATATCGGCCTTCTGAAGTGCGACATCTGTACACCGCTGGATGTCAGATGAACTTCTCTTGGGATCGTCGATCGGCTCGCCATCGACGGTGATGCGCATCAGGTTGAGGCCGAGTGGATTCTCGGGCTCAAGCTCGCGAGTAATCCGGGTAATATCCACGCCCTCGTATTCGTCCAGAACGGCCAGTTCGTCATACACAAGCTGCACAGCGACATGCGAAGTCTCGCCCTGAATGAAGCCGGCGTTAACAACGTCATCCGAGTGCACGTAGCCGCGTCCTTCAAACTCGCTTTGTCGTGCCTCGAGCTGCATTTCCTCCGCTACCAGTTCCATCGCCCGTCGCGCTCGCGAAGCAGACAACCCGATGTCGTCTCCGTACACGGCTGCGGTTCGACGTGGCAGGCGCTCGTTGCGCGTGTAACCGACAAACCGCAAGCGCGGATTTGTCCTGTCTGCAATTTCTGCCAGTCCGCGAGCCAGGTTGTTGCTGTAACCTGGCGGCACAAGCGGCTGGCCGTCGGAGAATTCGATATCCGCTACACGGCCCCACGGTGGGTCGTAAGTTCTGGTCACCAAAACGGCACCGGCAGACTCCGGGCAAAGCTGTGGCTCGTCTGGCAGTTCCTGTAACGGGTCGTCGTACCAGAACTCGACTTCGACGCGACGGTTCAAAACGCGCCCATCGCTTGTTTCGTTGGTAGCCAGTGGCTTCGCTGCGCCACGTCCGTCGCTCTCGATTGCAGACGTCGGCAGATTCAGACTGTCCTGAACGGCCAGCGCGACACGCCGCGCTCGTGCCTTGGAAAGACCCAGATGATCACCGTAGATACGCTCCGTTCGCCCGGTCAGCGGCCGATCGTCGGTGAAACCGACGAATTTAACGACGACGTTCTGCTTACCGCTCAGATTGTCGAAACCCTGCCGAACGCGCTCCATGAACGCCTCGTTTACATTGATCGTTTCAGTTTCATATCGCAACGGTGCTATGAGGTTCTGAATACGCGCACGGCGGGCATGCCCGTCAACAAAACGCAACTTGCAGACCGTCTCCATGCGGCATACTTTGATCCGTTGTATCTCATGCGGAACAAGGAATTCCTCAAGCGCGACTTTTTCTGCTGTCTCGTCATACCAGACTTCGACTTCAACACGCCGGTTCAGCGCACGGCCCTCTTCCGTGAGGTTCGACCCGACCGGGCGCGTGTCACCGGCCCATTCAAAGGAAATTGCCTCCGCCGGCAAGGTAAGCGCTGTCTGGAAATGCTCTGCCACCTGACCGGCCCGCTCCCGCGACAGGCCCGCGTTGTCACCGTAAATCTTCACAAGTGCGGCCGACAACGGTCGATTGTCCGCATGGCCAATTAAATGTAGCCGGACATTGATCCGATCGCGCATCCGTCCTAGAACTGCGGCCAGCGACTCCACAGTCGTTTCAGGAATTTTTGCTACGCCGGATTCGAAATGTATGTCCGGCACGAGATTGCTGAGCTTCACGGTCTCGAGTACGTCGGCCGTCGTTTCGCGAATTTCCAGGGTATCGCCTTTCTCGGTTTCGACACGCTCTGGATCCTGCACCCACTTTAGAAACGTTTCATCCGGCAGATGCCGTTCGACGGCCTCGCCCATTGGGGCCTCGTCAACGCTTACAGCGGCGGCCGGTAGCGAGACCAGCGCGATGCTCGACAGCAACAAACAACTTAGCTTCGAAATGACATTCACTTGGTCTTTTCCTTATTCTTGTCTGGCGGGGCTCCCAGGCGCCAGAAAATTTCAGGTTCGATGACCAGTTCGTAGCAGCAGTTCAATTCCTCCCAGGCGACGGCGATCTGATCTTTTAACGCGTCCACACGTCGTTGGGCGAGTGACTCAGCCTCGACATCCCCGACATAGGAAAGCCGCAGGACCGCCGGGCGTTTTTGCAGCTCTTCGAGCAACAGATTGATTCTCGGCCGCCACTGAGGCCGCATTTCGATTGTGCCCGGTTCGAACACGGCGTCCGCGATATCGAGTCCCACGACGTGATGAATCGAAGCACTGAAGTTGACACGCAATGACTTACCGCGAGTCGCTCTGTGGACTTGTACCGGTCTGTTTGAAACGCGGAAGCCAGTCGGCAGTGTGCGGTCATCCAGTTTCAGAACAAAGTTACTGCCACGGGCCTCGTGTGGCGTTATCGCGCAGGTAAAATGGTAACGGCCGTGCTTGTCCGTCGTCGCGGCCAGTCCTCGTGCAGTAACGACCCGCACACCTGCAAGCCCGCCCTCGTCGCCATCTTGGTAGCCATTGCGGTTGCTGTCGTCGAATACCTTGCCGGTCACATCGCTGCAATCGAAGGTCGGATCCGGCACGAGACGAACGGTTGCCTGTGCTTCTTCAGACATGACAGTGCCGCTAATCGAATTGACAGCCTGCGCCCGGTTAACGAATTCGCCCTCGGTGACACCGGCACCGACAGCGAGCAGAAGTTTGATCGTATGCTGAGCGTCTGCGGCCAGTGACAAATTTGACCAGACCAGCTCACGGTCGACGATTACCGGCTCGGTTTGTATGCCCTCTAACTGTGCCGAGTCCTTGACGTAACGAAAACCGGCCGGGAAGCGGTCGACAATACTGATATCGGTCAGGTCGACACCAAACGAGTTATTGAACCGGATTGTGTACGGCACCATTTGACCGCGGGAGACATTCAACTTCGGTGTTGTCTTGGTGACCGACACCGCGCCATCCAGCCGTGGGTCGAGCGGAATGTGGTTATTGAACAGTTGACTTCCCCCCTGGCTGTTGCCTAGCTTCTGGAAGAAGTAGTAATCCGTACCCGAGCTTCTCGCCGGCACTGACGGGGCTGGTGCAAATTCCGAGACCTGGGCCTCGCAGTGATCGATCGTGGCCAGAACCGCATCGCTTGCCAAACCCGGACACGCAGGCACGTCAAACGGCAATGTTGTCTGATCGGATGTTGGCGGTATCAACTCGGATACGCCGCTAACATAGCGGTTGTCTGGCGCCTCCACCTGGATCAGATAGTTAATGCCGCTGGGACATGCGAGATCTAAGAAGTTTATTGCGAACTTGTAGTAGCCGTTTGCGATCGTAATCTGACCCTGCTGGTTCGCATCGTCGAAACACCTACTCGGGACAGGCGCGCCATTGCGCACGTCGATTAGCGTAAGAGTCGCACCGGCGATCGGTGACCGCCCGACTGAATCATAGATCACACCGTTCGGATCGATCGGCATATTCAGCCCCAGCAGGTTGCTGCCTTCGCGGACAATAATTTCATCGATACGTTGCAGGCCGTCGGTGAAGTCCGACTCAGTTTCACCGAGCAGCGCTGTTCTGCTACCGGCACCCAGGGCGCTAAAGCGTAGTGAGTAGCTTTCACCGGTCATGTCATTCGGCGTCACGCCAACGATCACGTAGTCACCGTCAACGTCGGTCAGGGTCGAATGAATCGTCTGGTCATCGCGAAGAAGCTCGACGGTCCAGCCTTCGAGCGAGCGCTCTATGCCGTCCAGCGTGTTGTCGTGGTCCGCATCGTGCCAAACGTTGCCGTTTAGTCTTCCGGCATCCGGCATCGCACCCACGTCGATCGAGACGCTTGCAATCGCCGACTGCGCCGGGTCGTTCCATGCCACCTGTGCCGTGTTGGTTAACGTCGTGCCTGCAACAAGATTCGGATTGATGATCGCCCTGAAGCGCACAACGATGGTCTCGTCCGGATTCAAGGGTCCACTGTTGGCGGAATAATCTGCCGTGATGACCGTGCCGGCGACGCTGACGCCGTCGGTCAGGCCATTCATCGTCGCCGACTGGTCGACGTAAGTCAGATGGGCCGGAACAGGAACGTTGAGATCGTCGGTGATAACGACCAAGTGCGCCGGCACCGCGCCGATATTTCTGACTGTCACGACGTATTCGAGTGTGGCGCCTGCCAATGCCGGACCGCCGTTGACAACCGATACTTCCTTGATGATGGACAGTTGTTGCGCATCGCCCACAACCACCACGGTCGGCTCCGGCCCAGTTGCCGGGTTGCCGTCGCCATCGGTCAGCAGGTTCGGCGTTTCGTCGTTGGAGACGACGGCCTGGTTGGTGATCAGGGTTCCCGTAGGCACTGCATTATTAACCTGCAGGTCAAACTGAACGACTGCTGACCGGCCGGGTGTCAGAGCTCCTGCTCCCGTTGCGGGCAAAGGTGGTGTCAGGTCGGCGGAACTGATCGGAATGCCGTCGATCAGTGGGAACACGCCACCATCGGTCCCGATGGACAAACCGTTCAGCGTTACCGAGTCGGCGACATAGGTCGTGTCTGCCGGCACCATGTCAGTCAGTTCGACAGCCGTCGCGGTGGCCCGACCGTTATTGTAAATCGTGATCGTGTAACGCAGAACATCGCCCGGATCCACGATGTCGAGCGAACCGGAGTCGACCTCGAGCGCGGCTGCTTTGGTGGCGAACAACAGCGGGAAATTGCCGACTACGTCGCGCGTCGGGTCGTCAACCAGCGGCGTGCGCGGGTCGTCGGACGGCTGATCAGCAATACCGTGGTCGACGGCGCTGACGAAAGCCTGGTTCGATAACACTGCGCCGTCGGCAACGTCGGGTGAAACAACAACGTCAAATACGATCGCCGCGACATTATTTGCTACACCCGCATTCAAAACACCAGGCGTGGAGTTTTCTGGCGCATTGATCAAAATGCCATCGGTCAACGGCGAACCGCCAGAACTCGAATCCGCGACTGCGGTCCCATTCAAAGTAGTGCTACCCGCTACATATGTTGTGTTCGCGGGTATCTGATCGACGAGTTCAACGCCGTCGGCATTCGCCGTGCCAGTGTTCTGTACGGTAATCGTGTAACGCAAGGTTTCGCCTGCAAGCAACACGTTCGGATCACCGCTTATGTACGAGGAAACCTTCTCAATCTGGAAAGCAGCCGCGGACTGGATCTGTATCTGCGTGGGATTCTCGTCACCGGCAACGTTCGGGTCCGCCACGCCGTTGATGTTGGGGTCGTCGCTGAGCGCCACCGGTATACCGGCAACCTGTACCTCTGACTGGTTGTAAACAAAGCTGCCGTTATCGAGGACCGCTACCAGTTCGATTTCGAACTCGATCAACAGACTGTCGCCGAGACCACTGAGGCTCAGATTGCCAATGTCGAGCACGCCGCTGCCGGCAGCGCCACCGGCTGGATTCGTGCCGCCCGTATCCGCGCCGGATGGTACCGTGATCAGATTAAGTGTGCCGGCCTGGAACGCCTGGATAGCATTGAGATGATCCAGTTCATCGACGACGCTAAAGTTATCCAGTGTCGTGTCGCTCGCATTCTCAACCCGCAGGGTGTAGTGCAGTGTGTCTCCCGGCATTGCAACCGTCTGGCCGTTCGTGTTGATTACCGTCTTCTCGAAAATAATCAGAGGCGTAAACTCGACTACGGTGTGGGCGTCCTCGTGATCCAGCACGCCGACGGTGCCGTCGGTCAGCGGGTGCACGTACTGGCGCGCCTGATCGTTCGGCGTCGATACATCAACGCTAAACCATTCGGTTGCGCCCGCTACATTGGTTACTGCGGCGTCTCGTTGGGTGTCGGGATCAAGCGATGCCTGATACGTAACGATCAGTCGCTGATCGGGACCGATCGCAGCTGTCGTTGTCAGCATCGTGAGAACAAATGTACAGAGAGGATCACCGTCGAAAGTGACGGCAAAATCGGCGCCTTCGCTAAGCGCCGGCGCAACTGGCGTCACGCCATCGGTCTGAAACAACTGCGCGGTGACCGACACGGGGGCTGCATCGCACATGCCGCCTGCAGCTGTGTGTGGCAACACGTCGGTGATCGTGGCGGCAAAGGCCGGCGCAGTACCGATGTTGTGAATATCAAGCGTGAACGTATCGGGCTGTCCGATACGCATTGTCAGCGGACCGCTCTTCTCAAGAGTCAGCTCCGGCTCGACGATAGTCATCGGCCCGGTGGTATGGGGCTGACCCGACAGTTCAGTCGCATCGTTATTATCGAGTTGGTTATAGGTATACGCGGCTGTGTTGGTGAATGTGAGGCCGGCTACGTTAGTCGCCGTATCCATCAGCCTCACGGTGATCTGGACCACAACCTGCTCGCCGGCCGGAATATCAATGCCGTTGACAGGATCTTCGATGACTAGATTCGTGGACGTGCCAGTGTTGACCGGTGTCCACGAACCGGAGCCCGAGACTTTCGTAACATCGACGAACTGCAGATCCGCGGCAGCTGCGGCCAGGTCGTCGACAATCTGTACATCAAACAACGGCGCGGTGTGTGGTACGGACGGCACGGTGATCTGATAACTGAACTGCTCCCCGATTGTTGCCGTGTCTTGCGTGTTTGCTTTTGCCAGGGCCGGAGGCGGCACCGCTTCGATTACTATCCGTGTGGGATCCTCGTCACCCGGCACATCGGGGTCGGCCTGACCGTTGATATTGGGGTCGTCGCTATCGGCAAGTTTGATACCACGCCTCAACTCGGCCTGGTTAATCACGACAGTACCGTCAATGAGCGCCGCCGCCAGCGTGATATCGAACTGAATCCGAATCTCGCTGTTGACTCCGACGCCCAGGCCGCGGATGTTGAGTATTCCGGCTCCGTTTGTTCCGCCGTTGGGATTCGTGCTGCTGGTATTCGCGCCGGGCGGGAGAGTGCCAGGAACAATAGTGAGCGTGCCAGACTCAAAAACGGCCTGGGCGTTGAGGGCGCCCAGATCGTCGTAGAAGGAAACGTTGCTAAGCGGCGCATCGGTCGTTTGCAGCCGCAAGGTATACCGGAGGGTGTCGCCAGGGGCAGCCGTCGTGGCCGGGCTCACTCCAGTACTAAGATTCTCGACGCTCTTCTCGAAAAAGTTGCCGGTCAGCGCGGTCGTGACAGTGTGGGCGTCTTCGTGGTCGAGCGTGCCCACCGTGCCGTTGGTCAACGTCCGCGCGTAACTCTGGCGGTCGATATTGCTACTGTCGCCGTTGAACCATTCGATGGCTCCCGCGACGTTGGTCAGTGAAACACCGTTCTGGCTGTCGGCGTCGAGTTGGGTTTGGTAGGTAATAATCAAACGCTCGCTCGGGCCGATGACTCCCGCAGCCGTAAGCATGCTCAGGGTGAGTTCGCAGACCGGTGCGACGTTATAGCTAAGCGAGTAGTCAGTACCCTGAATCAGCGCGGGCTTGCCCGGAACCGGCGTTACACCATCTGCTGCGAAAACCTGGGCGCTTTGCACGCCGGGCGTTGCGTCGCACATTCCCCCGCTGGCGTCGTTGGGAAACATATCAAGGATTGTTACGTTCCAGGCATCACTGAGGCCCGTGTTCTGAATATCGAGAGCGAAGTCTCCCGACTCGCCCAGGTTCAAAGTCGCCGGACCGGTCTTGGTCATCACGAGCTCGGGCCCGGCGATGGTCATGGGCAGTGTGATGCCCCATTCGCCCGGGAGGGGCTGATGGAACACGTTATCGATGAGGCGCCCGAATTCCCACTTGGCGGTGTTCACGAACTGCGTCCCTATTGTGTTCGTCGGCGTGTTATCGAGCACAACCGTCAGCTCAACCACAATCTGCCGTCCGGCCGGGATGATGGGAAGGTTATCGAACGTGAGCACGCCGCCCACGTTGGAAAATGTATGTGGCACCGGATCGCCGGTGTCCAGCCAGTAGGCTATGTGACTCACGTAGTTGAGATCAGCACCCGTCGCGTTGAGATCGTCCACGACCGTGACGCCATGCAAGTCGTTGAGTGATCCACTCTCGTTGATGACGGTGCCTGTGGCTGGATCAAACAGAACCGGCATCGTGAGGCTGTACGTGAAGGGCACACCGACTGTGGCGGTGCTCTGACCCGCAGGGTTTTGTTTATCGATTTTTTCTACGGGTATTAAAAGATTTTGACAGTCTTCCTGGATCGTGGTCGACGAGCCGTTAGTAAACCAGATTTTGTGACCAGCAACGCTGTTACACGCCATTTGACCGGTGTGCACAACGTTGTCGAAGACAACCAACCATCTGTCGTCGGTTTGGCCCGGTTGTGTTAAGAAGCTGAAGTTAGTCGGCAGCGGATTAGACGCCGGAAAATTTCTTATCGTGCAGTTTCTGTCTATCTGGAGTTGGGAAGGAGCAACGGTGCCGGCAAAACCGTCGATCAGGCCCCCGGGGTATTCGGAACAATCCTCCGCCTGCGCCGGGAAGGCGCTCAGCGTCAACAGAGCGAGGGCGAATCGCAGAATAAGGATTCGTTTCGCACTAGAGCTTTCACCGAGCAAAGCTCGCATCTTGTTGTCGAATGTGGCCATTTCAGTCGCAACTCAAGCGAGGCGTAACTCACCGATGTGGCCCACCCGATCCTTGATCATTTTCGAGCGATCCCGCTGCCATAAAGCACCTTTTGCTCTTTAGGCCGGTGATTTTGCGTCACCACCTTTCGGTGGCTTTGCCTTTGTTCCAAGTAAGACTATGGCGCAATGCCAGCAGCGGAATGGTGAACTGGATCACATGTTAGCGATCCTTTGAAAAATCGTTGCAAAACGTTTGTTTGCGGCGCGAAGCAAACTCTTAAACGCCTTTGTTATGTCATCACGAGAGCGGTGGAAAGGCCTGCATTACGAGAGGCGCGCAGCCCCAAAACCATGTTCTATATTTTGTTAAATCGAGCCCGATCAGGCCGCGGGCAGGAAATCGATCGGATAGATAATTGTCATTGCAACGATGTCTTGTTTGGCACCGAAATCAAAACTCAATACGCGATCGACAATCTGTTGTCCCAGCGCAGGTGCGTTCATATCAGAAGCCTGCAATTGACACAACGACACGCTACCGTCTGGTTCGATCGTCAAACGCAGTACGAGCTGACCTCGTAAGGTCGGATCTTTGCGCAACTCACGATTGTACAAACGATACAATGCCGCTTTGTAGCGATCAAAAACGATTTGTATTTCTTCATCGGTGCGCCCCGCCGATGCGCCACCGCTGAGCGGCCGAGAGGGCCCGTCGCCCCCACCGATCGAACTGGCAACACGGGACACCTGAACGCCATCAATGCCCTGACCGCCGCCACCGCCACCGCCAACGTCCCGGCTGATGGAGGCAAGATTGATCCCGCCACTGGAGCCGGGCGCCGACGTCGTAACCATAGATCGCTGCGATCGCCCGATGGCAGTCTCGCCCGCGGCTGAAAGTCTCGCCTGGGAACCGAGCTGTGCAGTCGGTGCAAGCTTGGCGCGGTTGGCGAAGCTATCGCGAAACGCCAGGATTCCTTTCGATTTAACTTCCGCCTTAGTCTCAGGTTGCTGGATTTCTGCAATCACCGGCTCGTCGCTTGGCTCTGGCGGCTGCTCTTGCACAAATTCCGGTTCGGGCGGCGGCAACTCCTCTAGCGGCTCGATTGGCACTTCGACAGGTTCGGGCATCGGGGGCGGAATCCTTTGCTCGCGAACGAGTTTGGCAACGCGCTCTGGTAGCTCATTGGTCACGGAGCGCTCCACGACCGGCAAAGCGACCGTGCCGATTAGCCCCGCAAGCGCGAGTGATGCCACCATTGATCCGACGAGCGTCCGACGAAAACGTTTGTCCTCCTCGAAGCCCCTGGTCCAGGGCATGATGATCTGTCTGCGGTATGGCCAGTCTTCTGGTTCACGTTCGATAACCCAATTGTTCTTACGCCGCTGCTCCTGTGCGATGACGCTCTCTAGATCGTAGTGCAGATCGTCCAGGTCATCGCTGTGATTTCCAATGTGGTCAATGACCGCTTGCCGGCGACTTTCCACCCGGTCGACCTGTGCGTAAAAATGATCAACTTTGCGACGAACGTTGCCAAGATGGTCGACGGACTGGCCCGAGTCACCCCAGAACAGCTGGGTGGCATTGAGGGCGTCTAACTGCTCCAGGGATTGACACGCCTTCGACAGAAGATCGTATTGTTGACTCTCTCGCGTCAGCTCCTCGAGTTCGTTGTTGATGACCTGCAGTTGCTGCTCAAAATCCTGCAAGGCACCCTCAGACTGCTCGACCTGTTGGCGCAGAGAAGTTTCTTTTTCAGAAAATGTCTCGCTCACTGCATTACCATCACTGGTTGGCCGCGACTCGCGATTCTTTTTGAACAACAGCCAGGGAGACGTTTTCGTAACCTTCGCTGGTGCAAAGCGACATGATTTTCCTGACGACTATGAAGGGAACCGATTTATCGGCCAGGATCGTGACCTCCTGACTTTCCGCGGCAGCCATCGTGCTCGGCCCGATGACGCTTCCTCGCAACTCTCCGAGACGCGTCACAATAGGGTTGTAACTTGCCGTTTGCCCTTCGAGGATATCCGCGACTTTGGCAACGATCTCTCCTTGCACTAACACGTCTTCCGGACTCACAAAGATTGCCACGGTTTCGCGCGGCTTAGCTTCGACCTGCGCTTCGGGCAGCGCTACGTTCTTGGGTGCTTCCATCACTTCGACAGATCCGGAGTTCACCAACAAAAAGAACACAAGAATTGTGAAAACGTCCATCAGTGACGTCAGATTCATTTTTGTGATCTTGACCCGATTTCGCGACATGCGCTGGATTCTGCGTGAAGAGCCTCTCATGGCGCGTCTCCAACAGATATCTCCGAGAACAAGGCGACTAACTCATACTCTTGTTCGTCCTCATCTACGCTTTCGATCGGGACTTCAATGCTCCTTACGATGTCCATGACCTGGATGAGATAGTCGTAGGGAATCTGCGCCTCCATTAACACCGATACGGCGTCGTGTTCCGGATACTGTCTCTTGAGTTGAACCATGTAATCGGACAGTGTCGGCAAATCGAAGTCTTCGTCCGTGTTGGGTATCGCGGCGATAATCTCCTTGCCATTGCTAATCTCGATACCATGTTCCCTGACAATAACCTCGACGCGGAAGCTATCTGCACTGGTCGACGGTCCACCTGCCGTACTCGGAAGGTTGAGCTCGATGATGGTCAGTCTGGAAAAAACCGCCGTGATCAGCAGAAAAGGCACGAGCACCACCATAAGGTTCAGAAAGGTGGTTACATCGAGCTCATGCGCGGCGGTTTTGTGTCGCCGCTTGTAATGATGCCGTCTGGCCATGTCGGCTAGGCCGCAGCAGCAACCGGAACCGTACGCTTCGCCCGTCTGGAGAATACGTTGAGCGCCTTGACCGTCGCCATTTCGAGACTATCGACGATATCCCCGGTCTTGCTGGTTAGTATCGCGTGCGTAATGAGTAGCGGTATGGCCACCATGAGTCCAAACGCTGTTGTATTCATGGCAACTGAAATACTGGCCGACAACAGATCGGCCTTCTCAGCCGGATTTGCATTGGCGACCGCCGTGAACGCCTGAATCAGGCCCATGATCGTGCCTAGCAACCCGAGCAGTGTGGCGATACTCGACGCCAGTGCCACGTATGGCGTGCGTTTCTCGAGCCGCGGAACAATTTCCATCATGCTCTCCTCCATGGCGATTTCTATGTCATCGCGTCGCCGGACAGCACCCTGCAAGGCCAGACCCATGTTCAGAACCTGAGAAATTGTAGATTCATCCTTACCGGTTTTTTTCCGAACCTCGTCGAAATTACCATTGGCAAGTAGCGGTTGTACTTCACTCCAAACCGCCTGGTTCTTGCGCGTTACCATCGTCAGCGTGACGTAGCGTTCGACTGCTATGGCAAGTCCCACGGCAAAAACAATTAGTATCGGATACATGAATGCGCCACCCGATGTGAAAAACCCTACAGCCGAATAGAAGAAGTCCATTACCAAATCCTCGTTTGACAAAATGCATTGGGTACTCCCCAACGACATGAGCAAGAATAGTGCTCGATCACGACATTGAATGTGACGCAGTCCACGTTCACGCTAGATGTCGGCTAAACTCAACGTTATTTTCTTGAAATCGCCTCACCCGATTTTCCATATTGTTTTTTTGTGCAAGCTGGGTGAAAAACGAAGTCGTTGCCGACCCCTGGTCTGTTACTTGCCGGAGCGGATCAAATAAAAACCTAGTTCGCGTAAGAAAACTTCCTTATCAACTGGTCTCGCCCGGTCGTCGAGTGTGTCGGAAAGCTTGATGTCGTCGCCGAGTTCGGATGATTTCCAGGGGATGATGACGAGGGATTTTGGTGCCTCCTCGTTGCCCAGAATCGACATCCCGGACATCGTCTTCGGTTTCTCGATGCCATCTCCCTGCGCCGTTGCCGGTTGTGTCTCCTGAGTCGCCTCATCTGTCGCTTCATCTGTCGCATCATCCAACGCTTCGTCGGCAATCGCAGTCACGCTGGCGAACATCAGAGTTGCGCTTAACAAGAGTGATCTCAACATTATTCCTCCGACTGACCCATGCGCATGCGAATGTCAGCGATCCAAATCGAAGCTTCTTCGTCGCCGGGTACGGTCGCCATATACGCTTCATAGTTATCCAGCGCGCAGTTGAGGTCAGCAAGATACAAATCGCAAAGGACGGCTAGGTTGCGTCGGGCATAGTGATAGCCAGGATATATTTCGAGTGCGGCTTCATAGCTTTGCCGCGCCTCGGCAAAACGCCCGACTTTTCGATAGACAATACCCAACTCGTTATGCGCGATAGGATGATTCGGGTTTGCCTCGAGCGCCAGCAGCAGATTGGTTTCGGCTGCTTCGAGATTGCCGGCCCGATGATATGCAACACCGAGATCGATGCTCGGCGCGCTCAAATGAGGCGCTGCTTCGACGACTGCCTCGAGTTTTGCAACACCCTGATCAGGGTTGCCCTGCTCGATTAGTGCCAGCGCATCCTCATATTCGGTACGCACATTGTTACTAATGTGCGCCTTTTCGGTAATCGTGAATCCCACTGCTTCCTGGATTTCGATGTGTGCCGGCGTACTCGAAGGCCCTGTCGAAGCACAGGCGGAGACAAAGAACGCGGCTACCACCAGCGATGCGCCACGGCATTTACAGTTTTGTTTTTGAGCTGAATTTGCTGAGATCATAAATGCTTTCTTTAATAACTAGTTCAGATCGCTATCCAAAGCACTCGATGTCCGCACGGTACCCGGCTGCGGTTGTTCAAGCTCGCCCGGCTCCGAAAGCCCGACATCGTTTTGCTCCTCGATGCTGGTTGGCGCTATCGGCATCCGGTATGCATACATATCGACTGATCCCACGAAACCGGCACTGATCTCTTTCTTCGCGTAGCGCCCGGGCATAAGTACTGTCAACTTGTCGAGGCTATTTTGCACCCATGGGTTATATACGCCGCCTGCAAGCAACTCAAAGTTCGATTCATGCACGTCAATGGCCCGTTCCTCAAATGGAAATGACTCTTCCTCAAGGGCCATCTCGTAGTCGACCATCTCCGCCTTGCTCAGATCCGTCGGACGATCGGAGTTCAGAAGTGATTTACTGAAATTCAGGTAAGTCTCGGCAATGTAATAGGTCGCTGCAGCCGTTACTTCCGCGACTTCATAATCGACCAGCGATTCGAGTGCTAACATCGCTGCATCCATACTCAATTGCTTTTCTGCGAGGCTCGTTTCGATCGGCTGTACGATATTCAGACTCGCGAACGCCTCGTAGCTGAGTTCGGCGAGCACCAAAGCAGCCTTGGCCGCAAGATACCTGCTGCGATCCGTGCGCTCGTTGCCGGCATTGCGGTCCACGGCGACGATTTCACGCAGCTGCGCGTGGTACTGCCCATAGTCGGATTCGGCCTCGAATATTTTGGCGAGCCGCGAGCGTGTTTCCATTGCCACATCGAGGGGTACCGGATACTCGGTCACGTAGCGCTGATATACCCGAACAGCGTCTGCAACATGCTTCACCTCGTCATACAGCTCGCCGGCGGTCAGCAACGCTTCGCGGCTTAACCCCGTGTCTGTCGACTCCGCGGCAATTCTCTCGTGCTCGGCGGCCGACCGCTCGATCTGACCGCTTTCACGGTATACGAACGCAAGATTCTTGGTCGCCTCCGACTGTAATTTGTGTTCCGGGTGATTTGTTCGAAATTCCTCGAGCACCGCAGACGCCGTGACCCAGTCCTGAAGTTTCATCAATGCTGCCGCCGCATCATATTCAGCAGCGCTCCGTATAGTCGAACTCGGTGCGGCCGTTTTGATTCTGAGAAAATGATCCGCCGCGGCCTGATAGTCCTCGAGGACATTTGCCGCCTCGCCCTGTTTGTAAATGGCGGCCGCCAGACCATCAATTACAGCGGGTTTCGATTCGTCGTCGTCTGCTGTCAGTTCAAGCACATGCAAATATGCAAGCTCGGCGTTTTGATACTCAGCCAGATCGATCGACGAGTGCGCGACGACAGCCCAGGCCGAGCGGCGCAACGTTTCATCCGCAGCAGGATACCGATCGACAAGTTTGTGCGCCGTGTCGATTGCGAGTTGAAAATCCTCCATCTCATAGAGAATATCGGCGGCAGCACCCAGCACGACGGGCGCCTGCTCGTGTTGCTGGAAAGCCTCCGCGAACCTGAGCGAACTCGTAACGGTAGCCTGCATGGCATCTAACCGCTGCGCATCAGTTGCGATATCGAGGTTTTGGCGGTGCGCAAAAATGGCGGCATAACCGGCCGCGGCTTCCTGTTCGTGCGGCTCATATTCATAAGCGGTGCGTTCGTATTCCCTGGCCGCTTCGCTAAAGTTCTCGTTCTCTAACAAAAGGTCGGCCAGCTGATAGTTGATCTGTGGCGACTCGCTGGCCATCGGGAACGATTGCAGGAACTGGCCGTACCAGCGATGCGCTGCGTTAAAATTAGCGGGCTGCTCGTCGATCAAGTCTTCGTTCTGGTAGAGCGCGTGGTAGTGACCGGCCAGGTCGGTAAGATTCGTTTTGAGAAAGCCCACGACTTCCGGCGAATTCTCGACGTCGAAATACTCCCAGTATTCTGCGTCCAGCGCATAAATGGTCGCGAATTCCTTTTTGGATTCCACCACGAGCTTCGAGAATCCCGCTTCGCCGTAGATTTCGACGACACGCATACTGAAATGCGGAGATACCTTGTGATAGGGATTCAGTTTTATGAATGACTTGTAGACCGATGCGGCATCGTCGTAACGCAGCTTGCCGAAATAGAATTCGCCCAAGTTTCCGTAGATTTTGTCCGCGTAACCGCGGTGACCGTGTTCGGAAAAGTACTCGTCGACAACGCCGGGCTCGCCAAGGTTCGAAAAGCTCAGACTGATGACGCGAAAGGTATCAGCTACGCGGAGTTCATCTTCCTGTTCTTGATCGGGATCAAAGTCATAGCCGATTGACTGACGGTAATCGAGCATCGCGACGTATTTGTGCAGCGCCTCCTCGTAAAATTCCTGCTTGTACAATGTCCATCCCAGTTTGTACAAAGCAAGCTCGTAGTAAGACGACGTGTCACCCACGTTAATAATCGAACCATAAGCCTCTTCCGCGTCGCGATACTTTTTTCTGACGAAGAAATACTCGCCACGCCGGAAATGGACTTCATCGACAAACTTAGAGTACGGGTATCCTGCCACCAGCTGGTCCATGACAGACATCGCTTTGTCGGGCTCACCAATTTCGTCATAGGCTCGTGACAGCTGATAGAGCACCTGATCGTTACGCTCGTAGTTAGGGTAGGCCTTCAGTATCTTCCAGTAAGTCTGGATTGCTTCACGCGGGCCCGCTGGGACCGCTCCATCTGTATCCGGCAGCTGCTCGTCAAATCCTGTTGTGTTGGACAACAGCTGCTCGCGACGCGTAGCGCGCTGCTCAAATTCCTGCTCGGATTCAGAAAGTTCGATCGAACCTTCGGTTTGCTTGCCGACGCCGGTCAACTCGGACTGGGCCGCGGTTTCGGGCGCCGCCATCTCCACGAACTGCCCACCGCCGCCAATGACACCGTATTCTTGTTCGAGCTGCAAATCCGCGAGACGTCGCATGGCTTCGGGCGTCCGTGCACTCTCTGAGGTCTCGTCCAGGTATCGACGATAACTTTGCGCTGCGCGGTTGAGACTATCGTCCAGGTACACCTCTTCGACATCTGCCTGTACCTGTTGCAACTCGCCAAGCGTACCTTGCCGGCTGCCTGTCGTGCAGGCAAAGAGGCTCATTGAAACCGACACAAGAATTACGGGATGCAGTCGCTTCACGGCTCATCTCTCCTGGCCTGGCTCTGCGTGGCGCGGTCATAGCTGTCAGCGAGTGCAAAGCGTGCTTTGTCTCCGTAATTTTCCAGGCGACCGCGGCGCGCGACCAGTTCCTCGATAGCCACGACCTCCAGCAAGCGTCCCTGGCGCGCCATGAGCAAGTCGATTTTGTCGACGGCCTGTCCTGCCTGCGCCCTTAGACGCTCGATTGGTTTTTCATAGCCTACATAGCTGTGTGTGGCAGCCTGCCGAGCGCGGACATACTGGTCGTATTGTTTTTGCGCGACTGCCATTACCTCGTCGAGACCACGCAGATTGCGGTCGAATGTAGTCAAACGTTCGTGATATTGCGTTTCAAGCGTCCATGACAGCAAACCCTTCAGGCGACGAGCGCGTTGCATGGCGGAATCGGCCGCGAGCGTGTCGAAACCCTGCAGTCGCGTCTCGATATTTTCGATTTGTTCGAGGACCGCCTGTTCGTCCGGTGTCGCCAGAAATTCGGGCCGTGGCGCTGTGAGCAAGTCATCACGCCGTTGGACCAGCATTTTGTGTTGCTCGATGCGCAGACGCATTCTCGAATCAAATTCGCGAAACTGATTGTCCACGTCGGGCAGCAGCGGTTCGTAGTGATCGTAACGGATATCGACCATTTCATCGAAGGAATCAAAACTCGTCTGCCACGCGACAAGCTTTCTGCGCAAGTCAGCCAGATCCAGATAATTTTGTAGTCCGGTCTGGAAGTCGTGCGTCGCCAGTAACTCCATCAGGTAGTACGTTTCGGGTGTCTCGGGCAGTGAGCGCAACCGGATAACCCAGTCCTTGTCTTTACGTATTTCCTCACGGACCAGCGCCTGCAAAAACTTACCCTCTCTGATGCTTTCGATCGACGCGTTAAGCTTGTCGACTTCGGCGCTGAATGAGTCCAATGCACGACCGTAAGAGATGGCTGCTCGGCCATACACACTCAATTGGCCGTATGCATAGGGCAACGCAAGCATGGCTTCCTGTGTCGCGGGATCGGTAACCTCGCGCTCGGCGAGAATGCTCCAGGGAACCACGGCTCTTTCGAGTTCGCCCGTCGACATGTTGGCCCAACCAGAGCTGAGCAGCGCCTGATTAGAGAACGGTCCATCGAGACGTACTCTGTTCAAGAAAGGGATGGCTTTGTCGTACTCGCCGGCATCGAGCAACATCGTGCCGAGCACCAGATTCGACTTATCCATGATCGCCAATTCGGCGGGATCGTCGCTTGCGATCTGCCCGGCCCGGTCCAATTGCGTCAGCGCCGCTTCTTGCTGTCCGTCCTGCAGATACGCGATGCCGAGATTGTAGGCAGCAAAGCCGCCAAAGGTGTCGGAATCCTGCAGACGCTTCAATGCCCCGACGGCGTCGGCCGGTTTGCCCTGGGCCAGATATACATTCGCCCGCAGGAATTCAATGTCGTCACGAATCGATGCGGGGATTTCGCCATCGATCCGTTCGAGCGCGCGCATCGCATCCGCCATCTGACTCTTTTGAAAGTGGATCCGGGCCAGTCTATAGGCCGCATCATTTCGTATGACTTCATCGACGGCGCCCTCTAGAACGGCCTTAATGGCCCGGCCGGCGCGATGATGCATTCGATACCGCAGCTCAAAATCGCCAAGCGAAAACTCGGCATCGTCGATGTGATAGTGAAGGGTGTCTAACTCCGGTTCGTCGAGCGCGTCGTGCAACTTGACCTCTGTGTCAAGGCGCTCCAGCGCTTCGAAGAAATGTCCCTGGTGGGCGTAGAAAAGCGCCTCACCGAAGTACAAATCCTTCAGCTCACCACCTATGCATGGACTCGTCGCCAAACAGGCGAACAGCAGGAGCCCGATCCCCGAGAACGGTGCCCGACTCATGATCTACCAGTCTCCGACCTGGATTCCGCTTTTTCCAGATTCCTGTCCGGCAAGGGTGATGCCGAGTGCTTTTGGTTTGACACCTTTAGCGAATACGAAACTGTTTGATTGGTTGACGTCTTTTCCGTTCTTCAGTTTGCCGATCATGGTGACACCGATTTCATGTTCACCGGTAACGACGTTGCCAGTGTATATACGTTGCACCCCGCCCTTTTGCAGTGCCTCGAGTTCCTTGAAGCTGTATATATGATGTGTCGCCGGTTCGCCGTTAATCTCGATCTGTACCGAGTCGAGTCGGAAAGTCTCGTCATCAGCCATTGACACAAAGACTGCGAGTTGCGTATTTGATGGATAGAGTAATCGTTCTTCAAGAACACCGAGCTCTGAGGCGATGTTCAATACGTCAGACTTGATCTCCTGGACTTGTCCGTCCAGGCTGCGCGTATCGTTTCCCGATAACTCCTGCGCGACGATAGACGCCGCCGGGCTGCTAACGAGCAATAGCAACGTTAAATTGCGGATGAGACTGGACATCGTAAATACTCTCTTGCGCCTTACATTAACCCACGTGCAAATGCCGGAATCGCATCGCGGACAGACTACGTTATGGGTTAAGTTCGGCGGTTCAATCCTTGCACCGCATTACCGACGCCATTTCATGATCCCAAATCGCCGGCCGCCGATTCAGCGCCGCGCTACCCACCTAAGAACACTAGTGCAGGAGCAGCCGACCAGAATGCGATCTACGTCACGCTTCGTTGTTTCTCGCATGATCAGTGTTTAGGCGGATAAACATAATCACACTCGCATGCGACATATTTTTCCCCATTTGCAAATAGCGCCTTATCGATCAGCGACAGTTACTTTTTCCATGATGTCGTCCTGGGCGATACTATCCACGACTTCCTGACCTTCGAGCACTTTCCCAAACACTGAGTGCTTGCCATCCAAGTGCGGACAAGGCACATGAGTAATAAAAAACTGCGAGCCGTTCGTGTTTGGCCCGGCATTGGCCATAGATAACACCCCTGGGCCGTCATGAACGAGATCGTCGTGAAACTCGTCTTCGAATTTGTAGCCTGGCCCACCTGTACCTGTTCCCTCAGGACAACCTGCTTGAATCATGAACTTGTCAATGACCCGGTGAAACGTCAGGCCATCGTAAAAACCCTCGCCGGCCAGCTTTTCAAAGTTGGCAACGGTTTTGGGCGCCTGCTCCGCATAAAGCTCCAAGGCAATGGTCCCGCGATTGGTTTCAATAGTTGCAGTTTTCAATGCTCGATCCTCTTGTTGATGCCCCGAGGAGGTGATTCTACTTTTTTCTCAGCTGGAAATGACGTCCCCGGCACGATTGGGCCGGGAAAAATCAATGCTTCTCGTCAGAACCGTTAACGCCGCAAACACATCACATCATCGACCATGCGGCGCTTGCGCAGGTGAAGGACGGTGTCATGCTAATTAACACCAGCCGCGGTGGCCTGGTCGATACCCGAGCAGTGATTTCGGCACTAAAATCGGGGCACGTCGGGCATCTGGGACTGGATGTCTATGAAGAAGAAGGCGACCTGTTTTTTGATGACCTGTCCAACAAAATCATTGCCGATGACATATTTGCCCGATTACTTACGTTTCCCAACGTACTGATTACCGGTCACCAGGCATTTTTCACCGATGAAGCGATGACCGCTATCGCCGCTACGACGATGGCCAGCATCGACGCATTCGCCGCCGGTCAGCTAAGCGGCAACGAAATCACGCTGGAATCTGTGAGAGGCACAGCATAGCTAGCCGGTTCGAAGATCAAACGATCTTTAACTACACGAGACGCTTCGCGCGGTAGGCAGCGATTGCGTATGGCAGGTATAGAACAAGACAAATGACGATACCGACCAATATCAATGAAAGGATGTACCACGGCCAGGGCCCCAGGTAGTCGATCAACGATGCTTGCTGTGGTTTGTGGCGCAGATAAAGGTAATTTGTATTCAACAGGATATTCACTACAGCTATGACGCCGAGGTAGGCAAGCGTCACGATCACGGCCTTCACTACCGATCGAAACGTCGGTTTAAATCGGTACACGACAAGCGCGTAGACGAGCCCAACAACTGTAAGGCCGTGGCCGACAAAAAAAGCAACAAAGGCGAGACTCGGGAAGGCGTACGGCACGTCGGGTGTAAGGATCGCCTGCACAGTTCCACCCAGGACCCAAAAATAGGCGACCTCGAAAACCGAGTAGCTGTGTCTTACCAGCACATACACAATCAGAAACAGCGCAATGCCGCACAAATGCAGGGGTAGCTGTCCGGCAAGTGGCATGTCATAGACGTACACGCGAACGGTAATTTTGAATAGCTCGTGAATGACCAACGTCGCGGCCAGAGTCAGCGCAACGATACGCTCTGTCTTTGCCGATTCTGCGTATTTCGCGGCGATTGGCAGGCCGATTGCGATGGCGGCAATTGCGGCTATTGCCAATATGTGGTCGGTACCGAACAGGACGAACTGGGTGGCGACGCCTGAGGTCATGATGTGGCGCTCGTGACGGTGTGGTGCGATCTGACCCCAATTAACTCATATATCAGGCTTCCTGCGTAACCGACCCTTTGAAGAGGCGACCCAGACGCCCCTGCAGGACTGGGGTCTGCCTGTTTTTTCTGCAACAATGGCGCACATGAATCGAAACTTGAAGTGCCGGGGCGTATGCGGGATCGTTGCGGCCCTCGCGCTCACCGGTTGCGCCAGCCTCCCACCGTGGCACGACCTCCTGTCCACGTCGAAGCCATTTGTGCCAGCCAACCAGTTTGCATTGCACGGATCACGTGAAGCGGTCGGACAGGTCCAGACCGTTATCGCGCAAGACGAGGACACTCTGCCGGCACTGGCTCGACGCTATGACTTAGGTTATGACGAGATCGTCGGCGCCAACCCGGGTGTCGATATCTGGTTGCCCGGTAAAGGTGCGCGCATCGTACTGCCGACGCGTTTCGTTCTGCCCGACGCTCCACGCGAAGGCATCGTAATCAATGTCGCCGCGCGCAGGCTATTCTATTTTCCCGCCAACGACAGCGATGTTGTCATTACCTATCCGGTCGGGATCGGTCGCGATGAGTGGTCTACGCCCCTGGGTGCGGCAACCATCACCGAGAAAGTGATCGATCCGGCATGGTATCCGCCGGCGTCGATCCGACGCGAGTATCGCGACAATGGCGAACCTCTGCCTGCAATCGTCGAGCCCGGGCCAGACAATCCGCTCGGCCGCCATGCCCTGATATTGAGTCTGGACGGGTACTTGATCCATGGCACCAATAAGCCGGCCGGTGTCGGTATGCAGGTCAGTCACGGCTGTATCCGGCTATATCCGGAAGACATCGCCGCAATTTTTTCGGGCATGCCGATCGGTACGCCAGTACGAATAGTTGATCAACCAGTGCTGGCGGGTTGGGAGGGTAAAGACCTCTATCTACAGGCCTACGCTATGCCCGACGAAGAGAAACTGTCCGAAACAACGCGGCAGGTTGTCACCGCAGCGTTGCAACGCCGCGCGATAGAGCCGGACCGTTTTCGCATTGACTGGGCCCGTGCTGAGCAAACCCGCGGACCGCGCCGCGGTATACCTGTCGCACTAACCCGCAATGGCCTCAACTTGAAGACGTTGTTGCGCCCGGCGGTGCTGGTTACGACGGAGCCTGTCGAAGCCAGCGAATAATGGAACTAACGGGGTCAAGTCTGCGCGCCGGCAATGCCGTCGTGACCAGTGCTTTCCTTTCCTCCACTTGAGCTAGTTGAGAGTTGCTCGGCTACGTCTGCGACCGTCATGAAACTGCCACCGACGGAGTGGCGCCAAAAATGATAGTAGGCATTGAGAGTTGAAAGAAACTCATCCAACTCTTCAGCGTTCCGCACATACGGCGTGCACTTTGGTTTGATGCTCGGGCTATGAAAACTCAGGATGAGAACTTTTTCTTGACGTCCAAGAACGGCTTTCGTCAGTTGTTTCAAGTGAGGCAATTTGAATCCTTCTGGAGATAAGCGAAGCCGACTAAGAATTCTCAGTCTGGAAAGAATAGAGTTGACCTTCAGTTTTGTTGCGGTTGGAGAACGATACAAACGATGTAAAACCGGAACATCGGATAATGCACCCGCGTAATCGGCAGTATGAGGGATTCGCCAAATCTTATTTTCTCGATCGAATAGTGGCGTGCAGTTGTGCGCAGCATAGTTAGGTCCACCCTGAGACGAATAATCATGACGAGGCACTATGCTCAGGTCAACGCGATACCCCAGGGCAGAAATACTCTTGCCGGTATTTGGACCATAGCCGTAGCGACCCGCCAGATAGCTTCTGGGCGCAATGCCAACTTTTTCGCTGAGCAACGCAGTCAAGGTGGCCAATTTTTCATATTCGACCTCCTCAGGAAGGTTGCCGGGAAACGAATGGTGGTTGTCGACAGGCTCGCAGAATGGTGGTGTCACCCATGGGTGCAAGTGACTGGCTACCTCGCAATGCCCCTTCCGGGCTTCGGGAATAATATATTCGTCAAATTCACGCGTCTTCAGAATAGGGAAATCGACGAAATATGTGGGCTTGGCGTCCCAGTCCGAAAAAATGGACTGCAGACGTGGCAAGTTGATCAAGTGGCTTGAAGCGGTGGCTGCGCGATCGAAAGGTTTAGACCAATCGAATTCTTCCTCAGTGTGAACAGCGGTAATGAGAACGGGACGGCCATTTTCGAAAGCCATCAATCCAATTCCCAATTTGAAGCGAGTTGCTGGATTTCTTGCAAACTTGTAAAACCGTTGTGTAAAGCGCCTGATATGACTGTTTATACTCCATTGGAGACAAGTATACTAATATTTGCTAGATTCCCGGCCTCTTGAATTCGACACGTATAAACTCGAGAGTCGCGCCTAGATATCTTCGGAGCGACAGTTTGCTGGGCCAACTCTGCACGGAGTTCGGATTTCTGTTACACAACCGTAATGCTGTATTTCTCAAGATCATCTTTTTGGAAAAGGCTTTTGGGCTTTCGACTCTGTTTTGGCATCCTTTTGACATAGCAAAGCGATGGCACAATCGCTTGACGTGGAGCGGCCAAAACACCGTGATAGAACTTGTGACAACGCACCGGGCGCTTTTCAAAAAGGGAGCGCATGGTGAACATTGAGTTGCTGAAAATCGCACTCGGCCCAGCTAACGAGGAAGTTTGGGGTAAGATGGACAATGATCTTGTGACGCTGAAACGCGGTGAGACGCTGTAGTCTCAATCTGTTCAGTTAGAGAACACCTATCAGTCGGAATCGGAGGGGCTCTGTGCCCGATGAATCTAAAAACCGGTCGCGCGGTACCGCCCTAGTTTTTGGCGACGACACAAGAAGTTTTCTGACAATCTGCCGTTCGCTCAGCAGGGCCGGACTCGATGTACATGCGGCGCCATTCAACTTCCGCGCTCCGGCACTGACGAGCCGTTTCATCAAGAAGGTTCATTTTGTTCCGTATTACTTTGGCGAAGGCCGAGAGTGGAAGGACGCGCTGCACAGGATCGTTCAAGAAGAGAAGATTGACATTCTCATTCCGTGTGACGAGCGGGCGCTGATTCCATTGAAAGATGTCCAGGACGAGTTGAGAGAAGAGACTGTCGTAGCAGTCCCGACCGATGAACAGTATTCGGTATTTTTCGATAAATGGAAGACACGCGAGCTGGCAATGAACGCGGGCATACCTGTGGCATCCGCAATGTACTTGTCGGGGGAAAAATCCAGCGCGGAAATTGCCAGCGCCCTTGGCCTCCCCGTAGCAGTAAAACCGACAAGTTCATTCGAGAAAGACTCGCTTTACCAACGACGAGCAGTCAAGTTAGTTCAAAGCGAAGAGCAGTTGACTGAAGTTCTCGGCTCTCTTGGCAACGGGGCATATTTTTGCGAGTCGTTTTTTCCCGGTATCGGGGAAGGAGTCTCGGTCCTGGCGTCGAAGGGGCGTGTGTTGCAATATTTTCAACATGCCCGAGTACACGAACCACCGAAGGGTGGCGGGAGTTCATATCGCATCAGTGCGCCGTTACACGATGGATACAAGGCAGCCTGTGACAAGTGCATTGAATACACCGCGTATACAGGGCTCGCAATGTTCGAGTTCCGGAGAAACCTGTCCACCGACGAATGGATTCTGCTTGAAGTAAATGCGCGGCCGTGGGGATCGTTGCCGCTTCCAGTGTCGCTTGGCGTGGACTTTCCGGCATGGTGGTGCGATTTGTTGAGAAACGACATCGCGGTAACTCATAAAGACTATCGGCTTGGCCACTACGGCAGAAACCTTCTGCAGGACATCAATTTTCTTCGGACCAGGGGAGAAAATGATTTTAGTTCGAAATGGCATAAAGCCGGGGCTTATCTCAGGTCGGCGGCAAGTTTCGGCCGGATTCTAATAGGAAAGGAAAGTCTCGATTCTTTTGTTGTAGACGATCCCTCGCCCGGGTTCGTCGAAGTATGGCAATTGTTTCGAGATAAATTCAGCTACCTACTCCGGTCTACGTATCTGTATCGGTGGTATAAGAAGAAAGCCACATTTCAGTATTTGGACCAATTACTGGCGTCGCCGGATACCAGCGTAACGGTGATGGTCTTGTGTGAGGGAAACATATGCCGCAGCCCTTTTGCAGCAGAACTTCTGGGGAAAACCCTACGAAATGCCGACCGGATAGTGGAGGTGATTTCACGAGGAACATTGCCGGTTCAAAATCGACCGGCCGATGGGACTGCTCACGACGCGGCGATGCAGATGGGGATTGACCTAACTGAACACCGGTCTGCCGTAATCGATATGGAGAGTCTGAAGCGCGTCGATCTCATTCTCTATTTTGACGAAAGAAATCTGGTATCGTTTCGAAAGCGATTCCCCAAAGCCAATGTCACGCTTGTTCCGTGTGGAATATTCAACCCGCGAGGCAAAGGGTGGGAAATCCGAGACCCGTATGGGCGCGGTCTACAGACATTCTTAAAGACATTCAGAGAAATCGAGGTTTCAATCAATAGCCTGGCCTCCAGAGCAAACCCGAAGGCTTGACACTGCCGGGTTTCTGACCTCGAAATGTTGTGACGTATCCGGCTAGACGATCACAGCGCGATAGTCGGTGATTTTCTTCTCAAACACGCCTACGCGTTTTTCCTGCCACGTTGCATCACGGCGCGAAGCGCGATCAGCAGACTATAGGCGGTCCATTTCAGGGTTGGTTTAGCCCCGAGCCCTTGGAGAGCATAATTTAGGGCGTCCCGTGCGCGCCCTGCTTCAACCAATTCCTCGGCAATTTTCTTCAGTGTGTAGGCGCGGTGCCTACGGCCATAGGCCCTAATTGCCGGATCGTTAGCAAGGAGGCTTGCTTTGGCAAGCAGGTGGAGCTGGAACAAGTGTTTGTCAATGTTCGAAACCATTGTCGAGACGTTGTCTTGCCTTGCCGGGTCCGGAACATTGTGGCGAGAAACAACGGCTGGCGAGTATTTGATCGTCTTTGCTACATCGATCACTCTTAGAAAAAGATCGCGATCCTCCTCATAACGAAGGTTCTCGTCCAGCCCACCGACCATATCGAATAATTCGCGCCGAACTACAAGAGTGTTGAGATGGCAGAACCCGCCGGCCCGTAGTAAGTCCGCGACATCGACATCAAAAGCACCGTTGGCATCGGGACTTCTATTTTGCTTGGTGATGATTTCGGTCAAGCCCTGAATCCACATTGCAGCCGAAACGATATCATCGCCTCGGTAGGCCTCTTGATTGGCAAAATGAAGATCCACTTGGATATCGCTGTCGGCGATAACCTTATGCACGCGGGACAGATACTCCATATCGGTCCACTGATCATCATCATCCAACATGCATATGTACGCACCCTTCGATTTTGCAGCGCCAGTGTTCCGCGCAAATGAGCCGCCGTGCCCCCTCGGCCGGCGATCCAGCTGGTACCACTTGACCCTTTCGTCGTACTTGGCTTGCAAGCGATCCATGCTTTTGCGCTGCTCTGCGGTTGAGCCATCGTCGATTACGATCACCTCAAGATCGCGGTACGATTGTTCAACCACCGACGTCAAGGCTTTTTCAAATGTTTCTGGCCGATCTCGGGTCGGAATGATGATGGAGAAAAATGGCGTCATATTCTTTTTATCCAGGCTTTGGCAAACAACGCACATCGAAGCGATGGATTGGTTTCATGATTTATGGATATGTGCATCCGTGAAAACTTGATCTTCGTTTGCTATGCCACAAAACTCTAAGATTTCACTCTGATAATCGTTTGCGCTCAGCTTATTTGTATCAACAATCTTAAACACTTCGGAGAGTTTAGCGCAAAGCCTGTCAGCTTCTTGGCCATAATAGTCCCAGTATTGTTCAATAGCCTGCTGCCTTGTGGGCCCCGGAAACTTTGGAAAGCACTTGTCCCAAACCTCGTCGATCGCCCATTCGGACCCGTCATGTTCCATCCACGGATTTCGCGCAGTGTAAAAGGGCGTTCTGGTGATAATGCTTGCCATTCGATCGGCGACATATTTGGATGGCCATCGATTGATGGCCGTTTTTCTCATCCAACTTTGAACGGTCTCTTCGCGGTTACGGCGCAAACAAAGGAACCTGACATTGGGATTGATCTTGTGGATTTCTTCCACATAGCTCAAGTAGTAGAATGCGATGTCGCCGATCAATCGAACACTTCGCATGTCCATCAAGCGCTCATATGCGCTTGCCGATACGGGGCGTGATAAGTCGACAGTCAGTCTCGAGGGATCTCCTCCATCAATAATCCCCTGAAATTCCGCAATGGTATTGAGAATGGGTCTTGGCGTGTCACAGAATCGGACACAGCTCGGGTTCAACTCATGAAAACAGTGCGCATCTGTCTGTGCGTTTAGAAGTTTCGCGAGGGATGCTGTCCCGGATCGTCCCGTTCCCAAACCAATAATGACCATAAATCAACTCCTCTTGCCTCAACGACATCGACTACTTACAACACTGCTATGGTGTGTGTTACACACTACGTCGCGCCGTTAACAAACAGTATGTCACGGACTTGTTTCGCAGTCGTCGTGACAATAAACATGCAAGCCGATCAAGATTGGAATCCCATCGTTTTGGGCCGCAAAGTCCTTGGAATTAGACCAGCAGCCCGTTCGGTGCCCGGGCCCAGGGGCCGCGTGTTGCGACTTAATGTGGCTTTGGAGAGCAAACTGTGCACCGCAACGGAGAAAATTGATCCGGGCAAGGTTCATGCCAAAAATCAGCAGCATAAACGACAAACACGATAATGCGTCTGAAATAGCGATTTGATTCACCACTATTTTTTCCTCAAAACTTATGTAAGCTCCTTTTTCTCCTCGAATCTGGAAGCAGGCCTTTGACCCGTTGCGATCAATCTGATAGAAATGACCGCGACGATAAAGGCGAACCCGTCCGAAAGGTGGGGGCGCAAAGCTACCGGTCTAAGGGTGCATTCCTACGACAGCGGAGTTGCCGAACACGAAGTGTATTCGTGGCTCCCGTCCACAGTTTTCTCCCCAAAAGTAACTTTGCGCCGACAGGTCGGCCGATCGTCACACATGTATTTGCATGGAATGGGAGACGATCGACATGTTGTACAGTATGGCCACACAGCCGAAACTAATGGTGGCCAAAAACGTGGCGTCGGTTCTACTAATGATCGTTCTTGCGGGTTGCGGATCCGAATCAGGGAACGCGACGCTCGAGGCTTCGTTTTCCGCACCGGACTTCGTGGTTAATGGCGAATCGTTTCTCGCAGTTGTTAATACTGCCCCCAACGGCGGGTCAGAGACCTACGATTGGTCCGTAACAGGCGGGCCGTCCGGGAGCAATCCCAACGTGACCCCAAATGGGGATTCCGCATCCATCGTCCTGGACCTGACCGGCCAATATACAGTAAACCTGAAAATTACTGACTCGGACGGCCAGAGCGCAAACACGTCGAAACAGGTCATTTCGTTTCCGCCCGGCGAGGGTCCGGTGGTCACAACTCTGGACATCAACAGTGTTGAAGCAATTTCCGAAACGGCATTGAGCGTGCCGGTAACTTTCGGGCAATTGTTTGCCAAAGGTGATGTGCCGGATAACTACACCATATCCGGTCGTTTAGAAGATGGATCCTTAGTGCCAATACAGGTCGATGCGAAAAGTTGGTATGCGGATGGTTCCTTGAAGCATGCGGTGTTGACCAGCGTCATTCCCTCATTGCAAGGTGGTGAACAACTCTCTTTGGAACTGATGTCTTGTGCAGAGTACGAGCCGCTAGCTCCGGTAGAGATCAGCGACCTGCAATCAGATAGCGACGCAACCGTTTCAATCACGATCGGCGAGAACACTTATACAGCCAGCCTTCGGCATGGCATGGATCTGCGCGCACCGTCCTACTGGTTGCGTGGCCCGGTAGTGACCGAAGCACATTACCAATCGCCCTTTCTTGACGCGAACGACAACGCCCATCCGTTACTTACGGCCCGCTTTCAGCTTCGTGTGCACCAGACCGGCGATGCGCGAATTGATGTCATCGTCGAGAATTCGGCTGCCTTCGTTCCCGGTGCACGCAATCTCGTCTACACCGCGGAGATCGTCGCGGCAGGCGCCACAGTAATGCCGGCCGAGCAGATTCCGCATAATCATCATTCTCGCTGGCGCAAAACATTCTGGCTGGGAGCCGAACCCCGGCTGACACTGGGGCATGATGTCGGCTACCTCATTTCCACGGGTGCTATTCCAAATTTCGATCGCAATATTGCTATCGACCCGAGCGCTTTGGAGCAGTTGGAATCACGCTGGGAAACCAAGGTCGGGCAGCACACGAACATTCCGGCAAAAAACATCATGGGCGCGGGCCTTGCAGCTGAAAACATGTGGATGGCCGGCGGTCGATCGGATATCGGCTTATTGCCGGCGTGGACAGCGCTCCACTTACTGACGATGGACAATCGCGCGATCAAAGCTACCTACGGCACTGCCGATGCTGCTGCGCACTGGCCCATCCATTTTCGTGACTCCGCAACAGGTCTGCCTTTGTCGTTGGAAGACTATCCCGGCGCAACCACGCATTCCAATGTTGCCCACTTTGCGTCAAATCCGCTGCCGGAATGCGTCGACTGTGAAACAGGTTTTAGCCCGGACACAGCACACCAGCCCTCGATGGTCTTTGTGCCCTACCTGCTAACGGGCGACTACTATTATCTGGAAGAACTGCACTTCTGGACAAACTGGAACTCTTTCGGAACTGCACCGGAACTTCGTAGCTTTGGCCGGGCCGAATACCGCTGGCAGCAAGTGCGCGGTCAGGCCTGGTCCATGAGAACATTACTGCAGACGGTTTTCATCACGCCGGACGCCCATCCCATGAAATCTTATTTCCAGACCCAGCTGGATAACAATTTCGATTTCTACATCACAGAGTATGTGAACAATCCCGAGGCGAACGAGCTTGGGTGGATCGGTCCGCTTTTGCGGCGGTCTGGCCCTTCCCAGATTTCGCCATGGATGGACGACTTCTTCACGATGATCATGAACTACGCGAGACATCTTGGTTTCGAGCGTGCCGTGCCAATCCTCGACTGGAAACTTCAGTTCGCATTGAAACGCATGGGCAATTCCACCTACTGCTGGCAATTCGCAACCACCTATCGCATCCTGGCGCGTGCTGGAGAAACGGGTGACCTGTTCACGAATATGGCCGATGCCTATATTCCGACTTTGCAATTTCTCGGTCCCTATTCGGACAACTGGGAAGCAATCAGCCAGGCCGAATGTGGCTCGTCCGCGATGGCCTCGGCAGCCGGCTTTGACGGCGCTGGCGAGTTTGCTGGGTTCCCTGCAAATGCGGGAGGCTACCCGGCGGCATTGCGACCCGTTATTGCTGCTGCTTTGGAGCGGGATCGCCAAGGCGCGCAGATTGCCTGGCAGCGATTGCTCAACGCGCCACGAGTGCCGGGATTTGACAAGAATCCGGCGTTCGCGATTCTACCGCGCTGATCAGGGCAAGAGCGACTCCCGCAGGCTTTCCTCCCCGGCGATCTCCCCAACGCTGGTCACTGGCCCGGATGACGGTTTCGGGTTGCCCCTAAACATTCTTGAGATAGAATTTCGATCACCAGTGTGCTTCCATCAAGTATGATACGGAAGTCGCATCCAGATATGGCATCAACTCGGGTGCAATCTCTGCATGTCGATTTCAACAGCATGCACACGACAAAATTCCCGCAATAATCATCTGAGTGCTTTGCAAATGGTCAGCGAAAAGCAGTCAGAAGAATCTCTAAAGAAGCGGGTTGTTAGCGGGCTATCCTGGCTGGTCGGGCTGCGTGCCGTAGCACAACTCTACTCTTGGGTTATTACTCTTATAGTTATTCGCTTGTTGTCGCCCGCGGACTACGGGCTCAAAGCACTAGCGGGGCCGCTAATCGGCGTGCTCTTGGTGGCTGGCGCAGCGGGCATGACGACATCCCTGGTTCAAACTCGGAACCTCACGGAAACCACTATTCGCAGTACTTTTGGTTTCCTATTGTTAGCCAATGGCGTGTTGGCAATTGTAATTGCATTGAGCGCACCGTTTCTGGCCAATTTTTACGGCGAACCGTACATCAAATGGATCATCTGGGCACTGATTGCATTGTTTGTTATCAAGCCTTTTCAAGTGATCCCACTAGCCCTTTTGTCTAGAAGACTCGAGTACAAACGCCGTAGCATTGCAACTACTGCGGGCACCATTGTCGGGTCGTCGGCAATGCTAGGGCTTGCATTTGCCGGTTACGGTGTGTGGGCGCTGGTGTTAGGTCAGTTAATTCTGGAGGCGACCAAAACAATTCTCTTAAACGTATTTTGCTATTGGCCAAAGCGGCCATCATTCTCCTTACATGAAATACGCCAACTACTCTCGTACGGCTTGTTCGTGGTGGCTTCTTCGACTACGTGGCACTTTTGCCTACAATTGGATGTGTTGGTCGGCGGCCGTTTTTATTCGGCTGAAGTTATCGGACTATATGCCGTAGGGTTGTTTCTGGCGAGATTGCCCGCGACAAAAATTCTGCCGTTGCTTCATCAAGTAAGCATGCCAGCATACTCGAAAGTGCAACACGACAAACAACAAGTGCGCTGGTACTTTATGAAGTCCGTTTCCATGGTTTCCCTGGTTACGTTTCCGATGTTTTTCGGTATCGCCGCCTTGTCGGCACCGTTGGTCGAATTGCTTTTCGGAACGAAATGGATGCCGGCTGCGGAAATTGCAGTGGTCATCGCGCTGGCGTCCACGATATCTAGTATTCTCCATTTGCTCGGGCCAATGTTACACGGACTTGGTCTTGCGAAAGTCGATCTGCGCCTGGCAATCGTGTCGACACCGCTAATGCTGGCAAGCCTCGTGTTGATGGCGCCATTCGGAGTAATGGGCCTCGCCGTGGGATGGAGCATTGGTCAATTTGCAGGCTTTATTGCCGGGCTGGTGATGACTAAAAAAGCTCTCGGAATAATGCCAAAAGATGTGCTGATGAAAATGCTTCCGGCCACAATATGTGGCGCATTGATGTTTCTTATGGTTCTCGGTTTCTCACACGTCGCCGGCCCGGTGCTCGAGAATTGGGCCCTTGTCCTCTTGGCAGTGGCAATCGGGGCTGCTGCCTATGTGACGTCTGTACGAATATTTTTTCCAAAACAATACTTCGAATTCATAGGTGTTTTTCGGAAGTAAAAAAGCACGCTGATCGGTATTGGCGCTCCTGGCCATTCAACGTAATCAGAACACGCCGCCTCTGCAGCCACATTTGTTTAAGGGTATCCACGAGCCGTGTTTGCATAATCTGCGACGCAAGTCACAACTTTGGAGTGGGTACCCACTCTATGCTGCTCTATCCGAATTAGTCGGGTAGACGGTCGGTTATGGACGACCCATACGCGAGCGCGGTTCAGCATGGGGATCAGTACTGGTTCCGACCCGTTGGGCTCATTGCTTGCGTCAATGACGTCGATGGCGGCCCGAAAAACTGCTTTCAACAATGGGAATCAAAATCAATGTCTAGGTTGCATAGCGCCAAATCGCTCGCTGGAGCATTTTGCCTCACGATATTCACTCTGTTGGCAGCGGAAGCAAGTTTGGCGGCTGTTGATGTCGATCGGGTCTCATCCCCAGTAATCTATGTTGATACCGGCGAAGGCTTCGAGGGCATGTACGCTGGCTATGAGATAGCAAACAACAGCGGTGCCGACATTGATGATTTGTGGGTCGGCACCGAGAACTTTTCCGGCACGATTATCAGCAATGGCGATAACGAGAATGGCTATGTGTCGTTGGGTGCACTGGCGAACGGACAAATTGCTTATGCATTCATTTATCTGAAAGCAACCGGAATAACCACGGGCGAAACCCACGATGTTGCGGTCTATGACGGCGTGCCAGCCGCTTTGGGCGGCAGCGGTACGCAGTTGACGGCCGCACCAACTGCGCCGGGTGGTGCCGGCGACGGCAGCGGTGTGCAGAATGGTCTCGCGGTTCAGTTTTCGCTGGACGCCGACACGACCATTGGTGCAAATGCCAACAAAGTCGTGACTACCGTTGTGGGTCCGAACCCGCCGGAACTTGGCGGTGTCATGACCATCACGATCACCGGTGCAACCGGGACGATCGGCTCAGCCGCAGGTAGTGTATTCGCCGGTACTCCGGCCGTCCTAGCGGACTGGCCGGCAGACAGTCTGCAGCTCGTCACTACAAGCATCGAAATGACTGGCGGTAATACGATCAGTGCCACTGACACATTGTTTATATCAGGACTATTAAGCCCAAATACTGACTACACCTCCACTTACACATTTGTTGTGACGGGGCCCACATTTACACCGAGCGCAGTGGTTCCGGTCAACTACATCAGCAGCGGTACACAGATCAAGCACACCGGCAACATTGATGCCACATCTTTTCCCCCTATTTTGCCAGTGGTAAACAATTTAACGTTGACCAAAACTGCGAGTCCGACGACACTCCCCGCAGGTGGAGGCACCGTTACCTACACGGTAACGATGGCAAACGCCGGGGCCACCAGCGCGAGTTTGCGAAATCTGGTCGATACCTTGCCGACACCAGGGGCTGGTTCGGTGTCCTATGTCGCCGCGTCGGCGACGTTTGGAGGTAGCGGCTATGCAGACAGCAACCTGACTATAAACGGGCAGGAATTAATCTGGCTCGGCCCGTTTTCCGTGCCTGCTTTGGGGTCAGTGGACTTCACCTATGATGTGGTCTATACGACGACGCCGAATGCCGCCTACGACAATAGTGCGTTCGGCAATGTGGGATTACAGCAAATCGACACCACGGTGGACCCGGCCGATGACGTGCCGGCTGTCGCGACGGTCAGCGTCGGCCCACCGCCGGTAGATACCGACGGTGACGGCATACTCGATGGCATCGATCCGGATGACGACAATGATGGCATCCCGGACGCTACGGAAGGATCAGGCGATCCCGACGGTGACGGCATCATCAATTCACTCGATATCGACTCGGACGGCGATGGCATTGTCGACAACGTCGAAGCACAAGCCGAGGGTAGCTACCTGGCACCGCTGGGCAGCGATTTGGACGGTGATGGTCTGGACGATCGCTACGATTCAGATAACGGTGGCGCAGCTATTATCATCGTCAATACCGATACACTCGATCAACCGGACTATCTCGATACCGATTCAGATAACGACGGCGTCGGCGACCTGATTGAAGGGCACGACGCAAACAGTGACGGCGTCGCTGACGTCGATCCGGCCCCGGCCTTTGCCGACGCCGATGGCGACGGTCTCAATGACAACTTCGATACGGAGGTGGGTCCGTCGGCCACAAACCCAACGAGCACCAACAGTCCGCTGCAAAATAGTGATGCCGCTGACGACCGCGATTGGCGCGATACGGACGATGATAATGACGGTGCGCTGACCTCAGGCGAAGGCAATGTCTCCAATGATGCCGACGCGGATGGCACACCGGATTATCTTGAATCTTCGATTACCGATACTGACGGCGACGGTGTCAACGATCAGGCCGACCCGGCCAACACCGATCCGTGTATCCCGAGTCAGTTCGGCACCGGTTGCACCATCGATACCGATGGCGACGGTACCCCCGACAGTGTCGAAGGTGCGTTAACCGATACCGATGGCGACGGCACACCCGATTACCAGGAATCTTCGATCACCGATACCGACGGCGACGGTGTTAACGATCAGGACGACCCGGCCAACACCGATCCGTGTATCCCGAGTCAGTTTGCTCCCGGCTGCACGACCGATACCGATGGTGACGGTACCCCCGACAGTGTTGAAGGTGAGTTCACCGATACCGATGGGGACGGCACACCGGATTACCAGGAATCTTCGATCACCGATGCCGACGGCGACGGTGTTAACGATCAGGATGATCCAGCCAACACCGATCCGTGTATCCCGAGTCAGTTTGCTCCCGGCTGCACGACCGATACCGATGGTGACGGTACCCCCGACAGTGTTGAAGGTGAGTTCACCGATACCGATGGGGACGGCACACCCGATTACCAGGAATCTTCGATTACCGATACCGACGGCGATGGTTTCGACGATCAGGCCGACCCGGCCAACACCGATCCGTGTATCCCGAGTCAGTTTGCTCCCGGCTGCACAACCGATACCGATGGTGACGGTACCCCCGACAGTGTCGAAGGTGAGTTCACCGATACCGATGGCGACGGCACACCGGATTACCAGGAATCTTCAATCACCGATACGGATGGCGATGGTTTCGACGATCAGGCCGACCCGGCCAACACCGATCCGTGTATTCCCTCGATACTGGCTCCTGGCTGCACTACGGATTCCGATGGCGATGGCCTTATCGACTCGGTTGAGATTGCGTTAGGTACTAATCCGAACGACCCCGACACCGATGCGGACGGCCTTGGTGATGGTGTCGAGATTGGTGGCGATGGCAGCGTGGATCCGGGCGATACCGATCCACTGGATATCGACACCGACGACGACGGCTTGTCCGACGGTGTTGAAGACGTCAACGCCAACGGCAGTGTCGATCCCGGCGAGACCGACCCGATCAATGCCGACACCGATGCCGATGGAATAGACGACGGTGTGGAAAGCGGTGTCGCCGCCGGTCTGGCCGATCCGGATGGTGTCGGCCCGATCCAGGGTACCGATCCATCTTTCGTGGGCGATGCCGACCCGGCATCAACAACCGATCCGTTAAACGTCGATACGGACGGCGACGGTTTACAAGATGGTGTTGAGGACGGTAATCAGGACGGTCAGACGCTGAACATGATAGGCGGCACCGGTGGTGCGCCGGGCAGCGGCGAGACCGATCCGGCTGACCCCGATACTGACGCCGACGGACTCAGTGACGGTGACGAAGTAAATGGCGCCGGTCCGCTGGCGCTATTCGGGTCGACCGATCCGCTCGATACCGACACCGACGATGGTGGTGCACAAGACGGTGCTGAAGTCCTGACCGACGGCACCAACCCGACTGCGGGCAACGAACTCGACGATGCGGTCGATTCAGACAGTGACGGGATTTCCGACCCTGTGGAAGCGGTACTGGGCACTGACCCCAACGATCCGGACACAGACAACGACGGTCTGACCGATGGTGAGGAAGCCGGACCCGACGGCGTAGTCGATGCCGGCGAAACCGATCCGCTCGATGCAGATACCGACGATGACGGACTATCTGATGGCGAGGAAGTGAACGGCACCGGTCCGTTGGCAATCTACAGTGCGACCGATCCATTGGACGCCGACACCGATAGCGATGGCATCAGCGATGGGGTTGAAGCCGGTGTTTCCACCGATGGCGTGGATCCCGGTGTCAGTGATGCCGCGGGTATCCCGTACGCCGGAACGCCACCCGGATTTGTGGGCGACGCCGACCCTGGCAGCACCACTGATCCAACCGAACCTGACTCGGATGCGGATGGATTACCCGATGGCGCGGAGGATCTGAATGCTGACGGTCAGACGATAAATACGATCGGCGACAGCGCCACATCCGGCACCGGTGAATCCGATCCCAACCTGAGCGATACCGACAGTGACGGGTTAAGCGACGGCGATGAAGTGAACGTCACCGGGCCGCTCAGTGGAATCGGCGCCACCGACCCGCTGGATGCCGACACTGACGACGGCGGCACTCAGGATGGAACCGAAATTCTTGCAGATGGCACGAACCCGGTTTTTGGCAACGGTGCAGACGACGCCGCGGCCGATCCGGACAGCGATGGCTTAAGCAACGCCCAGGAAGCGGTATTAGGTACAGATCCGAACGATGCGGACACCGACAACGACGGAATTGATGATGGCACTGAAATTGCCAATGACGGCACACTCGACGCCGGCGACACGAATCCGCTCGATGCCGACAGCGATGACGATGGCCTGACTGACGGTGCAGAGGCGCTGGGTCAGGATGGCATCCCCAACAACGGCGATGAGACCGATCCATTGGTCGACGACAGTGACAATGACAATGTGCTCGACGGCACCGAAACGGGAGTGACAATTGCCGTACCGTTTGGCTTTAGTGATGGTAATGGCACGGCCTACACCGGTACCGATATCGGGGCCGGCAGCTTCGTGGTTGACGCGGACCCGGCGACTACGACAGATCCCACCGATCCGGATTCGGACAACGACGGTCTTGCCGACGGTATAGAAGATGCCAATGGCGATGGCGCCGTCATCAATACTATCGGCAGCACCGCCACCAACGGTTCAGGTGAGACGGATCCGAATAATGTGGATACCGATGGCGACGGCCTCGCCGACGGCGACGAAGTAAACGGCACCGGACCGTTGGCGACGTTTGGCGCGACTGACGCACTGGATACCGATACCGACGATGGCGGTACGGAAGATGGCACCGAAGTTCTGGCCGATGGCACCAATCCGGTAGCCGGTAACGGCACGGACGACGCTGCGGCTGACCCGGATGCCGATGGCCTGAGCAATGCACAGGAATCGGTGCTTGGCACCGATCCCAACGATGCCGATACCGACAATGACGGCATCGATGACGGCGATGAACTGGGTAACGACGCGTTTCTGAATCTCGGCGATACCGATCCCCTCGACGCAGATTCCGACGACGACGGTTTGAGTGACGGCCCCGAACTACTCGGCGCCGACGGCGTTCCCAATAGTGGCGACGAAACCGATCCGTTGACGGTAGATACCGACGGCGACGGTTTGAGCGATGGTCTGGAGTCCGGTGTGACAGCGCCGGTACCGGGCGGCACCAGCGATGGCAACGGTACGGCGTTTAACGGCACCGATGTGAGCTCGCCGGCGTTTACGGCCGACACCGATCCGGGCAGCGTGACCGATCCAACCGACCCTGACTCAGACAACGACAGTCTGCAGGACGGTGTCGAGGACGCCAATGGCGATGGTTCGACTGGGACGGTTGTCATCGGCGGCACCGGGACGAGCGGTTCCGGCGAAACCGATCCGGTTAATCCCGACAGCGATAGCGATGGCCTGAGCGACGGCAACGAAACTGACGGTAGCGGTGTGTTGAGCGGTATTGGATCTACCGATCCGCTGGATACCGACACTGACGACGGCGGTGCTCTCGACGGCGCCGAAGTACTCAACGACTTTACCAACCCCACGGCTGGTAATGGGGCGGATGACCTGATCGACAGCGACGGCGATGGTCTGAGCGACGGTAACGACCCGGATCCGGCGGACCCGTGCAGCCCGAACTTCCCGAGTCCGGCGTGTCTGGACACCGACAATGATGGTGCAGCAGATTTCGGCACGCCGACAACATCGGTTCCGGTCGAACCGGACGTTCCCGCAGATACCAACCCGTGTGTGCCCGACAATATGGCCGCGGTCTGCGACAGCGACGGTGACGGTCTCACCAATGGTGAAGAACTGGCCAATGGTACCGATCCGAACAATCCGGACAGCGATGGTGACGGCATTCCCGATCCGTTGGAGAATGTTGACAGCGATGGCGACGGCATACTCGATGCACTCGATACCGATTCGGACAACGACGGTATTTTGGACGCGATCGAAGCCGGGGCCGATCCGTTGCACCCCGCCGACAGCGATGGCGATGGACGCGCCGACTATCTGGAGTCTGATTCCGACAACGACGGTATCCCCGACTCGGTCGAGGGCGCTGGGGACACCGATAATGACGGTGTTGCGGACTTCCTCGATCCGGACAGCGACGATGACGGACTGCCCGACACACTGGAAGATGATCTGGCAATCGGTACCGATAGCGACAACGACGGTATCGACGATGCGTACGATGTCGACGTGACCGGTGGTGCGGACGTCAATGCAGACGGTGTCGACGACAGCCTGACTCCGGCGGACACTGACGGTGACGGCGTTGCGAATTTCCTCGACCCCGATGCCGACAACGACGGTATCCCTGATTTTGTAGAGAGCGACGTTGACGTACTCGCCGACAGCGACGGCGATCAGATCAACGACCTCTACGACGTCGATGTGACCTTTGGTACCGACGCGAATAACGATGGCGTCGACGACGCACTTGCTCCAACCAATACCGACACCGATGGTGCGCCGGATTACCTGGATCTCGACGCGGATAACGATGGATTGCTCGATGTTGCAGAGGCCGGGGGTATCGATGCCAATAGCGACGGTGAGATCGACGACCCAGCGAACAATCAGGGGACGCTGCTGAATCCGACCGATACCAATGGCGACACTATCGGTGACTGGCGTAAGCTGGACAGCGACGACGATGGCGTGCCCGACAACTTCGGCACACCGGCCGCGGCATTTGACCTCGACGGCGACGGCCTGATCGACGACGTAACAGACACCGATGGTGATGGCATCGCCGACGTGATCGATCAGTCCAACGGGTTTGGCACGGCCACCGATGCCGATGGGGACGGTATCGAAGACGACGTCGAAGGTGATGGTGATACCGATGGCGACGGTCTGCCGGATTTTCAGGACACCGATAGCGACAACGACGGCATTCCGGATGAGGTGGAGGCCGGAGATCCTGCTAACCCCGTCGACACCGATGGCGACGGCACACCGGATTATCGAGACCTGGATAGCGACGGTGACGGGATCGACGATGCTCTCGAGGGCACCAATGATTTCAATAACAACGGGCTGCCGGATTATCTCGATACCGGCGAGAGCCTCGAGACTGCTCACGAAGGCTTTGGCGCGGGTAGTTTGGGTCTTGGTGGACTGATGCCACTGCTCGGCCTGCTGCTGCTGCGCCGCCGCCATGCGGGTTTCGCGATCGTAATGATGGGCGTGGTTGCAACACTGCCGTTGCTGATATCGCCACCGGCAATGGCCAACGACGCCTGCGGATTGCACGCCAACGATCAGGCGCAGGCGTTCGGAGACGATTTCCGGTGGGGTGACTGTTTGTACGCCGGTCTCGGTTACGGCTATTCCTACGTCTCACCCGACAAAGAAGCACAAAACTTTCTGCACGACCCAAGCGAGAACCACTCCGACGGATTCCAGCTATTTGTGGGTAAACAGTTCACGCGGCACTGGTTTGGCGAATTCAAATACGCTGACCTGGGCGAGGCGGGACTGCTCAATCGCAACCCCGTTATCGATGCGGCCTTCCCCAACGCCGCGATCACATACAAAGTACCTTCGTTAATGGCCGGCTACCGCTGGCATTTTAATGACATGCTGACACCGTTTGCCAAAATCGGTTTGTCTGCGATTGCCAACAAGGCGGAAGGCGGACCCGTGCCGTTCGAAAAGCAGACTGATATCCAGATCGCCCTCGGCGGCGGCGTTGAATTCGAATTTAGCGATTACCCGTTGTTTCTGCGTGGCGATGTGGACTGGTATGACCGTGATGCCTGGTATGCCGGTGTGTCGGTCGGCTGGGCGTTTGGCGACAGAGAAAGCACCCCGGGGAAAGCCAAGAAACCGATACCGATCGATCGCGACATCGATCGCGATGGAGCGACAGACAGCGACGCCGACGGCGTTAGCGACAGTCAGGATCGCTGCGCGAATACGCGCCGGGGCGCGACCGTCGATGCGTATGGCTGTGAACCCGACACAGACGGCGATGGCGTAGCCGACTGGCTGGATCGTTGTCAGAGCACAATGCCTAACACAACTGTCAACCAGGATGGTTGCCCGGTCCAGGGCTATGCGGACCTGCCGGTCGTGCGGTTTGCCTACAAATCTGATCGCCTGACAGACGAGTCGGTAATGAAACTAAATGACGCTGCCGCGATGCTGTCCGCCAGACCCGACCTGATGGTTGAGGTTGCCGGTTACACCGACAATGTTGGCGGGCAAAAATATAACCGGGGCTTGTCAGCGCAGCGTGCGCAACAGGTGCTGGAGTATCTGGTCGCCCGTGGCGTGGATCGCAGCCAGCTGCGCTCTGCCGGTTACGGTCAGGCCGACCCTGTCGCCAGTAACGATACCGAGGCAGGACGCGCCGAAAACCGGCGCGTAGTGCTGCGTCTTATTAGTGATGCACCTCTTCGTGATAGTCGCAGTGACAGCCAAAGCGATAGCGATGGTGACGGTGTTCCGGACAGCAACGACCCCTGCCCTGATACGGCGCCCGGCACCGTTGTCGATTCATTTGGCTGCAAAGTGACCGGCACACGTGTCGAACTGCCGGTGGTGCGTTTTGCCTACAAGTCCGAGAATCTGACACCCGAATCTGAGCAGGCACTGCAACGCGTGGCAGCGGAACTGGCGCGTCGTACAGACGTAATGGTGGAAGTTGCCGGCTATACGGACAATGTCGGCGGTGCGTCTTACAATCGGCGATTATCGGATAAACGTGCAAATCAGGTACTGGCCTATCTGGTGCAACTCGGTGTCAGTCGTTCAATCCTCCGTGCGACCGGCTATGGTCAGAGCGATCCGGTCGCCGACAACGCAACCGACGCCGGCCGTGCGGCTAACCGGCGGGTTGAGTTGCATTTTATCAGACGCTGACCCGCTGGTCTGTCCACAAACGTTATTGTGGTTCGACTGCAATTACTTCAGACTACCCGCAAATTCAAGTGAGGTCGCAAGTATCGCTGTGTAGCCGAAAAGAATTGCCGTAACCTTGATCGCCGTGGCAACCCATGTCGCACCATAGACCCGCCTGAAAGAAATAGCCAAATGGCCGGCAAGGTAGGCGAACAAGGCTAACTGGACAATTAGCAGCAACCAGTGCTGGTTCGCGGCTCGTTCCAGGGGCAACAACAACGCAAGTGCAACATACGCAGCGGTGTGGAGATGCAGAGCATGAATCAGGTGGTCAAAATAGAAACGCTGCCGGAACGCGACCTTCAATAGCAACGCAAAGACGGGCAGAAAAATAAACATCAAGGTTGGCAGGTCCTCGGCAAGCACGCGGATCTCGCCTGCAGCGTCTGCGCCAACGTCGAACAGGATGCCTTGCCGCACGACCCAGGCCACAACGAGAAAAAATAACACGCTAACGACCAGATATAGCCGCACCGGCGACATGTATTCCTTGCGATGGCCAGCAAGAAACCTCGCCGTCAGCACGCCCGGCTGGGAAAACATCGTCCAGATCGTGCGAGCAGCGCGACCATCGATGTCGAACGTTTCACGGAGCACTTCCCCGAGCAGTTCGAAAAGTGGGCGCTGGAGCTCAACATCTTCTTGTCCGCATTGCGGACAAAAATTCGCGTCCATTTGCGTAGCGCAGTTTTTACACCGGTTCATGTGAAGGGATTATTAGCGATTTGCAGCCAGCGGACAATTAATCGTTGCGGTTTTTGGCCCTTTTCCATGGCACCTTGGTTTTCTTGCGGATATTCCGCGCTCTTCGCAACAACGTCAGTTTTTTCCGGATGTTCCGTAGGAGCGGCTTCCAGCCGCGATTGCCACTGTTTGCTGCGACCCCGTTCGCTCGTTTACCCGACTGAATAGAACCAACGACATTGCGCGCCCAATGTCGTCGCGGCGCTCCTGTTACGGCGCCTTGCATCCCGCTAATCAACTACACTGAATGAATAGCAGCGTGCCCCTCGGGCCACGCCGTTGCCGAAATCTGAAGGGGGCGTGTCATGGTGGTGAAAAAGCGGGCTGGCAAAGCGACAAAAACACGAGGCACTGCAAAGCCACGGCGCAGCGCAAAGCAAAAACCCACGAAGCGAAAGGCGAAGCCGACGCCAGCGAAGCGCTCGGCATCGTCCCAGAATCCCTTTGCGACCCCTGCCAGGCCGCGTGTCGATCTACGGCTGGCACACGGCAGCATCACGGAGGTCGACACTCGCGCTGTGGTATTGGGATTTTATCAAGGCGTCAAGAGACTTTCGGGGGCAGCGCAAGCGATCGACCAGCGAATGGACGGGGCGATCACCGAGATTCTCGATCGTCACATGTTTCTGGGTCGGGTGGGCGAAATTTTCATCCTTCCCGCCGCGCGCCATGAAATTCGCGCCGACCTCGTGATCTTCGCCGGAATGGGAGACTTTGCGAAGTTCACGCCAGCGGTGTCGGAAAAGGTCGCCGAGAATGTGGCGCGAACGTTGGTTCGTGCCAGGGTGGACGACTTCGCGATTATTTTGTTCGGAGCGACCCGGATCACCTCGGAGAAAAAAAGTGCCGCCGCCAAAAGGAAAGCCTTCGATGCGGTGTTGGGTCATGTCGTGGAGGGTTTTTTTCAAGGCGTGCGGAACTCGCGCAAGAGCAACCCCCTACGTAATCCCCTACGCGCGATCACGATTTGCGATACAAATGCGGATCGCTGTGACGAGATCGAGGCAGCCCTGGTCCGGTTTTACAAGAAGCGCGAAGATGTCGTCGAGATGACACTAGACAGGATCACGCTGCCCGAGCCGCTGCGCAAGGAAGCTAAGACCGGGCCGAGACCTGTCGTACTGCAGGCTACCCAAGAGCGCGGCAGAAGCGAGCGCTCGATAACGCTCCGCTTGTCCCTTCTCCCCACGGTATCCACGGCGACGGGTCTCACCAGGGACAAGTCAGTCAGTATTAAGAGCTTCGAAGAAATCGTCACCTATGTGAATAAGGCGGATGATGACAAGGAGAAGGGGTTTATTTACAACACGCTTCGGCCCAAGCGGGGTAGAGCGTATGGCAGGAAGGGCAGAGGTTTTGAGGATGCGCTGCAGGAATATGGCGACTGGATGGGCAAAAAGCTCGTACCGACCGACATAAGAACCGCGCTAAAGAAGATGGCGAAGGATCGTCGCATCGTTGTTACCCACGATGTCGGAATGTCCCGCGTTCCCTGGGAAACCTTGTGCATCAACAGGTGGTTTCCGGCCGCCGACGGGGGCATGAGCCGCCAGTACTTCACCAACGACATGCCGATGACGAACTGGCTTGAAGAGCGTCGGCTTGGCGATACGCTGGACGTCTTGTTAATCGTCAACCCGACCCGGGACCTCGAAGGTGCCGACGAGGAAGGCAAGTTGATCGAAAGTGTGGCCAGGCAGCTCCCCGGTGTAAAGCTCACCACATTGAAGCGGAGCCAGGCGACCAAGAAAAAAGTGAAGGCAGAACTGGAATCGGGACAGTACGACGTGCTGCACTACGCCGGGCACACGAATTTCGACCCGACTGACGCAAGTTGGTCGGGGATCCTGTGTAGCGGGAAGAACATTTTGTCGGGCAACGACTTGCGCGAGATGAAGAATCTCCCGGCGCTGGTTTTCTTCAACTCGTGTCAATCAGGGAGAGTGGGCGGACTCACACAGAAAGCGGCCACCGCGACGGAACGTAATATCGGTTTGGCCGAAGCCTTCCTGCGGGGCGGTGTGGCCAATTACGTCGGTACCCACTGGTGGGTTGGGGATGAGGCGGCGCCCTTCTTTATGAAGGAGTTCTATGGCGCCCTGCTCCAAGGCGAATCAATCGGAACCGCTGTTTCCAACGGGCGCCAGGCGGTGCGTCATCAGGCGAAGAGCCTGGATTGGGCCGACTTCATCCACTACGGCAACCCGGACTTTGTGCTCAAATTCAAGAAGCGATAGTACGGGACGCGAAGATGGTGCCGAAGCTGGCGGCCCGTCTCCAGCCGGCCGCGAATGCATGATGACTATTCGATATTGTTTGGACGAATCAACGCATTGAAGCGTTCGTCATTGCGGAAAAAGTCCCACCGTGGGTGTAGATACAACTCCCAACGTCGAAAGCCACTTGGCTGATCTATCAGTTGTGCAATCAAATCCAGAGACCGGTCGTATTCCCCAGCCAGAGCAAGAACATAGCTTAACCACTTCATTGGGTTTGTTCCGTCGACTTTGTCGTTTTCGAGCGAGTGCAGCTCGACCGCTTCCTGCGCGATTTCAATCGCTCGTTTGTGCTCGTCCTGCAGTGCCAACGCAATTGCCAGCGTCGCCAGTTGACTCGCCACCGTGACTCTCTGATGGCTTCGGTCAATATCGGCCAGGCGCTGAACGGCCTCACGCAAAAACTTATCGGCCGTTTCGTGCTGGCCAAGGTGCTGATAGGCCATTGCGAGATTCAGCTCCCGATAGCCTGTCCAGCCAATGGCTGCCGACAACTCAACCACCTCCGGCCGATCCCAAACCTCAACAGCAGCGGAAAAATTGCGCTCGTACCAAGGCAAATCAAGCGTCGCATAAACATATTCGGGACCGAAATTGGGTCGAACGCTGTCATAGCGTACACGGGCAGTCTTTACATCACCCTCGGACCACAGTGGCAACATTGCCTCGTTGATCGCGAGATCTGTGTTATCGGCGAACCGCAAACGGGCCGAGGACAAAACTTCGCTCAGCTGTGACCAGCGTTGCATCATTGCCAGCGTATCGACAGCTATGGATACCAGGTCCACGTCACCCGGATTCAGTTCCATGCCTTGCAGCAAACTGGTCGCCGCCTCATCCCAGAGTCCCAGTCGCCGGCGGGTTAGACCAATCTGTTTCAGTATCTCGGTGTTCCCTGGCATCGCTGCATGGGCTTTCAGCTGTGCACGCAGGGCAGCCTCGTAATCTTGTTCGAAGCGATAACGATACTCACCCAGGGCGGCTAACAGTTCAGGTGAATCGGGGTCAAGCAACGTTCTCGCCCGCTCGAGCGCGGCGCTAGCGGCGTTTTGCCGTTCTGGCGTCTCGTCTTCAATCCAATAGATCGCACCATGAATCTCAGCCAACAGTAAATGAGCCTGCGCAAAGTCTGCGTCAATACGCAGAGCGTCTTCGACATAGGGCTGCGCTGCCTTGTATTTCTGGACGTTGTAACCCGAACCGGTAAGTAATTGCCGCGCCCGAAGATAGTTTTCGTAGGCTTCGACGCTTTGCGTCGGCGCGCTGGCCAACGCCTTTTGTTCCTCCGGCGATAGTTGCCCCTTTACTTCCGCGACAATCCGACGCGTGATGTCCGATTGGATATCGAACAGGTTGTCAATTGTCATTTCACGTTCGTATGTTTCAGCCCAAAGATGCTCATCAGTGGCGGCATCAATCAGTTGCGCGTTTATTCGAACCTTCGGCCCGGCGCGTTGCACACCGCCTTCGAGCACGTTGGCAACACCAAGTTCACCGCCAATATCTGGAATCTTTTTTTCCGTGCCACGGTATTCCATAACGGACGTGCGCGATATCACCTTCAGATCTCTGAACTTGGCCAACTGCGTCAGCAGGTCATCATGGATACCATCGGTGAAGAACATATCGTCATCGAGTTTGCTGCGATTGGCAAACGGCAGCACGGCGATGGATTGATCGCCGAGTCTTGCAGGAATTGGCTCGAGCTTCGTTTCGGTGACCGCCTGGGATTTGTCAGCGATTTCCTTTGGGAAAAACCGGTCGATCGCCACTAAACCGATCACGCCAACGACCGCGACCAGCGTGATCAAGTCGAGTTTCTTGGCAGTGTCGGACGAAATAGCGCCGGCCCGATCCACCTCGGACTCCTTCTTAATACCCTGAGGAGTCAGCTCATAGGCCCACGAAAACAATAGCACCGGAACGAATCCCAGCACTAAAATCAAAAAGATAATTTTGCTCACCACGGGTGGCAATTCCAAAACTGGATTCAGTGTTTCGGCAACCTGCAAAACCAGCCAGCCCATGACCACATACCCAATAGCGGCACGGAATACGTTACGGCGTTTTAGTTCAGAGAAAAGGCTCATGAATACTTGAGCAAAGTGCTCCTCACCGGAGACCAGAGGCAGCGTATCAGACTATGGCACGACTATGAACGCCGTCTGCGAAAGAGATCAACCGTGCTTCCCTGAACCGGACGCTAGCGCGGTGTCAGTTTCAAAAGGCGCCCGCCGTCGCGGTCTTCGAGCAGCCATAAAGCGCCGTCGGGACCCTGCTCGACCTCGCGAATACGCTTGCCCATGTCAAAACGCTCGGCCTCGCGGGCGTTGTCACCTTCAATCTCAATTCGGATCAGGGCCTCAGATCTCAGCCCGCCGATAAACGCCGAACCACGCCAATCGGGAAAAAGCTCGCCGGAATAGAACATCAGCCCGGCGGGCGCGATGGTTGGTGTCCACCAGACTTTCGGCGCCTCGAACTCAGGTCGGGTATCGTGATCGGGGATGGGTTCGCCACTGTAATGATCACCGTTGGAGACGATTGGGTAGCCGTAATTGGCGCCGCGGACAATCAAGTTCAGTTCATCGCCATGCAGCGGGCCCATTTCGCTGTTCCACAAGCGCCCCTTCTTATCAAAAGCCAAGCCCAGCGGGTTGCGATGGCCGAGCGACCAGATTTGCGCGGTTACGTCACCACGATCGGCGAACGGATTATCGTCGGGTACCGTACCGTCATCATGAAGACGCACAATTTTACCCAGATTGCCGGTCATGTCCTGCGCAGGATCGAACTTCTGCCGTTCGCCGGACGAAATAAACAGATAACCGTCATTATCAAATGCAATGCGGTGACCATAATGGCCGTCGTCGGTTACTTTGGGAATCTGGCGCCAGACCACTTTGACATTGTCGAGCCGCCCGCGATCTTCTTTCATCTCCAGCTTGCCGCGCGCCACCGCCGCGCCGCGGGTCTTGCCGACGCCGGCTTCGGCATAGCTGAGGTAAACCAACCCGTTGTCCTCGTAGTCCGGGTGAAGAACTACGTCACCGAAGCCACCCTGGCCGCGATAATCTACGTTGGGTACTTCCTCTATCGCCGACGACTTTTCACCATCCTGCGTCACAACCAGTAGCTGACCCCGTTTTTCCGTTACCAACAGGCGCCCGTCCGGCAGGAATGTCATTGCCCACGGTTCATTGAACTCGGCAACCGGAGTGCTGACAAAAGGATGCGAGTCAGCCTGTGCCACAGCGAAGGGCGACAGGCCCCATACAACAATTATTGCCGTCAGTCGATACATGAGCTTTCCTTTCGGGGGCGGATCAGTGCTTAGTTTACTATTTTTTGGCTGCCGGTCCGAAAGTCGGTTTGCCTCATAGAGCAATTAGTCCGCGTGGCGGGTAAACTCCCTCTATGCGCAACGGGATCACACGCCGTGACTTTCTCAATGGCACGCAGGTGGCTATCGGTGCCTCGCTGGTGTCGCCGTGGACGACGTTGTTCGGTAGCGAAGAACCGCATTTCGCGCTGGGTTCAAATTACTATCCACCGGCATTGACCGGTCTGCGTGGCAGCCGTGACGGCACTTGGGAAACCATGCACGCCCGGGTCGCCGGCCAAAGCTGGCAACGCGGCAAACCGGAAGAAAAGGTCGATCTCGTTATCGTCGGCGCCGGCATAAGCGGTTTGGCGAGCGCCCATTTTTACCGCCAGCAAAACCCTCGCGCCCGCATTCTGCTGCTGGACAATCACGACGATTTTGGCGGTCACGCGCGACGCAACGAGTTTTCGGTCAACGGTGATATCCGCATTGGCTATGGCGGGACCGAATCCATCGACACGCCGTCGTCGTACACGGATGCGGCGCGTCAGTTATTGGTCGATATTGGCATCGACGTCGAGCGCTTCTATCAATATTTCGATCAGGAGCTCTATGAGGGGTTAAGCAAAGCGATCGTCTACGATGAAGCTACGTTTGGCGCGCACAAAATGGCGACTGGTTACGGCGCGATCCCGTGGCGAGACTTTGCGGCAAAGACGCCGATGACCGACAAGGCGAAAGCAGACCTCGTGCGTGTTTTTACCGAAAAACGCGACTACCTGGCGGGACTGACGCGAGCACAAAAACACGAGCTGCTGAGTAAACTGAGCTATCACGATTTTCTCAAGGATTATGCGAAAGTCGACCAGCAGGTGCTGGAAATGTACCGGCGCTGGGGTATCAGCTTTTGGTGTGTCGGCACCGATGAGATTCCGGCGATCCTGGTGCAAGGCTACGATGACGGCGGCGGTATGCCTGGGCTCACGCATACCATGCCGCGAGTCGGTCATCGTGGTAACGAGCCGTATATTTTTCATTTTCCTGATGGCAACGCGTCGGTAGCCCGTTTGTTGGTGCGTGCCTTGCTGCCACAGGCGGTACCCGGTAGCACAATGGAGGATGTCGTCACGTCACGCATCGACTACTCGTTGCTCGATCAGAAAAATGCTGACGTTAAGATTCGGCTAAACAGTACGGTGGTTAACGCAGTACACACACGCAACCAGCGCCGAGTAGACGTGTCTTATGTGCACAACGGCCATGTCCACACAGTACGCGCACGACGGTGCGTGATGGCCTGCTACAACATGGCGATTCCCTACCTGTGTCCGGAGTTACCGGAAAAACAGGTCGAAGGGCTGCAGTACAACGTCAAAGTACCGCTGGTGTACACCAAGGTGATGGCAAAAAACTGGCGGGCATTCGCCGATCTCGGCGTGTCGTTCGTTTACTACACCAACGATTTCTACAAACAAGTCGAGCTCGACTACCCGGTTTCACTGGGCAAGTACAAGTTTGGAACGAGTCCCGACGAACCAATGGTATTGCACATGTGCCATGTGCCGTACTTTGCCGATATTCGAGGCCCGGCACAGTGGCGCGCGGGACGCCGCCAGCTACTGACGACGCCGTTTTCGACTTACGAACATCACGTGCGTGACCAGCTCGACCAGGCCCTCGGCCCGGCGGGCTTCGATGTCGAACGCGATATCAGTGCGATCACCGTCAATCGTTGGGCGCACGGCTATTCCTATTCCCCCGACCTGCTGTGGGAGCCGGACTGGCCGAATGACGACACCAAGCCCTGGGTTATTGGCCGGCAACCGTTTGGACGTATTGCGATCGCCAACTCTGATGCCGGGGCGGCCTCGAACACCAACTCCGCCATCACACAGGCCTATCGCGCCGTGCGCGAGCTTGCCGACGCCTAGCGGGTACTTCGAAGAGAAATTCGATTGGCCCTGGCGGACTGTGCTAAAAGCACAGTGCATACCGCCCACATACGAAGTTCCGTGTTTCCGGCATGGCGTCGAGACTGGCAATACCCGATTTGCGCATACGTCGTTCAAATCGGGTGATCTTTGCGTCGTATTTGTCCAATAGCGCCTGCCTGACCGTTGGCGAGACAAAAGCGTAGGCCAGGGAGTTTCGGTTGAGCAATTTGATCTCTTCCCATGAGAGATTGAATTCGGTTACAGCGACGAAGAACTCATCGGTCAGAGTCGAGCTCCACATACCTCGATCGTCTGTGGACAGCGCGACCGGTATGCCGGTCCGCAGGTACTCGGGAAACGGATGTTGTGAATAGTCCCCGACGTATCCCAGTAGCAAATTGCTAATCAGATTGATCTCCACCAGATAAGGCCCATGCCGCATCAGGCGCATGGTGTCATCGTCGGTGATCAGGTTTAGACCATGGCCGATTCGATCGGCGCCGAGCAGCAGGGTCTCGCGGACATGGGCGTTGGGCTCGTCGACTTCACCGGCGTGTATGGAGAGCTTGACCCCCCCGTATTGCTGCCTCAATTCCCGCAAAGTGGACAAGAAGCGCCTCGGATGCCCCTTATCATTGTCTTCGCGGCCGACCATATTGACTGCGACATAGAGGTCGCTGTTGTCATAGACAAACTGGTAAAGAATACGCAGCTCCTCTTCGGCGTCCGGTGTAAAGCGAAGCAGCGATATCTGAAATCGTACCGTCATACCGGTTTCAACCACATCTTTTTGGCGCAGTCTTTCACGCAAGATTGCGGATGCTTCGTCCGGCGAAATAGCTGTGCCGTCGTAATTTGTCGCCCCCCGTACATCGACCTGTAGTTCCAGGTATGAGACCCCCTCTGCGCTGAATGTTTTGATGTTTCTGGCCAGGATCTCGGCTTGCAGCCATGGATTAAACAAGAGCGCATTGAGGCGTTGCCAATGGGTCTGAAAAAACTCTTCGCGACCTTCGTGTGGCTTGTCGAGCTTTAGACTGTTTATCCACGCCGATTTTTCTTCCTCATTGAGCTGATCCAGTCGCTTGTATTCACGCTTTTCGCAATCGTTCAATTGCTCGTACTCAAACGCCGCGATGTTCCGAAAGATCAGGTAATACGGTGCCCAGCCAAATTCGTTGCCACCGTGATTGCGGCAATTATTGATGCGTACCTTGGTGTAATAGTGATAACCCCGTGACTCCTGCGCCAACGCCAACTCGTACCACCACTCTGGGAATACCGCGCCCGACAGGTGGTTATGCAGGTCACCGCCCTTGGGCATGTAATACAGCGTTCGATACAAATCCTCGGCGTTGCCCCCGGCTTTGAGGTCGTCGAACCAGTCGGCGTAGACGAGGGGCGCCTGAAGTACCAGCAACACGAAAGCAAGAATAATGGTCTTAGTCATGGGCAGAACTCATAGTGATCTGAAGTCGGCGTCGAAGAACACGTACTCATCACGAATAACAGTGTGACAACGACCAGGCAGAGTCAAGATTCCCGGCACCACACTGACTACGCCAGGCTGGCAAAAACGTTAAGATGAATTGTCTATGATCGGTGTGGAGATGGATATTGTCTGAAATCAAGCGCAGCTACGGGCTCGGCACGATTGCGAACCACTATGAAGAACATGGACATCCTTTGCACTCGCATGTCATGCCTGTTTATCAAACCTCGAGCTTTGGCTTCAAGGATATGGCTGAAGCCGAGGAAACATTTTCGGGATTGAATAAGGAACACTTCGTCTATACACGAGGCCGGAATCCCAACACGATTTCGCTCGCAAAGAAAATCGCCATGCTGGAGGGAATCGATTTGGTACGGGCCGAACCCGGCAAAGACCCACAAGACATCGTTGCGGCTCATTGCGCCGCGTCCGGCATGGGCGCCATCGCAGCAACAGTTTTTTCGCTGCTGAAGACCGGCGACCATATTGTGACCCATACCAGCTTATATAGCGGTACTCACAAACTTTTCACAGAGATTTGTCCCCGGCTGGGTATCACGGTCAGCATTATCGATTCAGTAGACCTCGCGGTCTGGCAAAAGGTGCTGGGGGACAATCCGGCAACGCGTCTTGTGTATGTCGAAACGCCCTCCAATCCGAGAATCGAATTGTATGACCTGCGGGCGCTGGCAGCCCTGGCGCATGACAACGACGCCTGGATCGCTGTAGATAATACGGCCGCGACACCGTTTCATCAGCGCCCCCTGACATTGGGTTGCGATCTGGTTATTCATTCTTCGACTAAGTTTCTGAACGGGCACGGCGTGGCACTGGGTGGGGCGGTGGTCAGTCGTCACCCCGAATTTGTCGATTTCTGGGGTCAGTTAGGACAAGCGGCGATGGAGTTCGGGGCAACACCGAGCCCTTCGGACTGCTGGCTTACGAGTATGGGCCTGAAAACATTTGCCCTTCGAATGGAACGACATGCATCGAATGCCCTTGCGGTGGCGCAATTCCTGGAGGGACACGCAAAGATTCAGGAAGTGCTTTATCCAGGTCTTGCCTCCAACCGGTTTCACGAGCTGGCGAAGCAGCAGATGTTCAATGGTTTCGGCGGTTTCATGTCGTTCGAGGTGGCCGGGGACAAGGGTGCTGCGCATCGATTGATCGAGGCACTGTGCTTGCCAACCATCGCCATCAGTTTTGGCAGCACCGACAGCGTTATCCAGGTGCCAGCCAGTATGACGCATTCCGGAGTTTCGGAAGAGGATCGGGCGACCGCAGGTATCTCCGATAATCTTGTGCGCTTTTGTGTCGGAATCGAGGATATCGAAGACATCCTGGATGACTTTGACCAGGCCCTCGACGTGGTGTAGAGCAGCGTTTTGTACAAAGACTGCTACGGCTTAGAGCTAAGCTGCGCCAGCGAGGAAGCCCAACAGGCTTATTCGGCCGGTATCGATAACGCTTTGCGATTGGATGAACCCGGGATTACCGAATTAACCCGCGCCACCACTCAGGATGAAGAGTTTGCCCTGGCGCATGCTGCATTAGGGCGCCAATTGCAGATTCATGGCTTTGCGAGTGCAGCCGTAGAGCATTTAGACAAGTCTGTCTCGCTGAAGACAGGGACGACGCTACGCGAACAGTCCGCAATCGACGTCATCACAGCATCTGCATCGTTCGATCCAGAGGCGCTGCGTTTGGCCCAGAGCCATGTTGAGAATTACCCGCGGGATATATTTGTGTTGGCCCATCTGGCAGGCCCGTTTGGTCTGCTGGCGTTTTCCGGTCAGCGCGACTGGCGCAGGCAAAACGTCGCGCTGCTACAAACGACAAGGGCAGCCTATCCGTCGGATAACTGGTGGCATATGACGACTCGCAGCTTTGTGGGTGCGGAAGTTGGGGAGTTAAGACAGGCACGCGACGACGGAGAACGAGCCTGGTCGCTTTGCGAGAATGGCAATTGCGCGCATTCACTGGCGCATGTGCATTTTGAAGCTGGTGCCGTGGACGAAGGTGTGGCCTTCATAAATGACTGGAAGACTGTGCACGGCGATAAATCGGACATGCGCCACCATTTGATGTGGCACCTCGCATTGCTGGCCCGGGAAAGCGGTGCCTGCACTAACGAGTTGATGGAAATATACGAACGCGAACTCGATCCCACCGTCAGCGATCCCATGCCGTTAACAACGTTTAGCGACAATGCCGCGTTTTTGTGGCGCTGCTATCTGTCCGGTATGGATATCCCGGACAACATTGCTCAGGATCTGGTGCGGTATGCGGATACTCATTATCCAGTGTGTGGTTTCGCCTTTGCCGATATTCATCGCGTGATGTCCACGGCGCTGCTGAATAATCGCGAACAACAACAAGGCCTCATCGATAGACTGGCTCGCCTGTCACTGAACAGCGGCACGGAACTGACCAAATGCATGCTGCAGTTTGCGAAAGGATTCAATGCGTTTGCGGATTCCAATTATGCTGCTGCCGTAAACCTGCTAGAGCCCGTCGTGTCAGACAGCGTATTGCTGGGCGGTAGCAACCCCCAGCGCCGCATCATTGAAGAGACACTCCTGGAGGCGTGTATGCGTGCGGGCGAGAAAGAAAAGGCACGTGCTATTTTGCAATCGCGAAAAAACGGGCAATCGACGTTTGACAGGGGGCTACTGGGAAAGATCGACGCTCAAAGCTGACTCCCTGGCAACGATGACGTGTGGCTCACGCCAGAACGCATACGCCAGCAGCATTGCAGCGTAGACCAGTAGAGTTACAAAACCTGTCATGCCGATAAACCCCATACTCAGGTAAACGCCAACGGCATAAACGGCCAGCGCGACAAAGGGCACAATTTTCATAGCGACGACCGGTAGCTTGAAAGACGCTCGCCGATAAGCCTCGGGGTTTCTGTCATAAAGATTATATAAAGCCAGCACCGGGATGATGCCGAAAATGATGCCAACGGCATTACCGAGGATAGTGACGTATTGCAATGTCATACCAGTGACGATAGGTAGCATGCCAACAACATAAAAAAGTGTCAGCAGGATGAAGGGTGTGCCGAACCTGTTCCGGATAGCAATTGAATGGGGCAGCCAGCCGTCCTGCGTGGCCATGAACAGACCCTTGGTACACCAGGCAAAAATAGAATTCAGTGTCGTCAGCAACGCAATCATTACACCGCCAAGGACAAAGAAGATATAGATTGCAGGCGGAAATATTTCCTTGGCAACAAACGCTAGTGATTTTCCCTTGACCTGGTCGAGCGGCAACACCCCGGTGGCGATAATGCCGATCGTCATATACAGCACAGTGACGAGTGTCAGGGAAGTAATCATCACCCTGGGAATATTCCGTCCAGGGTCTTTCGTTTCGCCGCCGAGCTCGGATATAAACTCGCTGCCGATCATACCGAAGCGAAGAATGTAGGCAGCGGCAATAAAAGCGCCTATACCGTCAGGCATGACTCGCTCAACGCTCGTGTAGTTCTCCAAATTGTCGACATGGGAAAGACCGAAACCGATAAACATGAGCAGCGAAACAATAAGAACGAGCACCATCATGGATTGAAAGCGTGCGGCAGTTTTCACGCCCAAAAGGTTGGCGATAAAGCAGAGTGTCATCACTGCCGCGGCAACAACGCCCAAATTTATTCCGGGCATTAAGGCGTCTGCGTAATCCGCAAAACCGATAGCATAGGTTGCCAATACCAGCTGTCCTGCGACCAGCAGGCCAAGATAAAGAAACGCCGTTTTGTGACCCAGTAAATCGCGAACGTAGGTGTAGGTACCACCAGTGGAAGGAATGGCGGCACCCAGAGCTGCGATGCTAAGGGAAGGAAGACAAACGATCCCGAGTGCGAGCAAAAACGCCCACGGTGTGCCGTAACCAGTAATTCCGATGCCGATGCCGGTCAGGACGACAACCCCGGCGCCCACGATCTGGCCCAGTGAAATACTCATTAAATCCCAGAAGCCGAGCAGTCGTTTTGAGTCCTGTCTTGTTTCAGCCTGCATGCTTCTGGTGACTCTGTCTGGCAATCGGGGGACAGTATACTTATTTGGCTTAGTTGACGACCCGAAGTAGCGAGCTAATTCTGAGTATACTGTCCCCTGAATTCCAACATAGCTTTGACGGCATACCGTGAGACTATCAAACCCATGAACAAAAACGACCGCGTGGGCCTCGAAGGGGTTTTTATCGAAAAAGATCTGCCGCTGCTGATCCGTCGGGAGGGTATAGCCGATTGGTGCGACGGTGTCGTACGAATTCTTGATCGCCGGGCGCTACCACACGATGAGCGGCACATCGATTGTGAGAGCGTTGAAGATGTGGCGCGATGCATCGAAAACATGGTTATTCAGGGCGCGTTCTCGTTGTCCGTTGCCGCCGGATACGGTCTTGCGCTTGCAGTCTCCGATAAAGCGGAGTCCGATTGCCGTACGCAACTAACGATAGCGTCAGAGCGATTGAAAAAGACCCGGCCAACGGGTTTGGCGATTAGCCGGATGATGGTCGCTTGCCTGGCTGCGGCTGAACACGCGCTAGCCGAGGGTAACTCGCCACGCGATGCGATACTGGCCACCGTTGAAAGAGGTGCGGTAGCGCTTTCCCGCCAGGCCTATGAGGTAGGACGTATCGCGTGCGAAATTTTACCGGATGATGCAACGATTCTGACCCACTGCTTTCCGGATCGTCCTTATGCCTACATGCTGGTCGAGGCGCGCCGGATCGGCAAACCTCTGAAAGTGATTGTGAGCGAAACCCGGCCTTATTTACAGGGAGCGCGATTGACTTCGTTGTGTGCGATGCAGACCGGTTTCGACGTGCATGTGATCACCGATGGCATGGGTGGCTTTCTAATGCGTCGCGGTGAGATCGATGCGTTTGTCACCGCAGCCGATCGTGTCTGCATGGACGGTACTGTGTGCAATAAGATCGGGACCTATCAACACGCGTTGGCCGCAAAGACCAATGGACTGCCGTATTACGTGCTGCGCCAAAGTGGTCCGGATATCGAAAGTGCCGGTGAATCCAGTGTAGAGGTTGAATTCCGCGATGGTGAGGAAATCGTTAATGTTGGCGGAACACGCATTGCTCCGTCGGATGTAAAGGGGCTGTACCCGGCATTCGATATCACGCCACCCGATCTCGTATCGAAGATCATCACTGATCGCGGTGCATTCCCGGCGTCTGAAATTGCCTCTTACGTCGACGCCACACCTTTTATCACCGATGCGGTAGTCTGATCTCAAGGAATTGGTCAATGTCAGCCTGGAATTTTCTCAATAAAGATTTACCGGACCCCGACTCGTCAGAGCGAGCTTTATTTCGAGCAACACGTTGTATGCCAGGGGAGATCGCGCCCCATGTACTATTGCCGGGCGATCCGGCGCGTGCTGCCAGGATCGCAGAGGAGTGGTTCGACGACGCCAAACTCGTCATGGTGAATCGGGAATTTCATTCTTACACCGGAACATTCAAAGGCCTCCCGGTATCGGTTATCTCGACCGGTCTCGGCAGCCCAGGTGCCGCAATGGTCGTGCAGGACCTGAAACCGCTTGGTGTAAAAGCCGCTATTCGGGTTGGTACTGCCGGTTCAGTTTCAAGCAACGTTGTACCGGGTGACATCGTCGTCGGCACGGCTGCGGTGCGCGATGAAGGAACCAGCCACAAATTCATTCCGGCGAATTACCCGGCGACGGCTCATTTCGGATTAACGGGTGAGCTGTTGCGGGCTGCGAAGACGCAAGATGTCAAAGCACACGTGGGTATTGTGCATACCTCCGATGCATTCAAAGGTCCGCGTCTCGCCGATGAGGCCGCACGGTATGCGGAAGCGAACGTCCTTGCCTTCGAAATGGAGGCTGCTACGGTGCTGACGCTTGGTGCGTTGTTGTCTGTACCGACGGCGTGTGTTTTTAGTATCGATGGTTGGGTTGCCAATGTAGTGAAAGGCGACACGATTCCGGATGCGAGTGCGCGTGATCGCGGCATCGTTACCGCGATCGATCTGGCTTTGAATGCACTGACCACATTTCGGTAGAGGGACAAGCATGCTTTACGAAACACAACGCGCCGAAGTTGCCAAGACTGCGCTTGACCTCTTGACTACGGGACTTGTCGTCAACACATCCGGCAACGTCAGCACTCGCATTGGCGAGCATGTTGTTATCACGCCAAGCGGCCGGGACTATAAGTCGCTAAGGCCGCGTGACATCGCCGTTGTCGATCTAAAAGGCAACGTTATAGATGGCGAGATGCTGCCATCGTCTGAAACACCGCTGCATATGTCAGTCTACGAGTCGAGTCCAGAGCTGGGAGCGATCGTCCACGCTCATTCGTTGTATGCAACAGCCGTTTCAACGGTTTTCGATCAGTTGCCGACGATCCACTACCAGATGGTAGAACTTGGCGGAGCTGTGCCGGTCGCACCGTATCGGACGTTTGGGTCTGATGAACTGGCTGAAGTCACATCGCAGGCATTACTGGGCCGCTCAGCCGTCATCATGAAAAATCATGGAACACTGACGACGGCAGATACGCTGGACAGGGCCCTTGGCCGTTGCGTGACACTCGAGTGGTGCTCCAGGTTGTACCTGACAGCACTGGCTGCCGGGTCACCGAATATTTTGTCGGCCGACCAAATGGCGCTGGCGAAGAAACAAATGGAAAGCCTTGATCAAAAGCGGCAGGCTTTTGACGAAGGCTCTTGTGTGTGATCCTGGAAATGACGCGAGTCATTGAAGGGATGGTCCGGAGCATTAGAAAAATAAGCCCAAGACAAACTGGTGTCCGGGCAAGGTCATTGCTCCAGATGTATGTCCTGACCACGTTAATTTTTTCAGGATGTGGGCATTCCGCGCGTGCGCCTAATGCTGCGGCTTTCGAAACGGACTCAGACAATCATCTCGGTCTGACATTTTCACCGGACGGCTCAACGGCATTCTGGGTCGCCTGGAACGGTAACTGGGGTAGTCGCAGCGCTTCACGGTGGGTTATCTATACGTCACAGCAGGAACATGGCAAATGGAGTGCTCCCACTCCTGTGGAGTTTTCGGGAAATCACTCCGATTCCGGCCCGTTCGTCTCTCCCGACGGGCGTTGGCTGTACTTTGTTTCGGAACGCCCGACCAGCGACGATGATCAATTGAACGACCGCAATATTTGGCGATACGGCCTGGTAGAAAACAATCGGCTGGAATACCTTTCAATCAACTCAGACGCGGCAGAGTACTCCCCGGTCGTTACTGCATCCGGCACACTCTACTTCGCATCAAACCGAGACGGCGGACCGGGAGAGGGTGATCTTTTTCGAGCGGCACCGATGGGTGATGATTTTGCAGCACCACAGCCTCTGGGCCCCGCGCTCAACACGCCCACGGGAGAATGGAATCTATGGGTTTCTCCAGACGAAAGCGAAATCATCTTCGAGGCTTCATCCCGCTCGACAAACATCTCTATATCGGGCGACCTGTATTACAGTTGGCGCACGTCAGCCGGGTGGACGGCCGCAACACCCATAAAGCAACTGAATACGCGTAACAGCGACTTGATGCCGCGACTACACCCTGATGGCGAGACGCTTTACTACACATCAGCGCCAATCGGTGGGCATGCCAGTATCGTGGCCACAGAATGGGCGCCCTTACGCGCTGAATTGCGTTCCTCCTATGCGCCGACGCTGATGGTCGCCAACAGATCGTCCCACGAAGTCACTTTTGTCGACCTGTCGCGCGGCGAGGTGGTTGCCCGCGTCACAACCGGTGAGGGTCCGCATTTGTTGTCGAATGTGAGCGATGGCCGAGTATTGGCGACGGGATTCGGCGAGTTTCCCAGACCGCATGCAGCCCCGGTTTCCAAGCGACCGCCCTTTGTCGCGGCACCAAACTCTCGATTGACGTTAATCGACACCGTCAAACAGGTCGTCGTACTGGATGCACGCATCGAAGATTGTGCCAGGCCGCACGCCAGCTGGATCGTGGCCGACGTTGCCTATGTGACTTGCGAGAGGGAAAAGTATGTCCTCGTCATCGATTTGGAAAACGGTCGAACGATTGATCATATCCAGACGCTGCAACAAGGGTCACATGTGCTCAGTTTCGAGTCCGAATCGCGGACGCTGGCAATTTCCAATGTCGACTCGGGCTCCATCACGTTGGCCAATATCGACAGTGGCGAAACAATGGTTGTGAAACTGGCGGCGGGAAGCGAAGGCTCTTTGGCCGCTAACGGTCGCATATGGGTTGCGAACGCGATAGATGGATCTGTTTCAGTTGTCGATCCTCGCAGGGGAATTGCGATAGAACACATCGACTCTGTATGTAAATTTCCGATCGCCCTGAATCTCGATATTCAAAAAAGAGTATGGGTAGCGTGTTTTGCATCGGCCGAACTCGTCGCCATTGACCAGGACCGCTATACGACACAGCACCGGATTAGTCTTGACGACCAACCGCTCAACCTGCTCATTCACCCGGCACGTAACTTGGCGTATGTCTCACTTCCCCGGCAAAACGCGATCGCTGAAATCGACCTGGAGTCAGGCAACGAAATACGACGCCTCGACGTCGGTATCGAGCCCGATGGCCTTCGGTGGGCAATGCCGCAGCGTTGATACAACTCGTTGGTATACTTTGGTGACCGCCACGGGTACCTACGTGGCACTGTTCGTTTGTGCTCACCTGATAGCCGTGGTGACTGCCAGACAGGCTGGGATAGATACGGACTGGTATTACGGCGTTAGCAAGTCAGGTCACGTGCTAAATTACCCTGCACACCTTGCTCCCTACTATATTTTCGGCGTGTTCCTCCTGTTGGTACACGCATCGCTAGGTCTCAGAATCGTATTAATGTCACACGGTGTTGTCGAACGTAACGCAAATCGCATATTCTTTTCATTCACAGGCGTGGCAGCGCTCGTTACCTTACTGATCGCTACTGCCATGTTCGACGTACACATGGTGGTATGACAGGGTCGCCTGCTCTTGCTTGAATTTGAGGGTATTTGTGGTAGTCCGACTCCGCACCTGCTCAGGGGCTACTGCGTAGACCGCTCAAACTAGTGTTTGTAAACCACTTTGCCATTAACAATGGTCGTCAGGATCTTGCCGTCCAGAATTGCTCCCGGATCTTTCTCGGCGAGCACGAATGGATCAATGTTTATTATGGTCAGATCGGCCCAGCGGCCTTTTTCTATTTTTCCGGTTTCGTTTTCGCGAAAGCTCGCGTAAGCAGACCAGTTTGTGTAGCCGCGCACGGCTTCTTCGGCGCTCATTTTTTGTTGCGGATACCAGCCGCCTTCGGGTTCGTATTTTTTGTCTTGACGGGTGATGGCGGAATGCAGGCCATAAAAGATGTTGTGATCCGAGCCGGGATTATCGGAATTGAATGTGAGCCGGGCTTTGTTTTGTCGTAGCGATCGCCAGGCGTAGGCGCCACTCATGCGATCTTTGCCCAAACGATCCTCGGCCCAGGCCTTGTCTTCCATGGCATGAGGTGGCTCCATCGACGCTATCAGGTTTAGTTGCCCAAGCCGGGGGATATCGTCGGGGTGAATAATCTGCGCGTGCTCAATACGGTGGCGGTTGCCAGCTGTTGAGCTGTTCGCATTAAAAACAGCTTCGAGAATATCGAGGGACTCACGATTGCCGGCATCGCCGATGGCGTGGATCCCTATCTGAAAACCGGCTTTCATAACCTCAGCGTTGAGTTTTTGGTTGAACCCATAGTCATCGCCGCTGACGCCACGATGGCCGGGCCTGTCTTCGTAGTCCTCAAGCAGTCGTGCACCACGCGATCCCAGGGCACCGTCGTAATAGGCTTTAACACTACGAGTGACCAGCATGCTGTCGTTGTCGGTATCCGGGCCTTTCGCAATCCATTTTTTTATCAGCCCCTCATCACGTAATGACAACATTGCGTAAACACGGATCGGCAGTCGATTTTCACTTTCCAGTTGTTCAAGAACGCGCATCATCGCTGTATCAAGACCCGCGTCATGCACGGTCACATAACCGTCTTTGGCCATTTGGTGGAGTCCGGCCAGTGCATGTCTTGTGAGCGTGTCGTGGGTGGGCGACGGCACGATCGCTTTGATCATGTTGGTGGCATTGTTCAGGAACAGGCCGTTCGGTTTTCCGTCATCGCCCAGACGCATGTCGCCACCAACCGGGATTTCGCTGTGTGCCGTGATGTGCCCCTTGTCGAGCGTCGCCTGATTGACCCAGGCGGCAAATCCGTGAAGGCTGTTCAACACCACCGGATGATCGGGCACGGTATGGCTTAATAATGCTTTGTCCGGATAGCGATCCGCCCAGGCGCCTTCATCCCAGCCACGACCGATGATCCAATCGCCTTTTGCCACAGTCTTTGCACGTTCCGCCACCAATGCGACGGCTTCCTGCTCTGTTGCCACGTCAGTGAGATCAACCTGGCTGAGCTTTGCACCCAGTCCGAATATGTGCGTGTGCGAATCAACAAGCCCCGGGATTACGGTGTTGCCGGCCACGTCCACCACGTGCGTTGCATCGCCGCTAAAGCGCAATGCCTCCTGGACGTTTCCAACATAGATTATTTCCCCGGCCCTGATCGCTACGGCTTCGGCATCCGGATGCCATCCCTGCGGTGTGTGCGGTGCACCAGGGGCCGGTTTGCCGTTTGGCGATGGCTCATCCCAGCTAAGGGAGTAAACCCGCGCGTTGGTCAGAACGAGATCTGCGTGTTGATCGTCGACTGCTTTGATCGGGCTTTGCGTGCACGCAACGAGCACCAAAGCGAGTCCGGACACTTGCACGACAAACCAGCTCCTAACAAGGTATGCCGCAAGCCCCCGGAAAGCGTTTCGTCTTTTTGGTTCTTTAGAAAAGCTCACGCGACCTGCCGTCGTCCCCACAGACAGCTCTATTCTAATTCAAAACGGCATCTGAGATGCTTCTCCATGAGAATTGAACCTGACACATCGAACGCGACGTATTATCCTAATTGACCCGTAAACCCTGCCCAATCAGGCGGCATCTAAGGATGAAACGCCAAACTGGCCGGGGCGCAAATGGTGGCGTCGCTCCGTCATTTTAATTTGACTACCTGGAGACTGAAATGCGATCAGCCCTAAGTTCTGCGCTCGGCCTGATTTTGCTCATCACCTCTGCTCTGTGTCACGCGTCGAATGAATCGAGAACGATTTCGGACAAACTTTGGGCGGACGACCTACAACAGCTCGTGGCGTCGATCAAAGAGACCCATTTTAAGCCATTTCATGTACTTTCAGAATCCGATTTTGACGCGGACGTTGCGAGGCTCAAGTCGCAGATTTCTGATCTGTCGGAACGCGAAATCATCGTTCGGATGGCGCAAATCGTAGCCAGACTCGGTGACGGCCATACACGCCTGCACATTCCGCGCTTGTACCCTGAGCTCGCGTTGCCCGCAGAACTTGGTCACTCAGGCACTGAGCCCCCGAAATTTGACTCACTGAAGTTCGGGCAATCGCCAGTTTGCTTCGAGTTATTCAATGACGGGCTCTTTGTCGTTGCCGCACGGCCAGAGTATCGCGATCTGATCACACACAAGGTTCTATCCTTTGACAAAACGCTGGTCGACGACGCGATAGAACGGGTAAAGTCCGTTTCTTTTTTTGAAAACGACAGCCGCGCCAGACTCATGGCTCCGGACCGGTTGGCGTTACCCGACGTAGCAGCAGTACTCGGCATCAGCGTCTCAGGCGATGTCGTCGAACTGACCACTGTCGACAACGCCGGAACAGAATCAAAGACCAGTCTAAAGACTCTGAACGAGCTGGGTAAAAACTTTGTCAGCAGCACACCATCATCGTTACCGTTATGGCTGGCGAAAACAGACGAATACCGGTGGTACCGGTTATTGCCTGATCACGACGCGATCTATGTGCAGGTCAATCAATTTGAAGAAAAACCGGTTACACCCTACGGTGACTTTGTCGCCGAAACGATTGCGGCAGCGCAGGTTGCCGGCGTGTCGCGATTTGTAATCGATCTTCGTCATAATTCTGGAGGAATCGGTGCCTGGGTAACGCCTTTCGTCACCGGTCTGGGCGGTAGCGAATTCAACAAGTATGGACGCCTATTTGTTCTTGTCGGTCGCAACACATTCTCAGCTGCGCAGCATTTCATGCATAAATTCGAAGAATTCACACACGCGATATTTGTTGGTGAACAAAGTGGCGCGAAACCAAGTCATTTTGGTGATGCAAAGCGAATCGTTCTCAAAAACAGCGGTCTTACTCTTCGGGTGTCGACCATCTACTGGCACAGCTGGCTGGCGAATGACTTTCGTAGTGCGATAAATCCGCACATTTCAGCACCGATTACATCTAGCGATTACTTTGATGGTGTAGATCCGGTACTGGATGCGGCGCTCCAATATGAAGCGCCTGGTAGCCTTGCGTTGCAAATCAACGAACAGTTTCGGCAGGGACACAATCAAAACGCCCTGCTCCTTTATCAACGATATTTGTCGGATGGGACGATTCGTGATCATCGACATGCTATTCCGGACCTATTGACCATGGCCGATGAACTGGTCACGGACGGGCTGATCAAACAAGGTTATTTCATATACTTTCTCGCCAATTCGACGTACGCAGGCGATCCAAAGATTGAAAAGGGGCTCGCGAGAATTGAAGCGTTGATGAAGTAGATCGCTCCAAAAGCCCACTTCGGATCAAACGAGATTCCGGCCGCCGGGCGCTATATGCCTCACCCAGAGCGGCATCGGCATAAACGGCTCGTCGTCGCATGAGTTGCCGGACCACCGGCTGCAACGTAAAAGTTTCGTCAACCACCTGTTTCGCCGGGCAAACTGGTCCGCCTGCCGTCAGATCATGCATAAATCAATCCGGCCGCTAGCAACCGATTTGAGGAAACGCTACACTCTGCGTCCTTTTAATATCCATATCAAAGGAAACCAAAATGAAGTCTCTCTTACGTATTACCTCATTAATGGCTCTGTTATTCGCATTGTTGCTGCCGGTCGCCCAAGCTGACGACCGCGTCTACACCGACGGCGGCTCTGTCTGGAACGTGAGCTTCATCGAGACCAAGCCCGGTCACTTCGATGATTACATCGCAAACCTGGACCAGATCTGGCGTCGCTATCTCGATGAACAGAAAAAGGACGGCGACGTACTGTCCTACAAAATGATTCCGATTGCGTTTCCGCGCGACGGTGAGCCAAACCTCATGTTGATGGTCGAGTTCAAAAGCTGGTCGGCCTTCGACCGCGGCAACGATTACTTCGACAAACTTGCAAAGAGATTGCAGGGTGGCGTGAAGCAAGCGACCCAATCGAACATCGACCGCGAGGAAATACGTTCACTCCGCGGTGGCTTTGCGGGACGCGAAATTTACTTTAAGAAGAATAAGTAAACGACGTCACTAATGGCTACCCGGTTGCGCAAGTTCGCGCAGCCGGGTTCGCCAGCCAATCGAACGACCACTTCTTTTCGTCCAAATAAGTCGACCAATAGACCTGACCCTTTTTTGTCGACGACTTAGTTCGCGGCAAGGTTTACCCGGCGCATATCGCCTTTAGCCCAGGCGAGGACCTTCGGGTCCATCACTTTGCGCCAAAGTGGGGGTACATAGGCAAGCAAAAACATCCCGAAATAACCGCTCGGTAGCTGCGGAACGTCGTCGAAATTCCTCAGGGACTGGTAATGCCGAGCAGCATAAGCATGGTGATCGGAATGACGCTCAAGATGAAACAGCACCAGGTTTGACGCGATATGGTTGGCATTCCAGGAGTGCTGCGGCTGACAACGTTCGTAGCGTCCATCGGGAAGTTTTTGCCGTACCAGACCGTAGTGCTCAACATAGTTTGCACTGGTCAGTTGCCACCAGGCGAAGATTGTCTGAATCACAAGGAAGGGTGCAATCTGCCAGCCAAAGCTAAATAACAGCACACCATAGAGCAAAACAGACATGGCGTAGGACTGAAGAATCTCATTACGCCAATGCCATACGCCGAAACCACGACGAACAAGACGCTGTCGTTCCAATCTCCAGGCCCGTGTCAGGCCACCTGGAACTTCGCGTAGCACGAAACGATAAATGCTTTCACCAAAACGAGCGCTGGCACTGTCTTCGGGTGTCGCCACCTCGGTGTGGTGACCAACATTGTGTTCAACATTAAAATGACCATAGAACGGCACGGCCAGTACCAGTCTGGCGGCAAAGCGATCCAAGGCATTTTTCTTGTGGCCCAACTCGTGACCCGTATTGATGCCAAAGCCGCTGATCACACCGACCGTCAGGCTCAGCGCCAGGTAGCCTGACCAGCCTAACTGCTGGTTGGCGATAAACCAGGCACCCGCGATCAGCGCGAAAAAATGCAGCGGGATCGTCAGGTAATTGAGTACGCGGTAATAAGGGTCGGCCTCCAATTGCGGCACTATCTGTTCCGGCGGATTGTTAAGATCGTTTGGAAACAGGTAATCCAACAGTGGCAGTAATGCATACAAACCTATCAGTGGTGCCCAAATGGTCCATTCCTGCCCAGTCCCGGCCATGAGCCCCATGGCAACAAAAGGCGTCAGCGGAAACATCACTGCCAGCAGCCACAAATACCGCTTGCCATCAACGTATTGAATCAGGCCTGAATCAGGGTCGTTAACTGTGAATGTCTTCATAATCAGTCCAGCGTCCAACAAGTCTGCGTTGAGGTATGGTTTCGACTATGGATGAACTATAACGCGTTACGCGGTTGCCTGGGATCCTTCAAGCATGCTGAATCGGCTTAAGCGTCTGATTTTTCGGATCGGCCTGGTCAGTCGCGAGGCCTTTGGTGTCGACTGATAGCCTTTACACATCGTGGTATAGAAGCCCCAGATGCGAAACGGGGTCTAGCCCCATTCTGAATGGCCTGACCCTCGCGTTAATGCCGGATAACTGCAACGCCTGTCTCACGACTCAACAATTCCACCCAAGATTGTTCCACTCAACGTTCTTGGATAAATATACTTGGGCATACCTTTCGCGCCTGCCGATGGAACATGCAGGATCTGCCGCGGATTCCAGGTAATAAGGTCGCCATCTGAATGCGCATGCGTGTAACAAAAGGTCTCCTGCAGCGCATGATTGCAGACGCTGGTCAATAAGCTGTCAGCCTCTTTGTCGCTAAGATCGACGATGCTGCATTTTTCTCTTATCAGCAAATTAAGAAATTGCGCACCGGTAACAACATGCGACGCATTCCGGTTCGCTGTTGTAACGCCGTCGTCCAAAACCGCATCGAGCCTTATCTCTGGGCAGGGTTGCCAACGCAGACGTAAGCCTTGAATTCGCCGTTTCAATTTCCGTGGCAGCGCAAGGTACGCGGCTCTTGTATCTACAAATCGGGCAGCATCCTCAGAATCCGATTTGCAGTACATGATCGCCGCGATAAGGGGCAACGGCCGAAAATTGATATCCAACCTTATTTGCTGATTGTAGGTCCGCGATTCATCGACGTTGGTGATGTGCAAAGTGTAATCATCGAAATGATTGTTCCCCGACCTTGATTCAGAAACCGTCACCAAGCCATATTCAAACATGAGGTCGAGCAATGGAAACAATACCGGACCTTGTATGTCGGCATCCCGACCGCAGGTGTTGATGTGTATACCGAACGGGGCGTTCAGCGCATCGCATTGGAACAGTACCGGCCCCATGGTCTCGTCGTCGAAAAGGACACGGACTCGCCTACTTCGGCTGCGATCGTCTTCTCTGATGCCTTTGGGGACCAGCCGCACTCCAAGGCCGATCATCGAGCCCGCGATCAGGATATCGTCGAGCTGGCCAATGACAGGGATAAAGTCGGGGATCAGATCGAATGGCAACAATACATAGGCAACACCACCACCAATCAACCACTTGGCCGTGGTCGGAGTGCGTGGATCCGCCAAAAGAGCCCGGTAAAACCGATACTCTCTTTTTATTCGGCCGACGATTCGTCCTTGTGCCGGCGGTCGCTCACGATTGTGAGCTGTGGGGCGCATTGACGTCGCGTCCTTTTTCTGCAGCGTGGCCTGCTTCGTCTAGTATAGACTTGTTCTGCCAGGCAAGCACTGGGGTTCGGTGACGCGGGCGAACATTATAGTAGTTTCTGCTTGACTGCATTGATTATTCTACTATTTTTGAGTTATCAACGTAACGTTCTCGCGAAGGATGACAACGATGAAATTCCCCTACGACCCGATATCCACTCATTGTCAGAAAGTTCTAGTCGCAACGTACGATGTCGAATTAGAACCAATCATTGTTTCCCTTATGGCCCTTGAAAAGAGGGCCCAACAGGTGTTGCTATGAACGAGTCGCCGCTGGGCAAAAACGTCGTCGAAGTTGACACCACGGTACCGGTTTGGGAGCAGTTCTTTACAGTCGCTCCGCTGGTGTTGATTGGAACAAGCGAAGAGGATGGCTCACTGGATCTGGCACCGAAACACATGGTGACGCCAATGGGTCTTCAGAATTATTTCGGTTTCGTCTGCACACCGCGCCATAACACTTGTAGCAATATCCAGCGCACGGGTATGTTTACGGTCAGCTATCCGACACCTTCGCAAGTTCTCGTCACAAGCCTTGCTGCATCACCGAGACAGGAACAGGGCGGTAAGCCGATAATTGACTATTTCAAGACATTCCCAGCCAAGCAAATCGACGGCCACTTCATCGAAGACGGCTATCTGTTTTTCGAGTGCCGACATTACAAAACGATCGATGGATTTGGCGAGAATTGCCTTATTACAGGCGAAATTATTGCGGCCTACGCCGACGACAAATTTCTGCGGCACGACGAAGCTGACGATCAGGAAACGATCCACGATTCGCCGTTGTTGGCTTTTCTTGCACCGAACCGATTTGCCGCAATTGATCACTCGAACGCATTTCCATTTCCGAGCGCAATGAAGAAGTGACGCCGGAATGCGCACATCAATCGCGTCCAGGGTTCTCGACTACGTCAACGGGCAATCGATCGCGCTGACCAGCCTCACTAAAGCACTCGTCAGTGCCGAATCACCTTCGGCATGCCCGGAGACTCACGGCGACGTGCGCCGCGTGCTGAAGTTGGCGCTTGCCGAGGTTGGGTATGAAACGCGGGAAACCGGTGTTCCGGATGGACCGCGCCATGTGTTTGCTGTGCCAGCCGATCGACCGAAAGGGCGGCCCTCGCAGTTGTTGCTGGGCCACTGCGACACCGTTTGGCCCATTGGAACGGTGGGCAGTCGCCCGTTTGCCGTCAACGACAACATTATTCATGGACCAGGTTCGTTCGACATGAAAGGCGGGCTTGCGCAATTGATTGTCGCGTTATCAGCCATTCGCGACCTCGAATTGGAAATGCCGGCTGTGCCCGTGGTATTTATCAATGCCGATGAAGAGATTGGCAGCCACACATCAACGCGTTACATCCGGTGGCTGGCGCAGCATGTCGACCGGGCGCTGGTTCTGGAACCTGCATTGGGCACCCGGGGGGACCTCAAAACAGCACGTAAGGGCATCGGTCACTTTACTATTTCAGCCTTTGGCAAGTCGGCGCACGCAGGCGTCAATCCAGAAAGCGGTGCCAGCACGATTCTTGAGCTGTCGCACGTTATTCAGACTCTTTTTTCGTTAAATGATGTTGAGCAAGGCATTACCGTTAACGTTGGTACCATCGATGGTGGAATTCAGCCAAACGTGATTGCACCGCACAGTAAGGCAGTTGTCGATGTAAGAGTTCCAACCGTTGAAGCTGGTGAAGAGATCGAGCGCATCATCCATGCTATGGAACCGATAACGCCCAACGTGCGCCTGCAAATTGAAGGCAGCATGGGCAAGCCACCCATGGAGTCGACACCGCGCAACCGGCGATTGTGGGAGCTTGCGAAGCAGGCAGGCACGGAACTTGGACTGGAATTGCACGAAGCACGTGCCGGCCGCGGGTCCGATGGCAATACGACGAGCCAATTTACGGCGACGCTAGACGGACTCGGCCCAGTGGGTGACGGCGCGCATGCCGTACATGAGCACCTGTTGATTGACAAGACGCTCGTGCGGGCGGCGTTGTTGACGATGTTGATAATCGCACCACCGATGGAGGATTAGTCAAGAGAGGCAAATATGGCCACGAATGTTCAGCCCGGCGCAGCCCATTTTTTGCCATTTTTCTTCTAAACTCAGGCTAGATGAAAAGTGACGTGAAAAAAATCGGCATCATCGGAGCGGGTGTCGGCGGGCTCATAGCCGCCAAGACCTTCCTCGAGGAGGGGTTCGATTGTGAGATATTGGAGCGAAAGGATTCACTCGGTGGGGTTTGGGCAAACGGATACCATTCGCTGCGCCTGCAGCTCCCGAAAGAATCCTACGAGTTTCTCGACTGGCCGATGCCGGTGTCCTTCCCGACATTTCCGAGCTGCGATCAGATCGTCTCTTATTTGAATTCTTATGCGCGCCATTTTCGGGTTTTCAAAAAAATCCAGTTTAATTGTCGTGTCGACAAACTGAAACGTCGCGCGGACAAGAATGGCTGGACACTCCATTGCTATGACACGAATAGAAATGAAGAATTTGAAAAGACATTTGATTTCGTTATTGTCTGCAACGGCCTCTACTCCACGCCGCGCATACCGAGTTTTCCAAATCAGGATCAATTCAAAGGTCGCATTGTTCATTCGTCGATGTTTCTGGATCCAGAACGTGCTCAGGGCACCAATGTCGTTGTAGTCGGCTTCGGAAAAAGCGCATTAGACAGAGCGGAGGAGTTTGCGCAACTGGCCGATCGCGTGACACTCGTTTTTCGCCGGGCGCACTGGCCTGTGCCACGAAAATTTCTGCACTTGCTCGACAGCAAGTACATGATCAGTCGATTCATTTCGGCATTTCTGCCCCTGTATCAGCACCCTGGTAAGTGGGAGCAACGGCTACACAAATATGGTGGTTGGCTTGTTTGGGGTTTCTGGCGAATGATGGAGTTGGTGCTCCGCATGCAGTATCGCCTGAAGTCTGCGAACGCGCTGCCAACCAGTCGACTGGAGCGCGACCTTTTCACGGGAGATTTTGTCGCATCTCCGAACATCTATCCCCTGATTCATAAGGATGTAATTCGTACTGAGTGCGCATCGATAAAACAATTTACGCCGGAAGGTGTTGAGTTAAGCAATGGCGTGCACGTGGTCGCGGACACTGTGGTCCTCGGGACTGGGTGGACGTACGACCATTCCTTCCTGCCAGACGAGTATCAATCGACGCTCGAAAAAGACGGTCTCTATCTTTACAGACATATCCTGCACCCAAATATTCCGAATATCGTTTTTCTCGGCTTGGCATCGACCTTCAATAATTCATTGAGCGACTACCTTGAGGCACGCTGGTTGGTTGCCATGCTGAAAGAAGATATAAGGTTGCCGGACCAAGAGACGATGCTGCGTGAAATCGAACAGATGAAGGATTGGAAAAGAGCCATTATGCCGGACCAGGAGTCGCGCGGCTCACTGATTCAGTTGCATGCGCTGCACTATCACGATGAACTCTTGCGAGATCTAGATATCAAATGTGAACGCAAGAGAAACGCGTTCGCTGAATTATTTGGCGCTTATCTACCGGCTGATTACAAAGATGTTCCGAGCGTATACCTGCGAAAAAAGACGGGGCCAAGTCGTTCTGAAATGATGCTGCGCCACAATAATAAAACGCCTACTATCGACAATGTCGCAGGAGTAGACTTCCGTGCGGAAGACTTGAGCTGCGCTGACTTGCGTGGTTCCAATCTCGATGGCATGAATCTAAGTAACAGGATTCTTCAAGCTGCCGACCTGAGGCACGCCAGCATGCATCGCACCAACCTGAGTGGCGTGGATTTTGCCGCTGCGGACATTAGTGGTGCAGACCTTACATCAGCCGAATTATTTCATTCGGATTTTTCGGGCGCCATAATGAGCAGAGTCGATCTGGAACGTGCATTCTTGATCAATGCAAACCTGTCACTTGCGTACCTGAATGGCGCCAACTTGACAGGCGCACACCTGAGTGGCGCCAATCTCACGAGCGCGCGATTGAATAATGCACACCTTTCCAGCGCAGACCTCAGCGATACCCGTTTGAATGACTCTGATCTGCGAGGCGCAAACCTCGAAGACAGCGATCTGAGTAATGCTGATCTTCAGGGTGCCGATTTGACCGGTGCAAATCTGAAAGGCGCCATACTTTCGTCGGCCGATTTTTCCGACGCCAATATAACTGGTATCCAGTTTAATGAGACGGAGACCTGTAAGGACATACAAATCAGTGCTGCACATGGGAACGCGATGTTTAAGCGATACGCGCAGGACCAAGCATATGTAGAAGAGTACAAAGTCAATCGGCCGTGGCGTTATTTTCTGTGGAAGTACTCGTCAAATTGTGGCCGGTCATTGTCACTATGGGTCTTTTGGTGCGCGTTCATCGCTTTCAGCTTCAGCCTGATTTTTCACTTTCACCTTGGCGGTAATGAGTCCTTCGTCCTGACGGAGCTGGCCAAAGAACCCGGCTATGACCCGCGGGATTGGGCGCCAATGCTCTACTACAGTGTCGTGACATTCACGACACTTGGCTTTGGAGACATCGTTCCGAGAACACAGGAGGCCGCGTGGTGGATCATGGCCGAGGTCGTGATGGGGTATTTCATGCTGGGTGGCCTGATAACGATACTTGCGACCAAACTGGCGCGCAGGAGCTAGATCCACCTGTGGCTTTTTACCAACTTTTTGCGGCGTCGATTGTAGTTTAGGTAGGAAGGCGGTAAAAGTATGGATGAAGTCGCGCATACGCGGCGGCCTCCAGCGCCTTTTTTGGCCTATTCTTAGGGTGGGCCAGCAAAATGACAGGAGATCGTAATGCAAGAACCTGGATTGCCGGAAAACGAGGAAGGCAGGCTCGAAACACTGCATAGCCTGAACATCCTGGATACGCCCCCCGACGATCGTTTCGATCGATATACGCGGATCAGCACACGAATTTTTGACATGCCAGTCGCCGTAATCAGTCTGGTAGATCGTTATCGCCAGTGGTTCAAATCTACCGAGGGATTTGAAGGCAAAGAGACGCCGCGCAGTGTTTCCTTTTGTGGTCACGCGATCCTTGGTGACGATATTTTAGAAGTTCGCAATACACGGCGCGATCCACGTTTCCGTGACAATCCCTTGGTCGTCCAACGGCCACATATCCAATTTTATGCCGGCGCACCACTTACGGCACCGAACGGTCACAAACTCGGAACACTTTGCCTCATCGACCGAGTCCCGCGTCACCTTAGCGATGCAGAGAAAGTCATGCTGAGAAATTTAGCGGACATGGTGGTCGGTGAAATTGTCAATTATACCGATACAAAAACCGGTCTGGATAATCGCAATGCGTTACTCATTGCCGGGGCGAAGTGCTTTGATATGGACCCTGCAGAACGTCGTTTTTCCCTTTTGCTATTCGACCTTACTAATGTCGTCGCGGCACAGAGCGACGCCGAAAGGGAAATACCGCCGGAAGAAACATTCACAAAACTCGTACGCAATCATTTTCCGAATGCTCAATCGATAGCATATTTGGGGCGCGAGGATTTCTGCATTCTTCTGCAGGAAGACGAGACCTTTGATGAGGAAAAGGCAATTAGTCAACTGTGTGAAGATGCGAGAAATTTGATTTACCCCGACGCCAAACACCATTCTTTTTCTGCACTGGTCGGACGCATCCAATATCAACCGGAAAAGTACACGTGCATTGATGACATGCTTCAGGACGCCGACCTGTTGTTTTTCGAGCGCGACAAGCTGGCGTCGCCGGAAACCTGCGAGGAGGACCGTGCAAGTCGCACTGTGGATCGCTGGCGAAATACACCCGCCGAGTCATCTTAGGCCCGGTCAGTTGCGAGGCCTTTGATTTTGACTGAATGCCTGGCGTCTGCCTGCATATAAGTTGGCGTCTCTGCCAACATTCGCTACTCGTGTCCGGCGCTGAAATTCGAAGGGCGAGAAATCACAACAAAAAAATCCCGGTATACCGCCGGGATCTTTCTGATTAGCAGGTCCTGGAGTTCTCGCAGGACTGGTATTAGCTCATTCTGGTTTACGACGACGCACGATGCCCAGTCCCAGCAGGCCGGAAACAAACATCAACAGCGCGCCCGGAACCGGTACCACAGCGGTCGAATAAGCAGAGATATGGGACAGACCCTTATCGTCTAAATCGGATGTGTCAAAAAGACCGATGTTGGGCATGTTGTTGGTGAGTTCATCGTCGAATGCATAAACCGCGTACTGTCCACTGGCTTTTAGAACGATAATGCTGGCGATCTCTGGACCAGAGTAGGACCATTGACCGGAAAGCGCCTCGTCACTCGAGTTCAGAAGAAAATCGCTGATCGTCAGGCCGTCACTCGAAAGTTCCGAAGTTTCGATTGCCGAGGGCATATTGATTTTGGCGAGAAACGTTGCCTCAATACCCAGGTTATCGAGCAAGCCAGCGACAGAATCATTGCCGGAAAATACACCGAGTAGCTCACCCGGTACGACGGAAGAGTGGGCCGGTAGTATCAGGACGAACAGAGCGGCCGTCGTTGCGGCAAGTTTGCCAATCATGTGTTTCATTGTCGGATTCCCGTTTATTGTTATTACGGTAAGTAATACCGCGTATTTTTGAGCGGCATCCAGTTTATGCGTTTGGCGAACTGCATTGCAACGACTTTGATACATAACCGCCAGTAAGTTTGTTATATATCGTTATATATGCAAATTTGCTGCTTGCAAGTTACATTGTGTTGCATTTGTTGAGATTCGAAACATCATAACTAACCCGTTATGTCTATTCGCTCTCACACATATCAGTATTACGCGACTGTTGATTCCGGCGTTAAGTCTGCCCGTTTCCCCTTTCTATAAATCAAGAATCCAGAAAACAGGGGCTGAACCACCGATTATTCCAAACAAAGACGAGGGTTGCCGGTCCGAAAGGCGCCGATCCATTGGCTATTCAGGGTGCGTAACATTGAATTCTACGGCTGCCAGCTGCTTTGGTGCCTTACCAATGCTCTCGAGGAACGGCAACCATCGCGGGTCTGACCTTACAGCAGCGAACTCGGGCGCCGATGCAGTTTCTGACAGGCCCGGGTCGTTGTACTGCTTTGCCTTATCCAACCACTCGAAGGTGCGATCGGCCTCACCCCGAAACGCCAGCACATAAGAAACATTGTAGGGCCATTCTTTTCCGTATTTTTCGATTAATTCGACGAGCGTAGCATCAGATTCGGCGGACTGCCCCAACGCGTGGTGGGCCATTACCAAGCCAATCAGCCGCCACGCCTCGTACTTTTCTTGCTCCATCGCTGCTAGTCCGGCGGCCGGCTCCTTGTTCGCCAATAGCGCTGCGCCAACGAAAGATTGTAGCCCGACAGCATCCGGAGCCAGGCTCAGCGCCGTGCGGTATGAAGTGATAGCTTCAGCCGGGCGCGCGGCGCAAAAGTAGCCCAGAGCGAGATTGGCATGAACATCGGAGTTTATCGGGTCGCGGGCGGCGGCGTATTCCAGCAACTTGATGGCCTCGTCCGAACGAACGAGATTGATCAACAAGGTCGCGGCAGCACGGACGATTTGTGGATTTGTCGGATCCAGCTCAAGCGCTCGCTCCAGATTCTGCGCTGCGCCCGGGAGATCACTATCATGAACCATTGCTATCCGCCCGAGGCTGGCGTGAGCCAAAGCAAAGTCTGGGTCGAGTGTCAGCGCTTTATTCGCGGCTTCGCGGGCCAACGCATAACCCTCATTGATGTCGAATAGAGCTCCGTTCGCGAGGGAAATGTAGTTCTCGGCAAGGCCAGCCCACGCTGCTGCATAATCCGGCGCGATAGCCAGCGCTTGCTGGTACAGCGTATTGGATCGCTCGTATGCCTCGGCGTTGGCTTGACGAGCTAGCTCCCTCGCCTGCAGATAGAGTGCGTAGGCTTTCGAATCGGTTTGTGACGAGGTGGGCACTTCGCCCAGTAATTTGACTTTTAGCTGCGCCACAACTGCAGCGGCTATCTCGTCCTGGATCAGGAAGATGTCGTCCAATGTCCGTTCATAAGTCTCTGCCCATAGGTGCAAACTGTCATGGGCGCGAATTAGTTTTGCCGTAACGCGCACCTTATCGCCAGCTCTACGGACGGACCCTGACAATAAATGATCGACGTTTAATTCTTGTGAGACATCGGCGATGCTCGCATCCTTGTCCTTATACGAAAACGACGACATGCGGGCAATAACGCGTAAGGAAGGTATCTTGGCCAACAGGTTTAGCAGTTCTTCAGACAACCCGTCCGAGAAATACTCCTGCTCCTCATCAGAACTGATGTTGACAAATGGCAGTACGGCTATGGACTTGTCGCCGTAGAACGCAACCAACGCCTCGCTGCGACCCTCTTCGCGTGCAGCCTCGGCGATTGAGGTCTCTCTCAAATCCGACAACACGAATTTGTCGAACGCAAAGTAGCCCAGGGCAATAGCAAGAACCACCATGATGATCCGATCCAGTTTTTTCCCGGTCTGTGGGGCGATGGACTGAGAGCGATCGACCTCGTAATCGCGTTTTAGACCTTCCGGGGTGAGCTCGAAGACCCAGGCAATGATAAGAGCGGGTATAAAAAGAATAGCCAGCACGATCACGACAATACGTGTGGGCGTATCGTCGAAACCAAACAACGGAAACATCGTTTCAGCAACCTGAATGAGCAACCACGCGGCGACAATGTAGGCGGCTGCTACACGAAGGACGTTACGACGCTTAAGTTCGTTAAAGAACGACATCGTTATTGCTGCCTGGTTGGATTGATCCATGATGGACGAAAGCGCCAAACATGTCGATTAGCGGGGGGCCGTCGTGTGCGAGGTCCGCCCGATGACGTAGCCAAGATGGACAATGTTGTCCCAGTCCAGGTCGACGTCGGCAAACTGTTTTGCTCCTTACAGCCGCGCCATGATCAAGAAGACTCTAAGCGTTACTCGACGCCCCCGAGCGCCACGGTGATGGCCTGCCCACTGATACCGCTGGACTCTTCGCTGGCCAGGAACGCGATGGCCTCGGCGACTTCCTCCGGCGTGACCACGCGTCCCGGCGGATACAGCGCCGCACGTTCTGCCCAGACCGCATCGGCAGTGATACCGCGTTGCGCTGCCTCCGCCTGCGCAGAACGTTCGGCCATCTCCGTGCGTACCCACCCCGGCAGCACCGCGTTAGCGGTCACGTCGAACGAACCTGCATCCCGGGCCACCGAGCGCATCAGGCCCAACAGCCCATGCTTAGAACTGTTGTAAGCGCTGGACGCGTGTTCGGCCACCTCGCCGGCGGTCGAACTGGTGTATACGAGACGCCCGAAACGCCGTTCAACCATCGTCTTGAGTACGAGCCGGCTTAGAAAAAACGGGCCGTCCAGGTTCACGCGCAGCGTCTGCGCCCAAAGCGGCGGGTCCTGTTCCCAGACCACACGCTCGTGGGCCGAACCCATCCCGTGGTTGCAGACCAGAATTTCGACCGCACCCAAGCGGTCAACCGTTTCCGACACCGCGTGTTCGCAGCCTTCGGCCGTGCCCAGGTCCGCCACCGTGTAGTCGAGCCCCGCCGTCGCAAGTTCCGCTTCCGTACGTGCCACGCACATCACGCGCGCGCCGCGTGACGCCAACAATTGCGCGGCGACCCGTCCAATACCACGACCCGCTCCGGTTACCAATGCAACCCGTCCTGCCACGCCCGTCATCGTATTCTCCTGTCGGTCAGTATCACCGACAGTAGGCGCATACGGCTGTAGATTCCAACACCTGTGATCGCGAACCGGCAAAACCCCGACAATGACCCGGGCTGCGACAGGCATGTAACCCTAAGAAAGCTGCGAATAAGTTACGCCCTCTTGGCGGCTTGCAATATCCGTGCTTACAAAAGCGGATCGGGCCATCCGAAGTATTCATGCGGGCCCGCAATTCCTGCATGGGGCAATCCCAAGCGACAGCGCCGGCCGGTTCGCCGGATACATTTACGTTGGATAATTCGGAAAACACGGATAGACAAGGCGTTTTTCTTGCCCAACACTGATCAGGCGGAGCCTGTAAGCCTTATTTCAGGCGAGAGGATGGAGGGCACATGAGAGCCTCGAAAGCCTTGGCATATGGCGCCGTCAACGATCAAGGAATGATTCGCATTGGGATAGACCTCGATCGCGAAATCCGTGCCAAATATTGTCCCAATCTGTTCCAACACGTCAACACTCTGAGGGACCGGAACACTATGATCGTTTTCACCATAGAACCAATACCCAGAAATCTGGTACATCTCCAGATCAGACCGTGGATCAAATCCTGACGGCCCTGCCGCTGCCAATGCGGCGCCGATCTCTTCCTGGCTGATTCCAGTCGGAGTGCACTCGTTGTCCCCACCAATCAGCTGGCTACAGTAATTCTTCCCCCAGAGAGACGGTCGGTCCGGAACCGATGACTGTGAAAGCCACAGTCCACCCTTCCGATCAGGATATAGGGTGTGCTCGTGGTCGTTACGCGACCGCTTTTTAACACTGAGCTTTCTGGCAGTCCCGCATCGCAACATGATTCGCGTGGCCACAATACGCTAGGCTCGCCAGGTCCATCTTCAGGGGAATCAAGATGAATAGTGTTTTCAGTGCGTTGTCGCCACATGTGCATTGGGGTCTTCGGTTATCGTTGGCAGCGACCTTTCTCTACCACGGCTATGGCAAGTTTCCGATTGACCAGTTTGTCCAGGCAATGGGCATGCCCGCGCCGATGGCCTGGGCAGTCGCTATTGCCGAACTGGTTGCAGGCGTGGCATTAATCGCCGGCGCGTTTACCAAGGACATCGTTACACGTCTCGGTGCTGCCATAGTCATCGTTATCATGATCGGGGCTATTTTCATGGTGCACCTCAAAAACGGATTCAATGTCATGAACGGCGGGTTTGAGTTCCAACTACTGATGCTGGTTGCCGGTCTATATCTGCTGGCAAAGGGCAACAACGCCTGAGGACACCGGCAACGGGACTTCGGTTTTAAATTGGGGGTAGAACCGCACTAAAAAGTGCGGTTCGACCCTTCCGATCTTGGAAAGGACCACTAATGATGAACAAACCGACTTTGTATGGCATTTTTGCCTCGCCCTATGTGCGCAAAACGTGTCTTGTGCTGGCGTATAAAGGCATTGTCTACGAGCATCTGCAGCTCCCACCGCAAAATGACGATCCCGGCTTCCGCGAGGCCAGCCCGCTGGGCAAGATTCCAGCCTGGCGCGATGAGCACACTGCATTCAGCGATTCCTCGGTAATCATTCAGTACCTCGAACGCTTTTATCCTGGCCCCAGCCTGTTGCCCGAATCGCCCGGCGGTTTTGCCCGCGCACTCTGGTTCGAAGAATATGCTGACTCGAAGCTGGTACCTATCTTTGGCGGCCATCTGTTCGCCGAAGAAGTATTGGCGGAACGCATATTCAAACGCCCGGCACTACAATCCGACATCGATAAGGCGCTCAACGAGGAAATTCCTGTTGTCGCGACCTTTTTGGAATCGCAAATCAAAGGCCGACAGTTTCTTGTCGGTGACAGTCTGACCCTGGCTGATATCGCCGTCGGCGGCGTATTGCTGTTACTTTACCACACAGGCCGTACGATCGATCGAGGCATTGCTCCGGAACTCGCAAGTTATCTCGAGCGCCTGTATCAGAGCGAAACATTTGCCGGCGTGATTCGCAGCGATGTCGCCGGACTGCAGCAACTCGGCTGGGAATCGCCAATGTGAGATCGATATCTGCGAGCGCAGCGATGCAGGGGTGATACGGTGCCAGTAGACAGGGCGACTGTGAATACGGAGTCCCCATGGGGACGCATTGAATAAACGGCGCCCATGGATCGAACCGAATACCCAGCCTCCGACCGCTTACTGCTCGAGCAGATCATTAGGACGACGTTTCGGCAGTGTTGAGCCGCACGCATTTACAGAAACCGGGGTCGAACCGTACTAAAAGAGTGCAGAAACTTGGGTCGAAGGCGTCAGACCGGGATTTCTTTGCCACAATTGTCGCGAAAAATCCGGTCTGACGCCTGTTTACTTATTTAATTCGGTAATTGCGGATAGCCCGCAGCCGCCGTACCGGTTTGAATGAACCGATGAGCCAGGCCAACGTCACGCTCGAAGCACAGGGACTGACCAGAGTTTACGGTACTGGTGGGGTCCAGGTGCATGCCCTGCGCGGGGTCGATCTGGCGCTGTACGAGGGCGAGCTTGTCGTGTTGCTCGGGCCGTCGGGTTCGGGCAAGTCAACGTTGCTCAACATTCTCGGCGGCCTGGATCAACCGACAGCCGGCACCGTGCAGTTCCGCGAGCACACGCTTGGCCGGGCCGGTGACGCCGAATTAACCCGTTACCGGCGCGAACACGTCGGTTTTGTCTTTCAGTTCTACAATTTGATTCCGAGCCTGACCGCACGGGAGAACGTCGCGCTCGTTACCGAGATTGCCGACAACCCGATGGACCCGGCGACAGCACTGGGACTGGTCGGTCTGGGCGAACGGCTCGACAGTTTCCCGGCACAACTCTCCGGTGGTGAACAACAACGGGTCGCGATCGCCCGCGCCATCGCGAAGCAACCCGACATGTTGCTGTGTGACGAACCGACCGGTGCGCTCGACAGCGAGACCGGCATCCTCGTGCTCGAAGCCATCGAACAGGTCAACCGCGAACTCGGAACAACGACCGCCGTCATCACTCACAACACCGTCATCGGCAGCATGGCCGACCGCGTCATGCACATTGCTAATGGACTGATCGCCAACATTGAACACAACAGCCAGCGCCGGGCACCGTCCGAGCTGGCCTGGTAGTCATGCGCGCACTGGACATGAAAGTTATCCGCGATCTGTGGCACCTGCGTGGCCAGGTGTTCGCCATCGCGCTCGTAATCGCATCGGGTGTGGCCGTACTGGTGATGTCGCTGTCGACACGCGAGGCGCTGACCAATACCGCCGAGGCCTATTACGAGCGTTATGGCTTCGCCGATGTGTTTGCCGGCCTGAAGCGTGCGCCGGAGAGCATCAAGCATCGCATTGAAGACATCCCCGGTGTGCAGACGGTACAGACCCGGGTCGTCCGCTATGCAACGCTGGATATCGAGGGCTTTGCCGAACCGGTCATGGGGCAGTTTGTGTCTGTGCCCGAAGGCCGTGCAGCGGCACTCAACCGGCTGGCGATACGCACCGGCCGCACGATTGCACCGAATCGCGCGGACGAAATCATTCTCAATGAACCGTTCGCCGAAGCACACGGGCTAACCCTCGGTGACGAAGTCGTGGCGATACTCAACGGTAACCGCCGCAAGCTGCAGGTCGTCGGCATCGCCTTGTCGCCCGAATTCATCTACAGCCTCGGCCCGGGTGCGTTGTTACCCGACGATCTGCGTTTCGGCGTGATGTGGATGGGCCGCGAGGCACTCGCCGCTGCCTTCGATCAGCAGGGTGCGTTCAACTACGTCGCCCTGCGCCTGAGCCGTGGTGCATCGGCCGACAGCGTATTGCCGGCGCTCGACCGGATCCTGAAACCCTATGGCGGCATCGGCGCAATTGCGCGCAAGGATCATTTGTCACACTGGTTCGTGATGAACGAGATCGACCAGCTCAGCAAGATGTCGAAGATTCTGCCGACCATCTTCGTGCTGGTCTCGGCGTTTCTCACCAACATGGTCATGGCGCGGCTCATTGCGACCGAACGCACGCAGATCGGGCTGATGAAAGCATTCGGCTACAGCAACCTCGAAGTCGGCTGGCATTACATCAAGTTCGTGATCGTCATCGCTGCTGTCGGCATTGCGCTGGGCCTTGTGTCCGGTGCCTGGTTCGGCAAACTCGCAACAGAATTGTATGCCGGCTTGTTCCGCTTTCCGCTGCTGCTGTACAAGGCCAGTCCGAGCGCCTTTGTGATTGCGTCGGCCGTAACCTTTACCGCGGCGCTGGCCGGCACACTCGGCAGCGTGCGCCGTGCGGCAACGCTGGCACCGGCGCAGGCCATGATCCCGCCCTCGCCGCCGGTGTACCGCAAGAGCATCCTCGCGCGCACCCGCTTCGGCCGCTGGCTGGATCAACCGACCCGCATCATCATCAGACACATCATCCGCGATCCAATACGGGCGCTAACGACGGTGGGCGGCATCGCGTCGGCGGTTGGTCTGCTGGTGCTGGCACTGCAGTGGGGCGACGGGCTCAACTGGCTGGCGCAACGTTATTTCTTCGATGCCCAGCGCCAGCACGTCATGATCGGGCTGGCCGAAGTTCAGGCCGCCAACGTGGTGCACGATTTCGAACATCTGCCCGGGGTGCTTGCAGTCGAACCGCTGCGTTTCGTCAGTGCCGACTTCGAAGTCGGCACGATCACCCACCGCGGCGCGCTAACCGGTGTGGTCAGCGATGCGCGGCTGCAACCAATCTTCGATGAAACCCGCAATGCCGTCATCGAAGCGCCCGCCGAGGGGCTGGTGCTCGGCACCCGGCTGGCCAGCAAGCTCGGCGTGGAGATCGGTGACCGGGTATGGGTCAACATGCTCGAAGGCCGGCGGCCGCAGCTGCAGTTGCCGGTAGTCGACCTGATGCAGACGCACATCGGCATGCCGGCCTACGTACATCTCGACTCGCTCAACCGCATGCTGCGCGAGCGGCCCAGTGTGCAGTACATCAACCTGCTCGTCGATGCGCGTGCCGAAGCCGCGTTGTATCGTGAACTGAAAGCCTTGCCGGCGATATCGGCAGTGATGCTGCGCCAGGCAGCACTGGATTCTTTTTATGACACACTCGCCGAACACCTGCTCGTGTATGTCACGATGTTCACGGTGTTCGCCTGTGCGCTGGGTTTTGGCGTCGCCTACAATGCCACGCGTATTGCCTTGTCCGAACGTGGCCGCGAACTTGCAACACTGCGCGTGCTCGGTTTCCGCCGTAGCGAGATTTCCTACATTTTGCTTGGCGAACTCGGCTTGCTCATCGCACTGGGGCTGCCGCTGGGATGCCTCGCCGGCTACGGACTGGCATCGGTTATGGCCACGGCGTTCGATACCGAGTTGTTCCGTGTTCCGCTGGCCATCGAACCGGTGACCTATGGCCAGTCGGTGCTGGTCATACTGGGCGCCACCGCAATTTCAGCCGCGCTGGTACGGCGCCGGCTGGATCGACTGAACCTGATTGAAGTACTCAAGACACGGGAGTAATCATGACAGCAACGACCAAACGAATCGTGCTCTGGACGATAATCGTTGCGTTCCTCGCGATCGGGATAATTTATGCCCTGTTACCACGACCGGTGCCGGTCGACCTGATCGAGGTCGTTCAGGGACCCATGACGGTGACGGTTGACGAGGAAGGCAAAACACGCATTCACGATGTGTTCGTGCTCTCCGCACCGGTGGGCGGCCGGGTACAACGCATCACCGCACATGTCGGCGATGCGGTCGTCGCCGGGGAGACCGTGTTGGCACGTATCGAACCCGGCGACCCGAGCCTGCTCGACCCGCGCAGTGAAGCGCAGGCGAAAGCCGCGGTGCTGGCAGCCGAATCGGCCCGGACGCTCGCCGCCGCACAGGTCGAACAGGCCAGCGCCGAACTCGACTTCGCGGAAGCGGAGTTACGCCGCGCCAACAAACTTGTCGTCGACGGGACTATTTCACGTCGCGATTACGACGAAGCTGAACGTGCGCACAAGACCAGCCGCGCCGCGCTGGCAACGGCTCGCGCAGAATTGCAGGTGCGTTTGTTCGAACTGGAACAGGCCCGCGCCCAGTTATTGTCACCGACACAGACCCAGGAGCCGACCGCCGAATGCGACTGCGTGCCGATCACCGCACCGGTCAGCGGGCGGGTGCTGACGATTGTCAATCGCAGCGAACGTGTCGTTGCCACCGGCGAAGCGCTGCTCGAAATCGGCGATCCGGGCAATCTCGAAATCGTCGTCGATTTCCTCTCCGCCGATGCCGTTCGCATCAACCCGGGCCAGCGCGTGATCATCGACAGCTTCGGTGGTAACGAGGCACTCGCCGGCCGCGTGCGCCGGGTCGAGCCCTTTGGCTTTACCAAGATTTCCGCACTTGGCATCGAGGAACAACGGGTCAATGTGATCATCGACCTCGAAGGCGAACCACAACAGTGGTCACGCCTGGGGCACGGCTACCAGGTCGAGGCACGGGTGGTGTTGTGGGAGTCCAACACCGCATTGACAGTGCCGCTGACCGCCCTGTTCCGGGCCGATCGCGACTGGGCCCTGTTCCGCGAGCTGGACGGCCGCGCCCAACTGATCGTCGTCGAACTCGGGCAGCGCAACGGCATCGATGCCGAGATTATCGCCGGCCTGGATGAAGGCGACCGGGTCGTCCCACACCCGAGCGATCGCGTGATGGACGGCGTGCGCATCAGCGCACGCGGCGCACGGTAGAACTTAGGGGTCAAGGGTGCCCAATACGCATTCCTAACCCCAAAATTGCGTAATGGGCAGACTTGACCCCAAGCTTCTCTGCAGTACGTAGTTTGTTGTTTGTGCGAAGTGAATCCGGGCACCCGTTGCTAAAGTGCCTGCCTGTGCATAGCGATGCATAACTGATTCCCGCAAATTCCCCAGTCGTTTTGGCCGCACGCTATCCTCGGCGACGGTTCGCCAGCCTCCATTGCCAATCTTTTTGACCGCCTCGTTATGTGATCGCGGTCACAAAAAGCACTCTGTGTTTCACCTCGCAGATACGGGGAAAAACACCGTGTTTCAGGCTTAATGCACCCCACATTCGAAAACCGCGCCTGTATTGATTATCGCCGGTTCCCGAAACGGAAGACCGCGACATTAACCAAAGGACTCTGAAATGACCCGCAGAACATTGGCAAGAACATTCACACTGGCAGTTGCCGCGACCCGATGGTTGGTTTGAACGGCTACCTCTGGAGTGACGGGTACCTGTGGACCAATGGTCTTACAGACATGGCCGGCATGAGCAGCTGGGTCGACCCGGCGTAAGACAATGCAAAATATACTCAAGAAAGCCGCGCTGGAGCTGACCGGACGATTTAGATACGACGCTGATTCGATCCAGCAGCCGACTCCGAGAGCGGAGCGCGTCAACGGTCTTGCACTGATTGCCACAGCTGACCCGGTCTCCCGGGTATGGGGGCCGCGCTGGCTGGGCCATACCGGCCTCGAGGTGCGGCTTGCCGGAAGCGCATCAGAACTGGAATCGCTGCTCGATTCCGAGCAACCGAGTCTGGTCATGATCGATGCTGCGCTGCGAAGCGACAGCGGTGAGCGTTTGTACGCGCGGGTCAAAGACATGCTCTGCGATGCAGTGCCGGTAATAGCGCTTTGTTCGAACAACAAGGAGGTTCGTGCGGCGACGAACGCCGGGGTCACCGACATCGCACGGCGCCCGTTTGACTGGCAACTGATAGCACAACGTGTTGTACACACCGTGAGGGCCTGCCAGGAACGTACCCAACTCGCTCGTGTTCGTGACGAACTTGAGTCGGCTGTCAGGGACGCGCACAACGCACACGATTTGTTTACCAAAACCCGTGGGCTCGACAAGTTGACTCGGTTGCCGAACCGGGAGCGCTTCCGGCGACTGTTACACACCGCGATCGGAGTACCGCCTTCGATGACACACGAACTCGGGGTGTTGGTATTAGGCATTGAACGTTTCGGCACCATCAATGATGCGGTCGGCCAGGGATTTGGGGATGAGTTGCTGGTCCAGTTCGGCGACCGTCTCAAAGCCTGTATGCAGGATCGCGAGTTAATTGGGATTGCCGATGGCAGACTGGTCACCGCATTTGCAGCCCGGCTCGGTGGTGTCCGGTTCGCGCTGGCATTGTCGAACTGCACATCCGCGCATATCCGGCGGGCGCGCCAGATTCTTGCAGCCGAAATGAGCCGTCCCTTCGAGGTCGGCGGTCACAGCATCTATCTGTCGGTTAGCGTCGGCGCAGCGGTATTTCCGAAGGATTCAACTGACGGGAATGTGTTGCTGCACTGTGCCGAGAGTGCAATGCTTGAGGCCAAACGAGGTGGCACCGGTTTTCGTCTGCACGAGCAGCCCGCCGATTCGGCGAGCGCACGCAAGCTGGCGCTCGACACGATGCTGCGTTCGGCAATTGACAACCGAGAACTCCGGCTCGCCTACCAGCCGATCGTTGCGACGGACACCGGCCTGATCACCGGCGCCGAGGCTCTGCTGCGTTGGGATCATCCAATTGAGGGCGCCATCTCGCCGGCCGAGTTTGTGCCGGTGGCCGAGGAGTCAGGGCTGATGGTCGAGATAGGTCGATTCGTCATCCGTGAAGCGTGTCGACAGCTTCGCGAGTGGATCGATCAGGGGTATCGCCCGATCCGGATTGCCGTCAACCTGTCACTTTGCCACTTGTTGCGCGGCGATGTGATAGCGGTGGTCGAAGAGGCGCTCGCCGCCAATCGGCTCGAACCGCAACTGCTCGAATTCGAATTCAGCGAGCGTGGCGTGCTAACGCGCCATCCGGAGGTGGTCGCAGAAGTGAGCCGGCTGAAGGCCATAGGCGTGCGCACATCCATCGATGACTTCGGTACCGGAGACGCCTCCATCGCTTATCTGAAGGACCTGCCGGTGGACGTAATCAAGATCGACCGCTCGTATATCAGTGGTGTCGGTGTCACGGCCCGCGAGGCCGCGATTGCTTCCGGAATTGTCGTGCTGGCTCAACGGCTGCAGGCGTCGGTCATTGGCGAAGGTGTAGAAACCGAAAAACAACTCGAGATGCTGCGCGAATGGGGCTGTGAGGAGTGCCAGGGGTTCTATTTTTCCCCCGCTGTCCCTCCGGGCGAGTTCACCGCTAATCTCATCAAGACTTGAGCGTTTCCTTCTAAACAGCGCGGCATGTTTATGTGGTGAAGCTTGACTGCCACTACGACATTCTGCCACGCGCTTATCACTAAGATGCCGGCGGGATATCGGCTGTGGTTGCTGTAGCTGGTGCTACCGCAAACCCTCCTTTGCTTCCAATCAGGCCGTAGTTTTCAATTAGATATCGGGCACGCATAACGGTGCATAACTAACAAAAAAATTGGCGCGGTGACCTTCGGCTTCCGGAAGCCAACTCCTGTACCGGGACCCGCTAGCGCGTGGTGAGCGCCTGCTTGATTGCCGGCCATGCGTTATCCAGTAAGCGGGGTTGTGCTGCAGCGTTGGGGTGAACGCCGTCGGACTGCATCAGGCTGGCGTCGAGCGCGACACCGTCCATGAAAAATTTCACCAGCGAAACGTCATGATGCCTGGCTGCATCCTGGTACAGCCGATGAAACTTTTCCGCGTATCGCGGTCCATAGTTGGTAGGAATCCGCATACCGAGCAGGGCAACACGCGCGCCGGCGGTTTCGCTCTGTTTGATCATCGCGTTAAGGTTGCTTTCGACCACCTGCAACGGAATACCGCGCAGCCCGTCGTTGCCACCCAGCTCGATGACCACGAGTGCCGGAGTGTGCTGTGACAATGCCGTTTTCAGCCGCGCTAGCCCACCGGAGGTCGTGTCACCAGTGATGCTGGCATTGAAAACCCGGTAGCGGTGGCCGTTGCTATCGAGCCGTTGCTGCAAAAGACTGACCCAGCCCTGCTCGAGTTCGATACCATAGCCGGCGCTCAGGCTATCACCGACAATGAGGATGACTGGCCGGTTGTCGTCACCGGCGACGGCCAGCGGCGCCGCAGGTTTATCGCCTGCGCAGGCTGCCAGGTTCGCCAGCAACAGCAATACAAATGACCATTTACTCATGACAGAAGAATCTCTTATCGCATTGCGCGCTGAAAACCTCACGAAGCAGGTTAACAGCCCTGAGGGCGCACTGACCATTCTCGACAACGTGAGTTTTGACATCGACGGCGGCGGCTCGGTTGCAATCTGCGGCCCGTCCGGTGCCGGGAAATCCACACTGCTGGCACTGCTGGCCGGGCTGGACGAAGCCAGCAGTGGCAGCGTCTGGCTGGACGGCACCGAACTCGGTTCGCTGGACGAGGACGGTCGGGCCGCACTGAGGGCACGCCGCGTCGGTTTTGTCTTCCAGTCTTTTCATCTGATACCGGCACTAACCGCGTTGGAAAACGTCATGTTGCCACTGGAACTCGACGGCGCGAACGATCCGCGACAACGGGCCCGGGATACTTTGGCTGCCGTCGGCCTGGCCGAGCGCACCAGGCACTATCCCAACCAGCTCTCCGGTGGCGAAAAACAGCGCGTTGCCATCGCGCGCGCATTCGCCGGCAAACCCGCCGTGCTGTTTGCGGACGAGCCCACCGGAAATCTCGACTCGGCCACCGGCGAAAAGATCATCGACCTGTTGTTCGACCTCAACCGTGAACAACAGGCGACGCTGGTGCTGGTTACACACGACGAGCAGCTTGCTTCGCGTTGTGACCGGCGCATCGACCTGGCCGCCGGCCGGCTGGTGCCCGACTCGTGAGGGCAATTCGTTTCGGTATGCGTTCGTTGGCACGCGATTTCCGTGCCGGCGAACTGGCGGTACTCGGGGCGGCATTGATCATTGCCGTTGCTTCGGTGACGGCGATCGGTTTTCTGACCGACCGTATCGGGCAGGCTGTCGCTTTGCAGGCAGCCGAAGTGCTTGCGGCCGATTTGCGGGTCAGTTCGCCACGGCCGCTGGACCCGGCCCGCATGGAGACGGCGCGCAAACGTGGTCTGCAGACTGCGCGCACGCTTTCATTTCCCAGTGTTGTTTTTTCCGGCGACGACAGCGTGCTGACCGCAATCAATGCCGTCAGCGAAGGCTATCCGTTGCGTGGACAGGTCCGCATCGCACCGGCATTGTTGTCCGAACCTGCGATCATCGACGGTGTCCCGGCGCGCGGTGATGTGTGGCTGGACACTGCCGTATTGGCCCGGCTCGGTATCGATACCGGCGCACAGGTCGAGGTTGGTGCGAGCACTTTCACCGTCGCCGCCGTACTGACCTATCGTCCGGACCAGACGCCCGGATTCACCGGCCTGGCGCCTGCCCTGATCATGAACATCGACGACATCGAAGCAACTGGTTTACTTGGCCAGGGGTCACGTGTTTCGCATGCACAGTTGTTTGCCGGCAGTCGCGAGCAAATCCGGGCGCTTGCCGCCGACATCGCACCGGAATTGCCGGCCAGCGCAAGACTGCGCGATCGGGGTGATGCCGGGCGTGAACTGAACGATGCAATCTCCCGCGCCGGACGTTTTCTTGCGCTGGCGTCGCTGGTCAGCCTGCTACTGGCGGCAGTTGCCATAGCAATGTCGGCAAGACGGTATGCCGAAAGACGTCTCGATACCGCGGCCCTGATGAAAAGCCTCGGTGCGCCACAGCGTTTTGTCGTGATCAGTTCGCTCACGCAAATTGTTGTAATCGGCATCGTCGCCGGCCTGCTCGGTGCCTTTGTTGGCTTTGGCGCCGAGCGCGCCTTGTCGGTAGTGCTGTCCGGTTTGCTACGGGGCGACCTGCCGGTTCCATCGGCTAGACCGCTGGCGCTTGGTTTTGGCACCGCGTTGATATTGCTGGCCGGTTTCGCCCTCCCCTCGGTGTTGCGATTATCGACCACGCCACCGCTACGGGTACTGCGCCGCGACCTGTCACCACCGCCACCGGGTGCATTTTTGACTTATGGCGCCGCACTGGCGGCATTGGTTTTGCTGATCTACTGGTCGGTACGCGATGTAACGCTGTTGGTGATTATCGTCGGTGGAACGGCAGTAACCGGCCTGGTGCTGTTCCTGGTCGGGCGATTATTGATCACGTTGTTGTCGCGCGGTCGTAGCCGTGTTGGCGTTGCGTGGCGCTACGGGTTGGCGAATATCGCACGGCGCGGCAGCGACAGCGCCATACAGGTCGTCGCCTTCGGTCTCGGGTTGATGGTGTTGCTGATCCTGACCCTGGTGCGTAACGACCTGCTTGCAGGCTGGCGGGCGACACTTGATACCGAGGCGCCGAATCACTTCCTGATCAATATCCAGCCCGACGAGCGCGCTGGCGTGCGCGACATACTTGTCAGCAATGGTTTGCCCGCACCTGAATTTGTACCACTGGTTCGTGCCCGCATGACACGCGTCGACGCCGATGCCGTCGGCGACAGACGTTTTCGCAGCGAGCGCGGGCGGCGCTTGGCCGGACGCGGTGCAAATCTCACTTATGCCGAGCAGATGTCGGCATCCAACCAGCTGGTCGCGGGTGTCTGGTGGCCGGCTGGTTACGAAGGCGAACCGCAGGTGTCGGTGGAAACCGAGGCCGCCCGCGACATGGGTGTCGATATTGGCAATGTGCTCACCTTCGATATCGCCGGTGTGCAACTGACAGCAACGGTTACGTCGCTGCGGGAAGTCGAATGGGATTCCTTCCAGCCGAACTTCTTCATGGTGTTTTCACCCAACTCCCTGCGCGACTACCCCAAGACTTTTATCGCAAGTCTGAAAGTTCCGGACGACCAGCGCGGTGCATTGCTCAAACTTGTGCGCACGCATCCCAGTGTCTCGGTCATAGACATCGAAGCGGTCCTCGACCAGGTGCGCCAGATAATCGACAAGGCCGCACTTGCCGTGCAATCGGTGTTTGTTTTTACGCTGGCGGCCGGCCTGGTCGTATTGTTCGCAGCGGTGCAATCGACACTGGATGAACGGCGCTACGAAAGCGCTTTGTTGCGTACCTTTGGCGCTCGCCGTCGCACTATATTTGCTGGCCTGGCCGCCGAGTTTATTGCGCTGGGCCTGGCCGCGGGGATCTTTGCTGCATTGGGTGCAAGTGTGGTCGGCGGACTGGCGGCAACACAGCTATTCAATCTCGATTACCAGCTCGACCCGACGCTGTGGCTGCTGGGCACCCTGACCGGTGTTGTTGTCGTCGGTTTGAGCGGCGTGCTGGCGGCCCATGGCGTAGTCAACACGCCGCCGGTACGCACACTGCGGGCCGGTTGATCGATTCCGCGGGACCTTTCATACATCACGATTCGATTGCTGCACACCGATTTTTCCCGATATAGTGTTCTACGCTGTTACAGGGGAATGATGTGCTCGCGTTGTGGCTTGCCGGCGCGTTTGCGCTAGGCGTATTGGTAAAGCAATTCGGCCTGCCGCCACTGGTGGGTTTTCTTGCTGCGGGTTTTGCGTTTGGCACCTTCGGGGCCGAACCCACGCCGACGCTGCTCGAGTTGTCCGACGCCGGCGTATTGTTGTTGCTGTTCGGAGTCGGACTCAAGCTGCGTTTTAAAAACCTCGTGCGCTTTGAAGTCTGGGGCACGGCGATGCTGCATCTGGCCATTATGGCGAGTGTCGCCGGCGCGTCCCTGCATTTCCTTGGCGGGCTGGAATGGTCAGTCGCGCTCATCCTCGGCACGGCATTGGGTTTCTCCAGCACAGTTCTGGCAGCGAAGATGCTCGAATCGCGCCGCGAGCTGCGTGCGTTTCACGGCCGCGTGGCAATCGGCATCCTGATCGTACAGGACATCGTCGCGGTCGCGTTATTAGCGGCCACGGGCGGACACACCCCTTCGCCGTATGCGTTGCTGATTCTGCTGTTGCCACTGGCGCGACCGTTGCTTGCGCGCGTGCTCGACCTGGTCGGTCACGACGAATTGCTGGTGTTGTTTGGTGCGGTGCTGGCCCTGGTGGCCGGTGGATGGGTATTCGAAACGCTGGGAATTGGCAGCGAACTCGGCGCGTTGTTGCTTGGTACCTTACTGTCCGATCACCGGCGGGCGCAGGAACTGAGCAATGCGATCTGGGGTCTGAAGGAATTTTTGCTGATCGGGTTTTTTCTCAGTATCGGTCTTAGCGGTACGCCCACAAGCGAGACGCTGATGTTCGCGGGTTTGGCAACGCTGCTGATGCCAATCAAGGCTATGCTGTTTTTCTGGTTGTTACTGCGCTTCGGTTTACGTGCACGATCGGCCTTTGTCGCGGCGCTGAGCCTGGCCAGCTACAGCGAGTTTGGTTTGATTGTTGCGGCCAATGCGGCTCAGACGGGCTTGATCGACGCGCAGTGGCTGGTGTTCGCGGCACTGGTCGTGGCGCTGTCGTTCGCGATCAGCGCACCACTCAACCGGATTGCACACTCCCTGTTCGAACGATTCGAGCCCCAGCTGATCCGTTTTGAATCGGAGCGCAAGCATCCGGACGACTCGCCCGTCTCCCTTGGCGATGCGGACGTTGTCGTCGTTGGCATGGGCCGCACCGGGGCGGGCGCTTTTGACTATCTGCTCGAACAGGGGTGGCATGTCGTCGGCGTAGACAGTGATCCCGGGAAGGTTGAACGCAACATCGCGTCGGGACGACGGGTGGTTTTTGGCGATCTGGAGGATCCTGATTTTTGCGCTCTGGTGAGCACCAAGGGCATATCGGCGATTCTGCTGGCGGTGCCTGACCTGGAGGCAAAACTGTTTGCGTGCCGGCAATTGCGCAAGCGAGGCTTCACCGGCCTGCTCAGTGCAACGTACCTGCACGCAGAAGAGCACCACAAGATTGTCGCGGCAGGTTGCGACGTCACGCATAACTACTTCGCCGAAGCCGGTATCGGGTTTGCGATGAGCACGCTCGACGGGGTCCAGGCATCGCCGAGCAAGACTCCGGCATAGAATCAGCATTCGGAAACACGATATGAAAAACCTGCAAGGCAAAGTAGTATTAATCACTGGTGCCGGCAGTGGTATTGGTCAGCAAACGGCTGTGGCATTTGCCGCAGAAAAGACAAAGTTGATCCTGCTGGATATTAAACAGGAAGGTCTTGATCAGACAGTGGGCATGGCTCAGTCTGACGCACAAAGCATAGAAACACATATATGCGATGTGAGTGACTTTTCTGCGATGCAGTCATTAGCAGACGAAATAAATTCTAAATACGGTGCTGTTGATGTATTGATCAATAATGCAGGTATTGGAACAGCAGGGTCGTTTTTGGATACCACGCTCGAAACCTGGAAAAAAACACTTGATATAAACCTGATGGGAGTCGTTCACGGTTGCAAAGTATTCTTGCCCGCGATGGTTGCACGTAAACAAGGCGGGGCAGTTGTAAATATCGCCTCCATGGCAGGATATTATGCGGCCAACATTATGCCGGTTTACTCAGCATCCAAATTTGCAGTATTAGGTTTTTCAGAATCACTGAGGGCGGACCTGAATGAACAGAATATTAGTGTTTCTGCCATATGCCCTGGAATAATCAAGACACCTATTATTGCAAGCAGTGTTTTTGAGGGACAATTGTCCGGGGACGACGCAGAGGAATTCAGGAAGAAGGCTGTTGCCTTCTATGAAAAGCGTAATTACACGCCAGACCGCGTTGCCAAAGCGATTCTCAAAGCAGTCAAGAAACGCAAAGGTGTTGTGCCGGTGTCACCGGAAGCATGGATAGCGTACTACCTGAAGCGCTTCTTTCCAGGTATTGTTGCATGGGCAACAAGACAGGATGCGCCGTTTTGATTTCAGAACACCACTTCGGCGGGGTGGGTGTCTTGGGCACATCTCAGGGCGCATTGGCTGAGGGAATGGGCAGCGGCTGTCCTGTCGGAAACAACATCAAGAGGCACTCATGCAAATCACTGTACTAGGCGCAGGTGCTGGCGGCACTGCCGTGGCATTCGATTGTGCGTCGCACGGACACGACGTTCGCGTGTTCGATTTCGAGCAATTTCCGGACAACATCGCGACTATCGCCGAGCACGGCGGCATCAACGCAGAGGGTGATATCTCCGGCTTTGGACCGATTGCCTATTCGGGCCATGACATTGACAAAGCTTTGCAGGACGCTGAGCTGATTTACGTTGTCGGCCCGGCCTATAGCACCGAGCCATTCGGCGAAGCCGTGGCCGGCAAACTGCGTTCTGGACAAACGGTAATCGTCAGTCCGGGTTCCTGTGGCGGCGCGTTGGCTTTCAAACGTGCTGCCGGGCTGGCACTGAACGATGAAACCATCCGTGTCGCAGAGACCTCGACGTTACATTATGCCGTACGGCTAACCGAACCGGGCACGATACGTGTTTTCCTGAAACTCAAGGCAGGTAATTTGTTGGCGGCACTGCCGGGCAAGCATACCGGCGACATTCTGGATCTCATCGCCGACGTCTATCCTGGCATGGAACCGGCAAAGAGCGTCCTGCAAACGAGCTTACAGAATGCGAACCCGATCATTCATCCGGCGGTGACTTTGAGTAACGCCGCCCGCATCGAAATGACGGGCGGGGATTTCCTGTTTTACGAAGAAGGTGTGAGCGATTCGGTCGGCCGGCTGATTGAAGCCCTCGACAAGGAGCGCATCGCTATCGGTAAGGAGCTGGGCATTTCCATTCTGCCCGATCCCGAGATTGGCATGCGTCAGGGCTACATGCTGGAAGCCAACTATGGCTCTGCCTATCGCAAGGCACCGGGCTTTCTGGGTATCGGTGCCCAGCCGCAGCTCGATCATCGCTACCTCAACGAAGATGTCGGTTACGGATTGGTTTTTATGTCGAAGCTCGGCCAGCAAATCGGTGTTGCGACGCCTGGCATAGACGCAGTTATTAACGTCGCCTCGATAGTGATGGGACGCGACTACAGGGCCGAAGCCTTGCGGACGCCGGAATCACTCGGCATCGCCGACCGCTCCACCAAAGAGCTCACAACACTGTAACTACGAAAAATCAGGGTCGTGCGAGGCCGTTCCTAGCAATTGCAGCGATGTCGCGCGAACTGCCACTCAATGCGAATAGAGTCAGACTCAAACATCCTCCCTGACACACTCGACTCCATCCATCAGCATACGGTAGATGTTCGTTGCACCTGCCCGGTCCGAATTGAAATAAATGAATTTCCCGTCCCGGCTCCAAAACGCGTAACTGTCCTTCCAGTCTCCCTCAGTCAGGCGGACCGTGGTCTCACCGTCCGGGGCCAGAACGTAGAGGTTGTGCTTCCCGTGTTTCCCGCCGATGTCGGAACTGTAAACGATGTGACGGCCGTCTGGCGCCCAGGCTGGATAGCTTTCCTCGTAGTTGGCGTCCGTCAGCTGTGTCTTCTGGCCGGTTTCCATGTCATAAACGATCAGATCAAAAATGTACCCACCCTCGTCCCGCGTGCCTTGCTGGCGATGATAGAGAATCCGTTTCCCGTCGGAAGAAAACTGCGCGTGGGCGTCGTAGCGGGGGTCCTCGGTAAGACGCCTCAAAGTTCCGGTGGATTTTTCGAACAAGTGAATATCCGACTGCCCTTCCACGCGGTAGGAATTGAACAGGATGAACCGCCCGTCAGGCGAGTAGCTCGGCAGCCAGTCCCAATCCTCGTGTGATGCCACGGAGCGCAGTTCGCCGGTTGCCCGTTCATATTCGAAGATGTCGGTCTTTCCGTTCTCGGTTTCCTGAGCCACCACAATGAATCTGCCATCCGGTGAAAATGTTCCGGAATTCTCGAAGATGTGCGAGAGATCCGTCTTCTCTCCGGTTGCCAGATCTATTTCATGGGCTTGCAAAACCGGATCGTCTCTGGCTGCTCCCTCGAGTCTGCCGGCCATTAAAAGTGACTTTCCATCCGCGGAAGCCCCCTGAACCTGATACTCATCATGATTGCCCGTGGTCATCTGCTCGATGACGCAGCCGCCGGGATCCACCAGCTTTGCGAATGGGCTCACAGCCGAAGACTGCTCGGGCGGTTTTTGCGGTACCCCAGCAGAACAGGAGAACAACGTGGGGAGGAACGCCGCAAATATCAGCGTGGAATAAGTAGAGCGCCGAATTGGATGCGTTGATGTGTGGTTGAGTTGGATCAAGTCATCATATCTGTTATGGCGGTTTCCATAAAAAAAGGAACGTTGAAAATACCCGGCCGTTAACGCAATAACCGCCCAAGCTACCAAAAATTGGTGGCCAGGGGGTCACTCTCGCACATCCCTGTGCGCCGCGGCATTCGCGCGTCCTGTGCAGCACAGCATCGAACCACCGACACGAGGATTTTCAGTCCGCTGCGTCGACGTTTCTGGCTTTATTTATCAATGAGTTATCGTGGCGCCCGTTGCTGTAAGTGCCTGACTGTGCATAACGGTGCATAACTGATCCCCGCAAAATCCCCGCAGGCAATATCAAGACTCTCGCAGCACGCGCGTTAAGGTACCCGGCACTTTGGCAAATTGTCAAAGGAGTCGGTGCCCGGCACCCTGTTCTCGGAAAAAATGAGTCGAGCACAACCGGAAAAGCTCCCGGCATAGTTTCATAAACTGTAGTTAAGCCTTCGCGGCTTTCTTCAGTGCGCGGTGTATTGCTTTCAGGTATTCCTTAACATCGCCATCCGATGTCACGGATCGCTTGTACAAGCCCTTAGCCTCGTTCTGTTCGGAAGTGCCGCTGGCGACGATCGGCAGATAGGTGGCACTGGTCGTGTCGATATTGCTTCTTGAACTAAACGGTGCGATCACAACATCGTATCCACCTTTGTTGAGTTCTGTTGTTAGCTGCTCCGGGCTTTCGACCAATCTCACGCCGTGACCAGCCTTGGCCAGTTGCGCGGCAATTTCCTTTTGCTGGTCCGTCTTCGCATAGACGAGCAGATTGGCCGGCAACGGGGCGGAATAGGCGCGGTACGAGACGCCCTTTCCCACACGGTAGAGGCTCTCGCCACAGGCGAAGGCTGCGCTTGAAATGGTAACGGCGGCGACCGTGATAATAGCGGTAATTGCCGTGCGGACTTTCATGAGGAAACTCCCGTCGCTGGACTCTTAACCTAAGTACAAGACATTTAGCACATTAGTTGGAGGTTGCAAAGTCGAGGCCTCATAAGCGGTTGTTTTTAAAGGCATGACCATTTTTCCTAGAGCGCATCCGGAGCGGCGATCCGGCTACGTTCGACCACATCGCGTACGAACTTGAGTATTTGTTTTGACGTATAACGACGCGACGTCTCGAGCTCGCCCAGATTGGTGGTTCCGATGAGTGTCCCGTCGGCATCGTAAAACACAGCCACGGGGATGCCACGCTGCAGCGAAATCCCCAGCTCGCCGGCCAATTCCAGGTTACGGTTGAACTTGCCGACGTTGACGTTTACGAATTCGAAGGCGCCGTCAACATAGCGAGCCACTTCGGCATCCTTGAGATTTCGAGACAAGGCACGGCAATCCTGACACCAGTTGGCGCCAAAAGTGACCATCAGGATCTTGTTGTGCTGCATGGCCCGCTGTCTTGCCTCAGCCAATTCGATCCTGGGATCGGCCTGCTCATCGTAAGGCGGGTCAGCGGAATCCAGTGACTGCTGTCCGGATTCGCGTGGGGTCAGAAACTCCACATCTTCGGCAAGCCTGAGGTTCTCGGATTCCAGTTCCGCCAAGCGCAGCTGCTGCAGTTCCAGTGTCGCAGTTGCAATCGTGGTGCGCCCGGCCAGAACCAGACCTGCCTTATATAGGGCGAGACCGGCAACAATACCCAGGGCGAGGCCGGCGACTGCGGGCTTGTTCATCGTGCCCAAGTTACCCCGTATTCAGATTGTCATCATGACAGTGTCCCTCTTTTTTCCAACTCTTGCTCGCCCGAGATGTATTTTGACTAACCATCAGATTTCTTGCACCGCACCAAGTTGAACAGCTTTTATGGCCCCGCAACGAAGCATGATCTAGACTGGAAACAAGATGCTTATGAACGAAAGGGGCTTGAGTGCTGACGGGCATAAGGGGACGCCGATGTTAGGGGTTACGACAACACGGGGCCGACTGTTGTCGGCGGGTTTATTCATCTCCCTGATGATGATGAGCGCCGCCGCTGCCGCACAGCACGAACAGAAGCGTGGTGATGGCAGCCTGAGGCTCGAATACCAGTACTTGCGTACGGGAGCATTCGCCGATGGGAGCGACGAATTTGATATCGGCCACACCGATGGTCATACAGTCCTACTGTCCCTTAGCTACGCGTTGAGTGATCGTTTGACCGTAACCGGCAGCCTGCCATGGGTAAAGCGGCGACATATCGGCCCAGGAGTGCACGACCCAGTGCTCGACTTTTCGGCTTATACACCTCCCGATCTTTCGCTGATTGATGACGGTAACTATCATTCTGATTTTGGCGATTTTTACATTGGTGCAAGCTACATTGCTAACAAGGGGCCAATACAGGTCATTCCCTTTATTTCTTTCGGAACCCCAACCAATGATTATCAGTTTTACGCGCATGCCGCAGTGGGCAAGGGAATCTGGCATCTTCCTGTTGGCGTGGCCTTCTCATACAGCCCGCCTTTCTCAGAATTTCTTTTTGGTTGGGATATTGCGTACGTCTTTACCGAAAAAAACTTAGGGGTCGATGTTAGCCATTTTCTTGTAAACGCATCAGTTAGCTATTTTGTAACACCACGCTTCGCTCCCAGAGCCTTCATTATCGCCAAGAAGGGTTTCAGAGGCCTCGAATTGCCCAGGGATTGGGAACCAGACTTCTTTTTCGATGATGAGAGGTGGTACAGACACGATCAAATAATCAAACACAATTACGTCAATGCTGGGCTCGGATTCGACTGGGTCATCAATGATAAATACCAGCTATCCGGCAGCGTGTTCAAGATGCTGGATCCGGAACAGGTTAATATTGTCGAATTGGCCTGGTCGCTTGGCATCACGCATTTCTTTTCAGCCGGTTCAAACTAGTCACAGGGTGACGTCGTGCTCCGCCAAGCGAGTAAGCAAACATTCACGTAATTTCACGCGACGTTTATTGATGTCCTGACTCACAGCCTGATAGCGAGGCTCGTTCTATTAGATCGCCGCAAGCTAAAAACCGTGCGTTTGCCAGCTCAGCGGATATTCCTGTTCGATCGCCACAATTATCACGCGGCAACTACAAAGAGACGCGGTGTTTAGCCAGCGTGGCCGGTAGCCGTTCGCGCAATTGCGTTTTACGTGTTTCAAAGAACTCGAGCAGCGCAAGATAATCCGGGTTTTCCTGGTAACGCGAAAAACAAGGTGCATCACGAAGCATCGATTCCCACGGCAAGCGTGGACTGGATCTGGTCTTTTCCAGGTGTTTGAGTGCTTCATTATCGCGGTTTAACACCGCAAGCGCACAGGCCAGGTGCACATCTGTCCACCAGTCAAGATTAGCAGTAAGATTCCCGGCGATCTGTTGCGCGATCTGGTCCGCAGCATCGGTTTCGCCGATACCGTTAAGGCTATCGACAAGGTATAACAGTGCTTCAACGTCAGCGAAACGTTTTGTCTCACCTAAGTCGCCAGACAGGCCGGTGGAATCCAGCATTCGCAAAGCGTTCTCAAACTGTCCGGTGACGTTAAAGGCGAACGCGAGCAAGTAGCGCAATAAAACGTCATTGGGCTCGTCGAGCAGCAAAATTCCTCCTTCGTCTATCACTTCATCGTAGCGGCGCATCTGGAACAACAAACCGATGTGAATATCATTTGCTAGCGCAGTGGCTGTATCGAAATCCCCAATAGCCGCGTAGAGCTCCGTCAGAATACTTCTGGTCTCCGGATTATTGGGTTCGCGGTCGCGCGCCCGGAGAGCCCAGGCGATCGCTTCGTCGACATCACCGGTCAGTTCGAGTAACCGTGTGATGACATGGTAGCTTCGGACGGTATCAAATGTAGCGGCGATCGTATCGACTACTTCCAACGTGTCTTCCCGGTAGCCATTCTTGCCGAAAAAATTTCCGAGATCTGCATATCGTGAAAGCGACACCCGATCAAGGCTGATCGCACGGCGAAATAACGATTCGGCCACCTCTGCCCCTTCGTGCGTCCATGCGATCGCCGCATACGATGACAACGCGTCGACGTTATTGGGACCGAGTTCGGCCCCGCGGGCAAGTGCCGAATAGGCCGCGTCAATGCCCAGTGTGAAATGCAGGAAATTTCCTAAAGTAGTTTGCACGTCAGAAAGCTCAGGGTTGATTGCCATGGCGCGTGCAATAGGCTCTTCGGCGCCGGCAAAATCTCCGGCATACATCAATGCCGCTGCCAGGCGGCTGTGGCCAAGGGCCGAGTCCGGATCGGCCTCAACCGCCTGCCGATAGAAGTTTATCGCTTTAAGCTGCAGCTCGAAATCGACGACCGGGTTCTCCCTAACCTGGTATTCATAGTGCCGCGCGAGCAACATGAACTCGTGTGCCGACGCATCGTTCGTTGTCGGGGCAGGCAGGGTCGTTGACACCTTCTCCGGATAGACAACGTTAAGCACCGCGCGTGCGATATCCTGTTGCACAATCAGCATTTCCAGCGGTCCGCGTTCATAGTTGTCAGCCCATACAGCCAGCCCGGTCGCCCCATCTATCACCTGTACCGAAATACTTAGCCGATTGCCTCGGCGGCGCAAACTGCCTTCCACCAGGTATTCGACTCCGAGAGTTGCCGACATCGTTGTCGCACCAATGGCCTGATTCCTGATCGCGACCGACGATGAGCGAGCTGCGATCTGCAGACCTGTCACCCGGCCGAGTTGGTCACGTAACTCGTCGCTCAAACCCTCGCTTAGATATAAATCGTCGGCAAGCCGGCTCACGTTTTCAAACGGCAGTACCGCGACACTATTCGGTATAACAGTGGCAGCAACAGTTACGTTGTTGGCTTGCTGGATAGCTGGTTTTATAAGAAAAAACAGCCCCGCTGTTCCTGCGATCAGCAGTAGCAACGATGCGGCAATGCTCGCCTTGCCGCGGCGGCTACTAATCGTGGTGCGCTGGATACCCTCGGATGTGATATCGAATGTCCAGGCCAGAAACATGGTTACCGGGAACCCCACGACAAAAACAATGACTGCTAATGTGGAGACCCAAGTGGGCAAGAACAGCTGCTCTACGATCGTAACAATGACTTCGGTCAGGCCCCAGGCGACCGCGCCATAGATCGCAGCGGTCTGAAAGACCTTGCGCTTGCGAAGCTCTTTGAAAAAAGATTGATCAGCCACTATCTGTTGGAGCCCCCTTGGGCCGCATGGCAGAGTGCATTACGCGACCCTATTGAGACCAGCCGTGCGTTGGCGGCCGAAGTTAGGATCACACAGTTCGGGTCGAGTGAAAATCCAGTTTAGTGAGACCATAGATCGATAAAAACATGGAAACCGAAAAGGAGTGCGTACCGTCCAAAGTATAGCAGCGCGCCGCACAGTCACCGGCTGCGTAAACAGCCATGCACCCAATAAAAAGTTTTATCCGCCCGGTCAAATTTACTATGGATAGTACGACGATTCCTTCCGTAACAGTTTACAACGGCCAGCAGAACATCGTGCAGGCCTGTCTGCTACCAACGAGCGACTGCACCAGGCGCTCGCCAGAGCCTATCCCGGCGATACCTATACACCTTCAGTGCGCGCCTGGGAGGCTCGTTCATGAATTAAGGCACACGTTTGGCTGCCGCAGCAGCTGTTCGCGTGGCACGCGCTATCTCTGGAGAATCGGGAGTATGGTCTGCCGAATCCTTGTCGGGTTGCGCTAACCCGCATGATCGCCTCGCTAACACCAGAAAAATCGGGTGGGCATTTTTTTGCACTTAAACCGTACCGCCCAACGATGTGTCCGGAAGAAAGTGTAAACCATGTGACCGGTATGGACCTTGAAAGAATGGTGGCCAGGGGCGGAATCGAACCACCGACACGCGGATTTTCAGTCGCATGGTTGGTTGTTTCTGGCTTTATTTATCAATGAGAGACCG
>Ga0224508_10000021_pt1 | contig 196923 bp, 168 predicted proteins | sample SF_Jan12_sed_USG_4_FD_170157 | JGI IMG/M metagenome (GOLD analysis project Ga0224508, IMG submission 170157) | Sediment microbial communities from San Francisco Bay, California, United States - SF_Jan12_sed_USGS_21 | ecosystem: Environmental > Aquatic > Marine > Sediment | place: USA... | reverse complement strand
AGACCTATACCTTCAACACCAACCTGGGTGCTGACGCCGCCGGTGGCGTGTCGCTCCTGTTCAAGGCCGACTGCGGAGCAAATCCAGTCTGTACCATGGATGTATTCATCGACAACGTCTCCATCATCGTTCCATGAGCGGGCGGACAAAGACGATGCAATCAATCGACATTTCTCAAGCAAACCAATATAAAAAAAGAGTAGTCGCTATGGCGGGAATAAGCTTCTTCAAGAGCATGACAAAAGTCTGCAGTATTCTGACAGTCATGCTGGTGTTTTTTGTGCCGCTGGCAAGTCACGCGCAGGTGGACAAGGTCACGACGTACAAGGACGCAAACGGCTGGAAGCTGCAGGTCAACGGAGAGGACTACTACATCAAGGGCGTCGTCTGGGGCTACACGCCACGCGGGCAGAACTACACGTACAACCTGTTCGGCCAGTCTGACGACCAGATCCGCAAGATCCTCGACTACGAGTTCAGCCTGATGGCGAAAATGGGCGTGAACACGATTCGCAGTTTCACGATGATTCCGCCCGAATGGGTAACCTACATCTACCGTGAGCATGGGATCATGTCGGTGATCAATCCGCTCATGGGTCGCTACGGCTACAGCGTTGACGGCAAGTGGATTCCATTCACTGACTATTCCGATCCTCGCACGCGTGAAGTCCTGAAGCGCGACATGCAGGAGTTCGTCGCTCGTTACAAGGACACGCCGGGCGTACTGATGTTTGCGTTCGGTAACGAAAGCAACTATGGCCTGTCCTGGTCGAGCTTCGAAATCGAAAACCTGCCCGAAGGCGAACAGAACATAGCCAAAGCAAGATTTCTTTATAGCTTGTGGAACGAGGTTACGGAGGCCGGCAAGGCTATCGACTCAAATCATCCCTTCACGATCGTCAACGGCGACATCCAGTACATCGATCTGATTGCGGAACTCATTCCCAATCTGGACCTGCTGGGCACCAATGCCTATCGCGGCAAGAGTTTCACGGGGCTCTGGAGAGACGTTGAAGAGAAACTGGACCTTCCGGTCGTGTTTTTCGAGTTCGGCAGTGACGCGTTCAACGCGCGTGATTTTGCTGAGGACCAGCTGTCGCAGGCGTTGGTTCTCAAGGATCAGTGGCAGGAGATGTACAACAAGGCTGCTGGCAACGGCGAGGAAGGTAACTCGATCGGTGCCTTCATCTTCGAATGGCGTGATGAGTGGTGGAAATACCTGCAAATCGAGAACCTCGACATCCAGGATAACAACGCATCATGGTCCAATCAGGCGTACCTGTTCGACTGGGCCGAAGGCAAGAACAACATGAACGAGGAGTGGTTCGGCATCACCGCCCTCGGGCCGGCAAATTCGGACGGTGTCTCCACCGCAAGACCGAGAATGGCCTACGACGTGATGACCGAAGTGTTCAGCATGGATCCGTACGCCGCGAGCAAGGGCGATATCAACCGGACATTCGCCAACATGGATGTGGGGCGGTACGAACTGATGGGCGACGTCCGACTCCTCAAGGCTGCGAACGAGGAAAGCAAGAGGAAGCTGCAGTTCACCGGTGGCCGGCTCCAGGGTGAGATGGTGCTGCGAGGCAACGAATCAGGCATTGACGAGGATGGCGAGGATTCTCTCGAGTTCTCGGATGGCGAGATGGTGTTCCTCGATTTTGGTTTTCAGCCCACTGATCAGGTCAGTGGTCAGATGACGCTGAACGTTCTTGGCAACGTCGCTCAGAAACGACCGCTCGAGTTCACTTACGGCGATCGCGGACTGCCCCTTGCGATCCAGACAGAACAACTAACCATCCTGGAGGGTGGAGACAATGAGTTCATCGAGCGTCAGGTTGACTTTAAAGACCGCGAGCGCATCGAGATCTACGACTTCGATGCGACGTATGAAGGTGAGAATATCGATGTTAATGCCTTTTATCATACGCGTCGTTTCCATTGGGGGTATGAAGGCGATCAATTCGGCCTGATTCGAGAGGCCACCGATCTTGAAGGAATGGACATCTGGAATGCCAAAGCGCCCCAGGGTGTCGAGATCGCCGGCAAAGGCAAGTGGAAAGACTTCACCGTCCTATTCGGACCGGAAGTCTACTGGGGTGCAAACCCGAAAGTCGTTTTCAAATACGACTTCAAGCTCGCCAAGTTCGACTGGACCTTTATTCATTCAGAGGACCTGGCCCGACGCTCCGACGGTACGAACCCCACCGACGTTGTAGGACGACAGTCGCGGCAAACAACGCTGACCGCCGAGCGCGAGTTCTCAAACGGCTGGAAACTGGAATTTGGCGGCATCTGGTCTGCCAACGAAAAAGTAGACGAAGTTTTCGATCGAGTCGACCGCGCCGGCAATGTGTATCTCGATCAAATCGAAGAGGAAGACGCGCTCGGGTTCAGGGCGAAGCTCACATTCCCATGGTATGAAACCTACCTGCAGGCTCATCACGCCGGACTCGTGGCCGACGGTGGCCATGTCCACAGGACTTGGGGCATTACGGATCCGAGCCGCTTGCCGTATTCGGGCATGGGCAACAAGCGCGAGTATGAGGCCGGGATGATCCTGCGCTTCGGCAATCTCATGCTCTACCCAAGGGTGATGTATCGCGATAACCTCGTGCACGCTAATCCGTTTATTGAAGCGAACATTGGCGGCGGCGTGCTGAATCCGGGCACGGATCCACGGAATACAGACGAAGATCCGTTCGCCGTGCTCGGCAATCGCGAAGCGCGCTCGGCCGAGCTGTACCTGACCTACGATCCGACCGGTGCTACGCAGTTTTATGACTGGGATAACGATTGGCGCGAAGATGCGAAGTTCGCGTTCAATATTGGCGGTACCTATACCGAGTACCCGACCCGTACGGACTCCTACCTGTTCTTTTTCGAGCCGGCCAGGATCAACGCGCCGTTCGGCCAGGGCCTGCCGGCAGAGGAAGTTTGGGGCATATCGAGCCGCATGGTGTTCAACCCCAATCGCGATTCGAAATACATCGTCAGGCTGGTGCGGGGCTTCGATCAGTCGACAGGCAACCCGGATGGCGGCACGCGGGATTTCTACCAGTTCGACTGGAAAGCCGAGTGGAAGCGCAAGCACACCTTCGCGGGCTACTACATGAAGGACGCCTGGGGTCCCTACGACTTCTACCGGCAGTTCAATATCACGTTCCCGGAACAGGTCAAGCTCGATTACTCGGTGCTGCTCGGTAATTCGGGGCAGCTCGGTTCGGCTGAGGACGAGAATCGGGCGACCCGGGTTGGTATCCGGGCGCTGTACCGGTCGCTCGATGAGGCAAATGAGACGTTTGAAGTCGAGGGCGACTACACGTTTATGACCGTTCTTTACTTTACCTACCAGTTTTAGGATCAGGCATGCATAGCCGAGGTATTACCAAAATGATCAATCTGAATCGACACGAGACGAAGCCGGCTGTCTTCAAGCATCTGTTTATGGCGTTGCTGGGTGCCGCAACCCTTTTCGCAGCTGGGTGCAGCACCGAGGAGCGCGACGAAAACGACGGCACCATAATCAACGCTATTTTGCTGCCGACCGACGTCGTGTTGAACCTGCATTGCGCGGACGTAGGCATACACCCCGAGACTTGTGTGCTCGACGATCCCGAAAACCCGTTTGCCACGACGACCATTCTCGAGTTTGACGTTAACGATCCCGATGCGACGAACAAGTTCGATCTGTTCAATTCGATTCCCGCCGGACCCACCGGAGCGAAAGCCCGCTTTTATTTCTGGGCAACGGCGCTTGCGAGGCGAGGATCGGGTGAAAATCAGTTCTACACGGCATTGGCGTTGCACGAGTTGTTCGATGCTAACAGCAACGTTTTGTCCAAGGACGAGCTGGTTCGGGCGCAGGCACTGAAAGCGTATCAGTCTGTGCTGGACAATTTCTTCGGTTCGGTTACCGTGTTCACCTGTTGCCCGGGCGCAAGTCCGGTCGGCGAACCCGTCGCGTTCTCGGTCCCGCTTAACGAATTGACGGCAGACAATCTCTATCGAACCGATGCGACCGGGTTCTTGCGGCTGATCGAAGGCGACCCCCTCCTCATGCAAGAACAATTGCTCGAGTGGGGTTACTCCTATCAACCCGCCAATCCACCCAACTATGACGATGGTGTAGTATCGGTCAACGGGGGATGAGTTATCGCGAGTGACTTGATGCGCAAACAGATATACGCATGGGCCCTGCTACTCGCAGGGCCTTTTTTTGTTGGCGGGAGTGCTATGGCTAAGGCCATCCCGGTCGAACTGCAACAGACAGAAGAAGGCTGGCAGCTGCTGCGCGGTGGCGAGCCGTATCTTATTCAAGGCGTCGGCGGAACCCATTCCCTGGAAGTCGCGGCGGCAGCGGGCGCCAACTCGGTGCGCACCTGGGGCGCGGATGATGCCGGCCGGATTCTCGACGAAGCACATTCCCTAGGTCTTACTGTGACGGTCGGCATCTGGCTCGGCCACGAACGCCACGGTTTCGACTACAACGACAAAGCCCAGGTTAAGGAGCAGCTCGAACGCGCCCGTCAGATCGTATTGCGCTACAAAGACCATCCCGCGCTCCTGCTGTGGGGCATCGGCAACGAGATGGAGGGGTTCGAGGACGGCGACGATCCGGTGATCTGGAAGGCCGTGAATGATGTCGCTGCCATGGTCAAGGATCTCGATCCGAATCACCCGACGATGTCCGTCACCGCGTTTGTTCATGGCGGCCGTATCGAGTTTTTGCACAAGCGCAGTCCCGCGATCGATATACACGGTGTGAACGCCTACGGCGGTGCCGTCGTTGTGCCCGAACAGTTGCGCGCAGGCGGCGCGACGAAGCCGTTCGTGCTGACGGAGTTTGGCCCTGTTGGTCCCTGGGAGATGCCGAAAACAGAGTGGGGCGCACCTTACGAGCAGACCAGCACTGACAAAGCGGCGTTTTACCAGCGGGCATATCAGGAGGGCATTGCCAGTGCGCCGGGACTTGCACTCGGATCATACGCGTTCCTGTGGGGCCACAAGATGGAGGGCACCGGGACCTGGTTCGGTATGTTCCTCGAGGACGGCTCGCGAACAAGCGCAGTCGACGTCATGACCGAGATCTGGTCGGGCAGTCCGCCCGAGAATCTAGCACCAAGCGTTGAGCGCCTGGACATCGAAGGTAGCGCCCAGGTCGATCCGGGCAACGAAGTAAGCGTCAGCACCGCGGTGGCTGATCCGGAGGGCGATGATGTGCGCGTTCGCTGGGTGCTGCGCCCCGAGTCCGGCGAATATGCAACAGGAGGTGATTTTCGGCCCAACCTGCCCGATATCGACGGCGTCGTAGTGGAAAGTCGAGACGACGGCGCAACCGTGCGCATGCCCGAGGAGCCAGGGCCCTACCGACTGTTCCTTTATGCCTACGACGAGGCTGGGAATGCCGCGACAGCCAATGTGCCGCTGCTCGTTAAAGGCACGCCGCGGACACGCATGCCGGTGTCCGTCTACGAGGACAGTTTCGAGAACATGCCCTGGGCACCGTCAGGTTGGATGGGTGGCATCGACGATCTCACGCTGGACGGCGACTATACCGAGGCGCCGCGTGAGGGCGCGGCTAGTATTCGGATGCGTTACGAGGGCAAGTTCAACTGGGTTGGCGTTGCCTGGCAGAACCCGCCCAACAACTGGGGTGATCTTGAGGGTGGCTTCGATCTCACCGGCGCGAACGAACTGGAGCTCTGGGCCCGCGGCGAATACGGTGGCGAGAAAGTCAGTTTCGGTGTCGGACTGCTGGCAAAAGACAGGGCGCACCCCGATTCGGGCATTACGAAGATCGACAGCATCGAACTGACGCGGGAGTGGCAGCGCTACAGCATTCCGCTGAAAAAGCTCGACCTGTCGAGCATCAAGACGGGCTTTGTCGTAACCCTCACTGGGCGCAACACACCCGTTACGATCTACCTGGACAGCATCCGCTTTATTCGCTGAACGACTGCTTACCTAGCTGCCGGTCCCGTCGACTCGCGAATCTGCAGTGTTGCAGGAACGGTTTCGGGGGCTCTTTCGGACGCATCCCCGCATTTGCCCTCGATCAACGCCTCTGCGGCCCGTTGCGCCATTTCAGTCAGCGGCTGCCTTACGGTTGTCAAAGCAGGATGAATCATCCGGGCAAGCGCAATATCGTCAAAGCCGGCAACGGACAGTTGCTCGGGCACATCAACGCCCATGCGATGGGCAACGCGAATAACGCCGGCAGCCATATCGTCGTTGGCGGCAAAAATAGCGGTCGGAGGCTGTTTGCGCGTGAGCAATTTCTCCGCACACGCCTCGCCCGACTCTATCGAGTTATCGCCGGCCACGACAAGCCGCTCGGAGAACTTGAGGCCGCTTTGCTGCAACCCGTCCTGGTAGCCCAGAAAGCGGTTAGCGACCGCTTTGTGGCTGGCGTGTCCCGTGATGAAGGCGATTCGCTTGTGGCCCAGTGATGCGAGGTAGCGCGTCATCTCTGCGCTGCTTTCACGATCATTCGTCCCGATAGAAAATCGTTTTTCGTCCGGCTTGCCGGGGGAGAGGCGCACGAAGGGGGTGCCAGTTGCGTCGATTGCGCGGACAATTTTCGGCATGTTGGACAGCGGCGCAGCCAGGATGATGCCAGCCGGTCGCGTTTCCTCGATCAGCGATGTGAGTTGTGCCGCGACGTCCTTTGTACGGTAGTTACAGGGATGGATCAGCAATTCGGAGAAAGCCGACCGGCAGGCTGTGAGAGCGCCTTGCTGCATTTTGATGATGTAGCCTGAAGTCGGTAGCTCATAGGCAGCAGGATCATCGTAGACGAGACCGATCAGGTGCGAGCGATGGCTTGCCAGGTTTCGCGCGGACTGGTCAGGCCGGTAACTGAGTTCCGCAATTGCCTGATCGACGCGTTCCTTTGTCGAGGCACGGACATTCGGCTCGTGGTTGACGACGCGCGACACGGTCTTGATCGACACGCCGGCAAGCTTGGCTACGTCGAATATGTTGGCTCTGGGCATCGATTGATATCTTGTTGTATTTATTCGTGGTTTTCCGAACTCAACACAACATTAACCTGCTTCTGACAGCGCTGTCAAATTTCAGGAGGCCGCCTCTGCTCGTCGCTTATTCGCCGCGGGCGTCGGCCGTAACTCGGCGTAGAGATTCCGCATCACCAGCTTGGGCGTGCGGTCAAGATTGAACAGTCCCCAGTGCTTCTCGGGCTCCAGCGGATCGGGAGAGCCTTTCCACGGTTCATCGAATGCCTCGAAAACAAACGTGAGAATCTTTTCGTCGGTCGTCCATTCGAGCAGTTCTTCGTAGTACTGCGCCTGGAGTTCCTCCGACGCATTATGGGGTTCGATGCCGCGACCGTTGGACGCGGTTGTCCATCCGGCCTCGGTGATGACCACGGGTTTACCGGGATAGTGATCCACCACTGAATGGTAGTTCTGCATCGTGTATTCGAGGGCATCGTGAACGGAGCGGTATTCCCAGGCGGGATAAGTGTGTATCGAAATAAAATCGAGCACCTTCGCCAGTGGTTCCAGCTTGTAGGTCCACGGTACGTAGTTTTCACAGAACGTGATCGGTTGTTTGATCTTGCTCTTCATGTTCAGAACATGCGCAACCAGGCTGTCGACCGGCACCATGTGGTCAGTCCATTCGACGCTGGCCTCATTGCCGACCGAAACTGAAAACACGATATCCGGGTAGCGATTCGACATGGCGATTGCTTTCTCAATCTGCTCGCCGTTGGCCGTGCGATTTGCTTCGAGCGTCTCATCGCTGAAATCAGCACCCCAGGGGCAATGCGGGTTGCTCATCTCGGCGGCCATGTCCACGCCGAGCATTACCTTGAAATGCAATTTTTCGTCGGCGATTACCTGCAGCACGGTTTCGGCATGGGGCGTGCAATCGTAGAGCCGGAGGTACTGCCAGTTTTTGGCCAGTATCAGGAGATCCTCTTTGATCTCTTCATAGGATGGATACTGGATGCCAGGGCACTGCCCCTCGCGATAGCCGGAATAGCAAATCGCGTTGCCGTAGTCCAAGTGCATTTTGAGTTCTTCAAACATATTTCGGGTTTCCGTCCTTGTCCCACAGTCCCCAATACGCGCCGACATCGCCTTCGGCGTCCACTTTCCACGTCTCGTCAAACGACGAGAACCAGAAGATCTCGACACCGTCCTCTTCGGCCCACAGGTGAGTGTCGACAAAGTACTTGATCGCATTCTCAAAAGAGGGCACGGCGCCTTGTTCAGCCGTGCCGATATTCGGCCAGCCGGTTTCACTGATGATCACCTTCTTGCCGTTCGCCACGTTGACGGCGAGGCGATACATTTCTTTCATATAGAGCAGGGCGTACTCGGCCGAACAGCCCTCCCAGAACGGGTAGCAGTTGGCGAGAATGACGTCACAGGCTTCTGTCACCCGCGGGTGCACGGCAAATTCGAAGTAAGCATCGACGTAACCGACGGGCGTACCCGATACGGCGTCTTTCGTGCGGTTGATGTAGTCAATCAGTTCGTCTTCGCTCAGATCGCCACGCAACAGCACTTCGTTACCGACGCCGAGGATGTCCGCGTGACCGGAATTCGCGAGTTCAATGGCATTGGCGAGTTCGATCTCGTTCTGTTCCCTGTTGCCGTCGAGCCAGACACCGACCATTGTCCCGAGCCCTGCTTCCTTGGCGATAGCCGGAATCAGCTCGTTGCCTTCGCTGCAGGAAAAGGTTCGAATCCAGTGCGTATTATCCTGGATGAATGCCAGCCGTTCGCGGATCTGCGCCTCGCCGATCTGTGTGCCCGGCCCCTGGCCCTCAACGTAGGGACTGAACGAGATGCCGTGGATCTTCTCGTTAAGAATCTCTTTGACGAGTCGTCGAAGTTCCTCTTCGGACAGGACAGCAACATTAATCCCGGCCAGGTTTGTTTGCCTGCGATGTAGCACTCCCATGGGGCGTTCCTCGGTTGGTTAATCGGCAAACAACATGTTTGTCCGGAATGTAATCGTTAATTGGCGAATACGGCCGCTGCGCTCAAACAGCTCAGAGCTTTCTTCCGCTGGCAGCGCCAGTTGTGTCAGGGTTTGTTCCGTCCCGTCATCCCGGATAACGGTTAGGGAAGGTTCGGCATCGTCGTCGAGCTTGTAGGTCACGGGCACCTGGCACCAGGTGAAGACCAGCCCGTTGGGCGGCACCGTAATCGTCTGCCAGCTGCCGTGGACATCGACATAACCCGTATCGCGCGACTCAGCCATGAACTCGCGCGCCCGCAATAGATCGGGTTGAAAACGCACTGCACCATCACTAATGCGCACGCCGAGCTCGCCGAAACGGCACAGTATTTCTTCCTTGACCTGTCCGGTCATGCCCGGTTGCCGGGCTCCGGAATGTCTGGGTGTATGAGAGTAGGGATCGGTCGGAAACGCACCGTATTCGGCAGGAGTCTTGTTAAAGCCGATGCCCTTGCGCACGCGATAATACAATTGTCCCAATCGCCGGCCGCTGGCCTCATCAGCATGCTGTTCCAGAGCGGCAAAGAAATTTTCCTGTACTGCCAGCATCAGCTTGGAGACCATGTGCCAATAGACGGATCCCAGGCCCTCGAAGCTGAACATCGTCCCCGAGCGTCCGGTAAACGCCTTGTGCTGAAACACCGTTTCGTAAAGTTCCTGCAAAGGCTTGCGTGCCGCTTCGAATTCATCGCCGTACACTGCGGCGAGCACATCGAGCTCGGCCTTCAAATCACCGACGTTCTTGAAGTCGGCATTGAAGCGATAGCAGCCGTCAGCATCGCGGACGACGAGACGCTCGTCTCCTTCGGCGAGCATTTTCTGCAGCAGCGGAATAGCATCGACCAGTTCGGCGCTGATGCGGTTCTTGTCCAGGAATCCTGGCAACTCCCGATCCGGATAGAGCATGAAGGAGTGCTGATCGGGGCGGTAGATATCGCTGTCGAAAAGGGCTTCCAGCACAGTCACAGCCTTCTCTGGGGAAACAGGGCCGGCGCTTAGCGCGGCAACCTGACCTTCGAGCATAGGATAGAGCGTATCGATCACCACGGCGTCGGGTTGCAGATCCAATAGGTTGTAAGCATGGTACAGCCCGTCCTCTCGCTGGTTGGTGCCGATGCTGTGATCGATAGCTACCAGGGCATCCTCCAGCATGGCCAGGATCTGGTCGGCCGGCTGATCTACTTTGCCCGAGTACGATTCCTGCTCATAAACCGTCTCGCGATAGCGGCTCGCCGCCTGGCCGAGTTCTGCCAATGACTCGTAGCGTTGCTCCGCAGAAATCGGGCCAATGCCCAACAGCGGGCGGACGTTACTGAGCGCAACCGCGGTGTCGGCGAACCAATCGCTGACTTCCCTGGACAGGGCAAACGATTGATGTTCGTCTGCAAGTAACTTTTGCAGGAAGCGGACATACCGTCGCAGGTAATACAAGGTGACCATGGACAAGCCGTGGCCGACCAACGCATTGTTTGCGTCATTCCATTCCGGGCGTTGCGTGTTCATCCAGATGCCGCCGTCGATTACGAGGTTGCCCAGCTTGCTGAGCAGCGGCACCAGCAGTTTCTCGAACAAATTGACCTGGTAGACCTCACCATCGGCATCCAGGATCATCTTGCCGTCTGCACCCATGGCAGCGACCCGATGCTCGATGCGTTCAGCCAGCCCCTCGTCATAGGTCACGGTATTCTTGGGATCCTCGAGCAGCGCCTCAAACGACTTGATTCGATAGGGAACGTTGGCATAACAAAAAATCGGCTGGCGCAGCAGATCGCGCAATCGAGTTGGATGAAAATCTCTGGAGAGCTCGAGAAATTTCTGCAAGTAGATGATCTGATGATCGCCCCAGTAACCAATATAACTCCAGGGGTCGTCCGGCTCTTCAACTTCCCAGTCGATGCCTTCCTTGGTAATGCGGTACGGGTTGTAACCGTCTGCGGTGGAGGCGTTAACGAATTTGGCGATCTTGTTTTCAACAAACTCCGGGTAACTAAACGCCAGGGCCTCCCAGTTCTGGAATATGTCCCGCCAGTTGCCCTGATATGAAAGCAGGCCATTGCCGAATTCGTCTTTCAACTTGATGGTGAACTGGTTCCAGGGACGACTGGGGTCGCCGTGGCGACGGCCGAAAGTGATCGGCAGGTACTCGTGACAAAGGCGCTCCAGCTGCGAGTCGCCCTGTTCCTTGATGGCCGACAGCAGCTCGGTGAATTTCAGCTTGTCCGGAAAACCTTGAAGCAGATCCTGGTTACGCTGATACACAGCCTTGTTGAATTGCCTGATAGTGCAAGCAAAATCCCACGAGGATACGTTGTACTGGTCATCGAAAACCCCGCCTCTGAGGATGTTAAAAAGTACATTCGCGTAATGGTGGACTGTGATGTTTTCCTCCGCGGTGGCCTGATAACCATCTCCACTGGCCATGATGCGCGCTAGCTCATCGGTACCCTTTTTGACAGAGTGGTCGATCGCCCCGGCAACCCTGGCCGGGCTACGAAGCTGCTTCTGCAACTCGACCACCTGGCTCTGGCTCTGCTCGGTGTTTGCCACAATCTGCCAGCGCTGTGAAGCCTGTGGCGCCAGCTCCAGGGTCTGGCTCGCCAGGTAGGCTCCGCGAATGCCGCGCTTATGCACTTCCTGTCGCAATGCCTTGCCCTGGCGGAAGTTATCGAGCTGCTCCGACGAAATCAGTACTTTCTGCCCGTCGAGCCCCAGGCAAAAAGCCGTGTTTGCCTTGAGGGACTCGCACGGCTCGGCGCGATCGGTGATCCCGGAATAAAGGGTAAAAAGGGCGAGTCCGGTGTCACTATCCAGCTCCGTCCACTTGTAGGCGTCCACCAGGTTGCTGGTGTTGGTCTGGGCGAAACGCGGCGTGCCGGCTGGCAGGATATTCTGCAGGCCATCGACCAGATCGACGTTTAGGCTTTGATCGCCCAGGTTCTGCAATTCACACTGTCGTGCAAAACCGTAGTCGTCACTGGTGACCCATGTGTAGCGGAACGCTATCTGCAGGTCATCGTTGATTTCTTCAAAGCAGAGCTTATTGCTCAGCACATTCTTGTAAAGGTGGCGGCTGATCGCGTAGCGGCCATCGTGTTCCTTGTTGAAAGGCTCCCATACTTGCGGCCTGCCATTCGCTTCGACGCGCAGTATGGTTTTGCTGCCGGTATGGGCGGTGCTCTCATGGATCTTGTCGACCGTGACGTATGGGAACAGTGATGTCTCGGGCGACACCCGGCCCGCAGTCAACCCACCCGTCGACGAGACGAATAACCAGTGTTCAACGTTGGAAATCACGCTGATAAAAAACGGTTCGATCTTGTCGACGTTGCGGATTGCGTAATAACGTTCGCCCGCGAAGTCGATGAATTCACCAAGCACCGTGTTGTTGTCTTTGTTGTCAGTTTTCAAAATCTGTTCCATGTTTATTATTATTGTTCGTCCAAAATCTTATTCGACCAGTATCAGCGCGCCGAACAAGCCGGCGTCTATGTAGCCGCGGTCTTTCGGTCCGGAAAGAACGACTTCCGAGCCGATAAAGTTCTCGCGCAGCTCACTGCCGTCGTTATCGCAATAGGCGACCATGAGCCCCATCACCTTGCCAGCCGATAGCTTGATGGGCACGTTGCTGTCGGAACCATCAACGTAGTCGTCGGTGTAGATGTCTATCGCGAGTTCCCAGATGATCTTGTTGCCTTGCTGTTGCCAGCGGCTTTCGACATGGTGTGAATAGTTATGGGGTTTTTTGTCCGTGCCGATATCGATCGCCTGGTTGTCCAGCGACATGTGATAGGCGAAGGCATTGTGGCTGAACTGGTGTTCACCGCCGGAAAAATCCTCGTCGAGAAAAATCTCCCAGCAGTCGTCGTCCCAATACTGCACCAGCGGATCGCGGTGGGTATCTATAAGGATGTCGTCAACAAACTCTCCGAGGATGTAGATCTTGTCCTCGGTCCACACGACCTTGTAGCGCCCCTGAAAATCTTCGGCAGAAAACTCGGGCCCCAGCCAGCGACGTGCCAGCTCCTGCCAGCGGGCTTGCTCCCAGATGCTCTCGTCGGCAACGCCGTCGACGACTGGCGCAACCGCAGCCTTGGGTGCCCGGTACTCTGTACGTTCGTCGTAATGAGCTTCATCGGCCAGCGCAGGGGTTGTTGCTAACGCCGCCAAAGCGGCTGTAACAACCAGGCAAACATTGACCCTAGTGTTGAGCATGTTGTTCTCCGGCAATTCTCTCAGCAACAGCAACGGTTCGTGCAACGACCTCATCGAGTGTTAGTTCCGTAAATCCGGCGAGCCCGACGCCGATGCGGCCTTGCCAGGGGCGCGTCCAGGAATCCGGTATCGCCGCGCCCGTGAGCCCGAACAGTCCGCCGGCGGTCGCGCCGTTGCAGTCCGTGTCCAGACCGGCCGCAACAGCATTGCCGATTGCCGCCCCGAACTCGCCGTCCGCCGAACACAGCGCCCAGACGACGAGCGCAAGATTGTTGAGCGTATGGACCGGTGACATGCGTTCGTATTTTTCATACAAGCGATCCACGGCATCAGGATCATCTGACAGTTCGCGACCGAATCGAACGGCCGCGGCCGCTTCACTGCCGTGAGGAATTTGCTGGAGCGCCGCGTCTATTGCTGCGTCGAGATCTTCGGTCGCCGGAATCGCGGCGCCGAGCGCGGCAATGAATGCTGCGCCGCGTACCCCTTCGCCGCGATGCGACAGCGAGGCATCCCGTCGTGCCAACTCTGCCGCGAGGGCAGGGCGTCCCGGGCACACCCAGCCATAGAGATCGGCTCGAATCTGAGCGCCAATCCACTCGTTGTAGTCATTGTCGGAGCATTCGTCGAGGTCGAATCCCGCTTCGTCGCCGTTGACAAATTCGTCCGCCATGTTGCAAAGCAGGGTTCGATACGCGGCGCGCTCAGCTGTCCAGGTCGCGCCCGCCGGCAGCAGGCGTAACCAGGCACGTGCGACGTCGGCTGTTTCGAAGCCCGTGCCTTTTTCCTCCAGCAGCAGGAGGGCCAGCAGCGTGTAGTTGATGTCGTCGTCCGGCTCGGCCCGCTCCATATGTCCACGGCAGCAGCCGCGCCCCAGTTGTTCGACGAGGGATCCTTGAAGGGCGGGCACGTAGTCACGCAGCGGCAGCGCGTTGGCCTGCTGCAGGTAGGCCTCGAGCCCGGCCCGCCCTTCCTGAAAGGACAACACCTCGACGGGTTTGCCCAGCATGCAGCCCGAAATCCGCCCCTCCCAGGCATTACGTATGCGTGTTGGTTCCACGGTCACAGCTTGCAAAAGTCTCAACTCCTCGCGCAACAGCGCCACTATTCGATAAATATTGTATTCGTTATTGACAGCGCTGTCAGATATAAGTATAAACACGTACTGACAGCGCTGTCAGTTTCAACTGTAACTGGTTGTTGCCGGCAAAGACGCTGAAAACACGCCGCTTACCGGCAACACATTCGATAGCAAGCTAGGGGGCTTGAGCATGCAAAAACCATCTTTCAGTAAGACACCTTTGGCCACAGGCGTAGCACTGGCGCTGGGCGCGACGACGATTACGCCGGCACAGGCGCAGGAACCGATGGAAGAGATCGTAACCGTCGGCATCCGCAGCAGCCTGACGTCGTCGATGAACATGAAACGTGGCTCACAGGGCCTTGTAGATGGCATCGTTTCGGAGGACATCGGTAAGTTCCCTGACACGAACCTTGCAGAATCCATGCAGCGCATTGCGGGTGTGTCGATCGACCGCTCGGCGCAAGGCGAGGGGCAGCGGATCACGGTGCGTGGTATGGGTCCGGACTTCAACCTCGTGACCTTGAACGGCCGGCAGATGCCGGCGTCCAGAATCGAAGCGACAGCAGCTTCGAACTCCCGGGCCTTCGACTTTTCGAATCTCGCCTCGGAAGCCATCGCAGCGATCGAGATCAAGAAGACGAGCCGTGCGAGTGATCCCACGGGTGGCATCGGCGCAACGGTCAACATCAAGACGGCACGCCCGCTCGATACTCGCGACACGGTTGCCAGTTTCGGCGTTAAGATGGTCGCGGATCAGTCCGTAGACGACGGCGATTCGGTCACACCGGAAATCTCGGGCATCTTCAGCACGACCAACGACGACGAGACATTCGGTGTTTCCGTCACGGCCAGCTATCAGGATCGCAACCTCGGTTACAACCAGGCGGGTGTGGCGGGCTACTGGCTTCACGACGGCAGCAACGATGGTGATTGGACGACACTCCCGCCTGTCGGCACAGAAACGAACAACATCACCAACCGTCCGGCGCCGGGCGAGATCTACATGACTCCGCAGACGACCGACTACACCTTCAACGACGTGCAACGTGAAAGAATCAACGGTCAGCTCGCGCTGCAGTTCGCTCCATCGGATACTGTGACTGCGACGCTGGACTACACCTACTCTGAAAACACGCTGGAGACACAACGCAGCAGTGTTGGCGCGTGGTACAACTTCCTGAATAACGGCGATCAGGTGTGGACCGATACCCCGGTTGCGACGCCGCTCCTTTACTCGGAGGATTATGCCGCTAACGACTCGGATCTGTGTTTCAGCGCCGGCGAGTTTGCCGAGAAAAACGAAAACAACTCGCTTGGCCTGAACATCGTGTGGGACGTGTCCGACCGTTTCGGCCTCGAGTTCGATTATCACGATTCGGATGCCAAGTCCGCCCCCGACAGCCCGCTCGGAAGTAGCGTTAATCAGGGGGTCTGTGGTTTCTTCAGAGGTTTGACGACCACCGATTTCAGCAGCGACTTCCCGGTCCTGAGTATCGGACTGCCGCCAGGAGCGGATAGCATTGAAGCGAACCGGAACGAGGTGATCCAGACCGGCCGCTCGTACAGAAACAGCTTAATGGAATCCGACGTTCAGCAGGCCCAACTGAGCGGTGAATTGATTTTTGAGGACGACTCCAGTCTGGATTTCGGTATTGTGTCGACGGAGGTGAGTAACCGTTCGGCGTTCTCCAACGTGCAGACTGAGACCTGGAGCGGCTTCTGCGCGTCCGGCCAATGCGCAGACGAGGATATCAACGATGAATACCCGGACGAAATCTGGGGCACCGTGCGCAGTACACGCGGGGCATTCGATAACATGCCGGGCAACCTCTCGAACATTGTCCCGGGTTACTTCGACTTTAACTTCGAGGCCGTCAGGCAAGCAGGCATCGCGATAGCGGGCGGCGACGACAGCACCTTCCGGGCTACGAACGACTACGGCACCGATCGATTAACTGACGAAGACTCGATAGCCGCTTATCTGCAGTACAATCGTTCGTTCGACATCGGCAACAAACCCGCGAACATTGCCATCGGCGTGCGTTACGAGCAAACCGACGTGATCTCGAGCGCGAGGGTGCCGATCGCGACGAATATATCGTGGAACGCGGCCAACGAGTATTCAGTCGTCGAGAGTGGCTCCGGCTTTACAACGCTGAAGGGCGACTATGATTACGTGCTGCCCAGCGTCGATTTCGATATCGAGGTTGGGGAGGATAAGGTCCTACGTGCGAGTTACAGTGAGACGATCGGTCGTCCGGGCTGGGGTGATATACAGGGCGGTCAGACGCTGGATGCTCTGGTCCGCATCAATGGCGGCACCGGCCGGCAGGGTGATCCGGGACTGTTGCCGCTCGAGTCGCAGAACTACGACCTGTCATTCGAGTGGTATTACACTGAGGGCAGTTACGCGTCCATCGCCTACTTCCGCAAGGACATCGACAATTATGTCGGCAACGCCGAGATCGTGGATACCCCGTTCGGTTTGCCACATCCAGGGCAGGGCCCGAGGTTTATCGAAGCGCAGGCTGCGGTTGGCGACGATTTCAACGACATCCGTGATTACATCTTCGCCAACTACGGCAATACGCCGGAGGTTGATCCGGTCGCCGGCACTATCCTCGGTATCGCCGGAGAGGATCCGATATCGACGTTCCGTATCACGGTCCCCGCAAACCAGCAGTCGGCGACCGTCGATGGATGGGAGTTCTCGGTCCAACACTTGTTCGGTGACAGTCCTTTCGGCGCCAGCGTGAACTTTACGCTGGTCGAATCGGACGTCGGGTACGACAACAACAGTGCCGGTGAACAGTTTGCGATCGAAGGCATCAGCGACTCGGCGAACGCGGTCGTGTTCTACGAGGATGACAGATGGTCGGCGAGGATCGCCTACAACTGGCGTGACGAGTTCCTCAACACCAGGACTGACGACAAGGGGGCGAATCCGCAGTACACCGACGAATATGGACAATGGGACGCGAACGTCAGTTTCAATGTAAATGAAGATCTGTCGGTTTTCGTCGAGGGAATCAATCTCACCGACGAAATCCAAACGATACACGGTCGCGATGACAGACAGCTGTATTGGGCGACTCAGACTGGTGCCCGCTACATGATCGGTGCGCGATACAATTTCAGATAGAGGTAGCTGAAGTCTATCGTTAGACCTTCATAACTTCGGTTGTGTGGAAGAAGCCGCTGCCAGCAGCGGCTTTTTTCGTCTGGCGGCTGTGTGAGATCATAGAGTTTATGCAAGAGGCAACGATCCAGGTGAACCCGGAATCGTCACTGCAAGTGTATGCGGTTGGCGAGGAAAGGACGCTGGTCATTATCATCGACGATTTTGCGCTGGATATGGCGGAGGTCATCGATCATGCCTGTCAATTGGAGAGCTTTGCGGCGGATGAAACCGGCTATCCCGGGGTGAGGGCGCCACTTACGCGTAGCCATTTCGTCGCCGAGCTCGATGCCATTCATCCGCTGCTGCGCAAGGTCTATTCGGTTCCCGACGAACTTGCTATGAGACCCGTGAATACTGCTTACTCCCTCGTCTCGACGCCCGAGCACGAGCTAAAACCAAATCAACGTCTGCCGCACTATGACAGCAACAGGCGGTACTATTTTGCGATAACCCATTATCTCAATGCCGGCGATTTTGGTGGCACCGGCCTGTACCGGCACAAGCCGACGGGATTCGAGACGCTGGTAGGAGCGCGGCTCGACCAGTACATTGAGGCGCGCGACGCCTTTCTTGCCGAGCACGGAGACCCGCCGCAACGGTATTTCGGCGCGAGTGACGCGCAGTATGAACTGTTTGACCGAATCGACTACAAGCCAAATCGGCTGGTCGCCTATCCTGGCTACCTGTTGCATTCAGGGCTGGTCGAACCGTCAAGAGACATAAACCCGGATCCCCGGACGGGGAGGTTAACGTCGAATGTTTTCGTCGAATTCAGCTAGTCGGGTCTTGAGGAAGTGAGCACGTAGCAATGGGTAGCGTAATCAAGCACGTAGTCATCGTCGGCGGCGGCTCCGCCGGCTGGTTGACTGCGGGCGTGATTGCGGCGGAACACAGGCCCAATTCGGCAACGGGGTTTCGGGTTACCCTGATCGAGTCGCCGGATGTCAAAACGATCGGTGTCGGTGAGGGTACCTGGCCGACGATGCGCGACACGTTGCGCAACATGGGTGCATCGGAGACCCGGTTTCTCCGGGAATGTGATGCTTCGTTCAAACAAGGGTCCAAGTTCGTCAAGTGGGTCAACGGCGACGATGGCGACTATTACTATCATCCATTCGTCCTGCCGAGCGGCTATAACGAAACCAATTTGGTGGCGGAATGGCAGCGACGTCACGCCGGCGTTCCGTTTGCGGATCTGGTCAGCTTTCAGCCACACCTCTGCGAACAGGGCAAAGCACCCAAACAGAAAACGACACCCGAGTTCGCCGCCGTCGCGAACTATGCTTACCATCTCGACGCCGGCAAGTTCGGGCAATTCCTGCAGAAGCACTGCATCGAAAACCTCGGTGTAACGCATGTGCTCGACCACGTCAGAGGCATTAGTTCTGCGCAGAACGGTGATATCGAGTCGCTGCAGACGGACAAACACGGTGAGTTGGAAGGCGACCTGTTCATCGACTGCACCGGTTTTGCGGCCGTGCTGATCGGGCAGCACTACGATGTACCCTTTATCAGTCGGAAGAATGTGCTCTTTAATGACACCGCGCTCGCCGTGCAAGTGCCGTATCCGGACGACAACAGTCCAATCGCATCGCACACCATTTCAACCGCGCAAGCGGCCGGGTGGGTCTGGGATATTGGCTTGCCCACGCGACGCGGCATAGGCCACGTCTATTCGAGTTCGCATACATCCGATGCCGAAGCCGAGTCCGCGCTCAGGACGTACATCGAACAAACGACGAGCGGCAACGCCGGCGAAGTCGGCGCGCCGCGGAAGATTGCTTTTAATCCGGGGCACCGGGAAAAATTCTGGCACAGGAACTGTGTCGCCGTTGGCATATCGGCCGGATTCATCGAGCCACTCGAAGCATCGGCACTGGCGTTGATCGAGTTATCCGCGGCGATGATCCGGGACGAGATGCCGGCGACGCGTGACGTCATGGATATAGCGGCGAGGCGATTCAACGAGCGCTTCCGTTATCGCTGGGATCGTGTCATCGACTTTCTGAAATTGCATTACATTCTCAGCAAGCGAACGGATTCCGACTTTTGGAAAGACAATCGCCGCGCCGAAACCATCCCGGAGCGGCTGCAGGAGCTCATGGAAGTGTGGCGATACCAACCGCCCTCGCACAATGATTTTTATCAGATCCAAGAAGTATTCCCATCTGCGAGCTACCAGTACGTGCTCTACGGCATGGGCTTTAAGCCTGAAGAACGCGCGACTCAAAGGGCGTCCGACGATGACGGGCGCGCGACAGGCTTCTTACAGGAGAGTGCCAACCTGACCCGGAAGATGCTGGGTGCCTTGCCGTCAAATCGTGAGCTGATCAATCAGGTTAAATCGCATGGGCTGCACAAGATATGATGTGCTCTATGACGCGTAATTTGTATGAGCAAACGGAGCCGACATGGCAAACCACGTCTTACTGAATAATGTTGATCACAAGAGCCTGCGGGTGATCAAGACACGATCGGCCGCTTACGGGGACGATGTCATGTGTACCATGACATTCCCAAATGAGTTCAGGAGTATCCAGGCACACTATCCCATCGTCTTCAGCAAGGAACCCGAATCCGGAAAGTTCCAGGCGTTGGCATTGTTCGGCTTCGAAGACAAAGAGAATTTATTCCTCGAGGAAGATGGCTGGGACGCAACTTATATACCGCTGACGATAGAGCGTCAGCCGTTTCTGATCGGTTTCCAGCAGAAAAGCGCGGGTGGCGAAGTCGCGCAGCAGACCGTTATTCATATCGACATGGACAGCCCGCGCATTAGTGAGACAGACGGAGAGCGCGTGTTCCTCGAACACGGTGGCTACACAGAGTATCTAAACCGAATCAACACGGTACTGGGAGCGATCCATAACGGATTCGACGGCAACGAGGCGTTCATCGACGCCTTGCTCGCCAACGAATTGCTCGAGTCATTTACGTTGGACGTCGAATTAAACGATGGCACGGAGTATCGCCTCTCCGGCTTCTTTACTGTTGACGAGGAGAAGCTGCGGTCACTCGACGGCGAGACATTGGAAAGGCTGAGCCGGGATGGTCACCTGCTGCCCATCTATATGGTAGTTGCATCCATGTCGAATTTTCGGGATCTGATTCAAAGGCGAAATGACTTGCTCGAAGAGTAAGTCGCGAAACGTGTCCGTTGGAGCTGTCTGAGACGATCGAATGTTGGCAATCAACACCAGAGTAGAGGAGACATCGAGCGCCAGTGCGGCTGGCTTGCCGGACGAAGTGCTGACTTCGACAACGCCGTTGGTGCTCAAGAATCTGGTCACGGACTGGCCACTGGCCGAAGCTGGAAAACAGTCGGCCGATGCCGCCATTGGCTATATTCGCGATTTCTACAAGAATGCGACGATCGGCGCGTTCTTCGGCGATCCGAAGGCGGGCGGTCGGGTCTTTTACAACGATGACATGACAGGGTTCAACTATCAGCCGGTGATGCTGAAACTCGACGCTGTTCTGGACAAGCTGCAGCAACACGCACAAGACGAAAATCCACCGGCGATCTATGTGGGTTCGACTACGGTCGACACAAGTCTGCCCGGAATGCGAGCGGACAACGACATCAATTTCGGTAATATTCGTCCATTAGTTAGCATCTGGCTCGGTAATCGAACGCGTATCGCTGCACATCATGACGTTCCGGACAACATTGCCTGTAACGTGGTCGGCCATCGACGCTTCACGTTGTTTCCACCGCAGGAACTGAAGAATCTGTATGTGGGCCCTTTGGATTTCACGCCCGCCGGCCAATCGATCAGTCTTGTCGATTTTAACAATCCGGATTATGAGAAGTTTCCGAGGTTTGCAGAGGCGTTGCGGAATGCGCAAGTTGCTGAACTAGAGCCCGGCGACGCGATATTCATTCCCAGCATGTGGTGGCACCATGTTGAAGCGCTGGACAGCTTTAACGTCCTGATCAACTACTGGTGGAGACAGGTGCCGGCCTATATGGGCAACCCGGCCGACGTACTGATGCATGCGCTTCTGACAATACGCGATCTGCCCACCGAACAGCGCCGCGTATGGCAGGGAATATTTGACCATTATGTATTTTGTGCTGACGAAGACATTGTCGCGCACATACCCGAGCACAAGCGCGGCGTTTTGTCGCCGATGAACGAGCGCGCGGCGAGGGAATTGCGGGCGCAGCTACTCAACAAACTAAATCGCTGAATGCACTGAGTTACGAGGAACAGCTTTGACCACTAATAGAATTCAAAAAGTCATTATTGCCGGCGGCGGAACCGCGGGCTGGATGTGCGCAGCACTGCTTGCGAAAACCATGGGCAAAGTGTTGGATATCAGCCTGATTGAATCAGACGAGATTGGCACCGTCGGTGTCGGCGAAGCAACGATTCCGCCGTTGGTGGGTTATCACCAATTTTTGGGCGTTAATGAACAGGAGTTCATGGCGGCTGTACACGCGACATTCAAGCTCGGCATATCGTTCGAAAACTGGCGCGATGTCAATGAGGATTATATTCACTCATTTGGCCTAACGGGCACAGATCATTGGAGTGCCGGATTTCAACATTTCTGGCTGCGCGGCTCGCAGAAGGGACTTGCCAAGGAGTTCGGTGATTATTGCCTGGAGTTACGAGCTGCGCAGGAAAACAAATTCGCCCATCTACCCAAGAATGGGCTCAACTATGCGTTTCATATCGATGCCACGCTGTACGCCAAATTCCTGAGAAAGCTCAGCGAGGAGCACGGGACCAAACGGGTCGAAGGGAAGATCGTCAAGGTAAACAAAGATTCGGAATCAGGGTTCATAACCTCGCTGACGCTCGCCTCGGGCAACGAAATCGAAGGCGATCTGTTTATCGACTGCACTGGTTTTCGCGGCTTGCTCATCGAGCAGACACTGCATGCCGGTTACGAAGACTGGTCACACTGGTTGCCGTGTGACAGTGCGGTTGCGGTGCAGACTGAATCGACTTGTCCGGCGATACCGTACACGCGATCGATCGCGCGTGAGGCCGGCTGGCAGTGGCGCATTCCGTTACAGCATCGAGTTGGCAACGGCATGGTCTATTGCAGTCGTTACGTCAGCGATGATGAAGCGACAAAGACGTTGTTGGCGAACATCGAGGGTGAGTTGTTGACGGAGCCCAGGGTAATCAAGTTTCGCCCCGGCATGAGACGTCAGCACTGGAAAAACAACTGCGTGGCGATCGGACTTTCCAGTGGTTTCATCGAGCCGCTCGAGTCCACCAGCATTCACCTTATTCAAAGAGGCATCGTTCATCTGATGCGGATGTTCCCACTAACCGGGATCAAACAATCAGACATAGACGAATTTAATAAACAGACTCGTTTCGAGATAGAGACGATACGCGACTTCATTATCCTGCACTATTGCGTTACGAATCGGCAGGACAGCCCGTTCTGGCGCCATTGCCGCAACATGGAAATACCGGAAACGCTTACGCATCGAATCAGGCTGTTCAAAGAGACCGGCCGGGTATTCAGAATACCTGGCGAGCTATTCGCCGAAAGTTCCTGGATCCAGGTGATGCTGGGACAGGGCCTCGAGCCCGAACAGTACCATCCGGTCGTCGATGTCATGGACGACGAGGAGTTGGACAGGTTCCTGAAAAAGATCAAGGCAAGCGTCGACACCACGGTTGAGCAATTGCCCGTTCACGAGGCGTATCTCGAGCAATACTGCAAGTCCGCGCACTAGACGCGCGCGTAGCCGCGAACATCCAACAAATATTCCGTAGGAGGCTTGGCGATCCATATGTCAGAAGGAGAAAAAATTCAGTTTAGGTTTTTTTCGTTGCGAATCCGCAGCGTCGCCGCATCAGTTTTCGGCACTGTGCTCCTGACATCTTGTGGTGGCGGCAGCAGCGTCCCGAAAAACGAGACAGCACCAATTCCACCAGTCACGCAAGAGCCGCGGCTATTCAGGGATATTACGTCGGGCTCCGGAATCGATTTTTCCGTCGGCTTTTCCGAGAATCCCGGGGACGACGCTGAAGTAAGCTTTTTTGCCGGGGGCGTTGCCTCGGGTGACTACGACGACGACGGGGATATCGATATGTTCGTTGTGCGTGGAGATGTGGGGCCGAATCTTCTGTATCGCAATGACGGAAATAATGCCTTTGCCGAAGTTGCAGGAGCGGCAGGGCTGGCGTTCACGAAATCCGCGACAGAGAACTATCGACACAGCGGGCCGATGTTCGCCGACATCGACGGCGACGGCGACCTGGATCTGTTCATTGGCGGCGTTCAGGGTGATCCGTGTCGAGTTTTTGCCAACAATGGTGATGGCACATTCACGGACGTGACGAGCGGGTCTGGCCTCGACGCGATCGGTGCGAGACAGACGATTTCAGCTGCGTTCGGCGATTATGACCTCGACGGCGATCTGGATCTGCTCGTTTCGCATTGGCGCACCGAACGGTCCTATGACGATCCGGGCGATACAGAACATCTCTGGCGCAACGACAGCACTTCGACGGAAATCCAATTTGTCAGTGTGAGCGTCGAGGCCGGACTATCGCCAAGCATCATTACGCTTCCGGATCCGTTTGTTCCGCCGTCAGGTCTGGACGTTACATTCGCGCCGTCCTTCGCAAGAGTTAACGACGATCTATACCCGGACATATTGATGGTGGCGGACTTCAATACGACGAAGGTGTTCATGAACAATCAGGATGGCACATTTTCGAATGTCACCGATGTGGACGTCCTGACCGACAGAAATGGCATGGGATCGGCGCTCGGCGATTACGATAACGACGGTGATTTGGACTGGTTTGTCACTAGTATTTTTCGTGAGACGCAGGGCACTTTTACCAACGGCAACCGACTCTACCGTAACGATGGTGGACAGTTTGTCGATGTAACAGAGGCCGTTGGCGTGGCAAACGGCGGTTGGGGGTGGGCAGCCTGCCTTGTCGATCTGGACAACGACGGTCATCTGGACATCTATCACACGAATGGCTGGCGTGAGGTGTCAGACGGCGATTTTTCCGCGGATCAGGACCGTGCCTTTGTGTCCGATGGCGCCGGGGGTTTCTCGGACCGCGCGACCAGCCTGGGATTCACAGGGAGGGGGCAGGGGCGGGGCGTGGTCTGCGCAGACTTTGATCGTGATGGGGACGTCGATGTCTTTGTATGGAAGTCTGAAGCGACTGACGGCGGCACGCTGTACAGGAATGAAACCAGCGTCAATAATTTTCTGCGTGTCAAGTTGAATGGTCTGCCGCCCAATACCGGTGCTGCGGGCGCACGTATCAAATCGACGGTTGGCGCAGTATCTCAGTTACGCGAGGTAGCTCTCAACAGTAATTTCATATCGCAAAACCCGGCCGTCCAGATAATCGGCCTTGGCAGTGCAGCACAAACAGACTCGCTGATTATCGAATGGCCGGACGGTCGGATGACCGACATGGGCGTTGTTGACGCAAATCAAAATCTGCTTATCGATCACCCTGATCTGTGAGCAGGCAAGCATCTTTGTGACCGCCCACTAAATAGCTGCCGGGATCGTGAACATGTCTGAGATCGACAACAAAAAGTTTTGCACGATGTTTGCCGTACTGTGCGCGGTTACGGTTGGATGCGAGGTGCAAGAAGACGCAACCGATCTTGTTTGGGCCGTCAACGTCGGCGGCGCAGCGTACACAGGCATCGATGGCACACAGTATGAAGCCGAAGCGTCGATTCAGGGCGGCGAGATTGGCCAAATGGAAACGGTAAAAGGCTCGCAGGATGCCTTTCTTTATAAGAGCTATCGAGAAGGCGACATTGAAGTCGCCCGCCCGATGGAGAATGGCATTTACGACATCACGTTTTATTTCGCCGAACCCGAGCAATTCGGAGGCGGTGATCGCGTCTTCGACGCCTTTGTCGAAGAGCAACAGGTTGTTGATAACCTTGATGTTATGTCGGCCAGGGATGGCAAGATCGAGTCTGCCCTGACCGTCGTGACCCCCAATGTCGAGATCACCGACGGCGAACTGAATGTCACATTCGAAGCCTCCGTCAGCGAACCCGTGCTCAGCGCATTGCTTGTCCGCAACAAGAACCGGCCTGTGCCGGAGTGGGAGCTTGCCTGGAGCGACGAGTTCGACGGCGACGAACTGGATGCTGAAAAATGGAGCCCCAACGTATGGCCGGCGCGCAAGGTCAATGACGAGGATCAGGCATACACGGCGCGAGAAAAGAATATTCGCGTCAAGGACGGCATGTTGATCCTCGAAGCGCACAAGGAAGACTATGTAGGCGCTACGTACACATCAGGCAGGGTGCACTCCTCGGGCAAAGGCGATTTCCTGCACGGCAGGTTCGAAGTCCGCGCGAAGTTGCCCTACGGCAAGGGCACCTGGCCCGCGATCTGGATGTTACCGAGCGACCCCTACAAGTACTCAACCACCTGCGAGGAAGGCGAAGACTGGCAGGGGAGCAGCACCTGCGATGCGTGGCCGAACTCAGGCGAGATCGACATCATGGAACACGTCGGCTATCAGATGGGCCACATTCATGGCACCGTGCATAACGAGGCGTATTACTGGGCCAAATGGGAGCAACGCAAGGGCCGCATACTGATTGACGGCCTGGACGAAGAATTTCACATCTACGCGCTCGAGTGGACGCCCGAGCGAATCGACATCTTCGTCGACGACTCGCATTACTTCACGTACGTCAATGAAGGTACCGGATGGAATGTCTGGCCGTACGACCAGCCGTTTCACCTGATCCTGAACATCGCCGTCGGCGGCATGTGGGGCAGGTCGGGCGGCGGCATCGATGACGACATCTTTCCGCAGCAGATGCTGGTGGATTACGCGCGTGTGTACCGGCTAACAGAATGACATGCGTCTGATTCCCGGGAGATTGAAACTCAAAAGACGATGAACACCGCTGAACTTCTCACGCAATTCGAGCACGAGGGCTATCTCGTCATCGAAGACTTCTTCGACGCTGAACTGATGGCTGGCCTTGGTCAACTGATTCGCAGTTATTTTGGTGACAACCCGGACTTCTTCCATAACGACGAATTCCTCGACAAGGCGCAGACCGATGTCATTCCATGGTTTCCACAAAACGAGGGAGTCAAGGCCTTCGATGCAATCGACGCCGATCCGCGCCTGCAAAAGCTGACTACCGCAATCCTCGGCGATGGCTGGGCGAGCCAGTACTGCATGGTGATGTTCTCGAAGCAAGGAACGACCGGGCAGGCCTGGCATCAGGACTGCCCACCCGATGACCCGGACGTGTTTAACCTGAATCGACTTGTGTATACGAGCGACATTACCGATGAGATCGGCGGCCAGACAGTTGTTGTACCGCGATCCCATAAGGCAGGACTGTTACCGGTTGGCGATCCTGTCGGAGAGTTCGAGAATCAGATCGTGCTGCGACCGAAGCAAGGGACCCTCGTTTTTTTGCATGGACATACCTGGCATCGCGTCCTGCCGATCAAGGGTGCTTACCGCTTTTCGACCAACTATCGAGCCGCACCCGCAGGCGCGCCGGATGACATTACGGATGTCTGCGTCTACCGGAATATGCGCTATCAGTTTTCGAAGTCGAAGATTGTTGAAGACCGGGCCGACAGATAACGATCAAAACTTGTTGCGAACACGGTCCATGTCCTGCTGAAATCCAAGGCTCGCAGCGTGTGTCACGACCGCCGATTCCTTGCGCCCCTGCAAAATGTCGTCGCTGACTGCGGCGATCTGAAACTCGAAGCCGGATCCACTGCGATCGTCGACGAAAGTATCGACTCGTTCATCGAGTACGAACAGATGGCATTCGTTCGCTCGCCAGAAATTCGGGATCGAAATGTAGCCATCGGCGCCGATGATGTATGCCGTGTTCTGCAGCTTGCAGCGATATGACGTTGCCAATGATGCGACGAGGTCATCGTAGTTAAACAGCATCACAACATCGTCATCAACTCTATTCGCTGCGAGATGCGAAATGACCTCGATGTCCTTTGGCGCCTGCTGAGCGAAGTAACGCGCAATCGCAATCGGGTAGATACCCATATCCAGCAGGCAACCACCGGCCAATGTCGCGTCATACTGACGTGAGTCAGGAACATAAGGCACCGGATAACCGAAATCGGCCTTGATATGACGCAACTCACCAATTCTTCCTGCGTCGACCCATTCTCTCGCTTTCCTTATTGCCGGCAGGAACCAGGTCCACATCGCTTCCATCAGGTAGCAGTCCGCCTTGGCCGCGGCATCCAGCAGTACGCGACACTCTGCTGCCGATGTCGTAATCGGTTTCTCACACAGGACCGCCTTGCCTGTATCGAGCGCATCGACCGAGTTCCGCAGGTGCAGCGTGTGCGGGGTTGCCACATAGATCGCATCGATGTCGGGATCAGCAAATAGCTGGTCGTAGCCTTGATAGGCGTTAGCGATGCCATGCTTCCCGGCGAATTCGGTGGCAGAAGCCAGGTTGCGCGCGGCTACAGCGCCGACATGCGCGTTAGGTACATGATGAATATCGCTCGCAAACGTGTTCGCGATATTACCGGCGCTCACGATGCCCCAGCGAATTTTTTTCATCAGTGTAGTCCGGCTCGTTGGCTTGCGACCGCGATCATTGCCACTGCCAGAATAACAAACAGCAGGCTTATTGAGCGGCGCATCGTATGTTGCGATACCCGGCCCTGTAATCTGGGTCCGATTTGTCCGCCAATAAGCACACCCGGAATATCATAGCAAAGCAGGTTCCAGGGCACGGCGGTCCAACCACCGGCATGGATGAGTTGACCGAAAAGTGCTGTCGATGCGAAGACGACCGTAACGATTACGACGAGTACCGAAGTCGCCGCAGCGACAGCAATGGGAATTCCCTTCCGTGTTAGTTGCGAGATGGTGACTTCGCCGATGCCCACGGACACCATGCCGGTCAGGAAAGCGCCGACACCGGTCAGGGCATCATTGCCCGCGGCCAGCTGAGGATCGTCGTACGCGTAGATGTGTCCGCGCGAGTCCGTCAACTCGCGTTGCTTAATAACTTTATGTTTTACTTCGGCTTTTTTCCCGGGGATGGGATTTCGCCACATCACGAACGCGAGTATCCCTACCAGGAGAGCGTAACCCGCAAGTAGCACACTGTCATGCACCATACTTGCCGTGAATGCCCCGAACACTGCCATAGGAACCGCGATGCGAAGAATTCTCCAGGCAAGCCTGTAGTCAATCAGCTTGCGGCGGTAGTAGCCGATAAACCCGGACAGGAAACCGAATGTCTGTGTAAACAACGCCGCGCCAATCGCGGCAAGTGTCGATTCGAGTACATATTCGGGGCCAAGAAGTGGAAATACGAGGATGAATATCGGCGTGAAGAACGCTGCCCCGCCAATACCACTGAGCATCGCGCACGTCGCGACCAATATCGACACCGGAAACATGAACCAGTAGAGAGTGAAATCCAAAAGTCGTATCCCGTCCGGCGGAAGCCTTACTGTCGCCAGAGTCGTATATTCGGAGCCGTCGCCTCTCGATTGCTTCTGAAGGGATTGATATCGATGCCGCCGCGTCTCTGGTAACGAGCGTAGACGGCCAATCGCTCGGGCGCGCAGTTATGGAGAATGTCGACAAACATTCTTTCGACGCAGGCTTCATGAAAATCATTATGCCGGCGATACGAGACGATGTAGCGCAACAGTCCCTCACGGTCGATTCGCGGACCCTTGTAGGAAACCATGAGGCTACCCATGTCTGGCTGGTTCGTGACCGGGCACAGGCTGCGCAACAGGTGCGAATGAAGGTCTTCCGAAACGACATCGCTCGCATCGGCGCGCAATAATCCTGCGTCGACCTCATAGGCATCGCAGGACACGCTGAGCGCGTCGATGCAGTGGCCAGGTAGTCGCGCGATAGTGCTACGGGCCGTTCTTGCTGGTCGCTGCAACCGGACGTCGTTTTTGGCCCCAGCGCAGCCAGAGAGGTCTCTTGCGATCGCTGCTGCGACGTCCGCAATTGCCTCGAACCCGGTCATCGCAAATGAGCCCAGATAGAGCTTCAGCGACTTGGACTCGATGATGTTGGGCGAGTCGGCCGGCACCGAGATTTCGGCCGTCGCAACCTGCGGCTGTCCGGCCGGGTTCAGCCACGTCAGCTCCCAGGCATTCCAGATGTCCACGCCATGAAATGGCAGCTCCGGGCCAAGTCCGAGAGCCGCACGGCTGTCCGTACGTGCGATCGCGTATAGCAAATCGGGCGAATAGTGTTCAGGGTAGGCTGTTGCCCGGCCCAGCGGTATTTGTTCACTCATTTTGGCGGTGATTTGTGCGCATGCGGCCAGAGTTTACGCGTTTCCTCAGGTACAATATCGGCCTTTTTGCAAGATCGAAAGCTCCATATCCAGCCCATGAGCCCAGCCAATAATAACCATAATGACCGCGGGTACATCATTCCGATCGGCGGCGGCGAGGAGAAATTCCACAATCCGGAGATTCTCGATCGTTTTATCGACATCTGCGGCGGTAAGGATGCCCGCATCGGCATCATTCCGACCGCATCGGAACTCGAAGACACCGGGCGCAACTACGAGAAGTTGTTTCGTAAGATCGGTGTGCAGCACGCCAAAGTGCTGCCGTTTGAATCGCGCGAAGACTGTGAATCGAGCGAGTACCTCGACTACATCGAAAAATCGGATGGCATTTTCCTGACGGGCGGCAATCAGCTGCGTTTGTCGACGACGCTTGGCGGCACAGCGGTGGCACAAATGATTCGGCGCCGTAACGCGGCCGGCATGCACGTTGCCGGGACCTCGGCTGGCGCCGCGTTCATGCCCGAGCACATGATTGCGGGCGGCCTCGAAGGCAGTACGCCGAGCCCGGATATGGTCACAATGGCGCCAGGCCTGGGGTTGACGAACAAGTTCATTATCGATCAGCATTTCCGGGAGCGCGATCGCATGGGTCGCCTGTTGACGGCGCTGGCCTATAACCCGTTTGCGGTCGGTGTCGGCCTCGACGAGGATACAGCCGCGTTTATCGAGCCTAATGACGACCTCGAGGTCGTCGGCAGCGGCGGCATCACCGTTATCGATCCCACCAATCTGAGTTATTCTGCGATGCACAAGGCTCGCCGCGGTGATCCGGTCAGCCTGATTGGTGTAAAGCTGCACATTCTGGTTGCGGGCGGTCGCTTTCAAACAGCGTCGCGAGAGGCCGCGCCCGAATAGCGAACGACAGGACAACAACAATGAAAATTGTCAGCACTAACGTCTACGTTGGGCCCAATATCTTCGCCCATTTCAGGGTGATCCGGCACATTCTGGACCTCGGCGAGCTGGAGCATTGGCCGTCGGTAAGGTTGGGCGACGCATTTATGGAACCTCTGCTCGATTGGCTGCCGGGCCTGCATGAGCATGGTTGCTCCTACCGGGAACCAGGCGGTTTCATTCGCCGGCTCAGGGAAGACGAGGGCACCTGGATGGGCCACATCATGGAGCACGTTGCGATCGAGCTGCAGAACATCGCCGGCTCGCCGGTAACCTATGGCAGGACCCGGTCCATAGATGATCAGCCCGGCTACTACAATATGGTGTTCGAATACCATGATGAAGCCGTCGGCCGTGAGGCCAGCAATCTGGCGATACAACTTCTGCTCAGCCTGCTCCCGACCGAAATCGAGATCGAGGGCCGGCCGGCTGCGGACTGGGATTTCGCCGCGGCGCGAGACCGTTTCATTCGTTATGCGCAGTCTCGTGCCCTCGGTCCGAGTACCGCGTCACTCGTACGTGCAGCGGAAGAGCGGGACGTGCCGTGGATACGCCTCAATCGTTACAGCCTCGTGCAGTTCGGCCACGGCAAATACCAGACGCGTATTCAGGCGACGACCACCGGTTCGACCGGCAACATTGCTGTGGAGCTCGCTGGCGACAAGGAAGAGACGAACGGTATCTTGCGCGATCTGGGTTTACCGGTGCCCGACCAGCGCATCGTGCGCAACGAGCGCGACGCGGTTCGTGCGGCAAAGCGCATCGGCTTTCCGGTCGTACTAAAACCGCTGGACGGTAATCATGGCCGTGGCGTATCGATCAATCTCAAAACAGACGAGGAAGTCGAGGTTGCGTTCAACAAGGCGCGCGAGCATGGCCGCACGATCATTTGCGAAAGCTACATCGAGGGATTCGATCATCGCCTGCTTGTGGTCAACGGTGAACTCGTCGCTGCGGCAAAACGTGAGCCTGGCCACGTCGTTGGCGACGGCAAGCACACGATTGCCGAGCTTGTGGACATTGTTAATGAAGATCCGCGCCGGGGCGTCGGCCATGAGAAGGTACTGACACGACTCGAGTTCGATCACCAGGCCGAGCGCTTGCTGAAAAAGATCGGCTACGACGAAAATACGATTCCGGAGAAAGACGAAGTTGTGTATCTGCGTTCGACGGCGAATCTGTCGACGGGTGGCACTGCACTCGATGTCACCGACGTCATTCATCCTGACAACCGCGAGATGGCCATTCGCGCCATCCGCGCGATCGGTTTGGATATTGGTGGCGTCGACTTCCTGACAAACGACATCTCATTGTCTTACCGCGAGGCGGGCGGGGGGATTTGCGAGGTCAATGCGGGTCCGGGCTTTCGCATGCATGTGGCGCCGAGCGAAGGTACGCCACGCGATGTAGCAGGTCCGGTCATCGACATGCTGTTTCCGCCGGATGCGCCGAAACGAATTCCGATTGCTGCGGTTACCGGAACGAACGGCAAGACAACGACGTCGCGCATGCTGGCGCATATTTTGAAAATGACCGGATACACGGTCGGCATGACGTCCACCGACGGTGTGTACATCGACGGCAAGCTGACTGTTGCGGGTGACATGACAGGCCCCACGTCAGCACACATGATTCTGCGTGATCCGTCCGTCGATGCTGCCGTGATGGAGACGGCGCGTGGCGGCATGTTGCGCAGTGGCCTCGGTTTCAGGCGCTGCAACGTCGCGGCGTGCCTCAATGTCACGGCCGACCATCTCGGGCTGCGCGGTATCGATACACTCGAGCAACTCGCCGAGCTCAAGCGCGTGCCGATCGAGATTGCCAAAGATGCCGCGATTCTCAATGCGGATGATCCGCTGTGCCTGCAAATGGCCGACTACACGGAGGCGGAGCGCCTGTCTTATGTGACGATGAATCCATCGCACGCTCTCGTTAAGCAGCATATTCGGGCCGGCGGCCAGGCGTTTGTTCTCGAGCAGGCGTTGAACGGTCACATGATTGCCATCTACGACGGTGAGACGCATACGCCGTTGCTGTGGACGCACCTGATACCGGCAACGATCGAGGGTCGCGCGATGCACAACGTGCAAAACGCGATGTTTGCCGCCGCGCTGGCGTTGAACATGGGCATCGGTCTCGAGGACATCCGGCTCGGTCTGCGCACCTTCGATTCGACGTTCTTCCAGGCGCCGGGCCGCATGAATATCTACGACGAGCACCCCTTCAAGGTCATCCTCGACTATGCCCACAATGCTGCGGCGGTCAAGGCGATCTGCGACGTGGCAGATCGATTCGAGGTCGAAGGCCGGCGCATTGTTGTGCTTGCGGCCCCAGGCGATCGTCGCGATCAGGATATCCGGGACATCGCGGAAATTGCTGCAGGTCACTTCGATCATTACATCTGCCGCCGCGATGACAACACACGCGGCCGCGACGGCGACGAAATTCCGATCATGCTCAAAGACAAGTTGCTCGAAGAAGGCATACACGCCGACGCCATCGAAGTGGTACCCGACGAGCAGGAGGCCACGTCGCGCGCGCTTGAGATGGCGAATTCCGGTGACTTCGTGCTCGTGCTTGGCGACAACGTCAAGCGCACGTGGAAGCAGATTATCTACTTCAACTCCGGCGCCCATGCCGAGGAAGTTGGCACGAAAGCGCCCGTTGCGATTGATCTGCCGGAGACTGACGATTTCTCGTTTAGCGCCGATATCGAGATCATCAGCGATGAACGTGGTGTGCGCATCGCTCGCGAAGAAGCTGATTAAGTAACGCGCATGGAATTCCTGGACGCTCGCAGACTAACCGGCCCGAGCTTGTTATTCGATGTGCCGGGCACGATCCTCGATGTGCAGTGCACCGCGGCAGAGGCGGAGCGCGTGGTTCCGGTCTGGGAAAAGCATGTGCGACGCATGCTCGCGGAGCTCGGTTGGGACGACTGCGAGTTCCAGTCACTCGTGCTACTGGGCGGGGTGAGCCTCGGCTTTACGGCGCCGGTCGACGCGCTGTATGCGGCGTCCGAGATTAACGAGTGGGCCTGGGCGGCGACCGATGCGGAATTGAATGGTGCCGACGAGCCCGATTTCGACGCAGCCGTGGCGGGCTTTCGTGCGGCAATCGCCGAGGAAGCCAATCCCGAATTGATGCTGCTCGAATCCCGAGCCGCCGCAGAGGCCGTAACCTTGCTCTGGGACGATGACGAGGTATCGCTGGGCCTCGGCCGCTATTCCGAAACCTGGCCGGTGCGCGAACTTCCGGATCCAGCCGCGTTGGACTGGAGTGCATTCAAGGATGTGCCGTCTGGCCTGGTAACCGGAACAAATGGCAAGACGACGACCGTGCGCATCGCCGCGCATATCGTACGTACCGCAGGGCACAACGTCGGCTTTAGCTCTACCGACTACATTGCCATCAACGATCGCATTGTTGATCGCGACGACTGGTCGGGACCGGGCGGTGCCCGCAATGTGCTACGCGAGAAAGACGTCGATGTCGCGATCCTCGAAACCGCTCGCGGTGGTTTGTTGCGCCGCGGTCTCGGCGTCAACAAGGCGGATGCGGCGCTGATCACGAATATCGCGAAGGACCATCTCGGCGATTTCGGTTCGCAGAATCTCGACGAGCTGTTGCACTGCAAATGGATCGTCAGCCGCGCGGTTGCCACGGGCGGCAAGCTGATTCTGAATGCTGATGATTCTCGATTGGTTGCCAAATCCCGGGACTTCACCGGCGAACTCGTCTGGTTCTCCCTCGATGCGAACAACGAGGTCGTCCGCAGGCACACCGCCAGCGGCGGTGTTGCGTTCGTTCTCGATGGCAACGACCTGATGATCATTAATGGGGACATTCCTGATTTGATCTGTCGCGACGAGGAAGTACCGATCACGCTGGGTGGCGCGGCACGACACAATGTCGCCAATGCTCTGGCCGCGGCTGCGTTCACGTGGTGTATGGGCGTGCCGCTCGGGGATATTCGCTCGGGACTAACGACGATATCGCAAGACGACAACCCGGGCCGTTGCAATGTGTACGACGTTGGTGGTTTTACGGTACTCGTCGATTTTGCGCACAATCCACAGGCGTTGCAGGCATTGCTGGAAATGGCGAACCGCCTGAATCCGCAACGCAAGGCGTTGTGCTTCGGCCAGGCCGGTGACCGCCCCGACGACCTGATCCGTGAGCTTGCACGCAGCGCCTGGGAATCCGGCCTCGATCACGTGTTCGTTTCAGAGCTTGCGACGTACCACCGCGGCCGGGAACAAGGCGCCGTGTTCGCCGTGATTCGTGACGAACTGATCGCGAGTGGTGCCGATACCGATCAGATTGAGCACCATATGGAAGAGATCGAATCGCTCGATTCGGCCCTGGAGTGGGCCGAACCGGGCGATCTGATCATCATGCTGGCGCTCGAGCGTTCCCCCGAACTCTACGAGAAGTTGCGAGTACTATCGGACACTTAGGGCCGCGGGCGGGATGTTTCTCGCCGGAAGTAAAGCGCAGCGTAGCGAGCCATGACGGCGAGAAATGTGCCGGTCGCGGCCCCAAGATTCACGCCAGCGCTCGCTCAGTTCAGACCTTTCTTGACGAGTAGCGGTCCGATCTCGGGCTCGCGGCCGCGGAAGTTGCGATATAGCTCCATGCCCGGACGCGTGCCGCCCTTGCTCAGAATCTCCTCGCGATAGCGCGCGGCCGTGTCCTGATCGAACAGGCTCGTCTCCTGGAACGCCATAAACGTGTCCGCATCGAGAATTTCGGACCACATGTAGCTGTAGTAACCGGACGAGTACCCGCCTGAGAAAATGTGCTGGAAGTAGCCGCTGCGGTAGCGCGGGATGATCTCCTCGATCAGGCCGATGTCCGCCATGGCAGCATTCTCGAAACTGCGTGGCTCGACGGCTTCGGTCGTATCGAGCACGTGGTACGCCATGTCGAGATAGGCGGCCGCCATGTACTCGACCGTCTCGAATCCCTGGTTGAATGTCGCGGACGCCGTGATCTTGTCTATGACGTCTTGCGGAATCGGCTCACCGGTCTCGTAGTGATTGGCGAACATACGTAACACCTCGGGCTGGCGCATCCAGTTTTCCATGACTTGTGAAGGGAATTCGACAAAGTCTCGCGGCGTGCTCGTACCGGAGAGCGACTCATAGGTCACGTTCGAGAACATGCCGTGCAGCGCGTGACCGAATTCGTGAAAAAAGGTATTCGCTTCGGTCAGGCTGAGGAGTGACGGCGAGTCGCCGGTTGGAGCCGGGAAGTTGAAGTTGTTCGTGACAATAGGTGTCACGAAGCCATCGACATTCGACTGCGAACGCAATGCGTTCATCCATGCGCCACCACGTTTGGACTCGCGCGCGAAGTAATCCAGGTACAGAATGGCCAGGTGACTGCCGTCTGCCTCTTTCACTTCGAAAACCTGTTGCTCCGGGTGCCAAACAGGCAGGTCGTCGCGTTGTTCGAATTGCAGACCGAAGAGCTCGGTCGCGAGCGCAAAGACGCCGTCGCGAACCGCGTTGACTTCGAAATAGGGGCGTAGCGCCTCTTCATCCAGGTCAAACTTCGCCTTGCGGACCTTCTCGGTGTAATAACGCCAGTCCCAGCCGCGCAGCCGATCCTCGATACCGTCAGCGCTCATCATTGCCTGCATGTCGGCGCGCTCGGCCTTGGCAACCGCGAGTGCCGGTTTCCAGACCTGGTCGAGCAGGCCGTAAACATTATCCGGCGTCTCGGCCATGTTGTCGGAGAGCACAAAATGCGCGTGGCTGTCATAGCCCATCAGCGCAGAGCGCTCGGCACGTAGCTGCACCACTCGCGAAATAATCGCCTTGTTATCGACCTCGTTGTCATTGTCGCCACGCATCGCGTAGCCATCGAACATCTGCTTGCGCAGCTCGCGATTCGGTGAGTACTGCAGGAACGGATTGATGCTTGGACGCTGCAGCGTAAATGCCCAGCACTCGCATTCATGGCCGCGTCGTTGCGCTTCTTCTGCCGCTAGCGCAACGAGGCTTGCAGGCAGGTCACCAAGGTCCGCCTCGTCGGTGACGAGCAACTCGAAATTGTTCGTGTCGTCCAGGACGTTATCCCCGAACTGCTGCGACAGCTCGGCGAGTTCTGTGTTGATTTCCCGAAGCCGGTCTTGCGCTTCGTCTTCGAGGTTGGCGCCAGAGCGCACGAACTGTTTGTGCGTTTCCTCGAGCAATCGTTGCTGTTCGCCCGTTAGCTCGAGATCATCGCGTTGTTCGTAGACCACAAGCACGCGATCGAACAGCTCTTTGTTGAGACTGATGTTGTCGTTGTGCGCCGAGAATTCCGGGGCGATCGTCTTGGCGGTTTCTTTAATGACGTCATCTGAGTGTGCCGAGTCGAGCGCATAGAAAATACGCGCGACCCTGCCTAGCGATTTACCGCTACGTTCCAGCGCCTCGATCGTATTGCCAAACGTCGGCGCGTCAGTATTGGCCACGATGGCATCGACTTCGGCATTGTGTTCTTCCATGCTGGCGCGCATAGCCGGCAGATAGTCGTCAGACGAGAACCGGTCGAATGGCGGTACGCCGAATGGGGTGTCCCAATCCTCGAGCAACGGATTCGTAGTTGCCGTCACGTCAGTTGCCGCTTCCTCGGTATCCGGGGCTGCTCTGTCACTGCACGCCGCAACCGCAAGGCACATTGCCGCGGCCAATATCAATTTCAAGTTCATGATTTTTCCCCAATATCTCTGGTTTGGTCTTTCTGTTTAGATGCCCGTTCGACAGAAGTGGTTGCGAAATTTCACTCTGCAACCCGTGTCTGGCGGACGAATTCTACAATCCGGGCGACGACCTCGTCAGTGTTGCCCGGTGAGAGGATGTCGCCGGCGAGAACATGATTGCTCGGGTCCCCGACGTCGTCGAATTCGATGATCTGCGCGCGCGGCGCTTCCAGTTGCTGCAATGCTGCGAGCGTCGCCTGTGGCGACACCACCTGGTCATTGGGCGATAACAGCGTCAGCACGGACTGATCGATCTTGAGCGGCAGGTTGCCGTTGGCCAGATCGACGAGCCGCATCACCTCGACGATGATGGCGCTGGGGTAACTCGTGGACCAGTAGCGCTCCTGTTCCTCGTTTCGCGCCTGCCAGCTCCGGGTTTCTCCGACCAGTCCGCGCAGCAATATCGGTCCGCCAGGTCGTGTAATCCACCTTGCACTCGGGTCTTTCGGCGCAAAATTCGGCGAGATCATGACGAGCGTATCGACGCTGTCGAACACAGCATGCTGCGCCATCGCGACGGCTAGCGTCGCGCCCGTCGATGTGCCGATAATGATTACTCGCTTGCCGATTTTTGCGCCGACGGCGAGTGCTTCTGCGGCATCGTCAAGCCAGTCCTCAGCCCTGACTCCCGCCATCGCGCCTTGCACGCGTCCGTGTCCGGTCAATCGAGTCTCGAACAGGTTGGCGCCCAGCTCGTCGGCGACGCGCTCGGCAAGAGGTGCGATCCCTTGCCGGCTGCCAGAGAACCCGTGCAGGTTGACGATTGAGTAGGGCGTCTTCTGTCGGGCAGCGTGCCAGAGGATGCGTTTTTCGGTGCCGGGTATCAGCAGGAACTCAGCTGCTGCAGCTTGCTCGCGTTGAGCGATGTAAGCGTCCAGATCGGCGGGCAAGGCCGGAACTCCCGCGTCATTGACCAGGGCGGGAGGCGTTAAGACCAAACCCACCGTAGCGAGAAGAACAATTATTAGTACAGCAATGAGTAGCTTACGCATGCCAGATCACTCGATAGTCAGGATCAGGTCCCAATGCTCCTGGCTGACCGGCATGATTGAAAGGCGGTTACCTCTGCGCGTCAGGACCATGTCCTCGAGCCCGGGTTGCGCCTTGATCCTAGTGAGCGTGATCGGCTGCTTGAGCTTGCGTACGAACTCGACGTCAACCAGTATCCAGCGAGGGTTGTCCTTACCGCTCTTGGGATCAAAATATTTCGAATCGGGGTCGAACTGGGTGGGATCGGGGTAGGGCTCACTCGCCACTCTGGCAATGCCGGTAATACCGGGTTCCTTGCAACTCGAATGGTAGAAAAAGACCTCGTCGCCGATGCGCATGTCGTCGCGCATCATATTGCGGGCCTGGTAATTGCGAATACTGTCCCACATTTCGCGGCCGTCGCGCTCGAGGTCATCAATGCTGTAAACGTCGGGTTCGGACTTCATCAGCCAGTAGGCCACTTCACATCTCTGAGTCTTGGCATCGGGCCGCGGATTCTATCATGAAGCGACGAAATTCTTGCTCCGGAGCTGTCCAAATCAGTGTATTTTACGCGATCGTTTTTACAGGTCGCTATGGTAGGATTGCGCCTCGAAGAAAGGTCTGACAGGACAGGCTCAGATGACAAATGTGCTTGCAAATATCTTTGGCTCATCACCGGTGCGACCGCTCGAGAAACACATCGGGATCGCATTCCAATGCGCGAAACAGCTGCATGTTTTTTTTGCTGCTGTGATCAAAGGAAACTGGGACAAGGCCATATCGGCACGCAATGAAATCGAAAAGCTCGAGCACGCAGCGGACGATCTGAAGAAAAAAATTCGCCTGCGGCTGCCCAAAAGCCTGTTCATGCCAGTGCCGCGCGAGGATCTGCTGGAGCTGTTGCTTGTACAGGACAAGATCGCCAATCGCACCAAGGATGTATCAGGCATTGTCGTCGGCCGCAAGATGCTAATTCCACCGGCTATCGCGGATCAATTCCTTGAATTTGTCGACCGCAACATCGACGCGGCAAAGCAGGCTCGCAAGAGCGTGCGCGAACTCGATGAGTTGTTTACGTCGGGTTTTCGAGGTGCCGAGGTTGACCTTGTTGAAGCTTTGATCGAAGAACTCGATCAAATCGAGACCGATACCGACGAAAAGCAAGCGGCGTTGCGCGCGGCGTTGTTTGCGATCGAAGACACATTGAACCCGGTGGACGCCGTGTTCATGTACCAGGTTATCGAATTGACCGGCGAAATCGCTGATATGGCAGAGCGCGTTGGTCGTCGTCTTGAGCTGTTGCTCTCTCACTAATAAACAATAATTCGGGCCAAACGGCTCTCCGAGGGCGGTTCCATGGAACAAGAGCTTATTTATATTAGCCTGGCCGCCGCGTTCGGCATATTCATGGCGTGGGGTATTGGCGCGAACGATGTCGCCAATGCGATGGCGACCTCGGTCGGTTCCAAAGCCCTGACGATCAAGCAGGCAATTCTCGTTGCCGCGATTTTCGAGTTTCTTGGGGCAGTATTGGCCGGTGGTGCGGTAACGTCGACAATTCGCAAGGGCATCGTCGATACTGACCTGCTTGCAGGCACGCCCGAACTCCTGGTCTACGGCATGCTTGCGGCACTGCTCGCCGCAGGCACGTGGCTGTTTATCGCCTCCAGGAATGGCTGGCCCGTATCGACAACGCATTCAATCGTTGGCGCAATTGTTGGTTTCGCCGCAGTCGGTATCGGTGTCGATGCGGTGCAATGGGGCAAGGTTGGCACAATCGTCATGAGTTGGGTTGTGTCACCCCTGACAGCCGGATTCATCGCGTACCTGATCTATCGCAGTGTGCAACGCCTGATTCTTCGTCAGGAGGATCCACTCGCCAAGGCCATACGCTGGGTACCGGTCTACATGTTCTTCGCCGCGTTCACGATTACCCTTGTCACGATTCTCAAGGGGCTCAAGCATGTCGGCCTGACGATCAGTCTCAGGGACAGCTATATCCTCGCGACCGCGATTGCCGTCGGCATCGCACTGATTGGTGCATTTGCCATTCGGCGTATCCAGCCCGACCCCAAAGCTGAGAAGAAGCTGCATTTCTACACAGTTGAACGCGTTTTCGGCGTTCTCATGGTCGTGACAGCCTGCGGCATGGCGTTTGCACACGGTTCGAACGATGTTGCGAACGCGATCGGACCGCTGGCGGCAGTCATAAGCGTCGCGCAGAATGGTGTGATAACAGCCGAGGCAGCATTGCCGATCTGGGTATTGATCCTTGGCGGCGGCGGTATTGTTATCGGTCTTGCGACATATGGCCGTCACGTTATTGCAACAGTCGGCAAGAAAATCACGCAGCTTACACCGAGTCGTGGATTTGCCGCTGAGCTTGCGGCGGCGACGACCATTGTGATTGCGTCAGGTACAGGCATTCCGATTTCGACGACGCACACACTCGTTGGCGCTGTACTTGGCGTCGGCATGGCCCGTGGCATCGAGGCAATCGACCTCCGGGTCGTGGCGCGAATACTCGTCTCATGGGTCGTTACCATTCCAGCCGGCGCGTTTCTCGCCATCGTGTTCTTCTTTATTTTCAAAACGATACTGCCTTGACAGGAGCGAATCGCTCATGCGTCGCCTGATTCTTCTATTCATTGCACTGCAAATGTCATTCTCGCCGGCGGCTGCGCAGGGAATTGTCAGTTACCGCGCGCTGCACCATCCGGTGTACAGCAGGACCGGCATGGTCGCGGCGCAGAACATGATCGCGACCGAAGTTGGCGTCGCGGTTCTTGCAGATGGCGGTAATGCGGTTGACGCAGCAGTTGCGGTCGGTTTCGCGCTGGCTGTCACCTTGCCGAGGGCCGGAAATATCGGTGGTGGCGGTTTCATGCTGGTTTACGATGCTGCGTCCGATACGACAACGGCAATCGACTATCGTGAAATGGCGCCGCTTGCCGCGACTACTAACATGTTTCTGGATGCGGACGGCAACGCCGACCCCGGGCTGTCTCGCAACAGCCACAAAGCATCGGCCGTTCCCGGGACGGTTGCCGGACTTTATTATGCGCATAAGAAATTCGGTAAGCTGCCGTGGAAAAGGCTCGTGCAGCCAGCCGTTGGACTGGCCCGCAATGGCATGGTTGTTACACACGATCTGGCGACGACACTGCGCAGCAAACAGGACAGAATGTGCAGCAACAAGGCGACCTGCGAATACTTCTACAAAACGGGTGGCGAGCCCTACTCCTTTGGCGAGCGGCTTGTACAGGCGGATCTCGCGGATTCGTTGCAGCTGATCGCCGATGATGGCCCGGACGCGTTTTACAAAGGTCCGATCGCTGAAAAAATCGTCGCCGAAATGCAGGCCGGAGGCGGAATTATTGACCTGGAATCGCTCGCGGCATACAAGCCGGTGGTTCGTAAGGCACTGCGCGGCAACTATCGTGGTTACGATATCGTAACGATGCCGCCACCGAGCTCCGGTGGCGTGCATGTCCTGCAAATGCTTAACGTGCTGAAACATTTTCCGATTGCACAGATGGGCAGCGGCAGCGCCGACAAAGTACACGTACTCGCCGAAGTCATGCGACTTGCCTACGCCGATCGCAGCAAGCACCTGGGGGATCCTGGTTTTTATGAGGTCCCGGTTGATTGGCTCACGAGCGCCGACTACGCGGCGGAACTCGCGGACTCGATCGACATGAAGTGGGCGCGGCCTTCCGATGATGTTGCGCCTGGTGTTGCTCCGGCACACGAGAGCGAGGACACAACGCATTTCTCGGTCATTGATGCAGAAGGCAACGTCGTATCGAACACCTATACCCTCAATACTTCGTACGGTTCCGGCATTTCGGTTCGAGGGGCCGGCTTCCTGCTCAATAACGAGATGGAGGACTTCGTCTCCAAGCCCGGCGTGCCGAATGTTTTCGGCTTGCTCGGTGGCGAGGCGAATGCAGTCGAGGCCCTGAAACGGCCATTGAGCTCGATGACACCTGTTATCGTTTTCGCGGACGGCAAGCCGTGGTTCGCGACCGGTAGTCCGGGCGGCAGCTACATCATTACGACCGTATTGCAGATGCTGGTCAATGTGATCGATCACGGCATGAACATCGCCGAAGCGTCGAACCGGCCGCGAGCGCATCACCAGTGGTTTCCCGACGTGCTGTCGCTCGAGGCAGGGTTCGGCCCGGACACGATCGAACTACTCGAGGCGCGTGGCCACAAGGTGAAGGTGTCAAATGCCCTGTATACGAGCCTGCAGACAGTCGCCTACAAGGACAATCTGTTTCGTGGCGCATCCGATCCACGGCGACCCAATTCGGGAAGCGCTGCGCCCGCCGCTGTAGATGCCACAATCCACTAGCCCGACAAATTCCGGTATCACGCCTGCGGCACGGCGCTATGCGATGGTCGTGCTCGCCATCGTCTACATGTTCAACTTCGTCGATCGGCAGATCCTGTCGATTCTGTTGCCCGCGATTCGGGATGAGTTTCAGGTTGGCGATGCAGTGCTTGGATTGCTCGCCGGTACCGCGTTCGCGCTGTTTTATGTGGTTCTCGGGGTGCCGATCGCACAGCTTGCCGATCGGGTGAATCGCCGCAACCTGATTGCGGTCGCTGTTGCCATCTGGAGTGGCATGACTGCGCTGTCGGGGCTTGCGGCAAACGTTTGGCAGTTGACCCTGGCACGTATTGGCGTTGGCATCGGTGAGGCCGGCTGCAGCCCTCCGGCACATTCGATGATCGCCGATTTCTATCCACCCGAGCGACGCTCCTCGGCGATGGGTTTTTATACGCTGGGAATCTCGGCCGGCATCATGCTCGCCTACCTGGCCGGCGGCTGGGTTGCGCAAAATATCGGCTGGCGCGAAGCATTCTTTGTCGTTGGTATTCCAGGCCTGTTCCTGGCGCTCATCGTCCGGTTTACCGTTTCCGAGCCGCGGCGTGGAGCATCAGAGCAACGCACCGATAGCGGTAAACAACCGACCCTGATGGCCGTCTTTCGCTTCCTGCTGGGGCGGCGGTCATTCTTGTATATGGCAGTGGCCGCTGGCCTGAGTGCATTCGTCGGTTACTCGATTGTCAATTTCACACCGAGTTTTATGGTGCGTAGCTTTGCCGTGGATATTGCGACGCTGGGACTGTGGCTGGGTTTGATCTACGGGATAGCCGGCGGCTTCGGATTCTTCATGGGTGGTTACCTTGCGGATCACATCGGGCGCACCGGCCATCGCAAGGCACTGTCGTTTATCGCCTTGGCCGTGTTGCTTACGGTGGTATTCAATAGTGCGGTTTTTCTTGCGCCGACCGCCTTGTCGTGCCTGCTGTTGCTTATCGTCCCGGCGGTGACATCCAACTTCTACCTGGCACCGGTGCTGAGTCAGACACAAAGCCTGGTTTCCTTGCGCATGAGAGCTGTTGCCTCGTCACTGGTGCTGTTGATCATCAACGTTATCGGTCTCGCCATGGGGCCGCCTGTTACGGGTTTAATCAGCGATTTCCTCGAGCCCGGATACGGACCCGAATCGATGCGCTACAGCCTGTTGCTCGTCAGTTCGGTCTTGTTGCCACTTGCGGCGTGGTGTTACTACCAGGCCGGCAAGTCGATAGAGCACGATTTGCAGCGTGCGGACGTGCACGACTGAGTTCTCATACGGCGCGCAGATACCAGTCAAAGTCGATTGGACTGACGACGTTGTGGAATTGCCTGCACTCCTCGCGCCGATTGACCGCGTAATACCTGCAATACTCATCGCCGAGATAGGCAGGCAGGATCTTGCTCTTAGAGAAACGGTCGATCGCCGGTTCCCAGCGATCCGGGATGCGAGTCTTCAGCGACACGCGTTCACCCTCTTCAATCATCCGCCCGGGGTCGCACTTGTTCTTGAGTCCGTAATGGACGCCTGCCGCAATTGCCGCCGTGACGAGGTAAGGATTCGCATCCGCGCCGGCGACGCGATGTTCGAAGCGCAGATTCGTCTCGTCGGCCTCCGGGATGCGAACAGCTACCGCGCGATGATTGACGCCCCAGTTCGTATCAACCGGTGCGAAATTTTCTGGCAAGAGCCTGCGGTACGAGTTGGCATTGGGGGCAAAAATGGCCGTCGACTCGGCCATTGTCTTGAGTAATCCGCCAACGGCATAACGAAGTCGCGACGAGAACGGCGGGACTGCGAGGCTGTCGCGGCCATGCGAGAAATAGTTTTTGCCGTTGCGATCGACCAGGCTCATGTGAATATGCAAGCCGCTCCCCGAATCCTCGGCGAATGGTTTCGCCATGAAACAGGCGACGAAGCCGTGCTTCAGTGCCGTCGCCTTTACGGCTCGCTTGAGCAAGACGGCGTGATCGCAGGCCAGAGCGGGATCGTCAATATGCGTCAGATTTATTTCGAATTGCCCCGGTGCGAATTCGGCAGTGGCGGCGTCGGCAGGGATGCCCTGCACCCCGCAGTGATCGTACAGGTCGTCGAGGAAATGCTCGATTTCCCACAGGTCATCGGGATGATAGACCTGCGGCCCGGGCTGCGGGCGACCGAGTCCCGGCACGCGTGAGGCACGTGGCGTCGGCTTGTCCGCCCTGGCATCGAGCAAATAGAATTCCAGCTCTGTCGCCATCACGATTTTGAGTCCCATTTTTCTGAGCGGTGCAATCGATCGTTCCAACACCGCGCGCGGATCGGCGAAGTACGGATCGCCGCTTTTCTCGAACATGCGGAACAACGCCTGCGCAGTCGGCCGAGCGGCCCAGGGAACCGGGGCAATGCTGCCAGGCACGAGGCGGCACGGTACATCGGGGTCGCCATCGCCATCGCCGACCATACCCGGAAGCACCGCACCAAGTGTGCCCATCAGAAGCGTGCCGCCGCAAAACCAGAATTCCTCGTCGCAGGTCTTCTCGAAACTCGACCGGCGGATGCGCTTGCCGCGCAATATCCCGCCTACGTCAGGCACGAGCAGTTCCATCGTCGCAGTTTGGGGTTGCTTGCGAAGCAAGCGGCGCAGTTCAACGCTTAGTGGATTGTCGTTTGCCATGGCTGGCCCATTGTACAGCGTGCTAATATGCCGCCAAGCTTCGCGACCGGAATAAAAATATCAATAAACGCAGCTTATATGGCCTGACCCGCTTGTTTCTTATGGCCGCTACCGCGTGGCCCTTCGCTGTGCACGCGATCGATGTCGAGTCGCCGAAAGTAGGGCTTACGTCCGTGCCTGTCGAGATCGTCGTCAGCGACGTTGCGGCAGGCAGCGATGTGGCCTTGAGCTTTGCGGGGAGCAGTTATCGCGATGTGGCGGGCGACGATGGCAGGGCGACCTTCGATGAATTGATGACCGATAGTGTCGGTACGGTCGAGATCGTGGCAACAGCGGACGGCGCATCTGCATCAAGCATGCTGCGCGTGTTGCCCGGCTGGATATCGCTGATGCCGGCCTTCCTCGCGATCGCTGTCGCGCTGCTACTGCGGAACGTCGTACCTGCGCTGGTGCTCGGCCTGTGGTTGGGTTCAACCGCGTTGCAGGGCTTTACGCCGCTCGGCGCGCTCAAAGGCCTGATGGACGTGTTTGCGGTATTCATCGTAAACGCGCTCGCCAATCCTGATCACGCTGCAATCATTGCATTCACAATGATGATCGGCGGCATGGTCGGCATCATTACACGCAACGGCGGCATGGCAAGTATCGTTCGCGTTGTTGTCAGCAAGGCGAAGACGGCGATCGGCGGACAGGTCTCGGTGTGGCTGATGGGCTTGATGATCTTTTTCGATGACTACGCCAACACGCTCGTCGTTGGCAATACGGCGCGATCGGTCACTGACCATCTGAAGATCTCGCGAGAGAAGCTGGCCTACATCGTCGATTCAACGGCAGCGCCGGTCGTATGTCTGGCCCTCGTAACGACCTGGATCGGCTATCAGGTCAGCCTGATCGATCAGGCGATGCAGAGCATCGACGGGCTCGCCGGGATTACAGCGTATTCGATGTTCCTGCATTCGATTCCGTACAGTTTCTACCCGATTCTGGCTATCGTCTTCGTGTTGGTGGTAGCCTCGACCGGCCGTGACATGGGTCCGATGTACAAAGCAGAGCTGCGCGCGCGGCGCGGCATGGTCGAACCAAGAAGCGGAGAAGCCCTGCCCGCATTGGACGGAGATACGCTCGACGCGAAGCCTGACGTTCCGATGCGTCCTGTGAACGCGTTTTTGCCGATCGTTGTGCTGATCGGCACGCTCTGCGTCAGTATGTTCATAACAGGCGAAGGCGAGACGATCACCGACATTGTCGGATCTGCAGATCCCTACAAAGCGATGATGTGGGCATCGTTTATCGGTGCACTCGTCGCGGCCGGCCTGTCGATCGGGCAAAAGATACTCAGTGCGCACGAGACGGTTGACGCATGGTATGGAGGGGCTCGGGCTACTTTATTCGGCATGATCGTGTTAGTGCTGGCGTGGTCGATGTCGGCGGTGACAGGTGACCTCAACGCGAAGGGCTACCTGATATCGATATTGGGCGACGCGCTGCCGGCTGCGCTCGTACCCGCGGTCGTTTTCGTGCTGGCGGCAATTACGGCGTTCTCGACCGGCACGAGCTGGGGCACCATGGGCATACTCCTCCCGCTGGTCCTGCCACTCACCTGGGCCGTCTTGACGGTTAATGGTATGGCGGATCCGTCCGGCATGCACATCATGTATTCCTCGATTGCCTGCGTGCTCGCCGGGGCGGTTTGGGGGGATCATTGCTCACCGATATCGGATACGACCGTGCTGTCATCCATTGCCAGCGGCTGTAACCATATAGAGCATGTGCGTACGCAGTTGCCATATGCCATGCTCGTCGGCGCCGTCGCGATCGGTATTGGTACGATTCCGGCAGGCTACGGTCTGCCGCCGTGGGTGTCGTTGATTGTCGGAGTTGCTATCCTGATTACGGTCCTGCGATTCTTCGGCCGTAAAGCTGATGATTCGGTAAACTAGCTGCATCTGAATTCTGCACTTATTTTATGTGCCCGCGACCCGTAATCGGCGTGCCGGCTGACCGGCGAATACTCGAGCCCCATCCGTTTCACGTGGTGGGTGAGAAATATCTGCAGGCATTGATCGATGGTGCGGATGCGCTGCCACTGATCATCCCGGTGCTGGCCGAGCATATTGATATCGATGACATTCTGCGGCACGTCGACGGCGTGTTGTTGACCGGCAGTCCGTCAAATGTCGAGCCGCATCACTATGACGGGGAACCGAGTGAGCCCGGCACTCTGCACGATCCGCATCGCGACGCTGCGACCCTGCCGCTGACGCGGCGGGCACTCGATGCAGGTGTGCCGTTGCTTGCCGTGTGCCGCGGTTTCCAGGAACTCAACGTCGTGCTGGGTGGCACGCTACATCAGAAAGTACATGAGGTGCCGGGTTATCATACGCACAGGGAGAACCCGGATGATCCGCTCGACGCGCAGTATGGCCCGTCGCACGCTGTGAATCTCGTGGCTGGCGGTATGTTGCACAAGCTCGCCGGTGCGACCACGGTCACGGTCAACTCCCTGCATTCACAAGGTGTCGCACGACTTGCCAGCGGCGTTACAGTGGAAGCGGTTGCCGACGACGGCCTCATCGAGGGCTTTAGCGTCGACAGCGTGCACGGATTTGCCGTGGCCGTGCAGTGGCATCCCGAGTGGAAGGTCACGCAAGACGATTTTTCCATGGCAATTTTTAAGGCGTTCGGCGCTGCGTGCAGAGAGTACGCAGGCCGGCGACAGGTGTAACGTGAATAAGGACGATGTTTTTCAGCCGTGGCTGAAAGAAAGGGAAATTGAAGATGTCGAGGCATTCGTGCCCGACATGGCGGGTTCGGCGCGCGGCAAAGTCGTACCGGCCGACAAGTTCGGCTCAGGACAGATGAAAATGCCCGAGGCGATCTTTGGGCAGACGATCTCCGGCAACTATGTCGCCAACAAGCAAAATGTCGAGGATCGCGACATGTTGCTGGTCCCGGATCCGACAACGCTGCGGCCGGTGCCCTGGGCAACGGACCCGGCCGCCTCGGTGTTTCTCGACTGCTTTCACAACGACGGCTCACCGGTTGATACATCACCGCGCGGCGTTCTGCGCAGCGTGCTTGGAAAGTATGAGGCGAAAGGGTGGGTACCCGTCGTAGCGCCCGAGGTCGAGTTTTATCTGCTCAACGCGCATTCGGATCCAAATGCCGAGGCAGAGCCGCCGGAAGGCCGTCTTGGTTGGACTGAAGGGGCGCGTCAGCCCTATAGCATCGATACGATGAACGACTTCGATCCGTTCATCAATGACTTGTATAAGTACTGCGAGGATCAGCGCATCCGCATCGATACGCTGTCACAGGAAATGGGGCCGGCTCAATTCGAGATCAATTTTCTGCACGGCGATGCAGTCGACCTCGCGGACCAGGTGTTTCTGTTCAAACGCACGGTGCGTGAGGTCGCGATCGAACACGAGATGCACGCGACGTTTCTGGCCAAACCGATGGCGGAAGAAGCTGGTAGTGCGTTGCACGTTCATCAGAGCGTCGTCGACAAGAGTGGTAAGAACATTTTCACAATGGACGACGGTAACGCGAGCGAGCTCTTTTACGGCTATCTCGGCGGTCTGCAAACCTACATGCCGGATGCAATGCTGGTATTTGCGCCGTACGTGAATTCGTATCGACGCTTTCTTGATCCCTGGTCATCGCCGGTCAACCTCGCCTGGGCAATCGACAATCGCACGGTGGGATTTCGGGTACCCGACGCCGAGCCGGAAAACAGGCGTGTTGAGAATCGCCTCGCCGGGTCGGATGTCAATCCATATCTCGTAATAGCGGCCACACTGGCCTGTGGTTACCTCGGCATGATCGAGGGACTCAAGCCGGCCGAACCGACCGAAGGCAGCGCATACGGTGAGGATTTCTCGCTGCATCGGCATATCTACGTTGCGATCGAAGCACTGCGCGAAAGTAAGGCCATGCGCAGCATTTTGGGCGATAATTTCGTCGAGCTCTATTGCGCGCTTAAAGAGGATGAATACCGCGAGTTTCAGGAAATCATCACGCCCTGGGAGCGCGAGATCCTGATGTTCAACGTCTGAGAGGCTGGGCCATGGCAGCAATTGAAAAGCGAACCGGTCGGGACTGGCAGGAGCTGGACAAAGACCACCACCTGCATCCGTTTACCGATCACAAACAACTGCACGAGAAGAAGTCGCGCATCATCACGCGTGCTGAGGGCGTGTACATTTATGACGCCGATGGCAACAAGATTCTCGACGGCATGTCCGGCCTGTGGTGCGTCAATGCGGGCTACGGTCGTGACGAAATAGTCGACGCCGCTGCGGCACAGATGCGCGAGCTACCGTATTACAATAACTTCTTCCAGTGTGCCCATCCGCCGTCAATCGAACTGGCGAATATGCTGCAGGAAGTCAGCCAGCCACAGTTCAACCACGTGTTCTTTACAGGCTCGGGATCCGAGTCGAATGACACAATCGTACGCATGGTACGCCGCTATTGGGATTTGATGGGTCAACCCGAGCGACATACGATCATCAGCCGCGAGAACGCCTACCACGGCTCGACCGTTGCGGCGGCGAGTCTCGGCGGTATGAAACCGATGCACGAGCAGGGCGGGTTGCCGATCCCCGGCATCGTTCATGTCGCACAGCCGTACTGGTTTGGCAGCGATCGCAGCGTGTCACCCGAAGAGTTTGGAATTGCGACGGCGCGCACGATCGAAGACAAGATCAACGAAGTTGGCGCCGACAAAGTCGCCGCATTTATTGCGGAGCCAGTTCAGGGTGCCGGCGGGGTGATAATACCTCCTGATTCGTATTGGCCCGAAGTACAGCGCATTTGCGACGAGTACGGCATCCTGCTGATCTCGGACGAAGTCATAACGGGCTTCGGCCGGCTCGGCGAATGGTTCGGCGCCGACTATTACGGCACGAAACCTGACCTGATGCCGTTCGCGAAGGGCGTAACCTCGGGTTACCTGCCGCTCGGTGGCGTGCTGGTCAGCGACCGTGTTGCCGGCGTGTTGATTGACAGGGGTGGTGAGTTCTACCACGGCTACACGTACTCGGGGCATCCCGCTGCATGCGCGGTCGCGATGGAAAACCTGCGAATCCTGCAGCGTGAACACCTCGTTGAACGCGTGAAGAACGATATCGGCCCGTACCTGCAGGCCGGCTGGAACAAGCTGGCGGAGCATCCGATTGTCGGCGAGACACGCATGGTCGGCCTGATGGGCGCGATCGAGATCGTTCGCAATAAAGAAACGCTCGAGCGCTACGAGGAAAAACAGGGCATTGGCACGATCTGCCGTGACTTCCTGGTTAACAACGGGCTCGTCTTGCGTGCAGTCGGTGATACGATCGTCGCCGCGCCGCCGTTTGTGTTGTCGCACGAAGAGGCGGACGCAATGATTGCAACGACCTGGAAATGCCTGGACCTGACGCAAGAGGCGGCTAATGGAGCGGCGGCGAATGGATAAGAACGGTGGTGATCATGCGATCACGCGTGACGATCTGTATGGCACGACGCCGGAGCCGACCTATGCCGGCGCCACGTCGTTCATGCGTCGCAAGTACACACAGGATCTTGACGGCGTCGATGTCGTTGTCACCGGCATACCGCTCGATACGGCCACGACCAATCGCCCGGGCACACGTTTCGGACCACGCGCCATTCGTGCGGCGTCGACAATCATGGCCTGGGAAAAATCGTACGGCATGGTGTTTGACCCGTTCGACAAACTCGCGGTCATCGACTACGGCGACTGCTTTTTCGATTTCGGCCGCCCACAAGAGGTTCCGGACGCGATCGAGGCGCACGCGACGAAAATCATCAGCAAAGGCCCAGCTTTGCTCGCACTCGGTGGCGATCACTTTATTGCCTTCCCGCTCCTGAAAGCGCACGCGAAAAAACACGGTGCGCCACTGTCATTGATTCATTTCGATGCGCACAGCGATACCTGGGCGGATGAAGACGACAGGATTGATCATGGCACCATGTTCTTCCACGCAGCGAAACAAGGTCTCGTCGATCCGGCCAGTTCGATGCAGATCGGTCTCAGGACAACCAATCCCGACACGATGGGTTTCAACATCGTTGATGCGCCATCGGTCCATGAACACGGTATCGCCACGGTTACCAAAAAAATAAGAGGCGTGGTTGGCGATAGGCCCGTCTATCTGACATTTGACATCGATTGTCTTGACCCGAGCTACGCACCGGGCACCGGGACGCCGGTATGTGGTGGCCTGACGAGCCACCAGGCGCTCGAAATTCTGCGTGGCCTTGCCGGCATCAATATCGTCGGCATGGATATCGTCGAGGTCGCACCGGCCTATGATGTGGGTGAGATCACCGCGCTTGCTGCAGCCGCTTTGGCGATGGAAATGCTCTATTTGTACGCGAGCCGCCCGGCGTAGCAACAGCAATGGCCCATAAATGGTTTGCCAATCCGGTACTGGCGCTGAGCATGCTGTATTTTCGCCTCAAAGAACTCCGGTAGGATCGTTCCTTGAACCCGACAAAGATGTTGCAGTTCTTTGAATCGCGCAGCGCTCGTGGGGAGCCGCTGGTGCTCGTCACAGTTTGCGAGACCGAGGGATCGACCTACAGCAAAGCCGGCGCGCAGATGCTGGTAGACCAGAACGGCGTTTTTCGCGGCATGTTGTCAGGTGGCTGTCTCGAGGGTGACCTTGCCATCCGTGCGCAACAGGTGCTCGAGACCGGTATCCCACAGACCGTCACTTATGACCTCGGTGCCGACGATGATGAGCTATGGGGCATGGGCGTCGGTTGTGATGGCGTGATGCGCGTCTTGCTGCAGCCGTTGCGGGCGCAGGACGACTATGCGCCGTTTGCACAGATTGCCGACGTATTGCGTGGTCACACCGCGGCGGAGATTGCGATTCCTGTCGAGGGCGAGTCGGGTGGGACGCTGCTGGTCCTGGTTCAGCCACCACCACAGGTCCTGGTGCTGGGTGCGGGTCTTGATGCCGAACCGGTGGTCCGATTCGCGGCGGAGTTGGGGTGGCGGTGCACGGTCGTCGATCATCGGCAGGCGTATATCGACAATGGTGACTTCGCGAGTGCCCTGGCAACGCATTGTGCGCCGGCCGATCAACTTGGCGAAGTCCTGGACCTGAGTCGGTTCGACATGGCGATCGTCATGAGTCATCACCTGGCCAGTGATCGCATTTATCTGAGGCAACTGGCTGAAACCAACATCGGATATATCGGTTTGCTGGGCCCGCACAATCGTCGCGAGCGCTTGCTAGCGGATATCGGCGCAGCGGCCACGAAACTCGAAAAACGTTTGCACGGTCCGGCCGGGCTTGATATTGGTGGGCGCGGTCCGGCGCCGATCGCGTTGTCGATCATTGCGCAGATGCAGCAAAAACTAAAGTCGGGCTAGTTTCCGGTTTGCATGTTGCCCGGGAAAAAGACGCGGATGATCATGTTTGCCAGCTCATCGATCTCTGCGTCATTGTCGAGGTCGATATTGCTCGTTCCTTTGAGCTCGAGCTTCAGCGCCAGCAGACCGCCGGCCGAGACGCGAATCATGTTGAATAATAAAGCCGCGCTGCCTGGCGGCGCGATACCAAGTCGTTGTAACTCTGTCAATGCCTTGTGCACCTCATCAAACATCGGACGCAAGTGGGTTTCGATCAACCAGTCGAGCCGGTCGCTCGGATAACTTGCCTCCTGCATAATGACCTTGTGCAGGGCGGGTCGGGTGCGGGAAAAATTCACGTACGTTCGGACGAACGTTTCAGCTCGGACCTTCGGGTCGGTTTCGGGGACCTCAGCCATGGCTTTGACAATCGAAATGTTGAATTCACGAAAGATCCTGTCCGCCGACGAACGCCACAGCTGATCCTTGTTCTTGAAGTGATAGGTGATGAGCGGGTGGTGCACGCCAGCACGATCAGCTATGTCGCGCGTCGATGTGCCTTTAAAGCCATTCTCTGAAAACGCCTCGATCGCCGCGTCGAGTAGCTTCTGCTGCGTAACGACGCTGCGATGTTGTTGTTTGCGTGCCGGTTTTTCGGCATCGACGTGCAAGAGTAGCTCCTTCGGTGAGCCTCCTGGACGGTTTAGATTATCCTGAACTTTAGAATTAGTCCAGATTGGAATTATTTTACGAGTGGTCAGTTGTAACGGATTAATCGATCGCAAACATCATGCGCACGGCGGCTCGCTTGCGGACTGCGACACCGTCCTGGATGACCGGTTCAAATTCCCAGCCCGCGACCGCAGTCGTTGCGGACTTGACGAACGTATCGCCCGGGTTCGATTCCCGAATGCTAATGTCGCTGACGGTGCCATCGATGTCCACGGTGAAAGCGACGTCGACCCACCCCGAGAGACTGCGCCGTTGAGCCGCACGTGGGTATTTCGGTGCGACGTATTTGGTTCTTTTCAACGAACTAACCGATACTGGAGCCGGCAATGGCTGCGGAATTGCAGCTTGTTCCTGAACGGGCGCGGCAGCGGCGAACTGCGGCGGCGTGTAGTCACTTGTTGGCTCTGCGGCAGCAACGACCAAATCGTCCGCAGCATCCTGCTTCTGTGCGGGTCTTTGCACGGTCTCTGACGGCGCAGCAGCTGGCTGCCTGGCGGCAGCCCGCGCAGCAGTAGCCAGCGCAGCAGTAGCCCGCTCAGCAGCAGCCCGCTCAGCGGCAATCCGCTCAGCAGCAGCCCGCTCAGCAGCAGCCTGTTCAGCAGCAGCCAGTTCAGCAGCAGCTTTGTCTGCGGCAGCTTTGTCTGCGGCCGCACGTTCCGCGGCGACCTTTTGGGCGGCCGCACGTTCCGCAGCGGCCTTTTCAGCAGCCGCTCGATCCGCGGCAAGCTTCTCGGCAGCAGCCTGTTCAGCGGCTAGCTTCTCCTTGGCAGCGCGTTCGGCGGCGAGCTTCTCGGCCGCAGCGCGATCTGCAGCAGCCTTTTCGGCAGCCGCGCGATCTGCAGCAGCTTTTTCGGCCGCAGCGCGTTCGGCGGCGATTTTTTCGGCCGCAGCGCGTTCCGCGGCAGCCTTCTCGGCAGCAGCACGTTGCTGTGCTTCACGGCGTTCTTGCGCCAGGCGCTCGCGTGCAGTGGCCAGGGCGGTCGTGGCCGCAGCCAGTTCACTGCTCGATGGATCGAGCCTACGCGCATCGATTAGCAGTGCGTCGGCCACATCGAAGTTGCCTGTGTCGATTTGCGCCCGTGCCCGCAGCACGAGCTTGCTGGCGACAGCCGTCAGTCCCTGGCGTGCTGCTATATTTTCAGTATCGATGCTCAACGCGAGTTCAAAATAGAAGCGGGCATTGTCATTCGACGGTGCGATCAACAAGTCTTCTTCCAATCGTGCGTTCGCCTGCGCGAGGATCTCACCAACACGCTCGTCATTCAGCGCAGCGCTGAGTTCGTCCGCAACGGCATCGATCTCTGTCGAATCAGCGATGCCGAGCGAGCGAGCGCCATCAATGGCAACGGATGCGTCATCAAAACGTGACTCGCGGATCGCGAGGCGTGCATTGTCGACATAGTCTCTGAGCTGCGTCTGCACGAGTTGTGCATTCAGAAACGGCAGTCGCGCGTTATTCGGATCGGCGAACTCTACTCGTTGCAAGGCTGTCGTGGCGTCCGCGACGCGACGCTCGAGCATCGCCGATTCGGCCATGCCAAGTGCCTGCTCGATGACCTGCTGCAGTCCCGCCGCTGCGACCGGGTCCCCCGGGGTCATTTCGAGGGCCGACAAATAGAGCTCGATGGCATTACTGCCGGGCGGATCAAAGACCCGCCCAGCCGCGGTCGCGAGCTGCGCTTCATCGATCAGATCGTCGAGGCCGGACTCTCGCGGAGGAACGACCTCTGTTTCGACAACCGGCTCGGCTTCGGTATTTGAAGGCGTGCTTGCGACAGGGTCGTCTTCTACGATCGGCTCATCGGAGCCGCTAAACATCCAAAACGATACGCCGATAATGGCAACGAGCGCAGCAGCCCCAATGCCGAGCCGTTTCGGATTGCTGAGCAGAGAGCCACCCGAGCCCGCAGCAACTGGTGCTTCGGCTGTCTCCGTATTGGATTTTCTTGTTTTCGAGAACGAGTCGCCAACCGATTTGACGATGCCCGTCATTGTTTCAGCGAAGCTCGAGTCGTCTCCACCGAACGCCATTGTCAATCCGTCATCAATGGGTGACAACGCTTCGTTGCGATTCGGAACGATCGTGCTGCTTGGCTCGATCTTGGCCTTGGGAACCTCCTGCGGTGCTTCCGGCGCTTTGGCAACGGGTGCCGGCTTGGGCCGTTGCTGCCGTGGCTCCTTGGCCTCGGGGACCGGCTTGATCTTGGGTTCAGGTTTGGCTTCAGCCTTGGGCTTCGGCCTGGGCACCGGCTTGGGCTGAGACTTAGGCTCCAGCCTGGGCTGAGGCTTCGGTTGCGGCTTGGGTGCGGCTTTCGGCGGCGGTGCTGTCGTGTCAGAAATCTTGAACGCGGAATCCGGTGCCTCAAGATGATGCTTCACCGATGCCTCGACAGCGAGTCGCGAGCGGCCCGGCGAAACCGGCTTCAGCAAGAAGCGATACACCTTGCCGCGATTGATCAGGTCCATAAGCATTTCGCCATCGTCGCGGCGGCCCGCAACAATGGCGACGAGTCGAGGTGAAACTGCACGTAGCTTCATGGTCATCGTCTCGACGTCGGCGCCAACCATGGCAGCATCGACGACGGCAACGCCAACTTTGGTCTTGCGTACGGCATCATCAGCCTGAGCAAGCGTGTTGGCGTAGATCACATTGTGCAGACCCCGTGCCGATTCCTTAACGGTTGCCAGGAACTCCTCATCCTGAGTCAGGACAAGTACGTCGACGGCCTGCGATCCGACGCCTGCTGCTGATACCTTCTTCGAATCCAGAATCGGCAAACGGCCTGTGCCGTCCGAGATAATGGGCGAACCGTTTTCAGACGTTTCCATGACGATGTGTTCGGCGCCAGGTACATCAACATTCGCCGTTGTGTCGTTAGCCGATTCGGCAAGTGCCAGAAGGCGTGCCTGCTGTGTCGCATTATCGATCAGGCTCTTTAGCGAATCGGGAGTGATGCTACCGCGCACTATCTGGAATACTTCCTTGTCGCCGACGAGAGCCTCGAGGCCGTCGTCTTCGTTGCCTGCAAGGAGGATTCCGATCGTCTCGGGAGAACGTTTCTTGGCTTCGCGCAGTGCGTCAAGGCCGCTCATGCCCGGCAGATCTTGCGCCGTCACGATGACGTCGATCTGGATTTCGCCGAGCGTGTTTAGTGCTTCGCTGCCGCTGGTTGCACAGTGCACTGTGTAGCGATCATTGAACCCGGTGCTAAGGTCGTCCAGGGCGCTTTGTTCGCTATGTAGTAACAGAACCTGCTTCTTGAAATGCTCCAACGACACTCGATGACCTCCGTTGCTTTATGTCTAATCGCACGCTGAGTCCTTGCGTCGGAGGAGTATATCCTTGGGCGTGAGGTGATTTGTCGCCGGACGGCGACCGATATTCGAATTTGTGACATGCCGCACAGTGCAACTGCAGCCCGCATCACATTTGGGCTTCGGGCGGTCAGACAGCGGTCAGATCAACTGTGGTGCAGCGCTTCGGCAGACAACTCGGCGACGGCATCGTCGAGCGAAAGTACGGTCTGTTTCCTGGAGCCGAGGCGGCGCATCGCGACGTTGCGCTCATCGACCTCGCGCTGTCCGACGGCGAGCAATATTGGGACTTTTTCCACGCTGTGTTCGCGAACTTTGTAGGAGATCTTCTCATTGCGGGTGTCGGTCTCAACGCGGAGCCCGGCGTTCCCGAGCGCGTGTGCCACTTCCTCGGCATAGTCGTTCGCGTCGGAGGTAATCGTCAGCACTTTGACCTGGGTCGGCGCGAGCCACAGCGGCAGGTTGCCGGCATGGTGCTCGATCAGGATGCCGATGAACCGCTCGAGCGAGCCGAAGATCGCACGATGCAACATCACGGGCAGATGCTTGTTACCGTCTTCGCCGATGTACGTCGCGCCGAGCCGTCCCGGCATGTTTAGGTCGACCTGCAACGTGCCACACTGCCAGTCGCGCCCGATGGCATCGCGCAGCACGAATTCCAGCTTCGGTCCGTAGAATGCACCTTCGCCCGGGTTATGTGTGTACTTGAGGCCGGCAACTTCGAGCGCCTTTAACAGTGCGGCCTCTGCCTGATCCCAAACTTCGTCCTCACCAACGCGAACTTCGGGACGGTCGGCGAACTTGATGCGCACGTCGTCGAAGCCGAAGCTCTTGTAGATGCCAAGAATAAGATCGCAGACAGCGATGGACTCGTCGGTGATTTGCTCGGGTGTACAAAAGATATGCGCATCGTCTTGTGTAAATGCGCGCACACGCATCATGCCGTGCAGTGCACCCGACGGCTCGTTACGATGGCATTTGCCGAATTCAGCCAGGCGACAGGGCAGGTCGCGATAACTCGTGATGCCCTGTTTGAATACCTGTACATGGCCCGGGCAGTTCATCGGTTTGATCGCGTATTGTCGTCCGTCGGCCGTTTCAGTCGTAAACATGTCGTCGCCGAACGTGTCCCAATGGCCTGACGCCTCCCATAGCGACCGGGACATTAGCTCGGGCGTGTTGATCTCGCGGTAGCCGGCCGCATTTTGTTGCTGGCGCATGAAATCAACCAGACTCCGAAACAGGTTCCAGCCTTTCGGATGCCAGAACACAGCGCCGGGCGATTCTTCCTGAAAATGAAACAAGTCCATGACGCGGCCGAGGCGCCGATGGTCGCGTTTCTCGGCTTCCTCGAGCATCTGCAGATAGTTGCGCAGCTGCTTGTCGTTGGCCCAGGCCGTGCCATACACGCGCTGCAACATCTCGTTGTTCGAATCGCCACGCCAGTAGGCGCCCGATACCCGGGTTAGTTTAAATGCCTTGCCGAGCTTTCCGGTTGATGGCAAGTGCGGCCCGCGGCACAGGTCGATGAATTCGCCCTGGCGATACAGGGTGATCGCCTCACCCGCGGGAATGCTCGCGATGATTTCGGCCTTGTACTCCTCGCCAATGCCGCGGAAAAACTCGACCGCGTCATCACGATCCCAGACCTCACGTTCGATTCGCTCGTCACGGTCGACGATGTCCTGCATGCGGGCTTCAATCACCTTGAGGTCGTCCTCGGTGAATGGCTCTTCGCGAGCGAAATCGTAGTAGAAGCCGTTCTCGATCGCGGGACCAATTGTCACCTGGGTCTCCGGCCACAGTTCCTTGACGGCCTCGGCGAGCACATGCGCGGCATCGTGGCGCAGCAACTCGAGCCCGTCTTCCGAATCCCGAGTAACGACCTCGATTGCCACGTCAGTCTCGATGTCGCGGGTCAGGTCGTACAGTTCACCGTCGACACGGACGGCCACGGCATCGCGGGCCAGGCTCTTGCCGATGCTGGCGGCAATCTCGGCACCTGAGGTGGCAGCGTCAAACGGCCGGACAGAGCCGTCGGGTAAAGTTATGTTTGGCATCGCTCGATCTGCTGGTAATGAATATGGCTGCCGTCAGGCACGGCGCGCTATTGTACAGTAGTGGGTGCTCCTAACTCATGCAAAATGTGCCCGGCAATGAGCCCGGAAATCAGCGTAGAATAGCGCCCCGTCTGATTGAGCAAGAAAACTTATGAGCGACGCGCCACCGCGGGACTTTATCCGCCAGATCATCTTTGAGGACCTCGAATCCGGGAAGCACGATGAGATCGTGACGCGATTTCCGCCGGAGCCGAACGGCTACCTGCATGTCGGGCATGTCATGTCGATCTGCCTGAATTTCGGTGTCGGCGAAGAGAATGACGGCCGAACATTTCTACGTTTCGATGACACCAACCCGGGAAAAGAGAAAGCAGAATATGTGCGCGCGATCGAGCGCGATGTGCATTGGCTCGGGTTCGACTGGGAAGACCGGCTGACGCACGCATCGGATTATTTCGATCAGCTCTACGATTCGGCCGAGAGGCTCGTCGAGACGGGGGCTGCTTATGTCGACAGCCTGAGCGCCGCCGAGATTCGTGAATACCGCGGCACGCTAACCGCACCGGGCAAGAACAGTCCCCATCGTGATCGTGGCGTCGACGAGAATCTCGACCTGTTGCGCCGCATGCGAGCCGGTGAATTCAAAGATGGCGAGCATGTGCTGCGCGCAAAAATCGACATGGCGTCGCCAAACATGAATCTGCGTGATCCTGCCCTGTACCGGATTCGTCATATCGATCATCAGCGTACCGGCGACAAGTGGTGCATCTACCCGATGTACGACTTCGCACACACACTCTCCGATGCATTCGAGGGCATTACTCATTCGCTGTGCACGCTGGAGTTCGAGGATCATCGGCCGCTCTACGACTGGTTCCTCGATCAACTGAAACCCGAACATCGGCCACGGCAGATCGAGTTTTCAAGACTGAATCTGGCCTACACGATTACGAGCAAGCGCAATCTCAACGCGCTGATCGAAGGTGACGTTGTTTCCGGATGGGATGATCCGCGTATGCCCACAATCGCCGGGATGCGCCGACGCGGCTATCCCGCAGCTGCCATGCGCGAATTTGTAAAGCGCGGCGGTGTTACGAAGAAAGACAAACTCATAGAAATGGGCGTGCTCGAGAATTGTATTCGCGAGCAGCTTGGCGAATCGGCCGAACGTCGCATGGCCGTTTTGCATCCCTTGAAAGTCGTGTTGACGAACTACCCGGACGATCAGGTAGAGATCATGCAGGCGATGAATCATCCGAATCGCCCCGATCTCGGTACGCGCGACATGCCATTTTCGCGTGAGCTCTGGATCGAGCGGGAAGACTTTCTCGAAGAGGCACCGCGCAAGTTCTTCCGCCTGAAGCCCGGCGGGGAGGTTCGGCTGCGATTTGGCTACATCATTCGTTGCGATGAGGTAATCAAGAACGATACGGGCAATGTGATAGAGCTGCGCTGCAGCTATGACCCGGATACGAGAAGCGGTACGGGTACCAGCGACAAGAAAGTAAAAGGCACGATTCACTGGGTGTCGGCCGCACATGCCGTTCCAGCAAAGGTGCGTCTCTACGACCGGCTGTTTACCGTGCCGGATCCGAATTCCGTTGACGACTTTATGACGGTTCTGAACCCCGACTCGCTGGAGACTGTCGACGCAGTACTCGAACCCGCACTCAAAACTCTGGCAGCAGGGCAGTCAGTCCAGTTCGAACGCCTCGGATATTTCTGTACAGACTCCGAGGAGCATTCTGCCGAAGCTCCGGTGATTAACAGAATTGTTACGCTTCGAGATAGTTGGGCGAAGATCGAACGCCAGGCGATGTCAGGTTAGTCGGTCACGCGGCCGCGGTCCGGTGACTGCTCATCTTCATGGCTCGGTCCGATAGCCTACTAACGATCGGACTGAGACTTTGCACCTTGTTGAGTACGCTGCGCTTTACTTCCGATGAGCAGCCCCCCTCCCACGGCCGCTAATCGACTCACGTGGCGAGTCCGTCGACCACGGTTATTGGCGCGCCTCGGTCGCTGCCGAGGCCTTCGGCTGCGCTGCTTTCAGCTTTCGCGACTTCGAGTACACCGAACGAATTGATCAGCGCGAGATAATCGCCTGGTTTGGCCCGACCATACGTCGCCCGCATCTCGATGTCATGGCCCGCAATGTGAGCGACCGGGTTGCTGAATTCCTCGATCAGTTCTGCGTCGATGTTACTGATCAGATTGCCAAACGCGTCTACGGTGACGATTACGCCCGAAACTTTGCTGGCTGTTACCTCAGGTTCGTCCAGCCATGCTGGCGTCCAGTCGGTTGTTGCCAGACCGATGTCGGCCGGGGTCGTGCGGCCGGCGGCAAGCTCGGCGGCGACCGGTGCGAAAATATCGCGCCCATGGAATGTCATGCTCGGCGCCCGTATATCGAGACTTTCGAGCGCGTCAGGACGGAGCTTGAACACGGACGCATCGTCGGCCTTGTCAAGCATGCGTGCGAGGAGGCCGTTGTCGGGTGCCATAAAAAAATGGTCATCGTATTCGACGATCAGAATGTCGCGCTCAGTGCCCACACCCGGGTCGACGATAGCGAGGTGTACGGTGCCGCGCGGAAAATACTGGTAGCTGCGGCTGACCCAGAAGCCGGCTTCCGGCGGCCATTGGGCAGGGATGTCATGCGCAAGGTCGATGACCCTGGCGTCGGGGAATCTCTTGATGATGACGCCGTGCATCACTGCGGCGAACGGGCCTTTGTGGCCGAAGTCGGTTGTGATCGTGATGACACCTGACGGTTGCATTACTTTATTCTCGTTCTTCGAGTAACACGCCAATTCTATCAGGCAGGCTGAGCCTCTGCCGGGTGTCTCTGGCCGAACGCGAACCTGGCCCAGTAAATGAATGCTGTGTCGATCATCGCTATAGCGATCTTGAAGATGTACTTGGCAAAACCCAGCGCCAATGCAGACTTGATGCCGACAATTGGTGCCCAGACGACAAGCGTGAAAATAGCAGTGTCGATGACCTGCGAGCTCATAGTCGACAGGTTGTTGCGCAACCAGAGCCAGCGGTCTCCTGTGATCGACTTGATCTTGTGAAATGCCCAGACGTCGAAACTCTGGCTGATGATGTACGCCAGCAATGACCCCAGGATCATCTTGGGTGTGAAGTTGACGATGGTTGCGAACGCGTTGTGGACGTTCGCCGAGAATTCGGCAGAACCCGGCTTCTGGCTCGGCAGGTACAGCATCGCAAAGCTAAGCATCACAAGTACGATGATGCTGACGGCAAAGCCCATACGGACCGCCTTGTTCGCCTCGGCCTTGCCGTAGTTTTCGCTCAGGACGTCGGTTGCAAAGAAGATGCTTGAATAAAAAATAACGCCGAGACTGGTTTCCATGCCGAAGATCACGGTGAGCTTTGGTCCCTGCAGGTTTGCGAGAATGATCGCTGTCGCGATCGCAACCTGCAGCCCGGCCTTGCCAAAAAGCCGGTAGAGAATGACGGTGCCACCAAGATCGACGATCAAGGTCGTGAGCCACAGCAATTCCTGGTTGGCCGCGAAAAAGGCTACAACGCTGGCGGGGATCATTTCTTAGCAGCCAATGGCGGCTTTTCTCACACAGCCAGTTTATCGAGGTGCCAGTCGGCGGTGCCGAACATCTGGCCAATGGCCGTCAATCGCTTGAAGTAGTGGGCGATGTCGACGTCCCATGACACTCCCATGCCACCATGTAATTGCACGGCTTCCTGGCCGACTTTTTTTCCGGCGGTGCCGATCTGATACTTGAGGGCACTAATCGACTTCTTTGCTTCGTCGGTGCCGTCGGCATTTGCCATCGAGGCCCAGATCAATAGCGAGTAACTTTGTTCGCAGGCCGTCAGCATGTCGACCATGCGGTGCTGCAAAGCCTGGAAGCTGCCGATCGGCACGCCGAACTGAACACGGTTCTTCGTATACTCGACCGTCTTATCAGTCAGGATCTGCATGATGCCAACCGCTTCGGCACAAACAGCGAGCGTTGCTTCGTCAATCACGGCTGCGAGCGTCGCAAAGCCGTTATCCACGTCACCGAGCACGGCGTTTTTTTCGACGCGGACGTTGTTCAGCTTGATCTCGGCTGCCTGTTGTCCATCGACCGTTGGATACGACTTCCTGGACACGCCGTCCGCCATGCCACCGACCGCAAATAGCGTAATTCCGTCCGGGGATACGCTTTCGCCCGACGTCCGCGCCGGAACAATCAGCAAACCGGCATGTCCGCCATTGAGGACGAAGCCCTTATGCCCATTGATGAGCCAGGCATCGCCATCGGCTTCTGCTGTCGTCTCGACGTTAGCTAGGTCGTAGCGGCTCTGCGGTTCGACGTAAGCAAGTGCCGCCTGAAGTTCTCCCGCGATCAACGGCTGCAGCAATTTCAATTTCTGTGGCTCGCTTGCGGCTCGGCGCAGGATACCGCCAGCCAAAATGACGTTAGCGAGGTAGGGTTCGACAATCAGCCCGCGACCGAACTGCTGCAGCATGACCATCATCTCGACCGGTCCGCCGTCGAAACCACCATCAGCTTCACTGAATGGCACGGCCGTCCAGCCGAGTTCGGCAAACGTCCGCCACACTTCGGCGTTGTAACCGAGCTCCGACGCCGCGTATTTCTGGCGAGACTCGAAGTCGTAGTCGTTGCTAATGAATTTTTCGACGCTGTCGGTGAGCATCATCTGCACTTCGTTGAAGGAAAAGTCCATAAAGTGCGCCCCTACAGCCCAAGCACGTGCTTGGCGACGATGTTCTTTTGAATCTCGTTGGAGCCGCCGTAAATCGAGGCCTTGCGAAAATTAAAATAGCGCAACGACGTTTTCGTTTCGGCGCCTTCACCAACCCGATCTTCGATCGGAAAGTCGAGTACATACTGATCCGGTACGTAAGGAAGCGCATAGTAACCTGCCGCCTCGACGTAAAGTTCATCGACGGCCTGCTGTAACTCGGTGCCCTTGAGTTTGAGAATCGATGATTCGGGGCCGGGTGCCTTGCCCGAGGCGACCGCAGCCAAGGTCCGCAGTTCCGTGAACTCGAGGGCCTTGAGTTCTATCTCCGTCGCGGCAAGTCTGCGCATAAAATTGCGATCGTTGACGAGCGGTGTGGCGCCACGAACTGACCGTGCGGCCTGTGCGCGCAGCTTTTTCAATCGATAATTCGTGCCTGCGACTCCGGCAGTGCCGGCGCGCTCGTGTTGCAACAGAACCTTCCCGTACGTCCAGCCCTTGCCCTCTTCGCCGACGAGATTTTCAATGGGCACCGCAACATCTTTAAAATGCACCTCGTTAATCTCGTGGTCTCCCTCAATCGTGATGATCGGCGTGACCGTTACGCCGGGCGTCTTCATATCGATAAGCAGGAAGCTGATGCCTTCCTGGCGTCGGGCGACGTCGGTACTCGTTCTGACGAGGCAAAAGATCCAGTCAGCGTGCTGACCCAGCGTGGTCCAGGTCTTGGTTCCGTTGACGATGTAATGATCGCCAGCCAGTTCGGCGCGGGTCTTCAGCGACGCCAGGTCAGATCCGGACCCCGGCTCGGAGTAACCCTGACACCACCAGACGTTGCTCTCGAGAATATCCGGTAGAAAGCGCTTTTTCTGCGCCTGGTTGCCAAAGGTGTAAATGACCGGGCCGACCATGCCGAGACCGAACGGAATGATAACGGGCGCATTCGCGTCGGCCATCTCGGTGGCGAAAATGTACTTCTGCACCGCGGTCCAGCCCGTGCCGCCATATTCGACGGGCCAGTTGTAGCCTGCCCATCCCCTGTCGAAAATCGCCTTCTGAAACCGCACTTGATCTTCACGGCCCAGATGCACTCCTTGTTGCTGTTTTTCAACGATATCTTCGGGTAATTCTTCCCGGAAAAAGGACCGAACCTCGTCGCGAAAGGCGAGTTCTTCGTCAGAGAACGTGATGTGCATCGAGGCACCTGTAAGAAGCGTTGCGCGGCAGAAAATCATGCAGGATTCAGGGGCCAAAAGAAAGAACAACACGGCGAGATCGGGCAGAATACAGATATGACATCTCATGTGATAACTGACGAAATGCGTGAGCCGGCGGCGTGCGAGACGCGCGACGCGCTGAGTCGGCCATTGCATGATCTGCGTATCTCGCTCCTGGATCGCTGTAACTTTCGCTGTCCGTATTGCATGCCCGAGACAGAATTCCACGAAGACTATGAGTTTCTGACACGATCACAGCGATTGACGCACGAAGAAATTCTCAAGGTGGCTGGCGTTGCGACCGGACTCGGTGTATCGAAAATCCGCCTGACCGGTGGCGAGCCATTGCTCGACAAGAAACTGCCCGATCTCGTCCGGGGACTTGCCGCGCTGCCCGGCGTCGAAGATCTTGCGTTAACAACCAATGCGATGCTGTTGGCTCCGGCCGCAGCGGAGCTGGCCGACGCGGGCCTGCATCGTGTCACGATTAGCCTCGACAGCCTCGATGAGCAGGTGTTCAAGACGATGAGCGGCGGTCGGGGTGACCTGCAAACAGTCCTGAATGGGGTCAATGCCGCCGAGCAGGCAGGATTGTCACCGATCAAGATTAACGTGGTCGTGGAACGCGGCGTAAACGACCATACCGTCCTCGATTTGCTCGAGCACTTTCGTGGCACGGGTCACATCGTGCGCCTGATCGAGTTCATGGACGTCGGTAATCGCAATGGCTGGCGCAGAAACCAGGTCGTGCCGTCGAAGGAATTGCTCGCGATGGTGCAGCAGCGCTGGTCAATGCGGCCATTGGATCGCAACTACCCTGGCGAGGTCGCGCGTCGTTATCAATACGTGGATGGTGAGGGCGAGATCGGATTCATCTCATCGGTAACCGAACCCTTCTGCGGTAGTTGCAGTCGCGCGCGATTGTCGTCTGACGGCATGCTTTATACTTGCCTGTTCGCGACGCAGGGCACTGACTTGCGCGAGCCAATCCGCAACGGCGTCGCCGATGAGGAGCTTGGCGACATTCTGTCGCGTATCTGGCTGCAGCGCGCCGATCGTTATAGCGAGCTGCGGCGGTCCGACGTTGCGGAGCACCATGCATTGAGCAAGGTCGAGATGTACCGGATAGGTGGCTAGGGAATAGGCAAATACATGGGAAAACTCAGTCATATCGATGAGCGCAACCGGCCGACGATGGTCGACGTCAGCGACAAGACGGCGACCGATCGCGAGGCGCATGCGCGCACAATTATCGACCTGCCTGCGGAGGTCGTCGCAGTGCTCGACGGTGACGAGATTACGACGAAGAAGGGGCCCGTATTTTCCACTGCCGTAATCGCCGGCGTCATGGCGGCGAAGAAGACGCACGAGTTGATTCCATTCTGCCACCCGCTTGGGCTCGAAAACTGCCAAATCACGATCGAGGTCGATGATCATCGGGCAATCATCGACTGCCGTTGCAAAGTACATCACAAGACCGGTGTGGAGATGGAGGCGCTGACCGGCGCCAGTGTCGCGGCGCTCACTGTCTACGACATGTGCAAAGCGATGTCTCACGACATCGTTATCAGCGAGACACGCCTGATGTCGAAGACCGGTGGCAAACGGGATTTCGAGCGTGTCGACTAGGCCGATCTATGGTCTCGTGTTGGCGGGTGGTGAAAGCCGGCGCATGGGGCAGGACAAGGCGTTACTCGTTCGCGATGGGCAGAGCCAACTTGAGCACATCGGTGCGCTTCTGGCTGGCTCAGTTGATCGGGTATTTGTCTCCGTGCGGAGCGAGCAGCAAGATGAAACAGAGCGCAGCCGTTTTACGCAGATCGCCGATCGCTACTACGACATCGGCCCGATCGCTGGAGTTCTGTCGGCGATGGATGAATACCCCGAGGTGGATTGGCTCGTCGTCGCCTGCGACTTGCCTAACATCGATGCGCCGACATTACATTATCTCCTGGATAATCGATCGGCGGAGCAGCCCTTTACGGCATTCAGGAGTAGCCATGACGATCTGCCCGAACCATTGTGCGCTGTGTATCAAGCCGGAAGCGATGCGATCGTCAGGCAGTTCGTCAATGACAGTGTCGTTTGCCCCCGCAAGATCCTGATACGTTCAGACACCAGGCTGCTCGAGCAGCCGAACCCGGCCGCGCTCGATAACGTCAATACGCCGGATGATCTCGAGGGCAGCGTGCTCGAGGCAGCGTCATGAAGACGATTACGGTGCGCTACTTCGCGATGTTTCGCGAAAACGCGGGCCTCGACGAGGAGACGCTAACCATCGAAGCTGCCACCGCTGCAGACGTTTTCAGCGCGACCCGGGAGCGCCATCAGTCTGCCGAGCCGACCGGGCACTGCAAGGTTGCGATCAACGACATCATGGCCGACTGGGATTCGCCGGTCAGCAACGGCGACACAGTGTTGCTGTTTCCACCAGTTGCCGGTGGCTGACATGATCGTCATGACGGTGGATCCGATCAATCCCGATGCGCTGCGTAGGCAGCTTTTCGACGCTGGCGCAGGCGCCTATTGCGGATTTGAAGGTTGGATTCGTAACGAAAACGAAGGGCAGGCAGTGCTCAGGCTCGAGTACGAAGCCTACGATCCGCTCGCGCTTAGCGAAGGCGAGACGATACTGGCAGAAGCCAAACAAAAGTTCCCCTTCCTGCATGCGCATTGCGTGCACCGCACGGGCGTGCTCGACATTGGCGACTGTGCTGTATGGGTTGGCGTCTCAGCGCCGCATCGTGACGAGGCATTTCAGGCCTGTCGCTACATCATCGATCAACTCAAAGTGCGCTTGCCGATCTGGAAGAAGGAGCACTACGTTGACGGCCACTCGGGCTGGGTCAACTGCGAGCGTTGCGCGAAATCTGCGTGAGATCGTCAGGCGTGTCGACGTCCACGGCAGCCGGCTCGAAGTTGATCTTGCGCACTCGAAAACGCCCATCCGTTAGCAGGTGTCGTCCCCCGGCGTCTCCGCGCAAGCCGGAAAGCTCTGTGAAACAGCCGCGCGGAAACAATACAGGCGCGCCAACCGTGTCGGAATAGGCAGTGGCGATGATCTCGTCATCGGCGCCGCTCCATGCATCGCACATTGCCTTGACGTGTTCTGTCGTGATCATCGCCTGATCGGCGAGCATTACGATGATGGCCCGGGCGACTTGCTGCAAAGATCGCGTCGCTGCGGCGATTGAGGTGCCAACCCCGTCGGCGTAGTGTTCGTTGACAATCAAGAAACCTTGCGACGGATCGCAAGCATGGCTGACCGCCTTCCAGTCATGGCCGACAACGAGCAAGGTCTTGCTTCCGCAGGCCCCTGTCGCGATATTCGCCGCTCGTCGTACTAGTGGAACACCACCCAACTCAGCCAGTTGCTTGGTCGAGCCAAAACGTGTGGCAGAGCCCGCAGCAAGGACGACTGCGAATAGCTGCGATATCGGACCATGTGCTGCCATAGAGTCATTCTAGCGCCGATAACTGAAATATTTGGCAGAGAATACTTGCGGCAGAAGAAGCATCTGTGTATCTCTAGCAACATCGTGAGAGTCATCAAATCCATAGATGATGCCAAGTCGCTCGAAGGCGAAGAGATTGGCGTGTCCGAGTGGGCTGTTGTCGATCAGAATCGCATCGACCAATTTGCCGAGGCGACAGCCGATTATCAATGGATTCATGTCGACACCGAGCGCGCGGCCAAAGACATGCCGAACGGCAAGACGATCGCGCACGGCTATCTGACGCTTGCCCTCATACCGGCGCTTTCGGCAAATTTCATCGAGTTTGAGAATCTCGCTCGAGCAATCAATTTCGGTGCTAATAAGGTGCGCTTCTACACGCCGGTTCCAGTTGGCGCACGGGTCCGGGCGCGCGGGACCGTGTTGCAAGCACGACGTCGTGCCGGCGCACTTTTACTAACTTCTGAAGTCAGGATCGAAGTTGAGGATGAACGCAAACCCGCCTGCGTCGCCGAGATTCTCGGCATGTATTTCTTCGACGAATAGCTCGTTCCGAGTCCAGCGAGCAGAGTGCGAGTCGGTCCTTAACAAACGGTGCTTGTCGTCTTGCGGAATTGGCAATAGAGGTACATTTGCTCCACGCCGGCGGGCGTAATGTGCATTTCCTTGTGGTGGCGTTCTAATTCGAATTCTGCACCGAGTGATTCTTCCATATCTTCGCGACTGTAGCGCTGCACCGGCAGACCGCTGCACTTTGGCGGCGCTTCCGGTGCGAAACAAGCGATGATCAGATGCCCGTCCGGCTTCAGCGCCCGCAGCAGCTTATCCCTGTACATCTGCTGCTGTTCCGAAGTGGTAAGAAAATGATACACCGCACGGTCATGCCACAATTCGTAAGCATGATCGGGAAGTTCGACCGCAGTGACATCGCCAGGCAACCACCTAACCGACGCGGCGTTCGCGCCCAACCGTTCCCTGGTCAAGGTCAGTGCGTTTTCTGATAAGTCGAGGACCGTGATGGATCGACAACCGGCGTCCAGCAGGTCGTCGACCAACGTTGAGGTGCCGCCACCTACATCCATGATCGCAGCGTCCGCGTCGAGGTTGAGTTCACTTATCCAGCTTATGGAGGTCTGCAGCCTGGGTTTATACCAACCCAGCCTGTCTGGCTCTTTGGAAGCGTACACTTGATCCCAGTGATGTTTTCGGTTCATTAGGAACTTTCGTCACTTTGTCGCGAGCTCGCTCTATCGCGTATGTAACCAGCCGGGCAGGAAAGAATACGGCTCTGTATCGACCGACTTGTTCCAGCTGACACTGTTTTCCTCGAGTAATTTCGCGAGGCTGCCATCTTTGCACGCATCGAATGTCTCTGACGCACCGCCCAGGTGTTTGCCGCCAACGTAGATCTGCGGGATTGTTTTCAGTCCGGTGCGTTGCTCGAGCGCCTTGCGAATCTTCCCGCCTTTGTTGTCTTCCTGGTACGCAACCGAATCGAGGTCGATTGACCGGTAGGGAATTTCGTACTCGGCAAACATCTTGCGCACGGACCAGCAGAACTCACACCACTCGAGCGCAAATAATACGACCGGGTTATCGGGATCGTGCGTTGCCTGGTCAAGGAACTCTAGCGCATCCGCCGGCGCCTCGACAGTTGGTTCCTGGCTATTTTTCTCATCGTCCGCTGGTTGCGGCGCCGAGTCGAAGCGATAGTTCGGTGTCGATCGCGAGATCTCCACTTCTTCCCCGGTCATGTCCTCCGGGATGCCGTCGAACAAGGGCGTGCTCAGGTAGCGCTCGCCCGTATCCGGCAGCATGCACAGAATGTTCGAGCCCGGTTCGGCTTTCTCTGCGACTGCGAGCGCCCCGGCAAGAGTGGCTCCGGCCGAGATGCCGACAAAGATGCCCTCATCGCGTGCGAGTGACTTTGCCAGGCGCAGTGCGTCGTCACCCTGGATCGGAATGACCTCATCGATCAGCTGCGCGTCGACGACATCCTCAGTGAGCTTCGGAATGAAATCCGGGCTCCAGCCCTGCATCAGGTGCGGTCGGAACATTGGATGGCTTTCGGCAATTGAGCCATCGTCTTCGCGCGACTGTGGAATGCCGCTGCCCAGGATCGGCGAATTATCAGGCTCACAGACAATGACCTTTGTTGCCGGACTATTTTCTTTGAGAACACGGGACACGCCTTTCAGCGTGCCGCCCGTGCCGAACCCGGTAACCCAGTAGTCGAGCCTGTCCTCGGCAAACGCTTCGAGAATCTCGGGCGCGGTTGTGCGCGAGTGCGCGTTGGCGTTGGCCTCATTCTCAAATTGCCGCACAAGAAACCAGCCATGCTTCTCGGCAAGCTCGACCGCTTTCGCCAACATGCCGCTGCCTTTGAGTGCGGCCGGCGTCAGCACGACCTTCGCGCCGAGAAAACGCATCATCCTGCGGCGCTCGAGACTGAAACTCTCCGCCATCGTAACAACCAGCGGGTAGCCTTTCTGTGCGCAGACCATCGCAAGGCCGATGCCGGTATTGCCACTTGTCGCTTCGATGACGGTCTGACCTGGTTGCAATGCGCCACTTTGTTCTGCGTCCTCGATAACGCCGAGCGCAAGCCGGTCTTTCACCGAGCCCATTGGGTTAAACGACTCGATCTTGACGAAAATATTGACGTTCTCGGGGCCGATTTTGTTGAGCCTGACGATAGGCGTATTGCCAATGGTCTCGAGAATGTTGTCAAATCGCTTGGTCATCACAGAGATCTCTTCTTACTATCCGGGCTGCGGATAATATTTATACAACAATAAGGAGAACGATATGGGCGACCTCGGACTATTAGGGCTCATTCACCTTGCCATTTGGGTTTACGCGGTTATCCAGATATTTGGAAGCTCCGCCAGTACGACCGAGAAGGTGCTGTGGATCATCATCGTCGCGGCTCTGCCGCTCATCGGCATTATCGCGTGGTACTTCATGGGGCCCGGGTCGCCCAAGAAATAGGGGCAACCGTCAGACGCGCAAGTGCGCATCGCGCTGCAGCCAGATCGGAGCGATCTGGCACAGCGCGATTGTGAGCGAAGCCGTTGCGATGACCCTAGTCGAAGTTCTTGCGGAACGTAACTCCGAACGTCGACGGCTCGGACGGATACGCATTCATCCGACCGACCTGAACCGGGGCATCGAAGCTGCCTACGTAATAGCGTTCATCGGCGATGTTGCGGCCCCAAATCGTCAGGCTGCTATTCATATTGTCGAAATTGAAGCCGATGCGCGCGTTGACTATTTCAAAATCGGGCTGAATCGTGAACGGATCCAGGTCGCCATCGGTGAACTGTTCGGAAAACGTCGAATACTCGACACGCGCATACATCGACGTATTGTCCGATAGAACCAGGTCCTGCTGCACCGCGAAAAATAGCCGGTCTTCAGGATTGTAACCCACCGGGTTGCCGGACTTGTCGCAGACCTCGAGGTCCAGGGCTGAATTGAAGCCGGCGGGGAGTCCCGGATCGTCAATCCCGGTGTGGAACGTGTAGGTGTCCCAGCACGTACCGGCCAGGAACGAATCGTAGTCCGCTTCGTTGTGCGTGTAGATCACCTGGATTTCGGTGCCGTCGAACGGGCGCCACAGGAACTCTGTTTCAAGACCCGTATTCTCGATCTTGCCCGCATTCTGCAGATTGAATCCGGTGCCCGTGAAGCTCTGCGCCTGGAAGTCATCAAACGTGGTGTCGTAATACGTCAGCGCCATACGAACCGGACCGATATCGCCCTTAAACCCGATCTCGAGAGATTCCGATTCTTCCGCCTCGAACAATGAGCTGAACTGTGCGGCGATGCGCTCGGTATTCGTACCGCCTGACTTGAAACCCGTCGCAAACGACGCGTAGACCATCGTCGCATCGCTCGGGAACCACGTTAGTTTGAAGGTGCCCGTGAACCGGTCGTCGCTGAGGGATTCATCGAGGTCGGGACGTGGCGAGACCGGCTGTACCAGGTAGTAACCCCAGCCGTCAACGCCGAGTCGCTGAAATGTCTCGAGCGTGCTTATATTGAACGGAGGTTCGGCAGGACGGAACGGATCGAAAAAACCTACGCTGAGGTCGCACTCCTCCTCGTTCACGGGGTCCATAGCGAACGCTAAGTTCTGCAGCCGGCAGCCCTCGAGGGCGAAGGCCGAAAAACTCGGCGGGGGCAAGTCACCCGCAGCCGTATCCGGAAACGGCACGGTCTGCACGTATGCGGCGTCGATGTCTTTTTTCTCGTCCGTATACCGGCCGCCCAGCGTGATGATGAAGTCGTCGCCGAGTGGGATATCGACCTGGCCGAACACGGCCCAGCCGTCCTGATCCTGCAGGATATCGTCGCGTGAGGCCAATCCGAGTGGGAACGACTCGCCCGCAACCGGGTAGCCAACAGCGCTAAGCGGGAACTCGTCGCCGTTACCGGGAATGCCGTCCGGATCGATGACCGTGCTGTTCACGAGATTGACGGCGTCCTCAATTTCCGTAAACGTGCTGGCCCCCCCAAGGTAACCCTCGATGAACGGTGTGTCGCCGTCCGTTATCGTGATCTGATCGATCTCCTGTTCAAAGTAGTAAAGGCCGGCCACCCAGTTGCCGCCCTGGCCAAATTCACCCGCTAGCCTGAGCTCTTGTGAAAACGAACTCTGGTCGGCTTCGTTGATGCGTGTGCCCAGGGTTGCGTTGGTAAAATCGAGGTCAATCCGGTCGAATGTATCGAACGAGCGAAATGCCGTGATCGACGTCAACGTCATACCGCTGTCGAAAGTCTTGTTGAATTCGACCGAGAGGCCAGTGTCCTCGTTTTCCGATTCCGGCGCGAAGTTATAGCCGGTCACGTAATTGTCGGTACCCGAGCCGGTCACGATACGGTCGGGAAGCGGCCCCGCCGGGTTCCCGGTGAACACAGTTTCGAGGAATGTCGGCGGGTAGGGATAATCGGTAAATATCGTCCCGGCAAAAGGGTTGGGTCCTGCGAGTGGCGAGCCGCCCAATATAGCGTCCGAACCAACATCGTCCGGATCAATGGCAGGCAGACCGGCCAAACCAGCCCGACTAAAGATGCCGTCGACCAGCGTCACCGTGCCGCAGCAGGATTCGTCGATCTCTGCGTAGTCGGCGATGATGCGCATGTTGAAGCTGTCAGATGGCTCGTACGCGAGCTGCAGACGCACACCCTGACGGTCACGATCGTTGTACAGGTCCTTACCCAGGTTGACGTCGTCGATGTAGCCGTCGCGCTGTGACGAAAAGATGGTGCCGCGGAAGGCCCAGTCGTCGTTGATGGGCATGTTTGCGGCGGCGCTGACGCGAATCAGGCCTAAATCGCCGGCCGTCACGTCGACAAACGCATCACGATCCTGGCTCGGAGCCACGGTCCTGACCTGAACCGCGCCGGCCGGGGTGTTCTTGCCGAACAGCGTGCCTTGCGGGCCGCGCAGGACTTCCACCGCCTGCACGTCGATCAGTTCATTGATCAGAGAACTCTGCCGCGAGCGATAGACCCCATCGACGTACAGTCCGACGGACGATTCGACGCCGAAGTTGTTCGACGTCGAACCGATGCCTCGAATCGAGAAGCCTGTCGTCGTCGCTGTCTGACTTCGTGTCATGGTCAGGCTAGGCACGTTCTGCTGCAGGTCGAATACGTCCTTGATGCCGGACTCCACGATTTGCTGGCCGCTAACGGCGCTGACCGCGACCGGGACCTCCATGATGTTCTGTTCGCGCTTCTGCGCGACAACGACGATTTCTTCGAATATGAGTTCTTCTACTTCTTCTTGTGCCGCAGCCGACGTGCTGAAAATCAGCCCTGCGGCAGCAAGTGGCAGAAGTGCGCCAAAGGCCGACACTCGGCGTAAAATTTCCTGAATTCCGTTCATCATCTTTCCCCCTTCTTCCGAGCGCATTGAGGCGCGGTTTGTGTCGGCTAGAATATCACGGTTTGGTCGAAAACCTGCCCGTTCGACAGGTTCGGAAAGTGCTTAGACGCGCGATCCGCAAGGCTTTTCTGTTAAATTGTCGGCAACACTGACCGGTTGGGGAATGGACGCAATGCAAGGTCTGATGATGAACACACCGCTATTGATTTCATCGATCGCGGAGCACGGGGCGAAATACCATGGCGGTCGTGAAATCGTCTCGGTGACCGCGGACAATCCGCGGCATCGCTACACCTATCGGGAATGCATCGGCCGGGCCAGGCAGCTGGCGAATGCGCTCGACAAACTCGGCCTCGAGCATGGCGACCGCGTGGCGACGCTGGCCTGGAATGACTACCGGCATCTCGAGGCTTACTACGGCATGAGCGGCGCCGGCTATGTGTGTCACACGATCAACCCACGGCTGTTCCCGGAGCAGCTCGTCTTCATCATCAACCACGCCGAAGATCGCTGGATTTTTACCGACGTCATGTTCGTGCCGCTACTCGAGGCAATTGCCGACAAAATCTCCGGCGTCGAAGGATTCGTCGTCATGACCGACGAAGCACATATGCCTGAGACGTCTTTGAAGAATGTTGTTTGTTACGAAACGTTGATTGCAGCAGAGTCGGCCGAATTCACCTGGCCCGAGCTGGACGAGCGCACGGCGTCGGCCCTCTGTTACACGTCGGGCACGACGGGCGACCCGAAGGGCGTGTTGTACGACCACCGTTCCACAGTCTTGCATGCGTTCGCAGCCGTGGCGCCGGACACCATGAATCTGTCGTGCCACGATTCAGTGCTGCCGGTCGTGCCGTTGTTTCACGTCAACGCCTGGGGAATTCCATATTCAACCTTCATCACTGGCGCGAAACTCGTGCTTCCCGGACCGAAAATGGGTGACGGCGAAGTGCTTTGCGAATTGCTTGACACGGAAGATGTGACATTGGCGCTCGGCGTTCCGACCGTATGGCTAGGGCTTCTGCAGTATGCGGAAAAAGCCGGCAAGCGACTCGACAAGCTGCAAAGAACGATAGTCGGCGGTGCGGCTGTGCCGCGTTCGATGATCGAGGCGTTTCGTGACCAGCATGGCGTCGATTTGCGTCAAGGCTGGGGCATGACAGAGACGAGTCCGCTGGGCGCCGCCAACAGCACAAAAGCCGGGATGGAGTCACTCACGCCAGACGAGCGCCTCGACCTCGCAACCAAGGCCGGGCGCGGGCTTTTCGGCTGCGAGATGCGCATTGTCGACGATGAGGGCGTGGAATTGCCGTGGGATGGCGAGGCATACGGTGCGCTGCAGGTGCGCGGGCCCTGGGTTTGCAGCGATTATTTCAAGCTCGAGGGCGGCGCGGGGTCACACACCGACGACGGCTGGTTCGACACCGGCGATGTCGCGACGATCGATCCCGGGGGCTATATGGCGATCACGGATCGCACCAAGGACGTCATCAAGTCGGGAGGCGAGTGGATTAGCTCGATAGAGCTCGAGAACGCGGCGATGGGTCATCCTGCCGTGGCCGAGGCCGCGGTCATTGGTATCTCCCATCCCAAGTGGACGGAGCGCCCGCTGTTGATCGTCGTCAAGGCCGAAGGGCAGGAGGTCAGCAAAGAGGAGCTGCTGGCCTGGTATGACGGCAAGGTCGCCACCTGGTGGATCCCGAACGATGTCGCATTTGTCGAAGAGCTGCCGCACACTGCGACCGGCAAAATAAAGAAGATTGAATTGCGCAAGCAATTCACTGACTATCAATTCCCCGAATAGCTGGAGCATCCATGGCTGATCCCCTTCGTCTCTATGGCCTGAAAGCGCTGGTCACGAACGCCGCGAGCGGTATCGGCGAGGCCGTGTCACGTACGCTGATCAAACACGGCGCGACCGTTCTGGCTGTTGATACCATCAACAGTGGCGTCGAACAGCACTTTGCATCGGTCAAGGGCATTGACGGTCATACGGCTAACCTCACCGACGCTACGCGCATGCCGGCGTTGATCGAAGATGCTGTCGATCACCTGGGTGGCATCGATATTCTGGTCAATGACTTTCCATTACAGCCCGGCACACCTATCTCTGACGGTGATGCAGCGCTCGATAAGCTATTGGAGTCGCGGGCAGACCTGATCATGTCGATTTGCCGATCTGCGCTGCCGCATCTCAAGAAGAGCCCGTCGGGCCGAATAATCAGCGTCGGTTTTCTGCGCAGCATTTTCGCCGCCAAAGGCAGCGACGCGTTTGCAACCGCCGAACATGATCTCGCCCAGATTACCCGTGCAATCGGCGCGGAAACCGGTGAGTTCGGCATCACGGCCAACTACATTCAGCCTGGAGCGATCATGACCCCCGCGAGTCGGGACGCGTTCAGGAAGGACCTGACCTTGCGTGATTTTTGCATCGCTCATTCGGCTGCGCAGCGCCTCGGCGAACCCGTTGATGTCGCCAAGGTCGCATTGTTCCTGGCAAGCGACGACGCGGCTTTCGTCAGCGGCACGGGCGTGGCCGTCGACGGCGGCCGCACCGGCTCCTAGTACCGTATGCATCCGGTTCTCGATGACCTGATCACGCTCCTCAAGCTCGAGCGTATCGAGGAGAATATTTTTCGCGGTGACAGCCGCGATATAGGTAGCGCACAGGTATTCGGTGGTCAGGTACTCGGGCAGGCACTGTCGGCCGCCCAACACACAGTAGAAGGCAGAGTCGCACATTCGTTGCACGCGTATTTCCTGCGTCGCGGCGACATGAAAGCGCCAATTGTTTATGAAGTGGATCGTGCACGGGACGGCGGCAGTTTCTCGAACCGCCGAGTCGTTGCAATCCAGCATGGCCGGCCGATATTCAACTTCGTCGCGTCATTTCAGAATCCTGAACCGGGCCTCGATCATCAGTCCGCAATGCCGGATGTCCCGGGCCCGGGCGAACTGAAGGACTTTTCTGACGTGAGTCCGGACGATCTGAGTAAATTGCCGCAAAAAATGCGGCGTTTCCTGGCGAACAAGCGGCCATTCGACTTGCGTCCGGTCGAGCCCGTGAATCTGCTCGAACCGGAGCGCCGTGCGCCGGTGAAGCACGCCTGGATCAAGACGGTCGATACACTGCCTGACAATCATGCGCTGCATCAGAACCTGCTGGCTTACATATCCGACTACGAACTGCTCGGTACGAGCACCTTGCCGCACGGGCTGCCGTTCGGGCGCGGCAAAGTCATCATGGCGAGCCTCGATCACGCGCTCTGGTTTCATCGCGAGGTCAAAATCGACCAATGGCTCCTGTATGCGATGGACAGCCCGAACGCATCAGGTGCGCGAGGCTTTGCTCGCGGGCAATTGTTTACAGAAGACGGCAAACTCGTTGCATCGACCGCTCAGGAAGGCCTTGTTCGAGTTATTGAGAAAGAACGACCGACTCGGTCGGACCCGCGGCTGCAGGTCTGACAATAATCAGCTAGACGGAAGAGTTCATTGACCCTGGTATCAGCGATCATTTTGTTGTTTTTGGTCATCGACCCGTTCGGCAATGTTCCATTCTTCGTTGCCGCCCTGAACCAGGTCGATCCAGCGCGGCGCAGACGTGTGATTGTTCGCGAACTGTTGATCGCGTACCTGGTGATGGTTGCCTTCTTGTTCGTTGGACAGCCGCTCTTGCTGATCCTCGGCATCTCCGGTCCGGCGTTGACTATCGCCGGGGGCGTGATTCTCTTTCTCATCGCGCTTCGCATGGTCTTTCCTATTCGTGGACGGACTGCCCAGGAGGAAATTGACGGTGAGCCATTCATAGTTCCCCTCGCGATTCCCTATGTTGCGGGACCGTCGGTGCTCGCGGTGGAGCTACTGCTAATGAGCGATGAACCGACCCGGTGGCCCATCTGGCTGCTCGCTATTTCTGCCGCGTGGGCGGGTACGTCGGTTGTTGTCTTTTTTGGCAGCCAAGTGGCCGAGCGTCTTGGTTCACGTGGCCTTATTGCAATAGAGCGCCTCATGGGCATGATCTTGGTCGCCATTGCAATCCAGATGTTCCTGACAGGCGCAGACACGTATTTTGGCCGGGGCTAGTGTGGAACGCCCGGTGATGCGAGGACCCCGAAGTCGCCGCTTGCGAGCCAAAGCGAACATGCAGACAGCTTTGATAAGCCTATAGTGCACAAATGAAGAGATCGACAAAGGCGGCGCTGCTATCTGGCCTGGTTTTTCCCGGCATTGGGCACATGGTCTTGAAACAGTATCTGCGCGGCTCAGCTCTGATGCTTGCGGCGCTGATAGCGATGTCACTAATCGTTAGAGCAGCGATAAGTCGGGCGCTGATCGTTGTCGATCGCATCAATAGTGGCGAGATTCCCATCGAAACTCGAGCTATTACAGAGGCGATCGCTAATTCCACTGGCGGTGCGGAGAGTCCAATTGTGAAAATTTCATTGATTGTTCTCGGCGCATGTTGGCTAATCGGCATCATCGATTCCTATAGACTCGGCAAAGCGCAAGAAAACACAATACGCGAATGACCGCGTCTGGCCGAAAGCTGCCGTTGAAAATTTTTCGATCCGAGCGACTTGAATGACCGCTTTCGATGAGGGCAGACATTCAGATTTCGGCTCTCGAAAAACTACCGTTGAACGACCGCTAAGCGCCCAAAAGCAGATCTTCGGGTGGTAGGCTTGCGAAAGGCTGCGAATGACCACAGCGGACATTCTCCCCAAACCTGACTAAGCTGTTAGGTAGGCAATTTGGGGAGGGCTAACAATGAAATTCAAAGAATGGAACGAGATTGCGGAACTGGTCGGCATAACCGCGATAGTAGTTTCACTCGTTTTTGTCGGATTCGAGTTGAGGCAGAGCACCGCTATTGCGCGGAGTGATGCTTTTAGCAGTTTCAGCTCTCAATTTTTTGACCTCACGTCTAGTGCTGCATTGGACGAACGCATGTCTGGCCTGATTTCTCAAGTAAACCAGGGGGCTTTGCCAGAAGATTTCAAGCCTGAAGATCAGGTTAGCATTAGAATGTACCAAGGGGCCGCCGTTAGGGTTTGGGAGGGTCTTTTCAGATCCGTACAGGCAGGGGTATTGCCCGAAGATGCTCTGGAATCAGCTGCAAGCGGTATTCTAATCAACAATAAATATTTCAGATCTACCTGGGCTGCAACAAAGCAATTGTATACAAGTGATTTTATTGCTTATTTCGAAAGCTTGCCTTGGAATGAGTAAGCAATAGGTGCAATCAAGGACAGGGAATTCTATCGTGTCCTGAGAATCCGATACGTGCCGGAAAACAGACGTTCAGGTAATCCAGGGGTGAAGGGCCGCTAGTGACCCTTAGCAGCCACCTGCAATCTCCACCGATCGTTTTAGTGTCCACCCGTCGGCGGGGTGAGTTCCTGCCTCTCGGACTGCGTGCTTTCTGTGTGGGTTCGAATACTCGGACGCTGTACGCATACGCCTGATAATCGTATGCGCGGCCAAGATGGGAAATTCGCCACGGGATAGTGTCAATGTCCGTGCTCTACGTATCCCGCAGGACACCAATCAACTGCCCGACGTCCATCGGCGCCAATCGGGAGCTGGCAGCCTGTGTTAAGCCAACGTTAATACTCCGGAGTGTAGCATCCGGACGAATAGTCAGGGCAGCACAGGAACTATTGGCCCCGACACCGATCCAATGCCCCAGGCGGGTCCATCAGACGAGGGATATCATGAACAAGTTTGCATTCCTGTTTAGCGCCTCTTTGTTCCTTGCCAGCACCGCACACGCCGAGGGTTTCTATGCCGGTGGTTCGGTCGGATTCGGCGACGCCACGCTCAGGTCGGACGACCAATTCGACGACCCTGACGACACCTTGTTCGTCGCCAAGGGCATCGGCGGCTATCGGGTGAACGAGTTCTTCGCGGTGGAGGGCACGATCATAGGGGCCACCAATGACGAGTACGACGACGGTTTCGATGGTGAGGCCGACGTCAGCTTTGGCGCATTGACGGGTTCACTCCTCGGCATTATCCCGGTGGCCGAGACCTTCGAGTTATACGCCAAGGTCGGCGGCTATTTCGGCGAGAGCGAAGTGCAGGACGATTTCTTCTTTTTCGGCAACAATAGAGACGAAGACGAGAGCGGGCTGGTATGGGGCGCCGGCACTTTTATCAGTTTCGGCAGCCGCAAGCAATTCACGATCCGAGTGGATTACGAGGCATTCGATACCGATGCGCTCGACGATTTCTGGATGGTCACTGGCGGGTTCCAGTACAATTTCTAAGCGGCGCGCGGCGGTCACAGTCCTAGCCGCCCAGCAAGCACTATTGACGCGCTTTGCGTATCTCAAGGTCACCGTAAAGTCTGATCGATGAATATATATCGAACACATGTTTGGATGTAGTTCTGCGGATTAACAGGTGTGTTTCTTGTGTCGATGGACGTGATCATCAGTGCGGACGATATCGTTATTGGTTTTTTAGGGGGTGCGCTGATTGGACTTATCCCAGCGGTGTTGTTCACACCAAAAAACCGGGAAGGTGATCCAAGCAACCGGTAAGCGATGCAGCCCTGTGGCTAACGAGACGCAGGCTAAAAAAGCTTTGCAATTGCCACCGTCTGTGACCGCTCTTGGCCGTTAGCTGCCAGTTTATTTCTACGAGTTTTGGCTGATTGAATGACCGCTTTGGGTGAGAGCAGCCAGTCAGGTATCCAATCTAGAAAAATGCCTGATGAGTGTCGGCCATACAGTCTATAACTGCCGTTGGGATGGTTGAGGTCTGCGGGGCCGCTGATGAGCCAAAACCTACGCTCGAATAAGGGCGCACTGGCGAAGGATGTTATCCTTCGCCCATTCGCACAAACCAAAGTTACGAGGTAGAGACAGTGAGAGAAATTTTCATTGTCATCCCGATTTTTCTGTCATTTTCACTGCAGGCAAATGAAGCAAGATTTTTCGGAGACAGTGCCGTTACTCCAGACCCTGTGCAAAGCGAGCTGATCGCAGCAAGTATCGATGCATTAGTTCAGGATTGTTCCAGTGCAACAAAGATCGAGAATCTGCCTTTAATCGATGGCCAGGGTATTGAAGCCACATACTCCACCCACCCAATCGAGTTTGACCTTCATCCAGCTGGCAGGGTTACAGGGGTGACTAAAGTGATCGTTAAACTCTGGGACAACGCTGAACGAAATTTCGGTATGGATATATACGCCTTTTCAGGGTCCGATATTTATTCACTAGGGAAGTATTCTCGCCTCGCATATCCAATCATTAATATGATCAAACGACCGATGCCTCCTAACAAATCATTGCAAGAGGATGTCGGCGAAACTTCCGCCACCGAATGAGGCGTTTGATTGTGATCAGCCGCTGTGCTCGTCGGATGATGAGAGGCAGGAAATGACCCAAAGCGGATATTACTTCGCTTTGCCTTGAGCCGCGACAGCGGCTGCCGCTTTGGCAATCGCATCCGCATCACCCAGGAACTCGCGCGAGATGGGATTGAGTTCATCGTCAAGTTCGTAGGCCAGCGGGATGCCGGTCGGAATGTTAAAGCCTGTGATTTCATCATCCGACACTTTGTCGAGCATTTTAACGAGGGCGCGCAGGCTGTTGCCATGTGCTGCGATCAGTACGTTCTTGCCGGCGCTAAGTTCAGGCGCGATGGTTTCTTCCCAGCAAGGCCGGACGCGATCAAGTGTCGTCGCCAGCGATTCGGTTGCAGGCAGGGGATCGATGCCGGCGTAGCGCGCGTCATGCGACGGATGTCGTTCGTCATCGCGCTCGAGTTCGGGCGGCGAAATATCGTAGCTGCGACGCCAGATGTGTACCTGATCGTCGCCGTACTTTGCGGCCGTTTCAGCCTTGTCCAGGCCCTGCAGCGCACCATAGTGACGTTCGTTCAGACGCCAGTCGCGAACGACGGGAATCCACATTAGGTCCATCTCGTCGAGCATGAGCCACAGCGTGCGAATTGCACGTTTCAGGACCGACGTAAACGCGACATCGAAGTCGTAGCCGAGTTCTGTGAGCAGGCGGGCTGCATCGACGGCTTCGGCAACGCCCTTCTCAGTCAGGTCGACGTCAGTCCAACCCGTAAACAGGTTCTTCAGGTTCCAGTCACTCTGGCCGTGACGACATAGTACGAGCTTGCCCGCCATGGTATCTCCGTTGCTGTGTGTTGTGGATCAGGTCGAAATCAGAACCCGCAATTCCTGCGCGGCGACCGAAAGAGTAGCAAAATCCAAATCGCTTCGGAGCTTCATTTCATCGACCATGTCGCGGAATCGTGTAACGTCGTTCTCGTGATCGTCCAGCCACTTTTCTACAGCTTGTGTCAGCGCCTTCTTGCCGCGTTTCTGCAGGAAACGTGCGGCCAAATCACGACGAATGCGATAGAACTCATCGCGAAGGTTGCTGCGCGCAGTCGCCTGCCAGCGGCCCTTGACTCGAAGGTCCTCGGCACCAACGTGTAACCAGAACAGACCGAGCTCGCGATTGAAAGCTGAATAGAGTTTTGCGGTATCGATAACGTCGCGCTTGTACTCCGCGGCGAGATCAGCGATATCGAGGGCCGCGCGGGTCAACTGCAGCGAGGCCATGCGATGCGCGAGCTTTTCCGAAACACCCATTTCGATGTATTCCGCCGCGGCTTCATTGTGACGCCTGCGCGCATTAGGCGACATCGTATTACCTGTGCGTGTATACACATCAGTCATACCCTCTTTGAGGCGTTCGACTGCGGGTTCAATTTGCAGCTCGTCACCGTAGTGATCGATGAGCCAGTAACACGCATGACGCAGCGTGCGGCTGACCTCGAACATCATCGACATCTGCGCTAGCGCCGGAATCTTGTTATCGAGTGACTCAATCGTCTTGAGCAAGTTGCCGGCGCGACAGATTTGCCGCGCAATGGTGTACGCGCGTGCGATTGTCACGATGTTGGCGCCTGTATCGTCCTGCACTCGCTTGACGAAGGCCGGGCCCATGCGATTCACAAGATCATTGGCGATCAGGGTTGCGAGAATCTGCCGGCTCAGACGATGACCAGGAATGAATTCGTTATAGCGGCGCCGTAAGACGGCCGGGAAGTAGCGTAACGGATCGACAACAAGAAAATCCTCGAGCGTTTCGCCCGAGTCGATCAGCCCGTTGTACAGATCTATTTTGGCGTAACTCAACACAACCGCAATCTCAGGCCTTGTAAACCCTTCTTTGCGCGCCCGGCGCTCCTCGATCTCTGTTTCGTCGGGCAAGCACTCCAGGTCCCGATCGAGGAGCCCGGTTTTTTCCAGATTGTTGATCAGCCTAGCGGTCAAATCGATGCGTTCGACAGACCGAATTTGACTCATGCTGATTGACTGCGTTTGCAGATAGTTGTTGCGCAGCACGCGTTCGGCGACATCATCCGTCATCGCTGCGAGCAACTCGTTGCGCTTGCCGCGCGACATGTTCTTATTCTTCTCTACTTCGCTCAGCAATATTTTTATATTCACTTCCCGGTCCGAGCTGTCGACACCGGCCGAGTTATCAATGAAATCAGTATTGATTTGCCCACCGCCCCGGCTGTACTCGATGCGGGCGTGCTGTGTCAGCCCGAGGTTGCCACCTTCGCCGACAACTTTGCAGCGCAGTTCTTTTGCATCGATGCGGACATTGTCGTTACTGCGGTCACCGGCGTCGGCGTGGCCTTCATTACTCGCCTTGACGTAGGTGCCGATGCCACCGTTCCAGAGCAAGTCAACTTGCATACGCAATATCGTCTGGATCAGTTGATCCGGTTTCATAGAGGTCTCAACTGTATCGAGTAAGTTACGTGCTTCGGGACTCAAGCGAATCGTCTTGGCCTGGCGTGAGTACACACCACCACCCTTTGAGATCAGAGAGTCGTCATAATCATCCCAGCTCGATCTCGGTATCTTGAATAGTCGTTGTCGTTCCTTGAAGCTCGCCGGCATGTCCGGATCGGGGTCAAGAAAAATATACTGGTGATTAAACGCTGCGACGAGCTTTACCTTGCGCGATAACAACATGCCGTTGCCGAACACATCGCCACTCATGTCTCCGATACCGGCCACTGTAAACGGATCCTTGTCCACATTGAGACCGCGCTCGCGGAAGTGGCGCCGCACGGCTTCCCACGCACCGCGTGCGGTGATGCCCATCTTCTTGTGGTCGTAACCGGCCGAGCCGCCGGAGGCGAACGCGTCGTCGAGCCAGAAGCCGTATTTCGCCGAAATCTCGTTCGCAATATCGGAAAATGTCGCCGTGCCTTTGTCCGCGGCGACGACCAGATAAGGGTCCTCGCCATCGCGCCTGACGACACCTGCGGGCGTTACGACTTTACCGTCGATGACGTTATCGGTGATATCCAAAAGCCCCGATATAAAAGTCTTGTAACAGGCAACTCCGTTCTGCAGCACAACGTCGCGGTCGCCATCGGGCACACGTTTTGGGAAAAAGCCGCCCTTGGCGCCGGTCGGTACGATCACCGTGTTCTTGACGATCTGAGCCTTCATCAGCCCCAGAACCTCTGTCCGAAAATCTTCACGACGATCCGACCATCGCAGTCCACCACGTGCGACGTCGCCGCCTCTGAGATGCACGCCTTCGAAATCGGGCGAGTAAACGAAAATCTCGAATTTGGGTTTTGGCAACGGCACTTCAGGCAGCTGCGATGGATCGAGCTTGATGGAGATATACGAAAGCGGACCGCCATCTGCGCCCTTGAGAAAGTAGTTAGTACGCAGCGTCGCGCTGGCCGCGCCCGAAAACGCGGACAGGATGCGGTCTTCGTCAACGTTTTTTGCCTTGCTCAGCTCGCGCTTCACTGCCGCTAGTATTGATGTCAGCGAGTTCTTGCGCTTGGTGTTCGAAATGGTCGGATCAAACTGTAATTCAAACTGTTTCACGAGCAGCTGTACGAAGCCGAAGTGGGCGACGAGCACCTCCTCCATATATGCCTGACTGAACGGCATGCCGAGTTGTTGCAAATACTTGGCATAACACCGCAGCAACGCTGTCTGGCGCCAGTCGAGGCGCGCACTCAGAACAAGTCGGTTAAGGCCATCGTTTTCGGCATCGCCGGAGAGCGCTGCCATGAAACAATCTTCAAATCGACTCGCGATTGCCTCGATGTCGAGATCTGTGCCACTTTCGTGTCGCAAGTGGAAATCCTGAATCCAGAAAGCTTCGCCGGAGCGCAAAGCGAGTTCGTGCGGATGTTCGGTATAGACGTCAACGCCCATGTCTTCGAGCACGGGCAGGGCTTCTGACAATGTAATCGGTTCATCGAAACTGTACACCATGAAATGCATGTGGCCCGGCAAACTGTCTTCCGGCCGGTACAGGTCAACAGATCTCTTGCTGTTACTCGCCAGCATGTCCTCGATGCGCTTGATGTCGCTACAAGCCTCTCGCGCTCGTACGCGCGATTGGTAGCCCGGTGGGAATACATCACGGTAGGCCCGATAAAGCACTGGCCCATCATCGTGCCCAAAAGCGTTGCTGAGCTGGTCACGCAGTCTGTCTGACCACGTAATCACTACTTGAGCGATTTGCTCTTCGATTTTGTGAATACTGATGCGCGGTCGATCACCTGATGGCGTGTGTACGACGATGTGCACACGAGCGAGTGCTGAATCGGAAATCTGCACGCTGGATTCGACTGAGACACCGCCGAATGAGTCTTTGAGAATTGACTCTATCTTGCGTCGAATCGCCGTCGTGTACTTCTCGCGCGGTACAAACACCAGGCAGGAGAAGAAGCGTCGAAACGTATCGCGCCGGAGGAAGAACCTGACGCGTTGCCGGTCTTGCAGATTGAGGATACCGAGCGATGTTCGCGCAAGATCCTGCGCTGACGCATGAAACAGCTCATCGCGCGGGTAGGTATTGATAATGTGCAACAGGGCTTTGCCGCGATGCCCAACAGTATCGACGTGTGCGCGTTCGAAAATCTTGTCGATCTTGTGCCGCAGCAACGGAATATTACGTGGCGCTTCGCTATATGCGGCAGAAGCAAACAAACCAATAAATCGCCGCTCGCCGCTGACCTTGCCATGCTTGTCATAGACCTTGATGCCGATATAGTCGAGATACGCATTGCGGTGAATAGTCGATCGCGAGTTTGCTTTGGTCACGATCAGCCAGTCTTTGGTGCGCGTTAGCCGATGCATTTCCGCCGTTAACTCAGTTGCGTGGTCTTCGCGTTCCTTACGTGACAGCAGCCCCAGCGCACTGCCTTTTACAGGGCTCAGGTATACGCTGCCATTGCGCTTTGCGAGCTTGTATTCGCGGTAACCCAGAAACGTAAAATGGTCGTCGGCCAGCCAATCCAGGAAAGCTCTGCTCTCAGCACGCATTTCCTCATCGACACCTCGTGGTCCGAGGTCCAGAAACTCGCGCGACTCGACCATCTTCGCGCACATTTTCTTCCAATCGCGAACAGCGAGCCGAATGTCGGACAGAACCCTGCGAATTTCCTGCTCGAGGAGTTTCAGTTCTTGTGGGTCGGTCTCGCGATCAATGGCGAACCGAATAAATGACTCGGGATAACCGCTCTCATCACTCGGTTTGCAAAAGCTGTCTATCGTGCCACTACTGTCGCGACGTACACGAATAATCGGATGTATCGTGATGTGTACGGCAAGGTCGTGTCGGTTAATCGCAGCCGACACGGAGTTAACAAGAAATGGCATATCGTCGTTGATCATTTCGACGAATGTGTACGGTGATGTGTAGCCGTGCTCCTCTTCAGTCGGGTTATAGATTCTGAGGCGCGCCTGGCCCTTGCGGCGCGTGGCGCCGAACTCGAGATGGCTGAGGGCAATCTGCGCCATGATGCGCGGCGATCTGCCTTCGAGGTCTTCGACCGGCACATTGGCCACATACTGTTCGAGGAAGAGGCGGGCCTGGCGTCGGCTTGGCATGGGTGATGTGGCGACGCGGGCGGCGATGATTTCCTGAACGATGGCATCCTTGCGGTCGCTGCCCCGGCGTAGTTCTTTTCGGGTCATTATTATTATCTCCCGGGCGGCTAATTGCCGATCTGGCTCGCCTTTTCAAGCAATTTCTCGAGGACTGAGTTGAACTTCTCGTAGTCATCGTCAGCGATATCCTGCAACAGCTCGCGCTCGAACTTCAGCGCTAGCGGTGCGATTTCATTGTGTACCTCGCGGCCTTGTTCCGAAAGACTCAATATTGAGCGGCGCCTGTCCGCATCGGCGAATTCACGGTCGATGCGACCGTTCCTGATCAGTTTGGTGACCGCGCGGCTGACGGCGACCTTGTCCATCAGCGTGCGATCCGCCACCTCAACGGCGGAAAGCCCGGGAAAGCGACCGAGAATCGCGATCACGCGCCATTCGGGAATCGAAACCCCAAAACGCTTCTCGTAGACGCGAGCAATATTGGTACTGACCGTATGAGACGCAATGGATAGCCGGTAAGGCAGGAATTCTTCGAGGATCAGTTCGTCTTTCATCGTATTGAGACTCGCTGCGAGGCTGGGCCGACAGGTGCACAGTTTACGCCAGGTGGGGCGAAGCAAGGTAGTCGGTTGACCGCATCTCGATCAATCGACTGACGGTGCGGTCGAATTCGAATGTCAGGCGTTGCCCCAGATACAGCGAGTCCACGGCCGTCGCCGCCGAAACGATAAGCTTGACGCGACGATCGTAGAACTCGTCGACCAGTGCGATGAATCGGCGTGCCTGATTCTCGAGTTCGCTGCCGAGTTCAGGGACTCCGGACACGATGACGGTGGGGTACCATCGGGCAATCTCGATGTAGTCGTTCTGGCTGCGCGGGCCATCGCAGATGTCGGCAAAGTCGAACCACGCGATGCCTTTTGCGCACTGCCGCGCGCGAATCTCGCGACCATTGATATCGAGCACGCTGTTTTCGGCAATCTGGCTGGATGCTGACTCATCGAAAAAGTGCTGCAACTTGAGCTGTGCGGCGTGGTCGTCGGGTGACAGGTACGTGCCTGCCTGCTGCAGCAACCGCAGTCGATAGTCTATGTCGCCGTCCATATGCACCACCTGCGTATGCGTTTTCAGCATTTCAATCGCAGGCTGGAAGCGCTGTCGCTGGAGACCATCTCTGTACAATTGGTCCGGTGCCGAATTGGAAGTCGTGACGAGCGTCACGCCACGACGAAACAGACCCTCGAGTAGCCTGCCGAGGATCATCGCGTCACCGATATCGCTGACGAAAAACTCATCAAAACAGAGTACGCGCGCGTCACCTGCAATTGCGGCAGCCACCTGGTCCAGCGGGTCTTCTACGTTGCCAAGCGACATCAGGTGATCGTGAACCTCGTGCATCATGCGGTGAAAGTGGATGCGCCTTTTTTGCTCCAATGGCAGAGTCTCAAAGAACAAGTCCATCAGAAACGTCTTGCCACGACCGACGCCTCCCCAGATATAGAGACCAGTCTCACCTATGCCGTTGGATTGAGAGCTGCGACTGAAAAGGCCGCGCAGCCCGTGTCGCGGCTTTTGCGCACGCAGGCGCTGCTGCAGTTCGGCGAGCAGAACGACAATTTTCTCCTGCGCTGCATCCCGCTCATGGCCTTCGCGATGCAGGCTGCTCTCGTAGGCCTCGCGAATAGTCAAAATACCGGTTATCCTTTTTCGCGGCGCGTAAGACGCCAGGCAGAGCCACAATTCTATCTCTGAGTTTGGGGAATATAACAGTGACCACAGAACGTGAGGCCATGGAATTCGACGTCGTCATCGTCGGTGGCGGGCCTGCAGGTCTTGCCGCAGCATGCCGCTTGATGCAACTTGATGATAGCCTCTCGATCGTCGTAGTCGAGAAGGGATCGGAGATCGGTGCGCACATATTGTCCGGCAACGTGTTTGAGCCGACCGGCCTGAATGAGCTGTTTCCAGACTGGAAAGAAAAGGGCGCGCCGGTAAAGACTGCGGTCAAAGGCGACGACGTTTATTTTCTGACCAGCGCCAAAAAGGGCATCAGGACGCCGGGACTGTTCGTGCCGCGGCCAATGCACAATAAGGGCAACTACATCATTAGTCTGGGTCAGCTGTGCCAGTGGCTCGCTGAACAGGCCGAGTCCATGGGCGTCAATGTATTTCCCGGTTTCGCGGCGTCTGAAGTGTTGTACGACGGCGAGGGCCGCGTAACAGGTGTTGCGACCAGTGATATGGGAATTGGAAAGAACGGAGAGCGGAAAGCGAGCTACCAGCCTGGCTACGAACTGACAGCCAAGTACACGATATTTGCCGAAGGCGTGCGTGGCAATCTTGGTGAGCGACTCATGGACCGATTTGAGCTGCGCGCAAACGCAGACCCGCAGCATTACGGTATCGGCATCAAGGAGACTTGGGAGATCGCTCCCGAAAAGCACGACGAAGGCCTCGTGGTACATACGGCGGGCTGGCCGCTCGACAACCACACTGAAGGCGGCGGTTTTCTTTATCACGCTGCCAACAACCAGGTGTTTCTTGGGCTGATCATCGCACTCGATTACACGAACCCGCATCTGTCACCTTTCGAAGAGTTTCAGCGCTGGAAGCTGCACCCGAAGATCCGGCATTACGTGGAGGGCGGCAAGCGCATTGGCTACGGTGCGCGTGCTGTAAACAAAGGTGGCCTGCAATCGCTTCCCAAGCTGACGTTTCCGGGCGGCATGTTGGTCGGCTGTGGCGCCGGATTTCTCAATGGCGTTAAGATCAAGGGCGCACACACGGCCATCAAGACCGGCATGCTCGCCGCTGAGAGTGTTCATCGGGCGTTATCTTCAGGAGACGCAGGCCAGTCGGAACTCGGTGACTACGAAGAAAGCGTCAAAGGTTCGTGGGTTTATAAGGAACTGCATAGCGGGCGAAACTTCGGACCCGGGCTGGTAAAACTGGGCATGTTCTGGGGCGCAGCGTTTACGTTTATCGATCAGAATATATTCTTCGGCAAGCTGCCATTTACCTGGCGTAATCCTGCGACCGATCACGATTCGCTGAAGACGGCTAGCGAGGCCGAGGTCATCGAGTACCCGAAACCGGATGGCGTCATCACCTTCGATCGCCTGTCTTCCGTGTTCTTGTCGAGCACTAACCACGAAGAAGATCAGCCCTCGCATCTCATTCTCAAGGACGAATCGATTCCGATCGACTTCAATCTGCCCAATTTCGATGAACCGGCACAGCGCTATTGTCCGGCTGGCGTCTATGAAATCGTCGAGGAAGGCGGTAAGAAGGTCTTCGAGATCAGCGCAGCAAACTGCGTGCACTGCAAAACCTGCGACATCAAAGACCCGAAACAAAATATTGTCTGGACAGTGCCCGAAGGCGGCGGCGGTCCGAACTATTCAGGGATGTAATAACGGCCTGCGGCCGCGACGTTACTCATCTTCATGGCTCGCTGCGCTGCGCTTTACTTCCGATGAGTAACGTCGCGGCCACAGGCCTTACTTCGGCTGCATTCGGATTGCGCCGTCAACGCGTATGGTTTCGCCGTTGACCATCGTTGTTTCGTAGATAAACTCGGCGGTGGCGGCGTACTCCTCAGGTCTGCCGAGGCGCGGCGGGAAGGGGACTTGTTTGCCGAGCGAGTCCTGTACCTCTTCGGGCATGCCGGCCACCATAGGCGTCAGGAATACGCCCGGTGCAATCGTATTGACACGAATGCCGAATTGCGCGAATTCGCGAGCCAGCGGCAACATCATGCCGACGATGCCGCCTTTCGATGCCGAGTACGCGGCCTGACCAATCTGTCCCTCGAACGCAGCGATAGACGCCGTGCTGATCACAACACCGCGTTCGCCGTCCGCAGTCGGCTCGTTGTGCTGCATGAACGCGGCTGCCTCTTTGGTGACGTTGAAACTACCAACCAGATTGACCTGAATGACTTTGTTGAAAAGCTCGCTCGGCCATGGACCGTCGCGGCCCAGGGTGCGTCCTGCTGTCGCAATGCCAGCACAATTAACGGCCAGCGTGATACCGCCCATCGCCTCATTCGCCTGGCCGATTGCTGCTTTAACAGACTCCTCGTTGGATACATCAGTATTAATGAAAGTCGCCCGCTCACCGAGACTCGCAGCGCTCGAGGCGCCTTGCTCGTCATTAATATCGAGCAGCACGACCTGACCGCCGGCATCAATAACGCGTTGCGCGGTTGCAAACCCAAGTCCCGAGGCGCCACCTGTAATGACAGCCTTCGCAGTTGCTAAATCCATTTTTGTTACCCTTAGTTGATTTCAATACCGATCGCGACGGCCTCGCCACCACCAATGCACAGAGATGCAACGCCACGTTTCAGGTTCCGTGCTTTTAATGCATGTAGCAATGTCGTCGTGATACGTGCGCCAGACGCACCGATCGGATGTCCCAAAGCGCACGCGCCGCCGTTTACATTGATGTTTGCGTGATCGATGCCGACATCGACCATCGCGGCCATCGTGACGACGGCAAATGCTTCGTTAACTTCATACAGATCGACGTTGTCCACACTCCACCCGAGCTTCTCGTGCAAGTTCTTGATCGCTGCTACGGGTGACGTCGTAAACCAGGCAGGTTCCTGCGCGAAGCTCGAATGGCCAATGATCGTGGCTAGCGGCTCAAGACCACGCTTTTCGGCCTCGGATGCGGTCATGAGGATCAGCGCAGAGGCGCCATCAGAAATCGAAGACGAGCTTGCCGCAGTCACCGTGCCATCTTTGCGAAATGCCGCTCGCAACGTCGGGATTTTATCGATGTTAACCGTTCCCGGTGTCTCGTCGTTAGCGACGATGACTTCGGCTTTGCGAGTCTTGATCGTGACCGGAGCGATTTCGGCAACGAAGGCGCCGGCTGCGGCCGCGCCTTGCGCACGCGTCACCGATTCAATCGCGAAAGCGTCCTGCGCCTCGCGGCTGAAGCCGTACTTGTCCGCAGTGTTTTCGGCGAAAAAACCCATCATTTCGCCCTCGTACGGATCCTGCAGACCGTCGAAAAACATGTGGTCGAGCACTTCCTGGTGACCCATCCGGTAGCCACTTCGTGCTTTCGGCAGCAGATACGGTGCGTTGCTCATCGATTCGAGGCCCCCGGCGACAACGACAACCGCGCTTTCAGCCTTCAGAAGATCGTGGCCGAGCATGATCGTTTTCATCCCTGAGCCACACATCTTGTTGACAGTTGTGCAGGGCGTACCGACAGGAATGCCGCCCGCGAGAGCCGCCTGCCGCGCAGGCGCCTGGCCCAGGCCGGCAGGCAATACACAACCCATCAACACCTGATCAACATCCGCAGCATCGATGCCGGTCTCGGCAATCGTTGCGGCAATCGCTGCCGCACCGAGCTGCGGGGCCGAGGCTGAGGAAAACACGCCCTGGAATGCACCAATCGGCGTCCGTTTTGCGGCGACGATCACAACCGGATCTGAACTCATTTTTTTAACTCGCATTAAAATCCCGGGTCGCTACTTTCCTGCAATTCCTGTCACGGCGCAATACGCAAGAACAGCTATATGTCACGCAAATCCGGTTCGCCGAGTACCGCCAGAATCTGCTGCCGTGCTTCTTCGGCCAGCAGACGATGATCCCCGAATGCCGGATCATCGGGCGTAATTGGCGGCAGTACCTCAAATCGAGGGCGTACAGGCCAGGGCCACAGGCGACCTGCCGGCAGCAATTCCCGGGTACCCGATATCGCGATGGGCACAATCGGCATGTTGCCTTTGATCGCTGAGACAAACGCGCCGGCACGAAATCGCCCGACGCCTGGCTCTAACTTGGATGTGCCTTCGGGGAAAAATGCCAGGGAATCGCCGCCCTGTGCCGCTTTGACGATCTTGCGGGCGTCTCGTGAACTGCCAGCGGCGGTAAAGCGCTCCACGAATTTCGAGCCCGAACGCCGCAACAGGAAGTGAGCTACCGGTACGTTGCGCATCTCCCCTTTGACAACGAATGAAAACCGGTACGGCAGGTAAGCCTTGAGCAGCAAACCGTCGACATAGCTGGCGTGATTGGCGACGACGACCGCATTGCCATCCGGTATGTTCTCGAGGCCATGGATTTCGGCTGGTAAACCGGCGAGTATGAAGATGGCTCTGGTTGCGCCAGCGGCAAGCCGGTGGCGGCGTTCCTCACCAGGGACGAGCAACACCGCGAGCAGCGCCAACAGAGCGCCGAAAATGAATACCACCCAGCCGTAAAGCCCGAACAGGGTTCGAGCCACATATGTGCCGATTCCGGCACTTGGCGCAGTCATGTGACGCAGATCACTTTATGTTAATGCCTTATGGAATCTGTGACAGGGGTCACGCCGGTTGCAGGACGTGGTCATCATACTCAAAACCTTGAAAAATCCGTCGCTTGGCGATGCCGGAATGCGATCGGCCGGCAGGGCTTGCGCCTACGCTGTGGTCTGAACACCGGCGTATGCTACCGCAAAGGATTGCGCGACTGAACAGATGGAAGCTATGGCCAGTAAAGAGCAGAAGAAACCGGAATCGAAGACTGTTACACGCTCTGAAGAGCTCGTCGACCGATTCCTTGATGCGATTTGGATGGAACGTGGCCTGTCGCAGAACACGCTCGGCGCTTATCGTGCTGATCTGATGACGCTGGGACGTGGTCTGGCCGAACACGACAAGCCCATCGATTTGGCCGACAAGGCGGATCTTCTCGCATTTATCGCAGGCCGGGTCGAGGGCGGCGCCAAACCCCGATCGACAGCACGCCAATTGTCCAGCTTTCGCCGTTTTTTCCGTTACATCATGCGCGAAGGGCTTCGCGATACCGATCCGACGGCGGACATCGAAATGCCGCGTATCGGGCGCTCGTTGCCAAAAACACTGAGCGAAGATGAGGTCGACTCCCTCCTGAATGCGCCCAACACGGACGAGCCCCTGGGTCACCGTGATCGCGCAATGCTCGAGCTGTTGTACGCCACGGGTCTGCGAGTCTCGGAACTCATCAACCTCAAGCAGTCGCAGGTCAATTTCAATCAGGGTGTGCTGCGTATCGTCGGCAAAGGCGATCGTGAACGGCTAATCCCGCTCGGCGAAGAGTCGCAGCGCTGGCTCACGGACTTCATCGATGGGCCACGCATGGAAATCCTGCTCGAGCGGCAGACGGATTATTTGTTTCCGACACGCCGCGGCGACCGCATGACCCGCCAGGCGTTTTGGCACATCATCAAACGTTATGCCGAAAAAGCGGGCGTTCGTCAGAAAATGTCTCCGCACAGCTTGCGCCATGCTTTCGCCACGCACCTGCTCAATCGAGGCGCAGATCTTCGCGTCGTGCAACTTTTGTTAGGTCATAGCGATCTCTCCACGACCCAGATCTACACCCATGTCGCTCGCGAGCGGCTCAAAGATCTGCACGGCAAGCACCATCCGCGAGGGTAGCTTTGCTACACTTGCCGCGCCGGGGAACCGGAGCGGGCCTGAAAGGTCCATGTAAGCAAGGCGCTGGAACCCATTCAGGAATATTCGATGAGCCGTATGTCCGCAACTAGTTACATTCGACTGACCGCATTGCTCGCGGTCACATTTTCCTTCGCATTGGCGCGGGCCGCCGACGACAGCGCCGAGTTGAATCAGGTACGGCAGAAAGTTGGCGAAATGTTCGACATGATCGAGCCGGACGATGTCAAGGGCAGTCCTGTGGATGGCTGGTACACGATCCAGAAAGGATCAGTAGTCGCGTACATCTCGGCTGACGGCCGCTACCTGTTGCAGGGTGACATGATCGACCTCGACCACCAGGTTAACCTGAGCGAGGCTGCCCGCACTGACGCGCGCCGCGAACTCATGTCGGACGTCGCTGACGAACGGACCATTATTTTCTCGCCCAAAGACGTGAAGTACTCGGTGTCCATTTTCACGGATGTCGAGTGCAGTTACTGTCGCCGCCTGCATAGCCAGATCGACGAGTACATGGCGCACGGTATCCAGGTTCGGTATCTGCTGTACCCGCGTAACGGACCGGCATCGCGCGCGTGGAATACGGCTGAAGAAGTCTGGTGTGCATCCGATCGCGCGAACGCGCTGACCATGGCAAAGCTTGATCGCAAATTCGAGACTTCCAGCTGTGATTCGTCGATCGTGCAGGATCACTACGTTATCGGTCGGGATGTCGGTCTCTCAGGCACGCCTGCCATCGTATTCGATGATGGCACGTTGATCGGCGGTTACCTGGCGCCGGACCAGCTGGCGGCAGCCCTCGAAGAAAACGCCGCGAAGTAGATCCTCGCTACGAACGCGATCGACGCAGCTCGTGAAGGTGCACGCCGTTGTTCTGACCCTTGTCCTCGAAGTATTTTCTTAGCGCATAGCGTCCACTGTGGAACGCGATGTCGTCCCACGGTATCTCGTCTTCGGCAAAAAGTGCGACTTCCAGGCTTTCATCGCCGGCTTCGAAATCACCGAGCAGCTTCGCCGTATAGAAAAGGTGTACCTGACCTGCGTCGATCACGTCGACCGCGGCAAACATGTGGCCGATCTCGACCTCGGCGCAGGCTTCTTCGAGCGTCTCGCGCGCCGCGCCTTGCGCGGTCGATTCGCCGAGTTCCATAAAGCCCGCCGGCACGGTCCAGTAGCCGTAGCGTGGTTCGATCGCGCGTTTGCACAGCAGAATCTTGCCGTCACGTTCCGGTATGCAGCCGACGACGATCAGCGGGTTTTGATAATGAATCTTGCCACAGGAATCGCACACCCAGCGCTCCCGGTGGTCGTCGTCGGGTGTTTTTCGCGAAACGGGTTCGCCACAACCAGAGCAGAAGTTCATCATCACCATTATGAATAGAGTCGTGGTACCGGGGATGGGAATCGAACCCACACTTCCTTTCGGAAACCGGATTTTGAATCCGGCGCGTCTACCAGTTCCGCCACCCCGGCATGCCTCGACCGACGGGGCTTGGACAAGGCGGCCCCAGGCCGGAAGGCGCACAGTATAGGCGCCGTTTCCCGTTCTCGCCAGAGCCGAAAAAAAATTCACGACATGCGACCCTTTATGGGCAAAGGGCATCTAATATTTCGAGATATGAGCAAATTTGCTGACATCCAGATTGACCCCGCGATCGTCAAGCGGGCCGCGCGCGGTGACGTGAGGGCCCACGAGATCATCTATCGCGCCTTTGCGGCACCGGTGTATTCGCTGAGTTTGCGGTTCACACGTGTACCGGCGCAGGCAGAGGACCTCGTACAAGAGACGTTTATCGAGATTATGCGATCGATCGCGAAGTTCCGGGGTGAGGCCGCGCTCGGCAGCTGGATTCGGCGCATTGCGGTTTCCAAGGCGCTGATGTACCTGCGCTCGGCCTGGACCGCTCGTGGCCAATCGCTGGCTGATGACTGGCACGAGGTAACACCGGGCGACGCTGCGAGCCACGGCGTGTCGAGCCATCCGGACATGGCGCTTGATCTCGATGCGGCACTGGCAAACCTGCCGTCGGTGAGTCGCACAGTCGTTTGGCTGCACGATGTCGAAGGATTTACACACAAAGAGATAGCTGCATTTATGGGACGCACCGAGAGCTTTTCGAAATCGCAGTTATCGCGGGCCTACCAACGCTTGCGGCCGATGCTCGCAGTACCTGGCGAGGATGTTCGTGGCGAAGGTGCGGCACTGAGAGGTTGCTGACAATGTCGAGTGACAAGAAGGACGAAGAGATGATTTGTGGACTAACTGCGGACGAACACGACCTGTTGCAACAGGAACTCCGCGCGCTTCCGGATGTAATGCCGCCACGTGCCGTCTGGCAACGCATACGCGAGCAGGGCGAAGCTGAAGGCCTTATCTCGCAGCGCCCGATGCGCCGTCCGATGACCTGGCACGGTGGCATTGGACTTGCTGCCGCTGTGGCACTGGCGGCTTTGCTCGTGCCGGTCATGACGAATACGCCTGAGCCCGGGAGTATCACGGAGCCACCCATTACGAATCCAAGCAATTCGGTGCAGGTGAACGCGCTGCAAGCCCTGATGGTCGAGTCGCGGCAGCTCGAGAGCGATCTGCGCTCATTGCCGGATGAGCCGCGCGTGAGACAGGCAGGGACGGTTGCGACGATTTCCGATATCGAGGACCGCATTACGTCCATTGATTACCAGCTTAATGACCCGGCTATCCAGATGACGGCCGAGGAAAAAGAAATATTCTGGCGCGAACGCGTCAGGTTAATGAAATTGCTCGTCGGTTTGCGCTATGCGCAGGTGCAACGGACGGCGTTTTGACCAGGAGATGAATGCAATGAAGACGATGAAACTGATTATTCCTGTTGCGGTATTACTGCTGCTCGCCGGGCAGGCCGCTGCGCAAAGCGAGGAAATGGAACGGGCGGAAGCTGAGTTCGCGGCCATCGCTGCACAAAATGAGATGCGAGAGGCCGAAATAGCTAAAAAGCTGGAGCAGGCCGAACTCAGAATGGCCGAGGCGGCGCGCCAGATCGCCGAGCTGACATCTGAGCGTTTGCCCAAGATGCACGGGATGGAACGTCGTATTGAGATCATCGACGATGGCCGACCTCGTCTTGGTATCAATATCGGTGAGGAATCCTCGGGCGGTCCTGTCGAAGGTGTGCGCGTAATGGGTGTTACGCCCGGTAGCGCTGCCGACGATGCGGGCCTGAGGGCTGGTGACGTCATAACGGCAATCAACGATGAGTCGATGAGTGCCGATAAGTCGGGTGATGCAACGCGCCTTATTCTGGATTTCATGTCTGGTGTCGAGGCGGGCGATGTCCTCGAGGTTGAATATCTGCGCGATGGCAAGGTCGGCACGGTTGAAGTAGAGCCGCGGGCCGTGGAAATGCGATCCTACGCTTTTCGCGGCTTCCCCAAGGACTTCAGCATGCCGTCGATGCCGGAAATGCATGCGGCACCGCATATGGTCGAGAAATTTCAGGACGGCTTTGCGTTCGGTTGGTCCGGCAATGTCTGGGGCGATATGGAACTCGTCGAGTTGAACGAGGGTCTCGGCAAATACTTCGGTGCCGATTCAGGTGTGCTGGTTGTTAGCGCGCCCGAGACAAACTCATTGCAGCTTGAGGATGGCGACGTCATCCGCAAGATCGATGGCCGTGAACCGACCAATGTCCGGCATGCGATGCGCATCCTGAGTTCTTATCAGGCTGGTGAGTCGTTGCAGATCGAAATCCTGCGTGACAAGAAGAAGCGTACGCTGGATATCGAGATGCCCGATGATCGCAGCAGTATGGTCTTGCCGGCCCCGAGACCGGTGCGGCCAGCATCTGCACCCCGTCCGCCAAAGCCTGCTGCGCCGAGCGAAAGAACCTGACAGGCACCTTGTTCGGCGACTAATTTTGGATCTGGGGCGCGCATGGCTTTGTTACCATGCGCGCCCATGTTTATTTCTGACTTCGACTATTCGCTGCCCGAGAATCTGATCGCGCAGTATCCGACGTCCGAGCGGCGCGCGAGCCGCTTGCTTGACGTCAGGGATTCCCTGTACGACCGGCAGTTTGCTGATCTGCCTGGCTTGCTCCGTCCGCACGATTTGCTCGTTTTCAACGACACGCGCGTCATTCGAGCACGCCTGCATGCGCGAAAAGAGACCGGCGGGCGTGCCGAAATACTGATTGAGCGCTTGCAGAGCGAAAACACAGCGTTAGCGCAAGTGCGCGCGAGTAAGTCACCCAGGCCGGGGTCGAAACTCGTGTTCGAAGACGGTGTTGCGGCAATCATAGAGGGCCGCGAAGGAGAGTTCTTCTTGCTGGCGTTCTCGGTTGCGGTGATGCCCTATCTCGAAAAGCACGGCGAAGTGCCATTACCGCCGTATCTCAACCGTCCGGCCGAGATGGCCGACGATGAGCGCTATCAAACCGTGTACGCGAAGGATCCGGGCGCTGTTGCCGCGCCAACAGCCGGCTTGCATTTTGACGAGGCCATGCTCGAAGAGACGCTGGCCGCCGGCGTCCGGCATGCTTACGTGACGCTGCACGTCGGAGCCGGCACGTTCCAGGCGTTGCGCCATGAAGACATCGTCGCGAATCGTTTGCACGGTGAGCGCGTGCAGGTGGATCAGGCATGTTGTGATGCCGTTGGGCAAGCTCGTGAGGAGGGAGGGCGCGTCATCGCCGTAGGTACCACGTCAGTGCGTGCGCTCGAGAGTGCCGCCCGTGGCGGTAAACTCGAACCCTTTATGGGTGAAACCGATCTGTTTATCCTACCCGGCTACGAATTCCGCACGATTGACGCGATGCTCACGAATTTTCACTTGCCACAGTCTTCGCTGCTGATGCTGGTCGCCGCGTTCGCGGGTACTGAGCGCGTGTTGCGCGCCTATGAACACGCAGTGCGTGAGCAGTATCGATTCTTCAGTTACGGTGACGCCATGTTTCTGACGCCGCATGTGCGCACATGAAATTCGATATTCAAAGCCGATGCGCAGCGGCGCGTCACGGAACGTTAACGTTTCGACGTGGGGCAGTAAAAACGCCGGCATTCATGCCCGTAGGAACCTATGGAACCATCAAGAGCGTCACGCCTGAAGAGGTCGCCGCCGATGGTGCTGACATCATTCTCGGCAACACATTTCACTTGATGCTGCGACCCGGCACCGACGTCATACGCAAGCACGGCGGGTTGCACGAATTCATGCACTGGGTTGGTCCTATCCTGACGGACTCGGGCGGGTTTCAGGTGTTCTCGCTGGCGGCAATGCGCAAACTCACCGAGGAGGGCGTGCGTTTTCAATCGCCGGTCAATGGCGACGAGGTGTTCCTGACGCCCGAGAAGTCGATCGAGGTGCAACATGATCTCAATGCCGATGTAACGATGATTTTCGACGAATGCACGCCGTATCCGGCCAGTGAGCCAGAGGCGCGTGAGTCGATGGAGTTGTCATTGCGGTGGGCGCGGCGCAGCCGGAGTCGCTTTGATGAACTGCGTATTGCGGATCAACATCGCGGAGAAGCGATATTCGGCATCGTACAGGGTGGTATCTACCCGAACTTGCGCGACGAATCGCTGCAGGGACTCTGCGCTATCGGGTTCGATGGCTACGCGATCGGCGGACTTGCGGTTGGTGAGCCCGAAGACGAACGTCTCGCGGTACTCGATGATCTGCTGCCGAAAATGCCCGACGACCATCCGCGCTATCTGATGGGTGTTGGCACGCCTGTCGATATCGCCGAATCGGTGCTACGTGGCGTCGACATGTTCGATTGCGTGATTCCAACGCGGCACGCCAGAAATGGTCAGCTCTTCACATCGCGCGGCACGATCAAGTTTCGCCACGCCCGATTCGCTGACGACACATCGGCGCCGGACCCCGCCTGTGGTTGCTATACCTGCCAGAACTACAGTCTCGCCTACCTGAGGCACCTCGAAAAGTGTGGTGAGATACTCGGACCACGACTCGCGACACTACATAATCTTTATTATTATCAAAAGCTTATGGTCGATATCAGGGCTGCGATCGATACTGGATCGTTGCCCGAATTCGTCGCCGAAATTTGCGCCAGATACGGCTGAGTGTATTTTTCAACGCCTGCAGACTTGGGATTGCCAATCCTGCCCTTATTTCGATGGCTCTGTGCCATAATACCGCGCTGATTTTCGGGGGCATCCAGACAGCCCGCAACACAAGCAAAGAGACTCATGGATTTTTTCATTCAAAACGCCTATGCACAGGGGGCGCAGCAAGCCGAACCATTTGGTTTCCTGCTGCCGATGGTCATCATATTTGCCGCGTTCTATTTTTTGCTGATTCGACCGCAGCAGAAAAAACAGAAAGCGCATGCGGCGCTTGTATCGAACCTGTCGGCCGGAGACGAAATACTGACGGCTGGCGGCATTCTCGGCGTAATTACAGGTATTAGCGAGCACTACGCGATCGTAAAAATCGCAGACAACACCGAAGTCAAGATTCAGAAATCGAGCGTTGCGCAGGTCGTGCCCAAAGACACGTTCGAGAATGCCTGAGCAGGTTCGGGTTTTTTCATGGTTAGCTACGTTCAGGTTCGCTTGAGCACTCAAGGTCGGAAGCGGTGAACCGGTACCCGTCCTGGCTAAACGTGCTTGTGCTCGTCATGTTGATGACGGGTGTCTTGTTCGCGTTGCCGAATATCTATGGCAGTGCGCCCGCTGTGCAATTGGCGGACGCTAGAGGCAACAGCATTACCGAGCTGCAACTCAGCAACTTCGTTCGTTCGCTGGAGAGCGACGGCGTCACTCCGGAAGCGGCATACATCAGTGACGGCCGCGCCGTCATTCGATTCGACTCCGTTGAAGATCAGCAGCGCTCTGGTGAACGCCTCAGAACCCGTTACGATCAGGAAACGAATGTCGCGTTGACGCTCGCTCCGCGTTTGCCCGAGTGGGTGCGAAACCTGGGACTGAACCCGATGAGCCTTGGTCTCGATCTGCGCGGCGGTGTCTACGTATTGCTCGAGGTCGACATGAATACCGCTGTCGACAATCGAATGCAGGGCTATGAGCAGGAATTCGATGCGCGCTTGCGTGATGCCCGCATTCGCCATCGCGTCGAGCAGAAAAATCAGATCATTACGGTTCGCCTGGCGAATGTCGAGGACACGGCGCAAGCGCGAGCGATCATTGCCGATGCTGATTCTGATTTGTTGATCGGCGATGGTGCTGATGGAAAATCGTTGACTGTGCGGATGACCGACGCGCAGATACAAGAGCGCCAGGACTTCGCGATCGAGCAGAACATGACGACACTCCGCAATCGTGTCGACCAACTCGGTGTTGCCGAGCCGCTCGTGCAACGTCAGGGCGTCGATCGAATCGTCGTGCAATTGCCAGGCGTACAGGACCCCAACGAACTCGAGAAGATTCTAACGGCGACGGCAACACTCGAATTCCGACTTGTCGATCAGTCCGGGGACCAGCCGGGCTCACGTACGTATCCGGGCCGTGGCGTAGAGGCGCCGCAAGTCCTGAAGCGTGCAGTGATTGCATCAGGCGATGAAATCGTCGACGCGGGATTTACTTATACTCCCGAGGGCCAACCCGCCGTCAGCGTTACACTTGATTCAGCCGGCGGCGAGCGCATGCTTGCGACAACCCGTGACAACGTCGGCAAGCCGATGTCTACACTGTTTATCGAATGGCGCGAAGAAGACGTGATGCGCGGTGGCCGGACAGAAAAGCGCAAGGTCAAGACAGAAGAAATCATTAACACCGCGACCATTCGTGGTGTCTTCAAGAATCGATTCCAAATTACCGGAATGACACCTGTTGAGGCACAAGTTCTAGCAATTCTGCTGCGCGCGGGCGCGCTTGCAGCGCCAGTCTACAAAGTTGACGAACGTACGATCGGCCCGAGCCTCGGACAAGACAATATCGATCGCGGTTTCCAGGCGATCCAGATCGGTTTTCTCGCCGTTATCGTATTCATGGCCGTGTACTACCGCTGGTTCGGCATGATCGCGAATGTCGCACTGTTCTCGAATTTGATATTCATCGTGGCAGTGCTCTCGCTGGTCGGTGCTTCCCTGACATTGCCAGGTATTGCCGGAATCGTTCTGACGGTCGGTATGGCCGTGGACGCCAACGTCCTCATTTTCGAACGCATACGTGAGGAGATCGTGGATGGAGCGCCGCCGCAGGCGGCGATCCACGCCGGGTACGAAAAAGCCCTGTCATCAATTGCGGATGCGAATATCACGACGCTGATTGCTGCCATCGTGCTGCTTGCTTTTGGAACGGGGCCAATCAAGGGTTTTGCGATTACGCTGATGATCGGCATCCTGACCTCGATGTTCACAGCCATCGTTGGAACGCGTTCGATCGTGAATCTCGTATTTGGTGGCCGCAAGATCGCCTCGATACCGGTCTAGAGTTTCGACAATGCGCCTAATCAAACATAAGACTCACATCGATTTTCTTGGCAAGACGCGACGCAAAGTCGCGTTGACCATATCTGTGCTTTTCATCATTGCGTCGATCGCGTCGCTGGTCACGCATGAAAGGCCCCTCGAACTCGGCATCGATTTCACGGGTGGCATCTTGCTCGAGGTCGGCTACCCTGAGGCTGCGGACCTCGTCAGCATTCGCAATAATCTCGCGGCTGCGGATTTTGAAGATGCTCAGGTGCAACGCTTCGGCGCCGATACCGACGTACTCGTGCGTTTGCCGCCACAGGACGGGTGGGATCCCGACGAGTTGCGCGAGGAATTGCGCAGTACGGTTGCTGTCGGTACGCCTGGTGTCGATCTGCGGCGCGTCGAGTTTGTCAGTCCGCAGGTTGGTAAAGAACTGACCGAGCGAGGCGGGCTCGCGATGATCATCGCGCTATTGCTGATCTTTGTTTACGTAATGATTCGTTTTCAATGGAAGTTTGCAGCCGGCGCGGTTGCCGCTCTCGCGCACGATGTCATTATCACGATCGGCTTCTTCTCAATATTCAGGTTTTCGTTCGACCTGACGGTCGTTGCTGCTGTACTAGCCGTAATCGGCTACTCGCTGAACGATACGGTCGTTGCGTTCGATCGCATCCGAGAGAACTTTTTCAAGTTGCGTGGCGTGTCGGCGGAGGAGTCGATGAACACGTCGATCAATGAAATGCTCGCGCGTACCTTGATTACTGGCGTGACGACGTTGCTAGTGCTGGTCGCGTTATTGGTGCTCGGCGGTGAATCGATCGCGCCGTTCTCGATCGCATTGATCATCGGCATCGTTGTTGGTACTTATTCGTCGATCTATACGGCGAGCGCGACGGCATTAACACTCGGCGTCAATGCCCAGGACCTGCTCGAGCCCGTCAAAGACCCCGACCTGATAGACGACCTGCCGTAGTCATACAGCCGGCGAGCGCGACACTTATCTCCCTCATGGCTCGCTACGCTGCGCTTTACCTCGGTCGATAAATATCCCGCTCGCCGGCTATACGAGCTGCGAGATCTCGGCCGAGCACAGTTTGGCCAGGCCGGCGTAGATTTTCGGAGTGCCGGTCAGGATGTGGCCCGACTCGAGAAAATTCTCGCTGCCATCGAGCCCACTGACGATGCCGCCAGCTTCGCGGATGAGCAGGCTGCCAGCCGCAAGATCCCAGGGCGAGAGTCCGGTCTCCCAGAAGGCGTCGAGTCTGCCGGCGGCTACGTAGGCGAGGTCCAGTGCGGCAGCACCCGGGCGCCTGACGCCTGATGTAGCGCGTACGACCTTACCCAGCATTGCCAAATACGGGCTTATTTCCTGATCGGCCTGGCGAAACGGAAATCCGGTGCCGATCAGGGCGCGCTCGAGCTGCATCTGGCCGCTCACACGGATGCGTCGACCCTCGAGATGCGCCCCCTGGCCACGCGACGCCGTGAACAGCTCCTGCCGCAGCGGATCGTAGACCACGCCATGTTCCATGCGCCCATTGACCTGCACGCCGATCGAGACGCAGAAGACCGGAAACCCATGCAGGTAGTTGGTCGTGCCGTCGAGTGGATCGACGATCCAGACCGTGTCCGACTCACCCTGAATACCGCTTTCCTCGGCGAGGATCGCATGGTCAGGATAGTGCTTCAGGATGCAATGGATCACGGCCTTCTCGGCCGCGAGGTCCGCGTCACTGACGAAATCGTTATGACCTTTCTGCTCGACCTTGAGCTTGTCGAGGTTGACCATTTTTCTAATGAGCGTGGCACCGGCGCGTCGCGCCGCCATCACCGCTACGTTGAGTAGTGCGTGCATCAAACGATTCCAGCAGTGTGAAAGAACTCGGCCCCGGCGGGCCGCGGCGCTAGAATAGCGAACTTTAGGGAAGTTTTGCCAGAAATGTCGATACGCATCATTCTTGTCGGTACTACGCATCCGGGCAACATCGGTGCTTGCGCGCGCGCGATGAAGAATATGGGAATCACCGACCTTGCGCTGGTTGCTCCGCATCATTTCCCGCATAAGGAAGCGACAGCTCGAGCAACGGGAGCGGTCGATGTTCTGGAAAATGCGACCGTCGTCGATTCTCTCGAGGAGGCCATCGAGGATTGCGTCTATGTCGCCGGTGCCAGCGCGCGCTCGCGGTCGATCAACTGGCCGTCTATGGATGCGCACGACTGCGCGGCCAGACTCATGGTGGAAAGTCACCATGGAACGGTTGCAGCTGTCTTCGGGCCCGAGCAATCAGGCCTGAGCAATGACCACCTTGATCACTGCCATACGCTGTTGACGATTCCGACCGATCCGGGATTCAGCTCGCTGAATCTGGCGATGGCCGTGCAAGTGCTGACTTATGAGCTGCGCGCGGCACGAATCGCCGTTAAGCCGGCAGAATATGAGCCCGATGGGCCGCTCGCGACGAGTGATGAGCTCGAGCACTTTTATGGCCATCTCGAGCAGGTGCTGACTGACGTGCAGTTTCTTGATCCTGACAACCCAAGGCACCTGATGCGCCGTTTGCGCCGCTTGTTCATAAGGGCAAAGCCGGACCAGAACGAAGTCAACATCCTGCGCGGCATCCTGTCCGCAGTTGAGAAAAAAGGCACGGCTGATGATTGAACGCGCAGCACTCGTCTACCTTGATTATGCGGCATCGACACCAGTGGATTCGCGCGTCGCCAAAGCGATGACGGCGCTAATGACGGTCGACGGCAATTTCGCCAATCCGTCGTCAACTCACGCTGCAGGCCGGCGCAGTGTCGAGCATATTGCGCACGCGGCCGGTCAGCTTGCTGCGCTTCTCAATACGGATGCAGATCGCTTGATCTGGACCTCGGGTGCGACCGAGTCAGACAATCTGGCGATTCTCGGTGGTGCACATTTCAGGCAAGAGCGCGGCCGGCACCTGATCACGATGCGCACGGAACACAAAGCAGTCGTGGATCCGTTCAATGTACTGGAGAAACAGGGGTTCGAAGTTACCTGGCTCGACCCCGAAACCGATGGTGTGCTCGATATCGCAAAGCTCGAAGCGGCGCTCCGTCAGGACACGCAGCTCGTGTCCATCATGCACGTGAACAATGAAACAGGCGTGGTCCAGGACATCGAGCAAATCGGAACAGTCTGTCGTGCGCGTGACGTGCTGTTGCATGTCGATGCGGCGCAATCGGTAGGCAAGCTGCCAATTGATCTCGAGGCGTTGCCTGTCGATCTGATGTCGATGACAGCGCACAAGGTCTACGGACCCAAGGGAATCGGCGCGTTGTACATCGCCGATCGCCCGGGCGTTCATGTTGACCCACTACTGTTCGGCGGTGGTCAACAGCAACGGTTGCGGCCGGGCACGTTGCCAGTGCAGCAAATCGTCGCATTCGGGATGACGGCGGAAATCGCCCGCTCACGCATGAGCGATGATCTAGAGCACCTGCGCGCAATGCATAATCGATTCTGGTCAGGGATTCGTGATCTGCCGGGCGTGCTCGTAAATGGTTGCATCGAGACTGGATTTCCGGGCATTTTGAACGTCAGCATCGAGGACATTGAAGGCGAGAGTCTGCTGCTTGCACTCGAACCGCTTTGCGTCGCCACAGGCTCGGCGTGCAATTCGCAGATTCAGGAGCCGTCCTATGTGCTGCGCGCTCTTGGCCGGAGTGATGCACTTGCGCAAAGTGCGATTCGCTTCAGTTTTGGACGACCAACGCGCATCGAACATGTCGACTTTGCTATCGACAGATATCGCAGCGCGATAGAGAAGTTGCGCCGAATCGCGCCGGAGCGGGTGCAATGAGCGGAGATCCGTACAGCGAACGTGTGCGTCAGCTGTTCGAGGCGCCCCGGCACGCCGGCAGTCTGGGCGGTGCTTTGAGCGCCACACTCGAGGATCAGGGGGTGCGAATTCGCCTGGCTGCAGAGATCGCCGACGGTGAGATGCGTACCTTGCGCTTTCAGGCCTGGGGCTGCCCACACGTCATCGCGGTGGCCGAGGCTTTCTGCGCAGACTACGAGGGCAAGTCCGTCTCGACACTGCTTGAATTCTCTGTCTCCGACCTTATGCAAAGTCTTTCTGTACCCGTGGAGAAGACCGGACGTATACTCGTCATTGAGGACGCGGTGCGATCGCTTGGCAATATCGTCCGTGATGCCTCCAATCCAGACGACTAAAGAAGACTGAACATGGCAATTTCGTTGACGGAATCGGCAGCCGAGCGCGTGAGCAGCTATCTCAAGGCGCGCGGTGCGGGCATTGGCCTCAGGCTTGGAATCGCCAAGACCGGCTGCTCGGGCTATTCCTACGTGATCAACTATGCCGATGAGGTCGAGGGCGAGGACATCGTTTTCGAGGATCGGGGCGTCAAGATCGTGGTCGACCCCGAGGCATTGAAGCTAATCGACGGTACCGAGGTCGATTTTGTCAAAAATGGACTAAACGAGGCCTTCAGCTTCAAAAATCCGAACGTCACAGGCGCATGCGGCTGTGGCGAAAGCTTCAACATCTGAAGTAAAATTAATCGTTTACGTCTTGGGTCCGGCATCGACGCCGGGCGTCTATTATCACTACTGGTTGAAAGGAAATCTGTATGGCCGTTGAGCAAACGCTCTCCATCATCAAGCCGGATGGCGTGCAAAAGAACCTGATTGGCGAGATTTACAGCCGCTTCGAAAAGGCAGGGCTGCAAATCGTTGCGGCAAGGATGATGCGCCTGACGACTGATCAGGCTCAGGGCTTCTATGCCGTCCACAAGGAACGGCCGTTTTTTAATGACCTCGTCAGCTACATGATGTCGGGCCCGGTCATAGTGCAGGTCTTGCGGGGCGACAATGCCATTGCGACGAATCGCGAGATCATGGGTGCCACCAATCCGGCAGACGCTGATCCGGGCACGATTCGTGCGGATTTTGCGGAGAGCATCGAGGAGAACATCGTGCACGGCTCGGATGGTCCGGATACGGCGGCGGTCGAGATCGCGTTCTTTTTCGGCGATGACGGCGTCTGCCCGAGGACCCGATAGGGCACGTCAATGCCAGCTGAAACTGACAAAGTGAATTTGCTCGGGATGCCACAAGGCGATCTCGAGACACTTTTCACCGCATTCGGTGAGAAGCCGTTTCATGCGCGTCAGTTAATGCGATGGGTTTATCAACGGGGAATTACTGACTTTGATGACATGACCGACTTGTCGAAGTCGCTGCGGCAGAAGCTTCAGGAATCGTCGGTGATCGAATTGCCCGAGGTTCTGTCGCAACATGGCTCGAAGGACGGCACGATCAAGTGGCTGTTCGAGAGTGGCTTTGGTCAGGCTGTCGAGGCGGTGTTCATCCCGGAACCCGATCGCGGCACGCTGTGCATCTCGTCCCAGGTCGGGTGTGCTCTCGACTGCGCCTTCTGCGCGACCGGGGCGCAGGGTTTTAATCGTAACCTGACGGCGGCCGAGATCATCGGTCAGGTGTGGCACGCGAATCAGACCTTGCCGCGACGAGAAAACGACGACGCAGATTTCGCCGTGACCAATGTGGTGTTCATGGGCATGGGTGAGCCGCTCGCAAACTATCGTAGCGTTGTGCCGGCGATCGAGCTGCTGATTTCCGATCTGGCGTACGGTATTTCACGCCGCCGCGTGACCGTCAGTACCTCAGGTTTGGTTCCGAACATCGACCGCCTGGGTGATGAGTGCAACGTATCGCTGGCCGTGTCATTACACGCGCCGAACAATGCCCTGCGCAACGAACTCGTGCCGATCAACAAGATGCATCCGATCGAGGAACTGCTGGACGCCTGCTGGCGCTATGCAGAGAAACGTACGAATCGCTTTATTACGTTTGAGTACGTCATGTTGCGCGGCGTCAATGACTCGGTTGGGCACGCCGATGAACTGCACGCGTTACTCGACGGCAAGCCTGCCAAGGTGAACCTGATTCCATTTAATCCGTTCGAGGGCAACGAATTTGCGCGCTCGGCGGCCGATACGATCACACATTTTCAGAATAGACTGAGAATGAAAGGTCTCGTCGCAACGACGCGCAAGACCCGTGGCGAAGATATCGATGCGGCATGTGGCCAATTGGCTGGTAAAGTGAGCGACCGGGTGCGTGTCAGACTGGGCGATAAAAAAATAAGGATGGCGACGGCGTGAAGACGAGCGAAATAGTTTCGGCTGGACTGGTGGTATGCCTGTTGATGACGGGCTGTGTCTCGACAACGACGAGGACGACGGCTGCAAAACCAGACGCCGACGCAGGCGATGCGGCCGAACTCAATTATCAGCTGGGCGCGCGCTACTATCGTAACGGCAACTACGATTTGGCACGTGATCGGCTGCTGTATTCGATTGAGCTCAATCCAAAAAACGCGACTGCTCATTACACCCTGGCGCTGACCTACGAGAAACTCGAAAACCTGCGTCTGGCGACTGATTCCTATGAACAGGCGGTTCGCGTCGCGCCGCGCGACTACAACGTCCAGAATGCATACGCCGTTTTTCTGTGCAATCAGGGAGATTTCGATGGTGCACGCAAACACTTCGATCGTGCAACCAAGGTCATCGACAACGACAGTGCGCAAATAACGCTGACTAACGCGGGCGCCTGCATGATGCAAAAACCCGACTTCGCGGCGGCTGAGTCCTATTTCCGGCAGGCACTCGAGCGCAGATCGAACTACGGCGAGGCGTTGGTTCAGTTGAGCCTTTTGAAGTTCGCGTCAGGGGACTACCTGGGTGCACGGGCATTCCTGCAGCGCTACCTGGGCAGCAATACGCCGTCCGCAGGTATTCTGTATCTCGGTGTGCGCATCGAGGAGCAGCTGGGCGACGATCGGGCGAAGACCGACTACTCCAACCAGATTCTGCGTGATTTTCCGGAGTCGCCTGAAGCACGACGCATTCTGGAAGCGGGATAGGAATGAGCGAAGAACAGGATAAACCTGACGCGGCAAAGCCTGAGTCCGAGTCGGAAGGACCTCGTTGTGGTGAGCGACTCGCCGCGGCGCGCCGTGAGCAACAAATCAGTGTGCTCGAGGTCGCCAAGGAACTGCATCTCGACGAGCCCAAGGTGCGCGCGCTCGAGCGCAATGATTTTGACATGCTCGGTGCACCCGTATTCGCCAAGGGACACTTGCGCAAATATGCGCAACTGGTCGGCGTTGACGAGGCAGACGTATTCGCCGACTACTATCAGCTCACACGATCAGAGCGCGTACCGCCGCCGGTCGTCGTCGTCGGCCGGTCCAAGGTCCGCCAGGAGTTATCGCCCGGCCCGTGGATTGCCGTCATTGTTGTGATTATCGTCGCGGCCGCAACGTATTGGTGGTTTGCGGCGCAGTCAGAAACGGAAGTTACGCCATCGCCGGGCACTGACGAACCCGTGGTGCCTGAACAAGACGCCGACAGCCTGGCGGCGGTCGAGCAGCCTGTCGTTGTGACAAGCGCCATTGTCGAAGACGAGCAGGCTCCGGCTGCGAGCCAACCGCAGCCAGAGCCCGTGCAGGTGCCCGATGGAGAAACGCGCGTGTCACTGAGTTTTTCGGGGGATTGTTGGACAGAAATCAGCGATGCCACAGGCCAACGCCTGTTCTTTGATATGGGAAGAAATGGACGGACCGTCGAATTGGCGGGCAAGGCGCCGTTCGCCGTCCTGTTCGGTAATTCCGAGAATGTCAGCGTTCGGGTCGATGGCAACGATTACCCGATCTCACCATCCACTCCGGGCAGTCGCACGGCACGCCTGACGATAATGAATCAATAGTTCACGTGAAACTGCGAGCCATACGAGGAATGAACGATATCCTGCCGGACGTGTCCGGCACATGGCGGTATCTTGAATCGGTCGTGCGCGACGTCGTGCAGTCTTATGGCTATGCTGAGATTCGCCTACCGCTGCTCGAACAGACAGAACTTTTTCGCCGCTCGATCGGCGAGGTAACCGACATCGTCGAAAAAGAAATGTACACGTTTCTTGATCGCAACGGCGAGAGTCTGACGCTGCGTCCCGAAGCGACGGCAAGCGTGGTCCGCGCAGGGATCACCAATGGCTTGTTACACAATCAGAGGCAGAAGCTGTGGACCATGGGTCCGATGTTTCGCTACGAGAAACCGCAACAGGGCCGCTATCGGCAGTTCTACCAGTTTGATGTCGAAGCGCTGGGCTTCGAAGGGCCAGATGTCGACGCAGAACTGATTATTTTATGTGCCAGAATGTGGCGCGTGCTGGGAATCTCGCGCCTGACGCTGGAAATCAATTCACTTGGCACGCCGGAGTCACGTAGTCGCTACCGGCAAAACCTCGTCGAGTACTTTTGCAGCGTGAAAAGTGAGCTTGATGACGATAGTATTCGGCGCCTTGAACAGAACCCGTTGCGGATCCTGGATAGCAAAAACCCGGAAATGCAGGCAATCGTGGCCGCGGCACCTGTGATGCTTGACTTCCTCGATGAGGAATCTTCAGAGCATTTTCAATCACTTAAGGGGTTGCTGGACGCGGCCGGTGTAAGCTACACGGTGAATCCGCGCCTGGTTCGTGGGCTCGATTACTACAGTCGAACGGTTTTCGAGTGGGTTACTGATGCGCTGGGATCTCAGGGTGCTGTCTGTTCGGGTGGTCGCTACGACGGACTTGTGGAAAAGCTGGGGGGGCGATCGACGCCAGCCGTTGGCTGGGCAATGGGCATCGAGCGTCTGGTTGCGCTCTTTGAGGCTTGCGGTGGCGAGGCTCCGGCGACGAGCGCGGATGTGTACGTCGTAGCGGTAGGAGACAACGCACTGGAGTACGCATTTGCGACGGCCGAGGGACTGCGCGATAAGATCGCCGGTATCAAGGTCGAACTGAACTTCGGCGGTGGCAGCTTCAAGTCGCAGCTAAAGCGCGCCGACAAGAGCAACGCCGAATACGCGTTGATTCTGGGCGAGCAGGAAATCGCCGAAAAACGCGTGGGATTGAAACCATTACGCAGTACTGAGGATCAAAGCAGTATTGCGATTGATGTGCTGGCAGAGACGTTGGCAGCACGACTGGGCAAGAGTGTCGCCGGATAGGCGGCACAGAATTCAGGAAAGGCAGAGCAGTGGACGATTTACAGTCAGAAAAGGAACAGCTTGAAGAGATGCGTGCGTGGTGGGCCGAGTACGGTCGCTATGTGATTGCCGGCGTCGTCATCGCCGTGGGCCTGCTGTTCGGATTCAATCAGTACAAGAGCAGCAAGCTGGCGGCGCAGGTGGAGGCATCGGAGTTGTTCGAAGCGCTCGCCGGACACGTATTCGACGGCGATCTGGACGATGCCGAAGTCGTTGCCGATGAACTCGCCAACAACTACGCAAACACAACCTACGCCGCTCAGTCCAAACTCGCGATGGCGCGACTTTACATGGACAAGAATCGCGACCAGGACGCCGCCGATATTCTGAATGAACTGCTTACGGTGCGCGGTAGTAAGGTACTCAAGCATGTCGGGCGACTACGGCTTGCGCGTGTCTTGTTATACCAGGACAAACCGCAGGAAGTGATCGATTTGCTCGCGGACCAGGAGAATGAGGCGTTTGCAGGGCTATACGCCGAAATGCGCGGTGATGCACTGGCTGCGCTTGGCCAGGTCGACGCGGCCGCAGATGCGTACCGTATTGCGCTGGCGAATACCTCGCAGACGGTCAATCGCGGCCTCGTGCAGATGAAGCTGCTTGACCTGCCTGATGCGCTGCCTGCCGCGCCCGAAGACGGTGTGCCTGAAGCCGGTGCTCCCGAACCTGACGCGGTGATCGAGCCCGACGCCGAACCGATATCGGACGACGAGGCCGGAGAGGCCGAGTGAAGAGCGTGCTACGCGTCGTCGGCATCATTACGGCCGTGTTGGTACTGTCGTCATGCGCCAAGGATGATGAGAAAGCGCTCGAGCCGATGAAGCTCACCGATATCGACACAACAGTGCAAATCAAGCGGTTGTGGAGTGTCAATGTCGGTGGCAAATCGGAGTTCTTGCGAGTTGCGTTGCGACCCGTGGGTGACGGCAATCGCATATTCGCAGCAAGTCGTGATGGTAATGTCGTCGCGTTGCATCCCGAGACCGGTAAGGAATTCTGGCGTAACGAACTCGATATCGAATTGTCGTCGGGTCCGGGTGTTGGCGAAGGACTCGTTGTTGTCGGTGCGGCTGACGGTTACCTGATTGCCCTTAATGCTGAGTCCGGTGTCGAACAATGGCGTTCCAATGTCGCCGGTGAATCGCTTGCGCGGCCGGTGATCAAAGACGATTTGGTTGTGGCGATTACAATCGATAATCGGTTGCGCGCATTATCGGCATTCGATGGCAGCGAACGCTGGGTCGTTGAACAGTCCACGCCGCGTCTGACAATGCGTGGATCTGCATCGCCCGTGCTCGTGGGCACGTCAGTTATCGCCGGATTCGACAATGGCCGGCTCGTCGCAGTAAACCTTACAAGCGGCGATGTCGAATGGGAGACGATGTTATCGCCGCCGAGTGGGCGATCCGACCTTGAGCGTCTCGCGGACATCGATGGCCTGATCAGTGTTGTCGGACAAGACGTCTATGCGTCAGGTTATCAGGGAAATCTCGCCTCAATCGCCTCGGAGTCGGGTCAGATTCTCTGGTCACGCGACGTATCGTCCTTCGAAGGAGTCTCGGCGGACTGGAACAACTTGTATACGGTCGACGGAGAAGGCGCCGTCATCGCACTGTCGCGCCGCAGCGGCGACGAAACCTGGCGTCAGAACTCGCTATTGCGCCGCGAGCCGACGGTGCCCATCGCGTTCCATACGACCGTTGCGGTCGGCGATCTCGAGGGCTACTTGCACTTCTTCAGTAATTTCGATGGCGAGCCAGTGGCCCGCGTGCGCGTCGGTAGCCAGGCGATTTCGAATGATCCAATAGTCGTTGCCGATCGCCTGTACGTGCAGACCGATGCCGGCAGCGTTGCGGCTTACGTCGTGCAGCAGCCAAAACGTCCGCGCAACGCGCCTGATATTGCAGACGAAGGCGCCTGACGCACCGCAGACAGGATTAGTCCTATGCTTCCCGTTATTGCGCTGATTGGCCGACCAAACGTCGGCAAATCGACGCTGTTCAATCGTCTGACCCGTTCCCGTGACGCACTCGTTGCTGACTACCCGGGCCTGACCCGGGATCGCCAATACGGCTTCGGCAAGCTCGGCCCGATTCCGTACCTCGCAATCGATACCGGCGGTGTCGCAGGCGGCGAAGCCGGCATCGAAGAACTCATGGTGGATCAGACTATTCGCGCACTCGGGGAAGCCGATGCAGCGATAATCATGGTTGATGGCAGAGAGGGCCTGACGGCAGCCGACGAACACGTTGCCGAACTGGTGCGCAGGAACGGCAAGAAAATCTGGCTTGTCGTAAACAAGGCAGAGGGCCTCGACAACGCTATTGCGGGCAGCGAATTCCACGCGCTGGGTATCGGCGAGCCCCTTGCCATCTCCGCGTCGCATGGCGACCGCGTGAACGCGTTGATGGAAACCGTGCTTGCCGATTTCGATAGCGAAGATGATGCCGAGTCTGAAGTTGCAGAGGATGATGACGACCGGGAACTGCGCATAGCCGTCGTCGGCAGACCGAATGTCGGCAAGTCGACCTTGATTAACCGGTTGATCGGTGAAGACCGACTCGTCGTATTCGACCAACCCGGTACGACACGCGATAGCGTCTCCGTGCCTTTCGAGCGCAACGATCGCAAATATGAACTCATCGATACGGCCGGCATTCGACGCAAGGCCAGGGTCCATGAGGTAATCGAGAAATTCAGCATCATCAAAGCACTGCAAGCGATTGAGCGCGCCCAGGTCGTGATCGCCGTATTGGACGCGCACGAGGGCATTACAGAGCAGGACGTGAGCTTGTTGGGCCTCGTGCTCGAACGCGGACGCGCGCTGGTGGTTGTCACAAACAAGTGGGACGGACTGTCTGCCTCGGATCGCAAGCATGTTCGCGATGAGCTCGACCGCAGACTTCCATTCCTCGACTTCGCTGAGCGCATCACGATTTCAGCATTGCACGGCACGGCGGTTGGCGATTTGTTACCAGCAGTAGAGCGCGCCTATCGCGCAGCAACTCGTGACCTGTCCACTACGGAACTGACACGAGAGCTTGAAAGTGCGGTGACGGCACACCCACCACCACTTGTACGCGGGCGGCGCATTCGTTTGCGCTACGCACACCAGGGCGGCCGCAATCCGCCGGTAATCGTAATCCATGGCAATCAGACAGAGAGTGTGCCCGAGGCGTATCGTCGCTACCTGATCAATCGCTTTCGCAAGGTATTCAAACTGAAGGGCACGCCGGTGCGGCTGAACTTCAAGTCGAGCAAGAATCCATTCAAGGGAAAACGCAACAAACTGACGCCGCGCCAGGAGCGCAAGCGCAAGCGATTGATGAAACGCGTGAAGCGCTAACTCGCCGTGTCAGGTGCCAGCATGATATAAGGAAGTATCCGAATTCGGAGCGCCGCGATGGGCCCTGCAACAAAAACCGTAACGCTGGAAGGACGCTTCCAGATGCACCGTGCGGGTTTCCTCGAGTCGCCGACGATGGCTTACGAGACCTGGGGTGAACTCAATAGCACTCGTGACAACGGTATTCTGATTTTCAGTGGCCTGTCGCCATCGGCGCATGCGGCTTCTTCTGCAGAAGACCTGTCCGCCGGGTGGTGGGAGGACATGATCGGTCCGGGTCTGCCACTCGACTCTGATTATTACTACATCGTGTGTGTCAATTCGCTGGGCAGCTGCTTTGGTTCGACCGGGCCGGCGTCGGTCAATCCCGATACCGGTGATGTCTATCGCCTGGATTTCCCAACTCTCACGCTAGAGGATGTCGCCGAGGCGGCGTATGGCGTTGTTCGCCACCTCGGCATTGAGCAATTGCACACGGTGATCGGTTGCTCCATGGGCGGTATGAGTGGATTGGCTTATTGCGTACGGCATGCAGAGGCGACTCAAAACCTCATTTCCATTTCTTCTGCGACGCGGGCCCTGCCATTCTCGATCGCCGTGCGTTCGCTGCAGCGCGAGATGATTCGCTCGGATCCGAAGTGGATGAATGGCAATTACGACCCGCAGGATCCGCCGCTAAACGGGCAACGGCTGGCACGCAAGCTGGGTATGATGACGTATCGATCACCCGAGGAGTGGGTGCAGCGATTTGGTCGACAACGAACGACGGCAACCGAAGAAAATGTCAACGACCCCTTCAAGATCGCCTTCTCGGTTGAAGCCTATCTGGAAAACCACGCCAACAAATTCAGCGGTGCGTTCGACCCAAACTGCTACCTGTATCTGTCGCGTGCGTCCGATCTTTTCGACCTTGCCGAGCACGGCGGTTCGCTGCAGTCAGGTTTTTCCAGGATAAATCTCGAGCGTGCGCTGGTCATTGGCGTCGAGACCGACATCCTTTTTCCGCTGCAACAGCAGCGGGACATGGCCGAAGGCCTCTCCGCCGTCTGCGCAGACACCAAGCTCGTCGAACTCGATTGCATCCGCGGCCACGATTCGTTTCTGGTGGACATGGACGCGTTTCGCCCGGTGATCTGCGGCTTTTTTGAGAGCTGCGGATCGTAACGACGCGCCCGCAGGAGCCCACCTGCCCTTGCGGCATGCAGCCAGCCGGCGAGTTACAAGTTGTTTGGACTATACTGCGTGCGAAGGGCAGCGCCTGTGGTAGTTGCCGAAACAACAACAAGGGGAAAAAATAATGAAGAGATTTCTTACGATGCTCGCTACGGGCAGCTTGATTCTTGCGTTCGGGTTCAGCACAGGTTTTGCGCAAGAGGAAGAAGATCAATCGGATCCGGCGACACCGATCGAGATTTATGCGTGCAAGTACAATGAGGGTATGGGTCCGGCTGATCTCGACGCTGCCGCCGCAAAATGGAATGCCTGGGCCGATAAACGGGAACTCAACAGTTATTCGGCGTGGACGCTGGTGCCGTTCTACTCCGGCCCGGAACAGGACTTTGATTTTCTCTGGCTGGGTGGAGCAAAGAGTGCGGCGGCTCTGGGTCGTGCACAGGAAGATTGGCTTGCCAATGGCGGCAAGATTCAAGAGCAATTCAACGCGGTCAGCACATGTGACGGACATTCCAACTTCGCATCGGTGAAGTTCAAAACCCCGCCGGAACGCAAAAATCCGTCAAGAGTTGTTGTTTCGTTTTCCGATTGCAATATGAGCGACGGCATGAGTTTTGATGATATAGCTCCCGCACTCAGTGCCTGGGCCGACTACAGAGAAGGTCACGGCTCAACGTCCGGCATGTGGGTGCTGTTCCCGGCATATGGCCAGGGTGGCGAGGAATTCGATTTCAAATTCATCGCATCCTGGGGGAATCTCGAGGAGCAGGGCGCCGACTGGGATCAATACAGTGCAGGCGGCTACGCGAAGGCCGATGAGCTTTTTGCCGGCAAGCTCGACTGCGATGCCTCGCGCGTCTATATAACGACCAACAGGCGCATGGCAGCGGACGACGGCGAGTAACGGTCACTCGCTTCGATCTCGAAGAGCGGCGGGCCTGACTCGCCGCTTTTCTTGAGCCGGACTGGCAACTCGGTTCGATAGTGCGGCTTCAGCTGACCAGATACCGGGGTGGCTCCTCCTAATTGAGCGTGCTGTTTCTTAACCTGCGCAGCGACACGCACAACAATAACACCGTTCCAAAGACACCGATCTCTGTGATGAGCACGCTTCGGTTGTGCGCCGAAACTGGCGGCCAACGCAATGTCTCAAACCAGGGGAGGGGCAGGGCGACGTGTGCGTTCGAGAATGGCCAGAAAATTCCGATTCCCATGCCATGGGAATACATCGAGTCGAGCAGCATGTGACTGAGCCATGTAATCGACCAGGCAACGACTACTGTCTTTCCTGCTTGTGCATTGAATTTCGGTAACAACAGCAGCAACGCCATCAATGACGCGAGCAGGGCAGCCAGAAAGATGCTGTGACTGACCTGGTAGGAGTCATGACCCCAACCCGGTAGCGGGAAATCGGGCACGTTGGCGAAAAAAACGAAGAAGTGACCGAAAACGACGTACCAGAGCAGTGACCTGCCGCGCGGCAGCGCAAGCACAGCGATCGAAAGTCCGGCAAGGCTATGTCCAACCGTAGTCACGCGCGCCAGCCTACCACGGCTTTGCATGCAGGTAAGTACAAGACCGAATTGCTATTTCTTCGGCAAGCCGCACCATCAAGGTTGAGTTGTACGCTTACGGTGACCGATGGCCCAGTGGAACATGGCAGCCGGGTGGACCGGCATGATATTCGGGCTGTTGTCCGGCGCCGTCATCGGTCTGTTTTTCCACCAGGAGTCGTTCGCAGGCGGCTACGCTTCGTTTCGTCGCCGTATGATGCGGCTTGGTCATGTTTCGTTCTTCGGCCTTGGAATCATCAACGTTATTTTCTCGTTAACGCTTACGACTACCAGCGTCGTGCTCAGTTACCCAACAGTCGCTTCGACCAGTCTGATAGCTGCAGCAGTTCTGATGCCAGCGGTCTGCTTCCTCACGGCATGGAAGAAATCCTTCCGACATATATTCGCGCTACCGGTGGCATGTGTTGCGATCACTTTGATACTGCTGCTGAAAGGAATCGTGCAACCATGAAACTCGGTTTGATCGCAATGAGTGCAACACGCGCTCACAATGAGGAACTCACAAAACTCGGATTCACGTTGCCTGGATTCGTCGATCGCAGCAGAGTTATCGCTTCACTGCCAAGCCTGGGACTGCTGACATTAGCCGGCATGACGCCGGCTGAGATCGACATGCAATACATGGATGTGCCAGATCTGACCAAAGTCGAAGGGCTGCCCGGCGAGTTCGACGCCGTAGCGATCTCTTCATTTACCGCGCAGATGAACGAGGCCTACGAAATCGCCGATCGATACCGGGCTGCCGGAACGACGGTTCTGATGGGTGGTTTGCACGTTACCGCATTGCCGGAAGAGGCGCTGCGGCATGCAGACGCTATCGTTATCGGCGAGGGCGAGCCATCCTGGCCGAGCATGGTCGAGGATCTGCGGCACAATCGTCTGCAGCGCATCTACGATTCCAGGCGCAGCCCGTTCGACATGGCAAACAGCCCGATGCCACGCTTTGATCTGTTGAATCAGGAGCACTACAACAGAATGACCGTACAGACTGCACGCGGTTGCCCCTTTGGCTGCGAGTTCTGCGCGGCGTCGATGAGGCTGTCGCCGCTGTATCGCGTCAAACCAGTAAAGAACGTCGTTGCGGAGGTACGTCGTATCAAGGAACTGCAGCCTAAGCCGTTCATTGAATTCGCCGATGACAATACTTTTGTTAACAAACGTCATGGCAAGGAACTTATGCGAGCCCTGCAAAAAGAAGACGTCAAATGGTTTACCGAAACTGACGTGTCGGTTGCAGAGGACGACGACCTGCTCGCCCTGATGCACGATGCGGGCTGCGTGCAGGTGCTGATTGGTCTCGAGAGCACAACTCGTGCGGGACTTACCGGTATCGAACTGAAATCGGATTGGAAAGCGCAACGGTTTGACGACTATATGTCTGCCATCGACAAGATTCAGGGTCACGGTATATCGGTCAATGGCTGCTTTGTTCTTGGTATGGACAACGACGGTCCCGAATGCTTCGAAAACGTCGTGGAATTCGTCCGCGACAGCGGTCTCTACGATGTACAGATCACGATGCTGACAGCATTTCCGGGGACGCCGCTATATGACAGGCTGAAGTTCGAAGGGCGCCTGCTCGACGAGACGGCGTGGGAACTCTGCACGTTGTTCGACGTGAATTTCAAGCCCAGGCACATGAGCCCGAGCCAACTGGAGTCGAAATTCAGGTGGCTCGTCAAAGAAATATACAACCAGGAGTTTACCGATGAACGGCATCGGAAATTCCGTGAGCGACAAGCGGCTCAGTTTGCAAGCAGAAGCCGCAAGGAGGGTTACCTGCATGAACATCACTATGGTTAAGGGGCTTTTTGTTATCGCTGCACTTTACGACGGCATCCTCGGCCTCCTGTTCCTGTTCTTCCCGGGCCTTGCGTTCGAGATGTTCGAAGTGGTACCGCCAAATCACTTTGGCTATGTCCAGTTCTCGGCAATCTTGTTGCTTATTTTTGCCGCGATGTTCTTCCGAATCTCACGAGATCCGATCGCCAATCGATTCATGATGTTGTATGGCGTTGCGCTGAAGACTGGCTACAGCGGCCTCGTTTTCTACTACATGCTAACGACGGGCGTTCCGGCTATGTGGGTTCCGTGGGCGTGGGCAGATTTGGCATTCCTCGTAGTGTTCCTCATTTGCTGGAACTACACGGGTCGCATCGCAAAGGCGCCGGCCGATTAGTAAGGGCCGACTGGCCTCCTGTACTTACTCTGTTAGCAGCAGGGCGGGATCTACAGCGGTGCCATTCATGTAGGTCCCAAAGTGCAGGTGGGCGCCCGTGACGCGGCCTGTTGCACCTACAGCGCCGATCGATTCTCCTGCAGCAACGTGCTGTCCTTCCGCAACGCTGATCTCGCTAAGGTGACAGTACATCGTCACGTAACCCTGGCCGTGATCGATGATCACGGTGTTACCGTTGAAGTAGTAGTCGCCGGTGGCCGTGACGACGCCGTGTCTCGGAGCGACGATAGATTCGCCCTGGGGTGCCGCGATGTCCATGCCTTTGTGCGGTGATCGCGGCTGATCGTTGAAAAAGCGGCGCAGGCCGAAGCTGGAACTGCGCGGTCCTTCGACAGGCGCGCTCAGGCTGACACCCTCGATCGGCACGTCACGCCAGTTAGTGAGCGCGGCATCGATGATCTTTCGCTCTTGCCCAACCCGCTGCAGATTCTCCTCGCTGAGTGAGACATAACTCTTGCTGACCTCGAGACGCTGTTCCGGATAGGCGTGCTCTTGCACATCAAATGTGAGTCTCGACCCGTCGGCCAGCATGATCGAGGCTTCACCGACCGTTGTGTCAAGAGGCACACCAACGGCTACGCGCCAACGCCCGTTGTCATTCATGACGAGAACGCGCTTGCCGTTGTACTCGACGACGGGCGCTGTTCCCTCGACCGCACCGAGTTCGATGAATGCGATGCCGCCCGGCCAGGTTGATTCTTGTGAGTAAGCAACAGAGCCCAGGCACAAGAAGAAAACTGTAGCCACGAATCTCACTATTTCTCATCCTCTATGGTCTGCACCGTTGCGACCAACTCGCCCTTCGCGAGTCTTGCTCGGATGTCGTTCCCTGGCGATGTATCAGCAGCACTCATCAGAACCTTGCCGGATTTCACGTCCTCAACAATCGCGTAACCTCTGTCCAAAGTCGCAAGCGGACTAACGGTGTGCAACCCTCGTGCCGCGAGTTCGAGACGATGGCTGTTATCAGCAACGCAGTTACGCACACTGGCACTCAACCTTTGCCACAGACTTGATAACCGTGGTCTCTGTCGCAGGACGTTCTGTCGCACCGCGCCGCCAAGACGGTGTCGCAGTTCCCGCAGGCGGTCATGTTGTCGCAGAAGCGTCTGCTGTGGACTACTTTGCAGCAGGCGCCGCGTCAACCAGTCGAGCGTCTGTCCGTGGTCTTCGACAGATCGCTGCCCCAGCCTGGCAATGCGTGCGGCAAGCAGGTTGATCGTGCGCAGCCAGTCGTCGCGGTCCGGGACGATGAGTTCGGCCGCTCCTGATGGCGTAGGCGCTCTGACGTCTGCGACGAAGTCCGCGATCGTGAAATCGATCTCGTGGCCGACGGCACTGACGATCGGTATTGGCGATTCGGCCATCGCGCGCGCGAGCTTTTCGTCATTGAACGCCCAGAGGTCCTCGAGCGAGCCGCCGCCACGTCCCATGATCAGGACATCGCACTCGTTACGGCGAATTGCTGTCTGCAACGCAGCAATCAACTCCGGCGGAGCGGCGTCGCCTTGCACCGCTGCCGGATAAACGACAACAGGTATGGAGGGAAAACGGCGTCCGAGAACACTCAGGATGTCGCGAATCGCGGCACCGCTCGGCGATGTGATGACGCCAATGCGCCCGGGCAATGCAGGTAGATGCTGCTTGCGATCCTCGTCGAACAGTCCTTCGGCGGCGAGTTTTTTCTTCAGGACCTCGAATTGGCGTTTGAGAGCACCTTCGCCGGCCGGCTCGACCTGCTCGACGATTAGCTGGTAGTCACCGCGCGCCTCGTAAATGCTGACGCGGCCAAACACGAGCACCTGGTCGCCGTCCTTGAGGCCGATTGTCGGGCCGCGCTGGCGCTGACGAAAAAATGCCGCACGAATCTGCGCAGATTTGTCTTTGAGGCTGAAATAGACATGGCCGGACGCGGGCCTGGCAAGGTTCGAAATCTCGCCCTCAACCCAGAGGCGGGCGAGTCCCTTTTCGAGCAGCGTCTTGACCTGGCGGTTGAGCTGGCTGACTGTAATCGCGCCCGCGATAGCGTCCGCTTGGCCCGAATCTTCCATGCTCGCCAGTATAACGAAGCCCGCAAAGCTTTTGCCGAAAATATGATCGGCGTACAATTGACCGTTTAACCTCATCAAAGGATACGAACACCCCATGCGTATCGCCAAGGAAGCCCTGACTTTCGACGATGTTCTCCTGCAGCCGGGTTACTCGGAGGTGCTGCCGCGCGAGGTCGACCTGAGCACGAATCTGACGCATTCGATCAAGCTCAATATCCCGATTCTATCCGCTGCAATGGACACCGTAACCGAGGGCCGTCTCGCGATCGCGCTCGCCCAGGAAGGCGGTATTGGCATCATCCACAAGAACATGACGATCGACCAACAGGCGCGCCAGGTCCGGCAGGTCAAGAAATTCGAAAGCGGTATTGTTCGCAACCCGATCACGGTCGCTCCGGACATGACGATCCGCGATGTCATCGATCTGACACATTCGATGGGCATTTCGGGCGTGCCGGTGGTCGATGGCACGGAAACGGTGGGTATCGTGACGCATCGCGACCTCCGCTTCGAAACAAATCTCGATTCACCGGTATCGACGGTGATGACGCCCAAGTCGCGACTCGTCACGGTCGGCGAGGGCGCAGAAAATGACGAAGTCCTGTATCTGCTGCACAAGCATCGTATCGAAAAAGTGCTCGTCGTCGACAAGGACTATGTACTCAAAGGCATGATTACGGCGAAGGACTTTCAAAAAGCCAAGGACTATCCACAGGCGTGTAAGGACGACAGTGGAGCACTGCGCGTCGGTGCTGCGGTAGGCACGGGCTATGACTCGGATGACCGGGTCGAAGCGCTCGTCGAAGCCGGTGTCGACGTCGTCGTTGTCGATACCTCACATGGTTTTTCCAAGGGCGTCATTGAGCGCGTTAAACGAGTCAAAGATACTCATCCTGACGTGCAGGTTCTGGGCGGCAATATCGTCACAGCCGATGCGGCACGAGCGCTTGTCAAAGCCGGCGCGGATGGCGTCAAGGTCGGAATCGGACCGGGCTCGATCTGCACGACGCGTGTCGTTGCAGGCGTTGGCGTGCCGCAGATTTCGGCCGTTGCCGAAGTTGCCGAGGCACTGAAGAAAAGTGGCGTACCGTTTATTGCGGATGGCGGCATTCGTTATTCAGGCGATATCGCAAAGGCGCTGGTGGCCGGCGCGTATTCGGTCATGATCGGTGGCTTGTTTGCGGGAACCGAAGAATCGCCGGGCGAGGTCGAGCTGTACCAGGGTCGCTCGTACAAGTCCTACCGTGGCATGGGGTCCATCGGTGCGATGGGTCAGTCGCACGGTTCGTCCGACCGCTACTTCCAGGACGCGACCGAAGAGCTGGAGAAACTGGTCCCGGAAGGCATCGAAGGTCGCGTCGCTTACAAGGGCGGACTCGTTGCTATCGTGCATCAGCTGATCGGTGGTGTGCGTGCCGCGATGGGCTACACCGGCAGCGCATCGATCGAGGAAATGCGAACGAAACCGCAGTTTGTGCAGATTACAGGTGCGGGCATGAGGGAAAGTCACGTCCATGACGTGACCATTACCAAGGAAGCGCCCAACTACCGCTCCAACTAACGGAACCCGAATTCAAGATGAACCAGGCTGTAGAAGCCCGAGACGCCCGCCACCCCAATATCCACGCGCATCGACTGCTGATCGTGGATTTTGGCGGCCAGTACACGCAGCTAATTGCACGACGTGTGCGCGAATGTGGTGTGTATTCCGAGATCCACCCGTGGGACATGTCCGACGAGGACATCCACGCTTTCGCGCCGTCCGGCGTGATTCTGTCGGGTGGTCCGGAGTCCGTAAAGCTCGACGATCCGCCGAAGGTATCGCACACGGTGTTTGAACTCCGTGTGCCGGTGCTCGGCATCTGCTACGGCATGCAGACGATGGCAGCCGAGCTCGGCGGCAAGGTCGAGGCATCGACTCATCGGGAGTTTGGTTACGCCGAAATATCGCCCGGAGACTCAAACCTGTTTGGTGGATTCAGCGATTCCGAGAGCGGTGCGCCCAAGCTAAAGGTGTGGATGAGCCACGGCGACCGTGTTGAAGTTGCGCCGCCCGGCTTCGAGGTCACAGCCAGCAGCCCAAACTCTCCAATGGCGGCAATGGAAGACAAGACACGGCATTTCTATGGTGTGCAGTTCCACCCCGAAGTGACGCATACGCTGCATGGTGACGCGATCATGCGGCGATTCGTTCGTGAGATCTGTGAGTGTCCCGGCGACTGGACGGCGGGCAACATCGTTGCCGATGCGATCGCAAACGTCCGCCAGCAAGTGGGCGAGGGCAAGGTACTGCTCGGACTGTCCGGCGGTGTCGATTCGTCAGTCGTTGCTGCATTGTTGCATGAGGCGATCGGCGATCAGCTCACGTGTGTGTTCGTCGACCACGGTCTGTTGCGTCATCACGAGGGCGATCAGGTCATGGAGACCTTTGCAGAGCACATGCACATCAATGTGATTCGTGTGAATGCCGCGGATCGCTTCTTTGACGCGCTCGAAGGCGAATCGGACCCGGAGAAGAAACGCAAAATCATCGGTGGCATGTTCATCGAGGTGTTCGATGAGGAGGCGCACAAGCTCGAAGGTATCGAGTGGCTGGCGCAAGGTACGATCTATCCTGATGTCATCGAGTCCGCTGGCAGCAAGACCGGCAAGGCGCACGTTATCAAATCGCATCATAATGTCGGCGGCTTGCCCGACGATATGCGCATGTCGCTGGTCGAGCCGCTGCGTGAATTGTTCAAAGATGAAGTGCGCAAGATCGGCATGGAGCTTGGGCTGCCGCGCGAGATGGTCATGCGGCACCCATTCCCGGGTCCGGGCCTGGGCGTTCGCGTGCTTGGCGAGGTCAAGCGCCATTATGTCGAAAAACTGCAGCGCGCTGACGACATCTTTATCGAAGAACTTCACAAACAGAACCTCTACAACGAAGTCAGCCAGGCGTTCGCCGTTTTCCTGCCAGTGAAATCAGTCGGCGTCATGGGTGACGGCCGCCGCTACGAGTATGTCATCGCGCTGCGTGCGGTCGAGACCATAGACTTCATGACGGCGCGTTGGGCCAGATTGCCATATGATTTTCTCGAGCACGTCTCGTTGCGAATCATTAATGAAGTCGACGGTATCTCTCGAGTCACCTACGATATATCGGGCAAGCCGCCGTCAACGATTGAGTGGGAATAGTGAGCGCGCAGGATGCGGCGTTTATGCAGATCGCGCTAAGCCAGGCCGAAGAGGCCGCGGCGGCCGGCGAGATACCGGTCGGAGCAATTGTCACCGTTGGCAGCCAGATTCTCGCGACAGGTCAAAATCGCTCGATTCGCGACGTCGATCCGAGCGCCCATGCAGAAATTATCGCACTTCGGGCTGCCTGCCATGCACAGTCTAACCACCGACTTACTGACGCGACCTTGTATGTGACACTCGAGCCTTGCGCGATGTGCGTCGGAGCGGCGGTGCAGGCTCGAATTTCACGGCTGGTGTTTGGCGCCTATGACCCGAAAGCTGGCGCGGCCGGCAGTGCCATCGAGCTAACTGACTGTCGGGCCTTCAATCATCGCTTCGAGGTCATGGGTGGTGTGCTTGCTGATGAATGCGGTACCGTGCTGCAGGACTTCTTTCGCTTTCGACGCTAAACTCTGGGCCACATGGCTACCGATTCAAAAAACACTGACAAGCGTGACGTCGCCGAAGAGGGGATCCACTGGGATCAGGATCTGAGTTACAGCGGCTACCTGTCACTGGATAAGTTGCTCGATTGCCAAAATGTGCGCACGGATTCGCACGACGAAATGATGTTCATGATCATCCACCAGGCATCTGAGCTGTGGATGAAGCTCTGTATTCATGAGATCAGCGCTGCGATGCACGAGGTTGAAAACGACAATCTTGGTGCGGCGTTCAAGATGCTCGCGCGCGTGTCGCGAATTCAAGGCCAGCTGCGGCACAGTTGGGCGGTACTCGCAACGATGACGCCGTCCGATTACCTGAGTTTCAGGGACGACCTCGGACAAAGTTCGGGTTTTCAGTCGTTCCAGTATCGCGAAATCGAGTATGCGCTTGGCAACAAGAATGCGGCGCTGATGGAAGTTCATCGCGGCAATTCATCGCGCTATCAGCGTCTGGAAGCGGTTCTCAACGCCCCGAGTTTTTACGATTTATGTCTGCAGCATCTTGCTCGCGAAGGCTTCGATGTACCAGCCGGCTATTTGCAACGCGACTGGTCACTGCCCTATGTGCCGTGCGCCGAGGTAGAGGCGGCATGGGCTCAAGTCTATGCCTCGACTGATACCCATTGGCAGCAATACGAACTTGCCGAGAAACTCGTGGACCTCGAACATGAGTTTCAAATGTGGCGCTTCAGTCACATGAAGACAGTTGAACGAATCATCGGTTATCGCAAGGGTACGGGCGGTACGAGTGGCGTCGCGTTTCTCGAAAAAGCTCTGACGCTGCGGTTTTTCCCGGAGTTGTGGACCGTACGCACCGAGCTCGAGTGACTAGGCGGATTCTTCCGGCTTCTCGGCAGCCGGCGGTGCAACATCCTCTGGTATATCGAACTCGCGAAGATCGGACTCCTCGTTCGCCGTTATCCATTTCAGAATGTTGTAGTAACTTCTGATGTTATTGACGTACAGCACAGGTTCCCAGCCGCGCGCATAACCGAATGGCACGCGCGTATACCACTTGCGTTGTGAAAGCAGTGGTAATGCCTTGCTGATATCGATCCACGTGTCCGGGTTACCTCCCTGCCACGCAACGATTTGCCGTGCATCTTTGATGTGATTGAAGCCGACGTTGTAGGCCGCGAGTGCCATCCAGGTGCGGTCCGGTTCATCGACTGAGTCGGCCACGCGTTCTGTCTGACGGGCGTAATACTGCGCGCCGCCGAAAATGCTGGTTTTCGGGTCTACACGATCTTTTAGACCGAGGTACTTCGCCGTATCTTCGGTGAGCATCATGATGCCGCGAACACCAGTCGGCGACACAGCTCCTGAACGCCAGTGCGATTCCTGATAACCGATCGCGGCAAGCAGGCGCCAGTCAACGCCCCATTGTGCTGCCGCCTCTTCAAACATTGCGCGATAACGTGGCAAACGGCTTTCGTAGTGGCGGATAAAATTGCGCGTGCCGACGTAGTCAAACTGGTCGGTGTGCCCGTAGTAGCGATCCTTGATCCGAGCCAGCGTACCTGCCCGGTCGATACCAATCAGAAAGTCGTCCGCCCGGCTCAACAGGGTGTCGCCGCTCCCCCGCGGAAAAGCCCACGCCAGTGGATCGCCGATCTCAAGATCAAGGGCAACACGCAGATCCGGGTAAAAATGCCGCTGAATATTAAATTCGGTGCTGTCAGCAATCGTGAAATCGACATCACCCGCGGCGACTTTAGCTAACAGATCAGCGACTTCGACATCGGCATTTTCGGTCCAGGTAAGTTCCGGGTACACCTTCTGCAGCGACACGAGCATTTCGACATGGCTCGTGCCGGCAACGGCCTCAATTGAACGGTCGAGGATGTCGTCTATTGATCGCGGCTTGCCGGTGCCGAGCTTGTAAATCAGGTGCATGTCGACCATCTCGTAGGGGTGGCCGAAATTCACGAAATCGCGACGAGAATCTGTAATTGACAGTCCGGCAGCCGCCAAATGCGCCTGTCCCGACAGCAGGTAGGGCAGAACTTCCGACACGCTCTGCACGGACTCGATAACAAGTGTCACGCCGATTTCCTCGGCAAATGCCAGTGCGAGATCGTATTCAGGTCCGGAAGGGCCCTCTGGCCCGGTGACAAAGGCGGTCGGGCTGTCGCGCGTTACCACACGCAGTTCGCCGACTTCGAGAACCTGGTCAAGTAATGATGGTTGTGACGAGCAGGTGCCAATTAGTGCCGCTAATGAAATGTAGAGCAAAAGGCGCAAACTGATCTCCGCACTCCTGATTTCCGTGGGTCAATCTTGCCACAAAGCGGCGCTCAGGACGTCTGGTGGGGCGAATATTCATTGCGTACAATCCGGGCCCCCGCCCCCGACGCACTCATGCAGCATGAACCTTGAGCGTTACTCCGATGTCATCGAGGATGCCGCGCAGCTGGTCATAGTCCGGGTGACGAACTCTGAGCCAGGCATTCGCCATGTAGCCGGCTTCGACCGGCTGCGTCGGCGTACCTGGATCCGGGAGGTGTGCCGCTGCGATGCAGTCGCCGTATTGCTCGTGAACGTGTTCGACACCTGAATAGCCGCTGATGCGGCCGTCCCGATCTGGTCGCAAGGCGATCATCCCGGCGGCAAAGCGGCGCGATGGTGGCGTGCGCGTGTGGCCATGAGTTAACGCATGCGCCCATTCGAAATAAAGATCGAACTCGTTGGCGGCGTTGTACACATCCCACTGGCCGACGCCGGGCGGACGACAGCCGATCTCCGAGAACTTGAGCCCCTTCGGACCGAAGAACCACTCCATATGGGTTGCCGAGGTGCCTATGTCGAGGATTCTGATTACATCCCGCGTCATCTTGCGCACCTCTTCGTAGCCGGACGCGTCAATGCGGTTCGTCGTCACCATCTGTGGTGAAATCCAGCGCTCGCGCATCGCCTCGAGAACATTCGGATAGTAGTGCGTGATGAACTCGTGCGTGACGTCGCCGCCGATCGCCAGCGTGTCGATGTAGCCTTCGTGTCCTTCGATGAATTCCTCGATCGCGACGGCGTTGCCGTCGGCGAGCCCGGACTCGTTGATGACGCTTTCCAGGTTCTTCGTATCGCGTACTTTGTAGGTTCCCGATGCACCCGCGCCGGCCGGCGGTTTGATGATCAATGGGAAGCCGACCGCTGCTGCGAATTCACGGGCATCCTGTGGCGTTTCCGCGCGCGTCGATTGTGCACACGAAATCCCTGCCTGGCGGAGGACCTCCTTCATCGCCGGTTTGTCGCGACACAGGAACGCGGTCCTGGTTGACGTGCCCGGGATTCCGGTCGCCTCGCGGACCGTCGCCACGGGCATGATATGGGCTTCGATCGTTGCTTCGAGGCGATCGACCCACACTTGTCCCTGAATCAGTTGCACGGCCTTGAGTAACGACGGCTCATGGACGACCGAACGCACCTGGACGTAGTCGTGCAACCAACTCTTTACCTCTGTATCGAGGTAGTCGAGCGGCCGCTCGCCGATACCGATTACGTTCGCGCCGGCAGCGTGCAATGCGCGTACGAATTCGCGTTGGTTGTGCGGAAACGACGGTTCGATGAAGATGACGTTCATATGCTCGCTAAGCGGCGGAATATTTTCACGTACTGCTCCCCCTGACGCTGCCAGGAATAATCCATTGCCATGCCGTTCTGCATGATTTTTTGCCAGAGTACTCGGTCTTCGAACAGTTCGAGCGCCCTGGTTATTGCCCAGGCAAGACCTGCTTCATCGTAGTCGCGAAACAGTATTCCTGTGCCGGTTCCAGCAGCCGGGTTGATCAGTTGCACCGAGTCGGCCAGTCCGCCGATTTCACGAACGATCGGTATCGTGCCGTATTTGAGACTGTACATCTGATTGAGGCCACACGGTTCGTAAACAGAAGGCATCACGAACATGTCGCTGCCTGCCTCGATCCAGTGTGCGAGCTTATCGTTGTAACCACGATAAAAGCTCACACGGCCGCGCGCCGCCCGCTGCAAGGACTCGAAGAACAGCTCGAAGCGTGACTCGCCGCTGCCCAGCACGGCGAGTGAAAAGTTATTTCGGGCCAGAAGCCCTGGCAGGACGCGCTCCATCAGGTCGATGCCCTTTTGGCCGACGAGCCGGCTGACGAAGCCGATCAACGGCTGACTCGCGTCACCCGCCAGGCCGAGTTCGCGCATCAGTTCCTGCTTGCAGACGGCCTTGCCGCTGAGGTCGTTGCTCGAAAATGTCTGCGGTATCAGGGCGTCGGTTGCGGGATCCCACTCGTCGTAATCCACGCCGTTTAGAATGCCAAGCAACACATCGCTGCGCACCCGGAGGATATCGTCGAGCCCCATGCCGTACTCGGCGCCCTGTATCTCAAGCGCATAGGTCGGGCTTACCGTCGTCAGCAGGTGTGCGAACAGGAGTCCGGTCTTCATGAAGTTGATGCGCCCGAGGGCAAGGTCATCCTGATGCAGGTGATGCTCGTCGGCACCGAGATCCAGGTCGGCGCTGATATCGGCGCTGAATATGCCCTGATAGCCGATGTTGTGAATCGTCAAGACCGAGCGGGTCGCAGCAAACAACTTGTCCCACGAATAAATCGTGCGCAGATAAAGCGGAATCAGCGCCGTATGCCAGTCGTGACAGTGAAAGATGTCCGGCGCAAAGCGCATGTGTTGGCACATCTCGATCGCCACGCGTGACAAGAGTATGAATCGCAAGTGCTCGTCGGCAGCGGACGTATACAGAGTCGGGCGGTCATAAAGCACCGGGCAGCGGAGCAGGTAAACCGGCAAGCCACTCGCGGGCAACGTCGCCCTGTCGATGGCGTATTCGATATCCCAGGGTCCGATCGTGACTGACAGGTTCTGCAGATTCTCGACGGACTCGATATCGAGATGCTCGCGCTTGATGCTCGAGTAGAACGGCATCAGTACGCGAATATCGTGGCCCTCACGATGCAGGTAAGCCGACAGTGCGGCACTGACGTCGGCCAGGCCCCCCGATTTCGCAAGCGGCGCCAGCTCGGACGTTGCGAGGCATATCTTCAAATTTTCGGTGGTCGCCAATTTCGGCCCGTCTGTCTGCACGCCGGGGTGATATTCTACTTCGACAGGCACATGTTCTGCTCAATCATGCGCAAACGAAGTCCCGTCCAATGAATGTACTGCTCATTTCTCCCGGTTACCCGGCGGATATGCCCGAATTTGCTCGCGGGCTCGCCGATAGCGGCGCGCGTGTTTACGGTGTCGGCGATCAGCACGTCGCGGGGCTACCGGATCTGGTGCGCCGGTCTTTGTCCGAGTATGTACAGGTGTCCTCGCTGTGGGACAGCGGCCGCGTCATCGCCGAATTGCAGGAGCGGCTCCGCGGCCATCAGCTCGACCGCATCGAATGTCTCTGGGAGCCCGGCGTCATACTCGCCGCCGAGCTACGTGATCACTTTGGCGTGACCGGACTGAGCGTCGAGCATGCGCAACTGTACCGTGACAAGGAAGCAATGAAGGTCGCGCTCGATGAAGCCGGGATCAGGACGCCGCGCCACGTCGCGGTCGACAGCGTTGCGAGTTGCTGGGCGGCCGTCGAAGAAATCGGCTTCCCGGTAATTCTGAAGCCGATCGACGGTGCGGGCTCGGCGGATACGTATCGCGTCGCGACGAGAGAAGAGCTACGGGCGGTGCTGCCGCTTTTGCGGCACGTGCCCAGAATCAGCGTCGAAGAGTTCATCGATGGCGAAGAATACACCTTCGATACGATCACGATCGACGGTGAGATCGCCTATTACAACATCGCCTGGTACCGACCGCGGCCGCTGATTGCACGCAGCAACGAATGGATCAGCCCGCAAGTGATTGCGCTGCGGGACGTCGACGGATCGGATCTCGCGGGCGGGGTGCAGATGGGCTTTGATGTCATTAAGGCCTTGCAATTCGATACCGGCTTCACGCACATGGAGTGGTATCGAAAATCCGACGGCGAAGTCGTTTTCGGTGAGATTGGCGGACGGCCACCGGGCGCGCATCAGGTTGATCAGATGAAGTACGCGTGTGATTTCGACGTGTTCAAGGCCTGGGGCCAGGCGATCACCAATGGTCGTGTCGATGAGCGTTTCGAACGCCGTTACAACGTGGCGACCATCTTCAAACGGGCGCGCGGAGTTGGTCGCATTACGCGCATCGAAGGTGCCGAATCGTTGCAAGCACGTTTTGGCGAGCACGTCATCTGGAATACGCTGCTGCCGCCCGGCACGCCGCGCCGGGATTGGCGTAAGACGCTGGTATCGGACGGCTTCATCATGCTGCGTCATCCGAATCTCGACGAGACGCTGGCGATGGCCGATGCCGTGGGTTCGGAGTTGGAGATGTACGCCGAATAGCGTCGTTCAGGCGTATTCGGCCAAGTACTTCGGCAACATCTCGCGCCACGTCTGCCAGTCGTGATGGTAGTGCGTACCCCAGGGATCGACGCGATTCGGTATGCCTTTCGCACCGAGCACACGCGCGATGCGCCAGGACTCGCCGATGTCTTCGTAGTCGCCTTCGCCGGATGGCAACAGGATGAAGCGCTGCTGCAGCATCTCGAGTTGTGCGCCTTCCAGGCGCGGCAGATAGTGCAGCGGCGACGAAAAATAAAAATCGTCGTTAAAGTGGCCTTCGAGATATTTCGAAAGATCGAAGGTCCCACTCATTGCAATGGCAAGTCTGTAAGCATCGGGGTGGCGGCATAACGTTGCTACGGCGTTGAACGCACCAATCGAGGCGCCGGCCGTGACGATTTCTATGTCCTCGGAATCGCAGTCGCCGCGTATCGCCGGTGTTACTTCCGAATAGATATAAGAGTCGAAACAGTTCTGCAGCTTCGAGCAGTACTCAGCGGAATGTTGGCCGGCGAACCACGCTTTGCCGGCGACGCTGTCCATTGAGTACACCTTGATGCGGCCGGCGTCCAGCAGTGGCCCTAAAGCGCCGATCAGATGAAAGCGCTCGATCTCCTCGGCGTCGCCTCCCGCCGTCGGGAACAACAGGACCGGCGTGCCGAAATGGCCCCAGCGCACAAGCTGCATTTCCTGTTCGACATTGGGCGAATACCAGTGAAAAACCTCTTTCATGGCTAGGGACCCGCAGCGCCTTCGAGCTGCCGCCAGTGTTGGATCCGGTCCCAGAACAACTCGGTGAAGTCATCGTGCTCGTGGTCCGGATACAGCGCCTCAACCTTTTCTCTGATCGCATCCCTGACGGGCTCCGTCGCGAAATAATGGAGTGCAACTTCGTCCAGATGCCCCAGGTGACGGTCGCAAAATTCCTCGAAGCGGTCGGTATCGAATCGCCGCCGCGCAATTCGCACATAGTCTGCGAGCTTGTCCTCGAACGGCTTGTCTTCGCCGGCGACGTCATAGTACTCGCGCCAGTTGAGATTCGTACTCATGTTCCGCTTGGTCGCCGCACAGAAGATGGACCAGCGCAGATTCGCCTTGATCAGCCACGGAAAGTGAAAATGCAGCGAGGTCACCTGCGAATCGGGACAGGCGTTGGCGAAATCGATCGGGTGCCATACGCCATCGCTCAGCAACGACTCGCAGGAGTTGAAATCCCAGCCGAAAAACGCGTTGATCACCATCGTTACATCGCTCAGGCGCTGCTCGTCCTCTGCCGACAGGAAGTCGACATCCGTCCGATAGCGGTCGTGCAGTGGCGCGTCCGGATCATAATTGACACAGCGGAACTGGGGGCCAAGGCCAACGCAGCGGACGAAGCCTTCGAACGGGACGACTCCTTTCTGCAGATGCATCACCTGCGTGCCGCTCGTATTGTAGGCGGCGCGCAACGAATCCTGATCCTTGATCGCCGAGACGCCCACCCAGCCGCCACCATCGTAGGGTTTCATGAATAATGGGTAGCCGACCTGATCGCCAATCTCGCCAAGGTCAAACAGCTTCGCGTAGCGCTTCAGTGTTGACTGCAGATCCGGCGACTCTGCATAAGACTTGGGTGGAAGCAGCCAGGTAGCCGGCACGGGCAACCCGAGTCGCATCATCGCGCAATAGGTCGTCAGCTTCTCCATCGATTGCAACGTCCACGGATTATTGAACACGTAGAGGTCGTCCATGAGGATGGCTTTCTTAATCCATTCGCGTGAGGTGTGATACCAGTGCGTCAGCCGATCGATAACAACGTCGTATTTGCACGGCTGTTGCAGATCGAACGGTTCGATGAGCACCCGCTCGACCTCGAACGCCAACGTATCGTTTCCGTCCGGTATGGTCAGATCGAGTTCCTTTAACAGGCCCTCGTAGCAAATGGGCCAGCAAATATCAGCCCCCAGCGACAGGCCGATTCGTCGTGTTTTGTGCGCCACCTTCTTAGTATCCTTATTAGTAAGCGGTCTTGACCTATAGTATAGGCGAACACGCGGTGGTGCCCGGCCCACTGGCCGTCATTCGTACACCATCCATGCCGGCCCGGGCATCAACCACGACAGCCCGATGCGCAGGCGGTCACGCCAGTTTTCCCAATTGTGTGCATCGCGCGCTTCCTCGAAGCGCAGTTCCATACCTTGCGCCTGCAGATGCGGTACCAGCGAGCGGTTCTCATAGATCAGCGACTCATACATACCGCAGCTCATGAATATGCGGTCTGCCGGACGGCCGGGGTGCTCGCGAAACTCATTCATGAACCGTACAACCGGATCGAAAACCGGTCCGCGACGATGGCGTCCGAGGTCGCTGAATGCGAAGGAGCCGGATTGCAGCAGCAGTGAACCAAACTGCTCGGGAAAGCGCCATGCCGCGTGCAGTGCCGCTACGCCGCCGAAACTGGCTCCCATCAGACATCGTGCATCGGCCCCGCCGAGCAGCGGGTAGGCTTCGTTCATGAAAGGCAGCAGATCGTCGACGAGGAACGCGGCATGGCGGTCATCGCCACCGTACTCCTTGAGTCGATCAGGCGACTGAATCAATGCGGCGATAATGGACGGTATTTCCAGTCTGTGTGTGAGATTGTCCAGCACGGCCTTGAGATCGGCGTAGCGCAAATAGTCGACACCGTCGTGCACGATAAGCAACGGATAACGACGGTTGCTGCGAAACGTCGCCGGCAAGTACACCTGTACCTCACGGGATTCCTGGAACACGCTGCTGTCGACCCGGAGACTCTGCAACGAGCCCACGCGGGCCAGTGGATCATGCAATGTCCACTCCGGTCGTACGTAGCCATAGCCCTGGCAGACCGAGTTCGAGCCGAACGGATCGTGTGCAATTACATCGTTCAACGGATCGAGAATGAGCTCCCTTGCGCCGCCTGCAATAACTTCGAACTTGTATTCAATTCGCGATCCCTTCGGTAGCTCGATGGTTGTCGCCCAAAGGTCGGTGCCGGGCAATGCCTGAAATGGCTGTGCCGTATCCAAACCGGAAATCCAGCAGCGCAGGTAGACTTCGTCAGCCGTGCCGCGGAAGACGAACGTGACGTCCGGACCGTCTACGAGCGGAAAGTCCAGCTCTCCGATCAGGGCATCGATGTCGACCGGCTCCGGCGTGCCCTTGCGGAGCAGTTTGCGGAGTGTCGGGTTCACGCCGCGCGCACTCGCTTGAAACTTCCGTTACGAGTAATACGCTTAGCCGCTTCGCTGTCGCGCAGTGTCTCGCTCTCGAACAGCAGCAGCGAGCCGTTGTCCAGGGTCATGCAGGAAGCTGGTGCAAAACGCCGACTAAGCAGCTTGACGCGCACCAGGTCTTTTGCCCGTAATCGTCCCTTTGCGTCCGGCAGCAACACGATTGACGGCAGCAAGCCCATGCCTTCGTCGACGATCTCCGGATCGCGGCGGCCCTGCGGCATACGATCGTGGAAGAGTACGATGTGGTCACAAAGCACCATCGCCCCGGCAGACCAGGCGATAATGTTTTTTCGCTGCAGTAGTCGATCGAGCCCGAACAGGCGCAGCCGATTCATCAGCACGACTACATTACCGCCGGTGATAAGGACGGTTTTGAAACGCGATAGTTCGTCCTCGATTGCAGCAGTGTACTCAGACAGGAGCGCGTGCGAGTCTGCGGTAAATACGCTGTCGAATCGAGCGTGTACCTTTTCTATCTGGCCAAGGTGATGCCGATCGAGCGCGCGCAATTGTGAAATTGCGTGACGGCGTTCGGCTGCCACGACGGCCGGTTCGCCCTCCGTGCGCAAAGTCTGTCGAGCTGCGACCATAAGATGCCTGAGACGCATACGATACAAACGCTGCTGCTCCTTGAGCCGATCCTGTCGCAGTCGATACGCTTCGTGCAGGCGTTTGTCCGCGGCAAACAGCTCCTCCGTTCTCTCATAAATGCGCAGGTCAAAAAGAGGGTTTAGCACCAGGCGCTGGACATCATCGATATCGCCCTCGGCTTCCTGCCACGCCGCCGATATGACGCCGATCGGACCATCACCAATGCCGGATCGCGCCACAGCACTGTCAAGGTTAACGATCGGGCGCTGCGGTCCGAGGAGCAGTCGTAGTGGCATTTTCGAATTCACTGGAGTTCCACGCGAATGATACTGACGATTTGCTGCAGCGCATGCTGCACGACGTCGGTATCCGGGTGGCGCACAATGATGTAGCCGTCACCTTCGTAGCTGTCGCTCGGTGGCTGGCCCTCGAGCGGAAGTTTTGCCTCGACGACGATTGAGCCAAAGCGACGCTGGACTTCGTCGAGGCCGGTGATGTCGCGGACGCGGCCGCGGCCCTGTCCGCGAATGTACGCCGCACCGGCCGCATACTCGCGACTCGGCGGGTCGAATTCTCCAAATACCATCAAACGTGGCCACGCCTCGTAAAGGTCGATGTCGTGAGCATACGATAACAATGTAGAAATCTGCGCCCCGGGAGGGCGAGCGCCGACCTCAGAGATGGCGATGCTGCCGTCGGCGAGCCGAAACCACTCCATGTGACTCAGCCCGGTTTGCAGCCCAAGTGCCTCAATGGCCGCGAACCCTGATTCGCGAATCGGGTCGAATTCGGCGCCTTCGATGTCACGAGGCAGCAGGACACACCACTGTATCCAGTCATTTTCGAGGACTTCCAGCGGCGACGGCATGTATCTGGATATCGAATGCCAAACGGGCCGGCCGTCAACAAAAACACTGTCGAATGAGTGTTCCGTGCCGCGCACGAATTCCTCGAACAACGTCGGGTGGCCCGGATTTGGCGGATAACGCTGCAGCCATTGTCTGAGATCCTGCGGTCGATCGAGTCTGAAGGTGGCTTTGCCGCCGGCGCCCTCGGGAGGCTTCACAACCACCGGAAAGCCGACGCACTCGGTAAACGACTCCGCCGATGCGCAGTCGCCGACAAGCGCGTGCCGGGCACAGGGGACTCCGGCCGCCCGCAACACATCCTTCATACGTGACTTGTCGCGAAAGTTTCTCGCGGCTGTCGGCGACAGACCGTCGATGCCAAGCGCTTCCCTGGCCAACGCCAGCGGTACTTGCAGCTGCTCGAGTGCCGCGATGTAGGCCACTGCTTTGCCAAATTGGCCTTCAAGCTGCCGCGCGGCATCGACCAGCTGCTGGGGATCGAGTGCATCGGCGACGTGCCAATGCCCGGCTATCCGGGAGCGAAGGTCAGCCGGCATGCATTCCTCGGGGTCCTGACTGACGACGGTCAGTGCAACATCCAGCAGGCGGCTGGCGCCGCGAAGGAAGCGTAGGGTCGCGTCCATGAAAAAGGGCGCCGCAAAAATTACATGTTGTGCCATTATCTTGCGTCACTTCGGCGAGCGGTCATGGATTATCCTGTTTGGTGCGCGTCATCATCCTGACGATCTTCATAACACGCGTTTTGTCATTAGTTGTGCGTGTGTGAAGTCAGCGATTAGGTTACGCTACTCAGCTGTGCTGGCGCCACCAGGCGCCTGTATTAAAAATTGTAGCGAGTGGAGAGGTGCCAGAGTGGTCGAATGGGCCTGATTCGAAATCAGGTGTGCGGTTACCCGTACCGTGGGTTCGAATCCCACCCTCTCCGCCAGATTCTAAGGCAATACCGGGGGTCAAGATGAGATTGAAAGTTGGTGCGATCGTCGGCGCACTCGTTTTACTGACAGCCTGTGGGCCGACAGAAGATGTAACACCAACGGCTGCAGAGGGACAGCTGCGGAACGAGCTGTTTGATGCAGCGGTACAGAAAATGACGACGGCGTATTTTTCTCATGTCCCAGAGGCCGCGACGCAGCTTGGTTTATCTGAGGATATTGTCCCGGGTACCGGTCACAGGATGATGGATCGATCGGTCGAGGGAAATATGGCTCGCAACCGTGCGCTCGAAGAAGTACTAGCACAATTGAAGTCAATTGACTCAGAGGCATTGGGCCCGGACAGACGACGCACGCACGCGGTGCTCACGACACTGTTCGAGGGTGCGCTGTCGCCGTCACGTGTGGTGGACTATGGCACGACCGCGGGCGCATGGACGATGTGGTTTATACCGTATGCAATCGTTCAGAACTCCGGTCCGACTGTCGACATCCCCAATTTTCTGAATTCGCAACAGCCGGTGACCAATGCGGAAGAAGCTGAGGCGTATCTTGTGCGGCTCGCAAGCGTCGGAGATGCGCTCGACGGAGCGCTCGAAAGTTATCGGCATGGTGTACAGCAGGGTGCTATTCCTCCGGACTTCATCGTCGAGAAGTCGCTGGCAGTGGTTGAAGCATTTATCGAGCCTGCGGCAGGTCAAAATGCGATGTACCTGTCGTTCGCAGAGAGGCTGGAGGAGGCAGGGATTGAGAATGCCCAGGCATATACCGATCGCGCATTGAAGATTATCGACGCTGACGTGATACCGGCTTACCAACGAATTGCCGATTATATGGGCGAGATCAAAGCGTCCGCACCGCACGATGCCGGCGTGTGGCGACTACCAAATGGTGAGGCACTTTATGCTGCGATGATCCGGCACATGACGGACTCGAACGCGTCGGCTGACGATGTTCATCGCAAAGGCCTCGATGAGGTTAACCGCATTACACGGGAAATGGACCAGATACTGCGATCTGAAGGATACAAAGAAGGAACTGTTGGTGAACGCATGCAACAGCTCAATGTCGAGCCGCGATTTCTGTACGCCAACGACGCCGAAGGCAAGGAGAAACTGCTGAACGATGTGCGCGCGCAGGTTGATGGCATGTATGCCGAGTTGCCCAACTGGTTCCGCAGGCTGCCAAAGCACAAGGTCGAGGTACGCATGGTTCCCGAGTTCAGTCAGGCTTCCGCGCCCATCGGATATTACAACAATCCTGCGCCGGACGGTTCACGGCCCGGCTATTATTTCATTAACCTCCGTGATACCGCATTGCATCCGAGCTGGACGTTGCCGACGTTGAGCTATCACGAGGCTGTGCCAGGACATCATCTGGACGGTGCAACGGCGATGGAGTTGGAGGTGCCACCGCTTCTAAAAGCGTTGTGGTCAAACACCAGTGGCGAAGGTTGGGCGCTCTATTCCGAGCGGCTGGCGGCCGAGATGGGTATGTATGCGGACGATCCTTATGGCGATCTCGGTCGTTTGCAGGCCGAGCTGCACCGTGCGGTTCGCCTCGTCACGGATACGGGAATGCACGCGAAAAAGTGGAGCCGCGAGGAGGCGATTGAATACATGATCGATGTCGAAGGTTTGGATGAGGCTACAGCTACATCCGAAATCGAACGATACGTCGTGTGGCCGGCGCAGGCGCTGGGCTACAAGCTCGGCCAATTGAAGATTCTTGCGCTTCGCGACGAAGCTAGACAAGCACTTGGCGACGCGTTCGATATACGTGACTTCAATCAACAAGTACTTGACGTCGCATCGGCGCCATTACCGTTTATCGAAACCACGGTACGCAACTGGATAGCAACGTCGACTAATTAGCAGCTGCCGGAACTCCTTTCAAAACCCGAAATCATCTTTCGGGATATGTTGTGCTTTTGCGCACTCGTCTTTGAAATCGTAGGGGACTTCGTTGACGCAGTCTGGCCATCTACCGGTCGCCGTCCAGAACTCGAAGAGCCCAAGTGCGCCGAGTACACGAGACGTGAAACATCGACGCAGTCCGTGCTTGCGACGTGTGCTTCGAGTGCGGTTGAGGATGCAGAGTTCTGTACGATCAACACAACGCCGCAGACGCCAGTTGGCGAGGAGCCCGCGAAGCATGCGACTCACTAGACGCGTAGCGTTTGGATGCAAGAAGTGCGCCCCGTAAGGGTGAGGATCGCCCCAAGGCGATCCGAATCAATCCCACCCTCTCCGCCAGACAGTCAGAGTCTCACGGGTGTTTTTAGCGTCGATCAATCCTGCGCCAGTTGCGGGTGGGCGAGCGACGCCGCCAGCCGTAGTAGGGATGCTGCCGCAATCGTTCGGGTCTCCGCAGGCAATGTGCCGAGCAAATCGGCCGGAATCAGCCCGAGCCTACAAATGGAGCCCGACAGCGTTGGCTCGCTGCCCATACCCTGCAGGAATATTCATACGGTGACGTTGATGGCCACGATCCCGTAAGTAACCCAGGGTACGGACAGGTGTGGGTTGTAATCACGAATCGGAAACATGGCGTGATCAGAGGCTACCCAAGCGATGTCCATCTTGCAGCACGAGACAGGCTACAATTTCGGCATACCAATGCGTGAATCAACGATCCCGGTCGCACACTTGAGCAGGTTAGACATCGATGTCCTTGAATCGCCTTCTGATACTCATAGTCCTTGTTGTGGTCGGCGGCTGCAGCGACGAACGCGTTAGTGACTCCCCTGCAGAGTTGCCGGATACTTCGCTGCCTGGCGTCTATGCGGGGCTGTTTCCCTGCGAAGACTGTCCTGGTATCGAGACGACCCTTTGGCTTCGTTCCGATAGCCGCTTCTTTTTCCGGCAGCGATATCCCGGCCGTAACGGTCGCGAGGCTATGAATACATACGCCCTCGGCCGCTGGAGCTGGATCGCCGGCGATGGTGTGGTCGTGCTCAAGGGAGCTGGCCCAGATCGCACGTTTACGCGCCCGGATCGGGACACACTCGTGATGTTCACCGTATCGGATCTCGAGCATCGGCTGAACCGCGACCCTGTGGCGCCAATATTCTCGGCAAGAATCAGGATGGCGGGAATGATGCAAATGCACGGCGATAGCGCATCGTTCACAGAATGCTTGACGGGGTTCGTGGTCCCTGTAAATGAAGGCGGTGACTTCGCGCGATTTCTGCATCAATATCGGAGCGTCGGTGCGCAAGGTGAGCCCACCTATGTCGAGCTCGAAGGCCAGTTTTCGTGGTCGGATGATGGCGCGGCGAAATCGTTGACGATCGAGCGATTTATTACCGTCAAAGCGAGTGGGGCCTGTTAACAGGGCATTGGGTCCCCTGTGCCCAGGGTCTGCGACAGAGCATCGCCGGCGCAGGACTCGCCGACCGCCGGTGGCCCCTGCAAACAGCCGGTACGGAAACGAAGAGCGTCCTCTGCTCACGACTCGCCGCACCGCCAAATCAAGAAAGCGGAAAAATCACCTGATCGTGCCAAACGAGAGATTCGTAACCGAGTGACTGCGCTACACTGCAGGCTCGATTGCACTCTGGCTCCGAAATCATGAACCACAGCCAATTCGAAGATGTTATCCGAGAAGCCATCGACAGCCTGCCTGATTGGGTGCATGACGCATTGGACAACGTCGAGGTGCTCGTGATCGACGAGCCCGACGAGGAACATGACCCCGAAAGACAGGGCTTGCTCGGTCTTTACATTGGTCTGCCGCTATCGGAGCGTGGTGTGGACTACGCGGGCGAGTTGCCGGACGTCATCTATGTTTTCCGTCGCCCACACCTGGAACTGGGCCTTCCCCCGAATCAACTCCGCGACGAAATCGTCAGGACGCTGATTCATGAAATCGCCCATTACTTCGGCATCGATGACGATCATCTCGACGAGATCGGGTGGGGTTAGCCGACTGCGGTTGAGGATGCAGAATTCCGGACGACCGACACAGCGCCGCAGGCGCCAGTTGGCGAGGAACACGCGAAGCGGGCGACTCACTAGACGCGTAGCGTTTGGACGCACGAAGTGCACGCCCGTAGGGGTGAGGATCGCCACAAGGCGATCTGAATCAAGCCCACCCACGCCGCCAGCCAGTCAGGCCTCGTTAAGCGAGTCCGCGTAAACTGTGTCGCATCATGTGGTATCTGCGGCTGATCGCCCTGGTTTTGATAACGGGCTGCAATAAAGAGATTTACGTGCGTGACGGCGTCACCGATGGTGACACGTTTTACCTTGCGCCCGTAGCGTCCGTCGATACCGATCCGGCGCTGCAGAGCTGGGTCGCCTACAGCCTCGCGAAAAGTGTCTGCCAGCTCGAACTGGGCGGCGATAATCCGGCACGCCAGAGTTCATACGATTGCGAGTTTAAGGCGCGCAATATCCTTGTTGATGCATGGGCCGAACAACGCTCTGAAAATCCGGGCATTAGCGATGACTATCTTGACGAGTTGCTGGCCGTTCAAGCAGCCGGTTATCTCGGTGAGTACACGGCATACTTTTTTCGGCGCAATAACTGGCAAGTGCCTGTTGAAGTCGACGTCGACGCGTTTGGCGAATGGCGTCGCCAGCACCTGTGCCGTCACCGGCCGCAGACACGCATCATTGGCTATTGGGATTACCGGGACAAATCTGCGCAACGTTCGCCCGAGGCTGACTAGTGCCGGCGACGTCCGGGAGTGAAAATCGCGCGGAGCGTGAATGAGCACCGTACGCAAAAGACTCGCAGCTCGTTTAATGGATTATATAGACGGCACCGGAATCAACGGCGTCGTTGCTGGTCGCGTCTCCCGCGACACCGGTAGCCGAGCTGTCCTCGAGTTGGGCACCTACAACCAGTGAATAACCGTCGAGTCCAACGGAGCCGCCGAATGAATCCCCCGGTTCAGTATTGGACGCCTTCAGATAGGCCCGTTGGATCCAATTGCCGATTCCGTCGCGTTCGTAAAGGTACACTGCGCCAGCGCTTTGTGCGCTGTTATTCGCGTCGTTGCCGTCGGTTCCCGTGCCACTACTGTCGTCGTACGCGCTTATCGCAAGAAAGTTGCCGTCAAGCGTCATCGAATGGCCGAACTGGTCCTGACTGTCGGTATTGGATGCCTTGATATATGACTGCTGGCTCCAGGCTCCTGCCGGATCCCGAACAAAGACGTAAGCACTACCGGCATTCAGCGCCTTGTTGTCAGCCTCGAATCCATCGACTCCCCGCGCCGCGCTGTCCTCCCGCGGCGCACCCACTACCAGTGTGTTCGCCGACAGAGCAACGGCTGCACCGAATTCATCGCCGCTGTTGGTGTTCGAGGCCTTTAAGTAGGCTTGCTGACTCCACACGCCCAAATCATCACGCGTGAACATATAAACGGCCCCTGCAGCAGACCAGCTGTTGTTCGTCTGGTTGCCATCAATACCCGTCGACTTGCTGCTTTCCTTGGCCGCTCCGACTGCGAGCGAGTTGCCCGAGAGCGCAATCGATGTGCCGAACTGATCGCCGGCACCGGTATTGGAGGCCTTCAAGTACGCCTGCTGCGACCAGCTACCCGCTTCGTCGCGCGTGAACACATAAACAGCGCCGGAGTTCGGGCTGCCATTGTTTGTCTCGTCCCCGTTTATGCCGGTAGCGCTGCCGTCTTCCATGTGCGCGGCAACCGCGAGGGTATCGCCCGACAGCGCAACGGAAACACCGAATTCGTCCGTCGCGTCAGTATTCGACGCTTTGATAAAGGCCTGCTGGGACCAGAGTCCCGTCGCATCACGCGTAAAGATGTATACGGCGCCGGCGTCAATGGCGCTGTTGTCCGTCTGGTCCCCGTTGATTCCCGTGGTGGCACTGTCTTCACGGAACGCGCCGACCGCGAGGGTATTGCCGGACAATGCGACAGACACTCCGAATTCATCGAAGATATCGGCGTTGGACGCCTTGAGGTTTGATTCCTGCACCCAGGTGTTCGTTTCGTCACGATTTAAGATATAGACGGCGCCCGTGTTTGCCGCGCTGTCATCGGACCAGTCTCCGTTGATTCCGCTGGCGGTGCTGTCCTCCTCTGTCGCGGCCACAGCCAGCAGGTCGCCGGACAAAGCGACCGCGTCGCCGAACCGGTCGCCCGCCCCGGTATTGGGTGCCTTGATATACGCCTGATGCGCGAGGGCGTTCGCTGCGAGCCGATCGACATCGATCGAGTAGGTCTCGCTCGTGACCGTGTCCTCAGCGGTGACGGTGACAGTGATCAGATTGCTGCCAAAGTCGAGCTCGATAGGTTCGCTCGGCTCGCCGGACACGCCGGTGGCGCCGTTAATCTGCAACGACGCGTTAGGATCATTGACTGTCGCGGTGACGGTCGTCATCCGGCCGAGGTAAGGTGCCGTGCCCGAATAATCGTAAACGGACCCTTGAAAAACCTGGTCAAGCGAGATTGCTGAAGCATCGAGTTCCGCAAGGCTCGCGTCCGTGCTGATTTGCGGCGCCGGCGGCGTCACGATAGGCGCTGGCGCTCCGCCGTCGCCACCGCAGGCGGTCACCAAAATGCCGGTAAACAGGCAAGCGAGGGCAGCCCTGATCATTCCATTCATGTTTACTGGATTCCGTTCCATTCAAAGGTAGTACTGCAGATCGCAGTTTATTCCTGAAGGGCCAGCCCGTCGTTCGATCAGGTCACGATTCTTTGCCCTCTCCATCAGTCACTTGCGGCAGGTCAGGCGCGCGTTCGACAGGCCCGAAGACCGCCGTGATCAAACATTATGTCAAGGCTGTGCAGGCTGTTGCTCGCCAAGCGTGGTACGGGTTGTCGACCCCGTTCGACTCAGGCGGCGGCGTGGCCACAAGTGAGGACGCGCAGTGTCCATCCCACCCTCTCCGCCAGTCGGTCAGGCACTCGTTGGTCAATAAGAACCGATGAGGATAGTGCGCCAGTACCAGGCGCTCAGAGTGTTGCCAAATCTGCTACTTTTGTGTGAATTCGTTGGCACTAAATTAGGACAGAATATAGTACTATTCATTGAACGAATTAGAGTCATTGCGATGAAACCAAGCGAGTCAATCAAGCCAATTAGTTTCCTGAAGACCCATACGGCTGACGTCGTCCGAGAAGTCAACGAAAATCGCGAAACGATCATTATCACGCAAAACGGCGAGGCTCGCGCAATCGTTCAGGATATTGCGACGTACGAGCAGACGCAGGAGACGTTGGCATTACTCAAGCTGCTGGCGCTGGGTCAGCGCAGCATCGAAGAGTCCAGATCACGGCCATTCAGGAAAGCGATAAAAGAACTGCGGGCAGAGTTGGCCAAACCGCAAGCGTGACTAAATATCGTGTGAGGATTGTGCGAGAGGCCGAGGAGGATCTGGCCGAGTTAATCGATCACATCGCCCAATATGATTCTGTCGAACGCGCCAACTACGTGCTCGAAAGATTGCTGACGATCTGTGCACGGCTCGAGCAGCATCCTGAGCGAGGACACTTTCTCCCCGAATTACGTTCGTTAGGTATCAAGTCCTATCGCGAGGTCCACTTCAAGCTCTACAGGATCATCTACGAGGTGATTGGTCGCGAGGTATTCATTCAGTTGATTGTGGATGGTCGGCGGAGTTTGCAGGCTATTCTGGAACGGCGGCTACTGAGGTAAATTGGCCCGAACGGCAACAGAGCATCCTCCGCTGAGGACTCGCCCCACCGCCAATCAACAGAAAAGCAACGCAAGGTGCGAGGCCCGTAGAGCCGAGTAATCCCACCCTCCAGAGACAGTACGCTGAATGCTCAAATTGGCGGATGCTTGCTATGCCATTCGGTAGCGATTTCGTAAGCATGACCTGCCTGAAGAATCTGGCTTTCGGCGAGTGGACCGCCAACGAACTGCACGCCGATCGGTAGCCCTTTGGATGAGAACCCACAAGGCACGCAAAGAGTCGGTACCCCGCTGAAGTTGAAGGGTTTGGTGAATACGTCGCTACCAACCAATCGCTTCCATTCCTTGGCGTCGAGTTCGAATGGTTTGGTGGACTTTCTTCGCGCCGTGTTTGATATCGCGGGACAAACGAAACAATCGATACCGGCCAGCATGGCGCGCACCCGGCCGCCTATCTCTGCCCGTTGCTGCATTGCACGTGCAAGGTCCAGGGCGCTGATGCTTAAGCCGTACTCCAGGTCGCCGCGAAATCCCGGTCCATACTCATCGGCCCTTTCCGGAAAAGTCGCCTGGTGGGCGAGCGCTGCTTCGACGGTGCCGATCGCGTACCAGACCTCATCGGGATCGCCAAGATCGGGCATCGTAACTTCCACGATATCGGCGCCGATTTGCTGTAGTACGGTTATTGCCTGCTCGATCGCTTCCGCCACTTCGGCGTCCACGTTTACGGTGGCGTAGCGTCGGTCGAAACCGACGCGCAGCCCTTCAATACTCCGATTCAACTGCGAACGGACAGGCGACACCGGATCCGGAGACGACGTGCCGTCCTTGGGATCGAAACCGGCCATGGCCTCATACATGATCGCTGCGTCCTCAACGGTCCGCGTCATGGGGCCGACATGATCCATTGTTTCGGCCAGAGGGAAGACTCCGTAGCGACTTATCCGTCCGTAGGTCGGTTTCAGGCCAACACAGCCGTTCACCGCCGACGGGAAGCGGATGGACCCGCCGGTGTCGGTGCCTATCGACCCAAAACACAGGCCGGCAGCTGTTGCGACACCCGAGCCGCTCGACGAGATCCCGCTCCAAAGTGACTCGTCCCACGGATTGACCGGCACCTGGAGCGCCGGGTGGTAGGCTCCCATAGCGCCCTCACACAGAGCGAGCTTGCCCAGCGGGACAGCGCCCGCCGTATTCAGCTTCTCGACGACGGTCGCGTTGACCGGCGGCATGAAGTTTTCGAGGACTTTTGTGCCGGCCATCGTCGCCACGCCCACGGTGTTACATAGATCCTTGATACCGATGGGAATGCCGTGCAGGGGCCCATGGTAATTGCCCGCCATAATTTCGGACTCTGCTTTTCGCGCGACGGACATGGCGAGATCGGCAGTTACCGTGACGTAGCTCTTGAGATGGCCGTCCACGGCTGCGATGCGGTCGAGCATCATGTGCGTCAATTCGACCGGTGAGATTTCCCTTGCTTGCAGCAATCGGGCAACGTCGGCCAAGCTGGCGTAATGCAATTCGTCCGGCGGATTGCTACCCAGCATGGAAGCGGGCGAACTGCCCGCTGTCAAAGCGGTTCCACCTATCGCGACGAGCAGTTGACGGCGAGTCAGGTTTAGTTTCGAGTCGGACATTGTTCAAGCCTTTGTGATGATCCGTCGGGCTGCCGCCCAAGTTGCGGCCCCGACTATCGGATCTGATATTTCGGGAATTTCAAAGGAAGTAATCCGTGCCGGCTAAGCAACCTTACTAGGGGGAGCGTTAACTGCCTGGAAATTTGCCGCGCATAAGGAAAAGCCACACCGAATGCCGCGGAGCATCCTCCGCAGAGGACTCGCTCCACCGCCAGATTGGTTTATATCTCTGCGGCTTGTTTCGGTAGTACCGGATGAGGCAGACGATGCGTGGTATCCAACTAGGGCGTGGGGTCTGGCGGGCCCGGGATTGGAATATCGCTCGCAAGCCGTACATGCCCATATAGCTGACGATTGAACCAACTGTCTTCGCATTGCCACTCGAAATCGATCGCTGCACTGGTCAGCTTGCCGTCCGGATCGTATGTCGCCTCAAGTACATCAAATCGGCCGACCTGCAGACCGCAGTATCCAGCTCCCCACATGCTCATGGCAGCAACGCCTTCGAACATGCTGGTGGAGGTAATATTTTCGTAGCTACCGGCAGCGAACGGTGTACCGTCGGGCGTTCGGAAATTCCATGTCATGTCGTCCCCGAAACGCTTCGAGCTGTTGTGGTCGACGAATATTCGATGACTGTCGAATTCGCGTATTACCTGTTCGCCATTGGCGCTCGTAAACAGCCATTCCACGAGTTCATCGTTCCCATCTATTACTCGCAAAACAGCAAGATCGATATCCGCCGCAGCAGGGAACAAGGTGATATCGGCCTTCGATAAGTCGATCTCACCCGCTGCATTGGTAACCTGCAACTGTATCCGCACAAGGGATGCACCGGCTGCCGCCGGCAATGTCACGATCGCGTCGCGGCTTGTTGCCCCGACAAGCATGGCGCTCGGGCCAGCAATTTGACTCCATTGATACTCGAGTCCCGGCCCATCGATAGCAAAGGAATCCTCGCCAGTTAGCGAAATCGCTTCAGACGTCATACCGAACGTCTCCGCCGGGCTGGCAACACTGTTGAGCTCATTACGTATAGCTACGCCGCTCGTATAAAAATGACTGATGTAGTCCTCGTTTCCGATTTCATCAGCGATATAAAAATCTTCGAGTGGAAAACTGTAACCCGCACCATAGCGCAACTGTTCCGTTGGCCGAAGGATCAGCATCGCGCCGCGCACTTCAATATCAAGATCAACAGGCGTCTCCTCAAACGGCCAGTCGTTGTATTGCGGATCGAGCTGAATCGTGGCTGGCACGGAACTCGCGTCGATTCTGCGCGACATTTGTAGTCTGATTGTCGGATTAACGCCGACCCACTCACCGCCGAAGTTGCCAAGTGAATAGGGCCGCTCATTCATAAGGACGAAATCGTTGATATCGAAAGCACTAATGCGATACTCGTGCGGGCTATACAGCTCGTACCACCATAGGTAGCCCCACGTGAAATATCCCCAATCTACAGAATCCTGTAATTTCACATAGCTACCGTCGCCATTCTCATCAACATTGAACGCGACCGCATCGGCGGCAATACTCATATCGGGTACTACATTCAGCTTGCTGACGTCCTGGCCAGAGATTTGCAGTTCCCCAGACGTTGGAAACGTATTGAAGAAACTTCCGAATGGCTGCAGCGTAGCCACCGTTGCGGTGCCATTGAACCGATTTGAGCTGATGCTGCCGCTTAGCAACACTTCATACTGTGCGTCTTCGTACGATTCTTGCTTAATGATGTTCAGGTTTCGCCAACTGGCCGAAGTGGAGGCATTCACGGTTGCCGCGATGCCCGGATCGCCGGTTGCCGTTAAGGAGGATTCGTATATACCGCGAATGTATTCCAGTCGAAATTCGCCGGAGCCTGTGATCGTGCTGCCGTTAAGCGACAACACCGACACGGCGTCGAGGTCGACATCAGCCACGTAATGGACATCGTCCGCTCTGGATGCAGCATCGACCGTAACCATCGTTATGGTAATTTCACCGAGTAACGTGCCGCTGCTCGCTGTGGTCTCACAGCTTTGGAAGGATGCGCGGACAGAATCCCCGGCCGAAAGCCGATTGTCGAGATCGGCGTCGGTCAATTCATACTCGGCCCAACCGAGCAGACAATTGTTCGGGTGAGTGTACAGGGCAGTATCGTCCACCTTTTGCAGCGCAAACACTGCTTCGTGGGCCATCATCAATATGGCTTCGCCAGACCCGATCGCGGTCTCCGCAATAACTCTCGCGTTGCCCTGTGTTATTGAAAGACTGGGGGGCGGTGTCTGCGTGACCGGATTACCGCCACCGTTGCTGCTACTATTGCCGCCACCACAGGCGACGACGAACACAGTGGCGCAAAAAGTGACGTAAGTTCTCGCCGTGCTACTTGCATCTGCCATAGACATGAACTTTTGTTCTTATTAGCGGCCTGACAGTATATCAGTGACTTCCCAAATCGGAGTAGGAGCAAAACTGCGAACCGAGGAAATTGGCAAAGCATCGTCCACATAGGACTCTCTCTCCGCCACAAAAATCAAAGGCCCCTTCACGGGGCCTTTTGCTTGCATCGAGCGAACAAAAAAGTTCTAGCTATCATTCATACCTGTAATCAAGAAAACTGCTGCGCAAGAAACAAAGAACTGGAATGCATCGTCCATTGAAGCCGCACCAATTTCTGTCTGCCACATCTGGAATAGGGCACCGCCGAATACGCCAAAAAAACCCAGCCAAACGATGATACCCAGGCCGCAGCCGATAAGCGCATTTGCCTTGGAAGCGTTGAACTCCTCAGCAGAGCCTTTTCTGGCGCCCCACATGTCCCATGCTCCTTTCGCAGCAAAAAGACCCGCTGCAAATTCAAATCCCACAACGATGACAAGTACGGTCCAGATGATGGCCGCGCTCTCGATGGCCGGAATTATCGAGCTCGAATAGACCACGTGATCAGCTGATCCGAGGACGTATTCGAATGCCCCATAACACGCGCTGAGATTGGCAACATTCTGCCCTGCATAGAACAGGCACAGAAGGGCGATAAGAAAGACGAAATCGATTTTCAGATATCGCAAGAGCATGGCTATTCCCCTTTATTTTGCATACTTATTATTGGTCATTGGGGTCCATACAGAATGCAGGCGCGTTCTGAATGAATTGGCTGGAGAATATCAGAATTGCACGGCGCATGGTTCGCAGAGAACTCACTGCACCGCCAAATATCAAAGAATCAGACAAAATGGGGACATTCCTGATTTCTACGAAATCAGGAATGTCCCCATTTTGTTTTCTCGCCGAGTGTGGTTGAGGATTCTAGAACCCTGTTCGACCAATCGGCCTAAGCCGATTGGCATTTCGGTATCGGATTGGCGCTACCGCTTTTTAAAGATGCTGGCGCTCAAGACGCTGTTTTCGGTATCAAAGGGGTGATCCTCCACCACCACATCGTCAATGGTGAGGGTGTAAGTCCCCTTACGGGCCTTATTAACCACAAACACGACCAGCCCAAAACTATCAGTCGTTCCCTCGACAGACCGAGTCGATCCATCAGGCAAAGTCCATGTTGCAAAAACCTCGGCTCCGCGCACTCTCCAGTTCAGATCATTGAGGACTCTAACCTCGCCGAGAACCTGGCGTTTGTAGAGGTCCATGTTGATCTCCGAAACATTGACAGAGGGCTCGCGCGGCGGTGGCGGATCGCGAGGCTCGAAGATGGACATGCGGACGGACGTAGAGCCGTTCAGGTATTCAGTGTGCCAGGACACCGAAAACCCATCCTCATAGGCTGTCATGTGCGTATCAAACAGGCTTTGGCGGAAAATGATCGCATCTGGGTAGAGTTCAGTGACGGCGTCTTGATTATTTACCGCAAAGAGTGCGTTGACTCCGGTCGTCGTGAACCAGCCATCGTTTCCGAACCATGAGATTCTCGCAACGACGTCGTTCGGGCGGTTATTGGCGCTGCCGCCATCCGGGCCGCGGTAACCCGCGTTAACCTGGCTCTGAACCTGGCCACCTTGCCCAATGTAGTCTTCGAGGATCCAGGTGCAGGAGGACGCGTCGCCGGGGTTCTGGCCGCTCTGGCAGCGTGTTGGCTCGCCATAAGCTGCTTCGACCTGCTCCCGCGTGTCCCCCAGAGCGACGCCCGGTACGCTCTGGCCTTCGATGACGGTGCCAAATTCGGGTACGGCTGCCAGTGCGGACAGCGTGCTCAGCAGGCTGAATGCCCCGACAAACAGGGCAGTAATGGTTCTTTCCTTCATAATTACCTCCGGTGAATTTCATACAACAGTCATTTCAAATCGCTCGCGGCCAATCTGGATGTAAAACGCGTTCAAGACAGCCGCTTCGGCGTCTTTTCGAAACTGCCGTTAACAGATGGCAGCTCGCCAAGCCTTCGTAGTTTGTGGAAGCGAATACGTCGGTCAAACAAAGAAAGTTACATCGGCAGGAAAATACTTTGATTGGACTGAAGCGACAGGTTGGTTTGCCGGAATACGAAGCGCCTGAGTGAGGTTTTTGATACCGGGACTTGCGGTGCGGGTCTGCCGCTCTTTACTCGGACCTCATAATTCCGGATCATCAAAGTGCATAGGCTGGGATCGGCGACATTGCTGATTGAGTCGGCGTCCTCAGCCACATGAACCAGGTAGTGGCATACGGATGCAGGAATCTGACGAACACCGATGGTCAGCGCTGATGGTGAATGCGCAGGCGGGTAACGAGTCCGATTATCGGCAACTGCTGAAAGAACTGGCAATTGTGATACAAAAGTTCCTGCGTAGTCGCTTCGGTGACCACCACTTTATTGAAGATTGGGTGCAAGAAGTCCTGATTGCAGTTCATCAGGCCCGCCATACCTATGATCCACAACGGCCCTTCCGGCCATGGCTGTTTGCAATCGTACGCCACAAGGCCATAGATAATCTGCGTAAGCAACGCACACGAGAAAAGGTCATCGATCACTACAAGATGGAGCAGGAGATTCTGTCCCAGGCGGGCAATCAGAGTTCATCCGAGGTCGAACCTTCGGAGGGTCGTTTACTCGGGTCACTGTCGACACAGCATAGGGAGGTGTTGATTTTGACCAAAATCATCGGTTACAGCGTTGCCGAAGCGGCAGAAAAGCTCGGTATTTCCGAAAGTGCAGTCAAAGTACGCGTTCACCGGGCCATCCGCAGGTTGCAGCAGTCACTGGCGCGGGATGAACTATGAACAGGCTTGATGTGCTGATCGCAAAACTTGACCGTGGCCCAGAACTTGAACCGCCGGTGTTCCCACACGCAGCAATTTCGACCAGGCCATGCTGTCTCCCTGAGAATCGTCTTTTCTGGCGCGCCGGTAACTTTTCTGCTTTGGCAAACGTATTTTGTGATGGGACTCACCCTGAATGGTGGATCGACCCCGGCCGCCCGGGGACTTGTGGAGAAGAAATCAGGACGCAACGTCGTCGGAGAGCGCAGAACCATGAATAAGTACGACGAGCTGATCGCAAATCTCAGCCGCGCTGTGGCACCTGTTTCGCCGGCACCCTCTGCCAATACGCTGGGTACGGCCTGGTTTGTATTGAGTGCGGTTTATGTGGTCGTGGCAACCCACATGTTCGGTCCGGCTCGCGCTGGCGCCTTCTCGCAGCTCGCCACAGAACCCCGTTTTCTGCTGGAGTCCTTGCTGGGCGCAGCAGCGATACTGTGGACCAGCCTGCTGGTATTCCGTGCCGCTATACCGGCTGCCCTGACCCGACAGTTTGCCGTGGGCGGTCTTGTTTTGATGGCGCTTTGGCTGGCCCAGTACGTGATCGGACTGGTCAGCCCGGCGTTGGAGCCATCGATGGTGGGCAAGCGTAGTCACTGCTACTACGAAACGATGATTTACGCGTTGCCGCCGATCCTCGTCGGTGTGTTCCTAATTCGCCGGTTGTATCCCTTGCGGTTTGTTCGCACCGCCATGTCGCTCAGTCTGGCCGCCGGGATGCTGCCGGCCCTGTACATGCAACTGGCCTGCATGTACGAACCTGCACACATTCTTTCCTTGCACATTCTACCCGGCCTGCTGATGGTGCTGGCAGGCGCAGCGATTGCCTCACTCTGGCGCCAGCGCCGCACGACTTCCAACGGTGGTTGAATAATATTTCTCCCAGAAAGCAAGGTGCAGGCCGGGCCACGTGTGAGCCCGCCAGGAAGAATGGACCTGATCAGAGGGGAAAGACCCGTATGCCAAAGGAGGGTAGTGGGTGCCGAATTCCCTGTGAATTTCCCTCATAACAGGGAAACGGGTTTGAATGGGCGGAGAGCATGGTCCACCCACGACTTGCCCTACCGCCACAACAAAATAGAGGGACAGTGACGCTAACTCGCATTAGTTAGGGTCACTGTCCCTCTATTTTATCAAAACCCGAAATCTTCTTTTGGGGTGTCCTGCACTTTGGCGCATTCGACTTTGAAGTCGTACGGAACTTCGTCGGCGCAATCGGGCCATTTGTCAGTTGTCATCCAATATTCGACGAGCCCCAGGCGCGCGCACAGTCGCGCGAATCGCGGATCGTTGCGAATTTCAGGCATACCTGCCTGGAACAACAGTGACGTGCGGTAAGCGTCCGGTCCCATAATGTCGTCACCGGTCCCGGCGGGCCCCAGCCGGGCCGTATCGATGGCTCGATATGCTTCGTCGACAAGACCCAGATGCGCTGAATACACCAGGCGCGAGACATCGACGCCGCCGGTCTCTGCGATCTGTGTCTGAAGGCCACGCTTCCAACTGTCGATGTTTTCCGGCGTCGGGTCTCGCTTTGCCTGAACGAAAGGCATGGTGTCCTGGAACTCGCGCATTCCGCGCTTCTCTGCAAGCGCAAGCAGTCGGTCGACCGCCGCCCAATCCTGCTGGAATGCATAGGCCCGCAGCAGGCTTGAAACGGGGAAGCTCATGTCGGGCACACGAGCTACGAGGTCCTCATAGATCGGAATCGCCTCAGCGACACGTCCTGCAGCCATTCGCGCTAACGCAACAGTATTCGCGGACATCGGGTCGAGCGAGTCCAGCCGATAGGTGTGCTCCGTATCTTCGAGGCTTTCGCGAACGCGACCCATCGTACGCAGGTACCAGCCAATGTACCGTCGCCCATCGCCCGACCCGGGGGCTCGTCGTATGCGCTCCAGGATGCCGTCAGCTTCGACGAAGTGTCCGAACGGTGGAACAACGAAAATCTTTGCCACCATCGCGTCGACATTCTGTGGATCGAGTGCCAGTGCCCGGTCTGCCTCCTGCGATACGATGCCAGAGGTCGCCGCGCGTTCTGCGAATGGCTGATAAAAGCTCAAGAAGGCGCGCAAGTATGCCAGCCGGCTCCAGGCCTCGACAAAAATTGGTGCGCGCTGGGTGACAGTCTCCAACTGGCTGACGTAGCCGCGGAGTTCGTCCGGCGCATAGGACTTAGGGCTGGCGCGCAGATACAGGTCGTAGACCGCTGGATCGACATTCCGCGTCGACCCAACGGAAAACGTCTGGTCAAGCGCCCTCGCAATATTTTCCGAGATCTCGTCCTGGACGGTGAATATGTCCTCGAGGCTGCGGTCGTAGCGGTCCGACCAGAGCGTCGTCTGTGACGACGCCTCGACCAGGTGGGCGCTGATGCGCACGCGCCCCGCCGCGCGGCGAACGGAGCCGTCAAGGACATGCGAGCACCCGAGGACCTGTGCTGCTTCGGCCTTCTGTTCGGCGCGAAGCTGGAAGCTCGACGTACGGCCGATCACCTTGAGATGTGCGCCGCGTGACAGGCGCTGAATGATTTCCTCACTGACGCCATCGGAGAAGAACTGCATCTCGGGATCGCTCGACAGATTCTCGAAGGCCAGGACTGCCAGAAGGGGTTCGTCCGAGGCGGCGGTCCGAATCGATGCCGATGCTTCGGAGGAGGATAGAGAAGACGAAGACTTCCCAAGCTTCGCGTATGTGCGCCGCAATCCTTTGCCTATCGGAGAGACGATCAGACCCGCCAGCACGACTAATGCGACGATGCCACTGAGTAGCGACTCATTCTCGGCAATCCAACGCCCGATTTCCCTTAAACTTTCCATATGGCCCGGATCCTGGAGTACCGCCTGCTGAGGTTTCTGGATCATCCATTATGCTACAGCTGCCGGCACTGAAAGCTTGAAACCGTCATCGAAAGCATCTTCCGCGCAAGACTCACCCCACCGCCAGTAATACATAACGGGGCCCTTATGGCCCCGTTTTGTATTTCCAGCAGAGGCTTCGGGATGAGAACCCAGTTCGACAAAACGCACTAGCGTTTTGGACGCCGAAGGCACTCCGCAGGCGTGAGCCACCGAAGGTGGCGAATCAATCCCACCCTCTCCGCCATGCCGATATCGGGTTCTGCGGACGCCCAGTGCCCGGTCGCGTTCGTCCCTCGCGGGCCCGCACTGGCGCTTTCATCTACTGCTTTCGTGATGCAGCTCCTTGCTGAGCAAAAAATGCTGTACTCCGAATACGGCCGGGCATCCTTTGCCGTGTTGTTGTTCCAGGACCTGGCTGTGATACCGCTGCTGGCGCTCGTGCCGTTGCTCGCGGCCCCCAAACTTACGGTCGGCGCAGACATCGCGCTCGCCCTTGCCAAAGCAATCGGGATTTTGCTGTTCGCCATCGTAGGCGGCCGTTACTTGCTGCAACCGATCCTGCATCGCGTAACGCGCGCCCGTAACCGGGAAGTATTTACGGCGCTGGCCGTTTTGCTCGTGCTGGGTAGCGCGCTTTTGACCGAGGCCGTCGGCTTGTCAATGGCGATGGGGGCGTTCATCGCCGGCCTGCTGATTGCGGATTCGCCTTTTCGTCACGGAGTCATCGCCGAGATTCAGCCGTTTCGCGGCCTGCTATTGGGTCTGTTTTTTATGTCCATGGGCATGTCGCTCAATCTCGGTGAATTCTTCGCACAGCCGCTTACGGTGCTGGGTATGCTCGTGACGCCTCCGCTCGCTTACCTGGCGCGGCGACTGGTGGCCGCGCGCGCTGATCGACAGAAAGCGAACGACGAAGTACCGGCAAGGGCACCCGTAGTCCTGACAGGCTTCGGTCGCGTCGGGCGTCGCATCGGCCAGATCTTGACATTGGCCGGCGAACCGTACGTCGCCATTGACCGCGACTCCTCGCTCGTGCTGCGTGAACGCGCAAACGACCATCATATATTCTATGGCGATGCGCGCCGCCCCGAGGTGCTGCGCGCCGTCGGCGTCAGTGACGCGGATCTCGTGATTGTTACCGTCGATGATTTCGAGGCCACCGAGAACATCGTGGCCGCATTACACCAGGCGTATCCGGACGTCACGATCCTGGCCAGAGGGCACGATGCAGACCAGTGTCGGACGCTGCGAAAACTCGGTGCAAGAATCGCTGTATCGGAAACTCTCGAGGCAAGCCTGGAGCTGGCGCGCGAAGTGCTGATCCGCGACGATACTGACACCGCCAGGGTCGAGGCACTGCTGCGACGCTTTCATCAGGATCACTACACCGATGTTGGCGCGGCGAATGTGCAAGAGACGTCGGATAGAGCTGCGGACTGACTGAGCAGACCATCATGCCGCGGGTTGGGCAATGCGCCTCATACGTCGCGCGGGTACATCGGCGGGCCGCCGAAAGCCTTTAAGATACTTTTCTCGGGAGCACCGGCGGTTGCCTGGGAGTTTTCAACAACCCGTACCAGTCGTTCATTCCTTGCGGATGCGGAGCAGCTTGGCGCGGCGCTTGTCGGCCCGCAGCACCTCAATCTGATAACCCTTCCAGCTGATTGCGTCGCCGGCCCTCGGAATTCGCTCGAGCTCTTCGGTCACGAATCCACCTATCGTGGATGCCGAGATCTTCGGATCCCAGGCTATGGCAAGATTTGCGCTGAGCTTACGGAGGTCGACCCTCGCGCGAACGATGAACGATCCGTCGGCCAGCTCGTGGAACTCGCGCATCGACAGATCGCTCTCGTCGAAAATGTCGCCGACAATCTCCTCGAGCACGTCTTCCAGCGTTGCGATGCCCTCTACAGTGCCATACTCGTCGACAATGATCGCAAGGTGGCGGCGCTCATCCTGATACGTGCGGAGCAGCTGTATTAGCGGAATGCTCGGCGGGACGATCAGCGCTTCCTTTGTCAGACTATCCCAGTCGATGTCGACTTCGTCATGCTGCAGTAGCCAGTACAGCAAATCTTTTGCGAGTACCACGCCGGAGACGTCTTTCAGATCGCGGGTCGGTGAGAACGGAAAACGACTGTGTCCGGTCTGCCGAACAAACTCCATCGTTTCTTTGCGATTCATTTCGCCCGACAGTAAACGCACCTTATCGCGCGGCAACACGATGTCATGAGCGTGCAGATATCTGAGCTGTGTTGCACCGACGACCATACCTGCCGTATCGACACCGACGGCACCCTTGCTGCGGCCCAACGTTGCGAGCAAGCGAATTTCCTCGGACGTCGTTACCGGCATTTCAACATCGCCCCGCAGCGACCGCGAGACCTTCTCACTCAGTGCGACGAGCGGTCGCAAAACTATCGTCAGCCATCGGATGCCGTGCGCGACAGGTGACGCCAGCTTTGGTGCATAGGTGACACCCAGTGTCTTGGGGATGATTTCCGTAAAGAAGAGTACAGCGATGGTGAAGATGATCGAGAACAGCCACAGGGTGCTGGCATCGAAGACATCCTGGTAACTCGCGCCGGCAACAGCGGCGCCAATCGTGTGTGCAGCCGTATTGAGAATCAGGATTGCCGCTATCGGCACATCCATGTTCTCCTTGAACCGTGACAGCAGTCGCCCGGCACGTTTCTCGCGTTGCATGAGGACTTCGATCTGCGGCCTGGTTAGTGATAGCAGGACAGACTCGAAGATTGAGCACAGGAAGGATACGACCAGTACAACACTTACGGCAGTGATGAAGAGCAGCATGGGTTTTCCGAAGGGAGGCTAGTGAATTGGAGCAGGTAAGGAGAATCGAATCCTCGTTTTCAGCTTGGAAGGCCGACGACCAGATTTCGATTTGAGAGACACCCTGCATTGCATTCCCAGCATTATACGTTCACCAGTTTCTGGGCCAAAGCATCAACGCCGGAAAGACGCGAACCGATACATCTGGGAATCTACCGAACTACCGGGTTGCTAGATGCCTCAGAGCAGTGGCAACACGATGGAGAACCCGAGCCACAAGATGAGAATCAGGGGTATGCCAACCTTGAGGAAGTCCGAAAACCGGTATCCGCCGGCGCTCAGGATCAGCAAATTCGTCTGATAACCGAAAGGCGTCGCGAAACTCATGTTGGCGCCGAACAATACGGCAAGCACGAACGGTAGCGGGTCCACGTCCATTTGCTGCGCGGCGGAGATCGCTATCGGTGTGCCGATCACGGCAGCTGCATTATTCGAGAAGACGTTCGTCAGCACGGTCATGATCAGGATGAAGGTACTGAGGACCACCGCGGTCGGCAGGTTTCCTGTTTGGGCATAACTGGCCCATGAGTCCTCCGATGCCGCGACAAGAGTATTGAAAGGCTGATCTGCACTTTCCGGGCGGGGCGCATTCTACAGTTGGTGGAGCAGGCGTCTGTCGCTTGCTACCTCGTAGTCGATTCCCCAAAGAACTTCGTGGGCATCTGGCAGCGCCGCGCGGGCAGCGGAGAGTAGTTCGGCTTCTTCGCGCATGCCAAAAAATACCGGTTCCCCCCCAGCCAGTTCATAGAGACCTTGAAGGCCCGCAAGCCCGTCGTTCGTCAGCGTTCGATCCAGAGATTGAGCGATTGGCGGCGATATCTCGATCACCAATTTCTCGTAGCCTTCGTCTGCAAGAACCACGAATAGTTGTGCCGCTAGCTTCGGGTTCTCGGCGATTCCATGTTCCTCCCCAATCAGGAAAAACTGCACGTTGCGTGCTTCGGCCAGTAGCTTTTCCCAAGCCGGCCCGGTAAATGCCTTGCCGTCGAAATGCAGGCGGGTCCTATTTTCCATGACAGCCTTGCTGAGTTTACTGATCCGATCGTTGGCATCGGCAGGCGCCGCACTGTCGAGTAGCGCAACGAGGCTGCAGGTTAGGACTATCGCAGTTCGGAGAAATAACATCTTCACGGCAGGTGCTGGCACGGTGGACTCTCTGGCCGACGGATGACGCTCGAATACTACATCAGAGCATCTTCCGCAGAAGACTCGCTGCACCGCCAATCCGTTCCAAAACCTGGAAAAAAAGCGAGAAACACCAGCTTGACAGATTATCGAATTACGATAACATAGTAACGTGATTGAGGCCTTCGGAAATGCTCTGGCGGAGGATCTGTTCGATGATAAGCGAACAAAGGCCACGAGGGCTTTTCCTCCCGAGCTTCGTCGGGCAGCGAGGCGAAAATTGCTTTATTTGCACGATGCAGCTGAGCTGAGGGACCTGAGAGTACCTCCAGGAAATCGGTTGGAAGGCCTCAAAGGAAACTGGAAGGGATTCCACTCAATCCGGGTTAATGATCAATGGAGAGTGGTTTTTCAATGGAAGAATGGGAACGCATTCGATGTCCAGGTTGTTGACTATCACTGAAGGAGGATGCGCAATGGCTAGACAACCGAAAAATCCGTTCCATCCTGGTGAGATGTTACTCGAAGAGTTTCTTGAGCCAAAGGGTGTGACGCAAGCGGCATTTGCCGAGAAAATTGGCTGGACGAAGACTCGATTGAATGAGCTCATCAAGGGAAAGCGAGGTATAACTGCGGCAGCAGCACTTGACCTTGCGGATGCTCTGGGCACATCGCCGAAACTGTGGATGAATCTACAGGCTACTTTCGATCTGGATAAGGAGTCCAAAGCCAGGCGTGTCGCCTGACAAATTCCGATACGCCAGCCTCGGCACCAGAGGAATCTGCGGAGCATCCTCCGCAGAGGGCCCGTTCCTCCACCCGACAGTCAGAATGCGTCATTGGCGCGCTGCAAGCGACACCAGTCGGGCACCGTAGCCTCAAACAGCCACGATATAACCTTCCCGAAAACACGACGACACCGTGACGCGTATTCAGGCCTCATTTAGCGGGTAAGTGTAAGCTGTGTTGCATCATGTGGTATCTGTGGCTCATCACCCTGGTCTTGATAGCAGGCTGCAATAACGAGATTTACGTGCGTGATGGCGTCACCGATGGTGACACGTTTTACCTTGCGCCCGTAGCGTCCGTCGATACCGATCCGGTGCTGCAGAGCTGGGTCGCCTACAGCCTCGTGAAAAGTGTTTGCCAGCTCGAACTGGGCGGCGATAATCCGGCACGTCAGAGTTCATACGATTGCGAGTTCACGGCGCGCAATGTCCTTGTCGACGCATGGGCCGAACAACGCGCCGAAAACCCCGGCATTAGGGATGCTTATCTTGACGAGTTGCTGACCGTTCGGGACGCAGGATATCTCGGTAAGTACACGGCATACTATTTTCGGCGCAACAACTGGCAAGTGCCTGAAGAAGTCGACATCGATGCGTTTGGCGAATGGCGCCGCCAGCACTTGCGCCGTCACCGGCCGCAGACACGCATCATCGGCTATTGGGGTTACGAAGACAGATCTGCACAGCGCTTGTCCGAGACTGACTAGCGCCGGCGATGTCCGGGAGGCAAATTCACACAGAACGCGAATGAGCATCCTCCGCAGAGGACTCACCCCACCGCCAGAAATCAACAATGAACAAAATGGGGACATTCCTGATTTCAATGTTTCAATGAAATCAGGAATGTCCCCATTTTGTTTTCTCGCCGAGTGTGGTTTAGAAGGAGGCGGTCGTGCCTACTGAATATCAAAGACGAGCTTGGCGCCCGTGCGCTGGCTGATGGTCTGGCCTCGAAAAACACGTGGCTCAAATTTCCACTGCTCCACGGCTTTTATTGCTGCATTGTTGAATACCTTGGCCGGATCAGCATGGCGAACCTCGATATCCGCAGTTTCGCCGGACGATGTAACCGTAAACGCAATCTCAACCCAGCCCGTCAGGTTTCGCCTGCTTGCGCTAGACGGATAACGCGCCGGCACCACGTTCAAGCGAACGAACTCGGCCAGTGCCAGAAATTTGGCAGACTCTGTTGCAACAAATGCTGACTCGAGGTCGTTCCGCAGTGCCTGTATATCGGGCGTATCGCCGACTAATTCCGTTGCGGCGATCAGGAGTCGTTCGGCTTCGTTCAGACCACCGAGACTGATTTTCGCAGCGCATTCTGCCATCAGAGCGTCGATCAATTCCTTGGTTAGCTCTTCTTTCTGGTCTTTCGGCGAATCGCGCTCGGCCAGGTACTCGACAGCACTATCTCCTGCCGGCGCAACCAGTCGTCCGGCAACAATCGCGCTACGCACTTTTTCGACCCATGCGGTGCTGGCCTGAACATTGGCAAGACGAGCTCTTTCCTTCCGGTTCTGCTCTGCAGTAATTCGTGAGTTTTGAATACTGTCTATCGATTCACGTAAAGCGGAAAAATACTCTGGATTTCGACCGGGCAGTTCCTCCGCTGCCGCAAGCGCCGTGGTCACTTCGTCCTCGTTGCCATCTTGTGCATATTGCATCGCCTGTTCGACGTACTCACCGGTCAACCTGTCCAATTCCTGCGCAACCTCCTGCACGAGCTCATGCCCGGGGTGCCTTCTGGCCACCAGAACCGCCAGTGCATGGGCATCGGCATATTCCTTAGCGGCCATATGCGCCGAGACAGTATGCGCGATCTTGCCAAGCACAGTTTCGAGTTCTGCCCTGGCAATCGCATGATCCGGATCGATCTCTAGAATTTGGTCATAATAGAACAGCGCGCTTTGACCGGCCGGATACGCGAGTAAATCGGCTTCTGCGGCCATTCGTGCTTTACGCAGATTAGCATCCAGTCGTGCTGCGGCCGGTTCGATCTTCGCCTCTTCAACCAAAGCCTCAACGAGGCTGTCTGCACGCTGTTCGTCGCCCGCCACTGGCTCAATCAACTCGCTTTCGGCACTGCCATTCGGGGCTGCCACTGTGCTGTTATCTGCTGCCGGCCCGGGCACCCCGGTTGTTACCGAAAAGTCGTCGTCGAGCAGATACCAGCCTGCAACAACGGTCAGCAGCACTGCTGCTGAAATGGTAAGCAGTATCGGTAGTGAACTGTTGTCTTGTGGTTCGCTCATAACATATCAATAGAAAAGTTAGGCCGACGAGTTGCCCGGCTATGATTGCTTGGCACGCAATTGGCGGATTCTCGCAACGAAATTGCTTAGGGTCTCCGGATCATCGCTTGGGTGCGCCATGTCGATGACCTGGTGCCGTTTGGCCGAATCCGGGTTGTTGAGTAAATCGAGGTGTTTGATTGCTGCTGCATTAATTTCATGCATCAGGCTTTCCGGTTCAATGGGTTTCAGGATATAGCGAAATACCTGGCCACAATTGATCAGGCTGATCATGTCGGTTGTATCTCTGTCGCTGCTGGCGACGATCGTCACCAACTCCGGCAGTTGCTGCTTCAAAATGCCAATCATTTTCTGCAACATGGCTTTACTGGTCGCGAAGTCTGTGACCAGTACGCCAGCTTCTTTGCGCTCAATCGTCAGCGCAACCTTGGCCAGTGTTGTGGCCAAGGTCACACCACGATCTCCCGACGTCGCTCTGATCGCGGTTTCTGCAAACTCCGGATCCACCGTAAAGAAAACGATGCCTACGTCATCGATGTTTGACTGGGCGTGCGAACCAAAAACCGGGGCCTCGAACTCCTGGCTCGATTCGCCTGAAAGCACGATGCTCGTTGCTCTTTGCCAATGCGATGAGGAAGCGTCAATCGGTGGTGAAGACACCGTCGGTTTTACGCTCGGCCGAACTGGCTGCGTTGTTGCTGGTTGTTCTGGCGGTGCTGCCGGTTGTCCTGCTGGCGATGGCGCTAACGCCGCAGCCGGCCTGGCCACGGTGTTTACCGGCGGATTCTCAACTATCGCGGGACGTGCGGACCGCGCGGCGGCAACGGCAAGTTTCAGTGTGTCGCGTAGCAATTGCGGTGGACAAGGCTTACTCAGAAAGCGAAAGACCTCGCCGATATTGATTGAACCCTCAACCGCGTCAGGATCCGCATAGCCTGTGAGCAGAATGCGAACGGTCTTCGGTGACAATTGCTTAACCTTTCCCAGGACTTCGACCCCGGTCATCCCCGGCATGCGTTGATCGGCAACAACGACGTCAATGGCATTCTCCGCCGCTATCCTGAGGGCGTCGCTGCCATCCGTCGTCAGAAACAGCTCAAACTCCCGACGAAATAAACCGCGCATCGAGTTCAAAACTCGTTTCTCATCGTCCACGAACATTATGCGAGCTTTACCGTCCATGTGAACTATGCAGTCGCCTCTTTATGATCTGTTTCGTCTACCGATTCGCCGCTTGCGTCCGATGCATCACCCGACTCCAGGCCGGCAGGCAGCTCCGTAACAGCGACACTCTCCGAGTCATCGATTTGGTCCTCTATCGGACCGTCCGCTGCACTTTCGCCACTATCTTCTTCTTTCGCCGACGCAAAAATCGGCAGGGTCAGGGTGACCACCGTTCCCTTGCCCGGCTGCGACACAACGTCCAACTCACCTTGGTGGGACGTTACGATCTGATCAACGATCGACAAACCCAGGCCGGTGCCTTTACCAACTTCTTTCGTCGTGAAGAAAGGATCACGGATTTTCGACAGCAGATCGGCCGGAATCCCACGACCCGAATCCCCGATACTGACGCATACGTTACGATCTTCCTGCCAGGTACGGAGCACGAGTTCGCCGCTGTCTTCTATTGCATCCGAAGCATTCGTAATGAGGTTAAGAAAGATCTGGTTGATCTGCGATGGCGAGCACGTGATGACCGGTATGTCTTCGTAGTGCTTGTGAACCGTTACTTTATTCTTGATTCGGTTCTTCACGATCAGGAGCGTCTTGTCCAGGCCATCGTTGACGTTGAACTCACCTTGTTTCGCACGATCAAGGCGGCTGAAGTCTTTAAGACTTTGAGCGAGTTCGCTTAGTTCATCCAGACCATCGATACTGTCCTGAATCAGGTCCCTTGCCTCCTCGATATCCTCCTTCATGCCATCGCTGAACATTGATCGCATATCGAGAAGTCCGCGGCTAATCGCCTCCTTGACCGACTCGCGAGCAGCTACAGCGGCAATCATTTTCTCTGCGATATCGAAGAAGTCATCAACTACGGCCAGTCGCTCCTGGATAACGGTTGCATTGCTCGTGAGGTAATACAGGGGAGTATTGATTTCATGGCTGATGCCGGCGACCAACTCTCCCAGTGACGACATTTTTTCAGCCTGCACAAGCTGCACCTGGGATTCCTTCAGGTCGTCGTAGGCTGCGGACAGCTCTTCTGTACGGGAGGCCACCCGGTCCTCGAGCGAATCATTGACGTTCGAGAGTTCGGCATTGCTCCGGTTCAGCTCGCGGTAGCTCTTTTGCAACTGAACCATGGCGTAGCCAGTGCCAATGAGCAGGAGGGCGGCACATATCGACAAAAGTAATCGCGCTTTGTCTGCGCGGCCAACAGTGCGGCGGTTTTCACTCAAGACCTCGTCAGACAGCACCCACAGGTGATCTCGGATGCGGCTCTTGCTGACGTGTTCAAGCGCGTTTTCGGCTGCGCCGCGCTCCGACAAAACCAATGTTGCTGCGGCCGCAAATTCATCGACGAGCCCCGGTACCGTGGAATCTACGGCAGCATCCTCGCGCAGGGCGTCAATGCGGGCCTGTACCCGGGCAACATTCGAACTGCGCTGGCCAGTGGCAAATTCAATGATTTCAATGGCCAGGGAAAAGATGTTCTGCGATTGAATACGGAGGTTAAAGCGTCTCAGCTCCTTGACGACTATGGGCGACTCTTCCTGCATCGTCCGCAGCGCCTCTGCCAAAGCATTCTGCCGCTTTGCAAAAGCCTGCCCGTCATCAATGAACTTGGACAAAGCGGCGTCGTAGACCGAGAGCTGGATCGCGACCGGGGAACCGTCCCGAAGCGTATCGCGCATTGCCTGGAGGAGCTTGTCGTTTTCGATAAGACGCGGAAACGCAAGATTCACAGCTTCGGGAATCGATCTGCCTTCTTCGAATGCGCTCTCGGCACCCTGGATTATTGCTGCCAGGTCGTCCTTCGAGGTTTCGATCGCGCGCACACGGTTGGCGTGGGCGATGTAATACTCCTCGGTGACTGACCGGGATTCGATCGTCAGGAGTGTCAAGACGGTCAGCAACACTGCGACCGCTAACGCGGCCAGAAAAGCTCTCAACATACGAAGGCACCCACAGGTCCAACACAAGAATGTCAATCAACATTCTGAATAGGGTGTCCTGACGGCGCTATGACGGCGGTCATAAAAGCGGTTGAATCAGTCGAGTCACCGGATTCTCTGCAGATGCAACATAATCATTGCAAATCGGCGGGCAGCGGACGATGCATTTCGTCCCATTGTCTGCTACAGGCAGAGTAAACTCGTCCTGAAAGCCGCGCCGTGAAAGGGTTTGTTGAGATTCCCCCGATGGCGGCTAGCTGTGGCAGTAGCGAGTAAGGGCATTATCTTTTGACAATAATTGTGGTCGACACCGAACTTATATGTTCGTCGCAGTGCAAATAGTGTGAACTACGTCACATGCGGCAAATTGACGGATTTCTCAGAATGAACGTCGCAGCCGAAGGATAGGAAATTCTTTCACGTCGGCGAAACCTTGTATTATGGCCGCGGACAATTGTCATTGATCAACTATCAAATCAGCCATGGGGGATACGGTCCATGATTTCATTTCAGGTGAATTCCGAGAACGTTGCATTCGACGGTGATGGCAGCACGCCCCTACTGTGGGTGCTGCGCGATCACTTCAACCTGACCGGTACCAAATTCGGTTGTGGCATCGGTCAGTGCGGCGCCTGTACGGTGCACATCAACGGCGCCGCACGGCGTTCCTGCATGACGCCCGTCGCCGCCATCAAGGGCAGGTCCGTCACGACGATTGAAGGGCTCGCCGCAGGCAATGACGAATTGCATCCCGTGCAGGCCGCCTGGCTCGAATACGACGTGCCGCAGTGCGGTTACTGCCAGGCCGGCCAGATCATGGCCACCGTCGACCTGCTGCAGCGGATTCCGAAGCCGACCGACGCCGACATCGACAAAAACATCAGGAACATCTGTCGCTGCGGCACGTATGCCCGTATTCGCAAGGCTATTCACAAGGCGGCTGAGCTGCAGGCCGAAGGAGGCAGTGATGTCAGTTAATGCTTCTTTCGTACCGCACTCGCTTACACGCCGGCAATTTCTCGTCGCCGGTTCCACGGTCAGCGGCGCATTCGTGCTCGGTGTGCCGTTTTCGGCAGCCACGGCTGGCGCCGGGGACGTGCGCCAACTCGGCTTCTTTATCGAGATTCAGACCGACGGCCACGTCATCATCGGCACCAACCAGCCCGAAATCGGCCAGGGTGTGCGCACTGCCCTGCCCATGCTGGTTGCCGAAGAACTGGATGTCGACTGGGACAAGGTCAGCATCCGGCCGATGCCGCTCGGCATCGTCAAAACGGCTGACGGCTACACCTGGAAGTATGGTGGCCAGGGCGTCGGCGGCAGCACGGGTCTCACGAGCAACTGGGACTTCATGCGCGAAGTCGGGGCCACGGCCCGCCAGCAACTGATACAGGCGGCAGCGGCGCGCTGGGGCATCTCGCCTGGCACGTGCACCACCGAACCCGGCTACGTCGTGTGCACGTCACTCGGCGAGAAGCTCCCGTATGCCGACCTGGTCGGCGATGCGGCGAATCTCGGCGTGCCCGAGGAGAGTCCGCCGCTCAAGGACGTCGCGGACTATCGCATCGTTGGCAAGATGCACAAGACGATCGACGCGCGCGACATCGTTACTGGCAAGACCAAATACGGCATTGATACGCGTCAGCCGAATATGCGTTTTGCGGTCATCGCGCGCAGCCCGTACCTCAACGGCACACCGAAATCCTTCGATGCTTCGGTGGCACGCAAGATCGATGGCGTGCTCGATGTATTCGAAATCAAGGGGCCGGCGCCCGGCGAGCCGTATCAGATTCTCGCCAGCGGCGTCGCCGTCGTCGCAACCTCGACCTGGACAGCCATCCAGGGGCGGGATGCCCTGCGCATCGAATGGGACAAAGGTCCGAATGCAAAGGACAGCTCCGAAAAATTCTGGGCCGAGAACGCGAGCATGCTCGAGGGCAGCGGCCAGGTCGGCGTCGATGACGGCGATTTCGAGGCAGCCATGGCGGGTGCCGACAAGATTGTCGAACACCAATACGCAGTGCCTTTCGTCAATCACGCGCCTCTCGAGCCACAAAACTGCTACGCGTTTGTCGAGAAAGATCGCTGCCACATCATTGCACCGACACAGATGCCCTCCGGCGCATCACGCTCAGCTGCATGGGCGACGGGACTCGAACGAGAAAACATTCATGTCGACTTCACCCGGGTGGGTGGCGGCTTTGGCCGTCGCCTGACCAACGACTATGTTGCCGAGGCCGCGCTGATTTCGAAACAGACGGGCTGGCCGATTCAGTTGCAGTGGACGCGCGAAGACGATGTCAAAAACGACTTTTATCGACCTGCCGGTCTGCACGAGATGCGCGCTGGCCTGAATGCCAACGGCGAGATTGCCGGCTGGACACAACGACTGGCAAGCGCCAGCAAGTATTATCGCCGGCCCAACATGCCCGACGAGAATCTTTGGGAAGCAGAGCTGTATGCCGATGACTTTCCAAGAAACATCGTGCCCAACCTGCGCCTCGAGTACTTCCACAACGCCATCGGCATACCGCGCGGCTCCTGGCGGGCACCGGCACATACGGCCAACGCGTTTGTCGTGCAGAGCTTCATCGATGAGATTGCACACGAGACCGGTCAGGACCCGCTGCAACTGCGCATCGACCTCTATGGCGAGGAGCGCGAGCTCGAGTACGGTGGCCACGGTGGGCCCACGTTTAACCCGGGCCGCCTGACGCGACTGATCAAGTTCGTTGCCGAGCGCATCGACTATGGCCGCACGTTGCCCAAAGGTCGCGGCATTGGTCTCGCGTCGCACTTCACATTCGGGGGCTACGCTGCGCATGCGATCGAAGTCGTGGTTGGCAACAACGGTGATCTGAGTATCGAGAGAATCATTGCCGCGATCGACTGCGGCTACGCAGTGCACCCGAATGCGGTCGAAGCGCAGCTACAGGGCGGTACGATCGACGGTATCAGCACGGCGCTCGGTCTCGAGATCACCGTTGAAGACGGACAGATTCAGCAAAGTAATTTCCACGACTATCCGTTGGCGCGCATTGCCACCTTCCCGAACCGGTTCGAAGCGCATATCCTGCCGTACGACGAGAACCCGACCGGCGTCGGTGAGATGGGCATTCCATCCGCGGCGCCGGCGCTCACGAACGCGATCTTCGCCGCAACGGGCAAACGTATTCGGCGCCTGCCGATCAAGGATCAACTTCGCGTATAGCGGCTTCCAGTTAGACGGACGGGCACCTTAATTTCACCGTCTCGATCCGGGGAATTGGGGTCGAACCGAGTTCTTGTAAAACTTCGGGAGGAAACAGGCGTGTCAGCAATGGCCGGCGGCTTTGCAAAAGACGGGGCAGTACAGGATCAGATAGATGCGACCGTGGAGGATGCGGTTAACGGTCGTTCTGCTGCGGGCGTCCGGGCTCAACGCGCTGGATGTTGCGGGGCAAACCGCTTTCTGCCTAAATAGCCGTCTTTTCAGTGTTGTGGACTACTTCGAGCTGCCAGGACGATCATGCCAACATTCATCGACCCGCTAAAGCGCGCCTTGCAAGTCGGGGCCGATCGCACTGCTGTGCTTTGCGAGGGCAACAAGACCAGCTATCGTGACCTGTGGACGCGCTGCTGCAAGCTCGCCGGTATGGTCTCCAGCAAAGGCGCCGGGCCAGGCGACCGGATCGCGATACTCGCCGATAACTCACCGCAATATCTCGAAATGTACGTTGGCTTGCCGGCAGCCGGGTTCGTGATCGTGCCGCTCAATACCCGTCACGCCGAACCTGAACTGCGTTACGCACTCGAAGATGCCGACGCGAAGTTGCTGATCACCGATCGCGATCCGGGTACGCTGAGTGATCTCGTCGATTCTGTTGTCAGTGTGCCGGACGAATACGAGACGTTGCTAGGCGATGCTGCAGAAATGGATCTCGGTGTCGGCGTGACTGAAAATTCACTCGCTGGACTGTTCTATACAGGGGGTACGACAGGTGCATCGAAGGGTGTCATGCTGTCACACCGCAACCTGATTTCCAACGCGATCCACAACATGACGATTGCGCAGCCGTCGCAGGAGCATGTCTGGCTGGTTATGGCGCCGATGTTTCATGCGGCCGGAACAAACGGGGTACTTACCGGAATCTGGTCAGCAAGTTGCCAGATTCCGCTACGAGTTTTCGACCCGGCGACTGCTCTCGACCTGATCGAATTTCATGGCGTTACGATTACGCTCGGTGTACCGGCGATGATCGCAGCCATCACCGAGTTACAGCTCAGGGAGCCGCGTGATACTGCTACGCTGCAGCTCGTGTTGCATGGTGGTTCGCCTATCGCGACCGAAGTCGTACGCCGCGCCCACAATGCATTTCCCAGTGCGGAATTCGCGCATGTCTACGGGGCAACCGAGACCTCACCGCTCGTGACCGGCATACGTAACGAACAGCTCTACCTCGACGAGCCACGCGGCCGTTCCTGCGGCCAGGCTTTGATCGGCGTGCAGCTCAAGATCGTCGACGCGAAAGGTAACGAACTGCCAACCGGCGAGGTTGGAGAAGTTGCCACCAGCGGTCCAAACGTCATGCAGGGTTACTGGCGCAAACCCGAGCAGACGGCTGAGGTGTTGCGGGACGGCTGGTACCACACCGGTGACCTCGGCCGGCTCGATGCCGACGGCTACCTGTACCTCGTCGACCGGGCCAAGGACATGATCGTGACCGGCGGCGAGAACGTCTACTGCAGCGAGGTCGAGGAAGCCCTGTACAAGCACCCTGTAGTGCTGGAAGCAGCCGCGATTGGCGTTCCCGATGCCAAGTGGGGCGAAGCCGTGCATGCAGTCGTCGTGCCCCGCGAACCGGTCAGTGCCGAAGAGTTGATCGAGTTCTGTCGCCGACACATTGCCGGCTACAAACTACCGAAAGCGATCACTTTTTCGGCGACTGAACTGCCGAAGTCCGGACCGGGCAAGATTCTGAAACGCGAGTTGCGCAAACCCTTCTGGGAAGGTAAACAACGCGGTATTAACTGAGCGCCCGGCAGATCATCGGAGCCTGACCGGGCCTCAGCTGCCAATCGGTGCTTAGTAGCCCCAGGCGCCTACTTTGCGATACGACTCGATGTGCACGACGGAGCGAATGTCGCTGACTTTTGATGCAAACGTGCGGAACGCATCGCTGGCGTACAGCTTGTCCATGTAATTGTTTACCGCTGCGAAATCGGCGCCGCCAATCAAAACGGCATGCGTCGCGGCACGGCTGCCTGAGCGCATGGCCACGAGACGCATCACGCCCGGATTGCCGAGTGCGTCGTTCATTTCTTCAAGAGCCGCAGCGTAAATAGCCGGGTCCTGAACCTGGACCATGTAGACCAGAAGATAGTCTGCGGTGTGACGCGGCTTGCCGTAATCGGCAACGACACCGACCATGTCGGCGGCGACGAATTCAGCGTCCTGCATAGCAAGTTGCCAACGGGACCAGCCGTGGCTCGCGCGTCGTTTGCTGTCGCGCTCGGCACGCTCTTCATAGCTGTCGAAGTCCACGACTATCTTGTGGGAGCCGTCCCGCACGCCGAAGTCGGCTGCGTATAGCGTTACATTGGAGCCTTTCATGGCGTCATACGGTATACAGATCGGCCATCGCCGCTTTTGCCTCACTGGAGCTGACATTCTCGAGTGAGTACACGGCTTCGAACTGTTGTGCCTGTACACCGGCACCGACCAGAATAAAGACGGCAAATACGACCGCGGATAGAATTCTTTTTGTCATTTTCTTCCCCTGATACGCTTCTGTTGTATGAACACTAAGAACTATAGCAGGCGCAGCGAGCTTCGCTCCGTCAGTCCCTTTGGTCGGCCGCAACGGCGGCGCCAATTATTCCGGCATTATTGCGAAATTTTGCAACGTGTATGGCCGTTGGAACTTTGATCGCTGCCTCGTACTTTCGGAACTCTTTGCTCACTCCGCCGCCGAGTATGAAATGATCGGGCGAGAACACCCTGGCGACGCGCTCCAGAAAATAATTGAATCGCGGTCCCCATTCGTCCCAGGAGAGATTATTTGTTTTCCTCGCGCGGTTGCCCGCATAGAATTCGATCGGCTCGCCGTCTTTGCCTGGCATTCTGCCCAGTTCAATATTCGGAATGAGTTCGCCATTATAAAAAACGCCACTCCCGAGCCCTGTTCCGATCGTAATCATGATTACCATTCCCCGGAGCCCGAAGCCGGCGCCCAATCGCATTTCTGCGATTCCGGCAGCATCGGCATCGTTGAGTACGACAAAGGGAAGCCCGGTTGCGTGACTAAACTCGGCGTCAATCTGTGTATCTCGCCAGGCTGCATCGAGATTGCCTGCCGTCTTCGCTTTACCGTCGATGACGACGGCGGGGAAACAGCACCCGACGGTACCTGAATAGTCAAACTCCGCCACCAGCTGTTTTACCGTGGCAGCGATATTTTCCGGTGTTGACGAATCTGGCGTGTTGCTGCGGTGCCTGTCACTGACCAAAGTACCCGCTTCGGTATCGACAAGTGCCGCCTTGATACCGGTGCCGCCCACGTCTATGCCAAGAATGTTCGCCATGTCATCGTGTCTTTATCCGATGTTGGATACTAGCTCGATTCTGTAAGCAATTTGGTACATTGACCGGGTCATCGTTGTGCAATTAGACGAGGCGCGGGTCTTGTCGGGGTGCCGGGGCAACATAAGCGCTGGCGAGGAGGACGTTTTAATGTCGAATTTGGTGCCGCCACATGGTGTGGACTCCCTGAAGCCGCTTTTATTGCCGGAAGTCGAAAGGGCGGAAGAAGCGCAGCGGGCCACCCGCCTGCGGCAGGTGCCGCTGTCCAGCCGCGAGGTCTCCGATCTGTTCATGCTTGGCATGGGCGCTTACACGCCGCTCGACGGCTTCATGGGCGAGGCGGACTGGCGCGGCTGCTGTGACCACATGAAGCTTGCCGACGGATTATTCTGGCCCATCCCGATCACGCTGTCCTGCGCGCAGGAACTCGGTGACGGGATCGACATCGGCGAGGACGTGGCACTGGTCGACGGCGAGACGGGCGAAGCGCTCGGTATCCTCACCGTCGAGGAGAAATACGTCATAGACCGCGAGTTCGAATGCTCGCAGGTATTCCGCACCACCGATCGCGCGCATCCTGGTGTCGGGAAGGTGATGAGCCAGGGTCCGGTCAATCTCGGCGGGCCGGTCCGCACGCTGTCGGAAGGACACTTCCCGGAAACTTACCCTGGACTCTACTTCCGCCCGGCCGAGACACGGGCGCTATTTCTGGAAAAAAGCTGGTCAAAGGTCGCGGCTTTTCAGACGCGCAACCCGATGCATCGCAGCCACGAGTATCTGGCCAAGATCGCTATCGAGATCTGCGATGGCGTGTTGATCCACCAGGTGCTCGGCGCGCTGAAGCCGGGTGACATCCCCGCCGACGTGCGGGTCAAGGCGATCGACGCGCTCGTGAATAACTATTTCGTGGCAGGCACCATCTTGCAGGCGGGCTATCCCATCGAGATGCGCTATGCCGGCCCGCGCGAGGCCTTGCTGCACGCCGTGTTTCGCCAGAATTTCGGCTGCTCGCACCTGGTCGTCGGGCGCGATCATGCCGGCGTCGGAAACTACTACGGACCGCACGACGCGCAGCACATTTTCGACACGCTGCAGGTGGGTAGCATTCAGATCGAGCCGCTGAAGATCGACATCACCTTCTTCTGCCATAAATGCAACGGCATGGCGACGGGCAAAACCTGCCCGCACGATGCCGGGGACCGGTTAGCGATCTCCGGCACGCGGCTGCGCGAGATGTTCGCCAACAGTGAGCCGATCCCGCCCGAATTCAGCCGCGCCGAGGTGGTCGCCGTGCTACGGGAATATTATGATAGTCCCGGCCGTCAGTAATCATTCTGATTGACAGGACCACCCGGAACGTTTTACAAATTAGAAAAATCGAATGTTCTTAAGCGGGCCGCGACCCACATTGGGGAGATTTAATGTTCACGAGCAATCCCTTCGCCGTGCTTTCGGCGTCGATATCACCCTTTGTCATGCAGACATACATTGTCGTCATGATCATTCTGGTCGCGGCAGGCACAATCTACGACGTCCTGCATAAGAAGAGCGCCAGGTACTTCCGCGAAAATATGCGTAAAGCAAAAGCTAACGCGACGCAGAAGGTGGGTAGTGGGGAGATGCTGTCCATGGCGATCAAAACGGCCGTTGTGGACGTCGCGGCTTCCGGTGAATTCTGCAACCCGCGGCGCAGAATTGCCCACCTGCTGACAATGTACGGCTTCGTGGCTTTCGCCGTCACCACCGCAATCATGGTGTTTCAGTACCCGACGCCTGCGACGCCGACGCCCGCCATCCTGCCGCAACTGTGGACTATCGGGGCACTGATGGTTTGCCTCGGCGGTTACTGGTTCTGGTTCTTCATTCGAGTTGACGTCGCTGCCGAAGGTAATTCGCCGTTTCGTATCATGCGCGCTGACCTGTTCATTCTCTCGCTGCTTGCGAGCGCGACATTCGCGTTGGTCTGGTCGTATTTGCAGGCGACGGGTAACTCCTGGGCTAACGTATTTTTCGGCTTGCACGTCATCGCTACCACGGTGCTGTTCGGCTCCGTGCCGTGGTCCAAATTCGCGCATATGTTCTTCAAGCCAGCAGCCGCTTTCGAGAAGCGGGTTTCGGCAGCGAACGGTTCGAGAAGCAACTTGCCGGCTCCAGCCGATAAACCCGAGACGTTTGGCAGCCCCGTCGAACAGCCCCGACACTACTAATCAGCCCAGGGAACAGAACATCATGCCTACATTTGTTTACATGACTCGTTGCGACGGCTGCGGACACTGCGTCGATATCTGCCCGTCGGACATCATGCACATCGACAAGACCTATCGCCGTGCCTATAACATCGAGCCCAATTTCTGCTGGGAGTGCTACTCCTGCGTGAAAGCGTGTCCGCAACATGCGATCGACGTACGCGGTTATACCGACTTCGCCCCACTGGGCCACAGTGTTCGGGTACTTCGGGAAGAGAAGAAGGGCACGATCTCCTGGAAGGTCAAGTTCCGGGACGGCCGCGAAAAGAACTTCGAGTCCCCGATTCGAACCACGCCGTGGGGGTCCATTAAATCACCGTCTGATTACGAAGTGCCGGGCGCGGATGCTTTCAAAAGTCAGGAGCTCGCGCATGAACCAGACGCGCTCAACATCGAAAAGCTGCCAGCGTTAACGCCAGACAAACTCAAACAAGGAGTCGTGTGATGGGCCTGCTGTCGGGGAGAAAAACGGTATATGTCGATTCCGACGTCCTCGTTATCGGTGGCGGAATGGCTGGCTGCGGCGCCACGTACGAGGCCCGCTATTGGGGTCGCGATCTCAATATCGTTTGCGTAGAAAAGGCGAATATCGAGCGCAGCGGTGCCGTTGCTCAAGGCTTATATGCGATCAACTGCTACATGGGTATGCAGTGGGATGAGAATCAGCCCGAGGACCATGTCCGCTATGCTCGAAATGACCTGATGGGCCTCGTGCGCGAGGACCTGGGCTACGATATTGCCCGGCATGTGGACTCTTCAGTGCACAAGTTCGAGGAGTGGGGCCTGCCGATCATGAAAGACCCGGAAACCGGGCAATATATGCGCGAAGGCAAATGGCAAATAATGATTCACGGCGAGAGCTACAAACCAATCGTCGCCGAGGCCGCGCGCAAAGCCGCCACCAAGGTGTACAACCGGATCATGGTGACGCACCTGTTGATGGACAAGACGAAAGCTAACCGTGTCGCTGGCGCCGTTGGTTTTAATGTCCGTACGGGTGACTTCTACGTGTTCCGTGCTCCGGCCGTCATCGTCGCCGCAGGCGGTGCGTCGCACATCTTCAAACCTCGATCGGTTGGTGAGGGCATGGGACGAACCTGGTATGCGCCATGGAGTAGCGCCTCTGCCTATGCGCTGCCGATTCTCGCCGGCGCCAAGATGACACAGATGGAGAACCGCATCGTTCTCACCCGATTCAAGGACGGTTACGGTCCGGTCGGTGCCTACTTCCTGCATCTGAAGACCTACACCGAAAATGCCTACGGTGATGAATACGAGTCCAACTGGTACGAGAACACCAAGGAACTGGTTGGTGATTACATTGACCGGCACCCGGTGCCGACCTGTCTGCGCAACCATGCCATTCTGGAAGAGCTAAAGGCCGGCAGAGGCCCTATTCGCATGGTCACGAAGGAGGCGTTTCAGGATCCGCACAAAGAGACCATCGGCTGGGAGAACTTCCTGGGCATGACAATCGGGCAGGCGGTCGTCTGGGCATCGCAAAATATCGATCCCAAGCACACCAATCCCGAGCTGACTACGTCCGAGCCCTACGTCATGGGTTCGCACGCCACTTGCTCGGGCGCATGGGCGAGCGGTCCGGAAGATTACGCTCCATCCGAGTACCAATGGGGCTATAACCGGATGATGACCGTCGACGGACTTTTCGGCGCTGGCGACACTATTGGCGGTACCGCCCACAAGTTCTCTTCAGGGTCTTTCGCCGAAGGTCGGATCGCTGCGAAGGCGGCAGTCAACTATGTCAAGGATCTGGGTAAGGAGCGGCCGCGGGTAAATGAGGCCGAGTACCAGAATCTGAAAAAGGTTGTTTTCCAGCCCATGGAGAACTACGAAGTCGGCCGCAACGAGATCGTCGCGGGCACCGTTTCGCCAAGTTACATCCTGCCGATTCAGGGCCTGCAGCGACTCGAGAAAATCATGGACGAGTACGTCGGCGGCATCAGCTCACACTACACGACCAACGAACCGCTGCTCACCCGCGGACTGGAGTTGCTGGAGATGCTCAAGGAGGACCTCGACCATCTCGGGGCCGAAGACCTTCACCAGCTGCAACGCTCGTGGGAACTGCAGCACCGGGTCCTGGCATCTGAATCGGTGACACATCACACGATGTTCCGAACGGAAACGCGGTGGCCGGGGTATTACTATCGCGGCGATCATCCGAAGCTGGATGATACCGATTGGCATTGCTTCACTTTATCGCAGTACGACCGCGACTCCGGAAGTTGGGCGATGGAGAAGGCGCCCGTGTATCACATCGTTGACTAAGAGCTACTTTTGCTAATCGCCCAGATCAGCGATACGCACATTCTGGCGCGCGCATTGGATCATCCGGCAGCAAAGCTGCGGGCCGATTGCCTGCGGCGCTGCATTGCGGATATCAATCAACAACGGCCTGATGCGGTGATCTTCACCGGTGATACGGTGCAGCACGGCCAGCCGGAAGAGTATGCGCGCCTGCGCGAGTTGCTCGCGCCGTTAGACGCGCCGCTCTATCTGGTTTCAGGCAACCGCGATGATAATGGCGCTCTGCGCTCTGCTTTCGGCGACCATTCGAACCTGCCCGGGAATGGCGACTTTCTCCATTACGTGGTCGAGGACCATGAGCTGCGACTGGTCGCCATCGACTCGACCTCGCCCGGCGAGCGCAAAGGTGTATTTTGCCCGGCGCGGCAGGCGTGGCTCGATGCGGTATTAAGCGACCAGCCCGATCGGCCGACCCTGTTGTTCATCCACCATCCGCCGTTCGATGTTGGTGACCACTATGTCGGCGGCTACAGGCGTCCCGAGGAGGCCGCCGCGCTTGCCGATGTGGTCAGCCGTCACCCGCAGGTCCGGGGGCTGCTCTGCGGCCACGTCCATTGGCCGGTCGAACGCCAGTGGGCTGGCACAGAAGCCCGTATCATGCCGAGCGTCGCTGTCGACCTTCGCAAGGGCGTCGATGAGACCGAGGCCCGGGAGCGGCCCATTTACATGCTGCACCGCTTGTCGGAAGAGACCGGCTTCGTCAGTCAGGCGAGGAGGGTTGATGCTGAAGCGTGATTCAAAAGAAGTTGGCCCATTGTGAACCGCCGCGCCAGTTCGGAATACTCTTGCGAATTCACTCACGTGTACAATTGTCGCTGCAGTCCGGACATTTAGTTGGCCGACGGGAACATGCTATGCGCATCGATGCTATCGCAATCGGGAATGAGCCACCGCAAGACGTCAATGTCATCATCGAAGTACCTGTCGGCGGCAACCCGATCAAGTACGAACTTGACAAGGACGCGGGCACGCTCGTCGTCGATCGATTCCTGTACACGCCGATGTCGTACCCGGGCAACTACGGCTTTGTGCCACATACCCTGTCAGAGGATGGAGATCCTATCGATGTGCTCGTCTGCAACACGCGGCAGCTCGTTCCGGGGTGTGTGATCAACGTCCGGCCGATCGGCGTCCTCATTATGGAAGACAATGCCGGGCAGGATGAGAAGGTCATTGCGGTTCCCTCGCATGCTCTGACCAGGCGCTACGACGATGTTCTGGACGCGGCAGACCTGCCCGAAATCACGCTGCAGCAGATCGAGCACTTTTTTGAGCACTATAAAGACCTTGAACCGGGCAAGTGGGTCAAGATCGGTGATTGGCTTGGCGCTGGTGAGGCGAAGCGCCTGATCGTTGAGGCGATCGAGCGCGAGAAGCAGGCGAATTGACGGAACCGGCCTCGTACAATTACGCATTGTCAGGAGACGTGAACGGGCGCACATTGGCTCTACAGCTGAAGGACATGACGTGCTGAACATGCTAACTAAATGGTCGGGCTTGGCGCTGCTTTGGATGTTCGCGGTACTGCCGCATGTGTGCCTGAGATCGCTGGCAAATTTGTCTGCCTGGATCACGTGGCATGTTAACGGCAGGCTCCGCCGGGTTACCGAACGTAATCTCGAAATCAGTTTTCCCGACTTGTCCAAAGAAGCGCGAACCCGATTTGCGCGCAAAAGTCTGCAAGAGTTATGCCTCGGTATTCTGGAGATGGGCCGGATCTGGCTATGGCGACCTGAGCGCCTGTTAAAAAACGTTACGCGTGTTGTCGGCAAGGAACATCTGGACGCGGCGCTGGCAAATGCGAACGGTACGCTGGTGCTCGTGCCACATTTGGGGAGTTGGGAAATCGCGTACTACTATCTCGCCAAGCGATATCCGCTCACGACGATGTTCCAGGAATCGAAATCGACGACATTCTCCGACTTTGTTTATCGGGCACGTCAGCGATGCGGAGTTAAGCTGGTGTCGACGGGTAGGGGCGGCCTGCGCACTCTCTTGAAGTCCCTGAAGGCTGGCGAGATCATATCGTTGTTGCCCGATCAGGTACCGCAACGGGACAGCGGCATATTCGCGCCGTTCTTTGGGGAGCCGACACTTACCATGACGCTGGCAACCAATTTGCTTCACCGCACGAATGCCAGGGCCCTGTGCGGCTACTGCAAGCGTACGTCGGACGGTAACTACGAGATTGTATTTCTGCCCCCCGATGCCGCGATTTATGATCCTGATTGCGCGACGGCCGTGGCGGGGCTCAACAAGTCGATCGAACGTTGCGTAATGGACTGTCCCGAGCAGTATCAGTGGCAGTACAAGCGCTTCAAGTTCTTGCCGGGCCTCGTAAAGCGCGACTATATGGGCGACGACAACGATCAAAGCAAACAACTCCGGCATCGTCGAGCCTGACGTCTCTGCCACAGAGGATGGACGGTCAATATTAGCGGTCGGATAATACCGTATCATTCGGTTCAGGCGCTTAACCAAGGGTCCAAATATGCCAGGCCTCTACTACGAAGAATTCTCGGTCGGACAGACATTCGAGCATCCAATACGTCGCACGATCACCGAGACGGACAACGTATTGATCACGACGCTGACGCACAATCCGGCGTCACTGCATCTCGACGCCGAGTACATGAAGAACACGGAGTTCGGCAAGCCGATAGTGAACAGCTGTTTGACGTTGTCACTGATGGTTGGCATATCCGTCAATGACACGACACACGGCACGACAGTCGCCAACCTCGGCTGGGATGAAGTGCGCTTTCCGAAGCCTCTTTTTCACGGCGATACGATTCGCGTCGAATCGGAAGTGCTCGAGCTGCGCGAGAGCAAGTCACGGCCCGATAACGGCATCGCCACTTTCGCGCATCGGGCGTACAACCAGCACAATGAGCTCGTCGGTATCTGCAAGCGCACGGCGTTGCTGCTCAAGAAGCCATAATGAATCGTAGCTATCTCTTCGTGCCAGCGGATAGCGAGCGCAAGATGAAAAAGGCTGCCGATGTTGGCGCCGATGCGCTCATTCTCGATCTCGAGGACTCAGTTGCCCCTGCTGCCCGAACGGCGGCGCGTGAACGCGCACGTGATTATCTTGCCGGCAAAGAAAACGTCTGGGTGCGTATCAATCCGATCGGCAGCGATGATGCCATAGCTGACCTCAAGGGCGTCATGCCGTCCGCGCCGGCCGGCATCGTATTACCGAAACCGCGTAGCGCCGCGGATGCCGTCGGTCTGGCGTCGATGCTCGATGATCTGGAGCAAGAGCACGGTGTCGAGGCCGGCAAGACCGGCATTTTGGCGATATGCACCGAACGGCCCGCGGCGGTTTTCACGCTGGCAGGTTACGTCGGCGCAACGGCGCGATTAGCCGCCTTGTCATGGGGTGCTGAGGACCTGAGTGCGGCGGTCGGAGCAAGCGGCAATCGCGACGATGCAGGCAATTGGTTGCCACCGTATGAACTGGCGCGCTCGCTGTGCCTGTTTGCGGCAGGGGCAGCAGAAGTACCTGCTGTTGATACGGTGTTTACGGATTACCGCGATGCCGAAGGTCTGGCAACGTATGCAGCGAATGCCCGGCGAGACGGGTTTTCGGGGATGCTCGCGATCCACCCGGCACAGGTCGACGTCATTAACCGGGCGTTCGTGCCGACCGCCGCGGAGCTTGAGCGGGCAGAGCGCATCGTGGCGCTGTTTGCTTCAAACCCCGAGGCCGGAACGCTCGGGATGGACGGAAAGATGATTGACCGCCCGCACCTGGTGCAGGCACAACGACTGTTGCAGCTCGCGAAACGGCTCGCTGCTTTGTGAGAGAAAGGCTGTAGACGATGAGTGAAATCTATCCTGTAAGTGCAGAGACAAAAAAACGCGCATTGATCGATGAGAAGGGCTATGCCGAAATGTACGTGCGTTCAGTTGAAGACAATGAGGCCTTCTGGGCCGAACAAGCGAGCCGCATCGACTGGATCAAGCCGTTTACGAAAGTAAAAGACGTATCGTTCGCGAAGGACGATCTGCGTATTCGCTGGTACTACGATGGCACGCTCAATGTCTGTTACAACTGCGTCGATCGGCATCTCGAGACCAAAGGTGACGATACTGCGATCATCTGGGAGGGCGATGATCCCTCGCGCGATCTCACGATCAGCTATCGTGAACTGCACGAGCGCGTGTGTAAATTTGCCAACTCACTCAAAGCACTCGGCGCGAAAAAGGGCGATCGCATTACGCTCTACATGCCGATGATTCCCGAGGCAGCCGTGGCCATGCTGGCTTGCGCGCGAATCGGTGCGATTCACTCGGTGGTTTTTGGTGGCTTTTCGCCGGACGCGTTGGCCGGGCGAATCATCGATTGTGAGTCCAACATCGTTGTGACCGCCGATGAAGGTTTGCGAGGCGGCAAGACGATCCCGCTCAAGGCGAATGTTGACGCGGCAGCCGCGAACCCCGAGGTCAAGACGCTTGAGAAGGTCCTGGTCGTGCGCAATACCGGCAACGACGTCAACTGGGTAGAAGGACGCGACGCCTGGCTGCACGACCTCGAGGCAGAGGTTGACGCAGATTGCCCATGTGAAGAGATGGGCGCCGAAGATCCGTTGTTCATTCTTTATACGTCGGGCTCGACCGGCAAGCCGAAAGGGGTACTGCATACGACCGGCGGATACCTCGTTTATGCGGCGCTGTCGCACGAATACGTGTTCGATTACCATCCGGGTGACGTCTACTGGTGCACGGCGGATGTCGGTTGGGTCACCGGCCACACCTACATCGTTTACGGTCCGCTCGCCAATGGGGCGATTACAATGATGTTCGAAGGCGTGCCCAACTATCCGACCTCATCGCGCTTCTGGGAGGTTTGCGACAAGCATAACGTCAACATCTGCTACACAGCGCCGACCGCAATACGCGCGCTGATGCGTGAAGGCGATGAGCCAGTCAAACGCACGTCCAGAAAGAGCCTGCGGCTGCTCGGGTCGGTCGGCGAACCGATCAACCCCGAAGCCTGGGAGTGGTATTACCACGTCGTCGGTGATGGCCGGTGCCCGATCGTCGATACCTGGTGGCAGACCGAGACAGGTGGCATCCTGATCACGCCGCTGCCGGGTGCAACGGCGTTGAAACCTGGTTCGGCATCCGTACCGTTTTTCGGCATCCAACCCGCGATTGTCGATAATGACGGCACAGTTCTCGGGGGCACGGCGGCGGGTAATCTCGTCATCACGGATAGCTGGCCGGGTCAGATGCGCACCGTGTACGGCGATCACGAGCGTTTCATCGCGACCTATTTCTCGACCTATGACAACTGCTATACGACCGGAGACGGCGTGCGTCGTGACGAAGATGGCTATTACTGGATTACAGGACGCACCGACGACGTGCTCAACGTATCCGGCCATCGTATGGGTACGGCCGAAGTCGAGAGCGCGCTGGTCTCGCACGACGTGGTGGCCGAGGCGGCTGTCGTCGGTTATCCGCACGAGATCAAGGGGCAGGGGATCTATGCCTATGTCACCTTGATGGAGGGCGTGGATTCGAACGACGATCTCAGGGGTGAGTTGCAGAAATGGGTGCGCAAGGAGATCGGGCCGATCGCGAAACCTGATCTGGTTCAGTGGGCGCCTGGCCTGCCGAAGACACGGTCGGGAAAGATCATGCGGCGTATTCTGCGCAAGGTGGCGGCCGACGATTTCACGGAGCTCGGAGACACGTCGACCCTGGCCGATCCCGCGGTTGTCGAAGATTTGATTGAGAATCGTCAGAATCGCGCCGATTGACGCGGTGTTCGATCAGCCTTTGGCCTGATCAGCAGATGTATCGTCCGGCAGGCTATCCAGCGGAGCAAAATCGTCTTCATCTTCGTCGTCGAACGGCGGTATCGCATTGTCCAGGGGGATCTTCTCAACTGCCGTATCGCCTTGCTGTTCCTCAAGTGCATCCGTCCTGAGGTCTGATTCGTTCATTACGACGGTCTCTCTTAGATGGTCGTCGCCACCGCCCAGACGCTTGTACTCTGCGATCTGTCGTTCGTACGCTTTGACGAATTCCTCGGCATACATCTGGGGGAAGCGGCCGCCGCCTTTCTCGGTCATGATCGGGTACAAGTCGTTATAAAGGCCCCAGTACTTCGACTTGTTCATGAATCTTGTAAACAGGTTGCTGCCAATCGCACGATCGAAACCTTCCTCCAGTTCATCCGGATCGAAGCGATCGGCGAATTCGATAAATGCACTGTTCATTGCGTCGAGGAATGCATCCTGGTGGAACAGCAGGTCACGGCACACCTCACGAACCGCGTCACGCGGCCCGAGGTATTCACCCTCTTTACCAACAAGCAGTTGTTTGATCGAGTCTTTCGAATTTGCCGAGAGCTTTAGCGGGTTGTTGTGTCGCGGCAATACAGTTGTCTGATCCAGACGAAACGCATTCTTGAGGTTCGCACGGCTCACGAGCAGCTGGGTCGTGCCTTCGACGAACTCGCGCATAACTTCGCCGGCGTTCTGCATCACCTCACCGAGATCAACGCTTGAATGTAATTCGCTGCGGCTAATGCCAAGACCATCGAGGAACGAATCAAGCAGATCGGTCGCCACCAGGTCGCCTTCAACCAGTGACCGTGGTGTCGCATGCTTGGGTTGTTCGATTTTCGTTTCAGCTTTCTTGATAGCGGCGTCCAGGACTGCGGATTCTGCGAGACTGTTTGCCGACGTGCCGCCGAACAACGCGTCCTGGAATTCGTCGTCACCCGTCAGTGCTTCTTCATCGAGAAGCTGAACGCCAGTCAGGAGCGATTCCTCGGGCACCAATTGCTCGACGTTGGTGGCTACGTCCGTCTGCGGCTCATCCAAAGGCATAACGAGGCTCTCGCCCTTGTCAATCGTGACCTCGATTTCGAAGTCGCCGAAACGTAATCTGTCGCCATTAAACAGGCGCCGCGGATTGCCCTTGCCGATTGGTTCGCAGTCACCGTTGATATAGACGCCATTCGTACTGGTGTCGATGAGATAGTAAGTGCCACCTTTGAAATCGATCGCTGCGTGCCGCCCCGAAATAAAGCGATCCGGATCCGGGAGAATCCAGTCGTTCTGCAGGGAGCGGCCGATCGTGCCGCCATCTTCACCGAAAACGCGCAGGGCGTCGTCGCCGACGATTTCCCGGTGCTCTGAGACTATTTCCAGCTGACAGGTCATGACAGACGAATAGTGCAAACAATCAAAGGCATACGCTGCCAAGCAGTTCACATAAATCAGAATCGTCAGGATTTTAGCGAAGTCTTAATATGGGTATATTAGACCATATACGATACATGCCATCAACGGCGTATTTGGGTACACTACGCGCCCCTCAAGACCCCTTGAACAACATGAACAAGAAGACCCTTTTTCGAGTCGTTTTCATCAGCCAGGGGCAGGTCTACGAGATCTATGCCCGCGAAGTCGGTCATGGTGCGATTTTTGGTTTCGTCGAGGTTGAGCAGCTCGTCTTCGGTGAGCGTACGAGCGTGGTCGTTGATCCCTCAGAGGAGAAGATCAAGTCGGAATTCGAGCACGTGACGCGGACTTATTTGCCTATGCATTCGATCATCCGCATCGACGAAGTGGAAAAGCAGGGTGCAAGCAAGATCTCCAAGCTCGAAGGGAATGTGACGCAGTTTCCAATGCCAATCTACACGCCCGGAGACAAGACAAAATAGGAGCCCGTCCCAACGGGCGACAAAAAGGGTGCTAGCGGCACATTTGCACCCCTAGGGCACGTAGTCATCTTCATGGCTCGCTACGCTGCGCTTTACTTCCGATAACAATCGTCGCGCTTGCACCGTTTGCAGCGCAACAGCACTCGGGTATGATCGCGTCTCACCGCCAACTAATTTTCGGATAAGGTCGAATCAGCTTGTCGACACCTGCAACTGATCTGGATACGCAGAGTCGCATCGACATGTTGCAGCTGCCCGGGCAGACCGCGTTGTCCGATTTTCGCCTGGCGAAACTACTTCGCTCCTTGCAACGACAAGACGAACGCGTCAAATCGATACAGGCGCGTTTCACTTACTTCATTGCTTTGACTGCACGTCTGTCGGCGAAGCACAAGAAGCGTCTCAAAGCATTGTTACTATCCGGTGAGGCGACGGCACCGCTTGGCAAGGGTGCGCACAGGATTTATGTTGTGCCGCGCGCAGGCACAATTTCGCCGTGGTCGAGCAAGGCGACCGACATCGCGCTGGCTTGCGATATCAATGTTGAACGCATCGAACGCGGCATTTGCTATGGCCTGCAGTTCAAGGGCAAGGTCAGCGATGAGGATATGCATGCACTCGGCTCGTTGCTGTTTGATCGCATGACCGAGACGCTGCTCGGTGATGGTGAAGGAGCCCTCGCGTTGTTTGAGGTGCATGAGCCGGCGCCGCTGACCAGGGTGCCGCTGGCCCAGGCCGGTCGTGACGCGCTCGTAAAGGCCAACACGGATCTTGGGCTCGCATTGTCCGATCAGGAGATCGACTACCTTGTCGACGGCTACGCCGAACTCGGACGTGATCCCACCGATGCCGAACTCATGATGTTCGCACAGGCGAATTCCGAGCACTGCCGGCACAAGATCTTCAACGCGAGTTGGGTAATCGATGGCGAGTCGAAGGACGAGCGACTCTTCGGCATGATCAAGTCAACAACTGCGGCAAGTCCCGACGGTGTCATCTCGGCCTACTCAGATAACGCGGCGGTTATCGAGGGCTGGCACGGGGCGCGACTGATGCCGGCATCCGACAGTCGTGAGTATCTTTACAATGACGAACCCGTCCATATCTTGATGAAAGTCGAGACGCACAATCACCCGACTGCGATTTCGCCGTTCCCGGGTGCAGCGACGGGCTCAGGCGGCGAAATTCGTGATGAGGGTGCGACCGGGCTGGGCGCGAAGCCCAAAGCCGGGCTGACAGGTTTCACGGTGTCGCACCTGCGCATTCCCGGCTTCGAGCAACCCTGGGAGATCGACTTCCCGCATCCAGACCGGATGGCGACGCCACTTGAAATTATGACCGAAGGGCCGATCGGTGGCGCGGCGTTCAATAATGAGTTCGGACGGCCGAATCTGCTCGGCTATTTCCGCACCTATGAGACGTCTTTACCCGGACTCGCCGACAACGAAATTCGCGGTTATCACAAACCGATCATGATCGCCGGAGGCGTCGGCAACGTCCGCGCCGAACATGCCAACAAGATCGATGTGCCGGTCGGCGCCAAAGTCGTCGTAATTGGCGGTCCTGCCATGTTGATCGGGCTGGGTGGCGGTGCCGCGTCCAGTCTCGCTAGCGGTACGAGCAGCGAGGATCTCGATTTCGCGTCGGTACAGCGTGGTAATCCTGAGATACAACGCCGCGCGCAGGAAGTGATCGATCGTTGCTGGCAGATGGGAGATGACAATCCGATCCTGTTGATTCACGACGTCGGCGCGGGCGGACTGTCGAATGCCGTGCCCGAGGCTGTCGATCACAGCAAGCACGGGGCACGGATAGAGCTGCGGGATGTCGACAACGCCGAGACCGGCATGTCGCCGATGGGCATTTGGTGCAATGAGGCGCAGGAGCGCTACGTGCTGATCGTTGCCGCCGACCGTACCGGCGCGTTCGAGGCACTGTGCGAGCGCGAGCGCTGTCCTGTGTATGTAATTGGTACGTTGACAAACGATGGCCAACTCGTGGTCGACGACAGAGAGTTCGATAATCGCGCCGTCGACATGCCGATGGACATGTTGCTCGGTAATCCGCCCAAGATGATGCGTAATGTCGAGCGTGTATCGGCGCCGGAAACTCATCCGGATCTGTCCGATATCAAACTCGAAGACGCGGTGCTGCGTGTATTGCGCTTCCCGGCCGTCGCGGATAAATCATTCCTGATTCATATTGGTGATCGGACGGTCGGTGGGCTTAGTGTTCGTGATCAACTCGTTGGCCCCTGGCAGGTGCCCGTGAGCGATGTAGCGATCACGGCGACAGGTTACGAAAGTACGACAGGTGAGGCGATGTCGATGGGCGAGCGCACGCCGCTTGCAGCGTTGAACGCGCCCGCATCAGGCCGCATGGCGGTCGCTGAGGCAATCACGAATATCGCTGCGGCGCCGATCGACGACATAAAGAATATTCGACTATCGGCCAACTGGATGGCTGCAGCAGGCCACCCGGGCGAAGATGCAAACCTGTTCGATACCGTCAAAGCGGTCGGCGACGAGCTATGCCGCGATCTTGGTGTGGCCATTCCGGTCGGCAAGGACTCTATGTCCTTGCGCGCGCGCTGGCAGGAGGGTGGTGACGAGTACCAGGTAGTCGCGCCCGTGTCGCTAATCGTATCGGCGTTTGCGCCGGTGACCGATGTCAGGCGGCATCTGACGCCGCAGCTACGGTCGGTCGATGAGTCGAGCTACCTGTTGCTCTTCGATCTCGGCCAGGGCAAGAATCGTCTGGGTGGTTCATGTCTTGCTCAGGCGTACAATCGGGTTGGTGGCGAAACACCTGACCTCGATAGTCCCGATCTCCTGCAGAACTTTTTCGCGGCAATTCAGGAACTCAATGAGCGAGACATGCTGCTGGCCTACCACGATCGCAGCGACGGCGGGCTTGTCGCAACCGTCGTTGAAATGATGTTTGCAAGTCGACTGGGCGTATCACTGCAACTGAACGGATCAAAACAGGACCTGCTCGCGCTGCTGTTCGCGGAAGAAGCCGGTGCCGTGATTCAGGTTGCAAAAAATAAACTGACCCAGGTGCAAATGGTGCTCGACCGCACCGGTGCGACAGCAACTGCGATCGGCCGGGTCGAGAAAAAGCCGCGGCTCACGCTACGCAATGGCGAGGAGGTCGTATTGCAGTTCGAGCGCAAGCAGCTGCAGCGGGAGTGGTCCGAAACGAGCTACCGGATCCAGGCATTGCGCGACAATCCAGCGACCGCACTCGAAGAATTCGATCATATTCTCGATGACGCCGACCCCGGGCTGAACGTTGCACTCACGTTTGACGCCAGTGACGATATTACGCGCCGATTGCGAGGTGTCGCCGGACCGCGTGTCGCAGTACTGCGAGAGCAGGGCGTCAACAGTCAGTATGAAATGGCCGCCGCATTTATTCGGGCCGGATTCACGGCGGTCGATGTACACATGAGCGACTTGCTGAGCGGCCGGGACGGTCTCGTCAACTATCAGGGACTGGTTGCTTGTGGCGGCTTTTCATTCGGCGATGTTCTCGGCGCAGGCGGCGGCTGGGCGAAGTCCGTGCTGTATCATGAGCGCGTACGGGATCAATTCGAAGAGTTTTTTCAACGTGGCGATACATTTGCCTTAGGTGTCTGCAATGGCTGCCAGATGTTGTCGCACCTGCGCGAGTTGATACCAGGCGCCGAGCACTGGCCACGTTTTTTGCGCAACAAATCGGAGCAGTTTGAAGCGCGCCTGAGTCTCGTCGAAGTGCTGCAAAGCCCGTCGATATTCCTCGATGGCATGGCGGGGTCACGTATTCCGATCGCAACATCGCACGGCGAGGGTCGCGTTAGTTTCGAAAATGACACCGACCGCTACATGGCATCGCATACGATAGCCACGCGCTACATCGACAATTACGGCAATGTCGCGGATAGCTATCCTGCAAACCCGAACGGGTCTCCGGATGGAATCTGCGGTCTGTCGAATGAAGACGGACGAGTGACGATCATGATGCCGCATCCCGAACGAGTTGCCCGGACGATACAGAACTCCTGGCATCCCGACGACTGGGACGATGATGCTCCGTGGATGCGCATGTTCAGAAATGCACGAGTCGCAATGGGCTGATGACGGACCACACATCATCAACGCGATCGAGAACATTCACTCGATCTCATTCGAAGTCCCGGAAATCTAGGAGCGGCTTTGGGCGCGAATCAAGCTGTCGACTGCAGGTCGTTGTTGGCTTCCTGCACGAAGAAGCGGCGCACCTTGATTGCGCGCGTCAGTTTGCCGCGTCGCACGAAGCACTGATAGAACATGTCTTTAAGGACTTCGAGCAGGATGCCCGCCTGTGAGCGGCTTAAGAGCGGGAGTTCTTCTTCTTCACTGGCGTCAAAGAGCACTGTTTTGATCGGTGCAAACGTCTCATCATCGATCCCGGCAATGTCCTGTGCGATCACGATTTCCTCGAATGCCTGCAGTCTGCCGCCTTCTCCCAGTGCCGCAAATGCGCTCGAGGCCGAGCGGCGACACATCGAGGCGAACGCATTGAAGTTATTACCCGAATAGCAGCTTAGCGCTTCGCGAAACAGGACTTCGGTGTGCTTCGGCAGATAGGAAAACGCGAAGCGTTCCTTCGGTCGTTCGAGTTCGATGAAATTGCGATACAGCTCGACCTGTTTCTCCGAGAACTGCTTGACCGCAAAGCGCAGGAAGACGGGTGCCTGGCAAGCATCGCATCGATACACCAGACCCACGTGTTTGGGTTTGTGCTGAATCAGATCGCCGGCGTGCGGCACCGACTGCGGACTCATGTGCGAGTAAACGTTGCAATACGGGCACTCGAGCCCTATCTGCTCGTCATCTTCGAGCAGGAGCCCCTGATCCCTGTCCAATATTATCGCCATCTTCGCTCTTTATTATTTGATGCTAAATCAACTAGCTAGATCAGTATGCACCAACAAGTCGGTACTGCTGCAAGCCGTTAACATAATATATGAATCATTCTGCCACGCGCCCCCAATCACCGACAGCATTTCGTGCCTGGTCATTGATCGGGCGCGCGATCAGCGCGTCCCGGCTCAGTGTGACCCGATAGCGTGCGCCGTCCGCCATCGGTAAATACGTCGCCGTTCCATAAAAAGCGTCGACTCCGGGAGCAAACCTGGGGAATTTTCGGGCAAGACTCCACAGATCGAGCGGGCGCTCCTCGGCCAGACCGTGCACGGTGCGTTGCTCGCTACGCTCGCGATCGACCGATGAGTAGCGGCCGCTCAGCCGCTCGAGTTGGTAGACAGGCTCGAGGCCGAGAATCGTCGCCGGCGGGCTCCACGTCACGACACGCGCGTCGAGTTGCCACTCGTCACCACGCAGTGTCAGCAGGCGGTCGATCTGATCGTCGATCATGAGTCGGGCCGTGTACTCTTCTGCCGCTGATTGCGAAAACTCAATGACGCCGACTAATTGCTCGTCGGTCAGGCGCTCGTAACCGAGGTAACTCATGAAAATAAGGATACCGGCGGTGCCGAGTCCTGCAGACGCTGCGCAGGCCGTAGCGGAGCCGCCAGCCCTGAGTAGTCGACCGCGGCGCACGTGGCGCACCATCGACCCCAGGAACATCAGGCCGACGAGCGCGAGTATTGCGCTAATGGCTATGAGCACGTTCATCGATCACCATTCCTACGTTTCGAGGCGCTTGTATTTTATACGATGTGGGTTGTCGGCATCGGCTCCGAGGCGCCGCTTACGGTCTTCCTCGTAATCGGCGTAGTTGCCGGCAAACCAAGTTACTTCACTGTTCCCCTCAAAGGCCAGTATATGTGTGGCAATGCGATCCAAAAACCAGCGATCGTGCGAGATCACGACGGCCGAGCCCGGGAACTCCAGCAGTGCCTCTTCGAGCGCGCGCAAGGTCTCAACATCTAGGTCGTTGGTCGGCTCATCAAGCAGCAACAGGTTGCCGCCCGACTTGAGCATCTTGGCGAGGTGCACGCGGTTGCGCTCACCGCCGGACAAAATGCCAATCTTCTTTTGCTGCTCGGAACCACGAAAGTTGAAGCGCCCGACATACTTGCGTGATGGGGTCTCGTAATTGCCGACCTTGATCAGGTCCTGCCCATCAGAGATTTCTTCCCAGACGGTTTTGTTGTCGTCGAGGCTGTCGCGAGACTGGTCGACGCTGGCAATGTGCACGGTATCGCCGAGGCGGATCGTCCCTGAATCAGGTTCCTCACTACCCGTGATCATGCGGAACAACGTCGTCTTGCCGGCGCCGTTGGGGCCGATCACACCAACAATGCCGCCCTGCGGCAGCTGAAAACTCAGGCCATCGATCAGCTGCTTGTCGCCGAAGCCTTTCTTGAGGTCATTCACCTCGATAACCAGATCACCGAGTCGCGGACCCGGTGGAATGTAGATTTCATTCGTCTCATTACGCTGCTGATACTTCGACGATGAGATCTCGTCGAACTGTCTGAGGCGCGCCTTCGATTTGGCTTGGCGGCCCTTCGGATTTGAACGCACCCACTCGAGCTCGCCCTGCATGGCTTTGCGCCGTGCTTTTTCGGACGCCTCTTCGTTGGACAAGCGCTTCTCCTTTTGCTCGAGCCAGGACGAGTAATTGCCTTCCCAGGGAATGCCGTGGCCGCGGTCGAGTTCGAGTATCCAACCCGCGACGTTGTCGAGGAAGTAGCGGTCATGCGTGACGGCAATGACAGTACTGGGGTACTCGGCAAGGAACCGTTCGAGCCACGCGACAGATTCTGCGTCAAGATGGTTGGTTGGCTCGTCGAGCAACAGCATGTCGGGCTGCGATAGCAACAAGCGACACAGCGCTACCCGGCGTCTTTCACCGCCCGACAATTTCGTAACGTCTGCGTCCCATGGCGGCAGCCGCAATGCATCGGCAGCGATCTCGAGCTTGCGGTCGATTTCCCACGCGCCTGCCGAATCAATCGCGTCCTGAAGTTTGCCCTGTTCTTCGAGCAAGGCATTCATCTCGTCATCGCTCATGGGCTCGGCAAACTTCATGCTGATGTCATTGAAGCGATCGACGAGCGCGATGGTCTCGGCGACCCCTTCTTCAACGTTGCCGCGCACGTCTTTGCCGGGATCGAGCTCGGGCTCCTGCGGCAGGAAGCCGACCTTGATGCCCGGCTGCGGCCGGGCCTCGCCGTCGAATTCGGTGTCGAGGCCGGCCATGATGCGAAGGACCGTTGATTTGCCAGCACCGTTCAGGCCCAGAACGCCAATTTTTGCGCCCGGATAGAAGGAGAGGGAAATATCGCGGATGATGAAGCGTTTCGGCGGGACCACTTTGGCCACGCGATTCATGGTGTAAATGTACTGAGCCATTACCGTCTTGCGTGCATTGAGGAGCGCGCATTATCCGGTAAGAGCGGTGGTCAGCGTCAAGCCTTTTGTTTTGTGGGACCCAAAGCAGGAATCTAAATGTTACCGTCCGCTCTCGGTCGAAAGCAGATTTGATGTGGTCTGTCTGCCAGAACGGCAGAACCGATCACTTACCGCAATGTGGACACTCTCCCTTCAGTACCTTGATGACGTAGTTCACCCACAGCCATAGCAAGGCTACGTTGCCCAGGAAAAGCACTGTCCAAATCAATGAACCGCCCATTGGCAACCTCCGCATACGCTGACCCAAGCTTTAGGTCATTCAATTATGCGAGGGAAAAGGCGTTCACAGGTATCGGACAGGTCACAGATTTGACAATATCTGGCGTTACGACAGGTTTAACCGGCCCCTTTGTTTTTGCGCGTCTTGTCCGCATACATTTGCTCATCAGCGGCCTTCAGCAGGCCATCGATGTCACGGTGGGTATCGGGATCAAACTTGACACGGCCTACGCTCCAGCCCAAGTGTCGGCTGAAGTCAGATTGCATATCCTTGGCTAGCTCACGAATACGCACCAAGGCAGGATCGGCAAACACACGCTGGCCCGCCATCAGGACGGCAAACTCATCGCCACCAAGGCGGGCGACGACGTCGGAGTTTCGAAAACCCTTGAGCAAGAGTTTGGCGAATGCCTGCAAAGCCTCGTCCCCCGCTTTATGCCCGAAATTGTCGTTAAGCGCTTTGAAGCCGTCGAGATCAAAGAAGAACAGTTCGACGTCCAGTTCGTTTCGGGCACACAGCGGCAACAAATGGCGCGCGACTTGTTGAAATCCGCGTCGATTCGCGATTTGAGTCAATTCATCGACATTGATCTTGGTCGAAGAAGCGAGTTCATCGTCAACAAGTGCCGCAAAGTCTTTGAGTGTTTGCTCCTCGCTCGGGGAAAAACTCCGTGGCGCATCGTCGATCAGGCAAAGGGTACCGATACGGCTACCGTCCGGCGCGTGCACCGGACAGCCCGCGTAAAAACGCACAGTTGGATCGCCTGTAACAAGTGGGTTGTCGGCGAAACGCTCATCGACGTGCGCGTCCTCAACGACGAAAACGCGCTCGTCCAAAATCGCGTGTCCGCAGAACGACACTTCTCTCGGTGTCTGACAGGCGTCGAGCCCCTGTTTTGATTTGAACCACTGGCGATCCGAGTCGACGAGGCTAACCAGGCAAATATTGACGTCGAACAATCGTTTTGCCATGCGGGTGACCCGATCGAAGCGTTCCTCGGGCGCAGAGTCCAAAATGCGTAGCGACTGGAGGCTCAGCAGGCGTACGGTTTCGTCGAGCGGAACTGGCGGTTCTTGCATGCACGTTTCCCCTGTCGGCTAGACAACCGGTTTAGGATACAGGGCGCCCTGTTGTAACAAAAGCACGAAGATCCTCGTGTAATGATTGTTCACAATTGGTGGCGATCGTGCACAAGGGAGGTGATCAAATCTCGCCCATGTCATTGAAGTGGGTAATTCGGTTTCTTCCGCTCTCCTTTGAACGATAAAGGGCTTTATCAGCTTGTTCTATGAGTTGCTCTTCGAGCATTTGCAAATCGGAGGTTTTTTTCATTTTCGTCCTCAGCGTGGCGGCGCCGATGCTCATGGTTATCTTGCGATCCAGGCTGGAAATATGCTTGACAGCACTTCGCAGTTTTTCCGCCGCCGCGAGGGCCCCATCTTGATCTGTTTCTGGCAGCAAAACAGCAAATTCTTCACCACCGTAACGTGCGACAAAATCGGTGCTGCGGGAAGTCTCTAGTAGAGCTCGTGCAATTGTTGTCAGCGCCCGGTCGCCGGCGGGATGCCCCAGATCATCATTGTATTTCTTGAAATGATCAACGTCCGCGAGCAAGACCGAGACGGGGTGATCATATCTTCCGGAGAGTTTCAGTATGGTTTCTACCTGATGATTCCAACTACGGCGGTTGGCAATCTCGGTCAAGCTGTCGGTGGTTGCTTGTTCTTCCAAAAGGTCATTTGCCGCTTCCAGCTCTTTGGCTTGTTCCAATATCGTGTTTACCGATTTCTTGCGTTCAGTCAGGTCGACAATTGAGCAGAGTATGACTATTCCATCGGGCGTATTCATCGGGTTAAGGCGAATTTCTACCGGGAATTTCTCTCCCTGTTTCTTTTGCGCAAGAAGATCGAGCCCACCCATCCGACGGGAGACGGGACTGCCAATATAGTTCTTGCGATGCAGCGGGTGATGGGCGCGCTTGTCACTGGGTATCAACGCTTCGATTGATTGGCCGACAAGCGTTCCGACCGTATAATCGAATAGTCGCGCGGCCTCATGATTGGCATGTGCGATGACTCCCTCTTGATCGACCATGATCATTGCCGCCGGGGCGGCCTCGATCGCCTGGCGGAAGCGCTCCTCCGTTTTTTGGCGCCGGAGTATTTCAGATTCCAGATCTGCCGTTCGCTCCTTCACGCGGTGCGCCAGTTCGTCTGATTGCCGACGTAGCCTGATCATCACCATACCAAGGAACGCGGCGATTCCAATACCAACGGCTGCATAGGAAATCGAAGTTTCTCGCAAGTCATCCCTGGTATGGGCAGAAATAGTGTTCAGTGGCAGATTGACTACAAGCACGCCACGAACATCCCCTGCTTTCCAGTCTGTTTTCGGCGATTCCGGGTGACTGTTGTGGCACGCTACGCACTGCGGCCGCATGACGTCAGCGGTCGCATACCGCAATACTGAACTATTTTTCTGCTGTTCAAACCGATAGTAGGGTTTTTGTGGATTTGCGGTGAGGAACTCCCAGGCTTCGGTATTAAATTCATCAAGAAGAAAAGTGTTCTCTCTGATGCGGAATGGGTAGGGGCTGTACAAATACGACGTTGCACCAGACGCCTGCTTACCAATTTCCTCACCAAGCATCATGCTTAAGGTCGCTGGCAGCGGTATGGCGTCGTCGCGTGACTCATACTCGTGGGTAATTTCCAGGCCGTGTTTTCTCGCCTTTTCGACAACTTCTGATGTATACAGTGTGCGGAACTGCGTCAGCGCTATTGAGTAAAGCTCCGACGTTCTAAGCGCCGTCGACTCGATCATCTCTGACTGAAGCTGAGACAAATGCCAGATCATGGCCGCCACGACACTGCCAAATAGCAATGTCACAGACAGGATGATTGGCAGTTTTTTCATTTATCAGCGGGCTACTGAAGTTTCGCTAAAGACGCGGAGATTCATATCAAAGCAATCAGGCGAACGGTCTTATCCCAAACAGCACTTCGTGCAGCCAGAATACAAATGCTGCGTAAAGCGCCAACCCAACCACGATCAAAATAACATCGTTGCTTTTTGATTCGGGCGCGCCGGCTAGCGGGCGCGCGACCCGATTCTTCAGTGAGATTCGATCGGCGACGGCCCACAGCAAGAACGAGCCAAATAGCAGCACGTCAGCCAGGGTACCGTTGACCAGCAAGTGGGCCACGGCCCAGATCTTGACTGCAATAAGCTGAGGATGCTTCAGGGCGCTCTTGATTCGGCCCGGAAAGTACGGTGCGATAAAAAACGCGAATACCGGCAGCATCAGCAGCGCTGCTACATGCCGCAGCCAAACGGGCGGGACATACAACAGTGTCGGGGTCTGCCTGAGGTCCGCATAGCCTCTGACCATCAGGACAATGCCGATCAGCGAGACGACCGCGTAAATCGCCTTCCAGCCGTTTTCGCTCTTCGCTACCATTTTGTCGCGCAAGGGCAATGTCACGATGGACGCGGAGTGAATGCCGAAGAACAACGCGATACCCAGCAGTAGTTGCAGCATGAGAAGATTCCTCAATCGAGTGTTGAGAGTCTGAATTTACACCATTATGCTGCATCAATAGAAAACAACGGTATAGAAGTCGCATGAGCGAACCCGTTCTTGTATACAGGGGTGATGAGATCGCCAGCTACGGTTTTGGTGATCCGCATCCGTTCGGCCTGGATCGGCACGGCGTGTTTCATGATGAGCTGGCCAGGGCCGGCTTCGGTGACGCGATCGAATATGCGGCACCTGGTGCTGCCAGTATCGACGACCTGTTGCTGTTTCACACGGCCGATTACATCGACAAGGTGTCGCGAATGTCGGCCGAGGGCGAAGGCTATCTCGATGACGGTGATACGCCTGCGATGGCCGGCATATTCGATGCGGCCTCAAGCGTGGTCGGAGCAACGCTCGCGGCGGTTGATGCCATCATGGACGGCAAAGCCAGGCGCGCATTTGTGCCAATCGCGGGCTTGCATCACGCGGGCAGGAATCACGCAGCGGGATTCTGTGTGTTCAATGACTGCGGCGTAGCGGCGGAGTACCTTCGCAAGCAACACGGCCTGCAACGCATCGCCTATGTCGATATTGATGCGCATCACGGCGACGGTATGTTCTACGGCTTCGAGGACGACCAGGATCTGATTATTGCCGACATCCACGAAGATGGTCGATATCTCTACCCGGGCACGGGTGCGGCCTCGGAAACCGGTACCGGTCCGGCGCACGGTACCAAGCTCAATATTCCCATGCCGCCAGGCGCAGGGGACAGTGATTTCCAACGAGCGTGGGCGCGCGTCGAAGCCTATATTGACGATGCAAAACCGGAATTCATCCTTTTCCAGTGCGGCGCCGACAGCCTCGAGGGCGACCCGATCACGCACCTTTGCTACAGCGAGCAGGCGCACGCCGATGCGGCCACGGCCTTGTGCCGGCTCGCAGACAAGCATTGTGGGGGCAAAGTCGTTGGCACTGGCGGGGGCGGCTATAACCGGCACAATCTGGCTCGCGCCTGGACCCGGGTCGTTCAGTCTTTCGTTGCGGCTGCCTAAGCAGTAACATCGCGTCCCTTGCCCGCCCGCCGCCGGAGAAATCGCCCGATGTTTGATACCACAACGACGCTTGAGTCATTTGACCCGGAAATCGCAGACGCGATTGCCAACGAAAACCGCCGCCAGGAAGAGCATGTCGAACTCATCGCTTCCGAGAACTACGCGAGTCCGCGAGTCATGGCGGCGCAGGGCACCGTGCTGACGAACAAGTACGCCGAAGGCTACCCGGGCAAGCGTTACTACGGCGGTTGCGAGGGCGTCGACGACC